>Ga0256830_1000006_pt1 | contig 214518 bp, 181 predicted proteins | sample 128326metaG_FD_190537 | JGI IMG/M metagenome (GOLD analysis project Ga0256830, IMG submission 190537) | Hydrothermal vent microbial communities from Lau Basin, Pacific Ocean - 128-326 | ecosystem: Environmental > Aquatic > Marine > Hydrothermal vents | place: Pacific Ocean: Lau Basin...
CCCTCCGGTCGCGGACGAGGCAGCGGGGAGGATTCCGCTCTCCGACGCGGATTGACCCGCGGAGGGCTCGGGCGGCGGGCACAAGGAAGGCCGGGATTCCAGGGAACCTCCATTTCGGTGGAAGGTCCTCTCCGGAGCGGTCGATAGAATCCCGCGACTCGATGGATACACCAGGGCAAAACAAGCCGGGCGCCGGGCTGCTCGCCGGCGTATTCCTCGTCTCCGCCGCGACGCTCGCCGTCGAGGTCCTCCAGACGCGCCTCTACAGCTACATGCTCTGGCACCACCTGACCTACATGGTCGTGACGGTGACGCTGCTGGGGTTTGCGGCCGGGGGAGCGCTGCTCGCGCTCTGGCCGCGAATCGGGTGTCTCGGTGGGGACCCCGGGATCCCGGTCTCCCTCTGCGCCTCCCTCTTCGGGCTCTCGCTGCTCGGCGCCTTCGCCCTCCTGACGCACCATCCCCTCGACACCCTCGAGATCGAGAAGGATCGAAGCCGCTATTTCCTCCTCTTCCTCACCTACGCCTATCTGATCTTCCCCTTCCTCTTCTCGGGGCTCGCGGTGGCCGTCGCGTTGCAGGAGTACCGGGAGGCGGTGCACCGCGTCTACCTCTGGAACCTCTTGGGTTCGGCGATCGGCAGCTTCCTCTTCGTCCTGTCGATCCGGCCGCTCGGGGGACCGGGCTGCCTCTTCGCCTTCGTCTCGCTCGGGGGGCTCGCGGCCCTGGCCGCCCTCCCGGGCCGAGGGCGCCTCCCGCGGGCCTCGCGGGGCGCGCGGTCTGCGGCCTTCGTTCTCGGGGGGCTCGCGACCCTCGCCTGGCCCTTCCTCGCGCTCTTTCCGGAGGCGGCGGACGCCCTGGTTCCGATCCGGGCCGCCCCGAGCAAGGCGCAGACCCTCTACGGGCGGATCTACCCGCGCTTCGAGGCCTTCTTCAAGAAGCAAGACCCCGAGTATCGCGGGACCGATCCCGGGTTGCGGCGGACGATCTGGACTCCGCTCTGCCGGCTCGACGCGGTTCCGATCCCGAAGGATCTCGAGCGGGACCGCCGGGACCGGGAGGACCCCGAAGGCGGTCCGAGGGGGCAGGTCCATGTCTTCCAGGATGGCGACGCCCCGACCGTGATCTGGGGGAAGGGCTACGCCCGGGAGCACGAATACGACCGGCACTTCTACGGGCTCGGGTATCGGCTGGTCTCGAAACCGCGCGTCCTGGTCATCGGACCCGGCGGGGGGAACGACGTCGAGACGGCCCTGCACTTCGGCGCGGTCCACGTCGACGCCGTCGACATCAACGGCGATACGCTGCGGATGGTGCGGGAGGACTTCGGAGACTACACGGGCGGGCTCTACGACCGCCCCGAGGTCCGGGTCGTGCATTCGGAGGGGCGCAGCTACCTCCGGCGCGAGGGAGGGGACTACGACCTGATCCAGATGTCGGGCACCGACACCTACGCCGCCCTCTCCTCCGGCAGCTACATCTTCTCCGAGTCCTATCTCTACACGGCCGAGGCCCTTGAGGACCTCTGCGCCCACCTCGGCGGGAAGGGGGTGCTCTCGATCATCCGCTTCCGCTTCGAACCCCCTCGGGAATGCCTGAAGCTCGTCGGGACCGCGGCCGTCGCCCTGCGACGCTTCGGAATCGAGGACGCGAGACGACACGTCCTCGTCATCGACCAGGAGGACCGCCAGGCGATGGGGATCGCGAAGCAACTCGGCCTGACGCAGCTCGCGAAGGAACCCCTGCGCTACGCGCTGACCCTGATCCGGCGGACGCCGTTCTCGAAGGAGGAGGTCGACGAGATCCGGAGAGCCCTGCCTCCCCTCGACCAGGGGAATCTCGTCCTCCATAGGCTCCATTACGCCGCAGGCACATCGCCCGAGGACCCCGGGACCGAATACGGAAGACTCCTCGACGCCCTCAGAAAGGGGGATCTCGACGACTTCCTGCGATCCTATCCCTACAGGGTCGAGCCCGCGACCGACGACAAGCCCTTCTTCTTCAACTTCTACTCGTGGTCGGATCTCGAGGGCTTCGGAGGCGGTTCGGACGAGGGTTACGCGGCGCTGACCGGAAGCGAACCGATCGGTCTCTACATCCTCGCGGCTCTCCTCGTGCAGACTCTCGCCGCGGCCCTGCTCCTCGTCATCCTGCCGCTCTTCCGCCTCGGTTTCCTCGGAAAGACCGGGGGGAACGGCCGCCTGCGCGTTCTCGCCTACTTCGGGGCCCTTGGGCTCGCCTACCTCCTCGTCGAGATCGCGACGATCCAGAAATACGTCCTCTACCTGGGACACCCGACCTATTCGCTGACCGTCGGGCTCGCCTCCTTCCTGTTCTTCTCCGGCCTGGGATCGGCCTGGGCCGGAAGGCTCCGCGGGGGCCGGCGCATCGCGGTCGCCGCGTCGTTCCTTGTCGTCGCCCTGCTCCTCCTGCACGCCCTCGTCGTGCCAAGGCTTCTGAGCTGGACCCTCGGGTGGCCGGAGGCCGCGCGCATCCTGATTGCGGTCGCGACCCTGGCTCCGATCGCGGTCGCGATGGGCATGCCCTTCCCGACGGGGCTCGGGATCCTCGGCCGCCGGGCGCCGGGAACGATCCCCTGGGCCTTCGGCATCAACGGGACCGCCTCCGTCCTGGCCTCGATCCTCTCGATCATCCTCGCGATGGAGGGAGGCTTCACCCTCGTGCTCGTTCTCGCGGCCGGTCTCTACCTGCTGGCCGGTCTGACCGTTCCGCGGCCGGCTGCGGGGGAGGCCTAGCGCAGCTCCGCGAGGAGGGAGGTCCAGGCGGCCCGCTCCCGCTTCGGGTCGAAGCGCGGCGCCAGCGCGAGGCTCCGCCGCTCGAGTTCGCGGAGGAAGGGCGGGTCCTCGAGGCAGCGTGCGAGGAGTCCGGCCAGGGCCTCCGCATCCCCGGCCGGGAAGAGTCCGGGATGGTCCCCCGAAAGGAGGCCGAGACTTCCTGGGATGCGTGTCGCGAGGACCGGCCGTCCGAGGCGGCAGGCCTCCCCGAGCACGTTGGCTCCTCCCTCCATGCGCGAGGGGAGGATCAGGAGGTCCGCGGCGGCCGTCATCCCGAGGATCTTCCGGCGGTCCTTCGGGCCGAGCCAGCGGAAGCGCGGATCCGCGGCCTCCGCCCGGCGGACCGGGATCTCGAGGCGGGGCTCGAGGAGTTCCCCGCAGAGGCGGAGGGCGATCGGGAGTTCCCCGGGAAGTCGCGCGAGGGCCCTGGCCGGAAGCAGGGGGTCCTTGATCTCCCGGAGATGGCTCGCGACGAGGGCGAGGAGCCCCGGCCGGTCCCCGTCGAGTTCGAAGGCCTCGGGGCCGGCGGGCTCGAGGGATTTCGGGATGGCGACGGACTGGAGGATCGTGCGGCACTTCCCGCGGAAGGCCTCGGGGAGATCCCGGCGGGCCTCGTCGTGCAGGACGACCAGGCGGTCGGCCAGGTCCAGCGAATCGAGGGCCTCGGGATCGTCCGGCAGGTCTCCGTAGAGGTCCGTGCCGGTCAGGACGACGATTCGGGAGGCCTCGGGATGAGCCTCCGCGAAGGCGCGCAACACGCCGTGGCTCCGCCGCGCGTGGAGGGCGACGAGGACCTCCGCCGGCGGTCCGGCCTCGGGATCCTCGGTCTCCCCCTTCCCCCCTCTTTCCTCGCCAGCCGCGATCCGCGGAGTCGTGAGAAAGGTCTCGTGCCCCTCGTCCTGGAACATGCGGAGCCACCGCCGCGCGGTGACGGTGTTCCCCCGCGCCGGTTCCAGGGAGACCGGACAGTGAATGCGGATGCGCATCCGGCCATCCTAGCGGGGCCGGAAGGGAGAACGCTCCGGAACCGGAATCAGAACGCGAGGGCCGTGCCGTCCTTGCGCGGTTCGCCGGCCGCGACGTAGGCGCCCTCCTCCGTGACCAGGATGGCCTGGTAGCCCCCGTATCCGCCTTCCCGGACCTCGATCGCGTGCCCCCGCGCCCGGAGCCCCTCGAGGGTCGAGTCCGCGAAGCCCGGTTCGAGGAGGACCCTGCCCGGCCCGGCGGCCCGTTCTCCGGTCGGCGTGGACGAGCCCTCGTGCCGCCACCGCGGGGCACGGCCCGCCTCCCGGGGATCCATCCCGAACTCGCAGAGGTCGAGGAGGATCTGCAATTGTCCCTGGGGTTGGAAGTCCCCGCCCATGACGCCGAAGCAGAGCCATGGCCGGCCGTCCTTGCAGGCGAAGCCCGGCATGATCGTATGGAAGGGGCGCTTGCCCGGGGCGAGGCTGTTCGGGCGTCCCGGGTGGAGGTCGAAGAGTCCGCCGCGGTTCTGGAGCATGAAGCCGCAGCCCGTGGGGACCAGGCCCGAGCCCATGCCTCGGAAGTTGCTCTGGATCCAGGAGACGAGCATGCCGTCGGAGTCCGCCGTGCAGAGGTAGACCGTGTCTCCCGGCTCCTCCCCCGGAGGGGCGGCCTCCGCTTCGTTCGGGAGGGGGAGGGTCGGCTCCACGGTGGCTGCGGCCTTCGCGGGGTCGATGCCCTCGGCGCGGGCCCTTTGGAGCGAGGGGTCGAGGAGCGCGTCGAGCGGGAGTTCGACGAAATCCATGTCCGCGATCCAGCGCGCGCGGTCCTCGTAGGCGAGTTTCTTGGCCTCGATGCAGGCGTGGAGGGTCTCCGCGGACCCGAACCCGGATTTCCGGAAGGACCGGCCGTCGAGGAGGAGCCACATCTCCAGGAGGGCGAGTCCCTGCCCGTTGGGCGGGAGTTGCGAGACCTCGATCCCCCGGCTCCGGACGGACAGGGGTGCGCATTCCTCGCTCCGATGATGCGCGAGGTCCTCGATCGTCAGGAAGCCGCCCCCCTCGGTCACGACCTCGGCGACGGCGCGGGCGATCCGGCCCTGGTAGAAGGCGCGCGCGCCCTCGCGCGCGATCTCCTCGAGGTCGTCCGAGAGCCTCGGGTTCCGGAAGCGGGCTCCGGGCTCGGGCCTGAACCCGGGCGGCGCGAAGAGCGCGAGAGCCGAGGGGAACGCGGACAGGACCTCGAGGTTGCGCGCCCATTCCCCGGCGATGACCGGCGTGAGTTCGAAGCCCCGTCTCGCGGCCTCGATCGCGGGTTCGAGGAGGCGTCTCCAGGGGAGCCGTCCGTATCGGTCGTGCAGGCGGGCCCAGCCCTCGACGCAACCGGGGACCGTCACGGTCAGGGCGCCGTGGGCGGGGAGCCGTCCGCCCCCGGCCCGGAGGCGCATCTCCTCGAGGGATGCGGTCAGGGAGGAGCGTCCCGAGGCGTTCCAGCCTTCGAGTCTCCGGCTTCCGGGATTCCATACCTGGACGAAGAGGTCTCCGCCGATCCCGGCCCCCGTCGGTTCGACGAGGCAGAGCATCGCGTTGGCCGAGATCGCGGCATCCACCGCGCTCCCTCCCTCGCGCAGGACCTCCGCCGCGGCCTCGGTGGCCAGCGGTTGGCTCGTCGCGACCGCGCCCCGTCCCGTGATGTTCATCGACGCCTCCGGATCCCCGGGGGAAACCCGCGAATCGAAACCCTCCCGGTCGATCCATTCCACCCCCAAACCACGGGGCGATGCGAGGTCTTTCCGCCTCCGGCCGGGCGACCCTCCGAATCATTCCGGCGATCCTCCGACCCGGGGCCGAGGAAGGAACCTTGTCCGACCGATGCGTCCAGACCCTCTCCTTCCCCAAGAGAGCGGGCCCCTGGCGAAGCCCCCCCGAACGGTGCTTTCGGCACTGCTCACCTCTTCCTCGATCAAGGGAGCCGGCAAGCGTATGAGATATGGTCGAAATCCAAGAAGGAGCTTCCTTTCCTTCTAGGACTTTCCAGCAGAGCACTGGCGGTTCCTGAACACGACGAACCCGATTGAATCAATATTTGCGACGGTGCGCCTGCGTACGGAAAGGACCAAGGGGTCGGGCTCACGCACGGCCTGCCTGACCATGGTCTTCAAGCTCTCTCAGTCCACCAAGTGTAAGTGACGGAAGCAGAACGGATGGCAGAGCAACAGTTGCGGTGTTAATCCTCGTTCGGTGTCCATGCTGAGGTAGATGCGTCCAGTCTCCCACTCCTCTGAAATCTCGATCGCGACGGCGCTGACGAGTCGGAGCAGGGAGGCGGCGTTCGGAAAGAGCGTTGCAACGCGGGTGCGCCGCTTGATCTCGCGGCTCAGGTGTTCGAGCGCGTTGCTCGTACGTAGTCGCTGGCGGTGCGCTGGCGGGAGCTCGAAGATGGACAGCCCGTCAGGGATGTTGTTCTCGAGCCACGCAGCCAGGTCGGGAACCGTCTCGCGGTAGCGCTCGACAGCCAGGGCGAGCCGCTGTGATCGTCGCTCGTGATCATCCGCATCCCACACAGACCTCGTGCCCGGAGTTCTTCCAGGAAGGTCTGCCAGTGGACTTCAGCTTCGGAGAGTGCCGCGCTGACATCGAGGATGCTTCGCTTGCCGTCCACGCCGACACCGACCGCCATCAGCACCGCGAAGTCTCGGACGCCGCCCCCGTATCCCCGCCTGTCCTCGGTCCGCTCGTGGGGGCCAGCCTCGAGGAAGGCCGACCGCTCGAGCTGCATGGCTTCGTGGATCAGGGTCTGGACTGCCGAGCCGGCCCCTTCGAGTCCGTGCTCAGTCAGGACTTCCAGGGCCATGGCGATCATCGTAGAATCGGGTTCGTGGTGGGTCGTCTCGTGCCTCGTGGGGTTCGTAGGTGATCAATACGAAACACCGAGATGGCCGGCCACGCCAACCGATCGCTCCGGAAGGGCTCCTCTCGGGGGCGAGAGCCCTTCCTCCGCTCGGTCAGGCGGCCAGCGAATTTACACCGCTACTGATACACCCCCCGAAATGCTGCAGGCCTGAGCCTCACCGAATCCGCCGAAAGCCGGCGGGGTCGGGACCCACCCGCCTAACAGTTACGTCGCTTCGAGAAGAAGTGGACCGGATGCATCCGCATCTTGAACACCGTCCTAGACCAGTTCACAATCTTCTTTCCTGGCCGAATCCCTACCATCTGACAACACCATGGATTCTAGGATCTCAGCCGATTACACGGTTCTTCTAACGCTCCCGAGGGTGTTTGTTTCTTTCCGGAATCAAGGATATTCCGCTTTTCGTTTGTTAGGCCATAGTCCGAATCTATCGACAATATCTCCCCTGACATTTTTAATTATCTAGAAAGCAGCTCAGGAGAAAGAAAATTATGTTAGCGACCCTGTCTTGATACTGCTCATCTTTTCATTGAACAATTCTATGGTTCAGATAAATCCAGACAAGAGATAGCAATGCTTGAGGCAGCAAATAGCAGGAATAGACTGTCACTGTTGGTCATCGGGCCGCGCATCTCGAGGGTTTCCATTGGAGAAGCATACTCCGCATACAAACGGATCGAAGCCCTTTCTGAGCTGGCCGACTTGACGCTTTTTACTTCTCATTGCGATAGAAACCCTGTGAAGGAAAAGGACTTCCCTTTTGCGAAGAAAGTGGTTTCCTGGAAAGAACCTTCGGCCTCCTCCATCCTTGGCCGCCTCGATGAAAGGGTCAAGCCGACTTGGCCATTTTTTTATTATAAAGTCCGCCAATGGCTGAAGGACCAACGCAAGCGGGGGGTAACTTTTCACATCGCTCACCAAATCACACCTCAAGGTGCCCGTTATCCCACTCCACTCCGAGGGCTCGGCTTTCCTTACGTCATTGGCCCAGTGGGTGGAGGGCTGCCCCCGCCTCCCCCCCTTGCAGGGGAAATAAGCCCTTTATCTCTTACCCGAATTGCTCCGATTGTAGATGCATTCCGTTCACGTTTCGATCCACTTCTTCGAAAATCTTTCGAAGAGGCTGCTATTGTTTTTGGAGTAGCACCTTATGTGGCGGACATCCTCGCCCCGTTCAAAGTTCGAGATTTCAGGGTTTTATCCGAGCGTTGTAACCCGAATTCAAAAAAGCCCCTTCCTCCGAAACTGTCCAGCCAGAGAATGGAGGGTCCGATTACGATTCTCCATGTTGGTCGAGTGATACGGACTAAAGGTCTCCTGGACACAATTCGAGCCATTGCTTTGCTGAAAGAATACCGGAACATCCATCTTATTTCTGCCGGAGACGGTCCCAACCTCGAGCAATGTAGGAAAGAAGCGGGCCGCCTTGGGGTGGCGGATCGCGTGGATTTCCTTGGCCGAATAGAACGTTCGGAAGTTGAAGAACTTTACAGGCGCGCCGACATTTTTTGTTTCCCCAGCTTCCGCGAACCGATGGGCGGTGTGCTCTTTGAAGCAATGTCCTGGAGCCTCCCGATTATTACAACTTCCTACGGTGGTCCCGATTTCATCCTGGATGATTCTTCTGCAATCAAGATTGAACCCGACGAGCCCATGCGGTTCGCGAGTAAGATTGCCGAAGCCCTAAGACGGTTGATCACGGACGTCCATCTACGAATGGAATTAGGTTCGTGCGCACGGGCTCGATTGGCCTCCCTTGAAACCTGGCGTGAAAACGCGGAGTGGATCCTCACGTGTTACAAGGAAGTATTGTCCAAAACTGTGGAGGACTGAATCACGCGGCGACCTTGGTTCCATCTATGAATTGCACTCATCAAATGTGACAGGTTACCAGGATAATTGCGGCCTTCGACACTTGGAAGGGAGGCAAACCCATGATGGTTGCGAGGTCCAAACCGTCGCGAGGCGGCGGTTGACTAGATTCGGGGCTCTGCCCGAAGGGTAGGGAGTTCCACGTGGGGGCGATCGTTTTCCACAGATCCTCCGGAGGGGCAAGGAAGCGAAGATCTGTGTGTTTTTCGAATGGATTCAAGGAGCGTATGGTCCAGAGGATGTCGGGACCAGAGTGGATCAACGCGACGGCCCTGGCAAAGAAAGTTGGTGTTTCGGAGTCGTCGCTATCGCAATGGCTTAGTGTGACGTCTACTGTGTGCACCATGGATAGGACGCAAGACAACCAAAGGGATGGCGGCAAGGTACCTCATCGCTGGACTGAGGAGGGAGAAGCTCCGTCTCCCGATCGAGGCGTTGAGCCTGTCGAACGAAGACCTCGAGGCGTTCTTGAGGAAGAAGACTTGCACACACACCGCAAGTGATGGAAGCTGAATGGATACAAACTCCTCGGGGATGTCCTCCAAGGAGTCCATTTCAAGGACGGAACCAAGGTTGCCGCGTGATTCAGCCATCCACAGCTCTTGACAATCCCCATGAGAATCTTGAGATCCATGGATTGTCTGCTTTCAAGCGCGTGATGTCGTAAGGGCGATGAGAACCCTTCTGCGACTTGCGAATGTTCGTGACCCCGGATCCTTGGCATGCAGACTCCGAGCCAAGAGATTCAATCTGTTCTTGTCGTTGATCTCCGATCTCGAGGCTCCTGTCAGGATCGTTGATCTCGGGGGGACTGTGAATTTCTGGGAGACGATGGGAGTCGCCGGCGATTCTTCCTTCCATGTCACCGTTGTCAATATCGACCCTCAGGATTCGTCCTTTTCGAATATTCGATTTGTCGAGGCTGATGCAACGAATCTTTCCATGTTTCATGAGGACGAATTCGATGTCGGCTTCAGTAACTCCGCGATTGAGCATCTTTTCAGTTTCGAAAACCAAAAGAAAATGGCGAGTGAGATCTTGCGTGTCGCCAAATCGATTTGGGTGCAAACTCCCAACTACTGGTTTCCGGTCGAGCCTCATTTCCTTTGTCCATTCTGGCAGTTCATGCCCGTCCCCGTTCGAGCTTTCATTGTAAGCAAGATGAGGGTCGGTCAGAGAGGGCCCTATCCTTCGTATGAAAAGGCTCTGGAGTCGGTGCGCGAGATAAGGTTGCTGTCCCGTAGAGATTTGAACCGATTGTTTCCTTCTGGTGAAATCTTTCCAGAGAAGTTCTTCCTGTTGAACAAGTCCTGGATCGTGGTCGATGGCGAGCTGAAACGATTTCTGAATGATCTTCGTTTGTAGTTCCGACTGGCAGCTGGGGATGCGGAGGTGGTTCCTCGAGGGGGAGGCCCAGGCCAGGTTCGATCAGGCGAGGTTGGAAGCCGCGCGGCGGGTCGGGGAGATCGCGGGGGGGATCGGGGCGGATTTCGTTCTCGTCGCGGGGGATGTCTTCGAATCCAACCAAGTCGGAGAGGGGGTCGTCCGGAGGGCCGTCGAGGTTCTCCGAGGATACGAGGCGCCGGTCTTTCTCCTCGCGGGGAACCATGACCCCCTGGACGGGGGCGCGGTGTGGAGGAGCCCGGTATTCCTCGACCGCCTGTCCGATCTCGTGACGGTCCTCGAGCCCGGGCGAGGGTACCGGCCCGTCCCCGGAGTCGAGGTCAGGGGGGCTCCCTGGTTGAGCCGGAAGCCTGTTCCCAATCCCCTGATCGAGGTCCTGGAAGGACTCGAAGCTCCCGATGGAATTCGGGTCATGGTCGGTCACGGAGGGGTGCCGGAGATCGGGGGACCGAATGCCGGGGGGGCGGAACTGCCCCTCGAGGTCCTGGAGCGGGCGGCCGGCGAGGGGCTCTTCCATTTTCTGGCGCTGGGGGACAGGCATTCGTTGACCGAGGTCGGAACGAGCGGAAGGGTCTGGTATTCGGGGACCCCGGAAGTCACCGACTTCGTCGAGCGGAGGCCCGGGACCGCGATTTCGGTCGATCTTCCCGAGGACGGGGGACCGCCTCGGGTCGAGGTCCACCAGATCGGCACCTGGAAGTTCGAGGAGTCGGAGGTCCGGATTCGGGACGCCGGGGACGTCGAGCGGTTCCTCGAGGATCTAGAGTCGAGAGAGGGGAAGGAACGGACGGTCCTCAAACTGGTCCTGGATCTGTGGGGTGAGGCCGAGGTCCTGAGGGGGTTCGAACGGGCGCTCGAGGATTGGCGCGGGGTCTACGGCGCCCTTTTCACCTCGAGGGGGCGGAGTCGTTGGAGGGTGCGGAGGCCGGCTAAGAGCGCCGAGGAACTCGGACTTCGGGGGATCGCGAGGGATGTTTGGGAGGAACTCGGGCGGCGCGCGGAAGGGGAGAGCCGGGACGCGCGAATCGCCGCCGAGGCCCTGTTTCTGTTCCAGGATCTCGCGACGAGGCAATAGAGTCTCCCCCGATGAGGCTTCTGGCTCTGGAAGTCCAGAATTTCCGGGGGATCTCCCGGGCGCGGATCGTTCCTTCATGGGAAGGGGTGACGGTCGTTCACGGGCCGAACGAGGTCGGGAAATCGAGTCTCTGCGAAGCCCTGTCGCTCTGTTTCGATCTTCCCGCCGATTCCCGGCATGCCCGGGTGAGGGCCGTCCGGACCGTCGGTCTCGACCGCGGGCCGGCGGTCGAGGTCTCGATGGAACTCGAAGGCCGCAGGCTCGAATACCGGAAGCGCTTCCTGAAGGAACCCGAGGAGACCTTGACGGAGATCGTCCTCCTTTCCCGGGACGAGGTGGCGGAGGGTCCCCGGGACGAAGTGGCGGGGCGGTCTCTCTCCTTCTCGGGTCGGGAAGCCCATGATCGGATCCGGGAACTTCTCGAAGGATCCGCGGGCTACGAGCTGTTCCGGGCCCTTCTTTCCGAACAGGGGCGGGGAGCGGATCTCGTGCATCTGGAACGAGCGGAAGGTCTGCTCGGGATTCTCGAGGCGGACGCGGGGGAGCTGGAGGGCGGGGACCTCGCGGGGCGGATCCTGGAGACCTACGAGGAAAGCTGGACGGGCACCGGCCGGGTGAAGAGGAACGGGGTCCTGGATCTCGCGCGGAAGAGGCTCGAGGAGGCGGAATCGAGGTGCCGGATTCTGAACCGTGAGGCCGGAGAACTCGAGGCCGACCTGAAGGCCTTGGAGGTTTGTCGGAATCGCCTTCCGGATCTGATCCGAGCCCGCAATCGATGGAGGAAGGAGGTCGAGGGAAGACGGGGGAAGTGGGAGGAGGTCCGGGCTCTCGAACAGAAGCTCCGGAAGACGGAGGCGGAAGAGAAAGAGGCCGGAGCTCGATTCCAGGAGCTTCGAAGCCGCCTCGAGGCCCGGGAGGAGAAGGCGGAGGAGGAGCGCGGGCTTTCGGGGCGCCTGGAGAAACTGGATCACCGGATCCGAGAAGGGGAGATCCGGATTCTCGAGAGTGCGATCCGGATCGCGAAGGAGCTTTCTTCGAGGCGGGAGGAATGCGAGCGCCTTCTCGAAGGCGACGGCCCCGGTCCGGAGTCCGGGGAAGAGGCGGACCGCCTGGAAACCGCTCTCGCCGCCCTCGGGAGGGCCGGGCGCGAAGGGGAGGGAGGCAGGGTTCGTCTCGAGGCCCTCCGTCGTCTCGAGTTGCGGGGTTCGGATGCCCCGGAGCTCGAGGAGGGAGAGGTCCTGGAGATCGATTTGGACAGGGAGCGGGTTTTGGAGATCCCGGGAATCCTCCGTCTCCATCTCCTTCCCGGAACCTGGGAACCTGAACAACGGAAGAAGCGCGAATGCCTGGAACGGAAACTCCGGAGCCTGTTGGCCCAGTGGGAATGCGTTTCGGTCGAAGAACTCCGGGGGACCGTCCGGAGGAGGGAGGCGGCCCGGAAGGAGTCCCGGGAACTGGAATCCCTCCAGCGGAGCCTGGAGGCGATGATCCGACCGGTGTTTCCGGCGGTCGTGCCGGAAGAGGGGCCGCGGGCTCCGGGGCGGCGGACCTGGGCGGAGGATCTCGAGAGGGTTCTGGAGGAAATCCGGGGGGACGAGGAGCGAGGAGCCTGGACCTCCTCTCCCGGTCTGGATCGAGGGCGGGTCGAGGAGACCCTGGAGGAGGTTCGAGGGCTCGTCGGCCGCCTCCTCTCGGACCGGCGGGAAGCTTCGAGTCTTAAGGAGATGCTTCGGGTCCTTCGCCGGCGTCTCGAGGAGGATCGGGAGGAGATGACCGATCCGGAACTGCGCGCGGCCGTCGAGAAGGCGGAGAAGGACCTTGAGGGGAGAAGGGCCGCACTCGATCGAGCCGAACGGGAGGCCGAGGCGGCCTCCCTGGAGGAAGTGAAACAGGGCCTCGAGGAGGCCTTGCGGGAGGAACGCAAGGCGGAACAGGAACTGGAGCGTTGCCGGAGGGATGCGGACCGTCTCGAGGGGAGGCTCGAACGCCGCAGGGCGGACGGGCTCTACGAGGAGATCGAGGAGGCCGAGCGGGAACGGCTCCGGGCCGAGGAGGAGGCCGAGCGGGTCGAACGCCGGGCCGCCGCCGCCGCGCTCCTGAAGCGATGTTGGGAGGAGGCGAGGGAGAAGCGGAGCGTGGCCTGGAAGAACCCGCTGGAAGGGTCGATCGCGGAACTCGGCCGCGGTCTCTGGGGGGAGGGTTTCGGCGTCCGCCTGGACGAGAACCTCAAGATCGAAGCCAGGATCCTCGAGGGGCGGGAACTGCCCTTCGAAGCCTTGAGCTTCGGTGCGAGGGAGCAGCTGGCCCTCCTCCATCGCCTTGCATGCTGCCGTTTGTTCACGAAGGAGGGGCGGGCCTTCCCCTTGGTCCTCGACGACTGCTTCGGGCACAGCGACCCGGAGCGCATGGCTCGGATCGGGAGGGTGCTGTCCCGTCCTCCGGCGGGGATGCAGATCCTGATCTTCACCTGTGTCCCGGAACGTTATCGGGGGATCGAGGGTGCTCTCTTTCTTCCGCTCTCTTCCTGATCGAGCGAGGCGAGAGCCTGTTCGATCCTCTCCCTGCAGATCCGGGCGAGTTCCTTGCGGTCCTTCCCCCGGACCGCGGCCCCGAGGAAGATGATCTCCGCATCGAAGGACCGCAGGCCGAGGATCCTGAGAAAGTGGGCGAGGAAGGATTCGTTCCCGGTCCAGGAGAGGGCGGACGAGTCCGGGACACTTCCTCGAGGAGCACCGTACCTGAGGCAGGCCAGGTGAACGGGGAACTCCAGATCGCAGGGGAGCTGGAACAATGCGCTCTTGAAGGGGAGAAGGGCTTTCCCGTCGTTCGTCGTCCCCTCGGGGAAGAAGATCAGGCCTCCGCCCCGGGTGAGCCGGGACCGCATCCCTTCGAGGGTTCGGGGGAGATCGGTGGGGCGGAGTCGGTCCAGGAACAGGGTTCCGGCGCTCCACGCGAGCAGGCCGACGAGAGGCCATCTCCGGACTTCTCTCTTCGAGAGGAAGTTCCCTCCGCACGCGGAGGAAAGGACGAGGATATCGGTCCAGGAGAGGTGGTTGCAGACGAGGAGGAAGGGGGGGGGCGGGGGTTCGGAAGCCATGCGGACCCTCAGGCCCAGGATCCCGCAGCAGGAGGCGCCCCAGATCCGGAGCAGTCTCCTCTGCCAGGAGATGGTGAGCGCGGGCCGGAAGAAAAGGAGAAGTTTTCCGAGGACCAGGATCGTCCAGAGAAAAAACGTGGAGAGGAGAAGGAGGAGGAGGTGTGGGAGGATGAGCCGGAGAAGGGGCGCCGGGGTCTTGGAAGGGGCCGAGGACATGGGCCTTCGCGGAGTTTCAGCGGTACCAGATGACGCGCACCTTCTCCAGGGTCGCGAGTCCTTCTCCGACCATGTGCTCGAGTTCGGCGAGAAGGAGATCGATCTTCTCCTGCTTGTCGACGATCTCCACGACGATCGGCAGATCCTCGGACAGTCTTAGGACCTTGGCGGTGTGGAGGACGCTCTTCTTGCCGAAACCCATCGGCCCCCTGAGGACCGTCGCCCCCGCGAGGTGGAGTTCCCTCGCCTTCGAGACGATGGCCTCGTACAGGGGTTTCCCTTCGAAGCGGTCGTTTTCGCCCAGGAACACCCGGAGCAGCACGGCTTCACCCGATTCCATCATGGTCGATCTCCGATCTCCCGGGGATTCTCGGCGAGGGGACCCGGCTCAGAAAAGTGATCCTAGCCTCCATCCCGCCCAGACACCGCCGAGACCGAGGAGGTTGGAGAGGAGGAGGTTCGAGGCAGCCGCGAACCAGGACCCCGAAGCCAGGAGCTGGAAGGTCTCGAAGGCGAAGGTCGAGAAGGTCGTGAACCCCCCGAGCAGGCCGATGAGGAGGGCCAGCCGGAGTTCCGGGCGGAGGAGGAGGCTTCCCGTCGTCAGAGCGGCGAGCATTCCGAGGACGAAGCAGCCGCAAAGATTGACGGTAAGGGTTCCAAGGGGAAAGGTCCCGCGGGTGAGGTTCTGGGCCCAGCCGGCGACGAGATAGCGGAGAACGGCCCCGAGGGCTCCTCCTCCGGCGATCCAGATGATTTTGCTCATGATTCGATCCTAGGTTCCGGGGGCCCGGCGTGCATCGAAGCGCGCCCTGAGGGCCTTCGGGTCCGCGTATCCTCCGCTCAGACGCATCGCCTCTCCGATCAGAGCGTGGACCGCGTTCTCCTTGCCCCGCCTCCAGTCCTCGAGAGCCTCGGGTCTTCTCCGGCAGGCCTCCTCGACGAGACGGTCGAGGTCCGGTTCCGGTCCGGCCGGGGGACGGCCCACGCGGGCCAGGGCCTCCTCGAAAGGGAGCGGAGAACACATAGCTTCCAGGACCCTCCGGCCGGCGGAGGGGGAGAGGGTTCCCTCCTGCAGCATCCTCAAGAGCTTCGCGCATTCTCCGGGAAGGAAGGGTATCTCGTCCCAGACGATCCTCGCGCGGCGCAGGCAGGAGCGGAACTCCCTGCGCAGCCAGTTCGCGCAGTAGTCCGGAGCCGCCCCGGCTTCGACGAGGGCCTCGAACCAGTCGGCGCTCTCCCGCTCCATGCAGAGTTCGGAAGCTACCGGAAGGGGGATCCCGTGATCCCTCGAAAACCGCTCGGCGCGCAGGCGGGGGGATTCGGGCCGGGACAGACGCAGGGATTCGAGGACTTCCTCGTCGATTCGGAAAGGGGGGATGTCGGGCTCGGGCAGGTAACGATAGTCCGGAGCCTCCCCCTTCCAGCGCATGTGGCGGGTGCGGTCGTTCTTCTCGTCCCAGGACCTCGTTTCCGATCGAATCGAGACGCCCCTGCGCGCCAGCTCCCGAAGCCTTTCGATCTCGAAGTCGAGGGCCGCCTCGACGCGCCGGAACGAGTTGAGGTTCTTGATCTCGATGCGCGGGACGGGAGCCCCTTCCTCGTTTCGGTCGTTCCGGGCGCCCCCGGGATCGAGGGAGACGTTCGCGTCGCAGCGCAGGCTCCCTTTCTCCATGTCGCCGTCGGAGACCCGAAGCCAGCGCAGGCGCCGGCGGAGGATCGTCAGGAACAGACGCGCCTCCTTCGGGGACCGGATCGTGGGTTCGGTCACGAGTTCGAGGAGCGGGGTTCCGGCCCGATTGAGGTCGATCCAGGTCTTCCTCCCGGCGTGCAGGCTCTTTCCCGCGTCCTCCTCGAGATGGAGGCGGAGGAAGGAGACCGTTCGGCCGTCGGGAAGGGTCAACGAACCGCCCCGGGCGAGGGGGGTCCGTTGCTGGGTGCACTGGTAGCCCTTCGGGAGGTCGGGATAGAAGTAGTGCTTGCGGTCGAAACTCTGTCGCCGGGCGATCTCCGAACCGAAGGCGAGGGCCGCGCGCAGGGCGAGTTCGAGGGCGGTCCGGTTCGGATGGGGAAGGGACCCCGGAAGCCCGAGGCAGGTCGGGCACACGAGGCTGTTCGGCGGAGCTCCGAATCGGTTTTCGCAGGAACAGAAAAGCTTGGTCCGAGTCGCCAGGCGGACATGGATCTCGAGGCCGATCCTCGGCCTGAGAGGGAGGGTCACCGCGCCCTTTCCTTTCGGCGCCGTTCCGGCGGCGAAGGACGCCGGAGGTGCCAGTCGGTCCCTTCCTGGTAGGCGAGCCCCGCGAGAAGGACGCACCCGTCCCGTCCGGGCGGACCGACGAGATGAAGCCCTACGGGCATGCCTTCCGGGTCGAATCCGCAGGGAAGGCTCAAGGCCGGAAGGCCCGCGAGGTTCGCGCCGACGGTCAAGGCGTCGCATTGGTAGTGGGCCAACGGATCCCTCGATCGGTCCTCGAGAGGGAAGGCCGGGACGGGGGTCGTCGGACCCAGGCAGAGGTCGACCTTTTCGAAGACTTCCGCGTATTCGGAACGGACGCGGAGGGCCCCGGCCCGGCCTCTTTCATACCAGGCTTCTCGATGACCGGCCGAGAGGCAGAACGCGCCGACCAGGAGCCGGCGCTTGACCTCGGAGCCGAAGGTCCTTCCCCGGAACGAGCGCAGCGCCCCGAAGAAGTCCGGAGGACTCGAGGGGGAGCTTCGCGGTCCCCGGAGCGGGAAGCGGGCCAGGTTCGAGGAAGCCTCGGCGGGAGCGAGGAGGTGATAGATCGACAGGGCGATGCGGGTGGAAGGAAGGGAGACCTCGACGCAGGTCGCTCCCATCTCCTCGAAGATCCGGGCGGCCTCGAGGACGAGACCTCCATGAGCCTCCGGAAGTCCCATGCCGAAATGCTCGCGCGGGAGCCCGATCCGGATCCCGTCGAGGGGCCGGGCTCCCCGGACTTCGATCTTCCCGAGGGGGGGGAGGGACAGGGTCGTGAGGTCTCTCGGATCGGGTCCTTCGAGGACCCCAAGCGACAGGACGAGGTCGGAGACTCCCCGGCTCATCGGTCCGATCCCGTCGAGGGAACTCGCGAAAGCGACCAGTCCGTCCCGGCTGACGCGCCCCCGCGTGGGTTTGAAGCCCGTGATCCCGCAGAGGGCCGCGGGCTGCCGGATGCTTCCTCCGGTGTCGCTGCCGAGTCCGAGAGGGGAAAGCCCGGCGGCGACGGCGGCCGCCGTGCCTCCGCTGCTTCCGCCGGGACAGAGTTCGGGGTTCCAAGGATTGCGGGTCTTCCCGAAGCAGGAGGTCCCCGTCGAGGACCCGAAGGCGAACTCGTCCATGTTCGTCCGCCCCAGGAGGACGGCTCCCGCCGCCTCGAGACGGGCGAGGGCGGTCGCCGTCCAGGGCGCCCGGTACCCCTCGAGCATGAGGGAACCGCAGCGGCATTCCTTGCCGCGGATGCAGATGTTGTCCTTGACGAGGACGGGGACGCCGTGCAGCGGCCCCCGTTCCTCCGGGGGGAGGCGGTCGAGGGCTGCGGCCCGTTCCTCGGCCTCCTCGAAGACCTCGATCACCGCTCCGAGTCCCGGCTCCCAATTCGAGATCTCCTCGAGGCAGGCCTCGAGGACTTCGCGGCATGTGAAGTCCCCGCGGCGAAACCCATCCACGAGGTCCGTTCCCGAGAGGGCGGACGACCCTTCCGGGCTCGGTCCCTCGGGGAGGGGGGATCTCCGAGGGGGCGGATGCTCTCCGAGGCCGGGTGCAGGGCCCGGAGGGTCCGGGACTTCGCGGGCGGGGGCGGTCTCCCCGCCCGGGGACCGCGCCGATTCCTCCTCGGTGTTTTCCTTGGACGGCCCGAAGACCGGGGGACGGGGCCAGGCCTTCCCGCGGGGTTCGGGGAGGGGGCCGGGGAAGCCCCGAGGGCGGTCTTCCCTCCAGTGGGAAAAGGCAGGGAAATATTCCTGTTCTTCTTCGGGAAGGCCCGCGGCCTGGACGACACGGAGGGAGTCCAGGATCCGATCGCACTGGGAAAGGAGTTCCCCGGCCTCATCCTCGGCGAGGGAAAGTCCCGCCAGGAAGGCGAGGTGATCGGATAGGGATTCCGGGAGGTCGGACAAGGAAACGACCCTTCTCGAGGCGGAAAAGACGGGGATTCTATCCCGGAGGCGGGGATTCCGAGCTTGCGATCCGCGAGAGCACTGCCTTTCCTGGGTGGGACGAGGATAGAATGTTCCGTTCGTGTGAGCCCGCGCCGGAGAACGGAGCGAGGCCGGCGCGGAACCTCAAGCTTATGGATGATTCTCCGGAACTCCTGGTCATCGGGCTGACCTGCAACCTGGTCGGGCTCTTCCTGCTGGCGAACTCGATCGTCTTCCGCAGTCCGCGGAAGCTGATCGCCGAGTTCTTCAACGTGGACAAGGGGTCGATGCGGCCGCTCCGGGACTACGTCCTGAACAAGATCCAGGTCGTCATCGGCTTCCTGTTCCTGACCTCGGGCTTCCTCCTCCAGGCCCTCTGGGCCTGGCCCAAGATCGAGCGCCCGACTCCGGTCCTCCTGATCTGCGGAGGTCTCCTCGCCCTGGCCGCCTGCGTGTACTTCGTCGGCAACCTCTACAGTCGGCGGGCCTTCAAACGCCATCTCCGGGATTTCTTCCAGACTTTTCCCTTCCCCTTCGAGCGCAACCTCGAGATCACGAAGCAGATCGGGAAGGCCTTCGGGATCGAGGAAGGAGCGGAGGATTCCGTCGAGGTCTATGTCGGCAAGGTCAAGCGGGCCCTCGGCCTTCCTCCGGCCCCCACTCCGAGCCAGGAGGGATCCGCCAGGTCCCGCCGCCTGCGGGAGATGGCCGCCCCGGTCCCTCCGGTCTCGGAACACCTCTGAATCCTCCCGGTCCCGGAACGAGGGAGATCCGGCCTGGCCTGGGAAACCCTCCACCCTGAAGCGCGTTCTCGCTCTTCGTGAGTCCCGTCTCCTTCCATCCACCGGGTCTCCGGTTCCGGGCCGCCCTCCTGCGCGGGATTCGGGCCTGGACGACCTCGGAGAACTGCCTGCTTTGCGGAGAGAGAACGGGGGTCTGGATCCGGCTCTGCCCATCCTGTCGAAGCGGGCTCGAGTCCGCGGGCCCCGGCGCTGGTTGTCCCCGTTGCAGCGGCCCTCTTCCCTGCGGGGATTGCGACCGGTTCCTCGGCCCCTTGTCGGGGGTGATCGCTCCGTTCCGTTACCGCGGAAGCGGAGGACGACTCGTCCGCAGGGGGAAGCTTTCGGGAGATTACGGCTGTCTCTCGTTCCTGGCGGGCGCGATGCGGCGGAGTCTGAGGGCTCGGGACCTCGGGAGTGGTGGGGCGCCTCGTCCCCGCCTGCTCGTCCCGGTCCCCCTCGCCGGGTCGAAAAGGAGGAGGCGGGGTTTCAACCAAGCCGAGGAGATCGCCCGCTTCCTTGGGCGCCGAGGCGGTTACGGGGTCGCCCGCAGCGCGCTTCGCAGGGTCCGCGCGACGGTCCCCCAGGGCAGGCTCGCTCCGGAAGAACGGGAGGAGAACCTGAAGGGGGCGATCCGTCCGGGCTGGGACGCCTGGAGGGGAGCGTGCCTGGGAAGAGAGATCCTCCTCGTCGACGACGTCTGCACCTCGGGCGCGACGCTCAGAGCCTGCGCGCGCGTCCTCCTGGAGGAGGCGGGCGCCCGAAAGGTCTTCGGGGTCTGCGCCTGCAGCGCGAAGGCCGGGGACACCGTTTCAGGAGAGATCCCGCTTCAGCTTCTCGAGTGAACTGCCTTCCCCGAGGGCGACGAGGATGTCCTCCGCCTCGAGACGCGTCTCTCCGGATGGGTTGAACCGCATGACCCCGTCCGGTTTACGGATCGCGACGATGATCAGTCCGTAACCGGAGCGGAGGTCGGCCTCGCGAAGGGCGCGCCCGTCGTAGTCCGATCCCCGGGGAATGCGGACCTCGTCGAGCCTGAGGGAATGGGAGCCCTTTCCCGTCGTCAGGTCCACGAAGTCCATGACATTGGGGAGAAGCACCGCCTGGGCCATCCGCCGCCCGCCGATCAGGGTGGGAAGAATCACGACATCCGCCCCCGCGCGCTTGAGCTTGCGTTCGGTCGCTTCATCGGTCCCCCGGGCGACGATTCGGATCTTCCTGTTCAGGAATCTACCGGTGAGGGTCAGGAAGACGCTCTCGGCGTCGCTCGGCATGGCCGACACGAGCACTTCGGCGTTCTCGATTCCGGCGTCGACGAGGATCTGCTCTTCCGTCGCGTCGCCTTGCAGGGCGAGGAAACCCTCCCGGCGCATCTCCATCAGAAGGCTCTCGTCACGGTCGATGCATACGACTTCCTTCCCACGTTCCTTGAGATCGCGCGCGATGAGCTTGCCTATCCGCCCGATGCCGCAGACGATGACGTGTCCCTTGAGGTCATGGATTTGCTTGATCATCCTGCGTTTCTCCAGAACATCGGCCAGATCCCCCTCGACGATATGGGAGACCAGGAGGCTTCCGGCGTAGGCGGCCGTCCCGACTCCCAGCATGATCAACAGGACCACGGCGATCATCCCCTCGTGCCCGAGCCCCTCGGGGGCGGAGTAGCCGACGGTCGAGAGGGTGATCGTCACGAAGTAGAAGGCCTCCGCCCAGTCGAAGCCGAGCCGGAAATGGAAGTAGAGCACCCCGGTGATCGAGACCAGGATCAGGAATCCCAAGGCCTTGGCCCAGCGCGATCGATTCCCCATGGCCTATTCCCTATCCCCGCTTCCGGCTCCGGAAAAGGAAAAAGAAGGCGGACCGGACGGAGCGGAGGTCGTGCGCAAGAAGGAGGGACATGGCTCGAATGCTGGAGATAGGGCGGGCTGAAGAGGATGTCCAATCGAGGGTCAGGTCCGAACCCTGGGGGGCGTAGGAGTAACGGGGAAGGAAAAGGCCGGGAGGATTCTGCACAGCCTTTGCCGTTCCTCTTCGAAGTTGGCGACGACGGCGAGCTGGAAGAAGAGCACGACCGAGATCTGTCCGAAATAGGCGACTCCGATGAAGGCGACCATGTGTGTGAACAAGGCGGCGCCGAAACCCCAGGCGCCGAGAAAGCGCTCCCGGTCGCGCTCCCAGAACCGCCAGGCTCTCCCGACATAGCGGAACGCCAGGACGAAGATCCAGAGGAACAGGAGGAGGTTGAGCAATCCCGCTCCCGTCCCCTCGGCAACGTATTGATTGGCCGTGTCGAAGAGGAAGTAGCCCCAGTGCTCGGTCGAGGGGGTGCCCCATAGGGCCCATTCCGAAAATCGCCGGATGAACTGGTCTACGAGCATGTAACGGTGATAGCCCGTGGATCCTCCGGAAAGATCCACCCGGGCCAGGAGGCTCCAAACAGGCCCCTTCATGTAGAAATGGAGAGCGGTCAGCATGAGCACGGCGCCAATCCGGATCAGGGACAGATAGGGCCGCAGAGGAATGAAACTGAAGGCGAGGAAACCGGCGATCAAGGCCATCGCGGGTGTGCTCGAAGCTGTGTTGACGACGATCAATATCGTCGAAATCACCCCAAGAATGATCAAAAAGGTGTTTGCCCCTTTCCGGAAGAGAAGGGATGCATAGATCGGAAGCAGGGTGGCAAAGAAGCAACCGGCGATGATCGGGTGCGGAAAGGCCCCCTGACACCGAAGTCGGCCGTTTCGGATCATGGTTTGTTCGGGAACTCCCCCCATGAATGCAAACAGGTTCCTTCCTGTCGCCCGCTCAATCAGGAATGGGATCAAGGCGGGAATCGAGATGATCAAGAACGACTGAACCGATTGGCGGATTTGGTCCCATCGAGGGATCGCGATCCGGAAGAAGAAGTAGATGCCGAGGAGGTCGAAGGCCGTACCGCATTGATAGATGAAGGCCCCGAACCTCCTTTGCTGCAGGGTGAAGAGGATGATTCCTGCCAGCTTCCAGGCGATGATGACCGTATCGAGGGGGAGCCATCGGAACCGTCGAAGCTCATTGCGGATCAGGAAGCGCGTCCAGCCGGTAAGGATCATCAACCTCAAGAAGCTGAAGTCGAGACCGAAGACGACGATTCGCTGTGCAGCGGGGATCAGGCAGGCGAGGAGGATGATCGGGAGGGTCGCCTTGGCCTTGGGGAGCAGGAGAAGGCACAGCATCATGATTCCAAGGACCACGAGGCCGATCGGATCCACCGTGGTCGTGTTGTCCCAGGAATGCGTGAAGTGGGGGTTCTGGGGGACGAGGAGACTCGAGAGACCGGGGCTCATATCTTGCGGACCATTCGGATCAGAACTTTTCCATCCTGCGTGCGGAGCCCGATGAGGAGAAGGAAGCCGAGAAGCAGAGCCGTGAACCCGCACTTCTCCACCAGGTCGAGCGAGTCGAACAGCAAGATCCTTATGGCGAACAGGAGAGCCGCCAGGAGGAGAATGATGAAGAGGTTCAGGTAGAACGGACGGGGGTCGATCATGCCGTGGCGGTTCAGGAGACGGATCGAGAGGTAGAACGCGAAGCTCTCCGCCACGACCATCGTTTCCGCGAAATGGACGAGGTTCCCCTGGAAGACGGCGAGGAGGATGATCGGAATCAGGAAGAGGGCGCGGACGATGTTCGTATGCATCGGATCCTTCGTCTTCCCGAGGGCGATCGAGGCGCCGGTGGAGCAGTTCCGCAGGAAGCGGACGACGAGGGCGACGGCCATCATCGGAAGGATCGATTCGACTTCCAAGTAGGCCCTTCCATACAGCGCGGATGCGACGATTCCCCCGAGGAGGACGAGCGGGACGAGAGTGAGGCTCCCTAAAAACAACGAGATGTAGGCGAAGAGCCTCGCCTTCTCACGGAAATCCTCGGGCCGATCCTGGTGGCGTGAGAGGATCGGAAACTGGAGATAGCCCTGGAGCGAACTCAGGAACCGGGTGGGTTGGAAGCAGAGACTGAAGGCGATCGAGAATACGGCCAGGCTTTCCATCGAGAGTTCGGGGTTGCCGAAAAGGGTCTTTCCCGAGCCGACGATGAGCTTTTCTCCCTGGAACGAGAAGAAGAAGAGAAGGGCGTTGACCGTGAGGGGCCAGCCGAAGTGGAAGTACTTGATCGCGGTGATCTTGTCGAAGGACCAGCGGAACTTCCGTTCCGCGGTGAGATGGGAGACGGCGGCGAAGAGGGCGGTCCTCAGGATCAGTAACCAAAGGGTCGCCCTGTGGTCGCGGAAATAGAGGCTGATCGGATAGGCGAGGGCGAGGGAGAGGGTCGTCGAAAGGATCCAGGTGGAGGACAGCGGGCCGAATCTGAGTTTTCTCTGGAGTCTTTCGATGTCCAGGTGGACGAGTCCGTTCAGGAAGGGGACGAGCGCCAGATTCCGGTAGGAGGCGGCCGAGTCCGGAGCGTCGAAGAGGAAAGCGAGGAAAGGAGCGAGAAGGAGGATCATGATCCCCCCCAGGCAACCTCGAATGAAACGGAGGAGATGCGCCGTCCCTTGGAAGGTTTCCTCATCTCCATCCGGGTCCTGCACGAGGATCCGATCCGCCGCGAAGTTACTCACCATCTCGACGAGAGTGATGATGATCAGGAAGGAAGCACCGATTCCGAACTCCTCCTTTGAGAGGAGCCGCGCGAGGATGATGTTCCGAACGAAGGAGGCGACCTGGTCCGTCGCCAGACCGACGGAGAGGATCGCGCTGCCTTTGAACTTCTTCCCCAACTCAAGCCCTTCCGTCCGGGACTGGGAACGGATCCCGCGGCGACGGTCCGGATTCTTTCGATGGGGGAATCGAGGTTTCCGCAAGGTCAGCGAATGCGAAGGAGACCGTCATTCAGTCGACCTCGAGGAGTTCGGGAAGGGCGTCGGGATCGATCGAGTCGCGGAGGTCATAGCAGGTCTCCTCGCTGTTCTTGGTCCGGAAGACCCCTTTCGTCTTGTCGGAATAGGCGAGCGCGAAGGTCCGGACCCCGCTGGAGAGGGCTGCGATCGTGGAGTGCATCCTCGTTCCGCAGAACCACGTGAAATGGGAGATGATCCATTTCAACTCGCCGGGGGAATAGGTCCGTGGAAGGCATGCGACCCGGGGGTCTCCTTGCAGGCCAAGATTCTCCAAGGCCTCGAGGCAGGCTCCTTCGTCGGACTCGTAATGTCCAGGAGGGGTGAGGACATGAGGAACGAGGACGAGTCTTCTATCGCTCCTCTCGAGGATTTTTTCGATCAATCGATGAACGAGGGCGTGGTAGTTCGATCGCAGGCGGAACCTGGATTCGGCCGTTTCGGGATCGTTGTAGATGAGTCCGCTGATATTGAGGCCGTGGATCCGGGGGTTCCCCTCCTCGATCCATGAAGCAAGGTTTTCCGGAAGAGGAGCGAGGGGTTCGAGGGGGGGGAGTCGGAAGGCGAGATCCTCTCCGTTTCTCAGCCGTTCCTCCGGGGTTTCCGATCCGGCGAGGTTCTTAAGGATCTCGAAGCTGTATGGATCCCGGGCCCAGCATTCCCGGGCACCTTTCACGACGCTCGAGGCTCTGTTGCGGTTCTTCTCCTCCCGGAAGGGTCCGTAGGTCTGCGGGAGGAGAACCAGGGGGATTCCGATCCGAAGGAGGAACTCCTTCGGCTGCACGACGGATTCGAAGCGAAAGGACCCGTAGAGATCGGTGAAGCTGTCCCCGCCGCTGACGTCCATAGCGAGATCGAGGGATTCCAGGAGACGGAGGACCGGGTTGCCGAGCCCTCCGAGTCTGCGAGACCAGCGGACGCGGAAATAGGAGTCGGGGCGGTGGATCTTCCTCGTGAGCTTCCATCCGATCCTGGAATAGACGTAGTCCCCGCCGGGCCGGCGGTATCGATCCTCCCGGATTCCCGTTCCATAGTCGACGACGAAGATTTCGGGGTCCTCGAAACGGGAGAGGATGAACTCGATCGCGGAGTGGCAGAGAGCCGTGACCCCCATGTTCCCGGTGTCGGGGGGGGCTCCGAGGAGCAGGATCCTGGGACCTTCTCGTGTTCCTTCCATGCCGCTTCGTATCCTGGGTCAGGTCTCCGTTCCAGCTCCGGAAGTCCGGGGTTCCCTCCAGGGGGATGCCTTCCGGGAGCCCCCTGGGTCTGGCCCTTCGATTCTTTTGGCCGTTCCTCCAGCTGGACGGAGGAGGCCCGCTTCCCGTATTCGGCATTCGGGGGTTCGAGCCCGAAGTCTATCCATGGGTCATGGAGAATCCTCATCTTCCCCTGGTGCCGGCGTTTCGCGCCCGGTCGTCGGTACGGGGCGCCCTTTGGAGAAGGCTGGGATCGTGGGGAATCGGGGGTAGAACAGGGGCATGGGAGTGTCGAAGCAGACGGTGGCCTGGACGGACGGGGCCTGCAGCGGAAACCCGGGGCCGGGCGGTTGGGGGGTCTTCCTTGTGGAGGGGGGCAAGCCGCGGGAGCTGTGCGGAGGGGAGTCCTCCACGACGAACAACCGGATGGAGCTTCTGGCCGCGATCCGCGCTCTGGAGGCGGTGCCCGAGGGGGCTTCGATCGAGATCCGGACCGACAGCGAATACCTGCGCAAGGGCATCACCGAGTGGATGCGGGCCTGGAAGCGGAACGGCTGGAAGACCGCCGCGCGGAAACCGGTCAAGAACCGGGACCTGTGGGAATGTCTCGACGCCCTCGCCTCTCGCCGGAGCGTTCGGTGGTCCTGGGTTCGCGGGCACGCGGGAGATCCCGGGAACGAGGCGGCCGATGCCCTCGCCAACCGTGGTATGCGGCCGTTCAGGAGGTGAGGGGTCTTGTCCGAAGCGGATAGGGAAACGGGGCCGGGGATCCTCCTCGTGCCGACTCCGATCGAGATCGCCGCGATCTTTGGATCGGCGGTTGCGGAGGAAGCCCGGCAAGGGCGGGGGGCCTATCGGGGGGTTCCTCTCCGGTGCTCGGGGATGGGAGTCGTCGAGGCCGCCGCCCGAACGGCCTTCCTGCTTCGGGAGATCCGGAGTCCTGCGGAATCGGGCGCTGCTCCCCCTTCGTCGGGGGAGGTCTGGCTGCTCGGATGCGCCGGAGCGTTGGATCCCGATCTTCGTGCCGGCGACCTGCTCCTGGGAGAGGCCTGCGTGATCGCCGGGCTCGGGCTCGGAAAAGGGGAAAGAGGGATGGAGGCCTTCCTCTCGCCCGGAGCGGGCGGCGGAGACCGCGATCTCGGTCCGGCCCCGCCGGTCCGGCAGGAACTTCTCGTTCCTCCCCGCGGGCTCGAAGGAGCGGCCGGATCGGCCGCGATCGAGTCCGGGGTCCTCCTCACCGTTTGCGCCTGCAGCGAGGATGCGGCGCAGGCGGAAGACCGCCGGCGGGCCTTCCCCGAGGCCCTTTCCGAGGACATGGAAACCTGGGCGGTGGCGAGAGCCGCCTGTCTCGCGGGGTTCCGAACCTTCTGCCTCCGCGCGGTCTCGAACCGATGCGGGGATCGGGACCGGGAGAACTGGAATATGGAAGCGGCGGGCCGGGCCTTGCGGGAGGGGCTGGACCGAATGCTCGATTCCCTCGATGCGGAGGAGAACGGGTGACCGGTCCGGGAGGGGGTGACGGGGGGCGGCGCCTGCGGCTCGGGATCTCGCCCTGCCCGAACGACACCTTCGCCTTCGCGGCGATCCTGGAGGGGAAGGTTCGAGAGCCGCGATTCGAGATCACCCTGGCCGACATCGAGGTCCTGAACGAAGGGCTCATGCGAGGGGAGTTCGACATCGCGAAGGCGAGTTTCCATGCGGCCTTCCTTCTCGAGGACAGCTACGAGATCCTCCCGGTCGGGGCGGCGATGGGATTCGGAGTCGGCCCGCTCCTGCTCGCGCGCGATCCTGACTTGGCGGGGAGGGATCCGGGGCCGGGGGACCGGGTCCTCTGTCCCGGACGATGGACGACGGCGACTCTGCTGTATCGGCTCTTCGTTCCCGAAGGCCCGCCTCCCGCGTTCCGGATCTTCTCGGAGATCATGCCGGCTCTCTCTTCCGGGGAGGCGGAGTACGGGGTCGTCATCCACGAGGGCAGGTTCACCTTCGAGGACAGGGGGCTCCGGCTCGCCGTCGACCTCGGAGCCCGCTGGGAGGCGGAGACTAGGTGCCCTCTACCCCTGGGCGGATTGCTCGGGCGCCGTTCTCTGGGTTCCGCCCGCCTCGAGCGTGTGACGGGGGCCATCCGGGAGTCCCTGCGGATCGCGCGCGAAGACCCGCGATCCGCGCTGCCCGTGATGCTCCGTCATGCCCAGGAGTTGACCCCCGAGGTCTGCCGGAAGCATGTCGATCTCTATGTGAACGAGAGGACCCTGGATCTCGGTCCGGAGGGTCGTCGCGCCCTCGAGACCTTGCGGGCGAAGGTCCGGGAAGCGGGTCTCGTTCCGGAGGATTGACCGGGCCCGCGGCCTTTCAGGGGCGGAAGACCGCCAGCGAGAGGCCTCGACTCGCCGCGAAGCCCAGGGAGCCGAGCTTGTCCAGAACGAGGAACTGGAGGTCGAGGGGACTGTTTCCGGCGCCGATCGAGACGGGGAACGAGAGATCCATGCGGAAGGCGCCGCCTCGATCGGTCGAGCCCGCGGGGAGGACGAGGGCGGAACGAGGGTCGACGAGTATCGTGAGTTCCCGCAGCTTGAGGGACGCCTTCGAGGTCCCGAGCAGGAGGAAGAGGGGGGCTTGGGGATGCGCCTTGCGTAGATCCAGGCGGAGGATCCGTCCCGCGGCGCTCGATCCCTCGAAGTCCAGTTCCGGGACGAGGTCCTCGTATCCGGGGGTTCCGACTCCGTAGAGTCTTCGATCGGTCGAACTCTCCAGGATGAAAAGTCCGCGGTCGAGATCCGCGAGGAAGATCCGTCCGCTCACCGGGTCCCGCCGAACCGCCGAGGCGCCGTGACGCCCTCCGCTGGCTCCGGGAAAGGTGTCGTAGGAGGCGATCTCCGTCGGGCGGTCGGGACGGAGGAGATCGAAGATCCTGAGGCCCTCCGTTCCCCAGGCCGTGAAGGCCAGCCCCTTTCTCGCCTCGACTCCGAAGGCGAGGCCCTTGGACGAACTCGCGGCCCGGGTTCGGCCGAGGAGTTTCGGCGCTTTCGGCTGGGAGAGATCGTAGATCGCCAGATCCCCTCCGGCGGGATGGTCCTCGACGACCAGCAGGTGTCCCGAATCGTCCAGAGAGAAGGAGCGGGGGAAAGCCAGGGGGGTCCGGACGGAGACTCTTTTTGTCAGGAGGGGGAACCGTGTGAGGTCCAGGCGGGTCCAGGTCCCGGCGAAGGGTTCGGCGAGTTCCGCCGTGTCTCCATGGACGAGGAGGTCGGCGACCCAGGGGCCCTTCCAGGCCGCGGCGAGGATCGGGTTCGAGGGCTGCCGCCGGATGTCGAGGACCAGGAGTCCTCGATCCGTGCCGAAGACCCAGAGGTGCCGGCCGTCAGGGGAGACGCGGAGCCCGTGCGCCCATTTCCAGAGATTCCCGTTCCAGGACTTGACGAGCTTGGGGCGCAGGGGCGAGGAAAGGTCCAGGATGCGGAGGCCCGGTCCGCCTTCGCTCGCGACGTAGAGGTACTTTCCCGCCCGGGCGACCCGGCGCCAATCGGTTCGCGGTCCGGGGAAGAACCCCGTCTCCTTCGGGGAACCCGGGACCCGGCAGTCGACGACGGAGGTTCCGGCGGATGTCGCCAGGACCGCGAAGGACCCTCCCGAGGCGTCGGAGACGAGCGCCAGGTCGAGGACGCCTCCTCGGGTCGTGAAGGCTCCGAGGAGGCGGGTGTTCCGGGCGGTCTGCGCGGGAAGGGGAATCCCCGCGAGCAGGACGAGCGCGGCGACGTGGAGAGGGGTCCGCATCGGGACCAGCTTACCAGGGAACGGGAGCCGTCGCGGCCCCCTCCATCTGGGACTTCAGGGGCGGATGAAACCCAATTGCAGTCCCCGGCTTCCGGTCAGTCCCGAAGGATGACTCGAGTTGAGCTGGAACCACTGTGCATACACGTAGGCCCCGACGAGATTCGAATCGTTCGGAACCGGGAGCGGGACCTTCGCTTTCGAGAGGGCGGAGGTGACCGGGAGGATCAGGGGGGGGATCGCTGCGAGATCGACGTTCAAGGTCAACCCCTTCACGGTCACGTTCGCGGCCCTGCCTCCGATCACGAGGAGAGAAAGGGCCCGGGGGACGAGGTTTTCCGCCTCGATGGCGAAGAAACGGTTTCCGAGGTACGGAGCCCCGAACTGGTGGATCTCGGGGGCCGGCTTGGTCGCCGAGGGGGGCGTCGCCTTGCCGTAGAGCTTTCCGGTCCCGATCATCTTGACGATGTAGAGGCCGGAGGTGATGTCGCTGACGAAGACGTTGCCCGAGGGATTCAGGGCGTAGACTCCCCAGTCCCCGTTGTAGCCCGAGCTGTACCCGCTCCAGGTGTCATAGAAGCCGACCTCCCGGGGGGAGGAGGGGTTGCTGATGTCGACGAAGCGGACACCCTCGGTGTAGTAGGAGATGTAGGCGATGCGGTCCCGGATCAGGACGTTGTGGGGGATCGCCCGCGGGGCGGTTCGCGGATTGGCCTGGTACTTCGCGATCAGCTTCGGCGCCTTCTTGTTCGAGATGTCGAAGATCCCGACCGGCCCTGCGGAGGCCTCGTTCGTCGTCATGCAATACCGGTCGTCCCGAGTGGCCCAGGTGTTGTGGCAATACCTGATCCCCGGCGCCTTGGCGGAACCGAGTGTCGTGAGGAGGGGGAGTTTACTGACGTCGAGGATCTTGTAGCGGTTCAGATAGATCTCGGCCAGATGGGCGAAGCCGTTCTGGACGTGGAGATCGTGGGCATAGGGGCCGCGATAGGTCGTCAGATGCTTGGGGTTCGCGGGGTTGGTCTTGAGGTCCGCGATGACGATGCCGACGTTCGTGCCGGTGAGGTAGGCGATTCCCGTGTCTGTGTCGATCGCGAGGTTGTGGCAGTTCCTGTAGATCGTTTTTCCCCACCCCGAGTTGACCATTCTCGGGGTAGCGGGCTTGCTCATGTCGATGATCCACATGCCTTGGTAACCGGCTTCGGTCACGACGTAGACGTAGTTCTTCCAGGTCTTGATGTCTCTCCAGGTCGAGTTGGCTCCTCGGAAGAAGGCGACGAGTTTGGGTTTGGGGCGGACCGAGGTGTCGTAGATGGCCAGCCCGTTGTAGACGCCCAGGAGGGCGTACTCGGTGCCGTTGGGAGCGGTGTATCCCCAGACGTCGCTGAATCGCGCGAAGTCCTTGGCCCTTCCCGCCAGGCCAGTGTTCTTCGAGCCTTGCGCGATCACGGGAGCGGAGAGAAGGAAAGACAGACCGAGAAGAAGGAGGGGTTGGTGTTTCATGATGGAGTTCTCGATGAGGGGAAGGGGAAGATTGCGGGTCTAGGGAAGGGTCTGAAGGTCCGGACATCTGATCATAACGCAACGCAACTGCAATAGAATAGCCTTTCCAGGCCTATGGGGGCTTGTAGGGCAGGAAGAGGTTCCCGCCGGGGAAGGGCCGGTTCGGTCCTACCTTTCCCGGCGCGTCCTCTTGCCGGAGCGGCCGGCCGAATCGGCGCGCGGGTCCTCGAAATCGGAGAGATCCGCCTCCCGGATCTCGAGCTTCCCTCGGCGGATGAACTCCTCGAAGATCTTCTTCTTCCTGGGGGTCACGAAGGTTAGGGCCTTGCCCGAGGCTCCGGCCCTCCCCGTGCGCCCGATCCGATGGAAATAGGTCTCCAGGGTGCGGGGCACCGAGTAGTTCAGGACTTGGGTGACATGGGTGATGTCGAGGCCCCGGGCCGCGACGTCCGTCGCGATCAAGGCCCGGACCTTCCCGGTTCGGAAATGGTCCATGACCCGGCGGCGGACCGCCTGTTCGTAGCCCCCGTGGAGGGAGAAGACCGGGAACGGGAGCCTCTTGCAACGCTTGTAGAGCCGTTCGACCTCGAGTCGCGACTCGCAGAAGACCAGGAAGACGTCTGCGGGATGGGCGTGGAGCACCCGTTCGAGAGCCTCGGGGCGATCCTCCGCATGGACATGCAGGAAGGCCTGCTCGATGGATTTGGCGGCGGCCGCCTTCTTCGTCGCCCCCATCGTCATCGGGTTCTTCAGATACTTCCTCGCGATCTCCATCAGGGGAGCCGGAAAGGTCGCCGAGAAGAGCATCGTCTGCTTCTCCTTCGGCGTGGCTTCGAGGATGGCCGTCACCTCGTCGATGAAGCCGATCTCGAGCATCTCGTCCGCCTCGTCCAGGACCGCGAACTCCACCCAGCCGAGCTGCAGCCATTTCTCCTTGACGAGATCCAGAATCCGTCCGGGCGTTCCGACGACGATCTGGCAGCCCTTCTGGAGCTGCTTGATCTGCGCGCCCATCGGTTCTCCTCCCACGACCAGGGCGACCCTGAGGGGTTTGTAGGCGCAGAGTTCCGTTAGGACCTCCGCGACCTGGGCCGCGAGTTCCCTCGTGGGGCAGAGGACGAGGGCGAGGACCGCGACGCGGCCCTCCTCGATCCGGTCGACGAGTGGGGCTCCGAAAGCCACGGTTTTTCCCGAACCCGTTTCCGCACGTCCGACCAGGTCCCTCCCCTCGAGAGCCTGGGGGATCGCGAGAGCCTGGATCTCCGTCGGCTTCTCGAAGCCCATGTCGTCGAGGGCGTCGAGAAGGTCCTCGGAGAGCCCCATGTCCTCGAAGGAATCGACCGCTTTGTCGGGAGACAGGTCCTCCCAGTCTTCCGGAAGATCGAGATCCTTCTTCCCCGAGGGCTGGGAGCTGCGGCGTTTCGTGGAGGGGGCGGATCGGCGTTTGCGGGAGGTTCCGGAGGACTGTGCCATGGGTGCGGGGGACCGTCCTCGAAAGGGGACGGAGATCGTTCGGTACGGATCGGAGGAAAAAGGGTCGGAGCCCTGGCTCCGGGGAAACAATCGGAAGTCCGAGAATAGCCTCTACGGGCGGGGGAGGCGACGGCGGAGATGCGAAAGGAGCCGGCCCTTCGGAAGCCTCCGTTCACGAGGGGGGAGGGAGAGGGGTTCGAGGAAGTAGGAACAAGCGAGTGGGGAGATCTCCCGGTTCCAGCCTTGCGGGAGGGAAGGGATTTTCCTAGGATTCTCCGCCCTTTCTTTCCGGGGCTCTGCGGAACGGCGGCGTGAGGCGGATCCCCTCGAGGTCCATGCCCTGAAGGGGGCGATCCAACGGAGACCGAAGATGAGTGAAGGCTTGTTGGGGCGGAAGCTGGGGATGACCCAGTTGTTCGAAGAAGACGGGACCGTCGTCCCGGTGACCGTGATCGAGGCGGGGCCCTGCCGGGTTCTCCAGGTCAAGGTCAAGGAGATCTCGGAACTACCGGAAGAGCATCGGACCGTGTCCGAGAACCGGGGGAAGCGGAGCGGGCGCCTCGAGCGCAGGCGAAGGCCCGACGGGTACTACGCCGTGCAGTTGGGTTTCGCCGAACGCCCCGCCCGGACCTCGTCGAAACCCGCCTCGGGTCACGCGGCCAAGGCCGGGGTTCCCGAGGGAAAGAGTTATTACTTCGTCCGCGAGATCCGTTGGGACCGCCTCCCTCCCTACACCCAAGGTCAGGACGTCGATCTGTCGGCCCTCGCGGAGGTCAAGAAGGTCGACGTGACCGGGACGACGAAGGGACGGGGCTGGACCGGGACGATCAAGCGCTGGAACTTCCGCCGCCAGCCGATGAGTCACGGGACGAAAAAGGTGCACCGGCGTACGGGCGGGACGGGCCGGACCTACAGCACGGCCAAGGGCATGCCGAAGGGCAAGAAGATGGCCGGCCAGTACGGTGTGGAGAGAGTGACGACCGTGGGGCTCGAAGTCGTCCGCATCGACACCGAACGGAACCTCCTTCTGGTCAAGGGGGCGATCCCCGGGCCGAACAGGGGTTTCGTGATCATCAGGAAGAGCAATCGGCGCTGAGCGCCGGAGGAGCGCGATTACCATGGCGAAGGCCCGAATCATGGCTCGTGGGTGCACCCGCAGCAGACTCCGGCGGAAGATGTTGGGCAAAGGATGCTCGACCCGGAACCGCAAGGTCGCGAAACGCCTGCCCAAGCGCGTGCACATCAAGTTTCCGACGGACGTTTCCTGAACTTCCTGCGGCCGGAAGGCCGTGAACGATCGAGACGTCGAGGTCCTGATCCTTGGGTGCGGCGCCGCCGGTCTTGCTGCGGCCGCGGAGGCGGCCTCCCTGGGCGCCCGGGTCCTCGTGCTCGAGAAGAACTCGGAACCCGCCCTGAAGATCCGGATCAGCGGCGGAGGGCGTTGCAACCTGACGACCACCCTGGGACCGAGCGAGGCGGAACCCTTGTTCGGGAGGGAAGGCGGGCGTTTTCTCCGATCCGCCCTTCGTCGCACGTCCTCCCGGACGATCCGGGCCTGGGTCGAAGAACAGGGAGTTCCGACCGTCGTCGAGGATTTCGGCAAGGTCTTTCCCGCTTCCGGGAAGGCGGAGGATGTCGCCCGCGCCCTCGTCGCCCGGGCGCGGGAGGCCGGAGCGGGGATCCGGCTCCGAACCCGCGCCCTCGCGGTCGAGAAGATCGGATCCCCGATGGGGCCGGGTCCGCGCTGGAGGGTGCTGACAGCCGCGGATGAGTGCCTCAGGGCCCGGACTCTCATCCTCGCGGTCGGGGGATGCAGCTATCCGAAGACCGGGACGGTCGGCGAGGGTTTCTCCTGGCTTCGATCCCTGGGAGTCGGGTTGGTCGAACCCCATCCCGCCCTCGCCCCCCTCGAGGCGGAAGGGCTCTCGCCGCTCGCGGGCATCACGTTGAAAGAGTGCGAAGCCCAGATACGCGGACCGAGCGGGAAGATCCTCCTCCGGCGGCGCCGTCCCCTCCTGTTCACGCACCGGGGGCTCTCGGGGCCCGCGGCGATGGATCTCTGCTCCTGCCTCGAGCGGGCCTTGGGGAGCCGCAGGGTCGTCATCGATCTATGTCCGGGGGTTCCGGAGGACGTTCTTCTCACGACCCTCTTCCGAAAGGGGGGGGATGCGGCCCGGACCCTTCAGCGCGAACTAGATCTTCCGCTCCGGCTCGTGCGGCATCTGCTCGAGATCCACGGCCTCCCTGGAAAGCCTCTTCCCCAGTTCAGGAAGGAGGAGCGCAGGGGCCTTTGCCGTATCCTGAAGCGATGGGATCCCGGGGTCCGCAAGAGTCTCGGTTTCACGAAGGCGGAGTCGACGGGGGGCGGGGTCCGGCTGGAGGAGGTCGATCCGGAGACGATGGAACTCCTGCGCTTTCCGGGACTCCATGTGACGGGCGAACTCCTCGACGTCGATGGGCCGATCGGAGGATTCAGCTTCTGGATCGCCTTTGCGACAGGAGCGGCTGCAGGACGGGGAGCGGCCCTCTCCCTGCGGGGTTGAGGAGGTGTTCCCGCGCCTTTCCGGGGGGATCAGGGGTAGCTCTCGTCGAGGTTCGGAAACTCCCCCTCCCTCACATCGCGGACATAGTGCCTGAACGCTTCCTCCATCAAGTGCGCCAGTTCGGCGTAGCGGCGCACGAACCTGGGATGGAAACGGGTGAAGAGGCCGAGCATGTCGTGGGTGACGAGGATTTGGCCGTCGCAGTGGGGACCGGCTCCGATCCCGATCGTCGGGATCTCCAGGGCTTCGGTGATCTCCCGGCCGAGGTCCGCGGGGACCTTCTCGAGGACGAGGGCGAAGACCCCGGCCTCCTCGAGAGCGCGGGCGTCTTCGAGGATCCTCCGGCGCTCCTCCGGATCCGTCCCCCGGACCTTGTAGGTTCCGAAGCGGTGGATGGACTGGGGGGTCAGGCCGAGATGCCCCATGACGGGGATGCCGGACTCGTCGAGCCGCCGGACGACCTTGAGGAAGGGTTTGCCCCCCTCGAGTTTCACCGCTTCGGCCTGGGATTCCTTCATCAACCGCCCAGCGTTCCGGAGGGCCTCCTCCTCGCTGACCTGGAAGGACAGGAACGGGAGATCGACGACGATCATGGCCCTTCGGACCGCCCGGGCGACGACGAGACAGTGATAGGCCATCTGGTCCATCGTCACGGAGACGGTCGTATCCAGGCCCTGGACGACGGTTCCGACGCTGTCTCCGACGAGGAGGACGTCGATGCCGGCCCGGTCGCAGAGTTCGGCCATCAGGGCGTCGTAGGCCGTGAGGCAGGCGATCTTCTTCCCCTTGGCCTTCATGCGGCGGAGGGCCTCGGTCGTCACCTTTCGGGATCGGGGCGCGGTTTCCTGGCTCATGGGGAGCCTCCTGGCGGGGACCTACCAGTCCCCGAAGATGTCAGGTTCGTCCTCGCCGTTCCCCCGAGGGTCCTCTTCAGGCGGAGGGGGGGGGACATAGGGGGTCTCTTCCACCGGGACCTTCCTTTTTTTCCCTTTTCCCCGGCCGGGGGCTTTCCATTTTCCTGGGTCGGCCTGGTCCCCGATGACCGAGCCGTACGTCGGGATCTGAGAAGGGTCGAGTTCGATGTCCGGAAGAGGGGCGATCTCGGGAAGGGGCTTGGCCTTCTCCGAACGTTTCCTCCGCCGTTTGCGGCGTTTTCCACCCTTCTCCTCCTTGGCGGGGGATTCCTCGGGGGAGGAGGGGGACTCGTCGGAGGTCCCCGCTTCCTTTCGACCTCCGGACTTCTTGGAGCCTCGGGCTCGCCGCTTCCGCTTTTCGAGCCGGGGGGGCTCCTCGGGGGAGGCGGGGGCCGTCGCCCCTTCCGGAAGCCGGTCCTCCGGGGCGCTCCCGTCCTCGGGGGGACGCTCCTTCCGCTCGAGGGCGGTCCACCGTTCGAGGTCCTCGAAGCCCCGTCCGGTCGCCATGCAGCGGAGGCGGAAGAACCGGAACGCTTCGGGGAAGGATTCCTGCTTGACGAAGACCGAGGGTCTTCCCGTCCGTCCCCCCTTCCCTTCGGGAACCGAGAATCGGTTCTGGACGACGTAGATCCTTCTCATCTTCGCGGCTTCCGCGCGGGGAAGGCTCAGAGCCCGGAAGAGGGGATCGAGCTGGTCGTAGACCCAACGACCGAGGTCCCTGTCACCGACGGGGCCGTTCCTGCGCGCCTCGAGGAAGTCGTAGAACAGGGCGGCCAAGCAGAGCGCCGTGCTCGGAGGTGGCCCTTCCTGACAGAGGGCGTCGAGGGCCTCGAGCTTCTTCCAGAAGCGGAGCCTCGCTTCCGTCTCCGTGTGTTCGAGAAAACCGTGAAGATCCTCGAGGACGACTCCGAGAGCCCGGCAATCGCGAAGGAGCTGGAAGGCGCGCAAAGCCTTCCCGCTCTTCAGGAGGCGAAGGATCTCCTCGAGGATCCGGGGAGGGGCTCCCTTTGCGAGGTCCCGGGAGACTCTGCACATCGCCTCCCAGGTTCCCTTTTCGATCGAGAACCCGAGACGGGAAGCGAACTTGATCGCCCGAAGGATCCGGATCGGATCCTCCCGCATCCGGATCCCGGGCGAACCGATGGCCCGCACCAGACGGAGCTGGAGGTCATGGATCCCTCCGACCCAATCCAGGATCCGGTCTTCGGTCGGATCATAGAAGAGGCCGTTGATCGTGAAATCCCGGCGATAGGCGTCGTCCTCGGCGGTCCCGAACTCATTGTCGCTGCGGATGAGGAGTTCTTCCTCGTTCCGTCGCCGAGCGGGCATCGTTCGGAAGGTCGAGACCTCGAGGATCTTCCCGTCGAAATGGACGTGGGCGAGTTTGAACCTGCGCCCGATGACCCGGCAGTTCCGGAAGAGGGCCTTGACCTGGCGCGGACGGGCCTCGGTCGCGATGTCGAAATCCTTCGGAGTCCTTCCGAGGAGGAGGTCCCGGACGCATCCGCCGACGAGGTAGGTCTCGAACCCCTTGCGCTGGAGCCTCGAGAGGACCTTGACGGCATCCGCATCCAGGGAATGGGGGGCGATTCCCGTATTCCGAAAGACCCGGAGTTCGGTCTTCTCCGGGGTCGTGGTGTCGATCATGGATGTTCTTGAATCTCTGTATCGGGGGTCCTGCGGGTCTTGCCCGCACTGTTTCCGATCGCCCCCGGGGCTTCCGCCCGCAGGAACACGGTGTTCGCGGCGCCCCATTGTTCCGAGGCCCCGGGGGGCCGGGCAAGGCCCGGAAGGAAAGGTTTCCGCATTCCTGCGGGAAGGTCCGGAGGGATGGGGGGGAGGGCATCCTTTTCTCCGGGGCTTCGCCTCCTACAATTCCCCCTTTTCCGAGAACCTGGATTCCGAAGCCTTCCGGGGCGGACCTTGGACCCTCTTTCTCGCTCGGGTGCGGCGATGGCGAAACAAGACGACAAGAACAAGACCAGGGACAGGTCCTTCGAGGGGACCCTGGCCTTCGAGCGCCCCATCCTCGAGATGGAGCACAAGATCCAGGAGCTGAAGTCCCTGGCGGAGTCCACGCACCTCAACTTGAACGGGGAGGTGACGGCCCTCGAAGAGCGCCTCCGGAAGGTGACCTCTCAGGTCTACGACCGGCTGACCCCTTGGGAGAGGGTCAACGTCGCCCGCCACCCGGATCGGCCGGTGACCTCCGACTACCTGACACGGATGCTCGACGACTTCGTCGAACTGCACGGGGACCGCCTCTTCGCGGACGACCCGGCCATCGTGACCGGTTTCGGCATGCTGGACGGGCGCCGCTTGATGCTCGTCGGCCACCGGAAGGGGAAATCGGTCAAGGAGAGGCTCCTCTGCAACTTCGGTTGCGCCCACCCCGAAGGATATCGAAAGGCCCTCGAGAAGATGCGGCTGGCGGAACGACTCGGGATTCCGATCCTCTGCCTGATCAACACCCCGGGCGCCTATCCGGGGATCGGAGCCGAGGAGCGGGGGCAGGCCCGGGCGATCGCCTACAACATCCGGGAGATGTTCGGACTCCGTGTCCCGATCCTCGCCCTGGTCATCGGGGAAGGCGGGTCCGGCGGAGCCCTCGGAATCGGGATCGGGGATCGGGTCGGCATCCTCGAACACGCCTATTATTCGGTCATCTCGCCCGAAGGTTGCGCGGCCATCCTCTGGAAGAGCGGAGACAAGGCACCCGAGGCCGCGGAGGCCCTCAAACTGACGGCGGGGGATCTGAAATCCCTCGGAGTCGTCGACGACGTCCTGCCCGAACCCCTCGGGGGTGCTCATCGGAACCCGGAAGAGACTCTGGCCACCGTTCGGGAATGGGTCCTCGAAGGCCTCGATTCCCTCTCGGGGATGGCCCCTGAGGAACTCATGGAACGGAGGTTCCGGAAGTTCCGTGAGATGGGGGAGGTCGAGCAGGGGGAGGGCCACCCCGTCGAGGCCTGAACCGGGGGGCATGCCGGGATCGGGGGGTGGGAGAGAGGACCCCGGAGGGCCTCTCCGAGGAGCTTTCCTCCCCGTGGAAGCGCTCTTTTCGCCAATCCTTCACATCAGGAAACCGGGGAACGTATGGTTGAGGCGCCCTCCGGCCTTCGGGGGGCTCAGGAACCCGTCCAGGATTCCGGTGCGAACGGCCGATCAGAGGCCGGACAGGACTGCGGCGCATGGAAAGCAACGAGAGCCCGAGATTGTCGCGCTACGCGCAGGCGATGCGAGCGATGGGGGAGGACTACGCCGGCCGCCCGCGCCCCGACCCCGCGATCGAGGACAATACGCTGATCCAGAGGGCTCTCGACGGAGAGATGGAGGCCTTCGCCGGGTTGATGGCCCGCTACGAGCGGAAGGCCTTCTGGGTGGCATTCCAGGTCGTCGGCAGCATCGAGGAGGCGCGGGATCTCGTCCAGGAGGCCTTCCTCCGGGTCCATCGTTCTCTAGATCGCTTCGATTTTTCGAGGAATTTCTATACCTGGCTCTACCGGATCGTCACGAACCTTGCAATCGACAGTCTGCGAAAGAGCCGCAACGAACCGCGACAGGTCTCGGGGGAGGGGATCGATCTCCCGGACGAGGAGGAGCGGTATCGTCGGACCGCCTCTCCCGAGGAGCAGGAACGTGCCGCGAGGGTCCGAGCAGTCCTCGATACCTTGCCGCCCCGCTTCCGAACGGTCCTCGCGCTCCGGGATCTCCATGGACTCTCCTGCCGCGAGATCGGCCCGATTCTCGATCTGACCTACGCGACCGTCCGCTGGAGGCTCCACAAAGCCCGGCAACTCTTCCGGCTCCACTGGGAGCGAAGCCTGCCCAAGGGGGAGGATCATCGATGAATCCCGAGCACGGTGGCGCACGAATCCCCGGCCTTCCGCAGGCCGGCAGGTCTCCATTGTCCTGCCGTCTGGTCCGGGAACTCCTTCCCGAGGCCCTCGGCGGGGAACTCCACGAAGAAGCTATGAAGCTCCTCGAGGACCATGCCCGGCACTGCCATGCCTGCGGGGCGGAACGCGTGCGTCTCAAGGAGGCCCGGGAGGCGCTGGCCCTCCTGAAGGAGGGTGGGGCCGGAAGCCCGAGCTTGCCGGAGGACTTCTTCCGGTCGATGAGGGCCGAGGTGCTCGAGGAGATCGACTGGCGGAGGAAGAAGAGGGAGGAGGACGCCCGGATCCGGGATCTCCATTTGACGAGGAAAGGGGGCTTCCGCGTCCTCGGAGCGGGGCTTCCCGGAATCGGACTCCTCGCCGCGACCCTGCTCCTGGGGCTCTTCCTCGGGCGCGGGCTGGGACGCCCCGAGGCTCCCAAGGACTCTCCGGCCGGAGGGCCCGCGCATGCCGGCGGGGGCAGGATCGTGGAGAAGTCCGTGCATCTTCCCCAGGACACGAAGGATCTGCTCGATTCCAAGGGTTTCCGAGCCCTGGCTTCGGATCCCCAGTTCGCGGAGAAACTCCGAAAGATCTGGCGGGAGTTCCAGGATCAGACGATGGCTTCCGGGGATGATCTTTCCGCGGGCGGTTTCGATCTTCCCGAGTCGGAACCGGAAGGGCCTCCGTCTCCCATCCTGGGCAATGTCCTCGGGAGGACGGATTTCTGACCTCATGACCCCTCCGGTTCTGAGTTTCGGTTCCCGGTGGGTGTGCGGATCCTTCGGGAGGAGAGTTCCGGCCCTGGGTTTCGCGCTGATTTTCCTGGGCCCCCTCCCTGCAGCGCAGGATTCACCCAAACGGGAGGGGGGGGATCCGAGGTCGAAGCTCTCCGTGGGCCGGGAGACCGAGCATGAAAGTTCCTCCGCCGGTCCGCTCGCGAACCCGATCCTCAGAGGCCTCGCGAGGGAGATCCGGGCGATCCGGGAGCGGGCCCGCTGGCTCGGCTGGATTCGCCTGCGCCGGGGGCGGGAGATGCATCCTGCCCTCCACCTGGGAAGGGGGATCGTCGCAACTCCCTTTCTTCCGGACGCCGAACAGGGACGGGGAGCGACCTATTATTTCGATCACGGGCGGATGAGGCTCTCCGTCCTGGGGTCGGACCGCCCCTTCGTGACCTTTCTCCGGATGAAGGACGCGACCCATCTCCAGGGCCTTCCCGCTCCGATCGGGATGGATGAGGCGACTCCCCCCCCCGACCGCGGCGACCTCGCCCTCGTCCTCGGGCCGAGGGGGCGAACCCGTCTCGTCTTCCTTTCCGCGGGCCGCAGGCTTCGCTTCCGTCCGCCTCCGGGCGGGCCGCGGGGGCGAATGAGCGGAAGGGGGGGAGCGAATCGGCCTTCGCGATCCGGGATTCACGAAGGTCGACGTCCGGCGTATGGACTTCGGGACGCGGAATCGGCTCCGGGGTCCATGGTTCTGACTTGCGACGGCACCCTGCTCGGAATGCTCGTCCGGCCCCAGAGGCATCTTTTCCGGCGGGGGAAGCCTTCTTCCGGGGGCGGGAGGAACGAGGAGAGGGGGCGGGGGGAAGGGGAATACGAGTCCGCCTCGAAGGAGGGCGGGTCCCGGAGGATCTCCCCCCGGAACCGGGAGGATTTCGCCCTCGTTCTCGATGCCCACATGCTCCGCGAACGCGGGCTCCGACTGGCGGCGAGCTTCCCCCCGGAAAAAGACGATCTCGCGATCGGGGTCACGGTTCTCGAGGCCGAGGCCTACGCAAGGTGGAGGGCCCGACTCCGTTCGAGTTCCCGGCGGAATCCCGCCTCCAGGAGGGCGGGGAAGGGAGCGGGCGGTTCGGCTGCGCAGAAAGCGGAAGAGTCCCCGGGCGAGGAAGGTCTCGTCGTGCTGGGACTCTGCCGGGCCGGGCCGGCGGAACGGGCCGGCCTGCGCGTCTATGACAGGCTTCTCCGACTGGACGGAGTGGTGCTGGACCGGACGACGAAGCTGAGGGAAGTCCTCGCGAGGCACCGCTTCGGGGAGGTCCTCGACCTCCAGGTCCTCCGGGGGGCCGAACGCCTTCTCCTCAAGCTTCGTCTGGATTGATCTCCCGAGCTCCGGTCCGAAGCAGGGGAGGGGACTCCTCCCGGGAGTAAGGGCCACGTCCTCACGTTGGGTAGCCCTTGGAGGCGGGGCTTTGGAGCCCCTCTCCGCGACGCGGCCCGTAGCAAGGAGAGATTGAACATGAAACGCATCTTCCGAACCCTGTCCTCCGGGCTTTTCGTGCTTTCCCTCCTGGGGGTCGCCGCCCCCGCGGTCCTTGCTCAGGTCGAGGGAGGGGCGGAAGTCTCTACGAAGAACGGATCCCTTCAGGGGGGGGAGGACTTGAAGGGCCTTCTCCACGAACTGGGATCTCCGGACTTCGAGACGAGGTCCGAGGCCGCGGAAAGAATCGAAGCGATGGGACGAAGGGTGGTCCCCAAGCTGAGGAGGGCCCTGGAGAAGGCGGAGAATGCTGAGGCGAGATGGCAGATTCGCCGTCTCCTGCGGAAGCTGGAGAAGCAGGGGGCGAAGGGAGACGAACGGGGGAAGGAGGGCGGTGCCCGGACCCGGGGGAAGGCCCTGCGCCGTGAAAAGGTCCGGGGCCGGCGCGGGTGGCGGCGCGGTGAACTCGATGAGAGGATCTCCGAACTCGAAACCCGTCTCGAGGAAATGCGCCGGGAGATCGAGGAGAGCTTTCCGGGGATGAGGGGATTCCCGTTTCCGAAGATCCGCTTCCCGAGAATGCCTCGGTTCACCGTCCCCGGCGGCAACGGGATCTCGGGCGAGGAGCGCTCGATGAAGGTGGAGATCGGTCCGAGGGGGGTTCGGGTCGAGATCCGAGAAAAGGATCCCGGTGGAAAAACCCGTCGCAAGGTCTATGAGGCCGAGGACATGGACTCCCTGCTCGAGGCCCATCCCGAACTGCGAGGCAAGATCCGAGTCGGGAAGGGAGGAGGGTTCGGGATCTTCGGCGGAGGTAGGAAGGGTTTGGAGATCGAGGATCTGGATGATTTCCTGAAGATCGAAAGGTTCCCGGAATGGTTTCTCAGAGGATTCGGCATCGATCTCGGGAGGATGTTCGACGAGGGGCGGGGAAAGCATCGCTCCCGTAAGGAGGAAGGCCGGCAGGCCGGCGAGAGCGAAGAGGAAGGCCGGCACGAAGAAGGACATGAAGGCCGGGAGAGGAAAAAACGGCTCGAAAGGGAGGAGGGTTCGGAGGAGACCGGGCGTTCCGAACCTCCGAGGCTCGGCGTCTATGTAAGGGAGGAGATCCCGCCGGCCCTCCGAGAGTATCTGGACCTCGAGGAGGACGAGGGGCTGTGGATCCAGCGGGTGCTCCAAGGAAGCCTCGCGGAACGGATCGGCTTGAGGAGGGGGGACATCCTTCTGAAGTTGAATGGGAAGACGATCGCCTCTCCCTCCGATGTCGCCCGGGTTCTCCGAAAGACCGGGAAAGGCGAGAGGGTCAAGGCCGTGTTCCTCCGGAAAGGGAGGATGGAGGACGGATCGGCCAGGCTTTGATCCCCTGGATTCCCCCGGAAGGAGGATCGGAACCGGGGGGCTCGGGCCTGATGGGGTGAGTGGGAGCCTGGTCCGGATCAGTGTCCGGACAGGATGCCGAGTTGCCGGAGCGTGCCGAAAACGGGGGCGGCCTCCGGTTTCCGATCCGAGAGGGAGGAGAGGCAGTCCATCACGAAACGTTCGGCCGAGGGGTCGGTCCGTTCGAAGTCGTGGAGGAGGATGACCCCTCCTCCGCGTTTGAAGAGTTTCTCGGCGGCGTCGGAGGGTCGGGAACCCTCCCTTCCATAGGTATCGTGGCTGTCGATCGTCCACCAGACGATCGGGGTGCGGTGGAAGAGGAGGAAGAGGAGACTCGCCAGATTCAGCTTGCCGTAGGGAGGCCGGAAGGGAAGGCGCGGTCCTTCCAGCCCCAGTTCCCTCTCCAGGATTCTCCAACCTTTCCGGATGTCCTTGATTCCGACCCAGGGAAGGGATTTCCAGTGGTGGAGGTGGGCGTATCCGTGGGATCCGATCTCGTATCCGGCCAGGGAGAGCCTCCCGGCTATCTCTCGGAGCTCCGGATCCTCGAGCTTCTCCCCCAGAAGGAAGAAAACCGCGGGAAACCGCCTCTCGGACAGGAAGTCCAGAACGGCGGGAGTGAGGGTCTTTCCGGGGCCGTCATCGAAACTGAGGACACAGATCCGAGCCCTCCTCGTCCGGCGGTCGAGCCGGAACCGGGCCCATTTCGCAAAGACCAAAGGAACCCCGAACCACAGTGCGAGCAGGACGGGAAGGATCCACAAGAAGTGCTGCATCACGAGATACCGGCGGCTTTCTATAGCACATCGCCAGGAAGGATGCTCCCCGGCTATTCTTTTCCGGAGCCAAAACCCGATGAAGACTCAGAATCGGGTTCTCGGAGCATGAATCGGACGAGCGCAATGATCAGGGACATGGTTCCGGACGATCTCCCGGGGATCGCGGATCTTCATGCGAAGGTCTTCGGAGAGCCGGAGGGTCCCGAGGGAAAAGAGGGGGTCGCATCCTTCTATCGGGATGCGTTCCTGGAACATCCTTTCCCGGACTGTGGCATGGGGTCTCAGGTGGTTCTGGGACCTGGGGGGGCCGTCACCGGTTTCCTAGGGATCATTCCACGCAGATTCCGGTTCCGGGACAGGGAGCTGAGGATGGCGATCCTCGGGAGGTTCATGTTCGATCCCGGGACGAAGGACCCCCTGGCTCCGATCCGGCTCGTGCGAAAAGTTCTCAAGGGTCCTTTCGATTTCGTCTGGAGCGACGGGGCGAACCGACAGGGGATGGAGACCTTTACCGCCTCGCGTGCCAGAGTCGTTCCGATCCTCAGTCTGAACTGGGTCAGGTTGCTGAATCCTCTCCGGGGTTTGGCCGCAATGAAGCGCTGGGACGGGTCCCTTCCGGGGCGGGGATTCCGGATCCTCGCCTTCCCGCTGGATCTCGTCGGTTCGAGGGTTCTCGGAAGAGCCGGCCGGCGGGGGCTCGAGGGGTGGGAAACGATGGACGTCGAGGGCCTCTTGGAGTCCATCGAAACGGCTTCGAAACCTTCGATCCTGAAACCTGTCTACGACCATCGGGAGTGTGCATGGCTCCTGCGCTTTCTGGAGAGACAGGATCGGAGAGGTCGATTCCTGGCTCTGGAATGGCAGGGAACGGATCCGGTCTCCGAAGCCTGGGTGCTCGCCTATCTGCGCCCCAACGGGGTGCTCGAGGTCCTGCAATTCGGAGTCCGCAGAGGGGACCCGGAAGCTGCTTTCGAAGCCCTTCTGGCCAAAGCGGCGGATCTCGGAGCACATGCCGTCACCGGTCGATCGGACCCCCGTTTCCAGGATCTGATGTGGAGACATCGAGCCTTCCTCAAGCAAGGGTCCTGGGCCGTGTTGCATACGACGGATCCGGAACTCGAACTGGCGGTGCAGTCGGGAAGAGCCTTCTTGACCGCGCTCGAAGGTGAACTCCATCTCCCCTCGGCGGTCCATGGACATTGACATGGGTTTCCGAGGAGGCGGACGGAGGATCTCCGAGGCACTGGAATGGGGGGCCTTGGCCTCGACGCATCCGAAGTTCAACCTCTACCAGTGTTGGGAATACGAAGCTCTGAGAGGGGGGGGATGCCGTTTCGAGGGGTGGGCCCTTCCCGGGGGTGGATGCGCCCTGGTCAGAATCCGCCGTTTCGGGAGGCGGGGACCGGGGCTCGCACAGGTCTACTGGGGACCCCTCTGCTCGCCCCCGGAGGATGAGGAGCGGTTTGCCGTCGCCGTCCGCGCCCTTCGCCGGATCTACGTGGTCGAGGAAGGGCTTCTTCTCAGGGTCCTCCCCCCCCTGTGCCCCGAGCCCTCCGTCCAGGAGAGGATCTTCCGGGCTGAGGGGTTCCTTCGGGTCGAGGATCCGCCGCCCTACCGGACCTTCGTCGTGGACCTGCGGTCCGGACCCGAGGTCGTCAAGGAGGGGTTCAGGAGGTCGTTCCGCTACAACGTCAATCGGTCCCTGAGAAACGGTTTCCAGATGGAAGTGGGCAAGGAGACCGCGCTGTTCGATCGCTTCCTCGACCTCTATGACCGGATGTGGAAGCGGAAGCGATTCCGGAGCGGGGTGGATCCGAGAAAATTCCGGGAACTCCAGGATGCCCTTCCGGATTCCCGGAAGATGGAGATCCGGATCGTCGGAAAGGAGGGGACGGACCTGGCGGCCGCCGTCCACTCCTTCCTGGGGGACACCGTCCTTTATCTTCTCGGGGCGACCAGAGTCGAGGGACGAATCCCTCCCGACCGTAAGTACGCCGCCCATCTCCTGCACTGGAGGGTGATCGAGGAGGCCTGTCGCAGGGGATTCGCTTTCTACGATCTCGGAGGGATCGACCCCGAGGAGAATCCCGGCGTCCATTCCTTCAAGAACGGATTCGGGGGATCGGAGGCCCGGAACGGAGGGTGTTTCGAAGCTTGGGAGTCCTCGATCTCGAAAGGAATCGTGAATCTCGGCCTCTGGGTGCGTCGTATCAGAGCAGGCGTTCGAGGAAGGGGGGCAGGTCGTAGGTCAGGTGGTTGAGGACGATCCCTCCGAGCGGGACTCCGAGATCCCGGATCGTCTTGATCGATTTTTGGATGGACTGTTTTCGGACGACGTTGGCCTGAGCCACGAGGACGGTCAGGTCCGCGGCCCGAAGGATCGGACCCGCCTCGGGGGAAGCGCTGAGGGCCGGGACGTCCAAGACGACGATTTCGGCTTGATGCTTGAGATCGTCGAGGAGTTGGAGAAGGGCTCCGTCACCGAACGGGTTGTAGAGGTCCACGGGAGCGCTTCCCGCGGGGATCAGGTCGACGAAGGGCGCGACGTTGGTCCTCGTCGATTCGTTCAACTGGGCAGTCTGGTCGAGATATTCGGCGAGTCCCGGGGTCGAACCGACCGCGAAGTGAGGGGCAAGCGAAGGGGAGCGTAGGTTCGTTTCAACGAGGGTCGTCCGCCGGCCCTGTTCCCCCTGGAAGATCGCGAAGTTTCCCGCCATCGTGCTCGTTCCTTCGCCGGGATGGCTCGCGCAGAATGCGATCCGCAGCCCTTCCGAGGGATCCCGCGGGAGATCCCCCTGAAGGCGGCTCCAGAGATGGCGGATCTCCTCTCTGAGGATGTGTGCCCTTGGGCCTCGGGCCCCCGTGTTCTGACCGGCATCTACGATGCTTTTCATCTCAACTCCAGGTCGTGATCCGGAGGGCCTGGTGGCGACGGAGGTTCCTGCGGGTCAACTTGGGAATCGAAGCAAGGACCTTGAGTTTCGTGAGCTTCTCGAGATCCTCCGGGTTTCGAATCGTCGAATCGGTGACAGCTCGTAACAGGAGGAAGAAGAGACCGAAGAAGGCTCCTCCGAAGATTCCACCGAGAAGCATTTTGAAACGATTCGGCCCTGACTTCTCGAGGGGAAGGTTCGCATGCGCGATGACACCGAGAGAACTCATTCCTACCTGCGCCGCGAGGCTCTTCTTGCGAGCGAGACGGAGTCTCTGTTCCTCGAACTCGAAATCGGCCCGTGTGGAGCGGACGAGACGGTCCAGTTCGAGGTACCGATCCTTGTGGTCCGCGAGTTCGGTGAGGCGGGCCTCCGCCTTCTTGACCTCGATGCCGGCCTGGACGACGGCCTGGCGATCGACTTCGAGGGCGAGTTTGATCTCGTAGGCCCTGTTTTGGATGGCGGTCCACTCCGGGTTTTCCCTCCGCCGCTTCTGAACTCGGATGATCGGACCCTTGGCGAGTTCCGCTTCCAACTGATCTTTCGTCGCTCGAAGACGTTCTTCCAGTTGGAGGATCTCGTCGGCGCCGGGTTGGAACCTCCCCTTGGCTCTCGCAAGGTCTTCCTCCAGTTCGTTGACCCTGTTTTGAAGGGCCATGACCCGCGGGCGGGTCATGCTCATCGGTTCCTCGAGCGTCTGGTAACGCTCCGTCTCCTGGAGCCTTTTCTGGAGCTTCTCCAGAATGATCTGGTTGGTTTGGATCCTGTTCTGGATCGTCGTCTGCTCGAGCCGGGCCCTGGAGAGGACGTCCCGGGCCTGGGACAATTCGCTGGGGAAGTCGAGAACCTCGAGGTCCTTCAGGAACTTCTCCAGCTGGAAGGCCGCCCGTTCCATCTTCGTCTTCGCTTCCCGGTGTTCCTTCTCGACCAGTTGGATGTCCACGTCGGTATAGGCTTCCACATGGCGTTTCCGGGCCTCTTCCATGTAGACCCTGAGGATCTCCTGGGCCAGCAAGGGATTGTAGGCGGCGTAGGAGACCGTGATCGTGTCCGAGCGCCTGGGTTTGATCGTCAGGAGGTTGTATTGGAGGTGGAGGAGGGCGTCCTGCTCGTTCGGAACGTAGTCGCCCGGATCGTTCCACCACCGCTGGAAACGATGAATTCCCCGTCGGAGTCTGGAAACCCAGCTTTCGCCGGGGCGGGGAGGCCCGTCCGAGGGTTGATAGGGGGCGAGGATCTTCGCCGGACCGATTCGGTTTACGACCCTTCGCAGGAGTTCCTCGGACAGGAGGATGGCCTCCGCGTTCGCCCTGAGGTTCAATCGCTGATAGACCTCGGGGTCGGCCCCTGGATTGAGACTCAAGTTCTCGCCTCCGGGTCTGAGGAGGAAGGTCCCCGTACTCTCGTAGAAGTTCGGTTTCGTGACCGCGAGGAACCCCCCGATCAGAAGGCCGGTGAGGGTCGTCGTGAAGAAGAGAGCCCAGCCCCGAAAGATCGTCGCTGCGATCTTCTTCAGGTTCACATCCGAGGACTCCTCCTGTGGAGGAGGGGAGAAGACCGGATATGCCTGGATCTGCGGGAGTTGGGGGCTGTGTTGGATTTCGGTCTGCATATTCCTCGAGGATGGTCTGAATCCGTCCGGGTCCGCCTTCCGATTCCTTCTTCGGCCAGAAAGTGCCTTCGTCTTGGGGCCGGCCCCGGGATCCCGGGATCCAGGTCGGGAGTCCCGGGTCCGGATTCCGGAATCGGGCCGATCCTCCCATGGGGCCGGGGAGAGGGGCTTCCCGTCACCGGCGGCCTGGATTGACGGACCATGGTTGGAGGAATATAAACCTCCGGCTCCGGAAGGACCCCGATGGATTCCGAAAAGAATGCAATCCGTTCGAGCCGGGTCTATTCCGACCGTTCCCTTCCCAGGGCCTTTCCTTCGAATGGGCCCGGCCGTCCGTTCCGGATCGATTCATGTTGCACAGCCAACACCGTCTGTTGAGCGGAGCCGTCCGCCTCCTCGACCTCTGCATCCTGGTCGTGGGTGGTTACACGGCTCATGCCATCCCCTGGCCGCCCCCCTGGGGCGGGGGAGTTCCTCCTCTTCCAGGAGAGTTGCTTCTGGCCGAGTCGTTTCTGGTCTGCAGCTGGGTTCTCCTGACTTTCCGGGTCAACCTATATACCTCTCGACGAAGCGAATCCCTTTTCAAGGAGTTCGTCGGGCTCTTCGAGGTCTGTCTTCTCTCCTTCGCCTTCGGATCGACCCTGTCCTGGACGATTCTGGGTAAAGTCGTCCTCCCTCCCCTTACAGGGGTATTGATTTCCTGGTGCGGGTTGTCCGCTTCCCGGATCGCGATCCGGGGGATCCTGCGTTTCCTCAGAGTCCGAGGATTCAACTTCCGGTACATCCTTCTGGTCGGCCGGGGGCGGGCATCCTCGGTCCTTGCCGACCGAATCCGGAGAAACCCTCATTTCGGATTACGGCTTCTCGGGCTCGTGGAGTTCACCGGAGAGAAGAAGGGGCAGGTGGACCCCGCAAGATATCTCGGGGGGATACGGGACCTCAAGAGAGTCCTCGCGGAGTATGTCGTCGACACGGTCGTGATCTGTCCCTCGAACCAGGCCAGGACGGGGGAGATCTACGAGGCCTTCCTGGCGTGTGACGAGGCGGGGATTCCCTGCCACTACGCCCCGAGCTTCTTCAGTCTCCGGAACCTGAGGACGGAGATCGTCTGGTACGGGGACACCCCGGCCTTCGCCTTCCAGCCCGGTCCGGGGGCGCCCTTGGGGATGGCGTTGAAGCGTGGGATCGATATCGTCCTCTCGGCGATGGCCCTCGTGCTTCTTTTCCCGGTCATGCTCGGAATCGCCGTGGCGATCTGGATCGAGGACAGAGGCCCCATCCTCTTCCGCCAGCAGCGTGCCGGGAAGAACGGACGGATCTTCGATTGCCTGAAGTTCCGATCGATGTGCCTGGACGCCGAGGACAAACTCGAGAGATTGAAGAATGCGAACGAACAGGACGGTCCCGTGTTCAAGATCCGCCGGGATCCCCGGGTCACGAGGGTTGGTGGTTTCCTGCGCAAGTACAGCCTCGATGAGCTGCCTCAGCTCTTCAACGTGTTGAAGGGGGATATGAGCCTCGTCGGACCGAGACCCCCGATCCCGGCCGAGGTGCGGGAATACGATTGGTGGCAGAGACGCAGGCTTTCGGTCCGGCCCGGGATCACCTGCATCTGGCAGGTCTGGGGGCGCAACAAGGTTTCGTTCTCGAGGTGGATGGAGATGGATCTCTACTACATCGATAACTGGTCTCTCTGGATGGACCTGAAGCTCATGGCCCGCACCGTCCAAACGGTCTTGAAGGGAACGGGGATGTAGAGGTGCCCGATTCGAAAGGAAAGCCTCGGGGTCTCTCGATCATCATCGTGAACTGGAACACGAGGGAGATGACCCTTGCCCTCCTGGATGCCCTGGGGAGGGAGATCGAAGGAATGTCCCGGGAGGTCGAGGTCCTGCTCGTCGACAACGACAGCGGGGACGGAAGTGTCGAGGCCGTGAGGGCGGTCCACCCCTGGGTTCGAACTTTGCCCCAGGACCGCAACGGAGGGTTCGCCTTCGGGGTGAACCGGGGGCTGGAACAGGCGAGGCACCCCTATATCCTTCTCCTCAACAGCGACGTGGTCCTGGGAAAGGGGGATTTGGAGCGATCCTGCCGGTTTCTGGACTCCCATCCCGAGATCGGGGTCCTGGGTCCGGAGGTTCGAGGGTTGGACGGGAATCTCCATGACGTTTCCCGTCGGTTTCCGAGCCTCTGGACGATGACCAGTCTCGCCTTCCTCCTGTTCCGGCTGTTTCCGAGATCCCATCTTCTCAACTGGGAGCGCTATGCTGAAAGGAAATGGAGGGATCCCACAACCGTCGATTACGTCGGGGGGGCGGTCTTCTTCCTCCGGAGGGAACTCGTCGAACGGATCGGCGGCCTCGATGAGGGATTCTTCATGTATTTTGAAGAAACCGATTTCTGTCGCCGTACCTGGAAGGCCGGATATGAGGTCGGGTACCTCCCCGGTACCTCGTTCCTCCATGAGGTCGGAGGAAGCGCCAAGGCGGCGAGAAGAAAGACTTTTCTCGCCTTTCGAAGAAGCCAGATCCGTTATCTGAAACTCCACCACGGGAGGGTCGCTTCCCTGGCGGGGAGGGCGGTCGCGATCGCCGCCCTTCTGTTCCGAGGCTTCTTCCGGGCTCCGTTGGCCTTGTGCCCCGGAAGGGCTGGCGCACGAGGAAGGACTTGGCTGGGCCTCTATCTCGCGGCGGTCCCGGATCTGCTCCGGCCCCACCCCGAAACCTCGAGGATCACGAAGCTTCGATTCACGGGGCCTTCCGGGACGGATCCCCGCCGGGATTGGAATTGACGGGCGGAAAGGGAGTCAGACCCAGGCATTCGTCAGGACCTCGCCGACTCCGCCTGCGCCGGGAACGATGTATTGGTTGTCCGTAAGGCCCCGTTCCTCGGGGTGGGTCCCGGGGGGCTGGGAAAGGGCCTCGGGGGGGCTGAGTCCCCTGTCGAGACGACCGGTGTAGATTTCGAGGTCCGGGAAGCCGGCGATGAGCCGGCGGAAGAACTCGGGGGTGGAGATCATCGGAAGGGCGAGGGTCTTCCTCGCGGGGCCCAGGTCCAGTTCCCGGTAGATCTCGAGAGTGCGGGCCACCGTGCCTCCCGTCGCGCCCATCGGATCCGGGATCAACAGGACGGCGTCCTTGATCGGCCCCCCGATCTTCAGTCCGGAATCCTTCGTTCCGGTCACCCTGCCCTCGGCGTCCAGGCTGCGGCTCATCGAAAGGTAGTCGATCCGGATCTTCGAGGGGTCGAGGAGTCGGCAGAGGACCTCGTAGCAGATCTCGGAAGGCAAGACCCCCGCCCGCACGAGACATGCGATGACGACTTCCTGGGATCGGTCGAGGATCCTTCCCCGGAACACCCCGTGTTCGGTGACCTGCATCATCCGGGTCGGGACTTCGGCCTCCCGGGTCGGGAACTCGCCGGCGATCGCCGCCAGAAGGAGGGCTTCGTAGATATGGCGGAGCAGGGGGCGGAGTTCGGGGATCGGGGTTTCGGGGCTGCCGATCCTGGCGAGCCAGGTCGCCAGAACGGGCGAGTCCAGGATATGGACCTTCGGGCCGTAACGATGTTCGAGTTCGCCGGTCCTCATGAATCCATCGCATCATGGGAGGGAGGAGACCGCAAGAAAAGAGGCGGAGGAACGGGGTCCTGCCGCTCCCGGTTCCCCGGTGCCCACCCAGTTCGTTCCCAGGGCCCGGGCGGCTCCCTTGCCGAGGCCTCGGGTCCCGAGGGGGGGCCGACTGCGGGGTCGGTGCCCGGGGCCAGGCCCCCTTCTCACGGGGAGGGCCGGAGGGGGGAGGTCTCCGACTTGCGAGACCTTCGAGATTCGGCGAAGCTTGGGGCCGTCGCCCCCCCGGTCTGCGCGGGGCGGTCTCCTCCTTCCCTTATCCCTTCGAGGTCAAGATGCTTCGACCGCCGCTCCGCCCATGGTCCCTCGTCTTCCTTCTCTGGATCTCCGTCCTGTCCTCCTCGCGCATCGGTCCCGCGCAAGGGGCCACGGGTCCCTTGGGGAGCCCCCGCGGTCTGACCGTCGTCTTCGTCAACGTCGGGCAGGGGGACGGCACGATCCTGGTCGGGCCGACGGGGAAGGTCCTCGTCTTCGATGCGGGTTTCGACGGTCAGGGGACGGCCGCCATGCTTCCGGCGCTGAAGAAGCTCGGAGCGAGCCGGGTCCATGAAATGGTCGTATCCCATTACCATCCCGACCACATCGGAGGGATGGACGAGATCCTCAAAGGGACGACCGTCGACAGGGTTTGGGACCGGGGTACGAACAAGGCCCCGACATACTCCAAGTACTACCAGGCCTATGTCAGGGCCGCCGGAACGAAGAGGAACACCCTGCGCCTCGGGCAGACCTTCAACCTGGGCCCCGGGGTCGGCGTCCGCGTGGTCTGCCTGGACGGATGGGTTCTCGGGAGGAAGAGCCGGGCTCCGATATCCGGGACCTACCAGGCGGAGAACGCGGCTTCCGTCGTTCTCGAGGTTACCTACGGGAAGTTCAAGCTCTGGCTCGGAGGTGATCTGACCGGCGGAGGGAACAGGACCTACGACATGGAGAGCCTCGTCGCCCCCGTCGTCGGCGACGTGGACGTCTACCAGGTGGATCACCACGGTTCCTGGACCTCGACCAGTTCGACTCTCGTGTCCCGACTGGATCCGGAGGTCTGCGTGGCCTCGGCCGGGTTGAAGAACCCTTACGGGCATCCCTCGACCACGGTCCTGAACCGCTTGAATACGAGAGCCGCTTCCAGGCTGATCCTCGGGACGACCCCGGGAGTCGGATGGCAGGGTTTTTCGACCGCGGGAACGATGACCTGCAGGACGGATGGTTGGAGATACGAGTTCGAGGACGCCTCCGGGCGGAAGATCGGTTTCTTCACCGACGAGGTCCGGGGCTATGCCCCGCGGAAGGGGGAGCTCGCGATCTCGGAGATCCAGAGGTCTTCCTCTCTCGCCTACGGGGAATTCCTCGAGGTGACTTCCGTCGCTCCGGGGCCCTTGAATCTGAATGGGTTGACGATCTCCTCTGGCGGGGGGACTTTCACGCTGGCGACGACATATCGCCTCCTCCCGGGGGAGAGCCTGATCTTCTTCCGGCACGGTGATCCCTCCAGGAACGGGGGATTGCCTCTTGGGCACTGCTGGCCCTACAAGGCCTTCTCGCTCGGGGACGCTTCCGACACGGTCACCTTGAGTCTTGGGGCCTCCGGGGTGATCGACCGTGTCTCCTACGGGTCGGGTTTTCCCGGAGGAAAGAACGTCAGCGCCGAACGGGTGGATCTTCGGGCCTCCCCGAGCCCCTCCAACTGGAAAGCCGCCGTCTCCTCGTATGGTCCCGGGGGAAAGGGGAGTCCCGGTCGCCAGAATGCGAACGACAGGACGATCCATCCGCTGGGGGCCGGGGTCGAGGTCCAGGCCGTTGGCATCCCCTCGGGACCCGCCCTGCACCTGATCGGAGCCGCCCTCTCCAGGGTCGGGAAGCTCGACATCATGGCCTTGTCGATGGGGTCGGTGCCGGGCTTCAAGGTCTCCTCCGTGAAAGTCCCCCTCAATCCCGATACCCTGTTCTTCTCGAGCATCCAGATCCCGGGGGCGGTCGGAACCGTTCCGGCGGGCGGCTTGAGGGGATGGCGGATCCCGGTTCCGAGGGTCCCCGGTTTGCAGGGACGGACGGGATGGTTCGGGCATTTCCTGCTCGATCCCTTCGGTCCGAAGCCGATTCCGGAGGCCTCCCCGTCCGTGAGCTTCCGTTTCCCTTGAGGAGTCCCGGGGAATCCGACACTTTTCCGGGGGGCTCGGATGCCGTTCTTCCGGACGTTCGAACCGTCGTCCGCCGTTTCCGCGTTCCCCGAGGCCTGACGTGCAAACACCTCCGAAGGGTTTTCCCGTCCTGATCGATCGTCCATCCCTGGATTTCCGAATCGCGGAAATGGCCCGCGAGCTCCTGGATGCGGGGGAAGCCGATCCTCATCTCATCTGCGTCCTCGACGGGGGAAGAACCTTCGCGGACCGGATCTGCAAGGCCATGGGCCGGGAAGCCGGGGCCTATGACACGATCAAGCTCGCGTCCTATGGCGCGGGGACGACCAGTTCGGGAGCGGTCCGCATCGTCAAGGAGATGAGCCTCGAGGTGAGGGGACGTCGTGTCGTGATCCTCGAGGACATCGTCGACACCGGACGGACCCTGGCCTTCCTGAAGCGGATCCTCCTCGAGCGGGGGGCCGCCTCGATCGAGATCTGCACGCTCCTGGACAAGCCTTCCAGGAGAGTGGTCGATGTCGATGTGGATTTGGCGGGGTTCGAGATTCCGGACGTGTTCGTCATCGGGTTCGGGATGGATCTGAACGGAAGATACCGGGATCTCCCCTATGTCGGGATCTACGAGGAGGCGTCGGAGGGGCAGCAGGCTTCTTGAACCGGTCCGCCTCGCGGCCCTTCCAGATATGCTGGAAGGATGGAGACACTGAGACGGGAAGACCTGGACTCGGACTTCTGGGAAGCCCTCGTGGAGGCGAGGAAGGCCGCGGGATCGGCCTACGCCCCGTATTCGAGTTTCGCGGTCGGGGCCTGTCTCGTGACGGAGGAAGGCGACCTCATCCCCGGTTGCAACGTCGAGAACGCGAGCTATTCCCTCACCGTCTGCGCGGAGCGCGCGGCCCTCTGCGCGGCGGTCTGCAAGGGATACCGCGCTTTCCGGGCCCTCGTCCTCTACGTGGACCGTCCCTCGCCCGTCTCTCCTTGCGGCGCCTGTCGCCAGAGCCTTTTCGAGTTCGCCCCCGATCTCGTCCTATTCCTCGCGTGCCGGGGGGATATGGTCCGGCGGGTTCTCCTTTCGGATCTCCTCCCCCTCGCCTTCGGTCAGGATGCACTACCTCCCAGCCCGGTTGATCGAGAAGAAGCGTGACGGCGACGCGTTGAGCCGCGCCGAGATCCGGGACCTCGTGGGCGGGATCACGGACGGGACTCTTTCCGACGCACAGCTCGGCGCCCTGCTGATGGCGGGCTTTCTCCGAGGCAGCACCATGGAGGAGGTCCGGGATTGGACGGAGGCCATGCGCGATTCGGGGAAGGTCCACGACTTCTCGGATCTTCCGGGCCGGAAGGTGGACAAGCATTCGACGGGGGGGGTCGGGGACAAGGTCAGTCTGGTGCTCGGTCCCCTGGCCGCCGCGATGGGAGTCCTCGTCCCGATGGTCTCGGGAAGGGGACTGGGGCACACGGGAGGTACGGTCGACAAGCTCGGGAGTATCCCGGGGTTTCGGATGGACATGGATTCCGGGACTTTCCGGAGGCTTCTCGCGACCCACGGGCTCGTGATGGCCGCGGCCACGGGAGACCTGGCCCCCGCGGACCGGCGGATGTACGCGACCCGGGACGTGACCGCGACGGTTCCTCATCTTCCGTGGATCGTCTCCTCCATCCTCTCGAAGAAGCTGGCCGAGGGGATCGACGCGCTCGTCCTCGACGTCAAGTGCGGGCGAGGGGCGTTCATGAAGGATCCGGCCGAGGCGGGAAGACTCGCCGAGGCCCTGGTGCGCACGGCGGGGTCCCTGGGATGCCGGGCGATGGCCCGGATCACGAACATGGACAGACCCCTGGGGAGAACCGTCGGAAACGCCCTCGAGGTTCGGGAGGCCCTGGAGTGCCTTCGCGGAGGGGGCCCAGAGGACCTTCGGGAATGCGTCCTCCTTCTGGCCTCGGACATGGCGGTCTTGGCGGATCTCGCCGAGGGCGAGGAGGAGGCCCGTCGTCTCGCCCGGAAATGCCTTGAGGAGGGTCGGGCTCTCGAAACCTTCGCGGCGATGGTCGAGGCCCAGGGCGGGGATCCGGCCGTCGTCGAGGACCCCGGGAAGGTCCTTCCGAAGGCCCCGATCCTCCGGGTATTCGAGGCCCCGAGGGGCGGTTTCTACGCGGATCTCGACCCCCTCGCCCTCGGTTGGGCGGGGGTCGTCCTGGGTGCGGGGAGGAAGGTCGCCTCCGATTCGGTGGACCCGGCCGTGGGATTCGTCCTCCTCGCGAGCCTCGGAGACCGGGTCGAACGGGGTTGTCCCCTGATCGAGATCCACGCACGCGACGAAGGGGCGGCGGAGAGGGCGGCCTTGGACCTCGCCGGAGCGGTCCGGATCGAGGACGAGGAACCTGCCGCCTCCCCCCTCCTTCTCGGTACGATCCGCCCCGAGAACCTCTGAGTCCTTCCCTTCGAGCGGAGTCCCGCATGCATCGATTCATCGCGCTCCTGGGCCTGGTCACGTTCCTCGCGATCGCCTGGTTCTTTTCGACCGACAGGAGCCGGATCAAGTGGAGGACCGTGTTCGTGGGGCTCTCGCTGCAGTTCGGCCTCGGTCTGCTCGTTCTCTACTGGGAGGCGGGCAACGCATGGTTGCAGGGGGTGAGCCGGGGCGTTTCCGACTTCCTCGGACTCTCGATCGAAGGCTCGAGGATGGTCTTCGGGGTCTTGACGGACCAGGGAGAGATCGGGCGCGTGTTCGGACCGCAGAACGGGTTCTTGTTCGCCTTCATGGTCCTGCCGACGATCATTTTCTTTTCCGCCTTCATGGCCGTCCTGTACCACCTCGGCGTCATGCAGTGGATCGTGAAGTGGATCGCCCGTTTCATGGTCCGATTCATGGGTACCTCGGGCTCGGAATCCCTTTCCGTGGCCGCGAACATCTTCGTCGGACAGACCGAGGCCCCGTTCCTGATCAAACCCTTTCTGAAGAGGATGACCGAGTCCGAGCTGATGGCGGTCATGACCGGAGGGTTCGCGACGATCGCCGGGGGGGTCTTCGCCCTCTACGTCCTCTTCGGGGTCCCGGCGGAACACCTGATGGTCGCGAGCGTCATGTCGGCCCCCGCCGCCCTGGTCGTGGCCAAGGTCTTCGTGCCGGAGACCCGGGAGAGCGAAACCTACGGGAAGGTCGTGTTCCATGACGAGAAACCCTCGTCCAATCTCGTCGAAGCGGCGACGAACGGGACGACCGACGGCCTCACGCTGGCTCTGAACGTCGGGGCCATGTTGATCGCCTTTCTCAGCCTGGTTGCGGTCGTCGACTGGATCCTGACCTTCTTCGACCCTTCGTTGCCCTGGGGGCATCATCTCTTCGAACCTCGATTGACCCTCCAGAGGATCCTCGGCTGGTTGTTTTCCCCCTTCGCCTTCCTCCTCGGGGTGGATTACGCGGATGTTCCGGCCGTGGGGCAGTTGTTGGGGACGAAGATCGCCGTGAACGAACTCATCGCGTACAGCGCCCTCACGAGCGAGCCGATCCGGGGGGGGATCTCCGAGCGTTCGGCGACGATCGCCACCTACGCCCTCTGCGGGTTCGCCAACCTCGGTTCGATCGGCATCCAGATCGGAGGCATCTCGGCGATCTGCCCGGAGCGCAGGAAGGATCTGGCCCGCCTCGGATTCCGTGCGATGATGGCCGGGGCGTTCGCGAGCTGGATGACGGCGGCGGTCGCCGGCATCCTGATCTGACGACCGGAGGCCGGGCATGCAGGAAGACGGGCACGGGATCCAGTGGAACATCGAGGGGGAGGTCCAGCTCCTCCGCAGTGCGCTCCGCCACCTCGAGAACTCGGGGTTCCGGGGAGCGGATGTCGGGGTCGTTCTCGGGAGCGGCTTGCGGGGCGTAGCCGAGGGCCTCGAGGACGCGAGGGTCCTTCCCTGTGCGGAACTCCACTGCATTCCGAAACCCAGGGTCCCCGGACACGGAGGGGAATTGATCCAGGGAAGGATCGGCGACACGAGGGTGCACTGCCTGTCGGGCCGCGTCCACCTCTACGAGGGCTATCACGCCTGGGAGGTCGTCCGGGCCGTCCGCCTCCTGGCCCTGCTCGGGACTCCGACGATCCTCCTGACCAACGCCGCGGGGGGGATCCGGGAGGATCTGGTCCCCGGGAGCCTGATGGCGATCCTGGACCACGTCAACCTGACGGGGGTGAACCCCCTTTCGGGCCCGAACCACCGCCTCTTCGGGGCCAGGTTCCCCTCGATGACGGGTATCTGGAACGCCGAGGCCCGGAGAATCCTGAAGGAGGCGGATCCGGGCTCAGGCCTTGCGGAGGGCGTCTACGTCCAGGTCTCGGGGCCTTCCTACGAGACCCCGGCCGAGGTGCGGATGCTCCGGAGCCTCGGGGGGGACGCGGTCGGCATGTCCACGGTTCCCGAGGCCCTGGCCTTGGCGGCGATGGGGGTCCGGGTCGTCGGCCTCTCGGTGATCACGAACCGGGCCGCGGGTCTCTCTCCGACGGCTCCGAGCCATGAGGAGGTCATCTCGGAAGGGGACCGGGCCGCGGATCGGGTCCGCGGCCTCCTGGAACGGGCCCTGCCCGCCCTGGGGGCCCTGGGTCCCCTGGAGCCGAAGAAGGGTTCGCGAAAACGCCGCCGGCATTGAGGGTCAGGACTCCTCCTCGGAGTCCCGGGGGAGGGGGGCGGGGTCCTCGTCTTGGAGGAGGTCTCTCGCGAGGGGGATCGAGAGCAGGACCATCGCGAGGATTCCCCCGGCGAAGACGGCCGCCCGCCACCCCTCGCCCGTCATCGCGGCTTCCGAGACCGCGACGTAGAACCAGGTCCCGGGAAGGATTCCGAGGAGGGTCGCCGACAGGTAGTCGCGAAACCTCACGGGACTGAGTCCGAGGCCGAAGTTCAACGCGTCGAACGGCAGGAGGAGGTTGAGCCGCAGCGCGAGGACCGCGAGGAATCCTCTCCGGCGGAGCCGGTTCCCGATCCGATCCCATTTCCCGGGATCCTTCCGGATGCCTCGGATTCCGGCGTGGAGGCTCCGTTTCCAACCGAACCGCATCGCAAGGAAGGCCAGGGAGGCGCCGAGGGTCTCGCCGCAGACTTTCCAGACCGTTCCCATGTGAGGGCCGAAGAGGGCCGCCGCGACGGGAGCGAACAGGACCCCCGGAATCAGGGTGAACGGACGGAGCGCTAGGAATCCGAGAAAGCCGAGAGGGGCCCAGGCCCCGTATCCCTGCAAGGCCTTCTCCATCCGGTCCCGCGACTCCAGGATCTCGAGCCATCCGGTTCGGCGCATCCAGGCGAGGAAGGCGAGGAGGAGGAGGAGGGTGAGGAGAGGGGGGAGGCAGAGGCGCAGGGCTTCGCGAGTCTTTCCCTTCGGAAGGATGTCCATGCCACGCATGCCCGCTAGTCTGTCCCTCCCGATGAACCGAATCGAGATCCGCCCGCTGGAAGAAGGGGACGGGGCCTCGGTCCTCGCCGGATGGAACCGGATCTTCCCGGATCAGGACGGCCTGGAACCAAGAGGTCCCGAGGATTTCGACTGGGCGTTCCGCTCGAACCCAACGGGCCCGATGGAAGCGGCGGTCGCGGTCCTCGACGGGGAGATCGTGGGCCAATACGCCTGCCTTCCGATGCGCAGCCTCAGGGAAGGAGAGGAGATCTCGACGGGTCTCGTCGTCGACGCCTTCGTGCTTCCTCCCCATCGGAGGGCCTTGGGTAGGCCGGGACTCATCATCCATCTCGCCCGGAAACTGCATGAATGGTACTGCGGTCCCGGGGCCGCTCTTCGGGAAAGGGGACACGACCTGCTCTATGGGTATCCCTATCCGATCTGGCGCATCGCCCGGAGGTATCTCGATTCCGAGATGGTTCGGGACATGGACGTGCTCTTCCGGGAGATCCGGACCGAACCAAAGCGGCTTCCCGAGGGGGTTTCCCTGACAGGGGCGGTCCCGGAGGACGCCGACGATCTCTGGAGCCGCCTCGCAGGAGAGATCCGTTTCGGCCTGGTGCGGGACCGCGCCTATCTGAAGTGGCGTTACGAGGAGCATCCGAGGAACCGGTACAGCTTCCTCTCCTTCCGGGACGATGCGGGGAGCCTGCGGGCCCTGGCCGTCGCGAGGGCCGGGCGATACGTCGTCGAGCGGGCGGGACTCCTCGTCGACTGGATCGCTCCCCGTGAGGAGGAACCCTGCGAAGCGGCCCTGCTCGCGGGTCTGGAAACCTGGGCCGCGAAGGAAGGGCTGCCCCTCCTCCTCTGCGTCCTTCCCCAGAACGACCCCCGCTTCCTCCGGTTCCAGCGTCGCGGTTTCCTCGTAGGTCCTCCGAGCCATTTTCTCGTGATGAACAGCTTCCGCGACCATGTCCGGTGGCTCCGGGACCGCTGGTTCTTCACCCTCGGCGACTCCGATCTCGTGTGAGACCGTTCCTCTTGCCGATGACCGTTCCATGGAAACGTCGAAACTGATCTTCCGCCCCTACGAGGAAGGGGACGAGCACGCGATCCTCGAGACCTTCAATCGGACCTTCCGCGAGGTCTGCGGACCCGATTTCGAGGATCGGAACCTCGAGACCTGGCGCTGGGAGTTCCTCGAGAACCCGTCGGGTTGCAGGATCATGCTGGCCCTGACCTCGGAAGGACGGGTCGCGGCCCAGTACGCGGGGGTCCCGATCAAGGTTTCGGCGGAGGGACGCGAACTCTCCTTCTTCCACGCGGTCGACTCGATGGTGCACCCGGAGTTCCGGAAGGGCCTGCGCAAGCGTCCGCTGTTCCTCGAAGTCGCGGAACGGTTCTTCGAGCGGTTCGCCGGGAAGGTCGATCACCTGGGATTCGGGTATCCGGTAAGGCCCGCCTGGAGGATCGGAGAACGTTACCTGGGATACCGGCTCGTCCAGGTCCTGGATTTCCTGCTCCGCGGGATCGAGGAACCCCTGCCTCCGCACGAGGCCGCGGCGGAGGTCTGCGAGGGAGTGCCTCCGGACTGCCGGGCCCTCCTCGAGGAACTCGCGCCTCTCCACGCTTGCACGACGGTCCGGGACGAGGGCTACCTCAGGTGGCGGTATTTCGAGGCGCCTTCGGTGCGATATCGTTTCCTGGCGGCCCGCCGGGCGGGGAAGTTGGTCGGCTTTGGAGTCTGCCGCACCGAGGGCGGTCTCGTGCCGGAGCACGCCGTGCTCGGAGATGTCTTCTGCGATCCCGGGGACCTGGACTGTCTGGCCGCCCTCCTCGAAAGGGCGCGTGTCGAGGCCTTGGATGCCGGCCGCCGGGGTTTGATGACCGTCGTGAATCCGCATCTCGAGTACGATCGGAGCTTGAAGGCCCTGGGGTTCCGGGCGCACCCCTCGGGAGACTGGCTCGAACGGAAACTGGGAGCCAGGGATTGGACGGCGGGACTCGAGCCCGAATGGCTGCGGCGGAACTGGCACTACTGCCTCGGGGATTCCGACCTCTTCTGAGCTACCCGGCGGGGAACCCGCGTCCTCATGGTCGAATCCTCCTCCCTCTCGAATGATCTAGGATGTCCCGGCTTCCCGCGTCTCGATCCTCGCCAGGCTGCCTCCGATGTCCGATCCCCGGGATCATGGTTCTCCTCCGTGCCCCTGCTGCGCCGGGGAGCATTCCACACCCTGGTTGGAACGAGGGGGACTCCGTTACCTGCGGTGCGCCGGATGCGGCCACGGCTGGCTCGACCCTCTTCCCGAACCCGGAACTCTCCGCGAGATCTTCGGAAAGGAGTACTTCGAGGGCGGCCGGGAAGGTGGCTATTTCCGGTATGAACTCGATGAATCCGGGCATCGCAAGACGGCCCGGCGCAGGCTCGCGTTCCTGCGAAGCCTCGGTCTGCGCCCGCCGGGGGAAATGATCGAGATAGGTCCAGCCTATGGATTCTTCCTCGAGGAGGCCTGGTTGCAGGGTTGGCGGGTCCACGGAGTCGAACTCTCCGACCACGCCCGCGCGAAGGCGGCCCTCCGGGCTCCCGGCTATCTCGTCGCCTCCCCGGAGGAACTTCCCGGCAGGCTCCGAGGCGCCTGCCAGGCGGTATTGCTGTTTCAGGTTCTCGCGCACCTTCGGGAACCCGAACGGATGCTTGCGGAGATTCGACCCTTCCTCGCCCCGAGGGGGGTCCTCGTCTGCGAGACCTGGAACGCCGAGAGTTCGATCGCTCGCCTTTTCGGAAGGATGTGGCAGCAGGTGAGTCCTCCGGCGGTCCAGCACCTCTTCGGGGAGCGGAGCCTGCGGGAGATCCTCCGGCGTACGGGATTCAAGCTTCGTTCCTTCAAACCATGGGGCAAGACCGTCAGCCTGTCTTTTGCTCTCGGAACGGCGGCCGGCAGGCTGGGTTGGACTTCCCTGGGTGCGCGTCTGGCGGATTCTCCGCTCCGGAGGATCCCGATTCCCTATGGCTTCGGCGATCTCGTCGTCGCCGTAGCGGAGCCGGATTCCCCGAAATCGGCCTCGTAGAGACGATAACGGAGGGCTTCCTTCCCTCCGATCCGCAGGATCGGTTTGACCATCGGGATGTTGTCCTCCAGGACCCAGGAGAGTTCGGTCTCGAGACAGCCCCGGGCCCTTCCGACGCGGATCAGTTCGGCCGTCAACCGCGCGTCCAGGCCCTTTCCCCGCGCCTCGGGGAGCAGGCCCAGCGTGATGACCCGGGTGCGCCGGCAGGAGCGCATCGCGGCCAGGAACTTCAGGAAGCCCAAGGGGAACAACCGTCCGCCGCATGCCTTGATCCCGACGTTGGCGTCCGGAAGAGCGAGGATGAATCCGACAGGCTTGCCGTTCCGCTCCGCGATCAGGCAGAGTTCGGGATCGTAGATCTTCCGGAAGGATTTCGCGATCGACCGGAACTCCTCCGGGCTCATCGGGACGAAGCCGAAGTTCTTCTCCCAGGCGGAAAGATAGATCTCGTGGAGGATTCGAATCTCCCGGTCGAAGTCGGCGTTCCGGATCGTCCGGACCTCCGCGGGGAAGCGGCGCGCGGCGGCCTTCGCGATGCGCTCGAGCTTGCTCGCATCGAGGTCCTCCGCGAGGGACCGGTAGGCCAGGAGATCCTTGGCCTTCCGCATGCCGCATTCCTTCATCCAGGCGTCCATTCCCTCCGGGTGCTGGGGCATGTCGATCATCGGCTGGAGATCGAATCCCGAGATCTGCAAGCCGCAGGTGTAGTTCATCGAGAGTTCGATCGGGCCGAGCATGCGCCGCAACCCTCTCTCCGCCAGGTAGTCCCGGGCGGCGCCGAGAAGGCGGGCGAGGCCTTCTGCGTCCCGGGCCAGGACATGTCCGAAGACCCCCTCGGGTCTGCGGTGGAAATCGCGGGCGAGACGGTCGTCGACCGCGGAGATCCGACCGACGCACTCCCTTCCCCGGTAGAGGAGCCAGAAGGAGGCGGTCGCGTGGGCGAAGAAGGGATTGTGCCGGGGATCGAGCCGGCGGCATTCCTCGAAGGTCAGGGGGGGGACGAAGCCCCGCCGGTCCCCGAGGAGGATACGGGGGAGATCGACGAAGCGGCGGAGATCCCTGCGGCTCTCGACGCGCTGGAGGCGGAGACTCATGGAAGCGTTTTGCCTGAAAGGCCGCTCCGTGCCAACATCGAAGACATGCTTCACCTGCGAAACCGGATCGAGGAGGGCGCCCCCCGGAGAGGCTTTCCCGCTGTCCGGGTCGCGATCCTGCTCCTCTGCGCCGCCTGCGCGAACGGGGAGGGGCGCTCCTCCCGGCCCGTGCTGGAGGCGAAGAACCTGACGAAGGCCGATCTCCAGCGACTCGCCGCCGTCGAGCGGTCCTTCCTGCAGGCGGACCCTTCGTTTCCCGGGATCCTGGAAGAGGTCCGGGCCGAAGACCCCCGCTACGGGCCCTGGTTGGCCAAGATGCTGCTGGGCCACGCTCTCTCGGGCAACGACCGTCTCCTCGCCCGCGGCGTCCTTCCGGAGGTCGCGTTCGGAAAGGGGAAGGTCCCGGAAAGTCTTCGGGGAAGCCTGTTCGCCCGGGCCCGGGAAGGCCTCCGCAGGCTCGGGAAAGACGCCAGGCGGGCGATCCTCGTCTATCTTCTCCGGGACCATCGGAACCCGAACCGGCGGACCGGCCGCCTGCTCCTGCGGGTCCATCCCCTGGGGGAACTCCTGCCCGACCTCGAGCGTGAACTCCGGGAGGGGAACGAGGTCTCGATCCGCGAGGTCCTCAAGCTCTGCGGCGAACTCCCCCCGAACGAGGCCCTGGTCCGTCTCCTGCTCCCACGGACGCGGGAAGGGGATTGGAAGAGGAGGGGGGCGGCGATGGTTCCCCTGGCTCTCCAGTGGAAAGGGCTCGGGAAGGACCCGAAGGAAGCCGCGAGGTTCTTCCTCGACCGTCGCCGCGAGGAGGAGGACCCCTGGGTGCGGCGTCAGTGTCTGAAGGCCCTGGGATTCCTGGGCGATCTGCGGAACGCTCCCTTGTTGGTCGAGATCCTCGAGACGGCCCTCGGGAACGGGGACGCGGCCGAGGCGCGCAGCGCGGCGGACGCCCTCGAACGCTTGACCGGCCGGAGGTTCGGGATCAAAGTGCGGGCCTGGCGTCGATGGCTGGGGGGTTGAGCATGGACCCGAAGACCGAGAGTTCCGCGAGAAAGACGACCTTCGGGCCGCCCGCGGGTGAATGGCGGATCGCCGAGACGAACCGCCGCTGCGCCCGATGCTCCCGCCCCTTCCTCGCCGAGGATCGCTTCGTCTCCCTGTTGCTCTTCGAGGGCGGAGAGGCCCTCCCGAGGCTGATCCGCGTCGACCACTGTCTTTCCTGCTGGGAGAATCGGAGGGAAGAGTTGCGGGAAGACGGTCCGGGACCGATCTACTGGGTGACCCGAAGGCGGCCCGGCGCGAGGGAAGAACACCTCGTGGATCTCGGATCCCTCGAGCGGCTCTTCCTCGACCTCCTCGAACGGAAGGAAGAGGAATACGCCGCGCTCTGCTACGTGGTCGGACTCCTGCTCTTCCGCAAGAAGATCCTGAAGAGGGTCCGCGGAGCGCAGGGAGCCCGTGGCGACCTGATCTTCAAGGACCCCCGGGACGAGGAAGGGAAGAGGATCCTGAGGATTCCGGCTCCGGACTTCACGCCCGAGGTTCTCGAGGATCTGAAGGAAAGGCTCGGGGACATCCTCGGGGCTTGAGGCCGTCGCCGGGGTGGGGAAGGACCGCGGCAGCCCCTTCGATACGATCTGGGCCCCGGCGAGCCCGAAAGGAGTCGCTCCTCGTGGGATCGTCCGCCTTTCCGGACCGGAGTCCTTCCCGATCCTCGAGCGGCTTTGCGGCGCCCCCTTTTCGAGGAGACGGGGGGGGGAGTTCCGGAACCTGATCCTGGAGGAGGGGGGGACTCCCCTCCTCCTCCCGGCCCTCTGTCTCGGTTTCGTCGGTCCGGCCTCCTACACCGGTGAAGATCTCTGCGAGATCCATTGCGCGTCCTCTCCACCCCTGCTGGCGATCCTAGGACGGCGGCTCGAGGAATGCGGGGCGCGGGGCGCCTGGCCCGGCGAGTTCACGCGCCGGGCCTTCCAGAACGGCCGCCTCGACCTCGCCCGCGCGGAAGCGGTCATCGCATGGATCCGGGCGAGGGACGAGGAGTCCCTCGCCCGTGCGGGGCGCGGCCTCGGAGGAGGGGGGAGCCCGGAGGAGGAACTCAGGAGATCCCTTCTCGATCTCTGGGCGCTCCTCGAGGCGGGGCTGGATTTCTCCGAGGGAGAGACCGGGGAGGTGTCCCGGGATTTCTGGGAACCCGAACTCCGCCGGCTCGAGAGGAGGGCGGCCCGCATGGCGCCAGAACTTCCGGTGGGTGGCGGTGAGTGCGGCCTTCCCTCCTATCTCCTGCTCGGTCCTCCGAACGCGGGAAAGACGAGTCTCTGCAACGCCCTCTGCCTCGACGGAACCGAGGGGCGGGGGCTCGTCTCGAGCACGGAGGGAACGACGAGGGACATCCGCTGGAGGCGCGTCGCGGGTCTCGAGTTCCGCCTGGCCGATTCCGCGGGCGGGCGTTTCCGAGAGGTGGGGGAGGGGGGGGACCAGGAACGCCGCATCCTGGAGCGGGAACTCGCGCGGGCGGACGGTTGGATCTGGATGGAGTCTCCGGGACCGGGAGGGCGGCTCGAGGGGCCGCCGCGGGCCCTTCCGGGGACTCCCGCGCTGAAGATCCTCGGGAAGGCGGACCTCCGGGGAGCGGGGACCGAAGGGCGAAGGCCCCCCGGCTGGCTTCCGGTCTCCGTTCGATCCGGCGAGGGGCTCGAGGATCTGCGGGAATCCCTGCGGGCTCTCGGAAGCCAAAGCGATTGGACCGCGGCCTTGGAGGCGGCCCGCCGGGCCGGGCTGGACACGATGAGATCGGCTCTCGCCCGGGCGGTTGCGGCCCTGGATCGGGGCCTCGGTCCGGAGTGCGTGGCAGCCGAACTTCGCGAGGCCGCCGGGATCCTCGACCCGGAACGCTCATCCCGCCTTCCCGAGGAACTCCTGGATCGGATCTTCGCCGCGTTCTGCCTGGGGAAGTGATGCAGAGGAAGCTCTCGAAAGGATGCGGCCCTTGGACGCAAGAAGCTGGGATGGTAGGGTTTGCGTTGCCTCCGACGGCGCCGCAACGGGGCGGCGCCCGGCGGGGCTCCGGCGGGCGGCCGGATGTCGTGCGTGTGGACCCGCATGCCGTATGGGAGGGCGGGGGGCCACTTCGAGCGAAGCTCCGAATCGAGCGTACAGGCCATGCGTTGCCCTTACTGCAAAGCGGACAATGACCGAGTCGTGGATTCGAGATCCTCGGCCGACGGGTTCACGATCCGGCGCAGGAGACAGTGCCAGGCCTGCCAGCGAAGGTTCACGACCTACGAGAAGATCGAGGAGACTCCCCTCCGGGTCGTGAAGAAGGACGGCAGCCGCGTCCCCTTCGACCGGCACAAGATCCTTGCGGGTCTCTACAAGGCCTGCGAGAAGCGGCCGGTCTCCAAGGAGCGGATCGAGGAAGTGGCCGACAAGGTCGAGCGCCAGTGCGGCGAAGCCTTCGATCGGGAAGTGCCGACGCAGATGATCGGCCGGCTCGTGATGGAAGTGCTGCGCGACCTCGACCAAGTGGCCTACGTGCGCTTTGCGTCCGTCTACCGGGAGTTCAAGGATGTCTCCCAGTTCCTCGAGGAACTCCGGCCGATGCTGGAGAAGAAGGCGGATCTCTGAGCCTTCGATTCCCGATGACTGGAGGACCCCGCCTCGTTCCGGATCCAGGCCGATGCGACTGAAACGTCTCGTCCTCTCGGGTTTCAAGTCCTTCGCGGACAAGACCGAGTTCTGCTTCGACGCGAACCTCACGGGCATCATCGGGCCCAACGGCTGCGGAAAATCCAACGTCGTCGACGCGGTGAAGTGGGTCCTCGGCTCGCAGCGTCCGACCGCCATGCGGGGACGGGAGATGTTCGACCTGATCTTCGCCGGAGCGGAGGGTCGGTCGGCTTCCGGGGTCGCCGAAGTCCGGCTCGTGCTCGGATTCGAGGATGAGAGGGAGGAGGACGGAGGCTCCCCGCTCCGGACCGCGGAAGGATGTCCGATCGTCGAGGTCGAGCGTCCCGAACTGAGCATCGGGCGCCGGCTCTTCCGCTCGGGAGAGAGTGAGTACCTGCTGAACGGCCGGACGGTGCGCCTGAAGGACATCCGGGAGGTCATGCTCGACACCGGCCTGGGTGTCGGGGGATACGCCGTCATGGAACAGGGCGAGATCGACGCCGTCCTGTCCGCGAATCCCGAGGAACGCCGCAAGATCTTCGACGAGGCGGCCGGAATCAGCCGTTACAAGCTCAGGCGGCGGGAGGCGCTCCGGAAGCTCGAACGGACCGAACAGAACCTTGCCCGGGTCCAGGATCTCCGTCAGGAGAAGGCCTCGCGCCTGCGATCCCTGAAGATCCAGGCGACCCGGGCGCGGACCTGGCGGGAGGCGGCCGAGAGGAGGAGGGCGCTCAGGGTCGCGGTGGCGATGAAGGAGTCCGGGCTCCTCGAGGTCGAACTCGAAGGACTCCGGGCCCGGCTGTCGGAGGCCGATCTCGCCCTGAAGGAAGCGGAGGAGAGGCGCGAGGACCTCCGGAGGAGGCTGCGGGCGGAGGAGAGGGAACTCCAGGGCTTGAGCCGGGAGGTCGAGGAGGCCCGGGAGGCCCTGACCCAGAAGCGGGCGGACACGAGGCGGCATGCCGAGGCTTTTGACGCCGGTTTGCGGAAGTTGGAGGAGATCCGACACCGTCGGTCCGCAACGCTCCAGGAACTCGACGATCTGAGCCGGCAGATCCGACGGACCCGCGCCGACCTCGAGGCCCTGGAGACGCAACGGACCGAACTCGGGGCCGAACTCGACCGGATCGAGGGCGAGACTCCGGAAGTCCGGAAGGCGGCCGAGACCGATCGGCGGGCGGCGCAGGCCGCCCGCGACCGCCTCGAGCGGGCGAGACAGGGGATCCTCGAGACGATGCACGCCCGCACGAGGGCCGGGAACGAGGTCCGGGAGGCCGAGACCGAGATCCGGAACCTGAGGGCCCGCGCCCAGCGCCTCGAGGAGAAGATCGGGGAACTCGAAGCGCGGGGCGCGGCGATGCGGGGTGAACGGATCGCGGAGGCGAGGGCGGCCGAGGACCTGAGACAGCGTCTGGAGCGGGCCCTTGGATACCTGGACCGGCAGAAGGGGCTGGTCGAGGAGGCCGAGGAGGCGCAGGAGGCGGTCGTCCGCAGGATCCAGGAGCTGGCGGACCGGAAGACGGAGACCGCCTCCGAACTCCGCCTGCTCGAGGAGCTGGAATCCGGTCATACCGGCATGGACGAGGCCGCGAAGGAGCTGCTCGCGGAAGGGGAGGGCGAGGTGCGGCGGCTCGTCGAGGGCATCGACTGCCCTCTCGAGCTCGGCCCCGCCCTGGAGGCCGTCCTCGGTCCCTTCGTGCAGGCCCTGCTCGTCGCCGACCGGGAGGCTCTCCGCGCCGCCTTCGCCCGCACCGCCGGAACGAAGGGACGGAGCCTCTGCCTCGCGGTCCGCCCGGATACCGAGGGAAACCCGAAGAAGATGGGGGAATCGCCCCTGCCCGGGGACGGACCCTTGTCCTTGCCCGCGGAGGGCCTTCCGCTCTCGTCCTTCTGCCGCCTCGATCCGGAAGTCGAGGCCCTGTGCGGGGATGTCCTTTCCCGGGCCCGGGTCGTCGCGGATCTCGACGCGGCCGAACGGCTCCGCGGCCGGGTGCCGGAACGGGTCCTCGTGACCCTGAAGGGGGAGATCGTCGAGGGGCCCTGGGTCCGCGTGCATCGCCTCGAACGTTCCGCCGGCCTCGTGCAGCGTCGCAGCGCGATCCTCAGGCTCCGGGAGGATCTGGAGCGCATGAACACCGCCCTCGCGGCGGAGGTTCGACTCCGGAAGGACCTCGAGGACCGCCTCCGCCGGCGCATGCGCAGGAGAGCCCGTCTCGAGTTCCTCCGGGAAGGGCTCGCCCGGAGGCTGCATGCGCAGGAGCACAGGCTCGAGGTCCTGGAGCGCGGGGAGAAGGAGTGGGAAGCCCGGCTTTCGACCGAGCGGGAGGACCTCGAAGCCTGCCGCGCCCAGCAGGGCGACAGCCGGGTCCGGATGATGAAGCCCCTCTTCGACGGATTCCTTCTGCAACGGAGGCAGGAGAGATTCGAAGCGGAACAGGAGACCGCGAAGGAGGTCCTTCGAGAGGTCGAGGATTCGGTGCGGCGCTCTCAGGCGCGCCTGGCCGAACTCCAGGAGCGCAGGGCGGGGATCGAGGCCGAATGGAAGGGCTTGATGGAACGCCGCAGCCTTCTCCGCAAGAGCCTGGAGGATCTCGGGGGACGGCTCGAACAGGGAGCCGCGGCGACCTGTGCGATGGAGGAGGAGGCGGAGTCCCTCGACCTCCGACTGTCGGAATCCCTGGGCGCGTGCCTGGCCGGATCCCTGGAGGAGGCGCGTGCCGTCACCCGGCTGGAGAGCGCGACCGCCCGGCGCAGCGAACTCCTGCGGGGACGGGAGACTTCCCGGCGGGACGAGGAGCGCATGGAGCGGGAGGTGGAGGAGGCCCGCGAGGAGCGCACGAAACTCCGGATGAAGGAGAAGGAGACCTCGTTTGCGCTCATGGAACTCGAGCGCCGGATGCGGGAGGAGTGCGGGGTCGAACTCGCGCGCCTCGCCGGGAAGGTCGAGGGCTACGGTCTCTGGGCGCCCGAACCGATCCTCGGGCCCCCGCTTCCGGAAGATGCCGGGATCCGGCAAAGGGTCCTGGACTCCTCCTTGAAGGGCCCGCTCGCCCCGCCCGATTTCTACCTCGCCGAGCAAAGCCTACCCAGGCTATGGGAGGAGGAGGGTTTCGATCTCGGGGAAGCCCGGAAGGAGTGCGAACTCCTCTCCAACAAGATCGCGCGGATGGGGTCGGTGAACCTCGCGGCCGAGGAGGAACTCGAGAGGGAGGAAGAGGAGTCCGAGCAGCTCGAGAAGGATTGCAAGGACCTCGAGGCCGCCAGGCGGAATCTCTGGGAGACGATCCGGGAGATCAACCAGAGGTCGAAGGATCTCTTCGAGCGGACCTTCGCGGAGGCTCGGCGGAACTTCCAGGAGATCTTCCGGATCCTCTTCCAGGGGGGAAGGGCCGACATCCGCCTCGTCGAGACCGAGGATCCTCTCGAGGCGGGGATCGAGATCCTGGCCCAACCTCCCGGGAAGGAACTCCAGTCGATCCGGCTCCTCTCGGGCGGGGAGAGATCCCTGACCGCGCTCGCGATCCTCTTCGCCCTCTTCAAGGTCAAGCCCTCCCCGTTCTGCATTCTGGACGAGGTCGACGCGGCCCTGGACGAGACGAACGTGGAGCGTTTCCTGCGGGTGTTGGGACAGTTCACGGAGAAGACCCAGTTCCTCGTCATCACGCACCACAAGCGCACGATGGTCGCCTGCCAGGTCCTCTACGGAGTCACGATGCCCCGCAAGGGCGTGTCGGCCCGCATGAGCGTCCGCCTCGAGGATGTCCGTTCGGGGAGAGTCGACCGGGTCCTCGAGACTCCGGGAACGCCCGGAGCTGGCCGGCGGAGAGCTTCCCCTCCGGCCGGGATCCCCTCCCGGGATCGAGGGGCCGCCGAGACCCTCGGCGCCGATCCCGCCGGGGCCCGGCGGCGCATCGCCGGCGAGGAGAAACTCGGTTTCGAACTGGATTGATCGATCCGGCGACTCCCGGGATCCGCGTTCCACCCCCTCGAAGCGGAGCCCTTGAGGGAAGGGCTAGGGCAGGCGGGCCCGACTCGCGACCGCAAGGGACTTCGAACCGTAACGGTATCCCCAATGCAGGCAGACGCGGAGGATGCGCGCGGGATCGAGGCCCGAGGAGAGGGGGAAGCGGAGGAGGACGAGAGCGCGTTCTCCGGGGCGAAGGCGGGTCGGCGCCTCCTTCCACGAATCCTCTTCTTCGTCGAAGGCCAGAGCCGAGGTCGCGGTGAGCCGCGGCCCCATCGAGAGGGCGAGTCTCGTTTTTCCCCAGGCGAACTCCATCGGACGGTCCCCACCGTTCTCCAGGGTGAAGGTCGCGACGAAGGCCGTTCTTCCGCTCTTCCTCCCCGATCCCGTCTCCTCGAGGTCCTCCTCGGCGAGGGCGAGTTCCACCTCGGCCCGCACTCCATGCGGATGCACGATCGCGGGAGCCTGCCCGATCTCGGAGAGGGTCCCGCGGTCCACCAGGTCGGGAAGTCGGGGGAGGAGGATCTCCCGGCCGCTCCTGCAGGAGGCGGGGAGCAGCAAGGAGAAAAGAAGAAGGGGAGGAACGTGCGGGCGGTTCCGAGGGGAAAGAGGTCCGGGTCTCACGAGGCCCGCAGCCTAGCGGGTCGCCGAGGGATTCTCGACCGGCGTGCTTTCGAGACCGAGCCCCTTCCACGACGGCTTGCAGGGAGGAGTTCCTCCCGAAGCCGGGAAGGGGACCCTGGGGCGCCCGAATCGGGAAGGACTCGGACAGGATTCGTTTCGTTCCCTCTTCCGGGGAGGATGCCGGGCCCGTTTCCGTATAGGCTGTTTCGCTTTCCGCCCCCCGCCGACCCACGGCTCGAGGAAACCCGATGGTATCCGGTCGCAGTCTTTTCCTCTCCGTCCTCCTTCTTCCCGCCGCCCTCCTTTCCCAGAAGGCCCCGGTTCCCCCCTTCCATGGCCAGAGTCTCGAGGAGGCGCTGAAGGAAGCCCCCGCGGCCTTGGAATCGATCCTCGAGAAGGACCTGCGGAAGCATGCCTTCGAACTGGCCTCCAAAGCCTACCAGGGCCGTCTGACGGGAACCCCGGGGCAAATCAAGACGGCCGAATACATCGCGGCTCATTTTCGCAAGCTCGGTCTGAAACCCCTTCGCCCCCTTGCGGCGGGGAAGGGAGGGAAGAAGCGTGGGCGCCCCTCGTTCTTCCAGGGCTATCCGATCACTCTGAACAAGGTTCTCGAAGGCTCGGGGCTCCTCGATTCGAAGGGGAGGCTCCTCCACCGGCACGGGGGCTGGCTTTCCTCCGACGGGGAGAAGGTCGAGACCGCGGGCAAGCTGATCTTCCTCGGACGGGGGCGCCGGGGGGATTTCGAGGGGCAGGATCTGAAGGGCTTGATCCCCGTCCTGGACATGACCCTTCCGAAGAAGAACCGGCGGATGACCGTCATGCGCGCGATGGGGGAGGGGTTCCGCCTGCTCGGGAAGCTCCGCGGTCTGGCGAAGCGGGCCTCGGAGAACGGTGCCCGGGGGCTCGTCGTCCTTTACTCGAAGTTCCCGACTTCGCTCGCGAACGCCCTGAACTTCGTGGGCATCTATCCCGGGAAGCCCCGCGTCTCTCTGGAGGGGAAACGCAGGGGCGGCATGAGTTTCATGATGCGGACCAAGGTTCCCGTCCTCGTGCTCGGCGACGAGGACGCCTCCGAGGTCCTGGGAGTCTTCGGGCTCGAGTTCGAGACCCTCCGCAAGGATCGGGAAGAGGGGAAGTCCTCGGTCGGGGAACTCAGCAAGGGGACCTATTCGTTCCGCTTCGAAACGGAGGTCGAGCATTCCCGGGCCCTGAACGTATGTGCCTACCTTCCCGGAAGAGATCCGAAACTGAAGAAGGAGGCCGTCGTCTACTCCGGCCACATGGACCACCTCGGGATGGCTCCGGACGGAAGGATCTTCTTCGGGGCGGACGACAACGGGTCCGGGACTTCTTGCATCCTGGAGATCGCGGAGGCCTACGCGAAGCTCCCGAAACGGTTACGGCCGAAGCGGAGCATCCTCTTCCTCATTGTTTCCGGGGAAGAACTCGGACTCTGGGGTTCGGCGCATTTCGTCGAACATCCGCGCTGGCGGCTCGAGGACCTCGTCGCCGACATCAACATGGACATGGTCGGACGGAGCACGGACAAGGTCCCCTCCGACGCGATCGCCCTGACCCCCACCTACCGGAACCGGGATTTCTCGACCCTGGCCGGTGAGACAGCCTGGCTTGGGAAGGCCTTCGGGCTGCGGATGACGAACGGGGACCGGTTCTATCGGAGGAGCGACCACTACAACTTCGCGAAGAAGGGTATCCCGGTCGTCTTCTTCTGCGACGACGAGCATGCCGACTACCACATGCCGACCGACACGCCGGACAAGCTCGAGTTCGAGAAGATGGTCCGGGTCTCCCGCCTCTCCTTCCTGCTCGGGTACCGGGTCGCGAATCGAGCGGAACGACCCGAGCGGATCGGTCGATCGGAGGGCTGGTTCGAGGGCAACTGAAGGGTCCGGGAATCTCTGTCTCCCGGAAATGGCCGGCCGGGCGGACTTGCATCCCGGCCCGGGGATCGGATCATGTCGGCTTCATGGAGCCCGAGGAGGGGCGCGATGCCGAACCCGACCCTGATCGAACACATCCTGAAGAGCCAGCCCCACGAGGCGCACGGCGAACTATCCCGGATCCTGGCCCGCCTCTCCCTTGCCGGTCGGATGATCGCCCAGCGGATCCTGAACGCGGGGTTCCTCGGCGAGCACGGCGAGGCCGGATCGGTCAATGTCCAGGGGGAAGAGCAGCAGAAGCTCGACGTTCTCGCGAACGAGATCTTCAAGCGGGTCTTCGAGACCCTTCCTTCGGTCAACGCCCTCGGCTCCGAGGAATGCGAGGAGATCATGTACTACCCGGACTCCGATCGGCGCGGGAAGTACATCGTCCTCTTCGATCCGCTCGACGGTTCGGGCAACATCGACATCAACGGAAGCCTGGGTTCGATCTTCTCGGTCCACCGCAGACGCGGGGGGGAGGGCCGGGCGGAGCTCGGCGACTTCCTCCAACCCGGGTCCCGTCAGGTCGCCGCGGGGTACATCCTCTACGGTCCGGCGACGGTCTTCGTCTACACGGTTCCGGGTCAGACCGGAGTGAACGCCTTCACGCTGGACCGCTCGGTGGGGGAGTTCTTCCTGACCCACCGGGATATCCTGATTCCGGAAGGGAAGGGCAGCTATTCGGTCAACGAGTCGAACGAGCCGAAGTGGACGGAGGAGGTCCGGAACCTCGTGGCCTCCTTCCGGCGGGGGGAGGCAACGGTCGGAAAGCGTTCGGCCCGCTACACGGGGGCGCTCGTCGCGGACTTCCACCGGACGCTGCTCAAGGGGGGGATCTTCCTCTATCCGCCGCTGAAGGACCGCCCGCGGGGAAAACTCAGGTACCTCTACGAGGCCTCCCCCCTGGCCATGGTCGCGGAGAACGCGGGAGGGGCCGCCTCCGACGGATCGCTCCGCCTGCTGGACCTCGAGCCCCGGGAACTCCACGAGCGCTGCCCGCTCTATATCGGCTCCAAGGCGGACGTCGAATACGCGGTTTCGAAGCTCCGGGAGACTTGAGCGGAAGTCCTCCCCGCGGTAGGCAGGACTTCTCGGCGAGAGTGGCGGAACGGCAGACGCGGCGGACTTAAAATCCGCTCCCTCACGGGGTCCGGGTTCGAATCCCGGCTCTCGCACCATGGTTCCGAGGGCTGGGAGTCCTCAGTTCTCCCGCATCGCATCCAGTTCGTCGAGCTTGCGCTGGTAGGCCCGGGTGATGGCTCTCCGCGGCAGGAGACCGAGGAGGGTCTGCTTGTCGTCCGGCATGACGACCGGAAGGGAGTCGAGCTTCTTCTGGTCGAAGCGGACCATGGCCGTGTGGAGGTCGTCGTCGAGGCTGAGGACGATCGGGTCGGTGACCATCAAGTCGTCGGCGAGCATGAACGAGTAGAGGCTCTGCTCGAAAGTCAGGGCGCGCACGTCGTGGGAGGAGAAGATTCCGATGAACCGTTCCTCCTCGTCCAGGACCGGGAAGTAGTCCTGGGTCGTCGTGGCGATCAGGTCGATGATCTCGGAGAGCGGGGTGGTCTGCCGGACCGTGATGAGGCCGGGGTTGGGCTCGAAGATCTCCGCGACGGTCATCTTCTCGAGGAGGGGGACCATGTACTCGCCGCGATGGGCGAGGGACTTGGCACGGTTCGCGACCTGTTTGACGTAGAGGGTCCAGCGCGGGCACAGGAGGAAGGTCAGGGCGCAGACCCACATGGCCGGCAGGAGGAGTTCGTAGGAGCCCGTCATCTCGCTGACCATGATGATCGTCGAGATCGGAGTCGAGGCCGCTCCGGCGAAGAACCCGCTCATGCCGACGAGCACGAAGGGTTCGGGGCGGGCGATCCAACCCCACTGGTGGAAGAGAAGGCCGAGCGCGCCTCCGATCCCTCCGCCGATGACCATGCTCGGGCCGAACACCCCGCCGCTCCCCCCGCTGGAGATCGTGAGAGAGGTCGTGACGGCCTTTCCGGCGGCGACGAGAAGGAGCAACAGGGCTCCCTCGTAGCCGAGGATCCTTCCGTCGAGGGATTCCTGCAGGATGCCGTAACCGTGGGAGAGGACGCCCAGGGCCCGCTCGTCGCCCAGGCCCTTCCAGAGGAGGACGGCGACGGCCCCGGTCAGAAGTCCCCCCGCGGCGGCCCAGAGCGGACGGGGGCCCGGCAGCCTCCGCACGAGGGTCTCGATGCCGTAGAAGAAACGGACGAAGAACCAGACCGCGGGCACGAGGGCGAGCACGAGGAGGCTGTAGGGGAGGAGTTCCCCGAGGTCCCGGAAGTGGAAGCTCTCCTGCATCCGGAACAGGGTTCCGAAGTCCCCCGCCCAGCCGCAGAACGTGCAATAGGCGACCGAGCAGGCGAGGAAGGAGGGCATGATGACGTCCGACTCGAACTCGGCTTCGCGGTAGAGGATCTCGGCCGAGAAGAGAGCGCCCGCGAGCGGGGCGCGGAAGATCGAGCCGACTCCCGCCCCCATGCCCGCGGCCAGGAGGATCCGTCGCTGCCGGGAGGTCAGCTGGAGCATCTTCCCGAGGAACGAACCGAAGCCCGCGCCGATCTGGGCGATCGGCCCCTCGCGCCCGCCGCTCCCCCCGGTACCCATCGATAGCGCGGTCGCGAGGGCCTTGAGGAAGGGCACGCGGCCCCGGATCAACCCGTTCTTTTCGTGGTAGGCCTCGATGCCGGCGTCGGTCCCGTGGCCCGCGGCCTCCGGCGCGAAGGCCGAGGTCAGGAGGTTGCTCAGGAAGCCGCCGAGCGCGGGGACGAGGAGGAGGGCCCACAGGACCAGCGGGCCTTCCAGGGCGAGCCCCTCTCCCATTTCGAACAGGCGGACCTCCCCCTTCGGAGCCGGTTGGTGGTATCCGACGGCCCCGTCCAGAGCGAAGCGGGACACGAACTGCAGCATCGCCTCGAAGGCCAGGGCTCCGACTCCGGCGACGAAGCCGACGAGGATCGCCAGGCCGTACATCGCGAGCGCCCCTCTCCAGACCGGACGAACGCGGGCCCAGGCCCGGCGGGTCAGGGAGAGGCGGGGAGGGGCGTCCTCCGGCGGATGGACGGGATCGAGACCCTCGGGTTTCATCGGAGATCCCAGAGAACTCCGGGGATCTCCCCCGAGGGAAAGCGCATCGGATCCGCGCAGGCCCGGGCCCTCTCCTTGCCGAAGAGGAGGACGACGAGAGTGAGGGCGAATGCGAAGGCGGCGCCCGGCCCCTGTCCGGTCACCAGGGACTCGTCCTGGACGACCGGGGCGTCGATCCAGGCCCCGGCGAAGCCCTCGATCTCGCTCCGGACCGAGGGGTGGGAGGTCATCGAGAGCCCCTTCCCGACACCGCTGGCGGCGAGAACGATCGGGGCGGCGCAGATCGCGGCCAGCGGCCGGGACCGCGCCTCGAAATCGCGCAGGAGATCATGGATCCGCGGATCTTCCGCCAGGCGCCGGGCTCCTTCCGCCCCTCCCGGAAGGAGGCAGAGATCGCCTTCCTCCTTCCCCTCGAAGGCCTTCTCGGCCTCGAGGACGAGTCCCCGGCTGCAGCGCACCGGTCCCTTGCCTCCGATTCCAAGGAGTTCGACCCCGGCCCCCGCTCTCCGCAGGACGTCGGCCGCGATGACGACCTCCATCTCCTCGGCGCCCTCGGCAAGGGGGATCAGGACCCTCGGTTCGGCCATGCGAAGATCTCCGTCAGGAAGGGGACGGGAAAGGTCGGAAGCTGGAGATCTTGGGCGTTTCGGGCGGGAAACGGAACCTCGGATTTGCGTTTCCCCTGCCGTGAAGCCCCTTCGCCTTCGGAAGACGCCCGCCCTCCTGCTGCTCGCCTTTCTCCCGCTTCCAGCCGCGTTCGGGGGGGAGACCTACGGTCCCCTGAACGCGAGGCGCGCGGGGCCCGCGCGTTTCGGGATCCCCCGCGCCTGGAAGAGGGGGTGGGCCCGTCTGGTCCGGGGGGGGCTCACGGTCGGGCGGGGGCGGATCCTCGAGGGACTCGCGGAGGGGTGGTGCGTCTTCGAGGGAAGGGTCCCCGAGGGGCGCTTTCTCGTCCGGCGCTCGGGGGACGGAGGGGACGAGGCGGGGACCTCCGGGGAGTCGGAGACGGGCCCCCCGTTCGTCCTAGAGGCCGCGGACGACCTCGGAGGCGGGGCCCCGCGGACCGAACGACGCGAGGGGGTGCGGCGCTTTCGGCGGGAAGGGAGGGGTCCGGGACTGCGTTTCGACATGGTCTGGATCCGGCACACCCCCCGGAACTGGGAGGGGAGGCTTCTCCTGTCCCTCGAGGGCGGATCGGGGGAGCTTCCGCCTCCGGACCTCCGGTTTCACGGGAGGGGGCCCCTGCGGCTTCTCCGGGGCGGAGGACTCAAGCTCCTCCAGGCGCCCGGGGGGTGGTTGCTGCGCCTCGAGGGCGCCCGGCTCCGGCCCGGGGATTCGGTCCGGGCGGTGTTCGGGACCGGAGAGATCGAGGCGGATCCCTCGGCCCTGGTCCTTCCGCCGCCCGAGGTCCTCGCGGGGTTCCGGGGGACCGGAGCGGCCGGAAGGCCCGGGCCCCGCTTCGACGCCGGGCTGCGCTCCCTCTTCGAGGAAGCGGCGCGGGTCCGAGCCCTGGACCCCGTGAACCTGGGCGATTCGATCCGAGTCCTCCCCGGGGGAGGGAGGATCTGGGCCCACGGGGAGTTCGATCTGCCCTGGGCCCTCTGCGTCCTGGCCGCGACCAAAAGATCCGCAAAGGCCTGGCGCTGGGCCGGGGAGGCCGTGCGCCACCTCTTCGGCCGGGACCTGTGCCGCCGGTGGGGGGGCGCCGGGGGCGGGCTCAGGCTTCCCGTCCCCCACGGGCCGGGGCATGGGAGAGGGAGACCGGATCCCGGCCATGTCTTCCTGGAGGGGAGTCTGCTCTTCGCCCTCTGCACGGCCGATCGCGAACTGCTCGAGAGCTGGGCGGGGGTCGCCGGGGACCTGTCCTCCTGGATTCTCGGTGACGGGTTGAGATTCCGGAGGGTCCGCGATCTCGCCTGGCCGTTGGTCGCGCTCTGCGCCGGGCTACGGATCCGGCCCGAACGGAAGAGATGGCGGGCGGCCGCCGCGAAGCTCTGTCGGCTCGCGAGGGGAGTCGGGGATCCGCGGGCCTTCCTGTGTCGGAGTTCGAAGGACGGCGGCCGCCGGATCCGGGATCTCTGGGTCGAGGCGGGCCTTCTGGCCCCGGCCCTGGCCCGGGCCGCCGCCCTGGGGCTTCCGGAGGCCCGAGCGGCCCTGAGCGGATGGAGGCGCTCCCTGCGGGGGCTCGCGAAGCGGGGGGGGCTTCCCCTTCCCGCCTACCTTTGGGTCCGGGGGAAGTGGCGGCCGCTCCGTTTCGGGGCCGGTTCCTTCCGGAAACTATGGCTCTTCGAGGGCTTGCGCCTCCTGCGGTCGTATCGGGGCCGCGTGGCGCGGGAGCTTCCCTCCCTGCTCGAGGGGATCCTCGGATCGGGACCCGTCCTTTCGATCCGGGAGGCCGAGGGGCTCCCTCGGGATGCGGCGACCCGACTCGCCTTTCTTCTCCGGACGGACCTCGCCCGGGCGGCCCTCCTTTCCCGGCCCTGGGATCAGCGAACGTCGAGATCGCCGCCGAGGATGCCCTCGCCCCGCCGGTAGATCAGGACCCGGAGGCTGCGCCCGCGATGCATCTCGAGCTGCGCGAGGAGATCGGCCGCTCCGCCTGGAAGGGTCTGCACGTATTCCCGTCCGAAGAAGTCCTCGTACTTGAAACCGAGGAGGACTTCTCCGAGTCGGAGCCCGAGGTCGGCGGCGGGGCCGTCGGGTTGGAGGTGCGTGATCCTGAGGAGACGGAACGGAGCGAGGCCGCCCTCGGGCGCGAGTTCCCTCGCAACGGCCCGATAGAGGGCGCGCTCCTTCCTCGGATCGATCTCCTCGACCGTGAACCCCGCGAGCCAGAAGGTTCGCGCCTGCTCCTTGGACCAGAGGCGCAGCTTGACGCGGGTCGTCACCGTTCCCCGTTCGATCTTCAGGGGGAGCACCTCCCCGGGTTCGAAAGTGATCAGGCGTCGTGTCAGGGATTTCATGTCCCGGACCTCCTCGTCCTGGATCGCGACGATCGAATCCCCGGGCCGGATCCCTGCGAGAGCGGCTGGACCTCCGGCGACGACGCGCTCGACGAGGAGGCGATGGTTCCGTTCCCGGATCCGCAGGCCGGTCCAGAAACGATCGAAATTGTCGAAGCTCAAGAGTTCCTTGACGAAGACTTCCTTCACCCGGTTGACGGGGATCGCGAAGTTGATGCCCTCCGCCTGCTTCTGCACGAGGGTGTTGATACCGATCAGGTTCCCGTGGATGTCGAGCAGGGCGCCGCCGCTGTTGCCGGGATTGATCGCGGCGTCGGTCTGGAGCAGGTGGTCGAAGTCGATCGGGAATCGCTCGCCGGGAGGGATGACCTTGGCCTTCCGGTTGACGGCCGAGAGCACTCCCGCGGTGACGGTGTTGGCCTGCCCCCTCGGGTTTCCGATCGCGATCACGGTCTCGCCGATCATCAGGTCGTCCGAGTCGCCCATCGTGATCGGCCGGAAACGACGGTTCTTCCCCTCGATCAGGAGGAGGGCGAGGTCGTTCTTCCGGTAGGTGCTGAGCACTTTGGCGGGGAGGGTCTCCCCCGAGCGCAGCGTGATCCGAAGCGTGAATCCCGGCTGCTCGTGGAGACTGACGACGTGCCAGTTCGTGATGCAGAGGCCGCTGTCGTCCACGATTACGCCCGAGGCCTCGGCGATCTTCTGGAGGACGACCCCTCTGGGCGTTCGGAGTTTCCGGTTGACCTGGATGTTGACGACCGAGGGCGCGGCCTTGGCCACGGCCAGGACGACCGGGGTGACCCTCGGGTCCTCCCGTTTCCTCGGGATCCGCTCGCTCCGGATCCGCTTGCCCTGCCCCGCCGGCGGGGGCGTCCAGGCCTCCAGGCGTCCGGGCAGGGGGGGGGAGCCCCGGGACCCCGCGAAGTATCCGAGGGCCGCGGCGGCGGTGAAGATCGTCAGGGAAGCCAGGAGTCCGGTCCGTTTCATACGTGTCCTCGGGAGGATCATGGCCGATCGAGTCCGGGAGGCCCAAGTCCCTTCCTGTCCGGCGAGGAGCGGCTTCCTTGCCGGGGACAGGGATCGAGCCCCCGTCGGGGGGCGAGGGGGAAACGAAGGACGGGAGCCGTTGCTTCGCCCCCGCTCCAGGCGAAGTCCGCTGTGGGGGCGACCCTCCGGAAACCGAGGTCGCGGGGGAGCCTTCCCCCGGAATCCCGGAGCCGTGTCGGAATCCATCCCCAGTTGTCGCAGGAGCAGCGGTTATTTTAGGGAAACCCTGTAGAATCTACGGAATGGATGAGGCAGACCTGATGATTCTACGGAACCTACAGGAAGAGGGCCGCCTTTCGAACAAGGAACTCTCCGCGCGGATCGGCCTGTCCCCCTCGGCGACCCTGGAGCGGACCCGCCGTCTCGAGGAGGGCGGGGTCATCCGGGGCTACCGCGCGGAGTTGGAACCGGCGAGGATCGGGCTGGATCTCCGGGTCCTGATCTCCGTCCGCCTGCAGGATCACCATCGGGAGACGATCGACGACTTCGCGAGGGCCGCCTCCGCCCTTCCCGAGCTGCGGCAGGTCTTCCATTTGAGCGGAGCGGCCGACTTCCATCTGGAGGCCCTGCTCCCGTCGGTGGCGGAACTCGAGAGGTTCCTGACGGAAACCCTGGCGGCCCTTCCGGGACTCGGTCGCATGGAGACGAGTCTCGTGCTCTCACCGGTCAAGGCCGACGGACCCCTGCCCCTGGAACGAGCCCTCGAAGGGCGAAGAAGAAGTGGAGAGGAAACATGAGCGAAAAGAAACGCCGCGGGTACGCGATGCGGACCCGCCTCGTGCACGGACCGGGGTTCACGCATCGATGGGATTTCTCTCACCACGTCGTGCCTCCCCTTTCCTCGTCGACAACCTACAGGCTCGATTCGGTCAAGAGGGGCGCTCGGGGTTTCGCCGAGTTCGGGAACCCGATCGGGGACCTCGACGAACCGCCGGTCTACATCTATGACCGTCTCGACGAGCCGACGCGCGCCCTCCTCGAGTCGGAACTCGCCGACATCGAACAGGGGGAGGCCTGCGTGGCCTTCGCCTCCGGGATGGGAGCGATCTCCGGGGCCCTGGGTTCCCTCCTCCGGACCGGGGATCATCTCATCGCGCATGATCTGCTCTATGGATGCACGCACTCCCTCTTCACGAACTGGTATCCCCGTCTCGGGATAGAAGTCACGCGCGTGGACTGCCGAGATCTCGACGCCGTGCGCGCGGCCGTGCGCCCCGAAACCCGGGCGATCTATGTCGAGACTCCGGTCAACCCGACCCTGGACCTCGTCGATCTCGCTGCTCTCCGCGACCTGGCCGAAGACCTGCGCGGGGGGGAGACGCGGGAAGAGCGGATCTTCCTGATCTGCGACAACACTTTCGCGACGCCGTACGGGCAGCGTCCGCTGACCCTCGGGGCGGACATGAGCTGCCACAGCCTGACGAAGAATCTCGGAGGCTTCGGGACCGAGATCGGAGGAGCCGTCATCTGCCGGGAACACGAGTACCGGGATCTCCTTCTTTTCCGGAAGGACTTCGGGGCGAGCCTCGCCTCGAAATCGGCCTGGGCGATCCAGGTCTACGGCCTTCCGAGCCTCGCGGTCAGGCTCGAGCGCCAGCAGAAGAGCGCGATGAAGGTCGCCCACTTCCTCGAGGCCCATGAGGATGTGAGGGAGGTCCGTTACCCCGGCCTCGAGAGCTTCCCGCAGCAGGACCTCGCGAAACGCCAGATGCGCAATCCCGACGGCTATTTCATGCCGGGGAGCATGATCTACTTCCACCTGAGAGAGGAGAAGGTCCCTCCGGTCGCCTTCATGAACCATCTCGCGCAGGAGGCCTATTGCGTGACCTTGGCCGTCAGCCTCGGGCACGTGAAGACCTTGATCGAGATGCCGGGGGCGATGACCCACAGCGCCTACGGTCCGGAGGACCCGACGACGCGGGATCTGGGGATCCGTCTCTCCCTCGGACTCGAGGAGCCCGACGATGTCATCCACGACCTAGAGGCGGCTCTCGAGACCGCGCGGCGCGTCTGAGGGAGGGCGCGGGCCGCGGGGGCGTCCGGGTCGAGTTCGCCTCCGGAAGCGGATACGCTCCCCGTATGAAGATCCTGATCAGCGCCGACATCGAGGGCGTCGCGGGCCTTTGCCATTGGGACGAGGCGAGGGCGGGGCACCCTTCGTATCCGGAGTTCCGGGCCCAGATGGAGGCCGAGACCCGGGCCGCCTGCGAGGCGGCTTTCGCGGCGGGGGCCCGGGAGGTCCTCGTCAAGGATGCGCATGCGACCGGAAGGAATCTCCGGGGGGCCGAACTCCCCGCGGGCGTGCGGCTCGTCCGAGGCTGGAGCGGGCACCCGTTCTCGATGGTGCAGGAACTGGACGAAGGTTTCGACGCGGTGCTGATGGTCGGATACCACGCCCGGGCGGGGTCGGACGGGAATCCCCTCGCCCACACGATGTCCTCCTCGAAGGTCGCCTCGATGCGCTGGAACGGCCTTCCGATCTCCGAGTTCGACCTCCACGCCCGGGCCGCGGAGGTCCACGGGGTTCCGGTCGTCTTCGTCTCGGGCGACGAGGCCCTGTGCCTCGAGATCTCCGAGCGCAGGCCCGCGGTCCGGACGGTGGCGACGAAACGCGGGGTCGGGCCCTCGGTCGTGAGCCGCCATCCATCGGAGGTCGTGGCCGAGATCCGCGAGGAGGCGGAGCGCGCTCTTTCCGGAGATCTCTCCCTCTGCCTTCCGGAGCGGGTCGACCGCCATCGTCTCGAGATCCGATACAAGTCGCCGGCGACGGCCTATGCGATGTCCTTCTATCCCGGAGCCGAGCGTTCCGGGGAGGACGGTGTCGCCTTCGAATCGAGCGAGATCTTCGAGGTCCTTCGCTTCCTTCGCTTCGTCCTGTGAAGCTCATCGCGGGAGCCTCCACGGATGGCCGCGGCCGTTTCGGCCTGCGTTTCCTCCGCTTTCCGGGAGTTCTCGGGATCCTCCTCCTCCCGGCGCTCGTGGCTCCCGGCTGTTCGAGGGTCCCCGCCTCGGGGACGCCCGCCGCCCGGGTTCCCGGCTCCCCGCCGGGATGGCTGGAAGCTCCGTCCCCCTCTCCCCGCCCCGGCTCCTTCGACGGAACCTGGCTGCGCATCGACAAGGACAGGGTCGGGGATTCGACGACCGTGCGGATCGAGGGTGGAGCCCTGCAACGCCTCGGGAAGGACGCGATGGACCGCAGGAGCCAGGCGCTCCGTTTCGAACGGAAGGGGCGGCGCCCCTTCGATCTCTTCCTGAACGATTTCCGGGGACCGGTCGCCGCCTACGCCCTCTCCTTCGACGACCTCGCGAGGGGGGGAAGCCTCCGGCGCTACGGTCTCCTCGGCGTCCTCGACGGGGAGGGGCTCCTGCATCTGCGGATCCTCTCGATCCACCGGAAGGACTCGAAGGCAGCGGAGGAGCGGAGGACCTTCGACTGGGTCTGCCGGCGCCTTCCCTGAGTCCGGGGAGGCGGTCGATCCCCGGAGGATCCGGGGGGCCGGATCCGGCGTCTTCAGGGACGGGCCTCGAGTTCGAAGAGTTCGAGACCCGTCCTCGTCGAGACGAAGAGCCCTCCGCCGCAATCGAGGAAGGCCCCGCGCAACCGGTCCCGGTACCACTCCCCGTTTCGCAGGTGCACCCGGCCGTCGGTGCGGTCCTGATCGCAGGCTTCTTCCCAATCCCTGCGGGTCAGGACCTCGAGGTAGAGGGCTCCCTCCGCGAACTCCCGCAGGGCCCCGAGGGAGGCGGCGGCCTCGTCGTCGTCGAGGTACTGGAGGACCCCTTGGCAGACGACGAGGTCGTGGGCCTCCTCGGGCCGGTAGGTGGGGAGGCTCCCCTTCTCCCAGCCGTAGCGTTCGCAGAGATAGGGACTGGTCTCGACGCCCAGGTAGCGGCAATCGGGAGCGACCTCGGCCAGGGCCTCCTTCCATCCGCCGATCCCGCAACCCAGGTCGAGGACCGATCGGCAGGGGAGCCCCAGGAATGCGAGATAGGACGTGAGGAAGCGGACGAGACGGAGATAGTCCTCCGGTCCCGCGACCCGGGTCCGCGGGTCGAGGTAGAAGCGGCGGTAGTAGGCGGCGTCGAAGTCCCTGGCGGTCACGCGCTGTCTCCGGGCTGACGGAACCCGAGGGCGTCCGTCGCCTCCCCGGGAGGAGGAGGGCCGCCGCCCGGGACCCGAGATTCCCCTCCGAGCGGGAGGGCGGTTTCCGGGCCCAGGGAAACCGATCCCGCGGCTCCGGGAAAGAGGAAAGCCGGGAGGTTCCCGTGGCGGGGCTCGGATCTTCCGGCCCCGGATCCCTGTTTGTGGAAAAAGGGAGGGCAGTGGGGGGTGAAAATGCTGTTTGTCTTGTTCTGTAAAGAGTTATGACGATTTTTTCGGGATTTCTTCTTGTGGACAGCCTGGGGGAAACTGGAGGGCCTCGAGGAGGATTTCGTGGGCCCCCAGGCGTTTATGATTGTAACTTCATTATCTGTATTTGGTTATGGGCATGGGGAGGGCTGTGGATCCGTTGGAAAAGAGGCTTGCCACGGATCGGGGGCTGGTTAGGATTGGTGAAAGTCGGGGGAAGTTGGAGTCAAATGGTGCTGAATGGACGTAGCCGGGCAAGCGACCGCCAAGCTGGACGGAACGGGAAGACTCACCCTTCCCAAGCGCTTCCTGGAAACGGACGAGATCGGGCCCGACGGCAGGCCGAAACGCCTGGAGGTCCTCTGGGTGACGCCCGGGCTCGACGGCTGTCTCTGGCTCCTCGACCAGGTCGAATACCGGCGCATCCTGCGGCGCATGAGGATCACCGAGATCGGGGATCCGCGGCAGAGGCAGACCCAGCGCAAGTTCCTCAAGTACTGCGAAAAGGTCCGGCCCGATCGCCAGGGGAGGATCTCCCTGACGGAGGGCCAGAGCGGCCTGGCCGGTTTGGAGCCCCAGGGGCGGGTCCTCGTGCTCGGCGCCGGCCGGCGTCTCGAGCTGTGGAATCCCGAGAGATACGAAGCCTTCGACGAGGCCGTCTTCGCCTCGGACGAGGGCAAGGATTGGACAGACCACCTGGAAGCGGTCCTCAGAAGGGGAGAGGAGGGAGCATGACCGATCCGAGGATCGGTCGAGGTCTCCCTCTTCCTCCGGCCGGAGGGGCTCGTCGCCCCTCCGGTCGCTCCCCCGTCCCTCGGGAATGAACGATGGACGGCGGGGCGCCGGACTGGCCGCACATACCCGTTCTTTACCAAGAAGTGCTCGAGGGTCTCGAACCTCTCGAGGGAACGACCGTGGTCGACGCCACGGTCGGCGCCGGAGGGCATGCGGAGGGGCTTGCCCGCCGGATCGGTCCGGAAGGGCGTCTGCTGGGGCTGGACAGGGATCCGAGGATCCTGGAGTTCGCCCGCCGGCGTCTTGAAGACCTTCCCCCTGAGGTGGACCTCGTGCACGCCTCGTACGACACCCTGGTTGCCGTGTGCGCGGCGCGCGGTCTTCGGACCGTGGACCGCGTGCTCATGGACCTAGGTGCCAGTTCTCTCCAGTTGGACGATCCCGGTTGCGGGATGTCCTTCCGTTTCGACGGTCCGCTCGACATGCGTTTCGATCCCACTCAAGAACGAACGGCCCTGGATCTCCTACGGGAACTTCCCGAGGAGGAACTGGGCCGGGTGTTCCGGGAATACGGGGAGGAGAAGCACGCGGGCAGGATCGCACGCATCCTGGTTCGCGCGCGCGAGGGAGGGCTCCTCCCCCGCACGACCAGGGAGTTGGCGGATCTGGTGGCCCGGGCGGTGCCGAGGCCTGTCCGCCGATCCAGGATCCATCCCGCGACGAGGGTCTTCCAGGCCCTCCGGATCGCGGTCAACCGCGAACTCGAGATCCTCGAACGGGGACTCGAGCAGGTCCTCGAGGTGTTGGCGCCCGGGGGCCGCCTGGCGGTGATCTCGTTCCACAGCCTGGAGGACCGGCGGGTGAAACGTTTCCTGCGCGCCCGAATGGAGCCTCTCTTCCGCCGGCCGGTGGTAGCGGGGTCGGAGGAGCGGCGCGCGAATCCGCGGTCCCGGAGCGCGAAGCTCCGGATCGCCGTCCGGGGACGGTTGGCTTCCGATCCATGGACGGACCACCGGGAGGGCGCCTCGTGAGGTGGGGAAGAGCTGTGGCGGCTTGCCTTCTCTGCCTCGGGGCGTGCCTCCTGGCGGTCACCTTTCGCCTGAAGGCCCAACGCCTGAGGGCGCGCATCTTCGAGGTGCACAAGCGGAGTCTCTATCTCGAGGCGGAGCAGGCCCGGCTGGGAATGGAGATCCTCCGTCGCAGCCGGCGCGCCGCCCTGGAGGCGGCCCTCCTCCGCCGCTTCGCGGCCGACCGCGAGTGACTCCTCGGGCTCTTCTCCATCCGTCTTTCCGTTTTCCGACCATTCGATCCGATTCCGGCGGAAGCGCCGGAGACCGGGGGGTGTTTCTCGCCGATGCGGGCCATGTTCGACCGTCTTCCTTCCTTCCCGCGCCGTTCGGACCTGGGTGCCGAGAAACTGCTGATCGGCTCCTCAGCCGTCCTCGCGCTCCTGCTCGCCTTCCGGCTCGTGGGGGTGCAGGCCGGGGATTCGAGGAAGGCGGTCGCGGCCTCCTTGCGCACGAAGAGGCTTTCGGGCCCCCCGGGGAGAATCCTGGATCGGGACGGGCGCATTCTCGCGGCCTCGGTCCCCGCCTTCGACGCGTGGATCGATTGCTTCGCCGACCGGGATCTTCCGAAAGGACTCGCCGACGAGATCGTCGAGGCCCTCGAATACGACCGGATCCTCGATCCGAAGGAGAAGGCCAGGATCCGGAGGATCCTCCAGGTTCCCCCCCCGAGGAGGCGCTTCGACCGCAGGGTCCTGGGGGAGAAGGGGAAAGATCTACCCCGATTCGTCTGGACGAGGGTCCTGGCGCGGGGGCTCGCCTCGAAGGCCTGCCTCTCGCGGCTCGAGCGGATTGGAGAGCGGAGCCTTCCCCAGGGAGAAGAGAAACTGCGCTTCCGGATCCGGATCGAACCGTCCTGGCGCCGCTGCTATCCGCTCGGACGGAGCGCGAGCCACGTCGTCGGGATGCGGCGTCGCGTCGGGAGCGGAAGGCGCGCTCGACTCCTGACGACGGGCCTCGAGGCTCTTCCCGTACTGCGCGGCGCAGACGAGCGGGAGTTCACGGTCGAATACGCCCGCGGGGGAGGACGGGGCTACTGGCTCGCCCGGAATCCGATCCCCCTTCTCGGGGATCTCGGGAGGAGCGGGGTCGTCACGACGCTCGATGCCGACATACAGGAAGAGGCCTGGAGGGTGATCCACAGGGCCTGGAAGGAGGCTGAGGCCGATTGGGGGATGACGGTGCTCCTCGACCTCCGGAACGGGGATGTACGGGCCCTGGCGGGGGTGCCCGGCTTCGATCCCGAGCACGGGAGAAAAGGGGACAGCTACTATCCGGTCACGCATTTCGCCCGTTTCGAGCCCGGATCGGTGCTCAAGCCCCTCCTGGTCTCCCTGGCCCTAGAGGCGGGGGTCGTCCGGGAGGATTCGATCATCCGTTGCGAGGGGGACGAGGGGGGGGACTGCCTGACCCTGTGTCTTCCCGGACGGAGGAGCCGGAGAGTGATCCGCGACGACCATCACGTGGGCGTCGTGCCCCTTCCGGAAGTCCTCGTGCAATCGAGCAACATCGGCGCGGTGAGGATCGGGAACCTGGGGGGCCCCGCCCTCCACCGGCGGCTTCTGAAGGTCTTTCGGCTCGGCAGCCCTCCGGAGATCGGACTTCCTCTTCCCCTCTCCACCGGGAAGGACGGGCGGCGGCCGGTCGGGGGGTGTATTCCGGGGGAAGGCCGGTTCCGGAATGAAAGGAATTACAGGCTCTGGACGGGGCCCTCGTTGAGCCACGGATACGAGCTGCTCGTCTACCCCTTGACCTTCGCCGAGGCCTTCGCCTCGGTCGTGACGGGGCGGGAGTTCCGGGCCCGTCTCCTCCTGACGGTCGAACCCGAGGGGGGCGGAGCCCTAGCGATGCCCGCCGCCGGTCCGGGGCGGAGGATCCTCTCCGGGAGGACCGTTCGTTTCCTGCGCGAGACCCTGCGGAGGGTCGTGGAGGATCCGAAAGGAACCGCGCATCGCATCGCCGGTCCCGGGATCAGCGGCTTCCTCGGGGGCAAGACCGGGACGAGCCACACGAAGGGGGAGCCGAGGATCTACACGGCGAGTTTCTGCGGCTTCTGGCCGGTGGGCGAACCGCGATGGCTCGCGCTGGCCGTCCTCCAGAAGAAGGGGACCTCGCATTTCTACGGGGGGCGGTACGCCGCTCCGGTCGTCCGGGACCTCTGCCGCTTCGTGACCTCTCGGGAAGCCGCGGAGGCCGCCTCGGCGGAAGGAGAGGGTGCCCAGGAGGAGGGGGTGGGCCCCTCCTCGGAAGCGGACATCGCCGGATTCGGGGCGGAGGAAAGGAAGGAGGACTCGGATGCTGGGCTTCGATAGACTCGCGGCCTTGGGAGTGTTGCCGACAAAGGGCGGTCGGCGTCAGGGAGGGCCGGTGCCGCGATCGATCGAAATCCCCGTTCCCGGCTCGGGGACGGGGCCTTCCGGAAAGGTCGGACTCCGGGATCTCGAGGACCTCTGCGCGATCTCGAATCCGGTCGAGGTCCTTCGGTATCGGAATCGTCCGGTTCTCGGGCTCACGGACGACAGCCGGGAGGTTCGCCCGGGCGGGGTGTTCTTCGCCGTTCCGGGGCACGCGGAGGACGGGGCCGCCTTCGCCTCCGAGGCCCTCGGCCGCGGCGCGGTCGCGATCGTGGCCTCCAGGCCCCTGCCGGTTCCCTTGCCGCTCCTCGTCGTCGAGGACGTCCGGCGGACCGCGGGGAAGGCGGCCGCGGCCTTCTTCGGGGACCCCTCGCGCTCGATGCCCGTCCTCGGGGTCACCGGGACGAACGGGAAGACGACGACTGCCAGGCTCTGCGCACTCTGTCTCGAGGAGGAATACGGGAATGTCGGGGTCCTGGGGACCGTGGCCTTCCACCTCGGGAGGGACGCCTCCGGGGTCGCGAAGGTCCTGCCCGCGGATCGGACGACCCCGGGGCCGATCGCGGTCCAGTCCCTCCTCCGGGAGATGAGGGACCGCGGAACCCGGGCGGCCGTCCTCGAGGTCAGCAGCCACGCGCTGGACCAGGGTCGCTGCGACAGCGTGCGTTTCAAGGTCGCGATCTTCACGAACCTGAGCCGGGACCATCTCGACTACCACGGGACGATGGAGGCCTACGCGAGGGCGAAGGCGCGGCTATTCGCCGGCCTCGGGGAGGACGCGGTCGCCGTCCTGCCCTCGGACGATCCGAGCGCCGCGGCCGTTTTCGAGTCCCTTCCGTCGGGCGTGCGCCTCGCGACCTGGTGTCTCGGCCGCCGGGCGGGTCCCGGGGATCTCCATGTCGAATGCGAGATCCTCTCGACGGATCTCCGCGGATCCAGGCTCCGCCTGCACGTGGGCGGCGCCGACATCCCGCTGCGCCTTCCGCTGGTCGGCGAGCACAACGTCCGCAACGCGGTGGCGGCCTTCACCGGCGCCGTCGCCCTCGGCATCGGACCTCTCCGCGCCGCCGGAGCCCTGACCCTCGCCCCGCCCGTTCCGGGCCGTCTCGAGCGCATGCCGACGGAGGGGCTCGGCTTCGAGGTCCTGGTCGACTATGCGCACAGTCCCGACGCCCTGGCCAAGGTCCTGGCCTCGCTGCGTCCCCTCGTTCCGGGAAGGCTCCTGCTGGTCTTCGGGTGCGGGGGTGACCGGGACCGCGGCAAGAGACCGAGGATGGGGGGAATCGCGGCCCGTTTCGCGGATCGGATCGTATTGACGAACGACAACCCGCGCGGAGAGGACCCCGAGGCGATCCTCCGGGACATCCTCGACGGGGTCCCGGTCCCGGACCGGATCCGCGTGGACCTCTGCCGGGATCGGAGGCGGGCGATCCGCCGGGCCTTGGCGGAGGCAAGGGAGGGTGATCTCGTCCTGATCGCGGGCAAGGGCCACGAACAGGGGCAGGAGGTCGACGGCCGGACGATCCCTTTCGACGACCGGGAGGAAGTGCGGGCATGGTTGCAGCGGAACTGAGGCCCGGGAGCGCCTTCCTGGCCGCGGATGCTGTCGCTCGGATGACCGGAGGGCGTCTGCTCGCGGGTTCCGGGGTCGCCCGCGCCGTCTCGACCGACAGCCGGACGCTCCGGGAGGGGGACCTCTTCCTGGCGCTGGAAGGGGCGCGCTTCGACGGACATGACTTCCTGGTGGACGCGGTCCGCGCCGGGGCGGCGGGCCTCGTCGTCCGAAGGGCGGAAGGGACCTGGTTCGACCGGTTGCCCCCCGGGGTCTTCTGCGTCCGGGTCCGGGATACCGGCAAGGCCTACTTGGATCTCGCCGCGGCCTGGAGGAGGGCCTGTCCCGCGAGGGTCGTGGCCGTCAGCGGGAGCTGCGGCAAGACCACTACGAAGGACTTCCTGGCGGCGCTCTGCACGCCCCTTGCCGCCCTCGTGGTCGCCGAGAAGTCCTTCAACAATCGAGTCGGGGTTCCGAAGACGATCTTCCGTCTCGACGCCCGGAGTGAACTCTGCATACTCGAACTCGGGACGAATCGGCGCGGGGAGATCGCCGAACTGGCTGCCGCGGCCGCCCCCGACGTCGCGGTCCTCACGATGATCGGAAGGGGCCACCTCGAGGGGCTCGGAGACCTCGAGGGTGTCCTCGAGGAGAAGGCGGCCCTCCTCGACGCCCTGTCCGAGGACGGGATCTGCGTCCTCCCGGCGGACGACCCGCGGGCCGAGAAGCTCGCCGCGCGGGCCGGGAGCCGCCGCATCCTCCGCTTCGGGCTCCGTTCCGGGGCCGATCTCCGCGCCCTGGATCCACGCCCGCGTGAGGGGGGGATGGTCGTCACGATCCTGGATCGGACGGAAGGGGACGAATCCCGCGTCCCGATCGAGGTTCCCCTTCCGGGGGCCCACAACCTCCGCAATCTCTGCGCGGCCCTGGCCGCCGGGCGGGGACTCGGGTTCCCCCTCGAGAGTCTTCTCGCCGAGGTTCCGAGGCTGCGCGGACCCTCGCGCCGCCTCGAACGCAAGAGTGGATGGCGGGGGGCGACCCTCCTTGACGACAGCTACAACGCCAACCCCGAATCCCTGCAGGCCGCGCTCGCGGTCCTCGATACCTGGCCCGGGGCCCGGCGCCGCTTCCTTCTGCTCGGGGACATGGCCGAACTCGGCGAGGCGGGCCCCGCCCTTCACGAAGAACTCGGAACCTCGCTCGGCGGCAGGATCGACGGTCTCTTCTCCCTCGGGCCTCTCGCCTCCGTCGCCGCCTCGGCCTTCCGGAAGGCGGATCCCGGATCTCTCGTCCGGAGTTTCGATCGGGCGGAGGAATGTCTCGCCTTTCTTCGGGACCTCCTTGGGAGCGGGGACGTCCTGTTGATCAAAGGCTCCCGCGTCATGGCCCTGGACAGGATCGCGGATGCGCTGATCCCCGGGGCGGAGGATCGAGGCGCGCCACCCTTTTCATGCTCTACCTCCTCTTCCAGTATCTGATCGAACACCACGGCTTCCCGATGCTCGGAGCCTTCCCGAGCTTCCGGATCGGCGCGTCCTTCTTCACGGCCTTCCTGATCTGCCTCCTCTTCGGCCGGCGGTTCATCGAATGGCAGCGCGGGCGTTCCATGGTTGACGGCTACGCGAAGCTTGGAGAGGCGCGGAAGGAACTCATCCTCGAGGGCAAGGCCGGGACCCCGACGATGGGAGGACTCCTGACTTCGGCGGCGATCCTCGGAGCCGCGTTCCTCTGGATGGATCCCCGCGAACCCCTCGGCCTCGCCGGGCTGTGCGTGTTCCTCGCCTGCGGGGCGATCGGATACTACGACGATTACGTCAAGCTCTGCGATCCGGTCCGGCACGGCATTCCCTGGAAGCGCAAGATCCTGCTCCTGGCCGCCGTGGGCCTCGGCTTGGGGAGCTTCCTCTTCTTCTTCCATTGGACGGGCGAGGAGGCCTACCTGCGTTCGCTGGTCCTCCCCTTCTTGAAGAACCCCGGTCCGACCGAGCCCTGGCTCGGCTTGGCGGGCTCGGGAGGGATCTTCTTCCTTCTTCTCGTCGCCTTCGTCCTGGTCGGGTCGGCGAACGCGGTGAACCTGAGCGACGGTATGGACGGTCTCGCGGCCGGCATGCTCGTGATCTCCGGGATCGCCCTGGTCGGCATCTGCTACCTCGTCGGCGACCTTAGGATCGCGCGCTATCTCTACGTCCTCCATGTACCCGGCTGCAAAGAGGTCGCGGTCCTGATGGGCGGGTTCGTCGGCGCCGCTCTCGGATTCCTCTGGTGGAACGCCTCCCCCGCGGAACTCTTCATGGGGGACGTCGGAAGCCTGGGCTTCGGCGCCCTTCTCGGTTTCGCGGGGATCGCGAGTCGGATGGAGATCTTCCTCGCCGTCGTCGGGGGACTCTTCGTCGCCGAGGCCTTGTCGGTCCTCCTTCAGGTCGGATCGTTCCGACTGCGCCGCAGAAGGATCTTCCTCTGCTCCCCGGTCCATCACCACTTCCAGAAACTGGGAATGCCCGAGACGAAGATCGTCGCGCGTTTCTGGATCGTGTCGGCCCTCCTGGCCGTCTTCAGCCTCCTCCTGGTCAAGTTCAGATGAAACCGGTTCCTGCCCCTGAGAAAGGTCGGAGTTCGAGATGAAGGAAGGAATCGCCGTGCGGGGGTCCCTCGAAGAGGCCGGTCTTCCGTTCTGGAGGGAATGCCTGCTCTTCACGGTCCTGGCCCTTCTGGGCATCGGCCTGGTCGTTGGTTACAGCCTCGCGGGGACGGACCTCGACCGAAGCCTCGGTCAGGCGATGTCCTCGAGGGCCCTGCGGCTGTCCGCCGGTCTCGCCGCGTTCTTCCTCTGTGTGCGCATTCCGACCTCATGGATCCGGAAGGCCGCCCCCTGGCTCTTCCTCGCGGCTGTCCTCTGCTGTTTCCTGCCGCGCCTCCTGGGCATGCAGTCCAAGGGAACCTACCGGTGGATCCGCCTCGGCGCCCTTTCCCTACAACCCGTCGAATGGCTCAAGCCCCTTCTCGTCCTCGCGCTGGCCTCGCGGATCGCGGGCCGGCGGACCCTTCTCGAAGACTTCCGCCGGGGGCTTCTCCCGGCTCTCTGGATCTGCGGCGCCGCCTTCGTCGCCCTCCTGAGCCAACCCGACATCGGGCACGCCTTCTTCCTCCTGTCCGTGGCCTTCGTCCTGCTCCTGGTCGGGGGCATGCGGATCCGGCACGCGCTCTGGCTCTCGGGTTCGGGGGCCGTGGTCCTCGCCCTGGTCCTGACGAACACCTACCGGCATGCCCAGGACCGACTCCGGGATTTTCTCGGCGCCCAGCCCGGATACCAGATCCAGCAGGGGCTCGCAGCGATCCAGGCGGGGGGATGGTTCGGCCGGGGATTGGGGGCGGGCCGGGAGAGGATGTTCATCCCCGAGGCCCGGAACGACTTCGTCCTGGCGGCCCTGGGGAACGAATGGGGGCTGGCGGGCAGCCTGGCGGTCGTCGCCCTCTTCCTGCTGTTCTTTCTCGCGGTCCACCGGATCGCGAGGGCCTGCAGGGATCCCTGGCATCGGCTCGCCGCTCTCGGACTCGGGGCGACGATCGCCTTCCAGGCCTTTTTCAACATGCTCGGGGTGACCCACACGATCCCCGAGAAGGGTATCGATCTGCCCTTCCTTTCCTCGGGAGGGACGAATCTGTTCTTCGCTCTTGCTTCCGTCGGCGTCCTCGCGAACATCGCGTCCAGCGAGGCGTCCGGAAGGCGGTCCGGATCTGCGACATGAGAGGGCGGGGAGGCGGTCCGACCCGCTCCGGGAGGGAACGATGGGAATCGTGGAACGCTATGGGCTCGGCGCCCTGTTTCTCCTCTGCTCCCTGATCGTGCTCGTCGGCATCTTCGGGGAGGACGAGACGCGGGCCGGGACGAGGACCCCGGCCGTGTCCGGGAACGGGAATCCCCCTCCGGTCCTCACGCAGGACCGGATCGTCCTGGACGACACGGAGGAGCCGGATTTCGACCCGGGAAGATCGGACGAGGGGACCGGGACCGCGACCGGGGTCCTTCCTCCACCGGTCTTCGCCGGTGGTTCGAGCCTCCCGAAGGACGGGGGCGGTCTCCTCCCCGGGAACCGGGGGAGGGGGAAGACGGAAACGGACCGGGGGACCGGGAAGGAACCGAAGCCCCGGAAACCGATCCGCTTCCATACGATCCGCAAGGGGGACACTCTCGCGCGGATCGCGAAGCTGGTCTACGGGCGGGGCGGAAGCACGGTCCTCGAGGCGATCCGTTCGGCGAACCCGGGCCTGAACGACCGGAAGCTGATCCCAGGCCACAGGATCCGGATGCCGGAGCTTCCGGGGACCGAAACCGGGCGGCGGCCGGAGGCGGAGAAGGAGAGTCCCAGGATCTACGTCGTCCGGAAGGGGGACTCCCTGAGCCGGATCGTCCGGCGTTTCTACAAGGGATCCTCCTGGTCCTCCCGGCGGATCCAGCGCTTCGTCGCGGAGAGGAACGGGCTCTCCAGTCCCGACCGGCTCACGGTCGGAATGAAGTTGCGTCTCCCTCCGCTGCCGGGACGGAACTGAGGAAGCGTGCGGGGGATGAGGGTCCTGCTGGCGGGGGGCGGCACGGGGGGGCACCTGGTCCCCGGCTTGAACCTCGCTGCGGGGCTCAAGGAGCGCGGACATGTTCCGGCCCTGGTCCGTGAGGGCCGGGAGGTCGAAGAGCGCTTTCCTTTCGACGGGGAGATTCTCGAGGACATGGGCCTTCGCGCCGGATCGCGGGGCGCGGCCCTCGCCTTCGACCTCTGGCGGGGAGGTCGCAAGGCCCTTCGCCTCCTCCGCGAGTGGCGGCCGGACCTGGTCGCCGGCCTTGGGGGCCGGACGGCCTTCCCCTGCCTCCGCGCCGCCGGCCGGCTCGGGATCCCCTTCGTGCTGCTCGAGCAGAACCGGATTCCGGGGCGGACGACCCGATGGTTCGCCCGGAGGGCCCGGCGGGTCTACCTCGCCTTCCCCGAGACCGCGGAACTCCTTCCCGGGGCCTCCAACAAGGCGACGGGTCCTCCCCTCCGTCCCGGACTCGACCGGCGGGAGGATCCCGGGCTCCGTCGCCGTTTCGGTCTTGCTCCCGGCCGCCGGATCCTTCTCGTCCTCGGGGGAAGTCAGGGGGCCCTGGCCCTCAACGAGGGACTTCCGAGGCTCCTCGCGGCCCTCCCGAAGGAATGGAAGGAAGGATGGGCGGTCCTGCATCTCGCCGGCTCCGGAAAGGAGGAAGCCTCCGCGAAGGCCTACGAGGGCACGGGCGTCGACGCCCATGTCCTTCCGTTCCATCGCGAGATGCCGGAACTCTACGCTCTTGCTTCCCTCGTCGTCTGCCGCGGAGGAGGGACCACCCTCGCGGAGGTCGCCGCGGCGGGCAGGCCCGCCCTCGTCGTACCCTATCCATGGCACAGGGACCGGCACCAGGAAGCCAACGCCGCCTGTTTCGAGGAACGGGGGGCGATGCGGATCCTTCCCCAGAGCGAACTCGAGGCGGGGGGAGGCCGAGAACTCCTCCTCTCCATGACGGAGCCTCCCGGGCTCCTCGAGGAGATGGGAGCCCGGGCGAGACGGGTCCTCCCCCCTGGAGGGCGGGCGCGGATCCTCGCGGATCTCGAGTCGCTGTTCGAAGGATCAGGACGCGCGGAGGTCTCGGAATGACTCCGAAGCCGAGGCTCCCGATCGACCGGGCCCACCTGGTCGGGATCGGAGGCGCCGGGGTTTCGGCGCTCGCGAGGCTCCTGCAAGGGCTCGGCGTCGAGGTCAGCGGTTCGGACCTGAAGGACAGCGTCCGCCTCGAGAATCTCCGAAGGCTCGGGATCCCGATCAGGGTTGGCCACGAGCACGAACTGCCCCCCCTCGGGAACGGGTGGGTCGTCCACTCGGCGGCGGTCCCCTCCGGGAATCGGGAACTCGCGGAGGCCCGGAGGCGGGGTTGGAAGGTCCTGAACTACGCCCAGGCCGTCGGCCGCCTTTCCCGGAACCTGAAGACCCTCGCGGTCTCGGGGACGCACGGGAAAACTTCGACGACCGCGATGACGGTGACGGCCCTCTGCGAGGCGGGGATCGACCCTTCCTACCTGATCGGGGGAGACGTCGCGCTGCCGGACGGGAACGGACACGCGGGGGGCTCGGATTACTTCGTCGTCGAAGCCTGCGAGTTCAATCGCTCCTTCCATCATCTCCTTCCCCGCCACGCGGTCATTCTTAACCTCGAGCGCGACCATTTCGATTGCTATCCGGACGAGGAGACCCTGGTCGAGTCCTTCGCGGAGTTCGCGCACGGCATCCAGCCCGAGGGTTCCCTGTTCGTGGACGAGGGTCTTCCCCACGGCGTCATGCTGCACCTTCCGGAAGACCTCGAGGTCCTGACCGTGGGAGAAGGCCTCTTCGCGGACCTCCGGCCGGTGGATCTCGTCGAACGGAGGGGAAAATTCGCGTTCACTCCGAAGTTCCGTGGGGAGCACCTTCCCAGGATCGAACTCGAGGTGGCGGGCAGGTTCCAGGTCACGAACGCCCTGTTCGCCCTGGGACTGGCGCTGAAAGCGGGGGCGGATCCCCGTGACGCCGCGCGCGGTCTCTCCAAGTTCCAGGGAGTTGCGAGGCGATTCCAGTTGCACATCGGCCCGAAGGGAGGGCTCTTGATCGACGACTTCGCCCATCATCCTTCGGAGGTCCGCGCGGTCCTCAAGACGGCCCGCGCCGCCTTTCCTGACAGGAGGCTCCTCGTCGTCTTCCAGCCCCACCAGTTTTCCCGGACCCGCCATCTCTGCCGGGAGTTCGCGGATGCCTTGAAGATCGCCGACCATTGCTACGTTACGAAGATCTATCCGGCCCGGGAGGATCCCGACCTCGACCACGGGATCGGACCGGAGGATCTCGTGGCCTGCATCCGAGAGGCGGGGGGGACCGCGGATCCCGCGGGAGAGGTCGGAGAGTTCGCTGGAAACCTCCTCGAACGCCTGGGTCCGGAAGACCTGCCGATGATTCTCGGAGCGGGAGATGTCGATGGACTGGTCGCGGAAGTGGTTCGAAACCTTTAAGGGGGTCGTCCGGGAGGGGGTGGACCTTGCGCCGTTCTCCCACATGAGGGTCGGCGGCAAGGCCGAGGTCCTCCTCGAACCCTGGTCCGAAGAGGACGCGGCGACCGCCGTTCGGATCTGCCGGGAGCATGGGCTTCCGCTCCTGTTCCTCGGAGGGGGCAGCAACCTCCTCGTCGCCGACGAAGGAGTCTCCGCCTTCGTACTCCACGTGGGCCGCTGGAACCGGGTCGTCCGGGACGAGAACCGCCTGATCGCCTCGGCCGGGGCTTCCCTTCCTTCCCTGCTGCGCAAGGCCCGAGAATCGGGTCTCGGCGGACTCGAGACCCTGGTCGGGATCCCGGCGCAGGTAGGGGGTGCAGTCCACATGAACGCGGGGACGAGGTTTGGTTCGACCTTCGATCACCTCGCTTCCGTTCGGATCGTCGATCCGGAAGGCGGGATCCGCGATCTCCGGACCTCCGATCTCGAGCCTTCCTACCGGGACGGCGGACTCGGGGATTCCCTGGTCACGACCGCGACCTTCGTTCTCGAGGAAGAGAGCAAGGAAACCATCCGGGAGCGTTTCACCGAGTTCCTGGAATGGAGGAACAGGCGTCAACCCGTGACGGAGAAGAGTCTGGGTTGCATCTTCAAGAACCCCGACGGCGAGTCCGCCGGTGCCTTGATCGACAGGGCGGGGCTCAAGGGCGAGCGGGTCGGGGGGATCGAGGTCTCGACCAAGCACGCGAACTTCTTCGTGAACAAGGGAGGAGGGACCGCGGCCGAGGTTGTCAGACTGATCGAGAAGGTCAGGGAGAGGGTATGCAAGGAGTTCTCGATCGAACTCGAACTCGAGATCGAACTCTGGGGATTCGAAGGCGGGCGGGGCTGACCGCGGTCCTCCGGAGGGAGGAGTTCAGGGGTGGGCCTCGAGCCAGTTCCGGCCGCGGCCTATCTCCACCTCGAGGGGGACCGAGAGTTCGACGACCTTCTCCATGCAGTCCTTCAGGATCCCGGCGACGCGGTCGCCGTCCTTCCGCGGGCACTCGACGACGAGTTCGTCGTGCACCTGGAGAAGGAGATGGGCGTCGAGGCCCTCCTCCCGCAAGGTCCGGTGGAGCCGGATCATCGCCATCTTGATGATGTCGGCTGCCGTTCCCTGGATCGGACTGTTCAGCGCCACGTTCTCCGCGTTGACCCGGACCCGGTCGAGCTTCGAATCGATGTCCGGCAGGGGTCTCCTCCTCCCGAAGAGGGTGCGGACCTCGCCCGTCCTTCTCGCGGTCTCGAGGGTCCGGTCGATCCATTCACGGACCTTGGGCATCGCCCGGAAATAGGCCTCGATGAACTTCTTCGCCTCGTTCCGCGACATGCCGGTCGTCGCCGCGAGTCTGGCCGGTCCCATCCCGTAGACCAGCCCGTAGTTGACGGCTTTCGCGTGGGAACGCATCTCGGGCGTGACGAGTTCGGGAAGGACGCCGAAGACGATGGCGGCCGTCCGCCGGTGCACGTCCTCCCCCTCGGAAAACCCGCGACGAAGGTTCTCGTCCCCCGACATGTGGGCGAGGATCCGGAGTTCGACCTGGGAATAGTCGGCGGATAGGAGGATTCCGTCCGTTCCCCCGGGGATGAAGGCCTTGCGGATCTTCCGGCCCTCCTCGGTGCGGATCGGGATGTTCTGCAGGTTCGGATTGTCGGAGGAGAGGCGTCCGGTCGCGGCCACCCCCTGGTTGAAGGAGGTGTGGATCCGCCCGGTTTCGGAACGGACCAACCGGGGAAGGGTGTCCACGTAGGTGCCCTTGAGTTTCGTCAGCTTCCGGTGTTCGAGGAGGAGGGCTCCGATCGGGTGGTCGGAGATGCTCTCGAGCACCGAGGCGTCGGTCGCGTACTGGCCGGTCCTCGTCCTGCGGAGCTTGCGGAGACCGCATTCCTTGTGGACCTCGAGCTTCTCGAACAGCACGACGCCCAGCTTCTGGGGACTCTGGATGTTGAACTCCTCCCCCGCGATCCCGTGAATCCTCCGCGTGAGTTCCTCGATCCTCTCGGCGAACTCCGAGGAGAGGGCCTCGAGGTAGGGGGAATCGACCTTGATGCCGCGCATCTCCATGTCGACGAGAACCGGGAGGAGGGGCATCTCGATGTCGCGGAAGACGGATTCGACCTCGAGTTCCTTCATCTCGCGGCTCAAGGGCTCGACGAGGCGGAGCGTGTAGTCCGCATCCTCGCAGGCATAAGTTCCGACCTCGGCCACGGGGCACTGGTCCATCGTCCGGGCCTTCCGGCCCGTACCCAGGAGATCCGAGGTCGGGATCTTCCGGTGGTCGAAATACCGAAGGGCCAGCTCATCCAGATTGTGGCGCCGGATGCCGGGGGCTACGCAGTAGCTCGCGAGCAGGGTGTCGAAGACCACCCCTCGGACCCGGACGCCCGCCCTCGACATGGCCTCGATGTCGTACTTGGCGTTCTGACCGACCTTCTCGATCCCCGGATCCTCGAGGATGGGGACGAAGGGCTCGAGCCAGGCCTTCGGATCGTGTCCCTCCGGGAGGTCGAAGCCCTTCAGGGGAACGTAGGCCGCCTTCCCCTCCTCGATCGCGAAGGACATCCCTACGACCTCCAGGCTGCCGACGTCGAGCGAGGTCGTCTCGGTGTCGAAGGCGAAGCGCCCCGCCTCCGCGAGGGAGGCCGCGAACTCCTTGCAGGCTTCGAGGGTCGTGAGTACGCGGTAGGCGTTCTCCCTCGAGGAATCGCGGGGTTCGGGGGTCCGGAGTCCGGCGAGGATCCTCTCGGCCAGCCCGCGGAACTCGAGCCTGAGGAACAGGGCCTCGAGCCGTTCAGGATCGGGGGGCGCGACCCGGATCTCCTCGGGGGAGAGCGGAAGGTCGAGGTCGATCCGGATCCTGACGAGGTCCCGGGAGAGGTAGGCTTCCTCTCGGTGCTCCTCGAGCGCTCTCCTTTGGGCCGGCCTCTTGATCGACTCGAGGTTCTCGTAGATGCCGTCCAGGCTTCCGAACTCGGCGAGCAGGGCGGAAGCCGTCTTCTTCCCGATTCCCCGCACCCCCGGGATGTTGTCCGAGCTGTCGCCCATGAGCGCCAGGAAGTCGATGATCTGGTCGGGGCGGACCCCGAACTTCTCCCGGACCTCTTCGGGGCCGATCAACCGGAAACCCTCCTCCCGGCGGCCCATGATGTCGAGCAGGCGCACCTTGCCGTCGTCGATGAGCTGCATGAAGTCCTTGTCCCCGGTGACGATCAGGACCTCGTCTCCGGCCTCCTTGCAGCGCATCGCGAGAGTCCCGATCACGTCGTCGGCCTCCTGGCCCTCCATCTCGAGGATCGGGATCCCATGCGCCTCGACGACCTCCCGGATGTCCGGAAACTGCAGGATGAGCTCCTCCGGGGCCTTGTCCCGGGTCGCCTTGTATTCGGGGTAGACCTTCGTCCGTTCCAGGGCTTCGCGGGGTCCGTCGAAGGCCACGGCGATCCTGTCCGGCGATTCCTCCCGGAGGAGGGAATGCAGGGTCGTCGTGAATCCGAAGGTCGCGGAGGTCGGGTGCCCGGCGGAGGTCGTCAGGCCGTCTCCGCGGCCCGTGAATGCGAAGTGCGCGCGGTAGGCCAGGGCCGTGCCGTCGAGGAGGAAGGTCCGGGTCATGGCCGCATTGTGCAGGGTCGAGGGGCCTCGGGCGAGTGCCGCCGTCCTCGAGGCGGCGGGGACATCGGCGGTTCCCGCGCGCGGGGGATTCTCCTCAGGCTGCCTCGAAGGATGGTTCGAAACATCCTCCATGAGCGGAACCGATGGAATCCGGGACGTGAAGTGCGATCTCGCCGTGATCGGGGCCGGTCCGGCCGGTCAGAAGGGGGCGATCCAGGCCGCGAAGTTGGGGAAGAAGGTCGTCCTGATCGAGCGGGAATCCCGGATGGGGGGGGCCTGCCTGAACTGGGGGACGATCCCCTCGAAGACGCTCCGGGAGGCGATCCTGGATCTCACGGATTTCCGGGAACGCTCGTTCTACGGTCGCGGTCAGAAGGGGTTCGGGGATCTCTCGATCCAGGACCTCGTCTACCGTCTCGACCTCGTGCTCGAGGGGCAGGGTGCCCTGATCCGCGAGCAGTTCGAGCGGAATGGGATCGAGGTCCTGGCGGGGACGGCCCGGTTCCTGTCGGTCAACCTGCTCGAGGTCCTGGGGCCCGGAGGGGAACCCACGCACTGGGTCCAGGCCGAGAAGATCCTGATCGCGACCGGTTCGAGGCCGAGGAACCCCGACGACGTCCCCTTCGACGACGACTGCATCCTGGATTCGAACCGTCTCTTGCGAATGTCGCGGATTCCCGAGTCGATGCTGGTCCTGGGCGGAGGGATCATCGGAAGCGAATACGCGACGATGATGGCCGCCCTCGGCTGCCGGGTGACTCTGATCGACAAGGCTCCGCGGCCCCTGGGTCTCGTGGATTCCGAACTCGGCACGCGGTTTTGCAGCTTCATCGAGGAGATGGGAGTCGAAATCCGCTGTGGGCGGAGCATCTCGAAGGTCATGAAGACCCCGGAGGGAAGGGCGCGCGTCGAGACGGGCGAGGGCGAGGTCTACGAGGCGGAGACCCTGTTCTTCGCCCTCGGCAGGCTCGCGAACGTCGAGTCGCTGAACCTGGACCGGATCGGTCTCGAACTCACGAAGAGAGGCCATCTTCCGGTGAACCCCCTGTTCCAGACCGCCTGGCCGAACATCTACGCGGCCGGGGACGTGATCGGCGCGCCCGCCTTGGCCGCGACCTCGATGGAGCAGGGGAGGCTCGCGGCCCGGAACGCCTTCGCGCAGAAGACACACCAGTTCCCCGAGCACTTCCCCTTTGGGGTCTACACGATTCCCGAGATCTCCTGGATCGGAGAGACCGAAGATCAGTTGCGGGACAGGGGGTCCCGGTACCTGGTCGGGAAGGCGGAATACTACGAGATCGCCCGGGGGACGATCGCGGGGGACACGAAGGGCCTGATCAAGATCCTCTTCCACGAGGAGACGCACGAGGTGCTCGGGGTCCACATCCTGGGGACCGGGGCGACGGAGCTGATCCACATCGCCCAGGTCGCGATGCACTTCCGCGCCAGGATCGAGTACTTCGTCGATCAGATCTTCAACTACCCGACCTTCGCCGAGGGATACCGCATCGCCGCCTTGAACGGGATCAACAAGAAGGCCGCCGCGTCGGTCGGGAGTTGAGGGGGGCCGCATCGCGGGGGGACGGATCCCCGGAAGGCCGCCGGAGGGCCTCGAGGCAGGGCCCCGGGGCCTCGAGGAGCATCGAGTGCCCGGCCCCCTCGATCGCCCGGAAGATTCCGCGGGGGAGGGCCTCCGCAGTCGCGCGCACGTCGGCCGGGGAGACGAGGGTGTCTTCCATACCCGCGTGGCAGAAGACCTCGGCGGACACCTCCTCGAGGAGGGCGGGGGCGTCGAGCGCCGGGACAGCCTCGAGCTGACGGATGGCCTGGATGCGTTCCGCCTCCGTCGGCGCGGGGGATCGTAGAAGGTCCGTGAAGACCTTGGGTTTCCGCGCGTGGAAGCTCGAACCGAGGAGGAGGGGGGCCGTTGCTTCGACGAGCTCCCGGCCCTCGAGGCGCCGGAAGAGCAAGGCGAGCATCCTGTCGATCGATCGCGACCGCCGGCTTCCCGAGGCCTCGCTGCCGTAGAGGTAGAGGGATCCCGCGCGGTCCGGCTTGCTTCCGGCGAAGGCGAGAGCGATCTTCCCACCGAAGGAGGTCGCCAGGAGGTCGGCTCTCGGGATCCGCTCGGCTTCGAGGATCGCACAGAGGTCGTCCTTCGCCCCTTCGAGGGTCCAGGGCGGAGACTCCGCGGCCGCCTTCCCGAAGCCCGGAGGATCGTAGGCGATCGCTAGGAACCCGAGCCGCGCAAGGGTCCGGGGGAGGGTCCCGAAGAGGCGGGAGGACTGCCCGAGCCCCGGGATCAGGAGCAGGGGGCGCCCCTCCCCCTCGAGCCGGTAAGGGACAATAGCGCCGTCCCGCCGCCTCGCGGTCCTCCAGGAACCCTTCTTGCCGGGGGCGTCGGGGAGGCGGGATCTCACTTGTAGAAGCGTTTCACGATCTCGGGGAGGGAAGCGACCAGAACGTTGCCGACGATCGCGAGACTCCGTTCGGAAAGGATGTCCAGATCGTCGTCGGGGGTGTGCCACCAGGACGGCGGACCGCTCGTCTCGTCTCCGAACTGGATCAGGTCCAGGACCCGGATGCTGTAGTTCAGGAAGGGGATGTGGTCATCGGTCACGCTGACTTTGCCCTTGAAGAAATGTTTCTCGAAGCCGAGCGCCCGCGCGTTCTTCGCGACGATCGAGATCAACTCCCTGTCGCTGTTGAGGTCGAGACTGATAGAGAGGTCCTTCGCCCCGACCATGTCCAGGAGGATCATGACGGGCACGCAAGACGCGAGACTCCTTTCCTTGGGGAAGCGCGCCCGAAGCCACTTGACGCAGCGCTTGGAACCGAAGAGCGCGCGGTTCTCGTTCCAGTCGAACTCCAGACTCTCCTCTCCGTCGAACCAGACGCAGAGGACGGGGATGGGGAGAGGGTTCTGCTCGAGCCAGAGGGCGATCTCCAGCAGGAGCCCCGAACTCGAACCCCCGTCGTTGGCTCCGACGAAGCGGAAATTCTGTTCGGGCAGCGGATGCCCCCGGCAGAGCTTGGAATCGTAGTGGCTGCCGAGAACGAGGAGACGGTCCTCCTTGCTGCGGGTGCCGGGGATCTCCGCCCAGACGTTGTGGAAGCGCAGCCCCTTCGCCCGCTCGGGATCGGTGAAGGAGTCGATACCGGCCTTGATCTTCGCCTTCCTCAGGACGCCCAGGAGGTAGTCCCGGGTCTGGATCAGGGCCTTGCTCCCCGAGGGTCTCGGCCCGAAGGCCACGAGGTTCCGGACGTGCGCCAGGGCCCGGCCGCCGTCGATCGGGCCCTTGACCGGGGGATTCTGGCAAGAGGTGAGGGCCGGCAGGACCGCGACGAACAGGATTCTGGGGATGCGGGCGTTCATGAGGGCGGTTGTACCCGATCCCGGAGGAGGCTGCACCGAGGGATCCTATCGAGGGGGGCCGGCCCAGGGCTTTGCCGGGCGCATGGTCCGAGGCTCCGGCCTCCGCTATCCTCCGGGCATGGTGGAAGTCCCGATCCGCCGGATTCTCGTGCCACTGGATCTCGGCCGCGACCCGGAAGACCTCTGTTCCTATGCCGTCCGCCTGGGGCGACAGCTCGGTGCGGACCTCCTGTTCCTTTCCGTCATCGATTCTCCGACGATCATCGCCCTGATCGAGCGGAGGCCCGCGGTGCAGGAAGGGCCGAGGGAGGGCTTCCGCGACAGGCTGCTCTCGGATGCCCGGACGATCCTGCGGGCCTTGATCGATCAGGCTCAGGGAGAAGGGGTTCGGGCGACAGGGCACGCGATCGTCTCCGAGGAACCCGTGCGGGAGATCCTCGCGGAGGCGGAGAACCGCGGAGTGGACCTGATCCTGTTGCTGCACGAACCCCATGGAAGCCTCGCCCGCCTGTTCCTGGGGGACGCGGCCGATGCCGTGCTGGAGGGGGCCCCGTGTCCGGTCCTGTTGATGCGGGTCGGAAAGACGAAGGCTTGATCCCCCCGGGGAGAAGGGGAGGTTCCCGTTCCTGGTTCCCCTCCGTCGGCCTCGCGCTCCTCCTCCTTCCCGGTTGCGCGGGACAGGGAAGGGATCCCTCCGCCGCTCCCTCCTGGTCCAGGCTCTCCCTCCCCGGTCGTCCGGAACCCGGCGCCTCCGACATCGCGGTCGAGAGCCTCTGGGAACCGGGGAGCGGGTTCGAGTCCCTGGCCCTCGTGCGCTTCGCCCCGGGAGGGGGGTGGCAGCCCTACGTCGAGGTTCCGCTCCTCTCGTTCCGGGATCGTCCGGGGGAGGTCCGGACGAGCCTGACCGGGGATCGGGTCTACGGGCTGCGCGGCTCCCTCGCCCCGAGGGATTCCCGGGGGCGCCCTCTCCCGGACGCCTGGGCTTTCGGAGATCTCGGCTTCAGGGTCTTCGCCGTGGACCCGGCCGGAAACCCGAAAGGATTGCGCTGGCCCGGGCTTCTCGAGGGGGAACGGGCGCTGGCTTCCTTGCTGTCGACGGAGTGGCGGGTCGGAGATTACGCAGTCGCGACCGGTCTGGGGGCGGCCCTCGTCGGAATCCGGGGAAGGGGCGGGCGGAACGGGAGGGCGATCCTCGGCCTGGCCTTGGACAGGATGCTCCCCTCGACGGGATTCGGGCTCGCGACCGAGGAGACGCGGCTACGGATCGAAACAAACTGGATCCTGGATCCCGCCGGGAATCGCCTGATCGGCGAGGTCGCCGCCGGGCTCTCCTTCGCGGTTGGGAGCTGGCAGTGGGACCTGGCCTGGCGCCAGGGTCTCGCCGACAGCCCCCTCGAGGGGACTCTTTTCCTCGGTTTCCAGACCCGGATGGTCGAGGCCTGGTTCTGAGGGTGTCCCCCGCCGATCTCTTCAGCGGGCGACCGCCGCGAGTCCGTTCGACAGGACCGCCCCGGCCGGGTTGGCGCCCTTCGCGAGGACGAAAGCCTGGAAGAAGAGGGGGATCCCGGCCAGTTTGGGGTCGTTCGGGAAGGGCAGGGACAGGGAGGCTCCTCCCTTGAGGTCCGCCTGGTAGATCAGCGGGACCACGATGTCCTGGGTCAGGACGCATCCTCCCATGCCCAGGGTCTTGAGGGGGAGGGGAAGGGGAAGAGCGCCGAGGAACTTGTCGCTGATCCCGAGGAAGAGGATTCCCGGGGCCTTCGAGGGATGGGCGCCCAGCGAGAGCTTCAACGGGGAACCGAGGGCCGGAGCGGAGCTCGCCCGAAGGGAGGGGGCAAGCGCGAGCGAACCCTTGCAGGCCCGTCCGTGGAGAACGGCGCTCCCCGAAGGGCCGCCGAGGAGCATCGCCCGTCCGCCCGTTAGGGGGCCGATCTGGCTTCGGTCGGTGTAGACGGCGAGTAGGCCGTGCCGCCCCTGTTCGTATCGATGTCCTAAGACCATCGCGAACTGGTCGTTCCGCGTCCCGCTCCGGAACTTGATCCGGGGGAGCATCTTGCCTCCGATGAGATAGTTCAAATAGAGGTTCCGGTGCTTCTCGCTGCGGAGGGAATAGAGGGCATAGACCCTGCCCGCGCCGTCGACCCCCAGGGAGAAGGAATAGAAGGTCGTATTCCCCCCCATGCCGAAGGTATCGGTCGCCAGGAGGAGGTCCGCGCTGAACTTCGTGGCTCCAGGGGCCATGTAGGCGGCCCGGATCTGGCTGACCTTCGGATTCGCCTCGTTCGCGTTCCGGGCGTAGATCACGTAGATGCCGCCGTCCCCGGCGACGGCGAGGGCGTTCTGGTTCCCATGGACCAGGAGCTTGGCTCCCGGGGGAGCGGGAATGGGGATTTCGGGACCGAAGATCCCCTTGACGGCGTCGAAGCTCCGGATCCGGATGCCGTAGAGGCCGGGATTGCTCCGATAGGCGATTCGCAGGGTCTCTCCTTCGGGGTGGAGGTCGACCCGGACCCCGTAGGTCGCCAGGTTGATCCTGTGGGGCTTGCCCCAACCCTGTCCCTTGTTCCAGACGAGATGTCCGTTCCAACTGCCAGGGGTGCCGACGAGGTTGGGCGGGGAGACGTAGCGGTTCCCGAAGGAGACGTAGACCGTTCCCAACGGCGTGACGGCGACGTCGGGGTCGTAATATTGCTCGCGGTCGTTCTTGGCGGCGGCGATCACGGTGTCCGCCGTTCCCTTCCAGGAGGACTTCACCGTATCGAAGGCAGCGTAGTACACACTGGACAGAAAGGCGCCGGGACGAGTCGGGTTCTTCTTCCCGTTCCAGGCGTTCCAGACGACATGGAGGGTCTTTCCGTCAGGATCTGTGAACAGACTCCCGTAGGAGTCCCCCGTCGTTCTCGTGTCCGCGACCTGCTTCCAGGTCTTTCCGCCGTCCGGGGAGGTCATCAACAGGAGGTGGCGGGAGAGGTCGGCGGTCGCCCCCTTCCCGTCATGGAACCAGACCAGGGTCCAGAGACGGCCGTCCGACGTATGGGCGAGGCCGCGCCGGTGGGACAGCATGGCCCGGACGATCTGACCGGGACCCGCGATCTTGATCACGGGGTCCTGCGTGGAAACCCTCGATCCGCAGGCGAGGGCGAGAAGGATTCCGATCGAGACGGCGGGAGTCTTCAGGCTGGGACTCATTTCTTCCTCCTCGGAACATGGCCGCCGGGGATCATATCCGGAATCGCGGGGGGGGACGGGGAAAGCGGTAACCAGGGATTCGTTCCATGGTATAAACCCCGGGGTTCCGAGGCGCGCCTCTGGCCCTCATGCCAACGGAGGGTCCGGTTCAAGCCGTTCCCCCGGGAAAGTCGATCGGGGAAGAGGCCGACCCGCCGGACCCGACCTCCGGAACGGCGGCCGAAGGATGGTGGAGGGAGACATGAACGATCAGAAGAAGATCCTGGACCTGGTTCGGGAGAGCTTGGATGCGAGCAAGTACCAGGACGAACATTGGGAGGGTTCCTTCACCGAGTACCTCGACCTGCTCGAGGACGACCCCCTCGCCTGCCGGACTTCGTTCCAGAGGGTCTACGACATGGTCCTCTCCTACGGGCAGAGGGAAATCGAGGACCTGAAGACGACGGTCACGCACTACGACTTCTTCGATGATCCGATGGAAGGAGGGAAGGACGCCCTCTTCGGACTCGATCACTCCCTGGACCGCCTGATGAACGTCATCAAGGCCGCGGCCCACCACTTCGGACCGGAACGAAGGATCCTCCTCCTCCACGGTCCCGTCGGGTCCTCCAAGTCGACGATCGTTCGCCTGTTGAAGAAAGGCCTGGAGGCGTATTCCCGAACGGCGGAGGGGGCTCTCTACACCTTCGACTGGATCGTCGACGGAGAGGTGCAGAGTTCGATGATGAACGAGGAGCCTCTCCTCCTCCTTCCTCCGTCCATCCGCGACAAAGTCCTCGGCCGTCTGAACGAGAAGCTCAGGGCGAGCTACAAGCTCCAGCTGGATTTCGATCTCTCTCCGATCTCCCGCTACTGGTTCCAGCACTTCATGCACGCCTTCGATGGGAATCTGGAGAAGGTCCTCGAGCAGGTCAGGGTGCGGCGGCTCCTGATTTCGGAGAAGGACCGGGTGGGGATCGGGACCTTCCAGCCCAAGGACGAGAAGAACCAGGATTCGACGGAACTGACCGGGGACTTGAACTACAGGAAGATCGCCGAATTCGGAACGGATTCCGATCCAAGGGCTTTCAACTTCGACGGGGAGTTCTGTGTCGCCAATCGCGGGATCATCGAGTTCATCGAGGTTCTCAAGCTCGATGTGGCCTTCCTCTACGACCTCCTGAGCGCGAGCCAGGAGCACAAGATCAAGCCCAAGAAGTTCGCGCAGACCGATATCGACGAGGTCATCATCGGCCATACGAACGAGCCCGAATACAGGAAGCTCCAGAACAACGAACTCATGGAGGCTTTCCGGGACAGGACGATCAAGATCGACATCCCCTACAACCTGCGGCTCGCGGACGAGATCAAGATCTACGAGAAGGACTTCAACAAGACTCGGGTTCCGGGCAAGCACATCGCCCCTCATACCCTGGAGACCGCGGCGATGTGGGCGGTCCTGACCAGACTCGAGGAGCCGAAGAAGGCCAACCTCACCCTGATGCAGAAGCTCAAGCTCTACAACGGGAAGACGCTTCCCGGCTTCACCCGGGACAACATCCGGGAGATCCGCAACGAGGCGCCTCGAGAGGGGATGGAAGGCATCTCCCCCCGCTACATCCAGGACAAGATCAGCAACGCGCTCGTCGGGGAGCAGCCCTGCATCAATCCCTTCATGGTCATGAACCAGCTCGAGGCCGGGTTGACCCATCACTCCCTGATCTCGAAGGAGGAGGACCGAAAGCGTTTCAAGGACCTCCTCGCCCTCGTCAGGGAGGAGTACGAGGACATCGTGAAGAACGAGGTCCAGAGGGCCATCGCGGCCGACGAGGAGGCCATCGCGAGACTTTGCGGGAATTACATCGACAACGTCAAGGCCTATACCCAGAAGGAGACCGTCCGCAATCCCTACACCGGGAAGGACGAGGAGCCGGACGAAAGGCTCATGCGTTCGATCGAGGAGAAGATCGACATCCCCGAATCGCGCAAGGACGATTTCCGCCGCGAGATCATGAATTACATCGGGGCCCTCGCCGTCGAGGGGAAGACTTTCGACTACCGGACCAACGAGCGGCTTCACAAGGCCCTCGAGCTGAAACTCTTCGAGGACCAGAAGGACAGCATCAAGCTGACGAGCCTCGTCTCGACCGTGGTCGACAAGGACACCCAGGAGAAGATCGAGGTCGTCAAGGCGAGACTGATCCGGGATTTCGGATACGACGAGATCTCCGCCACGGACGTCTTGAACTACGTCGCGAGCATCTTCGCCCGCGGGGACGTCAAGTCCTCCGATTCCTGATCCGCCGGGGGTCCCGTGGTTCGAAGAATCGACACCGACCACACCAGGTTCCGGGAGATCGTCCGCGGCCGGATCAAGAAGAACCTGAAGAAGTTCGTCAGTTCCGGGGAGATGATCGGCAAGCGTGGGGACAGGTACGTTTCGATCCCCATTCCGCAGATCCAACTCCCCAAATTCCGATTCGGGAAGAACCCGAAGGGCGGGGTCGGACAGGGGGAGGGGGAGAAGGGGGACGCCGTCGACGGGCAGGAGAACGGTTCGGGGGAAGCAGGCGATGCCGAAGGCAGGCACGTCCTCGAGGTAGAAGTCGGCCTCGACGAGCTGGCGGAGATCCTGGGCGAGGAACTCGAGCTTCCGAGAATCGAGCCCAAGGGCAGGAAGATCCTCTCCAGTCTGGGGGGACGCTGGAAGGGGATTCGGAACGTCGGCCCCCAGAGCTTGAAGCATTTCAAGAGGACCTTCCGGCAGGCCTTGAAGAGGCAGATCTCCGCCGGGACCTACGATCCCGAGAACCCGGTCATCATCCCGATCCCGGAGGACAGAAAATTCAAGTCCAGGAAGGAGGAGATGATCCCGCAGGCCAACGCTGTCATCATCTACATGATGGACGTTTCGGGGTCGATGGGGAAGGAGCAGAAGGAGATCGTGCGCATCGAGGCCTTCTGGCTCGACACCTGGCTCCGATCCCAGTACCGGAACCTCGAAGTCGAGTACATCGTCCACGACGCCGTCGCCCATCTCGTCGACAGGGAGACCTTCTTCCATCTGCGGGAGTCGGGGGGGACGAAGATCTCCAGCGCCTTCGAACTCTGCGACCGCTTGATCGAGCAGAAATACTCTCCGCTGGAATGGAACATCTATCCCTTTCATTTCTCCGACGGGGACAACTGGTCCTCCAGGGACTCCGAGAAATGCGTGAGGCTCCTGAAGGAGCGGATCCTCCCCTGCGTCAACCAGTTCGGTTACGGTCAGGTCAAGAGCGCCTACGGTTCGGGCCAGTTCAAGAAGGACCTCGATGCGGCCCTGGGAGACGATGAGAGGGTCGTGACCTCGGACATCCCCGACCGGGACGGAATCCTGGCCTCGATCAAGGATTTCCTGGGCAAGGGACGCTGAACATGGGGAACCTCACGCCCGAACTCGCCAGGATTCACGAGGAGGTCCGGGAACTCGCCAGGACCTACGGCCTCGATACCTTCGACGTGATCTTCGAGCTCGTCGATTTCGACGAGCTGAACATGATCGCCGCCTATGGGGGCTTCCCGAAGCGCTATCCGCACTGGCGCTTCGGGATGGAATATGAACAACTGTCGAAGAGCTACGCCTACGGGCTTTCGAAGATCTACGAACTCGTCATCAACAACGATCCCTGCATCGCCTACCTGATGCGGTCGAACGGCCTGACCGACCAGAAACTCGTCATGGCCCACGTCTACGGGCACTGCGACTTCTTCAAGAACAACGCCTGGTTCGCCCATACGAACAGGAAGATGATGGACGCGATGGCGAACCACGGGACTCGGATCCGGAACTACATGGACCGCTACGGGGTCGAGGTCGTCGAGGATTTCATCGACCGCGTCCTTTCGATCGACAACCTGATCGATATCCACAGCCCTTACATCCGGAGAGAGTCGAAGGAGGAGGACGGGTCCGAGGACCTCGAGATTCCGAGGCTGCGCGCCAAGGACTACATGGATCGCTACATCAATCCTCCCGAATACCTCGAGGCGGAGAGGAAGAAGATGGAGGAGGCGAGGGCCGGGAACCTTCGTTTTCCGAAGGAGCCGGCGAGAGACGTCCTGCGTTTCCTCCTGGACCATGCTCCCCTGGAGCGCTGGCAGCAGGACGTCCTGGCAATCCTCCGCGAAGAGGCCTACTACTTCGCCCCTCAGGGGATGACGAAGATCATGAATGAGGGCTGGGCAGTCTACTGGCACTCGACGATGATGTGCAGGCATCTCGTGAGGGCCGACGAGGTCGTCGATTACTGCGACCACCACTCGGGGACGCTGGGGACGAGGCCTGGGCAGATCAATCCCTACAAGCTCGGTGTCGAACTCTTCCGGGACATCGAGGATCGATGGAACCGGGGGGCTTTCGGACTCGAATGGGCGCGCCTTGAGGATTCGGAGGACCGACGGCGATACGACGTCGGAGCCGGCCTCGGGCGGGAGAAGATCTTCGAGGTTCGGAAGGTCTACAATGACGTGACCTTCGTCGATGAGTTCATCACTCCAGAGTTCGCGGAAGACCAGAAGCTCTATGTCTATGGGTTCAATCAGCGGACGGGGCGCTACGAGATCGTCGATCGCGACTACCGCAAGGTGAAGGCGCAGCTTCTCTGGTCCCTTACCAACTTCGGCCAGCCGAGGATCCTCGTCGTCGACGCGAACCACAACAACCGGGGCGAACTCTATCTCTGGCATGACTGGAACGGAGTCGATCTCCAGTTCCGGATGGCCGAGTCCACCTTGAAGAACGTCCAGGCGCTCTGGGGGCGTCCCGTCCACCTCGAGACCAGGGAGGAGGGGGAGCCCCGCCTTCTGACCTTCGACGGAAAGAGCTTCTCCTTCCTGGAGATCGGCGGATCCCGCGAACCGGGCGAAACCGTCGGCCAGGCTGCGGAAGGTGAAGGAGGGACCTGAGAGGTCCCGCCTCGAATGCCGTTTCCGCCGATGGATTTCCGGAACGGACCGTCCCGCCCTCGTCCGACGAAACCGGGGAGGGGCCGTTGATTCCGATCCGCGACGACGCTCCGAGGACCCGGCGGATCTTCGTCGTTCCCGCCCTGATCGTCGCAAACCTTACCGTCTTTCTGCTCCAATGGCGTCTTCCCGAGGAGGAGGCCGGAATCCTCGTTGTTTCTATGGGGCTCCAACCCCGAGAGTTCTTCGACAACTGGACGGCGGTGCTCGCGGATCCGGGGCTTCTTGCAGGAGCCTGGGCGGATTTCCTCGAGGTCGGAGTCCTTCCGCTCTTCGCTTCGATGTTCCTGCACGCGGGCCCGATGCACCTGGCCGGGAACATGCTCTTCCTCTGGGTCTACGGAGACAACGTCGAGGACCGAATGGGGTCCTTCCGCTTCCTCGTCTTCTACCTTCTTTGCGGGGTGGCGGCCGGGTTGATCCATTGTTTTCTCCATCCCGAGAGCCTGACTCCGGTCGTGGGCGCCTCCGGGGCGATCGCCGGGTGCCTCGGCGCCTACCTGTTCCTCTTCCCCGGATCCAGGATCCTGATGGTGGTTCCGGTCTTCTTCTTCCTGACCTTTCTCGAGCTTCCGGCCTGGGTCGTCCTCCTCTACTGGTTCGCGATCCAGCTCCCCTGGGTGCAGGGAGTCCTCGGGTTCCTGAACCTCGAGGGGGTCGCCTGGTGGGCGCACATCGGGGGCTTCCTCTCTGGGATTCTGCTCCTCCCCCTGTTCCTCTGGATCCGGAGGCCCGGGGAGCGAAGCAGATCCTGAGCCTCGTTGAAGGAAGGGGGGAAGACCCGGAGGAGAGAGCGGGGGTGTGGCTTCCGGACGGTGGAACCGCTACTTTCCGGAATTCGAGCACGAAACGAGGAATCGACGATGTTCCCGATCACCTGGACCTGCCTCTGGATCCTTTCCCCGGTCCTTTCCGCCCCGGCTCTCACTCCTCTCGTCCGGGAACTTCCCCGGTGTGCGGGCGCGAGGGCGGGGATCCCGGAGTCCGGACAGGACTCCGAGGGCGGGATGCGGGCTTCGGGACCCCGCGCCGAGTTCGAGGCTCTCGTCAAGGCCTATGAAAAGGCGAAGGGGCTGCGACTGGAGAAATACCGCGAGTTCCTTCCCAGGTTCCGCGCTCTTGCGGAGCGCCATTCGGGGAGTCCGACCGCCCTGGCCGCGAGGATCTGGATCCTCAAGGGGACCTGGCTGTTCCGCAAGGAAGGGAGCATGAAGGAGAAGGCGAAGGTCCTCGTCGACGAGATCTTCCGATTGCACCCGGGGGCCGAGGGGCTCGCGGAACTTGCCGACCTCTCCTATCTCTTTTCGGCCCGGGACCGGATCTCGGTGATGGAGCGCCTGATGGAGGACGGAAACTCCGACGAGCTGCGGGCCGCGGGCATGCTGGGGCTCGCTCAGGCCCTTCGCCGGAAGAAGGACACCGAGTCCGTCAAGCGGCGGGAGAAACTCCTGAAGGACCTGAAGTCGGAGTTTGGGAAGCTTCCCTGGAAGGAGGCGACCTACGGGGACATCGCGGAGGCGATGCTCCGTCCGCATCCGAGAGAGGCGCTCGGAATCGGCCGGCTCGCCCCGGAGATCGAAGGAACGGACCTGGAAGGCCGCCCGATGAAGCTGTCGGATTTCCGCGGAAAGGTCGTCCTTCTGGATTTCTGGGGCGATTGGTGAGGCCCGTGCCGGGCGATGTACCCACATGAGCGGTCGCTCATGAAGAAGTATGCAGGCCGTCCCTTCACGATCGTCGGCGTCAACTCGGATTCCGACCGGAAGAAGATCCGCCGGATCGCGGCGGAGAAGGAACTCGTTTGGCCCTCCTTCTTCGACGGAGGAGTCATCGGAGGGCCGATCGCGACCCGGTGGGGGGTGTGGGGGTGGCCGACGATCTATGTCCTCGACGTCGAGGGACGGATCCGCTTCAAGAACCTGAGGGGACCGCGCCTGGAGAAGGCGATCGAGACCCTCGTCGTCGAGGCCGAGAAGAAAGGGGACGCGTCGAAGAAGGATTGAGCCCCAGGCCGGGTCTCAGTGGAGCATCGCGGTCTCGAAGGAGAGGATCCTCTCGCAGAGATCCAGGATGTCGCCGCTGCAGATGTGGGGTTTGACGTCGTATTCCCAGGAGCGGCGCTCGTTCTCGTCGCCGATCAGGGCCGTTCCGAGGCCCGCGCGGTCTCCGGCGAGGATGTCCGCGGATTCGCGGCCGACGACCCAGGAGCGGCGGAGATTCAGGTCGAACTCCTGCTCCGCCATCTTGAACATGCCGATGTTGGGCTTGCGGAAGACGGATTCCTTCTTCCAGCGCCCCTTCCCTTTCGGATGGTAGAGGCAGGCGTAGATCTTCCGGATCGGAATCCCTTCTTCCTGGAGTTTGGCCTGGAGAGCCTCCTGGAACCTGTTGAAATCCCGTTCCCTGAGTTTCCCGAAGGCGACGTCGCACTGGTTCGACGCGAGAAAGAGGTGGAAACGTTCGGGGTCGAAGCGGGAGAGGGCAGTGAGCGCCCCGTCCACGAAGCGCGGGACGACGTAGTCCTCGCGGTCGGTGTAGGGGTGGAGAAGGACCCCGTGGAGTTCGAAGAAGATCGCCTGATTCGTTCCGGGTCGGGCCATGAGGAGGTCTCCTGGAAAGGGGGAAGCCGGGGTCGTCGGTTTCGTTACGAGCGGTCGAGTGCGGCCTTTCCTCCTTCGGTCCGAGGCGAAAGGGGCTTGAGAATCAAGGAATCTTTCCCGATCTTTTTAGGCTTTCCCGCCCCCGCGACCTAGGCTGGCCCTTTCGGCGTCGGGCGGCGTAGGAGCCGGCGGGGGTTGTCCGTCCCGATCGGTTGCTCCGGAGAAGAAGGTGCATTCCCAGAACGAATCCGAAACCGGTCCCCGGAGATCCGGCCTCGCGGGCAGGGCCCGGGGAACGGACCTCGACGGCCGGACCGACGAAGACCTGATGGTTCTCGTCCAGGACGGCCGCTTGGACGCCTTCGAACTGCTCGTCGAGCGCTACAAGGTCGGGGTCTACAGCCTCTGCCGGCAGCTGCTCGGGAATCGCGAGGACGCGGAGGAGGCCAGCCAGGACACCTTCTTGAAGGTCTTCCGGGCGCGGGAGCTGTTCGACCCGGGGCGCCGGTTCAGCCCCTGGATCCTGAAGATCGCGGGTAACGCAGCGCGGGACATCCTGAGGAAGAGACAGAGGCGCCTCGTCGTGAACTCCGAGGTCCTCGTCCTCGAGGCCGAGGGGGAGGCGCCTTCCCGGGTGCGACAGGATCCTGAACCCCTCGATGTCGAGGAGATCCGTCAAGTGCTTCAGGGCCTCTCGGAAGAGTCCCGCCTCCCTCTGATCCTGAAATACCTTCACGGCATGAAGAACCGGGAAGTCGCGGAGACCCTCGGCATCTCCCTGTCCAGCCTGAAGGTGCGCCTGGGGAGGGCTCGGGAGATCCTCCACTCCCGGATGCGGCGGAGGTGGGAGGAATGAGCGCTCCGTCGGGCGGAGACTGCCTGCGGATCCGGGCATGGCTCGGGGATTACTTGGATCGGGACATCTCCCGGCCCCGGAGGGTCGAGGTCGAGGAGCACCTGCATGCCTGCCGCTCCTGCGCCCGGCACCTGAGCGAACTGGAGTTCGTCGAGCTGCAGATGAAGACCGCCCTTCGCCCCGCCGAGCCTCCCGCGGACTTCACCGCCCGGGTCATGACCCGGGTCCGCAGGGAAGCCCGCGCCCTCGACCGGGAAGGGCCCGGCGAGGGGTTCACCGAGCGGGTCATGGCCCGCGTGCGCTCCGAGGCGACCCGCGAGAATCCCGGGACCGCCGTAAGGCGGCGGCGGATCCGGATCCTCGCCTTCACATCCGCGGCGGCCTCCGTTTTGCTCCTGTTCGGGGGGGTGTTCCGTTCGCTCGGGGTGGAGAGGGGCGGCGCTCCCCTGGAGAAGACCACGGGCCGCTGGCTCCTGAACAGGGTCGAGGGACGGGTCTCCCTCCGTCCCCTGACCGGCGGAGGGGAGAGGGCGCGTCCGGGAAGCCGCCCCCCCCTCCTTCCCGAACTCGAGCGTCCGGTCGAGGGGCCGGCGGAGATCGATTGGAAGGATGGGAGTTTCGTCCTGGAGCGGGCGGTACCCCGGGAGGGCGGCTCCTGGATCCTGACCGCGGAAGGAAAGGGAACTCTGCAGATCGGACTCGACGGGCTTCCGATGCTCCGCGAGGGGGGGGTCCGCGTTTCCGTGCACAGTCCCCTGCAGGCTCCGTCGGGGCCCGGTCTCCCTTCGGCGGTCTCCCGGAAGAACGGATCGGTGCCTGGGGAGATGGGGGGGAGAGGCGGCCCCCGGGGTCTCCGGATCTCCTTCCCTCAGGGGGGGGCCTTCCTCCTCTCCTCGGGAGAGGCGGAACTTCGGGTCGATCGAATCGCTTCGACCGACCCCTGGTCCGAGGGAGAGGCTTCGACGCGGGTGCAGATCGAGGTCCGTTCCGGGCACGGGGTCCTTTTCGAACGGGAGGGGGGGGAGGCCCGCCTCCTGGAGGCCGGAACCCTCGCCGTCCTCGCTCCGTTTCGCCCTCTTCGCCTGTTCGATCTCGAGGATCGCGGAAGTTCTCTTGCTCCGAATGCGGACCGGACCCCCTCGGCCGAACATGGAGAACTGATGATCGTCGGTTCCCTGCGCGGGGCGCTCGGAGGAGCGCCCGGGGGGCGGACGGTCGTCCTGGATCTCGGGAAGGCGGGAGGGGTCTTCCGGACCTCGAGCGGCCCGAAAGGGACGTTCCTGTTCCGGGCCCCCTGGCCGGGGGGGATCCTCCTCGGGGCTTCCCTCACCGTGCTCGAGCGGGGGACGGAACCCAGGGTGCGGGTTCCTCTCGGGCTCCTGGATCGACCTCGGACCCTCGAGGTTCGGATCGATCTCCCGGCGGAGGAGGCCCGAAGTGCTCTCGCCGTGGATCCGCTGGGCCGCCCCGTTCCCGGGGTCGAGTTCCGACTCCTGCGCTTCGATCCCTTCCTGGACGAATGCGTGGATCCCGGTTTTCCCCCCTTCTCGAGCGATGAGGAGGGCCGCTTCCTCTTCCCCGGAGGCTTGGATTCCGATCCCCTCCGTGAATGGGTCCTCGTGGCCCGTCCTCCCCAAGCCGCCCCCCTGGTCCTGAGATCCGGGGATCCCTCGGGTTTCTTCGATCCTCGAGGAGGTGGGGGGGAACCTCGACTCGTTCTTCCCTCCCTGGCCCGGACCCGCATTCCGGTCCGGGGCGCGGAGGTCCGCCGAATCGTCCTCCTCGACGAAATGCGTTTGGGCGGCAGGGTCCGATCCTGGAGCCACCGCGAGATCCCGGTCGGGGAAGGGGCGGGGTTCGTTCTCGTCGCGCTTCCCCGCGGAGTCCGGGAGCTGTTCTGGTACGAAATCCCGAGAACGGGGGGAAAGACCCTTCTGCGTCAAGGCCGGAAGATGGAGGGCGGGACCATCCGGCCGGTGAACCCCACGAATCTAGCGGTCCAGATTCTCGATTCCTCGGGCCGGGCCCTCGCGGGAGGGGCGTACAGGCTTTTGAGCCGCCGGGATCGGAGGGTTCTCGAGGAGGGGCGGACCGACGGGGAAGGCAGGTTCCGGCTCCGGCTCCATGCCTCTCCGCGGTCGTTCCTGCTTCTCGTCGAGGATCGAGGCGCCGGTTGGCGGCGATTCCGTTTTCCGCAGGAGCGGACCCGGCTCCTCCTCCGACTCGAGACCGGGCCGCTCGAATCTCCCGGAGGCGACCTCGTCGAGGAACGAGGAGTCGGTTCTCTCCATGCCTTCCGCCTCGAGGGACAGGGCGGATCCGCCTCGCGGTCGATCCGGATCGCCGTCCTCGAGGCCCGGTCCGGTCTTCCGGTCCCCGGAGTAGAACTGCGCGGGCGGGTCGATGGAGGTCCGGGTGTCGTCCTGGGCCGGACCGGTATTTCCGGTTCGTTCACGATCTCCTCCTTCCCGGTCGATCGGTCGTTGTTCCTTCTCGCTGCCGAGGACGAGGGCAGGATGGCCTGGGGGAAGGTTGTACCCGCTTCGGGGGATCTCGAACTCCGGCTCGTCCTGCGCCTCCCCCCGCGCTTCGACCCCGGGAGTTTCCTGGAAGGCTCCGGTGCGGATTCGTTGCGGGTGCGGGTCCTGGAAGGACCCTGGGCCGGGGCGGTGTTCGAGTTCGAAACGCTGCGGGGGCAGATTCCTTCCCGGGTTCCGCTCCCCGAGGGTACGGTCCGGATCGAGGTGGGGGATCGGGTTTTCCTCGAAGAACTGCGTCCCGGAGCGATCCTGGAAGCGAGGGAGCCGCCCGGTTCGAAGGATTGAGGGAGCGGTCGGGATGGAGCGCGGTCCGGCCGGGAAGGATCCTCGGGAAGACCCCGGGAGTCGCTCCCGCGGTTTACGTGTTTCCTGGGAGGAGATCCCCGCGCTCTGGGAGGAAGGACTCGAGGAGGGGGGATGGCGGGCGCTCGGAAATGGGCGGTTCCGAAACGAAGGTTCCGGGCGCCTTCTCGAGCTTCCGAGAATCTGCTGGTCCAAGGAGGGCGGGGCGCGCCTGGATCCGGGATCGGTTCTATTTTTCCTAATGCGGGCCGGAGCCGTCGCGCTCGGAATCTGGCGGCGGGGGGAATGGCGATGCCATAGAGCGGATTCCCGCTACGTCGTCCGCGGCCGGGGGAAGGCCCAACCCTCCTACCTGGCGGCCAAGGGGACTTCCCGATACGGGTCCCGACTCAGGTTGCGGAACCATCGGAGACTCCTGGAAGAGACGGCCGCCTGCGTCCGCGCCTGGGCGGAGGATCCGGGTTTCTCGCAGGTCCTCTACGCGGTGCCCGTCCGTCTTTGGGCGGAGATCGAGCCGGAGATCCGGGAGGTCCTTCCGAGGGACAGGGCCTGGGTCCGGAAGCTTGGGCTGCACGTGCATCGCCCGCTCTTCGCCGAACTCGAGCGGATCGCGAAGGTTTCGGTTCGAGGACGTCTGTTCGAGGGGACGGATCCCGATTCTGAGGCCCCCTGAAAGGACTCAGGGGGAAGCCGGGATCTCGACGTAGCGCCGATCGCGGAGGGAGTCCTGGATCGCGAACATGACCTCGTGGACATGGAGGCAGGCCTCGAGATCGTTCGGCGGCCGCTTCCCGGTTCTCAGGCAGTCGACGAAGGTCTCGAGTTGACCGAGATAGGGATGGTTCCCGACATCGCCCGAATCGGGGAGTTCGGTCGGGATCGTCGCCCAGCTCCCCGGAGCGAGTCCGGGCCACTCCGTCGTCGAGATCTTGTCGTTCCAAACCGTGCCCCGATCGCCCTGGAGGAGGACGGGGAAGAGATAGGGCTGTCTGCACTCGATGTTGGTGGAGACCTTTCCCAGGGCGCCGTTCTCGAACTCCAGGATCGCGGCGATGCTGGTCTCGTACTCGTATCGGAAAGGGTTGTCCGGGCTCGTGGTCGCCATCGCCGCGACCCTCCGAACCCTTGAACCCATCAACCAGATCAGGCCGTCGAGCGCATGGCACCCCGCCGTGAGAAAGGCGTCTCCGCCATAATCCTTCTTCCGGTTCCAGGGGAACTGGGCGTACCATGGTCCGATCCCGTGGAAATAGCCCGTTTCCCCGTAGAAGACCTTGCCGAGCAGACCCTGTCCGACGAGGGCCTTGATGTTCTTGAAGAGCCCGATCCAGCGGAGTTCGAAGCACACGCTGGTCTGCACGCCGTTCTTCTTCACGGCCTCGTGCATCGCCGCCAGGGACCCGCGGTCGAGGGCGAGAGGTTTCTCGATCACGAGGTGTTTCCCCGCCTTCGCAGCGGCGATCGTCTCCTCGGGGTGGTTGGGGTGCGGTGTGCAGACGACGACGATGTCGAGTCCCGGACACTCCAGGAAGGCGTCGAGGTCGTCGTAGGCCTTCGCCCCTTCCAGGTCGTGCTCTCGGATCTTCCGTTCCGCCCTCGAACGTTCACGGGAGAGGACAGCTTCGATCCTGCAGCCGGTGATCTTCTTGAAATTCTCGATATGGGCCCCCGCGACCCAGCCGGTTCCGAGGATGCCGATTCCTAACGATTCCTCCGCCATCTTCCGTTCCTCTCGCTCCCGTTCGTTCTCGGAGGTTCTACAGGGGATCCGCTCGCGGCGAAACCGCAGGATGAGCCCCACGCGGGCGGCGGGGAGGACGGAGGAACAAACAGAAGTTTCGGGTCTCCCGTACACGAAGAGCCTTCCCCCGCCCTTCCCGGAGGATGCCCGCGAAGCCGGGCCGGCCCTCGATCCTCCGGAGTCCGTCCGGGCCCAGGACCGAGAGGGCCGTCGCCCAGGCGTCGGCGAGCGTGCAGGAGGGGGCGATTACGGTGGCCGTGAAGGCGCGCTCGAGACCGAGACCGGTCCGGGGGTCCAGGATGTGGGCAAAGGTCCTGCCCTCGAGGGTCACGCGCTGGTAGCGGTCCCCGGAGGTCGCGACGGCCGCGTTCCGGAGGAGGAGGGTCCGCGAAGAGGCCGGCGGGGAGATCGAAGCATCGAGGTCGATCCTCCAGGCGACCCTCCCGGGCGGAGGATCCCCGACGGCCAGGTCCCCCGACCCGTCGACGAGAGCCCTGGAAAACCCCCGTCTCCTGAGGACGGAGAGCGCCCGATCGACCGCGTAACCCTTGGCGATCCCCCCGAGATCGATCCGCATCCCCGCCCTCTTCAAGGTCGCCCGGCGCAGGGCCGAGTCGAGTTCCAGGTTTCGGAATCCGCTGGATTTCAAGGCGCGTTCTAGGGCGGCGGGTTTCGGAAGTCTCCGGGTCCTCAGGCAACGCCGCCACAGGAGGGTCAAGGGCCCCAGGGTCGGATCGAAGGCTCCTTCGGTATCCCGGGCGACCCCGACGGCGAGATCGAGGACTTCGCCGAGGAGTGGAGAGATTCCGATCGGGACACCGGGCCGATATCGTTCTTGAAGAACCATGATCTCGCTGTCGCGGCGCCAGTCGCTGCAAGCCTGATCGACCCTGCAGACTTCGAGGAAGGCCCGTTCCGCGGCCTCTCGGGCCAGGGACTCCTCTCGGGTGCAGAGGACGATCCGGAAGTCGACGCCCATGATCCTGCGCGCGAACTCCCACCTGCGGACTCGGGGGGGGAAGGTCTCCGAGCGGGTTTCCGGCCCCGGGGCCGCGCAGGCGGTAGGGAGGAAAAGGCCCAGACCGAAGGCTAGGATCGCCCTTTTCGTCGTCATTCCGGATCCTCGACAAGACCGGAGCAATGATGCCCTCGTATCGATCATATCTTTCCCTTCTTCCCCTGGTCCTGTCTGCTTCGATCTCCGCCCAGGCGAAAGCTCCCTCGCGCCCTACGAAGAACGCCCTTCCCGGCTTCGTCCCGTATCGAATGGAGATCCCGGGCACCGGGGTCTTCTTCGAGATGGTTCCGATCCGGGGAGGTCGCTTCCGGATCGGGAGTCCGGAAGGGGAGCAGGGCCGCAAGGAGGACGAGGGACCCATGCGGGAAGTGGAGATCGCTCCTTTTTGGATGGGCAAGTTCGAGGTCACATGGAATGAGTTCGAGCTTTGGAGCATGGACCTCGATCGGAAGCGGCGGAAAGTCGAGAAGCGGAAGAAGAAGCCCGGGGACGAGGCCGCGGACGCGGTCACGAGGCCGAGCAAGCCCTATGTCGACATGAGTTTCGGCATGGGGAAGGACGGATTCCCCGTCATCTGCATCACCCAGTTGGCGGCCAAGACCTATTGCGCCTGGCTTTCGGCGAAAACGGGCCAGACCTATCGGCTTCCGACCGAGGCCGAATGGGAATACGCCTGCCGGGCCGGAACGCAGACCCCATGGTCCTTCGGGGGGGAGGAGTCGCGCCTGGGGGACTATGCCTGGTTCGAAGGGAACAGCGAGGAGCGCTACCACAAAGTCGGCCTGAAGAAGCCGAATCCCTGGGGACTCCACGACATGCATGGGAACGTCAGCGAGTGGGTCCTCGACGGCTACGACCCGAGGGCCTACGCCAAGTGGCCGGAGGGAGTCCTGCGGAATCCCTTCACCGCACCGAAGGGGGAATACCCGCGCTCGGTGCGGGGCGGATCCTGGATGGACGAGCCCGCCGCTCTCCGTTCGGCCGCCAGGAGGGGATCGGACTCTTCGTGGAAGATGCTCGATCCACAGATTCCCCAGAGCCGCTGGTACCACACGAGCGCCCCTTTCGTCGGCTTCCGGATCCTTCGGCCCTACATGCTTCCCCGGAACTCCGGCGGCCGGCCGGCCTCGAGGAAGGAGAAGGAGGTCCGGGAAGGCGGGAAGCGGGCTCTCAAGTAAGCGCTGAGAACCTCCGGAAGAGGGATCAGCCCTTCGCGAAGGAGCGGATCTTTTCGAGGGCGGCCCGGATCTCGGAGAGCCGTTTTCGATCGCCCCCTCCGACTTCCGCGGTGAGCCACCCGCGGTAGCCGACGGTCTCCAGGGCGGGAACGACCTCCTTCCAGCCGCAATCCCCCTCCAGGATCCCGACTCGAAACCCCTTGGCCCGGCTGTAGCCCTTGACGTCGACCTTCAGGATCCTTTCGCCGAGAGCGTGGATCCAATGGGTGGGCCACCCGAATTTCACCATGTTGCCGATGTCCAGATAGGCCCCGATCCAGGGGCTGTCGAACTCGTCGAGGTATCGGGCGAACTCCAGGGGACTTTGGAGGAATCCGTTCCAGACGTTTTCGATCGCGATCGCGATCCCGTGTTCGGCGGCGAAGGGAAGGACTTTCGCGATTTCCCTCTGGGAACGGTCCCAGACCTGGTCGTAGCGGACCGTCCTCGTGACGCGCCCGGGGACGAGGAGGACTGTCGTGGCCCCGTATGCCTCCGCGTCCAGGATCGCGGTCTTGAGGGCGGCCGCCCCCTTGGCCCGGACCTCCGGGGAAGGATCCGAGAGGCAGTGACGCCAGTGCACGGAATCGACGACTCCATGGACGGGGAGTCCGGTCTTTTTCGTTGCTTCTTCGACCTCGGCGGCGTTCAGGGTGTTGGGGGCGTCCATCTCGACCCCGTCGAAGCCGAGGGAACGCAGAAGAGAGAATCGTCCCTCGAGGGAGAGGTTCTCCTGGACCATCCCGAGCTTGCACGCGAGGCGGAAGCCTCTGGTCCTGTCCTCGCGCGCCCGCGGGATCCGCGGCGGAGCGGACCTGGTTCCGGCGGCGGCGCATCCCACCGCAAAGGCCATTCCGCCGAGCGCGAGGAAATCCCTCCGAGCAAGTCCTTCGCGGGGTGCATGGGAACCGGTCCCGGGTTTCGAGGATGCGGGAGAGGAGGATCCGGATCCGTTCATGTCTTTGTCTCTTCGAGGAGGAGATGAGGTATCATCCCGCCTTTCCTCGACTTGATGCAAGGAGTCCTTCGATGAGCGTTTCCGGCACTTCCAGAACGAAACGGAAATCCCGCCGCAGGTTCTTGAAAAGGAGCGCGGGGACGCTCGCCGGGGCCGCGGTCGGAGGATGCGCCGTTTCCCGTGGGGAGGAACGGGAAAAAGAAACCCAGAGCGCTCCTCCGGCTTCCTTGCACGTCGAAGGACGGGAGAAGATCCGGGTCGGACTGATCGGTTGCGGGAGCCGGGGGACGGGGGCTGCCGTGCAGGCGCTCCGGGCCGACGGAGCCGCTGAACTCGTAGCGATGGCCGATACTTTTCCGGACAGGATCCAGAGGTCCCTGGCCTCCATCGAACGAACGAACGTCAAGGACCGGGTCAGGGTCCCTCCCGAGCACCGATTCCTGGATTTCGACGGATACAAAAAGCTTCTTCCGTTTGTCGATGTCGTACTCCTGGCCTCTCCTCCTCACTTCCGTCCGGAGCATCTCGCCGCTGCGGTGGATGCGGGGAAGCATGTGTTCTGCGAGAAGCCCGTGGCTGTTGACGGACCCGGCGTACGTTCCGTCATGGCGACCTGCGCGAAGGCGAAGAAGGCCGGGCTGTCGATCGTTTCCGGACTCTGCTGGCGCTACCACGCCGGGATGCGGGCGACCTTCGAGAAGATCCATGAAGGGTATGTCGGGGACATCGTCACGATCCAGGCGACCTACCACGCGAACGGTCTATGGAAGCACGACCGGCAGCCCTCCTGGAGCGACATGGAGTGGCAGGTCCGCAACTGGATCTATTTCACGTGGCTTGCGGGCGACATCATCGCAGAGCAGCACATACACAGTCTCGACAAGATCGCTTGGGCGCTGGGGGACAAGTATCCGAAGGCGGCCTATGGACAGGGTGGACGGACCGTGAGGACGGGAAGGGAGTACGGGAACGTCTTCGATCATTTCTCCGTCGTCTACGAATACGAGGACGGGTTGCGGGCTTTCTCCTCATGTCGCCAATGGGATGGTTGTCGTACGGACGTGTCGGACCATGTATACGGGACCAAGGGCGTCTGCCACATCTTCAAGCATCAGATCGTGGGGGAGCGTCCCTGGAGGTTCAAAGGACGCTCGAAGAACATGTACCAGGTCGAGCATGACGAGCTGTTCCGGAGCATCCGGGAAGGAAAGCCGATCAACAACGGCGATTACATGGCCAAGAGCACCTTGATGGCGATCATGGGAAGGATGTCCGCCTATACCGGCAAGGCCGTGACCTGGGAGCAGGCCCTGCATTCGAAGACGAGGCTGGGCCCCGAGACCTATGAATGGGGTCCGATCGAGATCCCCGAAGTCGCCGTCCCCGGAGTGACGAGGATCGCCTGAGGTGATCCTCCCCGGACGCCCCTCGGCCGCGGGGTTCGGACCGTATTCGACGCGCCGGCCCCGGTGGGAGGGCCCTTTCAGGAATAATGACCCCAGACTCCCAATCCCAGGACTACGAGGATCGCCAGGATCGAGAAGGCGAGTAGAAGAGGACGCTTGCGGATGTCACGCTCTTCGGAGCGGTCGAGGAAGGGCCAGAGCACGAGGACCATGACGGCGAGTCCTTGAAGCAGCAGGGCGAACCACTTCGGGCTGACGATCTTCAAAAACTGATAGGACGGTAGGAAATACCATTCCGGCTTGATGTGTTTGGGGGTATTGAAGGGGTCCGCGGGCTCTTCGCGTACTTCCGGCCAGAAGATGATCAGGAGCGTCAGGACGAAAAGAACGATCGCGAAGACGAGAAGCTCCTTCGCGACGTGATTCGGAAAGAAGGGGTACTTGGGCTCGCCGGGGCGGATCGTCGGAGGACCGCCCTGCCCCGTTCTCCGGACGAAATAGATATGGATCCCGAACAACCCGAGAAAGGCAAGGGGCAGGATCACCACATGCAGGGCGAAGAACCGATGGAGGGTCGGTTCGCCCACGTTGGTTCCGCCTCTCACGAGTTGGACGCATTGTTCCCCGATCAGGGGGATGTCACGCAGGGTTTCGGTTCCGACGGTCGAGCCCCAATAGGAGAGCTGTGTCCAGGGGAGAAGGTATCCGGAGAAGGCGAGGAAGAGGGTCAGCAGGAGGAGGATCATTCCCGTGACCCAGTGGAGTTCCCTGGGGTTCTTGTACTCCGCGAAAAAGAACACCCTGAGGGCATGGAGCATGACGGCTATGATCATCGTCGTCGCGCCGAAGCTGTGCAGGCCGCGGATGAACCAGCCGAAGGGGACTTCCAGGGTGATGCGCTCCACGGAATGGAACGCGCCTGCGGAGGTCGGCACGTAATGGACGAGGAGCAGGATCCCCGTCAGGAGCTGGGAAAGGAAGAAGAGGATCGCGAGTCCTCCCAGGCAGAATGGGAGGCCCGTGGCGCGGGCGGGAATGCCGTAACCGGTCAGGGTCCGCTTGATGAGGTCGCCCAGGCCGATCCTCTCCTCGAGCCAGGAGGCGGTTTTCGGAAAGAGTCCGGACATCAGGTCTTCTCCCCGAGCTGGATCATTCCCTCCTTGACCCCGACCGGCACCTTCGGGAGGGGTTTTGGGGCGGGTCCTCCCAGGACGGTTCCGTCGAGGGCGAAGGTCGCGTCATGGCACGGACATTCGATCCTTTCCGCGTCCTCGTTCCATTTCACGAGGCAGCCCAGGTGGGTGCAGACGGCCGTCAGGGCATGGAGTTCTCCTTCGCGGTCCCGGATGATCAGCGTGGGTTTCCCCTTATGGACGACCTGGACCCCCTGGCCCGGTTTCAAACGCTCGGCGGGGATCTCCACTTCCTCCTCACCGAGCCCCTCGGGGATCGGCGCCAGGTAGTTCGCGGTGATGTAACCGCCCGAGGCCAGGGCCGCGAGCCCGCATGCCTGGACGCTGGATACGAGAATGGTTCGGCGGTCGACCATGGTTCGTTTCGTTTTGGCCTCCGGGGATCAAGTGGTTCCGATCGGCGGTCCCTTGTGGAATACCAAGAACCCGAAGAAGGTGCCTAGGACGAGGAAGCCCATGAGACTCAGGATGAAGGGTACTTCTCTCGCCTTCTGAACCCTTCTCAGGTTCTCCCGCTCTTCAAGCTTCGTGAAGGTCTTGAGGAGTTGATCGGCGTTCGTGCCGATCTCCTGGATCTTTCCGATCTGGAAAGAATGGAAGGTTGCGATGACCCCGGCCTGATCCAGGTGGAGTTCCTTCCTTTTGGCGAGGAATGCGGCCTTTGCCACTGGAAGATGTTCGAGATCCTCGAGTTTGGACTCCATCCGCTTCTGGAGTGTGTTCGCTTTCTCCAGGGCCTTCAGGGCTTTTTGCGGTGCCTTGAAGTCATGGCACTTCGTGCAGTTCTTCTCGGTGATGATCTTTTCCGGTTCGGGCTTGGAGATTCCATGATGGCCGTGACAGGAGATGCAGTTGGGGAGGCCATGCGAACCGTGCGGACTCCCCAGGTGTTTCTCCTTGATCTCTCCGTGACACTTTCCGCAAAAGTAGGGCACATCGTGCATCCTCGGGATGCCGACGTATCCGGTTCCCGGGCTCTTGGGATAGCGATCGCTCTCTTTGTCCCCTCCGTGACAGTCGACGCACCCGATCTTCTGCTCGAAGTGGGTCGAACCCCGCCAATCGGAGACGGCGCGTTTCAACGCACCGGAGAGCCGGGAATGGCATTCGAGGCAAGAGTCCTTCCCCCCGGGATTCTGGGCGTGGCTGTTCCCCCCGAGGAATCCGAACGCCGCGAGGAATCCGAGTGCGAGACGGGGAATCCCCTTCACTTGAGGGCTCCCTGAAGATCCTGGAGAGCCTTCCTGTAGGCGGCGGCGGCGGCCTTGAAGTCCTTCTTCATTTCGAAGGCCAGGCCGCGGAGAAGAGCGATCTCCGGCTTTCTTCCGTCCATCCCCTCCAGTTTCTTCAAGCACTCTTCAGGACGGCCCTCTTCGATCGCGAATCTGGCTTCGAGGAGGTGGAGAGTCGGCGTGCCGGGGGCCAGCTCCCGGACGCGGCGGAGCCAGGGTTCCGCTTGTTTCGTCCGTTTCTGGATCAGGAGCACCTTCGTCAGCATTGCGGCGGCCTCTACGGAATCCGTGTCTTTCGTGATCACCTTCTCGAGAGAGGAGCGGGCCTGGGTATACATCCCGGCTGCGATCAATTGACGGACCATCCGCAGGGTCCGTGCGAGCTTGAGAGCGTTGTGATCGCTCTTGCCGGAACCACTCTTGGTCGTTGCTGCGTAGAAGGCTTTCTCATCGATGAGCCCGGCGGCGAGTTTCGCGGCGGCCGTGACCTTCAAGGGGAGGAGAGGTCCGAAACCCTTGTCGATATGGACGATCTTCCGGTTCTTGTCGATGACATAGACCGTCGGGAAAGCGACGACCCTGTATCGCGCGAAGTTCTTCCGCTCCGGGTCCACCGTGATGGAGAACGAGAGCCCCGACTGTTCGAGTACCCGGGTGAGAGTTCCGAGGTCCCTTTTTCCGGAAGTGATCAGGAGAATCGCAGCTTTCCCTCCAAGCTCCTTCTCGGTCGAGAGGTCCTTGATGATCGCTCTGAGACCGCGTTCCGAATACATGATGTGCTCGGAGTGGAAGATCAGGATGACGGCCATGTTCTCCCACTGATCCCAGGACAGGGATTTGCCGTTGGCGTCCTTCGCGGTGAAGGGCGGGGCGATCTGCCCTTTCTCGAGGGATTGGCCGGGACAGGGGGCGACCGCCGGTCCTACCAGGATCGTGATCGTGAAAAGGAAGGTCCGAAGATGCTCGATCTTGAGGGTGCCCATCGCTCGATCCTCTTATTCGGAACTGGCTACTTCTCTTTCCCTTTCCGGGAAGGATTGTTCTCTACGGCCTGAAGGTAGTTGTAGCTCTTTGGCGTGTGGCAGCCGGGGGCGCAGCTTCCCCCGGTCGGAAGCTTCTTGAAATTGATCGGGATCTCCCATCCCCCGAAGGGAACGCTTTTGGCGATGTGCTTCGGGAGATCGCTGGCGTGGGTGTTATGGCAGGCCCTGCAGGTCCGTCCCTTCGTCTTCTTGTTGACGTGGACGAAGTGGAGGTTACGGGTGCCGTTCCGGAAGTTCGTCAGGGTCTCGGTCCTGGGTTTGAGGAAGACCTGGGAGTCGTGGCAACTGAAGCAGAGGTTGTAGGTCTTCATGTCGAAGGGGGCATAGAATTTCTGAGGGTATTCCTTACGGAGGATCCTGAAATTCTTGGATCCGTGGGGGTTGTGGCAGCTCGAGCAATCTCCCTCGCGGATCGGCCCATGCAGGAACTTGGATTCGCGGATCTTCTGTCCGATCGCGGCCACGACGGTCTTGTCGGGACGGACCGTCGGCTGGTCATGGCAGCTCAGACAAAGGTCGATGACGGGTTTGTCCAGGAGCTTGGGGAATTTCGAGGCGTGGGTGTTGTGGCAGTTCTTGCATCCCTCGTTCGTCGTCAGCGCCTCGTGGAAGACCGTGGCCCCTTCGATCTCCTCTCTCTTCTCCTTGTGACAATCCAGGCAGAGAGCCTGCCTCTCGTTCTTCAGCTGGAAGGGGTGGTCGCTTGCGTGGGGGTCATGACATTTCGAACAGTCCTCGCTGACGGGGCGGTGCCAGTATTTTGCCCCTTTCAACTGCTGTTCCATGTCCGTGTGGCAGGAGAGACAGTTCGCGGAGCCTTTCTTGTTCAGAAGCTTCGGATACCAGGAAGTGTGGGGGTCGTGGCAGAGGGTGCAGGCCCCGGCGGCCACCGGGCCGTGGACGAATTTCTTCCCCATCCCCTTTCCCTGTTCATGGCACTGAGCGCAGAGCTCCCTCGTCGTCTTCGTTTTCAGAAGGGCTTCGTTTTCCGAATGGTGCGGGTTGTGGCAGGCAGTGCACATTCCATCCCGAATGGGCTTGTGCACGGTGTCATGGAGTTCCATTTCATGACAGGTCGTGCAGAGCTTCATCGGGTTCTCGATGTTCCGGAAATCGTGCTTGGTTTCTTCGACTTGCTTGTGGCAGATCCGGCATTTCCCGACCGCAACGGGTCCATGAACGTAGGTCCCTTTGGCCATTCCGGGGTGGCATTCCGTCGTCGAGCAACTCTGTCCTTTCTTCAGGGTGGTGGGAGCACGTCCTTGAGTCCCCTGGGGAAGGAGAGGCAGGAGGTGATCCGAAAACCCGAAGGCCGGGATTCCGCTTTCGACGGCGGGGGAATCCATAGCTCCGAAGGGAAGGGACAGGAAAGGAAGGAGCGCCAACCCGAGGAAAGAGGATTTCCGCGGCATCGCCTTCATGTGTACCTCACGGTGAAAGAGGGTCCTTCGGCCTGCTCGAAAGGGTCGTCCTGCATTCCGGGGCTCGGTGCCGGTAGGCAGATTCCCACGATCCGGACCGAGGATCTTCAAGGGGAGGAGGCCGAGGTTCAAGAGCGTCCTCCATCCTGCGACGATCCGCCCATCGGCGGGCCTTCACCCTGCGGTCACGCGCTCTTCGGGGAGCCATGAGCCGCGCGGAGGGCGGTTCGAACCCCCTGCGCCTGAGGGCCGACCTTCCGCCTGTGCTTCTTTCTCACAGGTTCCGGAACGTCAAGAGACTCCGTCTCCCCGGGATTCCGGTCGAGACGGAGAGAAGCGAAGGATGGATTCAATAGCCCTTTCTATGGTGGTCCTTGCCGTGGCAGAGGAGGGAGCAGCTTCCTCTCCCCATCCCCATGTCGACGAACTCAAGTTTCCCGTTCATCCTGGAGGGAGTGACGATACTGCTCCGAAAGTTGATCAGATGCGCGTTGTTCGTGCTGTTTCCCTGGTTCGCGGAGATTCCGTGTGCGTCATGGCAGGTCGCGCAGGGCGCCTTCTCTCCCTGGATGTGTTTTCGGTGCTTCCTGAAGGACTGGTCCCCCAGAATGGAGGTGCGACTGTGGCATTTGTAGCAGAGGGCGTATTGGGTCGCGGATTCGGTGATGTTGTCCTGCGTGTTATAGTTCAGGGCCAGGAGGGGGCGGTAATTGGACCCATGAGGTCCCCGAGGTCCGTTCCCTCCGAAATCTGGAGAGCTGTCGCTTTGATGGCAGTCGGTACAGGCCATCTTGCTCGAAGTCGTCCAGGGGGGCAGGAGGCTCGGAACGTAGGAGTTCTTTCCCGCGGCCTCGATCGGATGATAGGAGGGGTTCGCCGGGTTGAATTCGAGGCGGACGTTTGTTTGTTGGATGATCCTCGAAACGTAGGCGGTCCCTCCATTCTTGTCTGCGTGACACTTGTAACAGAGCTGATAGCCGTAGGTGATCCGCTCGACCTTCTGCCCGGCGTTGTCGAGACCCGAGACTCCGAAGAGGGGGCCGGGCACTCCGGGAGGGGCGGCCGTTCCGGCCTTTGCCGTATGGGGGTTGTGGCAGTCTTGGCATTCCGCGTGCCTGGACATCGTCAGCGGATCCTCGGTCGGATCGTGGATTCCCTGCCAGCTTGAAGGGTTGTGTGCGGAGACCTTGGCGAGATCGGTGGTGATGTCCTTGGATGCGACGTTTCCGTTGTGGCATCTCAGGCAGTTCTCCTCCTCGGTGGAGAAGTTGAGGAGTCTGTGAGGTTGTCCGGCGCTGTGCGGGACATGACAGTTCGCGCAGGCGTTCTCCTGAACGGTCGTATAGGTGGTGTTGGGCCAGGGATCGGGCCCGGTCTGATTCCAGGTGGCCGAGGAGTTCGCATGCGAAGCGGTGTTCCAGTCTCTCGGGTTGTGGCAGGAGAGGCAGAGAGAACCGTTCTTGTCCGTCGTCTTGAGGAATTTCCCCAGGGAGTCGTTATGGGCGTCGTGGCATGACGTGCACTGGACGAAGCCGTTGTGGTCGAGACTCACGGGAGGCTTGATGGCCGACCCGATGAAGAAGTCGACCCCCGTTCCTCCCTTCGAAGTCGAGTAGTCGAAGGAGACGGGGTGATCATCTTGGAGATTGGTCCCAATATTGGCCTTTCCCGAGTTGAGGAACCTGGACCCGGACATCGTGATTTCAGAAGTGAGGCTCACGACTTTCCCGAGCGCGATCGTTCCATCGTGGCAGGATAGGCAGAGTTTCGTCGATCCGTTGGGCTGGCCGACGTTCCCCTTCAGGGTCGAGGAAGTATAGGGCAGGTAGGTCTGGGTGCTGTCGTCCCGATTCCATAAGGGGAATTGGGTCCGGGCCCGGTGAGGAGCATGGCAGAAGATGCAGATTCTCTCCTCGGAGAGGGCCTTGTAGGTGCCCGGCCCGGAAACGGAGAGGTTGTGCTTCGTGTTCTTGATCGAGGTTCCGCCGCCTTGCGTGAGCGGAAGGGGGAGGGCCCCGAAGAGCAGTGTCGCCGGGCCGAGGACGACCAAGACTTTGCTGAAAACGGGAATCATGGCTCCCTCGGATGGAATTTGAGGATCTGGACCCTGGCGTTCCCACTATCGGCAACGAAGATCCTGTCCTTTGGATCGATGTAAAGCCCCGTCGGAAGGTAGAAATTCCCTAGTCCGGAACCCTTGGAGCCGACGGCAAGAAGGAGCCGGCCCTTCGGATCGAAGATCTGTATGTTGTCGAACATTCCATCTGCGACGTAGATGTGCCCTTGCGAATCCACCGCAATTCCTTTCGGGCTGGCGAAGGTTCCCGGGCCCCGTCCGACGACCCCGAAACTCGTCAGGGGTTCGAAGGCGGGGGAGAGGATTTGGATCCGGAAGTTCATGCTGTCCGTGATATAGATCCGACTCTCGCGGTCGATACAGAGGTTCGTCGGGAAGTTGAACTCCCCGGGTTTCGCTCCTCTCCGGCCGTGCACCCCCAAGCGTTTCCCTGTGGGGTCGAAGCTCAGGATCCGTCCCCCCGTCGTGTCCAGGACCAGGAGTCTCCCCTCGTTCCGATCCCAGGCGATTCCGGTGGGTCTCCCCAACTCGTTCGGACTTCCGAACTTCCTGTGGTAGTTCCCCTCCCGGTCGAAGACGAAGATGCGTCCCAAGGTCGAATCGGAAAGGAAGACGAGACCGCCCGGTCCGAGGGCGACCCCGATCGGGGTTTTCAGCTTGGTCCGTCCCGCATTCCGGAAGAAGAGGTGTTCGCCCGATTCGAGGTCGAGGCGATGAAGACCTCCGGCCCCGGGGTCCGCGATCCACAAGCGGTCCTTCTCGTCCACGGCGAGACCATAGGGGCTGACCAGTTGGAGTTCGTCGTGCCCGAGGAAGAAGCCGAAGATGGAGCTCCAGAACCCACGGCTACGCTCGACATCCCGCGTGGAATGATAGGCCATAAGGACTTCGACCCGGGGGTTCTCCGAGATCGGAGGCCAACTGATCCGCTCCTTCGGGACGCGGAGGAAACGTGCGGGGCCGGCGGCGCAGGAGGCGAAGGAGAGGAGGGCGAGGCAGAGGAGTCGCGGGGGACGGGGTCGAGAATCCATGCTCAAAACCTCCTGGCCACGGAAAGCATCGCATACAGGATCCGCTGATCGGTCGCGACGTCGAAAACCTCGTCGGAATACCGGACTTGGAACTTCACCTCCGTAGCGCGGAATCTCTGGATCAAGTTGGACTCGAAGAGGAATCCTTTCCCTTTGTCAGTCCGATACTTGATCTTCCGCCATTCGGCTCGGGTGTCGATCCTCGAGTTCTCGGAGAGAACCGCCAGAAGCTGGGCCTGGAGGGTCGTTCCGCGTTCCTTTCCCGTCTGGTCCTTGAATCTGGATTCGTAGGTCGTGGCGCTCGATCGGCCCTCCAGCCATTGGAGGATCCTCGTCGAGGTCGATGCGCCGAACTCCCACCTCTCGAAGGGGGTGAACTTGCTGTCGAGGTTCTCATACAGCCCGCGGACCTGATTGGGACCGGAATGGAGAGCCAGGCTGGCCTTCAACCTCGAGGAGTCGTCGAGAGTCCCCGAATCGAATCCTCCGAGAAGGGATTGATTCGTTTCGGACCAGGCGAGTTCGATGTCGGCGAACTCCAGGATATCGAATCCGAACGTCAGGGATTGTCCGACGCTCTTGAAACGCTGCTCCGGCCGGGGAAGAAAGAGGTAATCGACGAGGATCACCTGATTCGGGAGGATTCTGCTCCCCGCTGGAATCTCGATCCTGACCCTGCCCGCCGAGACCGAGATCAGGTAATCCGTTCCGTTCTGGTAGACCGTGAGTCCGGTCGCATCGGTGATGACGATGCTGGAGAGATCCACGCTGAAGTTGTTCAGGAGAAGGGGGATGCCCGGAATATAGGTATGGCTTTCATCCAGGACGCTGACAGGCTTGTCATCACTCTGCTCGTTCTGCCAGTAGGTGTCCTGGTGGTAGTTGATGCGGAGGTTACCGAAGAAGGTCTTCTTCCGGTAATCGATATCTCCTACGTAACCCGCGCGGTTGATCGCCGCATCTCCCTGGTCCGTCCTCTGTCCCTGGAATCCGGCGCGCACGTCCAGGCTCGAAAAGAGTTCGTAGGTGAGGGTGGATGTATGCCTCCAGGTCTCATTCAGACTCGTATCGGCGTTGCGGACCCGGAAGTGATCGAAGATGAGGTCGTGGTCGGAGGAGAGGTTCTCTCTCCATTGGAAGTGGAGACTCGCGTTTCCGATCAGGGACTCGTTGTCGTAATCGCCGTTTTGTTCCCGGTAGCGGATGGAGTTCGAGAAGGTGTCCTGGTCCTTGTTCCCGAAGTTCCACCCATGAGAAAAGAAGGCATCGAGGTCCGTGAACTGGCTGTCGAAACTGCTGATCGTGATGTCGTTGTACTTGATCGAATACTGGAGCCTGCGTGTCTTGTCGAATCGACGTCCCTCGAACTCGAAGTTGTCCCTCGTCTCGTCGTTGTCGTCCAGCCCGCGACCTTTGTAGGTGTAATGATGGTAATGGAGCCTCGAGGGGATCCACCATTTCTTCGCGAGGAGGTCCATTCCCGTTTCGGTGACCGTGGCCTCGGTCGTTTCGAAGAAGGTCTGTCTGGTCCTCGTTTCCTGCCTGTTGGAATAGATGTGTGCGGAATAGGGATGCTGCCAGAGGATCCGGGCGTGGAAATCGTATCCAAGGTTCGTGCTGTTGATCGAACGGTTCCGGACTCCGGCCCCTCCGATCCATTGCTGTTCGAGCCCTAGCGACGTCGCGAGTTCGTATTCCAGGAGCCTGGGGTGGTAGATATCGCCGGCGAAGCGCAGGTGGAGGTCCTCTCGCAGGGTCTTCTCCTTCTCGATCAAAGTCGAATAGTCGGTGACCCTCCGCTCGTCCCGATACTCCCCGCGGAGCTGGAAGTCTCCGCCGAACTCCGTCAGATGGAACCATGTCCGCCGCTGGGCGTTCACCGAGGACGCGGCGGCCAGGAGAACCGGCAAGACCGTGAGGCAGGCTCTCGTTCCCGCCCGGTTCTTCATCGATGGCCCCCTCCCTCTCCCGGGCGCCACTTCGGAGGTCTGGTCTCCATGGATTTCCGGGTTTTGCCCCTGCTTTCCTTCCCCAGGCCGGGAACGACGGTTGCCTTGATCATGTAGCGGCGCTTGGAGGAATGGGGGTCATGACATTCCGTGCAGGATCCCTTCTCGAAGGTCTTGTGGCGTTTCCTCGTGACGAAGGTGTCCCCCGTGTGGCACCGCGCGCAGAGGGTGTCGGGATTCTTGACTTTCAGGAGGTGGGGGTATGAGGACCGGTGGTGCTCATGGCACTGGGCGCACTCGCCGGCGGCCACCGGCCCATGGACGAAGGCTTCCTCGGGGGGCTTATGGCATTTCTTGCACAGGAGCTTTTTCGGAAGGCGCAGCTCGGACAGACCCTGCCTCCAGGTGGGCTGGGAGTTTCCTCCACGGGGAGCGGTCGAATGGCAATCCCCGCATCGCTTCTCCTGGAAGGGTTTGTGGAAAAAGACCTCGACCTTCTTCAGCCGCTCCTCCTGGAGCTTGGCCCTCTCCTCTAGGGTCAGGGACCGGAGTTCAATTCGGGGAACCGGGCCGATGAAGTCGGGTGTTCCGGGAGTCCTGGGATCCGGAACCCCGTCGAAGAAGAAGGACAGGATCTCATACTTCTTGAGGGCCGTACAGGCAGCCGTCACTCCAAGGGGGCAGAAGGCCAGGAGAAGCAGGAGGGCCGGAGGACTTCGTCGGAGCGACATTCGGGAAGCCTGTCTTCGCTTGGGTCGGGAAATCGGGCGATCCGGACTCGGGCGAACCGCATCCCGAAGACCGGCCTCAGAGTCTCTTGATCCTTCCTTCCGCACCTCCGACTTCAGGAGAAAGGGAACAGGATTGCAACATGAGTGAGCAAGGTCCATGCCGGAGAACGGCCGTAGGGCGGACAGCTTGTCGCAAGATCAAGGAGTTCTCCCGGGGTTCCGATAGGGCTTTCGGAGGGGAAGCATGCTTGGAATCGCGCGCTGGGGGGGCGCTGTCCTCTTGGGGACGATCGGGATGGCGGCCGGGGGAGAGGAAACGGTGACGGCCCTTGGCATGGAGATCTCCCCCTCCTCCCCGGTCGTCGCAGGGACCTCTGAGAGTTGCCTGTCCTGCCATCTTGATCTTCGGGGGAGGGGGCACCCTCTTGGTGATCGAATGCCGGAGGGAAGCGGCCTGCCTGGGGAGGCGGCCTTGGGGCTCGGTTGCTTGACCTGCCATGATTCGGGAACGGTCCGGGATGACCATCGAAAATCCCGGGCCTCCCACTTGCGGGAGATTCCTCGCGTCCTGTGCAGGCGTTGTCATCGGGATCCGGAACCGGGGTCGCGTCTGGGGCACACGATGGACCTCGGCAGGGCGCACGCTTCCGGAGGGAGGGAACGAGGGGACAGGAAGGCCTTCCTCGGTGGAGTGGACCGCATATCCCTAGGATGCCTTGGCTGCCATGACGGAAGCGTCGCTTCGGAGGCCAAGGTCGACCTTCCCGGAGAGCCTCGGATTCCGGGAAGGGCCGGGTCGGGGCTGCAGCATCCGATCGGAGCCCGGTCCATGGTAAGAGGGGCGGAAACGACACCTCCGTCTCCGCGACCGACGAGGTCGGATGCGCGGGAAGGGATCCTCGGATGTCTGAGCTGCCACGATCCCTGGAGCCCCTGGGAATCCCAGCTCTCGAGGAACCCTGAGGACGGCGGACTCTGCAGGTCCTGCCACGTGAAATGAGCGGTTTCCCCGAGCCGCCAAGGGAAGCGTCATCTCTAACCGCCCATGGTATGGTCTTTGCTCCGGACCGGAGAACCTCTTCCAGGATGCCTACATGATCTTCGCGACTCTCACCCTGAGCCTCGCTCTTCCCCTTCTTCTCCAGACGAGCCGACCCTCGGGAGGGCCGGTTACCCGGGAGTCGAAGGAGCGGGCGGGAAAACCGGTGGAGAATCCTGTCCTTGCCGAGGTCGGGTCGGTGAAGATCCGCCAGAGCGATGTCCTTGCGGAGATCAACCGCCTGATTCCGCTGAACTTCTATCACGGGAAGGTCCCCGTGGAGAAGATGGAATCCTTCCGGGACAAGGCCCTCCAGTCCCTGATCGAACGGGCCCTGATCCACCAGGACGCGCTCGCCTCGGGGCTGCGGGCGGGCGAGGAGGAGATCCGCGCGACATTCGAGGCCTCTCTGAAGAAGGCCGGTCCCAAGTACTCCGAACTCCCGTCCGAGGAGAAGGCGAAACTCTTGGAAACATACCGGCCCCTCGTCGAGAGGAGGGTCTTGATCGACAAGAACGAGGCTCGTTTCGAAGCCTCCCTTCCTAAGGTCAAGGAGGAGGCCGTGAGGGCTACGTACGAGGCGAGGAAATCCAAGCTGCTGGCGCCCCGTGAGGGCCATTTCCTCCACATCCTCTTGAAGGTCGATCCCGGCGCCAGCGAGGCCGAGATCGCGAAGGCGAAGGAGAAGATGCTGAAGGCCCGGAAGGAGATCCTCGGAGGGCGCCCCTTCGCGGAGGTCGCGAAGGAGATCTCCCAGGATATCTATGCCTCGAGGGGCGGGGACATGGGATGGGTCAAGGAGGGGAGTTTTCTCGGGGGGCCGGTCGGGGAGGCTGCGTTCAAGCTCGAGGCGGGAGAACTCTCGGAACTCGTCTCCTCGATCTATGGCTTCCATCTTGTCCAGTGTCTGGCCTGGAAACCGCGGAAGACGATGTCTTTCGAGGAAGCCAGAAAGAGTATCGAAATCGAACTCGAGGAGGCGATCCGGCGTTCGGCGCGGGAGCGCTGGCTGGCGACCCTGAGAGAGCGCTTTCCGGTGAAGATCCATCGAGTCGGGATCCTCGCGGAATCCCCGAAGGAAGAAACCGCTTCCTCGAAGCCGGCCTCCCGTCCCGGCCCGCATGGAGGGCGCTGACCTCCCGGCGGAACTGCGACGAACCGCCGCTTCCTTTTTCCATACTCGGGAATGGGTTTCGCCCGAAGGAAAGCAACGATGAGGACTCGAGTGCCGGGCGTTTCCAGGGCCTCGGACATGCTCCCGGTTCCGGCGCTTGGAACATCCGGGCGGAGTTCCTCCTTGGGGAGGGTCGAATCATGATCTGGCCGTTCCTTTTGGCCGTCTTGTCGATCTACTCGCCGCAGGCGGGGGCGCAGGACCCTCGTAACAGCCATTGCATGTCCTGCCATCTTGCGAAGGACTCGAAGCTGCTGCACGCCTTCGAGGGGAGCGTCCATGGAATCGCGGGGATCGGCTGCATCGGTTGCCATGGAGGGGATCCTGGGGGGGAGACGAAGGAGGACGGGCATCTCCGTTCGAAAGGCTATTCGGGAGTCCTGAAGCGGCGGGACATCCCCGCATTGTGCGGGTCCTGTCACGGGGACGAGGCGGAGATGCGCAAGGTCCGCCTGGATTTCCGGGTCTACGAGGACTGGAAACGGAGCAAGCACGGGCGACTAGCGGCGAAGGGGGATCCCAGGGTTCCGATCTGCAGTGATTGTCACGGGGACCACGGGATCCTTTCGCGGCTCGATCCGGCTTCACCGACCCACCGGCGGAACATCGCCGGAACCTGCGGCTCCTGCCACTCGGATCCGGTGAAGATGGGGGCCAGCAAGCTTCCGACGAATCAGGAGAAGGAATACCGGGAAGGGATCCATGGGGAGATCCTTTACGGCAAGCGCAAGGGGAATCCGAACCTGGTTCCGACCTGCATCGATTGCCATGGAGGCCATGGAGCCGTTCCGCCGACCGCCCGATCCGTGCCGGAGGTCTGCGGGAGTTGCCATTTCGAGGAACGGAGGTTCCTCGCGCAGAGCCCCCACGCCGAATCCTTGCGGTTCACGGGGGAACCTTCCTGCAAGGACTGCCACGGGAACCATCACAACACGATCCCCGAGGAAGGACTGCAGGAAAAGGTCTGTATCCCCTGCCACAACGATCCCAAGGACGTAGGTACCCGGGAGGCCAAGGCCTTCGCGAGCCTCCTGGCGCGGGGAGGCCAGGCCCTGGGGCGGCTGGACAAGGCTCTCGAAGAGGCGCAAGCGAGGGAGCCTTCCTCCCTGGTCTCCATGCTCCTCGAGGCGGAATGGAAGCGGGCCGAGACTGCCTATTCGACCCTGCGTAAGGAATCGCACACCCTGAACCGTCCCATCGTCTCCAAGGCGGTCGAGGATCTGGAGAGCATCGTTCGGACGGTCCTGGCCGTCGCCGAGAACGGGATCGACCGTGAGAAGGGGTTTTCCGAGACGGTCACGATGATGATCCTCATTGGCGTCGGGAGCGGGCTCCTGGTCGCGAGCGTGGTCGTCGTCCTCCTGCTTCTCCGCATCCTTGGCCGAGGCAAGGACAGGAAAGCTGTAAAGGCCGGAGATTCTTGACATGAGGTCGGTTCTCCTCTTTCCGTTCCGGGTTCCCTTCCTCCTTCTCAAGTGGATGTTCGCGGGACGATACCGTTTCGTGTTCCTCCTCATCCTCGTATTCGGCGGCATGGTCTTCGGGACCGTCGAGGGATGGCATTACGCTTCCAGCCCGGATTTCTGCCGATCCTGCCACCACATGGAGCCCTACTGGCAGTCCTGGTCCCGCTCGACCCACAAGCACGTCCAATGCATCGGCTGCCATTTCGAACCGGGGCTCGGCAACGAGTTCCATGCCAAGTTCCAGGCCCTGAAACAGCTCGCCAGCGCGGTGACGGGGATGTACAGCTCCAGACCCTTCGCGGAGGTCAGCGACCGTTCTTGTCTCCGGTCGGGTTGTCACAGTACGAGGGGGCTGGGGAAGGAAGTGGAGTTCTCGAAACGGGGGGTCTTTTTCGACCATCCGAAGCATCTGGGGGAGCTGCCCTTCGGGATCAAGCTGGCCTGCATCTCCTGTCATTCCCAGGTGACCGTCGACAACCACATGGAAGTGGACCGGAACACCTGTTTCCTGTGCCATTTCAAGGGTAGCAAGGCCCCCGACGGCACCCCCGACCCGATGGAGGCCTGCGGCGTCTGTCATGGAGCCCCCCGGAAGGAACTCTCGGTCGGGGGGTTGAAGATCGACCACAAGGATTTCCTGAAGCGCGGGATGGAATGCGCCCAATGCCACCTGGAGGTCGTGTCAGGAACCGGGGAGGTCGGCCGGGGGAGGTGTCTGGGTTGCCACAACCAGCCTTCCTATCTCGAGGAGTTCGGGGACGTGGAGGCCCTGCACCTCAAGCACGTGTCGATCCACAAATTGAACTGCTATCTGTGCCACGAACGGATCGAGCACCGTTTCCGAACCGAGGAAGGAACTGTGGCAGAGTCCCATCCTAAGGGGCTCCCGGACGGGGACTGTTCCAAATGCCACCTGGAACCGCATAGCCCCCAAGCGGCCTTCTACGCCGGAAAGGGTGCAGTCTCCGTGCAAGGCGAGCCGGATCCGATGTCCAAATACGGGTTGGACTGCTCCGCCTGTCACGGTCTGGCCCGCCGTTCCAAGGCCGAGATCAACGCCCATTCCCGCGTGGATTCGGCGACTCTCGCCCGGGGGTCTTGCAACGGATGTCACGGGCAGGGGTACAGTGAGTTCGTGGGTCCCTTCCTCGAGAGGGTCGGGGAGGTTCAGCACCATCTCGAAAAGCGTCTCGACCGCGTGCTGGAGACCTTCCGCGGGATCGAGGAGAGAGAAGATGTCGTTCCCAGGAAGACGTTCCACACCGCGAAGAACACGGAGAAAGACCTGGCATTCCTCCGGAGGGCGCGTCCTATACACAATCCCTTCTTCGCGGTCGCTATCCTGAGGCGGGCCGACAGGGATTTGGCCGTCGTCGAAAAGGACCTTGGAGTCCCTGTCCTACCCGGACGCCCCAAGGACTTCCCGAAGGAGGGATGCCTCGTCTGCCACGAGGCCCTGCCCCCCCCGGGGAAGATCAAGCTCAAGGACGGGAAGGTCTTTTCGCACCGGATGGCCTTCAAGGCCGACGGGCCGACCTGCACGGCCTGTCACAAGGGCCCGAACCATCCGGCCAAGCCCGTCGTTCCTTACGGGGTCTGCTCCACCTGCCACAAGAAATGAGCGAGGGATCCCTCGGCTTTCTCAAGGAGTGAGTTCCAGCTTGGGGCGGATGGCCGAGCGATATCTGAGATAGGACAGCACGATGACGGCGATCTCGAAGATGCAGAAGAGGGCCGCATAGAGCAGTCCTCCTTCCGAGGAGCCGTAGGAATGCAGGCCCGCGGCGAGAACGAAGTTGACCCCGTAATACGTCATGACGACGGAGAGGAAGCTGGCGATCGAAGAGACGGCCAGTCCGAAGGGGTGGAGCCAGCCCGCGAAGCGTGCATGCACGATGCCCAGGTAGACGAAGAAGGTGATCAGGGACCAGGTTTCCTTCGGATCCCAACCCCAGTACCTCCCCCAACTTTCGTTGGCCCAAATGGCGCCGAAGACGATCCCGGCCGCGAGAAAGAGGAGTCCGACCTGCATCGTCTTGTAGGTGAGGTTCGTGAGGGTCCGGAGCATCTCGGTCCTCCCGGGCCGGAACAACTGGACCCAGATGACGATATGACCGAGTCCCATGTTCAGGGCGAAGGCGGAATAGGCCAGCATGATCGTCATCACGTGGACCGACAACCAGTAGGTGTGGGCCAGGACGGGCACGAGGGGGTTGATCGAGGAATCCAGGGGCAGGTGCTCCGAGAAGAGAAGGCAGAGGAAGCCCATCAGGCTTGCAACGAGTCCGAAGAAACGCTTGCGGTAGAGGAACTCGAGGAAGAGCCCGATCGCGATCGTGCCCCAACCCATGAAAACCAGGGATTCGTACATGTCCGAGACCGGAGCCCTTTCGGCGATTGCCCATCTGAGTCCGATGCCGGTCGTGTGAGCGGCGAAACCGAGGATCAGGGCCGTCATGCCCGCCCAATATCCCTTCCGGTTCTTGACGAAACCGAAGAAGAGGATCAGCAGGAAGCTCAGCAGATAGGCCTTCCAGGCCTTCCCGAAGGCCTCGAACTCTTCGTAAAAGATCTCCAGGGATAGGGCTTCCTCCGGAGGGTAGGTCTCGGGGCCCGCTTCCCGGAGAATTCCCGTCAGTTCTTCGGCGGCCTTGCCGAAGTCCTGTGGATCCTTGTCCCTCCATGCCTTGGACATCCGGATGAAACCGGCAAAGATCCGTTTTTGCAGGTCCGACTTCGCGTCCTTGAAGTCGTTCGGAGTTTCCCATTTTCCCTGGGAATCCTTGACGGGAACGATACGGAGGGATGTGCCGCGGAGAATCCCGGAGAGTAGTTCCAGGCGGCGGTAGACCTCGAGGGCGTCCTTCTCGATCTTCGTCAGGTCTTCGTGATTGCGGTCCTTGGTGATCGCGCGACCGGCGACCTCTTGGAACCGCGGATGCATCATGAGCCGCAGGAAGGAGAAGCGTTTCTTCCCCTCCTCCAACTCCATCAAGGCCTTGAGTTCCTTACTGTCGATCCGGATATACGGTCGATTCCGGAAATCCTCCGGGGCGAGGTTGTAGCCCCAGAGCAGTTCGAGAGAGCTCAGGCCGTCGTGCTTCCTATGCCCGGTGATCGCGGTCGCGAACTCGTTCGCGAAAGTGAGAAGGGGTTTGATTCTTCCCGAGGACTGGATGGCCCAGGCCTTGGTCTTCTCGACCGGCATTCCCGTCGGGCCGCCTGAGGCCTTCGCGGGCACGGAGGAGAGCAGGACCGCGGCCAGGAACCAGAAACCCGTCAATGCCCCCTTCGTTGCGGTATGACCCATGTTCGTGGCCTCCTGTGCGGGGTTCTTTTCCATGTTCGTCACCGACTCCTTCCTGTTCATGGGTTCCGGCCCGTCGATCCCGGGCCTCCTCGGTTTTCCGTGTCCGCGCAGATACCAGGCGATTCCCAGGATGATCAGAAAGAAACTCGGGTAGACGATCGGGACTCCCGGGTCCTTGGAGACGGAGAGGATCGTCATGTCCGGGCCGCCTCTCTCCCCGAGCTGGTAACTGCTTTGGAAGAGCCGGAAGCCTCCGTAGTCGAGCGGGCGGTTCATCGAGATCACGGTCTCGATAGGCTCCTCGTCGATCCCGTGCGGAGTCACCTTGACCTTCGAGGCATAGGTCTTGGGACGCCTCGAACCGGGGTAGAACTCCAGGATGAAGTCCTCGAGTTCGAGACTGAAGGGCAGTTCCTTCGTCGAGCGTTTATAGGCGAAGAGGAGCGAGCCTCCTTCGAGTCCGATTTCGTCGTCCCAACCCCGGCCGATCCAGAAGGTGTTTTCCTTCCCCTTCCAGTGGGCCTTCAGTTTCAGGAAGGCGCGATTCGTCTCTTTCCCCTTCTTGGAGGATTCGACCCGGACCTCGGCCTTGGCGCTCTTCACGAACCGTTCGAGTTTGAAATCCAATCCGAGGTTTCCGACTGCGATTGTCTGCCCCTCGATGATTTCGAGGGCGGGCCCCCGCCCGATCGAGGCCGAGAGTTGGATCCAGAACCTCTTGCCTCCGTCATGGAGGATCGAGACCAAGGGCTTCTTGCCGGCGGAATTCGCCTCGAGGCGGATCCTTTGAACGAGGGGGGCTCCCTTCTGGCCCCGGATCGAGTTGAAGGTAGGGAAATTGGCGAAGACCTTGTGGATCTCTGTGTGGCTCTTCCCCCGGACCTCGACGACGGCGGCGGGATTACTGCCCGATCCGGGGACGTTGCGCAGCTTGCCCTGGACGATCTTGGCTTCAGGCATGAAGGACAGGACCTTCACCGAGATTCCTTCCCCGGCCTGGACGACCTTCCCGAGAGAAGCGGGAAGGGGGAGGTCCAGGGGGGAACCTTTCTCGGACACGAGGACACGGATGCTGGAGCCACCGGTCTTTCGCTCGGGGAGACGGCCTTTCAAGGCTTCCGGGTCCCGGATCACGAGGAACTCGATCTCGACCGGGCCGACGTCCTTCCTGCGGAAGTCGGCATGGTCGGCGATCAGCCATTGCCTGCCCTCGACACCCATCCCGGAGAGCTGGAACTGGATGCCTGGGCTCCCCTCCACCCCGGCGTCCGTAAGGTGGACGTAAGGGGTCCCATCCTCGAGGAAGCGTTCGATCGAGAGGCCGGGATGCCCTTCCTCCTCCTCGAGGAGGGTGATCCCCGCGAGTCGCACGGTGTCGGGGAGTTCGAGGATCTCGTGGTAGGGCTTTCCTTTCAGGGGCTTCCAGCGTAGATCGAGGTGGCTGCGATCCAGGAAGAGGGTCCTCGATTCGGTTCCCTCCTGCACGGCCATCCGCCCCTCGTATCCGAAGGTCCGGGACACCCAACCTCCGAAGAGGAGCAGGACGATCGAGAAGTGGGTGAGGACGAAGGCCCACTGATGCCGTTTGATCGGGATCCGGTTGATGACCGCCACGATCAAGTTGACGGCGATCAGGAAGAGGAAGAGATCGAACCAGGCCGTCCGGTAGACCCAGGATTGGGCGAAGGCCCTTGAGGTCGAGGATTCGATCAGGGTCCCGACGATCATCGCGACCACCCCGAAGATGAGCAGGACCATCGTGAACTGGACCTTGCCCAGGAAGCGGAGGAAGCGGAGGGCCGCGGGTTCTGTCTTCGTGCTCATGCGGGCGTCCATCCCGGTCAACCGGGTACGGAGGAAGGCTCGGTCCGCCCTTCCCCGGGAGGCTTCCCCCCCCCGGGAGGTCCGGCGGTCATTCGGGTCCGAGGGAACCCGAGCGGAACGATGTCGGCGACGCGGAGGTAGTGCAAGGCACGTGCCGGGAAGCGGCCTTTTTTCGATCGGATTTCCCGAAGAGAAGGAAGGTGGACGATCTGCCGAAGTCTCGGCGAGTCTGCCAAGAACTCGTCGTCACGGAGGATTGATTCAGGAAAAAATGCCGTGGCCCCTTCCGGGGTGGGGTATTTTTCCATGCCTGCCCGAGCCTCGCAAAACTTTGTCATCGCAATGTCATCGAATGCATGGCGGGGACCCGGAAAAGGATGCGGCAATTGCGCACGAGGTCCGGGGCCGTCTTTTCCGGGTGGCCTGCTTGTTGCTCTTCTCCCGGTCGCTCACCTCGGAGGCGGCTCCGAGGAGCCCGCCTAGGGGCGGGAAGACGAGAAACTGAAAACCGTTCGTTGGACACCTTCCCTGCCACAGATGGAAAGGATGAAAGTCATGAAACTAACCGCCGGACTCCTGTCCTTGGGTTGCCTGATCGCGCTGAGCGCCCCCGCTTCTGCGCAGATCAAGAACTCCACCCACGACTTCAGCACGAAGACCTGGAACTTCCGTGCGGAAATTTGCCGGGTCTGCCACGTTCCTCACGACCATGACTACACCACCAAGCGCGGCCTTGTCTCAGGTCTGTTGTGGAACCACGCGCTCTCCAGCGCGACCTACACGATGTATACCAGCCCCTCCCTGGATGGAGCCATCGACTCCGCGCCGACCGGGACCTCGAAGCTCTGCCTCGGCTGCCATGACGGCACTGTCGCCCTCGACGCCTTCGACAAGAACCCGGACAACTGGGTCGGCAGCTACCTCGGCGGCAGCGCCCGGGTGCCGGGGAGCAACTACTGGAGCGGCAGCACCGGCGACTTGAGGGCCACGCACCCGATCTCCATCGTCTACGACGAGACGAAGGACAAGGGGCTGGCACCGAAGACCACGACCTTCGGCGGCTCCGGGACGATCGCGGACGTCCTCGAGGGTGGGACCAAGGTCCAGTGCTCGACCTGCCACGATGTCCACAACGAAGCGGGCGAGGCCGTTCCCGGCACCCACCTGCTCCGCATCGCCCAGACCACGGCACAGGGCGGCACGGCTTCCGGGCTCTGCCTCACCTGCCACGTGAAGTAACGCATATCCATCCTCTGAGGTGGGAAAGGGCGCCGGACCCTTCGGGTTCGGCGCCCTTCGCATGTCCGGATCGGATCTTGCTCCGTTGCTTTCCGGCGGAACCCGAGAGGCCCGTGAGTGCCGTTCCGGCCGGGAACGAGCTGCGGCTTTTTCCCGCTCCGGGGGGCCGCTAGCCTGGAGCCGTCCCTCTCCTGGAGAGCCTGAATACGATGAACCCTTCCTTCCAAGCCAGCATGCGCCGGTTTTCGAGAGCCTGTCGGTTCTCCCTCAGCTGCAGCGTCATCTTCCTCCTCGGATCCTGCGCCTCCGCGGGTTCGAGGGAGGGGGAGCAGGAGAAGGTCTTCTACCCCGAACCGCCCGATCCTCCGAGGATCCAGTTCCTGATGGCGATCGCCGACGGTGAAGACCTGGAGGGAGGACCCTCCGGTCTGGACAGCCTCCTCTTCGGCGGGAAGAAGAAAGGAGGCAAGCCCCTACTGCGGCCCTTCGGGGTGACCTTCCATGAGGGAAAGGCCTACATCACGGACACCCGTCTCGGAGTCGTGATCATCGCCGACCTCGAGAAGAAGAAGGTGGACCTCGCTCCCGTCAAAGGAAGAGGGCGGACGATGAAGCCGATGGCCGTCGAAGTACTCGAGGACGGTCGGATCCTCGTTGCGGACGCCGGCAGGCGCCAGATCGTCTTCTACGACCGGAACTGGAAGTACCAGGCGGAATGGGGTCCCTTCGGCAAGGGGAGCGTCCCCGTCGACGTGAAGGTCAAGGGGAACCGGGTCTACGTCGTCGACGGGAACCGGAAGGGGGGAAGCCTCCGTGTGCTGGACCTGAAAACGGGGAAGGAACTGTTCGTTCTGGGGAAGAAGGAGACCCGGGCCGAATTCCTCCGGGGTCCGACGAGCGTAGCAGTCGATGACAAGGGATTCATCTACGTCGTCGACACGATCTACTGCCAGGTCTACGTCTGGGACAAGGACGGAAATTTCGTCCGCCACATCGGAGAACCGGGGGACATGGCGGGGCAGTTCGGGCGCCCCAAGGGGATCGGGGTCAGCGAGAACCTCCTCTTCGTCCTGGACACAGCCTTCGAGAACTGTCAGCTCTTCGATCTGGACGGGCGGATCCTGATGTTCTTCGGTGGGCCGGGGACGGGTCCCGGTCAGATGTACATGCCCGCGAAGATCTGGGTCGGGGACGAGGGTCTCGAATACTTCAAGGACAGGATCGATCCGGATTTCAAAGCCGAACATCTGATCCTCGTGACGAACCAGTTCGGCCCGAACAAGCTTGCATTCTACGCGTTGGGTCACCACAAGAAGTTCAAGTATCCGAAGAGCGAGCTACCGGAAGTTCCCTCCAAGCAGGCCCCCGAGGAAGATCCCGCGAAGAAGGGGCCCGGCGCCCCCCGAAAGGGAGCCGGGTCCGGGGAAATGCTGGACTAGGCCGCGAACTTGACGAACGACGCTCCGCGATCGACCGGGGAAACCGCCGCCTCTCCCTCTTCCACCGAGGAGAAGAAGGTCCTCGGTCCTCTCCTCAGGAAAGGCGAGGCGGGGGGGCTGCCATCCTCGATGGCCTGGTTGATCCAGTTGCGCTGGATCGCGGTCCTCTGCGTCTCCCTGACCCTCGTCCTGGCTTTCGGACTGGGGGTCATCGACCACCTCCTTCCCCCCCTGGGCGTGGTCTTCGGGCTGTCCCTGTTCAACGCGACGCTCTGGGCCGCAGGGAGGAAGCACCTTCCGATCGCCATCCCGGGGCCTCCCAAGAGCCGATACCGGCGTGTGATCGCCCTGCAGCTCCATGTGGACCTGTTCGCCCTCACGCTCCTGTTGCATTGGTCGGGCGGGGTCGAGAACCCGTTCTCCCTGTTCTACCTTTTCCACATCGCGATCGGTTCGATCCTCCTGACCACGAGGCAGACCGCCGTGCTCGTCGCCAGCGGTTGCCTGATGTTCTGTGTCCTGAGCCTCGGGGAATACGGGGGATTCCTGGAACACCATCCGATCAAGCTGATCTCGGGGATCGACGGAGAGGACTCCTCCCTGCTTGCGATCTCCCCTTTCTTCGTGCTTGGAAAGGTCTTCGCGACCTGCCTGACGATGGTCGGAGTCGCCTTCTTCCTCCAATCGGTCGTGCGCCGGCAACGGGAAGCGGAGATCCTCCGCCGGCAGCACGAGAGGATCGCCGTCTCGAGGCAGCGCCTGGCCCGGATCGGCGAGATCTCCGCCGGGCTCGCTCACAGCATCCGCAATCCCCTCCATGGCGTCCTCAACTGCCTCGAGATGGTTCCCGAGGAGGCTCTGGATGAGTCTGATCGAGAGAACCTCGCGCTGATGAGGGAGGGTTTGTACCGGATCCAGGGAGTCACGGACCGCCTCTTGGTCCTGACGCGGGACGCCCCTCTCCGGAGGCAACCGGGCGATCTCATCGACCAGGTTCGGGAGCTGATCCGTTACGTCGAGCCCCAGGCCGCGAAGGCGGGGATCGAGATTCGGTCCGAACTGGCTCCCGTTCCCTCCCTGATGCTCGATCCGGACCGCATCCACGAGGTCCTTTTCAATATTCTCGACAACGCCCTCGACGCCTGCCGGGAATCCGGCGGCCGGCGGATCACGATCCGTGGGGGCACGGCGTCAGGGGACGGCGGCAAGGCCTTCATCGAGATCGAGGACGAGGGGCCGGGCCTCGAGGAGGGCTGGATCGAGAAGATTTTCGACCCCTTTTTCACGACGAAGGCCATCGGAGAGGGAACTGGCCTCGGACTTGCAATCGCAAGGAGGGTCGTGGAAGAACATGGAGGCCGGATCCTCGTCCGGAGCAAAAAGGGCAGGGGGTGTTGCTTCAGGGTCGAGCTTCCTCTCGGGGACCGGCCTCTGGCCCAGGAACTCGAAGGGGAGGACGCATGAAGCCGAATCTGCAAGTCCTCGTTGTGGACGACGACCGGATCAGCCGCCTGACGACTGCGCAGCGATTGCGGAAAGGGGGGTACGGCGCGGATGCCGTCGAGAATCCCTTTCTGGCTCTCCAGAGGCTCGGCGAGGAGCGCTGGGACGTCGTGCTCACGGATCTGCGCATGCCTCGCATGTCAGGCATCGAGTTCCTGAAGAAGGTCAAGGAGAAGCATCCGGAAGTCGAAGTCATCTTGATGACGGCCTTCGCGACGGTCGAGACGGCAGTCGAAGCGATGCAGTCGGGCGCGTCGGACTATCTCGTGAAACCCTTCCGGTTCGAAGAGTTGGATCTACGTCTGAAGAAACTGCAGGAGCTGAAGGAAGCGCACAAGGAACTCGACCATCTCCATGCGATCCTCGGTGATGCGAAGGGTTTCGGAGGGTTGGTCGGGCATTCCCCCCTGATCCGTGAGGTCTATGAGAGGATCCAGATCTTCGCGGATCATGACGCTCCGGTCCTGATCACCGGGGAGACCGGGACGGGAAAGGAACTGGTCGCGCGGGCGCTGCACCAGGGGAGTTCGAGGGCACAAGGCCCCTTCGTGCCGATCGCCTGCGGGACAATCCCTCCGGAACTGGCGGAAAGCGAACTCTTCGGCCATGAGAAAGGAGCGTTCACCGGCGCCCACCAGCGCAGGGAGGGAAGCTTCGGGCGGGCGGACGGCGGCACCGTCCTGCTCGACGACATCGATGACCTGCCCTTGAACATCCAAGTCAAGCTGCTCCGCGTCCTCCAGGAAGGGACCCTGATCCGGGTCGGGGGGACGGAGGAGATCCGGATCGACGTCCGCGTGATCGCGACGACGAAGGTGGACCTCGCCGAGGAGGTCGAGCACGGCAGGTTCCGGGACGACCTCTTCTATCGACTGCGGGGCCTGGAGATCCGCCTGCCTCCGCTCCGAGAGCGGGGGGAGGACGTGCTCCTGCTCGCCAAACACTTCATCGATCTCGTCGCTTCCCGGGAGGGGAAGGAACCGAAGCCCTTGTCCCTCGAGGCCGCCCGACTGCTCCGGGAATACCACTGGCCCGGCAACGTGCGTGAGTTGCGCCGGGCGATGGAGTCGGCCTTCATCTTGTGCCGGGGCGAGGAGATCCTTCCCGAGCATTTCCCCGCCTTTCTGCCCCGCCGGAGGGGGGAGCCCGGGAAGGATCTCCAACCTTTCTCCCTCCACCTCGACGGGCTCGAGCGCATCGATTTCAACGAGATGGTCCAGACCTTCGAGGATGCGATGATCCTTTGGGCCCTTTCTCAAGCAGGCGGGCAGCAGACGAAGGCGGCGGAACTCCTCGGCCTCCCTCGCACGACCTTTCAGAGCAAGCTGAACCGTACCCATCCCGGGTGAAACGCCGAACTCTCGGCATGGTTGCCGGTGGGGCGGCAGATTTTGTAAGTTGCTGCCAGAAGGCCGCTTGTGGACTTCACGGAAGTCATGAGTCCGTGGTGCGCCGAAAAACCGGCAGGGGTGTCGGTCGGGGGAAGCCGGCCGAGGGGCCGATGGTCGAGGCACCCTGCGGCGGGTTCCCCGGGGCGTTCCGAGAAGACCGCGGGAAAGGAGTCGGGCCATCGGAATGCCCGACCCTCGGGATTGGTGGGCGATACTGGACTTGAACCAGTGACCCCTAGCTTGTCGAGCTAGTGCTCTAGCCAACTGAGCTAATCGCCCTTTCGGAGTGCCGCTCCACGGAGGTTCACGTCCCCGCGGGCCGGACATCGAAGCGGGTGTTCGGGGCCCATGCAAGCCCTTTCCGTTCGCTCTTCTCCTGGGACGGGGAAGGGATGGGGGGCGGTGCGGCTCCTACTCGGAAGCTCGAATCCCCTTCCCAACGAGCTTTCGGCGGGCGTTGACGCGGAGGGGGGAAGGGGAATACTGGCCGGGCCCTTTCTCCTGATCCTCGCGGCGCAGTGATCCTCCGCCCGGGAACCGCGGTCCGCCATTCTCGATGAACCTCGACCTGGATGTACGAGTCCCGTCTTCCGGCGAACCCCGGCGTGTGGATTGCGCGGGGATCCAGATCCTGTTCGAGCGCAGCATGCGCGGGGTCCGGGTCGTGGCCCTGGAAAGCGATCCGATCTGGAAGGCCGTTCTCGGGCTTCCGGAAACGGGGGTGATCCGGATCGCCCCGAGGCTTCCCCGGCATCCGCTCGAATGGGAACTCGAGAGTCGCGTCCTCCTCGTGCCTGGGGGGAGGGTCCGAGGCTGGTTGAAGGTTCCGGTACTCCTTCACCTCTTCTGGGTCGAACCCGGCCGGGACCCTCTCCCGCTGGCCGTTCTTCCGGATGCCTCGTTGAAGACCGGCTGGAGGGAGGAAGGCGGCTACTTCCACCCATGGTCCGCTCCCCTCAGCGAAGGACCGTGGGGAGGGAGGACGCTCCCCTCCCGGCGATGCTGGGTGCGGGTCGTCCTCGAACAGAGTTCCGAGGGAGGACCGGAGGCTTTCCCGATCGAGCGGCTCGGCCTGCACTTCGAGGGGCTTTCCCCGAAACGTCTGCGGGGGGATCTGATCGGACCCTGCGTCCGGTGGACCCGGGGGCCGGGAGGCGGCCAGCGCCTGCGGCTCCTTCCCGAATGGGGGAACGGGGATCTCCCCCAGCGTCCCATACGGTCCGCGGTCCGGAAGGAGGCCGCGCCGCGATGAGCCTCCGACGGTTCCTTCCCCGCGGACTCGTTCTCCTCCTCCTCCTTTCCGGAGTCTTCGGGAGTTGCGTCCTGCCTCCCGCCGGCGTCCGCGACCGCGGGTTGCAGGAGAGGATCCGGGACCTCGAGACCCGCCTCGCCGTGCGGGAACGGGAAGCCCGGGAACGGGAAATCCGGGAATTCGTCTCCGAGGAGAATGCCCGGATCCTCCGTTTCCTCGAGAAGGGGCTCGAGGCAGCGAGAAGAGAGTCCGAGCAGAGGACGCGACGGCTCGAGGAAGGCTTGAAGAAGGAACTGGAAAGCGTCCTCGTCAAGGTCACGGAAATCCGGAACGCGGCGAGGGCCGCGGAGACGGCGCGCGGGCGGAAGGACGCCGATCTCCTCGCCAGGGTCGCGGAGAGGTTGCGGGATCTCGAAACGGGTCTCGAGGATCTCCGGAAGGAATTCGGGACGGCGATCGAACACGCCGCGGAGAGCCGGGCCCGGATCCTCCGCTCCCTGGACGAGCGACGAAGAGCCCTCGCGGAAATGCGGGGTGCCTCGAGGATGCAGGAAGCTCGGCTGACGAAACTCGAACGGGAGTTGGACCTGTTCCGCGGGGTCCGGGAAACGGATCGGGAGGAACTCCGAAACCTCCTTCGGAGCTTGAAGGCGGAGGTCGATGGGCAGGGAATCCGGATCGAGGCGCTGGGAAGGGAGATCAGGAAGGGCACGGGGGTCCGCTCCCGAGGGGAGCGGAAGGAGGCGGCCGGCCGGGAGGAGAGTGGAAGGGAGGAAGCCGCTTCCGCTTCCCGGAAGGAAGAAGAGGAGCCTCCCCGGAAGGAGAAGAGGAAGGAAGGAGAAGTTCGGGAGAGCGGTCCACGAAAAGAGACCCGGAAGGTCTCGGGAGACTTCGGGAGGGTCCCCCCCCCGAAGTCCCGGAGGGAGGAGTCGGACGGGGATACCGGGAAGCCGGAGGTAGTCGCCGCCCTTGGTCCCCGGAGGGAGAAGGAATCCGGAAAGGTATCCGGTCCCGGCATTTTCTGGGAGGACCCCTGGTCCTGGGGACCGGGCCTTCTCGCCCTCCTCTGTCTTCTCTGGCTCGTGCTCCGAAGGCCGGGGGAAGGAGCTGAGGCCGAGGATCGGGTCCTTTCGGTTCCGCCTTCCTCCTCGGAGAGGAAGGGGCCGTTCCCGGGGGAACCCCCGAGGGGGGTCGGGGCTCTTCTCGGGGACGGAGAGGGAGCGGAGGAGGGAGGGCGTCCGCCCCTCTGCCTGCGGCTCCGGATCCCGGCCGAGGAGTGCCGGGAGGACGCCTTCTCTCGGATCTCGGATTGGTTGCGGGGGGAATCGAGGATCCTCTGCGAGCCTCCGCCGCGCGTGGAGGTCCGGGGGGACGGATCGTTGTCCCTTCGTTGCTACCTGCCCGGTGACCTCCCTGAGGCCCAGGTCGAGGCCCTACGGAAGGAGAGCGCGGAACGGGTCCGCCTCCCCGCGAAGAGAACGGAGGCCTGAGGAAGTCCCCGTCCCCCTCCGGCTACCCCGCGCGCTTTCCTTGACCTCGCGGGCTCCCTAGGATGCCGGCCCGCGAAGGAACGGCCCCACGAGGATTTCGACGGAGGCATGACGATGATTCTGGGTGTTCCCAAGGAGATCAAACCGCAGGAAGGCCGAGTCGGCATGGTTCCGGCGGGGGTCCATCGCCTCGTCGGCGAAGGGCACGAGGTCCTGGTCGAGGAGGGGGCGGGTCTCGGGGCCGGGATCGAGGATCGGGAGTTCCGTGAGGCCGGGGCCGAACTGGTCCGGGGTCCGGAGGAGGTCTTCGGGCGCGCGGATCTGATCGTCAAGGTCAAGGAACCCCTCCCCGAGGAGTTCGGGAGGATCCGGGAAGGTCAGGTCCTGTTCACGTATTTCCACTTCGCCGCGGATCGGGTCCTTACGGACGCGATCCTCGCCTCCAAGGCCTTCGCCTTTGCCTACGAGACCCTCGAAGTGCCGGGTCAGGGGCTGCCTCTCCTTACCCCGATGAGCGAGGTCGCGGGGAGGATGGCCGTCCAGGTCGGGGCCTACCACCTGGAGGCTCCCCGGGGCGGAAACGGAACCCTGCTCGGGGGGGTGCCGGGGGTCCGTCCCGGGCGGGTCGTCATCCTGGGGGGGGGAGTCGTCGGTACGGAGGCGGCACGCATGGCTTCGGGTCTCGGAGCCGAGGTCACGATCCTCGACATCGACCTCGAACGGCTCCGGGATCTCTCCTTCCTCCTGCCTCCGAACGTGCATGGGCTGTATTCGAACGCCTACGCGATCCAGCAGCAGTTGGCGGGGGCCGATCTCCTCGTCGGGGCGGTCCTGATCAAGGGGCATCGGGCTCCGCGGCTCGTCCGCCGGGAGGACCTGAACCTGATGAAACCGGGTTCGGTCATCGTGGATGTCGCCGTGGACCAGGGAGGCTGCATCGAGACCTGCCGGCCGACAACGCACGAGGATCCGACTTTCGTCGTGGACGGGATCGTCCACTACTGCGTGGCGAACATGCCCGGGGGCGTTCCCCGGACCTCGACCTTCGCGCTGACCAACGCGACCCTCCCTTTCATCAGCCGCCTCGCGAACCTCGGCCCGGAACGAGCGATCCGCGAGGACGGTCCGCTTTCCACGGCCGCGAGCATGGTGAGGGGGGTGTTGACCGACGAGGCCGTCGCCTCGAGTTTCGGGATGGAATGGGCTCCGGCCTCCAGCGCTCTCTGAACCGGACATGACGGAAACCGCGAGGATCGGGATCCTGACCGTTTCGGACCGCGCGAGCCGTGGCGAATACGAGGACCTGGGGGGGCCGGCGGTCCGCGAGGAATTGTCCCGGATCCTCGCGTCCCCCTGGGAGCCCGTCTGCGGGGTCGTCCCGGACGAGAAGGAGCGGATCGAGGAAGCCCTCCTCCGGATGGCCGACGAGGAGGGGTGCTGTCTCGTCGTGACGACCGGGGGCACGGGACCCGCCGCCAGAGATGTCACCCCCGAGGCCACGCTCGCGGTCGGGGACAGGGAGATGCCGGGTTTTGGGGAACTGATGCGGAAGGTGTCGTTGGAGGTCGTTCCGACCGCAATCCTCTCCCGGCAGACGGCCGTGACCCGGGGCCGCTGTCTGATCGTCAACCTTCCGGGGAAGCCCTCGGCCATCCATGACTGTCTCGCCGCGGTCTTCCCGGCGATTCCCTACTGCCTCGATCTCCTGGGAGCGGCGCGGCTCGAGACGGATCCGACGGAATGCGTGGCCTTCCGCCCCCGTTCGAAGTAGTCGGGATACGCCCATTCGAGGGCCGCCCTCGAGGCCGCTCGGCCGCGATCTACCGGGCCCGGGGAGATTCCTCCGCCGTGAACCTTCCCTGCTGCCGGAGGATCCCCTCGGCTTGCGGGTCTTCGCTTCCCTGCTAGGTTCATGGGCTGTTCAACCGCCTCCCGTGGTTTCTGGCGGGAGTCTTTCCCAGGCGTGTATCCTGGAACACCGGCCTCGTTTTCGTCCTCCAGTCCGGGTTTCGAGTTCGCTACCGATCGTCCTGGTTCCGACTGCATGAATCTCCCATTCCGCCTGCGTCCGATCGTGGTCCTTCTCTCGTTGCTCGTGGGGCAGGGGGTCCTCCATGCCCAGACGAGCCAGGCGAGTTCCCTTTCGGCCCAACACCGGTTCGGACAGACCTTTCTCACCTGGAAGGAAGCGGCCGGGATCACTCCCCCGGATGCCTATCGCGTCTATCGTTCGAACAAGCCGATCGCAAAGACGGCGGACCTGACCAGCGCCGTTCTGGTCGCCGAGGTGCCGAAAGGAAGCTACTGGAACACCCGGGCGAACCGTCCCTTCACTCTCGCGCAGGGGAAGCCTCCTCTTGCCAAGGGCATGGGCTTCCTCGTGACGACACCGGTGACGGGTGGAATCCGATACTACGCGGTCCTCGCGGTCAAGCAGGGGAGGGAGAATCGGACGATCGTATCCGGCGCGGGGGGGAACGTGGCGGGGCCGGTGACCGAATTGATCTCGATGCCCAAGCCCGTCCTCCAGGCGACGACGAACGGGGGAAAGGAGAAGTTCTTCGTCCATTTCGCGACCTCCCGGGATCGAACCGGGATGCCCGCGCAGGCCAACCGTGAAGGAAGGGTCTTCAACTATCGGATCTATATGGATCCGAACGCTCCCGGCCCTCGTCCCGTTCATGTCCTCCTCCATGCCCATTCCCAGGATTTTCGGGCCTACCCCCTTCCGACCTGGGCGGATCGGAACGCGATCTTCATCTTCTTCGATGACGACAACCCCCCCGTAACCCACAGCCTGTGGTTCGGTTACCACCAGCAATACGGAAAGGGGACCCCATCGGGGAAGGTCGTCGATTACACCGAACGCCGGATCCTCTGGGTGCTCGATCTGATCCTGGCGGATACGACGTACAACGCGGACCGCAACCGCGTCTACGCCTTCGGAGCTTCCTTAGGAGCCATGGGGGCGCTGGGACTCGGTTTCCGTCATGCGGACCGCTTCGCCGCGGTGGGAGGGGTGGTTCCGGCCTTCGGGATCGTCCACAAGGATTTCTCCCTGAAGTCGGAGGTCGACAAGATCTTCGGGACGAAGACCCTGAACCTCTTTTCCTCCCTCGGGCCGCGGATCTACGACCTTTTCGACTATACAGCACAATGTGCGAACCTGGCCGCGAGCGGAGTTGCCCCGATGGTGTTCACCGCCGGTCGCGGCGACGCGGTGACCGGTTGGTCCGAAAAGCCGGCTTTCTTCCTGGCGTCGAATCGATTCCGGCAGCCCGGGACCTTCTATTGGGACTACAGGACCCACAGCGTTCCGGGAACCTGGAGCGCAATCGAAGGTCGTTTGTTCCGTGAGCTGAGCCGGATCCGTCTGGATCGGCCTCTTCCGGTCTTCTCGAATCTCGATCTCAGTGACGATCCGGGAGACGGAAACCGTCTCAAGGGGGACGGGATCGGATCCTTGAACGGATATGCCTACTTCAATCCTCGGACCGTCGTCGAGACTGCTGCGAAGATCACCGCGGAGGTCGGCCTGAAGAACGATCCGAGCCGCCGCGATTACGCGATGAAGACCCTCGGATACGCCGATCTCACGTTCCGCAGACTCCGGACCTTCACGCCTAAGGCGGGGACCTATTACCTGTTGAGGACGACGGGACTGGCTTCCAACACCGTCATCGAGGAACGCATCCTGACGACCGACGCGAACGGACTCTTGACCGTGCCGAAGGTCGAACTCAGCCGGACTCCCCGGAGGCTCACGATCGTCCCGATGAACCTGACTCTCCCCTACAACCACATCGGGGGCTCGCGTTCGGTGGGAGGGAGCCTGGCGGTCAGTCTGGAGGCGAAGGGCGGCCAGCCGGCCATTCTCACGGTGGGCACGAGGAAAGGGGCCATCTCGACCCCCTTCGGGGTCTGGGGGATCCTGGATCCGATCATCGCCTGGGCCGGGGTCACGCCGAAGACGGGGATCGTTCAACTCTTCATGAGGGTTCCCTCGGATCCGAGGCTCCGGGGGCTCACCCTCCTGGCCCAGTCCATGGTCGGAACGAAGTTCGCCCCCCTCGTCTCGTTCAAGATCCGCTGATCCCGTCCAAGGGGGGCGATGTCGCGGATCGAACGAGGTCGGGAAAGCGCTTCCTGATCCATGAGACCAGGGGGAGGAGGTTCCGGCCCGGGCATGCCGTCGCTCCCGGACCTTTCGGATGGATCTCCCTGTGCGTGAGTATGCGGGCGGGGGGGATCCGGTATCGAGAGGTCAGGGCGAGAAGGAGATTCAGGAGCGCCTCGGTTTGAGGGCGGGTCGCGAACTGCCCCCCTCCTCTTCCCGGCTGGAAATTCCCGAGCAGGCAGATTCCGATGTTGTGACGGTTCGTCGAGCCGTTTCCCGCATGGGCTCCCTGGAATCGGAACTCACGTCCTTCGAAGACTCTTCCCATCCTGTCGATCAGGAAGTGGTACCCGATATCCGCCCAGTGCATGTCGCGGATATGGTTGCGTTGGATCGCTCTCAACTGGGATTCCGCGTCCGAACCGTCATCGGCGGCCAGCATCGCGCTGTGATGAATCGTGATCTTCGTGGGACGGCCCATCGGGTCCATACGGCTCGCATCCCCCCGCCGGCTCTTCCACTGGGCGCGGGTGATCAGGGGAGGCATGGGAAAGATCCGGTTCGCGGGGATGGAAACCGTCTTCTCCGGCAGTCCCCACCGTTTCCGCAGCCCGGCGACGAGCTTCCCGAACCTGTTCCTTCCTCCTTTCTCCACGGCCGCATCGAGGGACTTGACGGCCCCGATCCTGTCTCCTCGTTCCATCTCGATGCGCGCCCTGAGGATCCAGGCGAGGGGCGCGGCCTCGGAGACTCCCGCGTGGTCCCTGACGAGGGCGTCCAGGGTGGATAGAGCCCGCTCCCTCTTGCCGAGCAGAGATTGGAGACGTGCGATTCTGAGTTCGAGGGCGGCTTCCTCTTGTCGATCCAGGCGGAACGTTCGTTTTCCGGATTCGAGCCTCTCCTGTAGGCCTTGCAGTTCGAGGCTGGCCGATCCCCGCGGGACCGCCAGCAAGGATTCCGCGGAGAGAGGAGGTGCGGGGAAGAGGGGGGAGGAATAGGGCCCCGGTCGCGAACGGCAGCCCAGGAGGGAGGCCGTGAGTCCCAGAATCAGGATTCCGCCCTTGAGATGCATGCGCTTCCCCTCCGTTTCCGCTCACGAGACGGGAGACCTTCCCGAAAGGGCGATCATAACGGCCGCAGGGGAACGGGCCAGGATCGGCTTCCGCGTTTCGGGTCTTCCCGTGGCCCCTCGGGTTCAGGAATCCTCCCGGGATGTCCGAAGGAATCAGAGATCCCCGATGTCGTCACCTTAGACCTCGGGATTGGAATCCTGGAGTGCCAGATGAATGCAGAAGTCGACCTGGAGCTGAACGGCGAACTGGATTTCCTTCGCCTCGCCTGGCAAGCCGCGGAATGCGTCCTGGATCGGATCCTCTTCGAGGAGGACGAGGAACAGTGTCGCTACAACCTTCTGCTGGCTATACAAGAAGCCTTGACGAACTCCCTCCGGCACGGATACGGGGATGAGGCCCCGGAACGGAAGTGGATCGGTCTCCGGATCCGGGTGCACGAAGGCTGTCTCAGGATCGAGATCCGTGACCGGGCCTTCCCCTTCGACCCGACCGTCGTGCCGGATCTCCAGGACACTCCGGAAGGTGAGGTCCTTCCTGAAGGTGGATACGGACTCAGGATCATCCGCGCCGTCACGGACCGTCTGACCTATCGGCGGGAAGAGGAGATGAACGTCTTGGTCCTCGAGAAACAGCTCCTCGGAGCCGTCACGAGAGCCTGAGGCGGCGAAAGATACGATGATCGGGGTCGGTTTGAGGGACCTGGCGGACGGGCTCGCCCTGGTCGCCACGCACTTTTCGCGTGGGGACGGGGAGGAGGCTTTTTACATCCTGGACGAGAATTTCCAGGTGCTCGCCCGGGGGGGCGCCGCTTCTCTGGATCGCCGCCGCGCTCTCGTTTCCACCTCCGAATCGGGGAAGCCTCGGCTTCGACTCGACAAGGATCGGATCGGAGTGCTCGAGAGCGTCGATCTTTCCAACGGGGAGCAATGTCACGTCGTCGTGACCTCGGGGAAGGAGGGGGATCTCGAGCGGTTGAAGGTCTTCGCGGCCTGGCTCGGCGATGTCCTCCAAAGGGAGGGACTCAGGGATTTCGAGTCCGAGGATACGACGGCCCACCTCCTGGGGTGCTTCGAGCAGATTCGCGCGGTGCACGACTTGGCGGACCGGCTTCCCGAACGGGAAAGCGCCTCGGAGATGGCGAGGTTGTGTCTCCGATCCCTGATCCGAGCGGTTCCGGCACGCCGCGCAGGGGTCTATTTCGAAGGAGGGGGGGAGGGTGAAGGGCTGACGCTCCTGTTCGATGAGCAGGGTCGGGACTGCGAGGAAGAGCTTCCTCCGCGCCCGATCGTACTCGGCCCGACCCGCGAAGTCCTGGAGACGGGGACCGTGGCCTATGGTCCGATCGACCGGTACGGGATTCCTCCGGGAAGCCTGGAGGAGCTTGCGGAGAGAGATCTCTGCATCGTTCCGATCGGTCAGGGGAGGGGCCCGAAGGGCGCTCCCTTGGGAGCGATCTTCCTCTTCGACCATATTCGGTCGGTCGGCGGGCGATGCATCCCCTTCGGGAATCCGGAAGCGGAGATGGCCCAATCGGTGGCCGTGCTTCTCGGGTTGGCGGTCGACACCCGAAGAAGGGTCGCCGCGGAAAAGGAACTCCAGATCGCCCGGACGATCCAGGAGACCTTGAATCCGCGAAACCCTCCTCGTTGGAGGGGCTTGGAACTCGCGGGCGTGAACCGCCTCGCGAATCAGGTCGGCGGCGACTACTTCGACTGGCTGGAAGGGCCTCGGGGGAGGAAGCATTTACTGATCGCTGACGTCTCCGGACACAACATGGCCTCAGCCATGGCCATGGTCATGGCCAGGTCCCAGATCCGCCTCTTGGTCGAAAGCGAATCCTCTCCTTCGGCCATCCTCGGAAGACTCGCTGCGGCCTTGCACAAGGACTTGACCCGGAACGAACTCTTCCTGACCGCATTCCACATGACCCTCGAGAAGAGTCGCACAGGTTGGGTCATGCGGTACACGAATGCAGGGCACAACCCGCCTTTGCTCCTTCGGGCGGACGGTTCCCTGGAATGGTTGGAAGGGGGAGGACCCGTCGTCGGCTTCCTCCCCTCCGTCGAATACGAGGAAATGAAAGGCCGGTTGGAGCCGGGGGACCTGCTGGTGCTCTACACGGACGGGGTCACCGAGGCCCAGGATCCACGCGGCGAGATGTTGGGGGAAGAAGGTCTCAGGGTCCGCGTCGGGGACCTCCGGGACGAATCCGCGGAAGGGATCCTCGGGGGGATCCTCGAAGCGGTGGAAGCGCGGAGCGGCCCCGGCGGACAGGAGGACGACGTCACCGTACTCGTACTCAAGGTTCCGGGGGGGGGGGCGCCGAAAGAGGACATCGAGGAGCCTGCATCATGACCGAAAACCTCAAGGTCCTTGTCGTCGACGACGAGCCCTTCATCCTCCGTTCCTTGACCTTCGTCCTCCAGAAGGGGGGGTTCGAGGTCCTGGAGGCGCGGGATGGAGAGGAGGCCCTCGAGATGATCCGGCGTCACCGTCCCGGTCTCGTGTTCCTGGACGTTATGATGCCGAAAATGAACGGATACGACGTCGTCCGCGAGGTCCGCGAGGACGAGGAATTGAACGAGGTCCATGTCATTCTGTTGACGGCGAAGGGTCAGGAATCGGACCGGGCCCTGGGCCTGGACGCGGGCGCCAACGATTACCTGACGAAACCCTTCAGCCCCAGCAGGATTCTCCAGATGGCCAAGGAGGTCCTGGAGGGCTGAGCCTCGCGGAGCCCCCGCGTCCGGTCTCGGTCCGGGAAAAAAGGATCGGATGGCCGTGGGGAAAGCGGGCGGCGGATGGACGTGAAAGCCTCGGGGCATTCCGGAGGCTCCGAGGAAAACCCTTTCGAGGCGGAGGAGTTCGGCCCAATATGCGGGTATGGAAGCTTCCCGTCCCTTCGTCTTCGATACCGGAGAGAGCGATTTCACGACCACGGTCCTCGATGCGAGCCGGAGGGTCCCGGTGCTCGTCGATTTCTGGGCGGATTGGTGCGGTCCGTGCAAGGTCCTCGGCCCTCGGCTTGAGGCTCTTGCCGAGGAGTACGGGGGGGGGTTCCTTCTCGCCAAGGTCGATACCGAGAAGGAGGTCCGCCTGGCGACTGCCTTCCAGGTCCAGAGCATCCCCTTCGTCGTGGCCTTCAAGGACGGAAGACCCGTGGACGCCTTCATGGGGGCCCTTCCCGAACCCAAGCTCCGTGATTTCCTCGACCGGATCGGGGCCGCACTCAGGGGCGCTGCGGAGAAGGAGGAGCCGACGGGAGCCGCGGGGCCTCTCGAGGAGGCTCTCGATCGGATTCGGGAAGGCGATCCCGAGGGCTTGAAGGAGGCGATGGAGGGCCTTTCCGGGATCGAGGAGGAGGGGCCGGATCAAGAAGACGCGCGCCGCTTGGAGGAGGCCCTTTCCTTTTTCGTGACCGACCCTCCCCCGGGGGAGGAGGCGGCGGAGGCCCTGCGATCCGCCCGCGGGGCCTGGGTCGCGAAGGACCTCCCCAGGTCGATGGAACTGCTCCTGGAGTCGATCGCGGCCGATCGAGGGTTTCGGGACCAGTTGGCCAGGAAGGCCCTCGTCGTCCTGCTGAGGGCTCTCGAGGACCGCAGCGCGGAACTCGTCGAGGAGACCCGGAGCCGCCTGGCGAATCTCCTCTACTGATTTCCGGATCCTCGTTCGAGGGTGGTCGAGGGACTTCCCTGGCTCGGAAGGAGCCGCTCCAAGAGGCGCGGAGGCCCTCGACCCCTCGCGGAACCGATCCGGAAGTTACAAGCCCGACACGTTCCGAGGCCGCATCGCCACTGCTTCGCATTAGAATGGCGGCAGGGTTTCCGCCCCGGGGCGATCACCTTTCTCGTTTCCCGTTCCGCGTGGACCCTCCCGGTTCCCTCGTTCCCTTCCTATCGAATCCCCGCTTCCGGAGCTTCTCCACCGGAAGTGCTTCTCCAAGGAGGCTCGTCGATGACGACCCAGATCACCGGACCGGTCTTCACCCGGCATCGCGCTTCCGCAGTGCGCGGCGGCGGAGGGATCTCCAACCCCCAGATGGCCAATGAAGACCTGACGCCATGGCAACCGACGGCGACCGATCCCTGGGACGAGAAGAAGGCCCGGCACCTCTTCCGCCGGGCCGGCTTCGGAGGACGCCCGAGCGAGATCGCCACCCTCGTCAAGTTGGGGGTGGACCGCGCGGTGGACCTCTTCCTGGTCGTTCCCAACCTCACGATCCCCGAAACCGGGACACACATGTTGCCCACCGGGGAAGTCCTCAACCTGAGCACCTATTCCGGCCAGGTCGCGGCCTGGCTGTGGCTCATGGCGAACTCCTCCTGGCAACTCCAGGAGAAGATGGCGCTCTTCTTCCATGACCATTACGCGACCGGGATCAACAAGGTCCGCTACCCGGAGATGATGGGAAAGCAGATCAACCTGTTCCGAAGGACGGCGCTCGGACGCTTCCGGGACCAGTTGATCGCCGTCTCCGCGGATCCCGCGATGCTCTACTGGCTCGACAACCGCCTCAACCGTCGGGGGAGGCCGAATGAGAACTACGGTCGGGAGATCATGGAGCTGTTCTCGATGGGGGTCGGGAACGGATACACCGAAAACGACGTGAAGGAAGCTGCGCGGGCCTTCACCGGCTGGACGGCGATTCTCGGCTACTTCTATTTCAACCCCTCGGCGCATGACTCGGGGAACAAGACCTTCCTGGGTTCGACGATCACCGGAAGAACGGGAACCTCCGGGGTCCTCGAGGGCTTCGATGTCGTCGACATCATCCTCAAGCAGAAGGCGCCGGCCGAGTTCATGGTCAAGAAGATCTGGGAGTGGTTCGTCTACGAGAACCCGAGCCGGGTCCTGATCACGAAGCTGGCGAACAGGTTCCGGCAGGACGGCTACAACTTCCGATCTTTGATGGAGTTGATCTTCCGTTCGAAGGCTTTCTATTCCTCCTCGGCGATGAAGGCCCTCGTCAAGAACCCGGTCGAATACGTTATCGGGGCCCTTCGGAACACCGATCAGCGCAACGTCAGCTACACGAGGGTCGCGAACCGATTCCTCCGCATGGGGTGGCCGCTGCTCAACTTCGCGGGTCCCGACGGCCTGCCCGACGGCACGTCTTGGATCAATTCCCAAAACGTCATCAATCGATCCAACTTTGCCTCCGAACTCAATACCCGGAGCACGAGGGGCTATCTGCGGACCGTCATCAGCGGGTTCTACCTGAACCGCCATGATTGGGTGGCCGAAGCCAAGACCCTGGGGCTCACGACTCCGACGAAGATCGTCGACCACTACCTGAAACGGCTCGTGGACGGGGAAGTGCCCGCCTCCGTCAGGACGGCCTTGATCGATTACATGACCCGGACCGACACGGGTCGGCTCACCTGGAATCTGACGCTCTACGGACAGCAGAAGATCTCCGGGCTCGTTTACCTGATCATGAATCTTCCCGAATACCACATGAACTGAGGAGGCGACGATGGAAACCACGAGACGAGAACTCCTCGCGGGCGGCCTCGGCGCCGGCCTCGCACTCCCCCTGGTCCGGGGCGGGCTCGCCCCTTCCTGGATGACCGCCGGGAGCGGCACGGAAGACATCCTGGTCATCCTGCAGCTTCGTGGAGGGAATGACTTCATCCACAACCTTTTCCATCCAGACGAGCCGAAGTACGCCGCCGCGCGGCCGACCTTGAAGATTCCGAAGACCAAGGCCATCCAGCTGCAGACCAACGGGGCCCTGTACCTGAATCCGAACCTGGCCGCGTTCAAGGCCCTGTTCGATGCCGGAGATCTGGCGATCATCCCCGGGGTCGGCTACCCCAATCCCAACTTTTCCCATTTCCGCTCCCTCGACATCTGGGCGACGGCGGATCCTACGGCCACCTCGGCCTATTCCGGGTGGCTGGCCCGTTACCTGCAGAAGGCCTATACGGGAGGGTTCGGCGTGCCGGCGATGGACTTTGAGAGTTCCCTGAACCGCTGGTTCACCGGGAATCCCGTCCCCACGTTCACGAGCATCTCGACCTTCCAGTTCCTTCCGGATCCCGCGACCAGTTTCGATCGGAAGCTGGAGATCGCGCTCCTCGAGTCGAATGCGAAGGCCCTGCGCCCTCTGGCGGGCCCCAACCTGAAGTTCGTCGCGAATGCCGTCGGGAAGACCCCCGGGGATGTCGGCCTGATCCAGAAGACGGGCGCCAACTACAAGCCCCTGGTCACCTATCCCTCCGCGAATTCGAAGGAGCGCGCGGTCTCGAAATACCTCCAGATGGCGGCCCGCTACATCACCGGCGGCCTCCGTACGCATCTCTACCAGATGTCCATCGGAGGTTTCGACAACCATGCGAACGAGGTCACCTCGACGGATCCGACCGCCGGAACCCTGAACGAGTTGCTCGCGGCGGTGAGCAAGGGGGTCAAGGCCTTCCTGGACGATCTCAAGAAACAGGGGGTGACCCGGAAGGTCGTTGTCATGGTCTTCTCGGAGTTCGGCCGCCGGGTCGGCGAGAACGGGAACCTGGGAACCGACCACGGAGCGGCGGGCATCACCTACGTCGCGGGAACCCCCGTCAAGGGCGGACTCCATGGCGCCTATCCGGACTGGACGAAATACAGCGGGCCCGCGTGGAACCGCGTGAACTTCGCCTACACGACGGATTTCCGTTCGGTCTATGCGACCTTCCTTGAGAGGTACTGGCTCGTGAACTCCGCGCTGGTCCTCGGGAAGAAGTGGACCCCGCTCTCCTTCCTGTGATCCGGCCCTGGGGGAAGGGTACGGCAGCCGGGGATTACCTCTCCGGCTTCTCCTTCCCTTCTCCGCCGGGGTTCCCGGGATCCTCGTCCTGGAGCCGGAGTTCGACCGGGTCCGGGCCCGGGAGGATCCATGACCTCCGTGCGAGTTCGGACCGCGTTCCGCGGCTTCGCTGGGCTTCGCAGCGAAAACCGAGGTCGGGAGGGAGCCCGTCGAACTGGAATTCCCCCCGCTCATCGCTCAGAAGATCCTTGCGCAACAGGGCGAGGATTGGGGACTCCTTTACTCCGGCGACCGGCCTCAACCTGACGACTACTCCGGGGGCGGGGCGACCGTCGGGGGCCTTCACGATCCCGTGGATCCTCGCTCCCTTGTCGAGTTCCAGGTGGAGTTCCGATTCCTCGCCCGCCCGGATCCGGATCTCCGCTGCAGCCGGCACGAGACGCGGCCCCGTCGCGAGGACGAGGTGCCTTCCGGCCGGGAGCCGTGGCAGATAAGCGCGCCCCCTCCGGTCGGGGAAGGCGAGCCTGGAGGGGAGCAGAGAGGTCCAGTCCGCGGCCAATCCCTCGAGGGATCGCGGGCGGATCCGGAGCCTGAGGTCGAACGGAGGGGAAAGGTCGTTCGTCCGGACCTCGAGGGCGAGGGAGCCGGTCGGGATTCTTGAGAATCCCGCCGTGCGGGCCCCGCTGCGGACCGGAGCGAGGTAACGGAAGGAAGTCCCCGCGGACTCCAGGAGGAGGTCACCCGGGGGCAGCCCGGCCAGGGTCCGGGCTCGGGGTTCCAGGTAGCAGTCGAAGCGGGAGGGGAGCGGGCCCGCCCTCCGATGCCCGAGGATGTGGAGAGGGGGGCGGGGGGAGGGGAGTCCCTCGAGTTCGAGTGTCCTCGGAGTCCAGGGGGGAAGATCCAGGACCCTGTCCTCTCCTTCCGCGGGGAGGGCGAGGTCGAAGGCGGGCCCGGTCCCGGCCCGGGATTCCCAGCGGACCCGGAGAAGGAGGCCCAGGGCCGGGATCGTGCAGGGGCCCTCCCCTGGATCGAGGAAGGCCGCTCCGGGAGGGGCGAAGGAGGTCGGGAGACGGAGACGCCCTCCCTCGGGAACCCGGGCCTCGGGGAAGAAGACCCTGCGCGGGGGCGACCAGCGGGGGCGGATCGTGAAAGTTTCCCGGGGCCGGAGACGCAACTCGGCCTTCCAGGAGAAGGCGTCCTCCCGGACCAGGAGGAGCCGGTAGGGGCCCGGGGGAAGGAGCAGGCGGAGTCCCCGGCCTTCATCCGAGGTTCCGTGGAGATGGAGAAAGGATCCTCCGGTCTCCCGATCCCTGGCGAAGCAGGTCCATCGGAAACGGTGCCCGGGGTCTCCGGGGATCACGAGCGTGGAGGCGGGAAAGAGACGGAGCGCCGAGAGGGAATGGGGACTCCTGCGGTGAAGGATCGTGGAGACCCGTCCCTCCCCCGGGGCGACCGCCCAGATCCGGTAGAGGTTCCCGGGGGGGACCTTGAGTCTCCATCGATTCCGGGAATCCGTCCGGGTTTCGTAGATCTTCGTCCGGCCGAAACCCGGATCGGAGGGGAGGTCCGTCTCGAAGACCTCCTCTTCGGCTCGGGCGAGCACGAGGGTCCTTCCTGGCGAACCCCCCTCCACCCTCCCTCGCAACACGAGCCCTCCCGCCGGGGTCTGCGCCTGGCAGAGGAAGAGGGGGAGGAGGAGGAGCATCGGATCAGAGTTCGGATCGCCGCGTCAGGATCCGGGAGACGAGGCCGTAGTCGACGGCTTCCTCCGCGTCCAGCCAGAAGTCGCGGGAGGCGTCTTCCAGGACCTCCGCTTCCTTCTTCCCCGTGGCCTCGGAGACGATGTGGTTGTAGCGGTCCCTGAGCTTGAGGACCTGCTGGGCGGTGATCCGCAGGTCCGAGGCGGTCCCCTGCCCCGCGGTCGAGGGCTGGTGGATCAGGAAGCGGCTGTGGGGGAGACAGAGCCTAGACTCCCGGTCGCCGGCCAGGAAGACGAGGACGGCGGCCGAGGCGCAGAGCCCGTTCACGATCGTCCGCACCGGGCAGCGGACGAAGCGGATCATGTCGTACATCGCGAAACCCGAGTCCGCGCTCCCCCCGGGGGAATTGATGTAGACGGAGATCGGGGATTCCGGATCCTTGTCCTCGAGGAGGAGAAGCTGTCCGACCACCGTCCGGCACATCTTGTCGGTCACGGGGCCGCTGACCAGGAGGGTCCGCGATTCGAGGAGTTCATGCTCGATCCCCGGGGACCAGGGCCCTTCGCGCTTCTGGGTCTCCTCGTCGTCTTGCTGGCGGGTCGGGGTGCCGGTGATGTCCACGCGAGTCCTGTCCTGAACCATGCTCGTTCGATACCTCGGGTTGGGGCGGGTGTTCCGCCGGGTTGTCGGGGTCCTGCGCTCCCGCCCTCGGAGGCCGGATTCCCCGGCCCCCGCGGGAGGAGAACGTCCGGACCCGCCGGATGTTCTCGGGTTCCCATTCTTAGGGCCCCTTTCCTTATCGACCAAGCATTCCCCTCTCCGGAGGGTCCGGGGCCGCGAGACCGAAGTCCCGATGGGGCGGAGGGATTCGGCTCCCGGGGCTCGGAGGGGAGGGCCGGGAAGGGGAAGGAGGGGGGAGACTCCGGGAATTTTTCGTCCCTCGCTGGCGGATCTCCATGGTCTGTGCTAACAAGGTAGCAGCGATCCCCGGCGGAAGCCGGGAGCTCGCGACGGGAGAAGCGGGAGGCTTCCCCCGTAAACGGCAAGGATCCTACGATCGGGGCTAAGGAGCCCCCCTGCCGATGGTCGAAACGATCCATGCCGGTCGTCCACCCGGACTCCCGACCTTTCCGGCGCCGCCGCTCTCGAAAAGAAGTGACGGGGCTGTGCGGAGGGAGACCGCCGAATCCAGGGACCCCGTTCCGGATGCGGCGAGGAGTCCGTTCGAATGCGGGATTTCCGCGGAGCGCGGTCCCGGCCGCAGGCTCCGCATCCAACTGCAGAATGGAAAAGGGTGACCTCGGAGCCGGGCGGTTTCCGGAGTGACCCGCACACGTTCGCCAACCCTTGGTAAGCACCGGTCCGGTTTCCTCCTGCGGAGGGGCCGGGAGCGTGCAAGGAAGGTCCGTGTTGACCGAGACCACCACGAACACGAAGAAGAAGCCGTACGGAAACAAACGGCGAGGGAACCGCCGGAGGAACCAGAGAAAACGCCGGCTCAGTCCCAACCAGATGCCCAAGATCGAAGGGCCGACCGAACCCGGCGGCGGAGTCCTCGAACTCCAGAACGACGGGAGCGGCTTCCTCCGATTCTATGAGAACAGCTACCTGGCCGGAGAGGAGGATATCTACGTTCCCCCGTTCCTGATCCGAACCCACGGGCTCCAGTACGGGTCCTACATCGAGGGCCTGGTCGCCCAGCCTCGTAAGCCCGGCCAGAAGCGGCTGCTGGCCGAGGTCACGAAGGTCGACGGGATGGATCCCGAGGAGAGGCGGAAGCTCCCCCCCTTCGGGCGCCTGACCGTCGTCGATCCCCAGCCCCAATTCGTTCTCGAATCCGGGGACGGGGACCTGAGCCTTAGGATCGTGGACCTTCTCGCCCCGATCGGATACGGGCAGCGGGGCCTGATCGTCGCCCCCCCGCGTTCCGGCAAGACCGTCCTTCTTCAGAAGGTTTCGAATGCGATCGCTCAGGCCGACCCCGACTGCCACCTCATCGTCCTCCTGATCGACGAACGCCCCGAGGAGGCCACGGGCTGGCGCAGGTCGGTGGGGGACGGCGGGGAAGTGCTCGTCTCGACCCTGGACGAGGGGCCCCGGAACCACGTCAAGCTCTCCGAGATCACCCTCCAGCGGGCCATGCGGTTGGTCGAATGCGGGAAGGACGTCGTCATCGTCCTGGACTCGATCACCCGGCTCGCCCGCGCCTACAACTCGGAGAATCGAGGCGGCGGAGGCATCCTCTCCGGCGGGCTCGGGGCCAAGGTCCTCGAAAAGCCGAAGAAGTTCTTCGGCTCCGCCCGCAACATCGAGAACGGCGGTTCCCTGACGATCCTGGGGACGGCCCTGATCGAGACCGGTTCGAAGATGGACACCGTGATTTTCGAGGAGTTCAAGGGGACAGGGAACATGGAACTGGTCCTGTCCCGGCAACTCGCCGAGCGGAGGATCTTCCCCGCCTTCGACATCGAACTCTCGGGAACCCGCAAGGAGGAACTCCTGCTGCCGAAGCCCGTCCTCGATCGGGTCTACACCCTGAGGCGGGTCCTCGCGACGATGCATTCCCTGGATTCGATGCCCCTGCTCCTCGAGAAACTGGGCCAGACCAAGAGCAACGCCGAGTTTCTGGCTTCCTTCCGGGTGAACCAGTAGGGACCGGGACCCGCTCCAAAGCCTCGTCTTCGGGCGGTGTCGAGTTCGGTTTTCGCAGAAAGTCCGGAAGGTCCCCCGGGGAGGCCGGGCGTTTCCCCTCGAAAAGAGCCCCGGGGCGGGAGTATCCCATCCGGAAATGCGTCGGGCGGGGCCTGGTCTCTTGCAAGCCTTTCCGGGGACCCGAGCTTCGTTGACAGTCCGAAGGAAGGTTCCTACTCTCTTCCCTCCCTTTGGTTTCCGTCCGTCCGGTCCCCTCCCCCCCGAATCCCGGGACCGGCGGTTCCGAGGGGGTCCGTCCCCCTCCGACCGCCCGGCGGAAAGCCGGATTCCCGGATCCTTCTGAGAGCGATACGCCGATGATCCAGGTTGAGAATCTCGTCAAGTACTACGGGACCTTCGCGGCCCTCCAGGGGATCGATTTCCAGGTCCCCTCGGGGCAGGTGCTCGGCTTCCTCGGACCCAACGGAGCCGGCAAATCGACGACGATGAAGATCCTGACCGGCTACCTGATCCCCAGTTCGGGAACGGTCACGATCGACGGCATCGACGTCCTCGAGGATCCGATCCGGGTCCGGAAGAAGGTCGGCTATCTCCCCGAGAACAACCCTCTCTACCACGACATGCGGGTCGACGATTACCTGGGGTTCATCGCCGACGTCCGCGGAATGTCGTCGGGCGGAAGCAAGACCTCCGCGATCGACCGTGTCGTCGATGTCTGCGGCCTGAAGCGGGTCTGGCGGAAGGGGATCAAGGAGCTGTCGAAGGGTTTCCGGCAGAGGGTCGGCCTCGCCCAGGCGATGATCCACGACCCCGAGATCCTGATCCTCGACGAACCGACCTCGGGACTCGATCCGAACCAGATCGTCGAAATCCGCGAGCTGATCCGCTCCCTCGGGGCGGACCGGACCGTTCTCCTCTCGACGCACTACCTCCAGGAGGTCGAGGCCACATGCGATCGGATCATGATCATCGCCCATGGCCGGATCGTCGCGGACGGCACCCTCGAGGAGCTGACGGGCAGCCTCCCTCCCGGCGAACTGAAGGTCACGGTCAAGGGGCCCAGGGAGGATGTCGAGAAGCAGTTCGCCGAACTCTTCCCCGGAGGGGAGGTCCGCTTCCGGCCGGCCGAACACGACGGCGAGGTGTCCCTGCGGATCGAATCCAAGCCGGAAAACGACGAAAACGTGCTCGAGGCCGTCTTCGACCTCGCCAAGGGGAATGGATGGAAGCTGCTCGAACTCCACAGGGAGAATGCGACCCTCGAGCAGGTCTTCCGCAGGCTGACGATGGATCCGGTCGAACAACCGCTCGTCATGGGAGGTTCCGGTGTCTGATACCCTGGTGATCCTCAAGCGCGAGTTCCGCTCCTATTTCCTCTCCCCGATCGCCTACGTCGTCGGCGCCCTCTTCCTCGGCATCGGCGGATGGCTGTTCTTCGAGGGCCTGTTCTTCGATACGGGACAGGCGGCCGAAGCCAAGATGGAGTCCTACTTCGGTCTTCTTCCCCTCTTCTTCATGGTCCTCGTGCCGGCGCTCTCGATGCGGCTCTGGGCCGAGGAGCGGAAGCTGGGGACCCTGGAACTCCTGATGACCTTCCCGGTCAAGACGATGCACCTGATCCTCGGGAAGTTCTGCGGAGCGCTCTGCTTCGTCGCCGTGCTCCTGGCCCTGACCCTGTTCTACCCCGTGACCCTGGCGTCCCTGGGCAACCTGGATTGGGGGCCGGTGCTCGGGGGCTATCTCGCGACCCTGCTCCTGGCCGCTTCCTACCTCGCGCTGGGGATGTTCATTTCGAGCCTGACGCAGGACCAGATCATCGCCCTCCTCGTGACGGTCTCGGTCCTCCTCCTCCTGATCCTGATGCGGCAGGTCGGCATGCTCATCGGTCCGTGGTGGGCCGAGGTCTTCGCGATCGCGAGCCCCCGCGAACATTTCAGTTCGATCGCCCGCGGAGTCATCGATCTCCGCGACATGCTCTATTACGGCGCCTTCTGCGGGTTCTTCCTCTACCTGAATTCCCTGGTCCTCGAGGCCAAGAAGCAAGTCGGCTGAGGCGAGGGAGGGTGCGAAGATGACAAAGACGGAACGGAAACTCAGCTACGCCGAGACCCACGGGACCGGGAACCTCCTCGTCACGATCCTCCTCGTGCTCGGGATCCTCGTCGAGATCCTCTACTTGACGAAGGACGTCTCGATCCGGCTCGACCTGACCGAGGAAGGCCTCTACAGCCTTTCGCCTTCGACGAAGAAGGTCCTGAACAAGCTCGAACAGCCTCTCGTCATCGAGGCCTACCTGAGCAAGAAAATCCCGGGCTTCATGGTCGAGGAGCGCAAGAAGATCCGCAACCTGCTCGACGAATACAAGCAGGCCGGACGAGGGAAGGTCAAGCTGGTCTTCCTCGATCCCCTCGAGGACCAGACGATTCGTGACAAGGCCGCGCGCCTCGGGATCCAGGCCTCCCAGATGCCCGATGTCAGTTCGGGAAGCTTCTCGGTCATGGAGGTCTGGCAGGGGCTCCGGATGACCTACGGCGGGGACAAGCAATACGTCGTACAGGTCATCCCCAACGCCTCCGCCCTGGAGTCGACCCTGACCCCGAAGATCCAGGAACTCGTCCTCGGCCGGCGGCCCAAGATCGCGATTCTCTCCCGGAAGACGCAACCGGCGCCGACGAACCCCTTCATGGCCCAGCAGCAGCGCGGAGGTCCCGGATGGGATCTCGTCCAACGGCCGATGCAGGGGCGTTTCGATATCGTCCAGATGGACGTCTCCGACGGGAAGCTTCTGCCCGAGGATCTCGATCTGCTGGTGCTGATCGAACCCAAGAAGCTGACCGACTGGGAGAAATACTGCATCGACCAGCATGTCATGCGAGGGGGGAACCTCCTCGTCCTCGAGGATGTCGCCGATTATCAGGTCGACAATTTCGGCAGTTTCATGCGCAACAGCTTCGATCTGGACGCGGCCGACTCGGCCTACAAATGGAAGGACCAGCTGGCGGCGTATGGGGTCGAGGCCAGCGGGAAGCTCGTGGCGGATCTCCTCCAGCAGGCGATGCTTCCCTACTACAAGATCGGCTATCAGATGGGCCAGCCAACCCTGGCCGGCATCGTTCCCTATCCCTACTGGTTCCGGATCCTTCCGGTCGACTGGTCGGAATACGCGAGCAAGCTTGTCGACGATCCTTCCGCGGCCCCCGAACTCGCGAAGCGCCTCGGTCCGTCGATCGATCCGAAGCATCCGGTCCTCGAAGGCTTGCAGAAGATCCGGGTGTTCTGGCCGACCGAGGTGAATCTCGCGGAGAAACTCCCCGAGGGCGTCGAGGGGAAGGTCCTTCTCCGGTCCTCGGCGCTCGGACTCGTCGAGGACCCGCCGCAGAGCGCCGTGCCCGACGCGCCCGGGTTTTTCAAGGGTCTGGCGGATCGTCTCAAGAACGAGCCGAAACGTCAGATCCCCTTGATGGTCGCTCTCAAGGGGAAGTTCCCCTCCTTCTTCAAGGGCAAACCGATGCCGGAGCGGCCGGGACAGGAGAAGGAGAGCGACGAGAACGGAGGTCTTCTGCAAGGAACCGAGACGGGGGGCGACGCGCCGGCGGCCCAGGATTCCGGAGGGAAGACCGGAAAGTCCGGGACCGCCGGGGACCAGGCCGGGGAGAAGGCGGGGGACCAGGCCGGGGAGAAGCCCGATGCGAATGCGGCTCCCCAGGGGCCTCCGGCTCCGGAGGGCGGAGCCGGGGAGCAGGCCGAAAAGGGCGGGAAGGACGAGCTTCCGGCCAGGATCGACCAGGGAGAGAAGGAGTGCCGGGTCGTCGTCGTCGGGGACAGCAGCTTCATCCGGGATGACTTCCTCCAGGGTGTCGGTCCGGCCCGACAGCCCAACAGCGGACAGGGGGGACCGGCCCTGTTCATGAACCTGCTCGATTGGTTGACGATGGATCTCGACCTCGTCGAACTCCGGACTCAGAGGACCGTGGATCGGACGATGACCTACGTCTCCCAGGATTTCCTGGGCGAGTCACAGGAGGAATACAAGGAACGGGTCGCGGCGAAGAAGACCCTCCTCCGGTTCCTGAACGTTCTCGGGCCCGTCATTCTTCTCGTCGCCTTCGGGTTCCTGACCTGGTCCAAGCGGATCGGGGAGAAGCGGCGCTTCCTGGCCGAGGTCCAGGCCGACCTCGACAAGAGGGAAGTGGTGAAGGGAGGTGCGAAGTGAGGAATCAGTATTTGCTTCTGGTCGTCTTCCTCGGCCTCGGGGTTCTCTCCGTCGTCAAGGCCGTCGCGGACCGCAAGGACTACGTCTCGATCGAATCGATCCCCCGGATGTTCCCCGGCTTCACGGCGGACAACGTCTCGAAGATCGTGATCTCGAAACCGAAAGGGGAGGCTAAGGTTCCGGGGTCCGAGGAGGAGATTCCGAGGGAATCCCTGGCCTTCGTCCGGCAGGAAGGGAAGTGGATTCTCGGCTCCGGCAACTTCGCGGGGATTCCGGCCAGGGAGAGCGAGATCAAGTCCCGGATCCTGGAGAAGATCCCCGAGATCGAGATCTCGACCTCCTCGCTGATCGTCGAGAAGGCGGACGACATCAAGCTCAAGGACTTCGAACTCGACGAGGCTTCGGCGGCCCTGATCGAATGTTACGGAGCCGACGGGGGAATGCTCGCGGGCCTCTACATCGGACGTACGGCCGGCGGGGCGGATCTGGGGGAGAAGTCGGCGGACGGAGTCTTCGTTCGAAAGAAGGGGGACAAGCTCGTCGTGAGGTTCGAGGACCGCTTCGACCTCGATCTCGATCCTCAATCCTGGATCGATAAATCGATGCTGGACCTTCCCGAGGCGGATATCCGGGAGATCACCCTTCGGAACGAGAAGGGGGAAATCCAGTTCAAGCGTGAGGAAGGCAAGGGTTGGAAGGCGGTCAAGGGTAAGCCGAAGGACATGGGCAAACTCCGCGAATTCGAGGTCACCGCGCTCCTCGGGCGGGCGCGGAGCGTCTACGCCCAGGACTTCATCGCGATCAACGACCCGAAGCTCTGGCCTCGTTTCGGACTCGAGCCCCCGAAGATCGAGGTCCTCGTCAAGACGAAGGATGGAAAGGTCCACGGCCTGCGGATCGGCAAGATGGTCGAAGGAAAGCAGGAATACCATGCCGTCATCGCGGAGGGCCGTCTGATTTTCACGATGCCGGATTGGGACGTCACCGCCTTCGAGAAGGACCCGAAGGATTTCTTCGATCCCGCCTCCGCGAAGGAAGAAGGAGACTCGAAGAAGGAGAGTTCGGATGGCGCCGGAAAGAAGGACGGCGGGGATAAGGACGGAGAGGCTGCCGAGGTGGGCGGCCCGGGAAAGGGGGAGACCGGAAAGAACGAGGTCGACGCGGCGACGAAAGAAGGGGCCGGGAAGGCCGCGACGCCCGGCTCCGGGAAGCCAACGACCCGACCCGCGGGCGGCGGGAAATGATTTTCCATGGAGTCCGACTTGCTAGGATCCGTTTCATGAGGGGCCAGCGGTTCCGGCCCTTCCGCCGGAACCGCTCCCGCACGCTTCGAGGGGGGGGACCGGCGGCGGCTTCCCCCGGACCCTTTCCCCACTATCCCCTTCCCGGAGTCTTCTCCTGATGTCCGCCTTCCGCCTCCTTCACTCCCTCGTCCTTCCTTTCCTCGCGTCCTCCTGGGTCGTACTCCCCGGTTCGGCGCAGGCGCCCTCCTCTGCTTCCGAAACCCCGATGCAGGTCGTCGAAGAATCCCCGAAGGGGAACGAAGGGCTTCGGAAGGCCATTCGGCGGGCTCTAGAGATCGAGAAGTCGCTGACCCCTTCGATCCGCGTCAACGGTGTGCTCCTGGACCCCGAGGAAATCGACCGCCAGACGATCTATCTCATCGGTCAGCGGCAGATGAGGCAGAAGCTCGTCGAGCTCCTCGTCGACGATCAGATGGACCAGCTCATCAAGGAGGGGAAGCGGAAGCCCGAGGATTTCAAGATCCTGGAGAAGGAAGTCCAGGCCTTCATCGCGAAGCAGGTCAAGGAATACAAGGAGAAGAATCCCGACAAGGACTTCTGGGAACAGCTCCGCAGGTCCAACACCTCGAAGGAGGAGTTCCTGTCGATGAACCGCAGCACCTTGTTGTTCGACAAGGTGTTCTTCCCCGGAATTCCGTCCAAGTGGCCGGACCTGACGAAGGAGGCGATCATCGCGGCCGGAGGCGCCCAGGGGGAGGCCTTCTACAACCGTTTCGCCGACAACGTGAAGGAGGGGCAGGAGGTCCCGGGGCTCCTTCTGGCCATCTGCCGCCAGTGGGTCATGCAGCAACTCCAGAAGTGGTCGGATGTGCGCTATGCCTCCGACGGGCTTCCTCCCTCGATCATCATGCAGGTCAATGGCAGGGTCTGGAGGACGAAGGACGCGATCAAGGCCCTTTCCCTCAGGATCACGAAGGAGGACCGGGAGCGCGCCCTCGTCGAGATTGCCTTGAACGAGGCCCTGAAGGCCGAGTTGAAGAAGAAGGGGAAGTGGCTGACCGAGGAGGAATTCGCGAAGGCCTACGAGGAGTTCCGCAAGCCCTACGAGGGGTCGCCGTTCACCGTCGAGGTCGTGGCCTTGAACTTCAAGGGCTTTCCCTCCCTCGAAGCCTACAAGCAGCGCTGGCGCCTGGAGACCGCATTCTCCCGGATGATCGCGGCCGAGGTCAACGACGACAACCTCGCCAAACATGCGGAGCGCGCGAAGTCCTTCCTGGGAGACGGCCGTGTCTCGGTGGACTTCATCCGCCTTCCCGCGATGTCCAACGCGACCGGGAAGTGGATCCCCGGCGGCTTCGAGAAGGCCATGAGCCTCGGGAGAAGGATCATGGACGATCTCGCCGCCGGAAAGCTCGGTTTCGAGGAGGCGATGAAGCGCTACTCGGAATGGCCCCCCGAACAGAAGCACCAGGGCCGCTTGAGTTCGAAGTCCTTCAACGAACTCCGCGGAGAACTGCGGGAGACGGACTACACGGACTTCGTCCACGGATTCTCGATCGGCGCGATCTTCTTCTATGACATCGAAGTCGGATCGATCGCGGGTCCCTTCCGGGGCCAGGACGGCGTCTACATCGGAAGGGTGAACAGCCGTCAGCCGCCCACGGGAACCGTTTCGATCGACGACAAGAACATGCGGGACCTCGTCAAGCAGGATTACTTGAGCACCCGGTTTTTGAAATGGGCGAACGAGGTCGCCTCCAGGATCGAGATCCGTTGACCTCGAGAGGGGGCGGCCGGTACACCTGAGGAGACGGTCGCGGTTTTCCGGGGAAACGGAAGCCGCGCCGAGGGTGCTTGGATGGGTGATTCCGGTCGAGGCCAGGGAGCGTCCCTGGGCCAGCTCCTGGCCCTGCTCGGGGGCTATCTCCTCCGTTATCGGGGGCTGGTGGCCGGGATCCTCACCCTCGGTGTCCTCCAGGCCGCCATCACGAAGGCCCCGTATTTATTGATCAAGGACGTCGTCGACGTCTTCAGTCCCCCGAGTTCCGGAGGGTCGGGATCGCTGCCCCTCTACGAAGCCCTCGAGAGCTTCAAGGACAGCCTCCTGGGGGCTCTGGGGCTCGAGGCCCTCCAGGGTTCGAGGGGGGTCGGGAATCGGCTCGCGGGGTCCTCCCTCCTCCTGGCGGTGCTCGCGGTCCTCGGGGGTGTCGTCATCTATTTCTACCGCTACCTCTCGAATCTCGCGGCGACCAGGGTCGTCGTCGACATGAGGAACCGGCTCTGCAGCCATCTCCTGTTCCTACCTTCCGGCTACTTCGGGAAACAGAGGACGGGAGACCTGATTTCCAGGGTCTCGAACGATACGAACACGATCCGCCATTCGTTCACGCTCGTCTTCGAGAACGCGGTCCTGGAACCCCTTTTCCTGCTCGTGAACATGGCGATCGCGTTCTCGGTGAACGCGGCGATGGGATGGTTCGTCGTATCGATGGTGCCGATCCTGGGCTTTCCGATGGCCCGTTTCGGCCGGAAGGTCCGGAAGGGGTCGGGGAAGAGCCTCGAGGCCCTCTCGGAGGCCACGGATGCGATGGCGCAGATGTTCGTGGGATACAGGACCGTCAAGTCCTACCGCCTGGAAGAGCAGGAACTCGAGGAGTTCGAACGGGTCAACCTGCGCTTCCTGAGACGGACGATGCGGATGGTGCGGGCCAAGGGGGCCTCCCAGGGCCTCCTCTACTTGACCTACATGCTCGGGTTCGCGGGCATGCTCTACGGTCTGCAGTTCCTACCCCGGGGGGACCTGGCGGCTCTCGGGATCGGACTCGCGGCGGTCGGGACGAGCTACACGCACATCAAGCGGGCGGCCCGGACCTTCAACCTCCTGAAGGAATCCCAGGGCGCCCTGGATCGGATCCAGGAACTCATGACCCTGCCGAAGACGAAATCCGCCGGAGAGGGTGGAGTGCGACTCGAGCATCCGGAGGGGAGAGTCGTCTTCGAGAACGTGACCTTCGCCTACGAGGAGGAAGCCGTTCTGTCGGACCTCAGTTTCGCCGTCGCTCCGGGGGAGAAGGTGGCCTTCGTGGGGCCGAGCGGCGCGGGCAAATCCACGATCCTGAACCTCCTGGCGCGCTTCCATTCCCCGAACGAGGGGCGCATCCTCTTCGACGGAATCCCGCTGGAGGAGATCGATCTGGATTCCTACCTCCGGCACGTCGCCCTCGTCGACCAGAGCCCCTTCCTGTTCCACAGATCGATCCGGGAGAACATCCTCCTGGGAAGGCCCGAGGCGAGCGGGGAAGAAGTGCGGGCCGCCGCCGAGGCCGCGCGGGTCATGGAGTTCGCCGAGCGGCTTCCCGAGGGGCTGGACACGATCGTGGGAGAGGCCGGGAGTCTCCTGTCGGGGGGGCAGCGCCAGAGGGTGACGATCGCGCGCGCGATGCTCCGCAATCCGGTGCTCCTTCTGCTCGACGAGGCGACGAGCGCCCTCGACACCGAGAGCGAACGGCTCGTCCAGGAGGCCCTGGACCGCCTGATGGAAGGGAAGACCTCGATCGTCATCGCCCACCGCCTCTCGACCGTCCGGAGCGCGGACCGGATCTTCGTGCTCGAGGGAGGGAGGATCCGGGAGGCCGGGAATCACGAGGACCTGATGCGGAAGGAGAACGGGCTCTACCGGCACCTGCACAGCCTGCAGTCCTGAGGGGAGGACCTGCGGGCAGGAGTCAGGCCCCGGTCTCGGGGTCCGGCCCCAGGAGGACGACGGCCTGGACCTGGCAGAGTCCGGAAGCCTCCGATCTCCCTTCCCAGGTCTTTCCCTTGAGGTTGACGCGGTCCTCGGGAAGGTCGAGGCGTCGGGCCAGCGCCCTGCGGAGGAGGGGCCTGTGGGGGGCGATCCGGGGGCGATCGCAGACGAGGACGAGGTCGGCGGACAGGGGGCGCAAACCTCGCTCCCGGCACCGTTCGAGGGCCTCCTCGAGGAAGGTTCCCGAGTCCGCGTCCTTCCACCTGGGGGCGGTGTCGGGGAAGAGGGTCCCGAGGTCGTCGAGACCGGCCCCTCCGAGGAGGGCGTCGGTCAGGGCGTGGAGAAGGACGTCCCCGTCGGAGTGGCCCGCCGGGCCGACCTCGGAGTCGAGGACGACGCCCCCGAGGCGGCAGGGGCGCCCGGGCACGAGAACGTGGGTGTCGAGCCCGAGTCCGACTCGAGGAACGTTTCTCCAGGGGTCGGGTCTCGCGTTCATGTCTCCTCCCGGTCGTGACGAAGGGTCTCCCGGGCGAGGGGCTCCAGGAGGGGCAGATCTTCCGGATAGGTCACCTTGAGGTTCGTCGTAGGTCCGAGCACGCAGCGGACCTCGAAGCCGAGGCGTTCCGCGAGGGAACTCTCGTCCGTTCCGCGGAGATCCCGGGTCCGGATCGCCTCCTGCATCCGTTCGAAGACCTCACGGCGGAAGACCTGGGGCGTGGCCGCGGCGCGGATCTCGCTTCTCGGAAGGGTCTCCTGGATCCGCCCCTCCGGATCGACCCGCTTCAGCGTGTCCCGGACCGGATGGGCGCAGATCGCGGCTCCGGTCCGAAGGGCCGAGGAAAGGGCCTCGAGAGCCTGGCGTCGCGGAAAGAAGGGGCGAGCGGCGTCGTGGACGAGCACGAGATCGCAGGCGGAGAGTCCGGCCCCGCAGAGGGCGGCGTAGGCCTTCGCGCAGGATTCCTGGCGGTCGGCGCCGCCGTCGACGACCGCGAGGACCCGGGCGCGCTCGAGGGCCGGCCACAGGGGGGGAAGACCTCCGCTCCGCGCCGCGGGGTCGATCGTGAGGATCGTCCCGAGATGCCCGGGGAGAGCGGCGAGTCGCTCCGCGCACCACTGGAGAAGAGGACGCCCCTCGACCTCGAGGAAGGGTTTCGGGATCTCCCCGCCGAGCCGGGAACCCGAGCCCGCGGCGAGGAGGAGGGCGGCGAATCCGAAGCTCTCGTTCTCCACCCGCGCATGATCGCCTCTCCCCCTTCGTTCTGCTAGCTTGGTCCGCGATGCGCATCCTCGGTATCGATCCCGGGACCCGGGTCGCGGGGTACGGCTGCCTCGACCTTCCGGAAGCCGGACCGCGTCCGGAGGGCGGGGGGAACTTCGCGAACGAGCGGGCCCCCGTGGGAGGGGGACGGCCCAGGCTCCGGGAGGCGGGACTCCTTCGCCTGGGACCTTCCTCCCTGCCCGTTCCGCGACGCCTCCTTCGCCTGGCGGAACTCCTCGAGGAACGGATCGAGGCGCTTCGGCCGCGGGTCCTCGTCGTCGAGGAGGCCTTCGCGGGGCGTGGCCTCCAGGCCGCCTTGCGTCTCGGTGAAGCGCGGGGGGTCGTGCTCCTGACCGCGATCCGGGCGGGCCTGGAGATCGCGCAGTATCCGCCGGCGACGATCAAGCGGAGGGTGGCCGGAAACGGGCGCAGCAGCAAGGAGCAGATGGCCCGCCTCCTGGCGGCCAGCCTCGAGGCCCCTCCGAGGGCCATGGAGGGCATGCCCCTCGATGCCTCCGACGCTCTCGCCGCCGCTCTTTGCCACGCGCTGAGCCTCGGGGGTAGGGTGGAAAAAGTCCCGACCCCCGGCCCCGGCCGCACTTGAACCCCCCTTGCCGCCGTGGTAACAAGAACGGGCTTCCAGGTGGGAACCCTTCGCAAAGGGGGACTGAGGACCGGTACTTTTCTTTCGAGGAAGGGGGCGGGCCGCGAGGCACCGTCCTCCGGAGGTCCGGAGGAGAGGATCTTCCGGGCGATCCGGGAACCCAGGTCCCGAACATGATTTCCGGTCCGATACCACCTCATCCCCGTCTCGTGGTCGAAGGTCTGCTCCGCTTCCACCGGAGCCGGAAGCAGGGGGAGGCGGCCCCGCCGGCCGAGGACCCCGGTCTTCCGGTCCCCTCCGGCGCCGATTTCCTCGAAGAAGGTCTCGAACTCTTCGAGCAGGACCTCGTCCTCGAGGAGGGTTTGGCCATCGATTTCTTCGGAAAGGACGCGGGGGGGGCTCCGGTCGCCGTCCTCGCCAGCGAGGAGGAGGAGCAGGATGAACTCCCGCTTCGTCTCCTCGACCTCGATGCATGGTTCCGGCGCGGGCGGACCCTGCCCCGGGGTCTCCTGGCCCAGGCCTGTCCCGCCCTCGCGAAGGTCGAACTCGGGCATGGACTGCGCTTTGTCCTCGTCGCACATTCCTATGAGTCCCGATTCCTCGAACGCCTCCAGGGGCTGGACGCCCTGGACCTGACCGTCCTCGAGTTCGGAAGGCTCAGGGTGAGGGGCGAGGGGCTCTGGTTCCTGCGCGCCCTTCCCCCCTGGGACGGGGACCGGGACGGCCGGCGTCCGCTGCCCGAGGGCCTGGCCGACGAGGACATGCGGGGGCTCGTGGCCCGCCTGATGGATCGGGTGCACGAGATCGATCCCCGGCCCGTGATCCAGGGCGATCGCTACCACCGTGAAATCTGGCTGCGAGGGGGCGTGCACTTCCGGGTGGAAGTGGACGGCGCTTCCGTGGAGATTCGGATCCCCGAGAAGGGGCAGCATTGGATCCTCGGGGACGAGGGGGACATCGACAGGATCCTCGACGCCCTGCTCCGGGTGGAGCTCGAGAGGGAAGCTCTCGGCGTGCCTTCCCGGGACGGGGACGCAGAATGGGAATCGCCGAGGAGGAAGAACGGCTCCCTGTCCACCCGCTCGGAGGACTCCGGGTCCGGGGGGACTCTCGGGGGGCGGGTTCATCTCTCCGAGGAGGAAATGGCGGCCTTCTTTCCAGATTGAACGAAGACCGCCCGGCTCTTTTCCGGGATGAAGCCGGCCCTCCCCGGGCTCCTCGAGTCGCGGGGAAACGGCCGGGGAACGGCCGCCCTTTTTCAGGGGGGCGGCGAGGACCAGCGCGGACCGGGAGTCCGGCGGGGAGGTCCATCGAGGATCCCCCGCCGGGGTCGCGGACCGCCGGAATCCGGAGTCAGGGTCATGACCACGATTCCTTCGAGCGGATCGCCGTTTGGCGCCCCCTGGGGGCGGGAGGAGGGGCGATGAGTCTCCAGGACCTCCTCCAGGGCCGGATGCCCCGCATCTTCGACCGTCTCCGGGGAGGACGGGATCCGAGCCTTCGGCTGGGGAAGGGGATTCCGACGATCGGGGTCGCCTCGGGGAAGGGGGGGACCGGAAAGACCTTCTGCACCGTGAATCTCGGCGTTCTGCTCGCGGGGGAGCGGGAACGCGTCACGGTCCTCGACGCCGACCTCGGGCTCGGGAACGCCCATCTCCTGCTGGGCCTGCGCCCGACGAAGAACCTTCAGGACTTCCTCGAGGAACGGAGCGGGCTTCGGGAACTCCTGCAGGTCTCGAAATACGGGGTCGACGTCCTTCCCGGAGGTTCGGGGATCAGTCGCCTCTGCCAGCTCGAGGATGTGGAGATGCGCCGTCTTGCACGGAGTCTTTCCGGAGAGCTGCCCCGGGCCCGCACCCTGCTCGTGGATTCGGCCGCCGGCATCTCGCCCCAGACCTTGAAGTTTCTGATAGCCGCCGATCTCGTCCTCCTGGTCGTCACCCCGGAGGTGACGTCCTTGACGGACGCCTACGCGATGATCAAGTGCCTGCACCTTCGCGGGATGGAATCGCGAATCGCCGTGCTCGTGAACCGGGCGGATGACGAGGGACAGGCCCTGGAAGCCATGCACAGGGTCCAGGAAGTCGCGAAACGTTTCCTGGACCTGCACGTCGAAGGTTGCGGTTGGGTTCCCGAGGATCCGGCGGTGCGAGGGGCCTTGGCCTCCAGGATCCCGATCGTCGTCAGGGCGCCCCATGCTCCGGCTTCCCGGGGATTGAGGCTTTGCGCGCAACGTCTCGAGGAGATGCTCATCGGACTCCCCGCGCGTAGGACCTTCCCTTCCCGGGTGCCGGGTCGTTCCGCATCCGCCTTCTCCGAGACCGGAGGAAGGGGGGGGAGGAGACGGCGAACGCGCTGAGTCGACGTCGCTCCTGCCGTGAGGAGAGGCAGAGGGAAAGACTCCGCGGTTTCCGGAAGGAGGGGAATGGCTCCGGGATCGAATCCAAGGACCCGCCGGACGGGACGGGTCGCCGTTGCGATCCTGTGCGCCTGCATGGTGGCCAGGGCCTTCGTATCGGGGGTCACACGGGACCTCGGGCCCCCGGTGGATCGCGAGGGGATCCTGATCCCCCTGCGGCTGGATCCTGCCCGCTGCTCCTGGAGGGATCTGACCGTGCTGCCGGGACTCGGAGAGGCGAGGGCGAGAGTCCTCTGGACCGCGTGGAGGAGGAGGGGCCCTCTGAGTCGCGGAGATCTCCGTTCCCTTCCGGGCTTCGGCGAGGAAACGGTCGAAGGCCTGCGTGATTTCCTGCGGGTCGCGGAGGAGGTTGATCTCCACGGTCGTTGAGCAGGGACGACATTCCTTGGAAACCGGGACCTTTTCGCGGTTCGGGTCCTCCTTCGATACGGAATCCCGGGTCGTGGGGGATAGAATCCCGTCCCATGCATCTTCCCCAAGACCTCGTCCGCAAGCACGTGGCCCTGGCCCTCGAGGAGGACCTCGGGGAACGAGGGGACCTGAGTTCGGAGGCGGTGATCCCCGAGGAACGCCGGGTTTCCGGGCGGATCCTCGCGCGCCGTCCGGGGATTCTCGCCGGCGTCGACCTCGCGCGCGCGACCTTCCGGCAGCTGGACCCCGAAATCCTGTTCCCCGAGGGGAAGCGGGACGGGGAGTTCTTCGAACCGGGGGAGATCCTCCTCTCGATCGAGGGGAAGGCCAGGACCCTGCTCGCGGGGGAGCGGACGGCGCTCAATTTCCTCCAGCACCTCTGCGGAGTCGCGACCTTGACCCGTTCCTTCGTCGAGGCCCTCCGGGGAAGCGGCGCGATCCTCCTCGACACGCGGAAGACGACCCCCGGGCTCCGCTTCCTGGAGAAATACGCGGTCAAGGTCGGCGGGGGGGAGAATCACCGCTTCGGGCTCTTCGACCGGGTCCTCCTCAAGGAGAACCATTTCGCCCTCTCCGGGAACGGTCTCGATGCCGAGGGGTTCCAGAGGACCGTGGCGGCTGCGGTCGACCATTCGGGACATGCGGGCCCGGTGGCCGTCGAAGTCCGGGACCTGGAGGAGGCCCGGGCCGCTCTGGAGGGCGGGGCTGACATCCTCCTCCTCGATAATTTCGATCTCGAGACCCTGCGGAGGACGGTCCCCATCCTCCGCGAGACCGCTCGGGCTCTCGATCGGGAGGTCGAGATCGAGGCGAGCGGAGGGATCACGCTGGAGAACGCCGCCGCCGTCGCCGCCTCCGGGGTGGATCGGATCTCGGTCGGAGCCTTGACCCACTCCGCTCCGGCCGTCGACCTGAGTCTCCTGGTCGAGGGGCTGCCCTTCGACGGGGTTTCGTGAGCGGGACACCGGCCAGGTCGTTCGCGTCCCGCCTTTTCTATCTCTTCTTGGCCCTCCTCTGGGGAACGGGGATCCACTTCCTGACCGTGGCCCCCCCGAGGGTGGGTCCGTCCTCGTTCCTCTGGACCTACCTGCGGAACGGAGGCCACGCCTTCCTCTTTTCCGTTCTTGCCCTCCTCCTCGGGCTGGGATTCCCGGGAGGCGGAAAGCGAAGGTCGATCCTCTGGATCCTGGCCAGCGCCTTCGGCTTCTTCGAGGAATGGAGCCAGCTCTCGGTCCCGGGGCGGAGCGCCAGCCTTTTCGACGCGGCGACGGATGCTGCCGGCGCGGCCTTCGGGGCCGAAATCGCCGCCTGGGTGCTCGCCGGGAACCCCCTGCGGGAGTCGGGGATCCGGATCCGGCGTCTGATCCTCCTCGCCCTCCCCTGTCTCCTCTTCCCTCTCGCGGACACCTTCTTCGGCTGAGCTTCCCTTCCCGACCGTCCCGCCGGGAGGACGGGGGTCCCCGGCGGAGGGCGTTCCCGGGGAGGATCCGGGGGGCTCCCGGCGGCACGCGGTCTGCGGACCCGTTCCCGGTCACCATCCAGGAGGTGAATCATGCGGGTCGGGTTGACGGTGTTGCTTCTCGTTCTTTCCGCTTCCCCCTCGAGATCCCAGGTCCGAGTGACGGGGGGCGTCGTTCTCGGCCGGAATCCGGGGCTGAGGGTCCACGTGGATCTCGGCGGCCATCGAAGACGCCTGAGGGTCTGCAAGGGGCACTACCTGCGGCGGAGGGTCCGCGTCCATCTGCCTCCGCGTTACGTCTGGCGCCGCCTGCGCCATGGCGGGTTCCGGAGAATCCGTCTCCGAGCCGGAGGCTATGTCTGGCGCTGGCGCCTCGCGCGCGTCGCCTGCGACGGCTCGTGCCGTTGAGCGTCCCCGACCCCCGGAATCCGGGAACCCTGAGCTTCTCGGGAGAGGGGGCTATGATTCCCCGCATGAGCCAGGCACAAGTCGATCGGGATCGGGACTACCAGAACCCCCTTGTGACGCGCTACGCGGGCCGTGAGATGCGCGAACTCTTCTCTCCGCGGCGCCGCGCCCTCGTCTGGCGCGAATGCTGGATCGCGCTGGCCCGCGCCCAGCGGGAACTCGGGCTCGAGATCTCCGCCTCCCAGATCGAGGCCCTCGAGGCCCGGAAGGAGGACCTCGATCTCGATCGGGTCGCCGAACTGGAGGCCGAACTCCGCCACGACGTCATGGCCCACATCCATCATTACGGCGAGGTCGCTCCCGAGGCCCGGGGCATCCTCCACCTCGGGGCGACCTCCTGCTTCGTGACCGACAACGCCGATCTCTGGATCTTCCGCGAAGGTCTGCGCCTTCTCGCCAGGAGGATCCGGGGCCTTCTCGGAACGATGGCCCGCAGGGCGGAGGAGTGGCGGGATCTGCCCTGTCTGTCTTGGACCCATTACCAGCCGGCCCAGCCGACGACGATGGGACGGCGGGTCTGCACCTGGGCTCAGGATCTGAAACTGGATCTCGAGAGGATCGAGACCCTGGCCCGGAATCTCCCGTTCCGGGGGGCAAAGGGCACGACCGGAACCCAGGCCTCCTACCTTTCCCTCTTCGACGGGGACCACCGGAAGGTCCGCCTTCTGGACCGCAAGGTCGCCGAGGCCCTGGGTTTCGGAGATGTCCTCCCGCTCACGACCCAGACCTATCCGAGGAAGCTGGACCACGATCTCCTCGCAGCCCTCTCCGGGCTGGCGCAGTCCTGCGCGCGGTTCGGGATCGACGTTCGCCTCCTCTCCCACGAGGGGGAGGTCGAAGAACCCTTCGAGAAGAAGCAGATCGGATCCTCGGCCATGGCCTACAAGCGGAACCCGATGCGATCGGAGCGGATCTGCTCGCTGGCCCGGCTCGTCCTCGCCCTGTCCTCGACCGCCGGCGAGACCGCGGCCAACCAATGGCTCGAGCGCAGTCTCGATGATTCGGCGATCCGCAGGATCGCGATTCCCGAGGCCTTTCTTGCCCTCGACGCCTGCCTGCAGCTCGAGACGAACGTCCTGGCCGGCCTGCGCGTCTGGCCGAGGATGATGGAGCGTCATCTCCTCGAACACCTTCCCTTCATGATCACCGAGGAGGTTCTGATGGAAGGCGTCCGGAAGGGCGCGGATCGACAGGATCTCCACGAGAGGATCAGGCGACACGCGGTGGAGGCCGCCCGGAGAATGAAGGAAGAGGGGGCCAACAATCCTCTCCTCGGGATGCTCGAAGAGGACCCGGCCTTCGGCTTCATCCGGGGAAGGCTGCGGGATCTATGCCGGCCCGAGCGGCTTGTCGGCCGTTCACGGGAGCAGGTGGACGAGTTTCTGGAAGAGGTGCTCGGGCCGATTCTCGCCGAGGACGGCGGGGCGGCGAGTGACGAGATCAGGGTCTAGAGGGGCCGCGGTCGGAGGTCTCCCCCCTCTTCCTCCGTTTCTTCGATTCCTCGATCCTCGTCAGGTAGGCGGAGGCCTCGCGGACCTTGGGCGCGTCGAAAGGAAGAGAGGTCAGACGGAGGAAGTCCTGGAAATCCCGCGAGGCTTCCTCGAGATGCCCGAGTTTGTAGTGACAGAGGGCGCGATTGTAGTACTCAGGGGCCCTCGTCGGGTCGAGGGCGATCAAGGCATCGAGGTGCTGGATGGCCTTCGCATATCGCCCCGAATGGTAGTAAAGGGCGTGGAGGATGCCGCGGCATTCGATCTCCTGCATCTCGTATTCCCGCCTCCGCCTCCGCGCCTCGTTCTCGAGGTCGATTTGAAGGGGAGCGGGAAGTCCGGCCGCTCCTTCCTCTTCCTTGTTCCGGTAGTGCTTCTTGCGGGCCAGAACGAGATCGAGATAGGCGAGCCCCTTCGAAATGGCCTCGTCGAACTGGCGCTCACGCGCCTTGCCCTCCAGGTCCTGGATACGGTCCGCCGCGATCTTGAACAGGTACCGGCGAGCCTGGACGAGCCCGTCTCCGAGTTCGACCATGTGCTGGAAGGCCCGCTCCGCGGCGTCGAGGTAGCGCCGTGCCAGTCGGAGGTTCTCCTCGGCCTTGGCCCGGGCCTCTCTCCGTTCGGGGCTTCCCTTCGGACTGCGGCCGGCCTTGGCCTGGAACTCCCTCCATCTCCTCCGGTGGAGTTGATAGAGCCCCTGGTTGGCCTGTCCGAGTCCCAGGAAGGTCAAGTAGTCGTGTTCGCCGTCGCTGCGAAGTCCGCGGACCCTTTCGAACTGGCGAAGCGCGTCCCGGAATCGAGCCGGGTCGGAACGAGCCTGCCTGAGGAGGATCTGACCGCGAAGCTGGTTCAAGCGATAGTCGTAGGCGTCGACCTTCAGCCCCTTCTCGATCTGCTGGGAGGCGCGGGGGTAATCCTTGGAGGCGAAGTACCGCTCGGCCCTCTCGGTGTAGCCGGCCAGACGCTCCGACTCCTCGTTCGAGAGGCCTCCGAAGGCGGTACAGGAGCCCGCGAGGAGCGACAGCGCGACCGCGAGGAATCGGCGCGGGGAAGGATGGTGGGCAGCTCTCATCGAGGTCCTCGTTCGAGGAAGGCGACCAGTTCGAGCCGGCCGCTGTGCGGAAACAGGTCCGCGGCCTGGAGGGCCCGGAGATCATAGCCCCTCGCGCGGAGGGGAGGGAGATCCCTGCAGAGGCTCGAAGGGTCGCAGGAGACGAGGACGAGCCGCCTGGGCGCTTTCGAGCGGAGAACCTCGATCCCCTCCTCCCCGAGGCCCTTCCGGGGCGGGTCACAGAGACAGAGGTCGAGACCTTCCGGAAGGTCCGAGACGGCGGGGGGACCGAACCCGCCTCCATGGAAACGGAAGACCCCGGCGAAACCGTTGCGCGCGGCGTTGTGCCGGGCGTCTCTGAGAGCCGTCCGGTTCCGTTCGAAGAGGTGGACCTCCCGGGCTCCCGCGGCGGCCATCCTGAGGCCGAAGACCCCGACCCCGCCGAAGACATCGGCCGTCCGCGCCCCGTCCAGTTCTCCGATGCGGTCCATGACCGGGTCGAGGAGGAGCCGGTCGGCGCGAAGGTGACTCTGGTAGAAGGAGCCCGCCGAGATCCGGAATCGGAGTTCGCGGTCGCGGAATACGACGCGGTCCGTCAAGTAGTCCCGCCCGGCCAGGGGGACTTGCCGCCTCCCCAGGTGACGGTTCCCCGGTTCGTCGTGGAGGCTCCGAACGACCCCGACCGGATGGAAGCCCCGCGGCCGGGGGAGCTCGAGGAGATCCTTCGCGAGGGCCGGCCCCTCGGGCCAGCGCCCGCCGAGGGTCGCGAGGACGATGAGCCCCTCGCCGGTCGAGGGCATCCAGCGGATCTCGAGACTCCGGGCGAAGCCCCGGCCCGATCCCTCGTCGTAGGCCTGGACCCCCCGGTCGCGGAGCAGCCGGAGGATCGAGAGGGCGGCTTTCGTCAGGACTCCGTGCTGGATCTCGCAGCGCCGGATCGGGACGAGTTCATGGCTGTTTCTCGCGAAGAGCCCGCCCTGAAGACGTCCCTCACGATCGGGGCGGAGCGGGTAGAGGAGGCGGTTGCGGAAATGACGGGGCGGACCGGGGAGAACGGGGTGGAGCCATCCGATCTCGGGGCAGGAGGCTCCGAGCACCCGGCGCAGCCGCTCCTGCAGGTCGCTCCGCAGCTCCTCGCAGCGGGATTCGTGATCCGCGAGAAAGTCGAGACAGCCCCCGCATCGGCCGAGGTGAGGGCATGGGCGGACGGCCTGTTTCCGGGCTTCCTTCCGCCTCATGTCTTCTCCCCGTTCCGGGCGAGGAGGCGCCGCAGTCGGTCCTCCTCGAAACGAAGCTTCAAGGTCTTGTGGGTCCTGAGTTCGACCTTCCCCGGGGGGGCCCCCTTGGGCTTGTGGACCTCCTTGATCTTCGTGTAGAGGATCTCGCAGGTCGTCGCTCCGCGGATCCTGCTGAAGTGGAGGGCCAGGGTCGCGGCGTCGAGGAGGCTCTCTTGCGGGAGCGAGCGGCCCTTCGGGATCCTGAGGACGACGTGACTCCCGGCATGGCCGCCTCCGACATGGAGCCAGAGGTCGTTCCCCTTCGCGAGGCGGAGGGTCAGGACGTCGTTGTCCGTGTTCGATTTCCCGACCAGGACCTCGAGTCCATCCCTCGTCCGGAAGCGGCGGCAGTGGCGGAGGACGCGGTCCTTCCGGGACGGCTCCCCGCCGCGCCCGGTTCCGCTCTTCTTTCCCGGAAGGGGGAGGGATCGGGCCAGGGAGCGGAGGGTCCCGAGGTCCCCGCGATCGAAGGCTTCGCGGACTTCGGCCAGGCGGGTCTCCACCTCCCTCGCCCGGGTCCTTGCCTCCTCGAGCCCTCGAAGGGTGTGGGCGGCCCCCTCCCGCAAACGGCGGGCGCGGTCGAAGCAACGCTCCGCGTTCTCGCGGAGGTCGAGCCTCGGATCGAGCGGGATCCTGCGGGGGAGGCCCTCTTCGTACCAGTCACGGACCTCGATCTCGGTCCGTCCCCGCTCCTGGAGCCTAGGACAGGTGAGAAGGAGGTCCCCCCGGCGTTTCCATTCCTCCCAGCCCTCCTCCCGTTCCCGGCGGGATTCGAGTCCCTCGATCCTCCGTCCGAGCCCCCGCCGTTCCTTCTCCAACACCCGCTCGAGGGCGTTCCGGGTCTCGAGGAGTTCGGCCTCGAGTTCCCTCTCCGCCCAGGTCCGCGCTCGTTGTAGGGCGAGTTCGAGGACGTCGGGGGGGAGGCGGGGGGCGGACTCCGCCGAGGGAGGGTCCGGGATCGCGGGGGGAGAACCGCCCACGGCGGCGTCCGTGGACCCGCCGCCCGGGGGGCGGTATCGGGCTCCGGGCTGGAGATCGGCTCTCTTTCCCCCCGGGCGGTGGGCGTAGGCCAGGATGCGCCCTTCGGTGTCGCAGAGGAACCAGTTCCCCCGGGGGCCGAAGCATTCCGCGAGGAGCCGTCCTCCACCTTCCTCCTTCCGGAAGCTCAGTTCGAGGATCCGTTCGCCGGGCAAGCAACGGAGTCCGGTGAGGACCGCGCCGTGAAAAGCCTCGAGGGCCCTCGAAAGCCCGCCGTGGAGTTGCATGTCCTTTCCGAAGCGGCCGGGGTCGAGGGCGATCCGCGCGCGGTGGGGGGGGCCGCAGGCGAGACGGAGACAGGGGAAATCCCGGAGGGGGGCCTCGCGGAACCAGAGGCAGAGGTCGAGATGTCGGTGGAGGACGCCGCTGCCTCGGATGGCTCGCCCTACCAGAAGGGGCCGCAGGGCGTAGCAACAGAGCTCGAGTTCCGCCCTCTCGGTCATCGGGCGGGCTTCATGAGCCGCCCTCCTCCTCGGGATCGTAGATCCAGCGAAGCGCTTCGAACTCGTATTCGAAGATCTCTTCTGGCCGGAAGAAGAGTTCGAGTTCCCGAGCGGCCGCCTCTTTGGAGTCGGAGCCGTGGACGAGGTTGAAGGAATTGCTGACGCCGAAGTCGCCGCGGATCGTCCCCGCTTCCGCCCGGCTCCCGAAGGTCGCGCCCATCATCTTCCGGCAGACCGAGACGGCGTCGATCCCCTCGAGGGCGAGAGCGAGGATCGGACGGGAGGTCATGAAGCGGACGAGGCCGGGATAGAAGGGTTTGTCCTTGTGGGCCGCGTAATGGCGGGCCGCGAGGTCCTCGTCCATCCGCATCAGCTTCATGCCTGCGATCTTGAGGCCCTTGGCTTCGAATCGGGCCAGAATCCTTCCGACGAGCCCTCGTTGGACAGCGTCGGGTTTGAGTAGAATCAGAGTGCGTTCCATGCTCATGTTCCAGGTTCGGGGAGGGCCGTCGGGCCGGGCCGGAACTCGTCATCCTTCCGACCGGGGGCAGAAAAATGGCCAGGGAGCATATCCTTCCCGGAGGGCCGGGACCAGTCGCCGCCCTCCTTTCGGGGTTCCTAGCCCTCCTCCCTTCCTGCCGGGTTTCCGGAGAGGGGGGGGCGCGGCCCACGGCCGTCGAGTTCCTCGGGATCGAGGTCGGGAACCTCGAACTCCGGGTCCGGGAACTCGCAAAGGAGAGGGCCCGCCTCGAGCGGAAGGCCCTCAGCCTGGAGGCGAAGGTCGACGAGGCCGCCGCCCGCAGCGACCGTGTCCAGGTCCAGCTCGCCGTGGTCATGAACGGACTCCGGAAGGATCTCGCGCAACTGCGTTTCCTGGAGGAGGAGAGGAACAAGCAGCAGGCCAGGGCGAAGGAGGTGCGCGCGGAACTCGCCCGCATCGCGGAGGAGGAGGCGCGGCTGCGTGAGAAGCGGGAGGAGGAGGCCGCGAGGCGCCGGGAACTCCTCCGTCTGGAAGAGACCTTGAAGCGATTGGAGGCGCGGAAGAAGACCCTGTCCGAACGACTTCCGCCTCCGGCGAAGGAAGACGAGGGCGGGCCCGCGAAGAACGCCGCGAAGAAGGCCGCGAAGAAGGCCGCGAAGAGGGGCGGGGGGACCCCGGAGAGGAAGCCGGGAGAGGTTCCGATTCCGGGAAACGGGAAGAAGAAGAAACCCGACGAGAAAGGGAAGGAGAAACGATGAGCGAGCCCGGGCGCGAGGAGGAGGCTTCCGATCTCTCTTCGCTCTTCCGCGAATGCGCGGAGGCGAACCTGTATCTGGATCTCGATCGGATCTCCCGGGACCGGCTCGAGGCCTTGCGGGAGAGCCTGCAAGGAGAAGGGGAGGCCTTCGACGCCCGGGCGCTCGTCGAGGCTTGCCTGAAGGATCGAAGTCCCCCGGACCCCGATCTCTGCACCCGCGCCTACCGGCTGCTGCACGCGAAGGTCGCGGGAGCCGGTCTCTTCGAAGGGAGGCCTAGGCGGGGAAGGAAACTCCGCCGCGTGCGCAACCGCCTCCTCGGGACCCTCGTCGGGCAACTTCTCGTGTTCGGGATCCACGTGACCCTCGTCCTCGCCGGTCTCGTGGCTGTGAAGAGGATCTGGCCCGAGGCGGATCTCTACGCCTGGGCCGAGCGCATCCTCGGGACCCTTGGCTCGATCCTTTCCCAGATCCTTTCGTAAGTCTTTTGCCGAAATGATTTTGGGCGCGGGTGGAAGGGGGTGTGCCTCCTTTCCCGGAGGGGCCGGGTCCAGGCCTCCCCTTCGAAAAACTGTGGAAAACCGGTTGAAATCCTCGAGGCGCCGGGGGATGATGACTGGGCTGCGCGAGAGAGGGAAAGCTCTCGCGTCGGCCGAAGCGGGAACGCCCGCTCTCGAGGAAAGGTGACAATCAACGTGATCGTGGTCTCCCGCGCGAGCGGGAGGCACGGGGCAGGGTTCCTCCCCCAGGCTGCGCAAGGCGGTCACGACGAATGTTCCGGCCGGCCGAGCCTGTACCGAGGCTCGTCCGGCTGTCTTCGGTCGTGAAGACTTGCGATCCGGCGTTCCGGCCGGTTCCTCCCGCCGCCTGTCGGATACCCCCAACCGAAAGACACACCGCGGAGACCCGTTGCGGGGTGGAGGTCATCCCCTCCCTAACCGCCCTCTCCATCCCGTAGCGGGTCCCCTGTTTTCCATAAGGCCTCCTTCCCCCGAAGGAGGCCTTTTTTTTGCTTGGACATCCTTTTCGGCCTCCTGAAGATCGGGTCGCGCGGCGATTTCGCCGATACGGTTGGAGAGGGGGCGTCCTGCATTCTTGGCGGGACGTCGCGGTCAGGAACATGACGGCTCGAGGCAGACCAGGCGGTTTTTCCGGATTCCGAGCTCCCGGCGGCCGGCGGGGAAGCCGTGCCTCCGGCGGCCAGGCTCCCGTTCTCGGGATGACCCAGACCCTCCAGCTCGCGAAGCAGGAGTTCGCCCGCGCCCGCCGTTACGAATATCCGCTGACTCTCGCCGTCTGTCGGATCGACCGAATCGAGTCCCTGTCCGACCTCTATGGGCAGGACTCCCACGATCTCCTGCAGGATCAGCTGATCCGGACCTTCCAGCAACGATCCAGGTCCACGGACCTGATCGGGCGGTGGAACGAGAGCCGCCTCCTCTGGGTCCTTCCGCACACCCCGCTCGAGGGCGCCCTGGTCGCCGCCGAACGGATCCGGGCGGCTGTCGAGGAACTCGAGATCCTTTCCGGGGCGAGGCGCATCCGGGTTACCCTGTCCGCGGGTCTCGCCTGCTTCGTCCAGCGGAACACCCTGTTCTTCGATTCCGTCCTGATGCTGGCCGAGGAGGCCCTCGCCCTCGCCCAGCGCCTGGGCGGGAACCGGATCGAGGTTCTGAGCCCGCCGGCGCCCGAGGCCGATCCTGACCGGGAAGGGAAGGCGGAGTCCGAACCCTCTCCCGGGGATTTGGGATCGACCGCTTCCGGGGAGGAGAGGGGCGGGATGGACAAACCCGCCCGATGACGCCCCCTCGTTCGGATGCGTCCTGGAGGATCCCCGCCCTCCTTGCCATCGTCCTCTGTTTAAGCATCTGGGCCTGGTTCGGGAATACGCCCTTCAGTCGGGTTCCGGGGATCGCGGACTACATCGGGAACGAGAACGGTCGGATCGCGGGGAACTACCTGCGCTACGGATACGCGGCGACGAGGGGGGCCCAGGTCCGGAACCTCGAACCCGCTCCTCGGGACGCCTGGGTCCACTACCAGATGCATCCCGCGACCGTGGATCTCCTGACCTCGCTGGTGTTTCGCCTGACCGGAAGTCGGGAGCCCTGGGCTCATCGCGTCCTTCCCCTCTTCGCGACCCTGGCCTCGGCCTTCCTCCTGTTCCGCGTGGCCCGTGTCTATGCGCTACCCGCCTGGCCGGCTCTCTTCCTGTTCGCCGCCTTTCCGATGACGGTCGTCCACGGGCTGAATCTCTCCTACGAGCCCTTCTGTCTTGCTTTTCTCCTCGGCATCGTCCTGGCCTACCGGCGGGGGAGCCGCGCGGGGCTGCTCTCCCTGTTCTTCCTCGGCGGCCTGTTCGACTATCCGGTCCTCTATGCAGGCCCTTTCCTGGGACTCCGCCTCCTCCACCGATCCCGCGATCCCGGCGGAGATGGCACGCCCGGGCGTAGCCTGCTCTTCGTCGCCCTCCTCGGGTTCGTCTGCCTCGCCTCGATCGGGGCGCACGTTGCACACACCCTCTACGCCCTCGGGGATCTCCAGGGGGGAGCCGCCGCGGCCTGGGACCGCTATATCCTCGAGATCCTGACCGCGAAGAAGTGGATGCCCTCCCTCGGGGACTTCCTCGCGACCCAGGGGAGCTTCTTTCTCGAGTTCTTCACCCCTGCGGGGTTTCTGATGGCGGTCGCCGGGGTCCTGTGGTTCCGCAAATCCCTCGAGTTCCCCGAACTGCTCTTCCTCTTCGTCGGCAGCGTGCACCTCCTCGTCTTCCGGGGGCATGCGATGCTGCACGATTTCTGGCTCGTCTACTTCACGCCTTTTCTCGCCCTTTCCGGAGCCCGGGTGCTCGCTGCCCTTCCGAGGACGCCCGCCCTAGGCCTCGCCTCTCTCTGCCTCGCGTTCGGGGCGTGGACCGGGCTCGGGATCTGGAACGAGCGGGCCGCTCCTCCGGTCCGGCAGATGGGGCGGGAACTCGGGCGGCTCTTTCCCGACCGTGTCGTGCTCCACGGCTTGGCGACCCCGGCTCCGTGGGCCCTCGAAACCTGGAGGGAGCATCCGGTCATGGACGGTCTTCTCGTGCTCGATGTGAAGCGCTTCAAGGACGCGCTCGACCGTTTGGCTTCCAACGGCTACCTGAGGAGGCCCCAGAAGGCTGTCCTTCCCCTCGACCTTCTCGAGGAAGGATGGCTCGAGCAACTCCATGCCTTCCTTCCGGGACTCCCCGAGGAAACGAGGAAGGGGAGGGCGCGGGAGTGGCTGGTCCAGGATTGGTTCCGGGTCTTCACCGATCCCGGTTCGATCCCTCCGCTCGCAAAGGCCCTGCGGGAGAACGGCCTCGACCCGAGGGCCCTTCGGGACCGCGCCAGGAGGCTCGCGATCGCCCTCTCCCTGCCTCCCGGGAGTCGGATCGCCGTCCTGGAATCGAGGGACGGGCCTTTCGAACGTTTCCAACACCGTGAAGTCCGGCCCCTTTCTTTCGAGAAAGCCTCCACGAAGGAAGCCCTGGGCCTGTGGGTCGCCGCTTGGCCGGGAACGCCGGAAGAGAGGGCATGGAGGGCCGCCGGGAGCCGGGGACTCGAAACCAGGGAGGTCCTCCTCTGCGGGCGTCCGTTCTTCGCGCGGGTGCGCCCGCCGTCGAAGGTTCCTTCCTTGCGGTGAATCGGCCACACGTGTAGAACTCGGGCGAATTTCAAGATGAATCGCCCCGAACCCGGCGCCTGCCCAACCGGACCGGGGCAGGAAGGGATGTTATGTCCGAGCTGGGTTCCTCCACCGGGGCCTTCTTGCGTTTGGGATCGCCCTACAGCGATTTCGAACCGGCCCGTTTCGCCGTCGTCACCCTGCCCTGTGAAGCCACCCTCGGGGGGCGCAAGGGGGCGGACCGGGGGCCGGCGGCGATCTGCGAGGCTTCCCTCGGTGTGGAGTTCTTCGACGAGGAGAGCTTCCGATCCGCCGTCCGTTTCGGCATCTCGACCCTGGAACCCGAGGTTCCGAAGGGCGGAGCCGAGGAGATCGAGTCCTGGCTCCAGGGATACGCGGGCAGCCTCCTTCGAGAAGGGAAACGGGTCTTCTGGCTCGGTGGAGAAGGTTCGATCACCTTCGGTCTGGCCCGGGCCTACCTGAACTACTACCGGAGCCTTTCGATCCTCCATCTCGACGCCCACGCGAATCTCCGCCAGAGTTTCCAGGGGGAGCGCTTCGGCCGGATGACCGTGATGAACCGCCTGCGCAACGAGGTGCCGATCGTCCAGGTCGGGATCCGGTCCCTGTGCGAGGAGGAGGCGGACCTCGTCGACAAGGGCCGCGTGACGACCCTGTTTGCGCACGACATCGCCGAGCGCCCGCTCAAGGCCGAAGTCATCCCTGATATCTGTGACAGCCTCACCGAACACGTCTTCGTCAACCTGGACATGTCGGTCTTCGACCCCTCCCTCTGTCCCGGAACGAACCTTCCCGTTCCCGGGGGGCTTTCCTGGCAGACCGTATGCGAGATCCTGCGCGCGGTGGCCCGGGACCGGGACATCGTCGGCATGGATGTCGTCGAGTGCGTGCCGATCGAGGGGCACCCGGTGACCGAGTCCGTTGCCGCGCGCATGATCTACAAGGTCATGGGCTTCCTCGGTCATTTCCGGAAATGGCCGGCTATGGAGGTCCGGACCTAGGACCCTCCGGCGCGCGCTTCGATCTGGAGTCTGGATGGAAGTCCTTCTGGCAGAGGATGAGCCCGGGATCGGTATCACCCTGGTCGACAGCCTCCAGGAGGCGGGTCATCTCGTGCGCTGGGAGAAGACCGGAGACGGGGCGCTCCAGGCTCTCGAGGAGGGCGGTTTCGACTGCGTGATCACGGACGTCCGCTTGCCGGGCGCGGACGGTATGAAGATCCTGGAGCGGGCGAAACAGCGCCTGCCCGAGGTCGAGGTCCTCGTCGTCACCGGCTACGCGACCATCGAACAGGCGGTCGCGGCGATGCGGCTCGGCGCCTTCGATTACTTTCAGAAGCCCTTCCTGAACGAGGTCGTCCTCGAACGTCTCGATCAGATCCGGGAGATCAAGGAACTCCGGCAGGAGAACCGCAGGCTCAAGGCGAAGCTCGAGGGAGAGGTCGAGGGCTTTCCGAACGTCGTGGGCAAGTCGAAGCCGATGCTGGAGGTCTTCGACGTGGTTCGAACTGTCGCGCCCTCGGATGCGTCGGTCCTGGTCGAAGGGGAGAGCGGCACGGGCAAGGAACGGATCGCCCGGGCCATCCACCTCTTGTCGGAGCGGCGCAGTTCCCCCTTCGTTCCGATCTCCTGCGGTGCCCTGCCTGAAACCCTGCTCGAGGATGAACTCTTCGGGCACGAACGGGGGGCGTTCACCGATGCGTCGAAGGCCCGCCGCGGTCGATTCGAACTCGCGCAGGGCGGGACCGTCTTTCTCGACGACATCGACGACATGAGCCTCCCGACCCAGGTCAAGCTCCTGCGCGTACTCCAGGAGCGGGAGTTCGAACGGGTCGGAGGCGAAAAGACGATCCAGATCGATATCCGGATCATCTCGGCCACGAAGGTCCCCCTCGAGGAACGCGTGCGGGAAGGGAAGTTCAGGGAGGACCTGTACTACCGGCTCAAGGTCGTGCCGATCCGGCTCCCTCCGCTCCGTGAACGGCAGGGCGACGTGCCGCTGCTCGCCGCGCATTTCCTCGATCGGTTCGCCCGGGGGAAGGAGTTCCGGATCCTCCCCGAGGACATGGCCGCGATGGAGGCCTATGACTGGCCGGGGAACATCCGCCAGCTCGAGAACGCGATCGAGCGCGCCTGCGCCCTGATCGGGCCGGAGGGGATCCTGAAGCGCGAGCATCTCCTTCCCCAGGAGGTGGGACTGGGGCCCGCGGCGGCCCCGCCGGGCCAGGAGAAACGTCCTCTCCGGGAGGTCCTGGCCGAAGCGGAGCGCGCCCATCTCAAGCTCGTCCTCGCCTCCGTGGGCGGCCACCGGACGAATGCCTCCAAGATCCTGGGGATCAGCCGGAAGGTGCTCTGGGAGAAACTCAAGGACTATGGGATCGAATAGGTCCGGGTCCGCCCTCCTGCTCTTCTTCTTCCTGCTTCCGGGGCCATCCCCCCTGCGACAGTCCCCGGAAACGGGGGGGCGGCCCGTCGGATTCCGGACCTGGCTCTGGCCGGCCGGCGGACCGGCCCGCGATCGTCGCTTCGCAGAGGCGCTTCGTCGTATCGGGATCTCGGGGACATGCGTCGACAACGAACAGGACCCCGCCCCCGTCGCCGCCCTCGGAATCCCGTTCTATCTCGACCACGCGGCCGGCAAGGGGGTCCTGCACCTCCGGGCCCCGGACTTCGATCGCGTCCGGAAGGCCTATGAGGCCGAACGCGACCCCGCCCTCTTGAAGCGCCCTCATTCCCTCCTCTCCCCCAAGGTGCGCGTCGACCTGAAGCGGCGGATCCGAGAGCGGGTCGAACGGGCCCGAAAGCATGGGCCCGCCTGGATCTCAATCGAGGACGAGATCTCGACGACCCGGTTCACGAATCCGATCGACTTCGATTTCTCCCCCCAGGCGCTACAGGCCTTCCGGTCGTGGATGCGCCGCAGATACGGTTCGGCGGAGGCCCTCCGGCGGATCTGGCCGGGAAGGGTTCCAGACTTCGAGGACCTGGTTCCGAGGACGACGGACGAGGTCAGGCGGCGGGAGTTCCCGAAGGGGCCCTGGCCCCGGAACCTCGCCGATTGGAACGACCACCTCCGCTTCCAGGACCAGATCCTCGCGGAACTCGTCGGAGACCTGCTCGATCTCTGCCGCGAACTCGCCCCGGGGATTCCGGCCGGCTTCGAGGGAGGACAGCCTCCTTCCGCATTCGGGGGATACGACTGGCGTCTCCTGCTGGCCGAAGCGGACGCAGTCGAGGTCTACGACATCGGGGGGGCGCGGGAACTCGTCCGCTCCTGGAAGAAGGAGGGCTGCCTGCATTTCGAGACCCTGTTCCCCGTCGAGGGAGGGGGCGGCCAGGACCTCGCGGTCGCTCGCCTCTACGACATGCTGGCGCACGGACTCGATGGGGCCGTCGTATGGAGCGCGGGGAGGGTCTTCGCCGGTACGGACCCCTCCGAACTCACGGTCTTCGGAAAGGCCCTCGCAAAGGAACTGCCGCGCCTTCGGAACCCCAGGGTCCGGGCGCTCGCGGGGGCCCGGGTCGATCCGGGGCGGATCGGGATCCTGGAGAGCCAGGAATCGGTCCGACTCCACTGGATGCTCGATTCGCGGAGGGACGGCCGCACCTGGATCCGTCGTTTCGGGTCCCATGAACGAAAGCATTCGACCTCGCAGAGCCTCCGCCTTTCCTGGATCCGTCTGCTTCAGGACCTGGGCTACGCCTTCCGGTTCGTGCATCCCTCCGAACTCTCGCCGAGGCGCTTCGACCGGCGCCGCCTGCCGAAGGTCCTGATCCTTCCCGGCAGCCTCGCCCTCTCCGGGGAGACGATCGCGGGCATCCGCCGCTTCGCGACTCTCGGCGGTCTCGTCCTGGCCGACGAGACCCCTGCACGATACGACGAATATCTGAGGCTCCGGGAACGTCCCGCTCTCGACGAGTGGTTCGGAATCGAGCGCTCCGAGGGGCGGAGGTTCCTTTGCGGTGGACGTATCGAGGAGGGCGCGCCCCGCCTGCCGAGCGGTCTCGCCCTTGTCGAAAGCGGTCTTCGACCCGAAGGGCTGACTCGAGCCGAATGGGTCGGGAAGAACGGCTTCTCCTTCGTCCGGCCCCGGGGCGAGGGCCGGTCGGTCCTCCTCGATCTGGACCTCGCTTCCTATCATCGGGAACGCCTCCGCGAGGATCGGGCGGCGGCCTGCCGCGAACTCCGAGCCAGGATGCGAAGGTTGCTGGAAGCTCACGAGGTCCTTCCGGTCGCCCTCGTCCGGGTCCCCGGGTACCCGACCGTTCTCGAAAAGGTCTCGCTCCGCGCGGGCTCGCGACGGTTCCTCGTCATCCGTGCGAATGTCTGCGAGGATCCCACGCTCTTCACCCGTCTGGTCGCGATGGGTTCCAGGAAGGCGACGCTCTGGATCCCCTCCGCCGCAACGGTCCGGGAACTCTTCTCTGGAGAAGTCCTGGGGCGCGGGCGGAAGATCTCCTTCCGTTTCGATCCCGTCCGGGGAACCTTCCTGGAACTCGAGAGGCTTTGAACCGATGGTCCGTCCGACGAGTCCGCTCGAAGGACCGGGGATGCGCGTCCTCGGCACTCCGGTCTGGTCGCTCGAGGTCGGAGAGGAGGAGGAGATCCTGTGCGTTTCGGATCTGCACCTGACACCGGAGCATGAGGAGGTTTCCCTCGCCTTTTTCAACCTCTGCCGGAGCCGGCCCGAGAACGGAATCCTGATCGTGCTCGGCGACCTTTTCGACGCCTGGGTCGGTCCCCGGCAGCGGAAGGCCAGGGGTTGGAGGGAACTCTGCGGACTCCTGGCCCGCGGGTGGAGGGGGCGACGGGTCTACCTCCTGCACGGCAACCGGGACTATCTCCTGGAGTCGCGATTCGCCGAAGCGACGGGTTCGGTCGTCGTTCCCGGCGGGCTCCTCCTGCGTCGCCCCGGGGGAAGGACTCTTCTCTGCCTCCACGGGGATGAACTCTGCACGCGGGACCATGCCTACCAGCGCGCGAAGCGGCGGCTTCGTTCCGCCCCGATGCGGAAGCTCGTCTCCGGTCTTCCCTGGTTCCTCACGCGGCGGCTCGCGGCCCGGGCGCGCGCGAAGAGTCGCACGGTCGTCCGGGCGGCGGATCCGGCGACCCTGCTTCCTCCCCCTGAGGCGCTGGCCGCGGCGGCGGAGCTCCATGATGGTCCCCTCCTCTTCGGCCACATCCATCGGCTCGCGCGCGGACCGTTGCGGGAAGAAGGTTCCCCCTCCCCGGAGTACTTCGTCCTCCCCGCCTTCGAGCCACCCTCCTTCGGCCATGCCCTGTGGGCCGGGGACCTCCCCGTCCACCTCGAGGCCGGCGCGAGATCCCCCTGGGGATCTCCGCTCGTCTGAGGGGGGATTCCCCCGGAGGGCGGGGAAGCGATTCATAGATTCCGTCGATGGGGAAGGGGGTTCGGAAAGGGTTCCAAGGCTCGGGCGGGAATGCCGATCAGGGGGCGGGGGGGCATTCGATGCACGCGTTGCTGCTGGCCTATCTCGAGTCGGTTCTCGCCGCCAAGACGGCGCGCCTGGAGGTCCGGAATCCGGACCTCCTCGCCTGGGTCCAGGACCTGTTGCACGGGGACCCCTCCGCCCGGGAGGCGGCCGGCGCGTGGGTGCGCCGCCAGGGAGTGTCGGTCGTCCCCTCCATGCTCGGACTCCTGAGATACCCGCACCGCAAGGTGCACGATTGGGTCGAGGAGACCCTGCTTTCCTTCGGCCCTCCGGTCGTTCCCGTGTTGCGCGAGCAGATCCGGATCGGACCGCGGTCCCTTCGCGGGGAGATCGAACGACTCCTCGGGCGTCTCGAAGCGGCTTGACCGGGGGAGAATCCGTAAGGGTCAGGCGGGAAGGCTCAGCGGAAGGTCGTCGCCCGTCTCCGCGAGCCTGGCGATATGTGCCCGTGCCTGGAAGGCCCGCTGCACGCACTGGTCGGAGTTGTGGTACTCGTAGCGGCCGAAGCGGCCGATCGAAAGAAGCCCCGAGCGGTCGAACCAGGCCCTAAGTCTCGCGATCCTGTCGGGGAAGGCCAGGTTCTGGTCGATGTAGGCGTAGCGGCTGTGAAAGGGGTGCAGGACCACGACGTCCTCGCGCCGGAAGAGGCCGCAAGTCTCGAGGGCGCGGCACAGGTCTCCGAGCCATTCCTTTCCGGTTTCCAGGGTTCCGCGGTAGGTCACCTCGGCCATGAAGGACACGTGGCCCTCGGGCGCGTTCTCCGGGCTGTAGTTCGAGAAGAAGGTCACGCGGTTCGCGGGCCCCTGGTCCTCGAAGGGCAGGTAGATCCAGGAAAGGGGGTCCAAGCCTCGATCGCTCCGGCATCCGATCAGGACGTTGGCCAGTGAGATCGGACGGAGTTCTGCGCATTCCAGGCGGATCTCCTCGGGGAGGCCCTCGAAGACCTCCGCCAGGACCGGGAGGGGAATCGTGTTCACGACGAGATCGGTCGGATCTCCGTCCACTTCCCAACCTCCGCCTCGTCGTCTGAGGTTGCGGACCTCGTGTCCGGTCACGAGACGGTCGCCGAGGCCCTCCGCAATGCCGTCGGTCAGGGCCTGGAAGCCTCCTCTGCGCGGATAGAAGAAGCGCGCCTGGTGTGTGTACCCGCGGGTTTCGAGTCCGGACACGGCTTTGAGGATGTCGTCCACCGGCGCATCGGGGACCCGGCCCGCGACCCAGAGGGACGACATTTCGCGGAGGTCGCATTCCCAGATCTTCTCGTTGTAGGGAATCATGAAGTGGTCGGCGAATCCCTTGCCCATCTTCCAGAGGATCCAGGAGTGGAAGTCCTCCGGACAGGGTTCTCCCCCCTTCCGCCGTTCGACGGCCTCGAGGTAGCCCTTCAGGCATTCGAACTTGGCTTGCGGCGTCAGGGAGGCGATTCCGTTCTCGAAGGGATAGGGGACGTAGCGATCGTGCCAGAGGATCCGGGTCCGGCGTTCGGTCTCGACGAGGGAGTCCGAACCGGCTCTCTCCTTCATCCAGTCGAGGGTCGCCCGGTCCTTCGAGAAGAGGATGTGTCCGCCGGCGTGGTCGAAGGTGAAACCGTCGACGACCGAGGAACGGCAGAGGCCCCCCGCCTCCCCGGAGCTTTCGAGGACGAGGACGTCGTGGCCGTCTTGGAGCAGGAGGCGCGCGAGGGTCAACCCCGTGACGCCGGCGCCGAGAATCGTGATCTTCAAAGGCGGACTCCGGAGAAATCGACGAGAGAGGGGGGAGGCCGAAGGCCCCGGCCTCGGGGACGCGGAAGTCTACACGCCTCCGAAGCGGGTCCGCGAGATCCCCGCCATCTTTCCCCGGACGGCGGGGCCTCGTCCCCGACCCGGGTAGAATCCGGGGATGCTCCTCCCGACCTGCGTGCTGCTCTTGGCCGGTCTCGCCGCCGTTTCCGCTCCGGTGACGCCGGGGGATCCGCGTCCCCTCGTGATCCTCGCCCGTATGGATCCGGGGACCTTTGCGGAACTCGGGAAGGCGCTCGAACGCTGGAGCGGCGGCGTGGGACGGAAGGGACCGGAACTTCCCTGGAAACTGCGCAGGATCGGGCTCCGGACCTCGGGGACACTCCCTCCCCCTTCCCGTTTCGACCTCTGTGTTGCCTGGCCCCGTTCGAAGATCCTGTCCAGGACCGGAGACCTCCGGGCCCTGGACCGGGACGGGAGGAAATGGCTGCCGTTTCGGGTGCGTTCCTATGCGCTCTTCGGTGCCGGGACCCCTCCACGTCCGATCACCGGCCTCGAGGTGGGAGGGGATGCGAGGATCCTCCTGCCCGATCCCCGAGCCGAACCCGAGATCGTCGAGGTCTACGCCTCCGTCCTCGAGAATCTCGGGGAGGGGGTGCTTCGCCGGATCCTGCTCCGGGACGCGGGGATCCCTCTTCTCCATTCGGAGGGGATCCGGGACCGGCTGGGTTCGAACACCCCTCCGGCCCCCTTCGGACTCTGCGACCTCGAAGGAGGGGATCCGCCGCCCGGGACGGGCCCGCTTCCCTCCGCGCGCCTCGTCCTGGCCGTCTCCCGGTCCACGGCTTCGCCAAAGGACGCCCGCTCGATCGCGTTCTTCCTGGCGGAGGGGAGCGGACTCCGGAGGGAAGGGCTCCGCCCGATGCGGGCGCCCGGAGCGGAATCCTTGCGCCGGGTCCGTGTCTTGCTCGGAGCCGAGGAGGAAGCGGGACGCCCTGACGAATGGCTGCCGTCCTGGATGGAAACCGGCCTGCTTCTCCTTTTCGGGCTCCTGTTCGTCGGAATCCTCCTGCGCAACCGTTGAGCTCCGCAGCGGGCTTCGATTTTCCCGGGAGGTCCGCATCTCAACGGCAGCGGACGAGGAGGGAGCGGTGCCGGCCCGAGAGTTCGGGACCGAGATCGTCGAGGAAGCGTCGCCCGTCGGTCCAGTAGCCGGCCGTGGCCCTCAGCGAAGGGCGGCGGTCCTGGAAGAAACGGTTCAGGCGTTCGATCAGGCATTCCCGGACGTACTTTGCGAGGCAGGAGGCTGCGGCGGTCGGGAAGGCCTTCTCCTCCCCCCGTTCGGCGAAGTGGAGTTCGACCCCCTGGCCGAGGCGGTAGGCCGAATGTCCGGAGCGCTCCTCGAGGACCTCCAGACCGACCCCGGGGAAGGCGTCCCGCAGAAGAGGGGCGTAACGACTTCTCCCGCCTTGACGGTCGAGGACGATGACGGTCTCCTTCCCCGCGCGGGATCCGACCTCGAGACAGGCGCGCAGGACGGGAAGGGTCGCGGCGAAGAGAGCGAGACTCTTGTTGTCGAGGCGGCCGATGAGTCGGTTGTAGCTCCCGACCAGGACCGGATGGATCGGAGCCGCCAGGAGAGAGACGCCCGAGGCGGAGAGGGCGCGTGCGAAACGGTGCGCATCGAGGCGGAGGCTCGGGCCGTCCGTCCAGCGGGGGAGGGGGACCGCCGAGAGGTTCCGGTACCAGGGATAGGCTTCGAAGTCCCGGTCCCCGAGGACCGGCGAGAGCAGGTGCCCCAGGGTCTCCGGAATCTCCCCACGGACCGCACCCAGGAGGGCGAGGGCGGTCCGCTCCAGTTCGGCGAGCCCGCGCCCGCCGGACTTGACCCTCTTGCTGTCCGCGATCCGGATCCGACGGTCTTCCCGGCGTCCACCCTTCCGTCGGACGGCCTCCCGCAAGGCCTCCCAGGGGCAGAGGCCGCGGGGGCCGCTCATCGCGACGCCGGCGACGACCAGGGGGCCGAGCAAGGGGCCGAGCCCGGCCTCGTCGACTCCGCAGAGAGTCGAGCGGTCCTTGGAAGCTTCCATCGGAAGGAGGGAATCCTCGAGTACGCGGAATGCGCTTCCTGGCCTGAACTCGTCCGGGGAGTCCGGCCGATGAAGAGGGAGAACCCGAGAAGGCTTCGGACCAGGATTCCGGTCCGGCGGCCGGACTGCAAGGAGGCGCCCGTGGACATCCTTCTGCTCGAACGCGACAAGCTGGTCCGAGACCAGATCCTGGTCGGGCTCCAATCCTTTCCCGAGATCGCGGTCGAGGTCGGAGAGGGCTATGTCGGCCTGCATCGGACCCGCCAGAAGAGCTACGACTTCGTCATCATCGGGTGCAACCCGAAGGACGACGAAGGACTCAGGCTCCTGACCTCCCTCCGTGAGTACGACCGCGACACCCAGGTCGTGCTCGTGACCTCGGCGAAGCAGGTCAAGTCGCTCCTCGCCCAGCGGTCCAAGTTCGACCTCTTCGCGGTTCTCGGGGTCCCGGTCGTGCCGGAGGACTTCTTCAGGATCCTCGCCCGGATGCGGCGCCGGATGAGCGCCTGAAACCGGACGGGGCAGGAGGCGGCCCGCTTGCTCCCGATCGTCCTTCCCGATAGAACCCCCGGGTGATTCCAGGACAGGAACCGAGACCCCACCGCCATCCGAGGCCGAAGGCGAGGATCTTCCTCGAGGGCCGTTACCGGAAACTCGTCCGCGGACTCCCGCAGACGATCTTCTACTGTCCCGAGTGCAAGGGACGGGGAAGGCGTTGCACGAACTGCGGGGGATACGGGAAGCTGACGAAGGATTCGGTCCAGGAGCTGATCGCCCGGAAGGTCCTGCCCAGATACAAGGCGCGCTACGGGAAGTTCCACGGCGCGGGCCGGGAGGACCTCGACGTGCGCATGCTCGGAGGGGGGCGCCCGTTCATCTTCGAGGTCGTCCAGCCCAAGCGGCACGACGTGGATCTCGAGGAATGCAGGGAGGCGATCCTGAGATACGGACGGGGCCGTCTCGAGATCACCGAACTCCTGCCGGTTCCGAGGAAGCGGGTCGCGATCCTGAAGGAGACGCCGAGCCGGAAACGCTACCGGGCCCTGGTTGCAGTCGAGGAGGAGCCGAAGGCGGAACGTCTCGAGGCCCTGCGAGGGACCGTGCATGAGATCCGGCAGCGCACCCCACTCAGGGTCGCGCACCGCCGGGCCGACAAGGAACGCTTGCGCGAGGTCCGGATCCTCGACCTGGAATCGGCCGGAACCGGTCCGGAGGGGCCCAGGTTCGAGATCACGATCGACTGCGCGCACGGGACCTACGTCAAGGAGTGGATCTCGGGGGAGGGGGGCCGAAGCCGCCCGAGCTTCGCCGAACTCTGCGGCGTTCCCACCCGCTGCCTGGGTCTCGACGTCTGGGAGGTGCTGGGACCCTTCCCCGCGCTCGAGAACGGCCGGAGGATGCCCGCCTTTCCCGAACCTCTCGACTGGGGGGACTGGAAGGCCGGGCACGAGGACCCCTGGGACCTCGATGCGGGCGATCAGGCCCGCGGGGCGGGCGGGGACCGGGAGGAGGACCCCCCGCCGGAACCTCCGAGCCTCTGAGCGGCCGCCGCGGCCAGCAGGACGAGAGCGAGGATCCAGAGTCCCGGTCGTTTCGGGCGGAGGAAGGGACCGAGTTCCCGAGTCAGGGGAAGGGGGAAGAGCCGGAGGTTCGTGCAGAGGGGACGCCCTTTCCCGTCGAGGGCCAGGGCGCGGAGGAAGGGTTCCGGGCGGACCGCGGTCTCGACCGCCGGCCAGAGGGCCTCGATCGTGCTCGGGGACTTCCTGCCCTCGGGGGGGGCGAGGAAGAGGGCCTTCAGGGAGAGGGTCCCGTCCGGTTCGGCCGGAACCCGGGTCTCGAAACGTCCGAAGACCGTCGCCCAGGAGACGCGCCAGGAGACGGCGTGGACTCCGGGGAAGGAGAGTCGGGCCGGACTCCCGAGGGTCACGGCCCGCAAGCCCCGGTCGTCGAGAGGACGAGGGCCCTCGTAGCGCAGCGGGAGACGGCGGAGGCCGCGGGGCGGGGGGAAGGGGGCGGCTATGGGGAAGAGCCGCCGGTCGGGGAGCAGGATCCTCGGCGGACGATGGAAGGGGGGCAGCCCCAGACGGTCGACCCCGACGTGGAACAGGGGCTTGTCCTCGTCCCCGGCCGGGGCCTCGACGAACACCGGTTCGAGTCCCCTCGCGCTTCCCAACTGCTCCTCGATCCGGGTCCGGAGGCGCTGGACCTCGGTCGCGATCCGTTCCGCGTCGCGCCGCGCCTCGAGGGTCGCGGGGAGGGCTCCTGAGAGGAGGAGGAGCGGGGGCAGGGGACCTGCGAGACCGAGGCCCAGAGTCATCACGGCGGAGGGAAGATAGCGATAGCGGGCCTTGGCCGGAGCGTCCGGCCCCCCGGAGGCCCCGGCCCCGGGCAGGGCGGTGAGCAGGGCCAGGAAGACTGCGCCAAGGAGGGGGCGGGCGGGATCGCGGGATCCCCCGAGCCGCAACCGCAGGAAGAGGAGGAACGAGATTCCGAGGAGTCCGGCGAGGACGAGGGATCCCGTTCCCAGGCCTCCGGGGACGAAGAAAGCGACGAGTCCTTCGAGGAAGCGAGGATCCGGCCGGGCTTCCGCGTAGCCGCCGAGAACCTCGCCGAGGGCCAGGTACCTCCAGGTCAGGAGGAAGCCAAGGGTGAAGAGCCAGGGAGCCGTCTCCCGGGCCAGGATCCTTAGGGAGCGCTCCCCGCGCATCCAGAGCAGGGCGGGGACCGCGGCCGGAAGGGTCAGACAGGGCTCCTTCGTCAGGCAACCGGCCGCGAAGGCGGAAAGCGGCAGGACGAGTCCCGCAGGACTTCCGGTCTCCCTCCTCTCCGCCCGCCTGAGAAGCAGGAGGAGGGCGAGGAGATAGAAGAAGGTCGAATGGGTGTCGACGCGGCCGACCGCCCAGAACAAGGCCTCCCGATGTCCGGGGTGCAGGAGCCACGCGGTCATGACCGCCCAGGCGGCCGGGGGGGGGACGAAACGGCGGGCGATCGCGAAGAGGAGCAGGCCGGAGGCGAGGTGGACGCAGAGGTTCTGGAGGAGGGGGAGGAAGTCGCCGGTCCCGCCGAAGGCGAGGTCGAAGGCGAAGGAGAGCGTGATCAGGGGCCGGTGGAAGAGGGCGATCCGGGTCATGCCGTATTGCGGCCCGAAGAAGTCGCCGAGGACTCCCGCGGGGGTGGAGGCATGCTTCAGGGCCAGCCAATCGTCGCTCCTGAGGGCGAGGCCCTCGGGCCGCCAGAGCCAGGCCGCCAGGGCGAGCGAGAACCCCAGGAGGGGGAGCAGGGCGCGGGGAAGGGCCGGAGGGGCGGTGGTCGGTGATGGAGCCCTCTCCTCAGATGCAGACACCGATGATTTCGCCTTCGTAGACCACGCGTCCGTCGTGGATCGCCTGGGTCGGGAAGCGGGCCATGCGGCCCCCTCCGCTGATCCTGCCTTCCCTGGCGAGGAAGAAGACCCGCGCGGGCGGAACGACCTGCCCCCGGAAGCGGACCCGTTCGAGTCCCCCGAAGACGACGGTCCGGTCCGCGATCTCCAGGGTGGAGAGGGCCTTCCAGAGAAGGGTCGCGACCTGCGCGGAGGCCTCGGTCAGGAGCACGCCGGGCACGAGGGGACGTCCGGGGAAATGCCCCTTCGTCCACCAGTCCTCGGCGCCGAAGTCCTTGATCGCGACGATCACCCGTTCCTCCCGGTCGAGGTGGCAGACCCTATCGACCATCGCGAACTCGTGACGCTGGGGGAGGAAGCGGTGGATCGTGTCGAGATCGAGGGCCGAACCCTCCGGATCCACGCGCTCCAGGTCATAGATCATGCGTTTGGGCCGGGCCCCGGTTACGCCTTCCGTCATTTCGAATTCTCTTTCCATCCCGAGGGAGATGCGGACCCCACCGGCAAGCTTACGGTCGTTCGTCTTTCCGGCGAAGGTCTTCTTGGGCGGAAAGGGGCGATCGGCGGGTTCGCCGGGCTCCGTCCGGCCGGAAGGAGGAGGGAGACCGGATCCGCCCGATGGGAACGGAGATCCGGGAGGGGGGCGAAAGGCCGGAACTCCAGGCCCCGGCTTCCCCGGCCGATAGGGGGGAGGGGAAGCCTGAGGAGGGTGCGATGGCGTTTCGGGGGGATCTGCAGGAGATCGGTCTGTTCGACGTTTTTCAAAACGTCCATCACAACAGACTGACCGGCACGCTCCGGGTCGAGAACGGGACGGAGACCCGCTGGATCCATCTCCACGAGGGACTCGTCCGTCATGTCTCCCTTGGCGAGGGGATCGGACTCCCGATGCCCGAGTTCCTCGTCCAACGGGGCTTCGTCGACGCGAAGGCCTTGGACCGCGTCCTCAGGTCGAGGGGCCGGAGCCGGCGCCTCCTCCAGGATCTCCTCGCAAGAGCCAAGGTCCTCGATCCCGGCGAATACGAGCGGGCCTTCCGCCTCAGGGTCGAGGAGTTCCTGTTCGATCTCCTGTCCTGGAAGAAGGCGGAGTTCGAGTTCCTCGAGGGCCCTCCCCCCCGCGGGATCTTCGACCTGCAACAGAAGAGCCTGTCGCTCGCGCTCGATCCCTCGTCCTTCCTGATGGAGGCCGCGCGCCGTGAGGACGAATGGCAGCGGATCCGCCGGGTCGTCTCCTCGGACTTCGATTTCTTCGAGGCCCTGGGCGAGGAAGAACCTCCGGAAGACCCCGAGACGGTCATGATCTGGCGCGCTCTCGACGGCCGCACCGAACTTCGTGAACTCCAGAGGACCCTGCCGCTCGGGCGTTTCGAGATCCATGACACGATCGCCAGGCTCGTCACCGGAGGGTTCGCCCGTCCGGTTCCGCCGACGGACCTCCCGGCGCTCGCACGGGAGGCCGTCGAGAACGGGGATCCGGAACGGGCCGAGGCCCTGCTCACGAGGGTCCTCGAGATCGAGAGGAACCACCGGGAGGCGCGGGGCCTCCTCGCGGAGGTTCTCGAGAGCCGGGGTCGTTGCAAGGACGCGGCGGTCCATCACGCCTTCCTGGGCTCGCAGTCGATGCAGGAGGGGGAGGCCCGCGGCGCCCTCGCGTCCTTCCGGGAGGCGGTCCGCCTGGATCCCGCGGACGCGGGGCTCAGGGAGAGGGTCTTCGACCTCCAGCGCGAACTCGGGGACGCCGAGGAGTTCGAGGCGGCGGCGCTCGGCCTCTCCGAGCAGCTCGAGATGCTGGGGCTCGTCGAACGCGCCTGCGAGGTCCTCGACGGGGCCCGGAAGCGACCCGACATGGCGTTGCGGCCGAGACTGCTCGAACGCTGGGGGGCCTTGATGGCCCAGACCGGACATGCCGAGGCCGGGGCGGGCACGTTTCTCGGCATCGCGAAGGGGCTCGAGGAGGCCGGGGACCGTTTCGGCGCGATGCGCACCCTCGAGGTCGCCTTGCGGCTCTATCCCGATTCCCGGGACCTGAAACGGTTGAGGGAGGATGTCGAGTCGGACCGGAGGAACCGGAGGATCGCGCTCCGGCGCCGCCTCTTCCGCTGGGGGGCCGGCGCGGCGGTCGCGGGCCTCCTCCTCGTCCTGGCCGGCCACGAACTCGTGCTCCGCCGCCGCACCGCAGCCCTGCTCGCCTCCTTGCCTCGGGACGTGGCCCAGGGGAGGGCGCACCAGGTCCTCGGACTCCTCGAGGCCTTCCGGAAGGCCGCTCCGCTCGCCCCCTCCCAGTTCCTCCTGCGCGATCTCGAGCGGGGACTCCGCGAGGCCGGAGCCCTCGAGGCGGCCAGGGCGGAGCGGGTGCTGGGGGCCGCAAGCGCCGCCCGCATCGAGGCCTGCCTCGCGGGCCCTCCCCGCTGACGGGCCTGCTTGGGGCCGCTCTCAAGCCATCCCCGAGCCCCGGCCGATCAGGGAGCGACTTCCGATTCTTGAGGACCGGGGGCTTCCGTTACCGGGGGACTCCCGGTCATTTTTTTCGGATCGCGGGCGGCCGGCGCAGCCGCAACTGCCCGCAAGCCGCGTCCCGGTCGCGGCCCCGATGCCTGCGAAGGGTCGTCTTGAGGCCCCCCCGCTCGAGCCAGCCGCGGAAACGCTCGACCCGCCGGTCGCCGGGGGAACGCAGGTCCCCCCCGGGAACCTCGACCGGATTCCAGGGGATCAGGTTGACCGTGCAGGGGAGGCCCCTGAGGAGGGAGCAGAGGGCCTCCGCATCCTCCCTGCGGTCGTTGCGGTCCGCGAGGAGGACGATTTCGAAGGTCGGCTCCCGTCCCGTCGCCCGCCCGTGGAAGGCCGCGGCCCGGACGAGTTCTTCGGGGTCGTGCTTCGCGGTCGGGACGAGTTCGCGGCGGAGGTCGGGGTCGGCCGCGTGGAGGGAGACCGCGAGTTCGTAGGGCTTCCCGAGGGAGGCGAGTCTCCGGATCCTTTCGGGATGGCCGGAGGTCGAGATCGTGATCCTCCGGGCCGAATAGGCCGCCCCCTTTGGAGAGACGAGGAGGTCGAGGGCCTCCGTGAGGTTCCGGAGGTTCGCCATCGGTTCTCCGATCCCCATGACGACGATGTTGTCCGGGGGTCTGCCGAGGCGTTCCCGCGCGATCCAGAACTGCTCGAGGATCTCCGCCCGGGAGAGGTTGCGGCGGACCCCTTCGAGGCCCGAGGCGCAGAAGATGCAGCCGACGGGGCAACCGACCTGGGTCGACATGCAGAGCGTCGAACGCGTTCCCCTGGGGATCAGGACCGCCTCGATCGCCTCCCCGTCGCCGAGGCCGAGGAGGAACTTCAGGGTCCCGTCCCGCGCCTCCTCCTCCTCGAGGAGTCTGAGCGTGCGCAGCTCGAGGGTCTCCGAGAGCCGGTCGCGCAGGGCCTTGGGGAGGTTCGTCGCCCGGTTCCAGTCGAGGAGTCCCCGCGCGTGGAGCCAGAGATGCAACTCCCGGGCGTGGAAGGGTCTGCCGCCCTCCTCGAGAACCAGAGCGTCGAGCGCCCCCGCGTCCAGGTCGCGGGCGGGGATCCGTTCAGGCACTCTCGCGTTCTTCCGGTTCGGGTTCCTTGGGCACCGGCGGCCGCTTCGTCGGGCGGGGGCTCCGCTTCGCCCTGGGGGGTTTGATCGGGGTCACGACCGGCTCCCCCTCGCCCCGCGCGCATTCCTTCGTGACGAGCACGCGGACCGGTCGATCGGCCGCGAGGGCCGGGAGGTCGTAGCGGAGATCGAGGAGAAGACCTTCGATCACCGAGCGCAAGGCGCGCACGCCGGTCTCCCTCTCGAGGACCGTGTCGGCGATCTGTTCGAGGGCTCCGTCCTCGAAGGCCAACTCGCATCCTTCCATCCGGAAGTACTCCGCGTACTGCTTGATGATCGCGTTCGCGGGTTCGGTCATGACCTTGACCAGATCGTCGCGGGTCAGGGACTTGAGCGTCGCGACGACCGGCAGGCGCCCGATGAACTCGGGGATCAGGCCGAACTCGATCAGGTCCTTCTGGTCGAGGTGGGGGAGCAGGCGGTCGCGTTCGGTGGAACTCGTCTCCTCCGCTCCCGAGGCCTCCTTGCGGTCCTCGAGGTCTCCGAAACCGATGACGGAGTGGCCGAGCCTCCGGGCGATGGCCTGTTCGATTCCGGTGAAGGTCCCTCCGCAGATGAAGAGGATGTCCTCGGTGTTGACCTGGATGTAGGACTGCTCGGGGTGTTTCCGTCCGCCCTGGGGGGGGACGTTCGCGACCGTTCCCTCCAGGATCTTGAGCAGGGCCTGCTGCACGCCTTCCCCGGAGACGTCACGGGTGATCGAGACGTTCTGGGTCGTGCGCGAGATCTTGTCGATCTCGTCGATGTAGATGATGCCCTGCTGGGCGCGCTCGAGATCGAAGTTGGCGGCTTGCAGGAGCTTCAGGAGGATGTTCTCGACGTCTTCCCCGACGTAGCCCGCCTCGGTCAGGGTCGTCGCGTCCGCGATCGCGAAGGGCACGTCCAGGATGCGCGCCAGGGTCTTCGCGAGGAGGGTCTTCCCCGATCCGGTGGGCCCGACGAGGAGGATGTTGGATTTTTCCAGCTCGACCCCCGGATCGTTCCGGTGCCGGTTCTGGATCCGCCGGTAATGGCTGTAGACCGCGACCGAGAGGACCTTCTTCGCTCTCTCCTGGCCGATCACGTACTGGTCGAGGGAGGTCCGGATCTCCGGCGGGGTCGGGACCTCCCGGGTCAGGAGACTCGCGGACTTGACCTTCGGGCGGGAACGCTCGTCCTCGGAAAGGATCGTATTGCAGATCTCGACGCATTCGGCGCAGATGTAGATCCCCGGGGGACCGGCGATCAACGGCCGGTCGAGCTGGTGCCGCGATTTCTCGCAGAACGTGCAGCGCTCGACGCTCTTTCCTCGATTCCCGGTTTTCGACATGACTTCTTTCCGTCCCGTGGAGCGCGGGGGCGCCGCGGGGGGCCCAGGTCCGACCCGACCGGACCCTCATTGTAACCCCCCCCCGCGTTCCCGAGAACGAATCCGGAGAAAACGGGTTCCCGGATTCCGGGCTCAGACCGCCTGGATGACCTCGTCTACGAGTCCGTAGTCCTTGGCCTCCTCGGCGGACATGAAATAATCCCGATCCGAGTCCTTTTCGACCTGTTCGACGTCCCGGCCGCTGTGGCTGGAAAGGATCTCCGCCAGGGAGCGTTTCATCCTGAGGATCTCCTCGGCCTGGATCGAGATGTCCTGGGCCGTGCCTTCCACGCCTCCCCAGGGCTGGTGGATCATGATCCGCGAGTGGGGGAGGGCGAAGCGCTTCTCCTTCGTACCGGCCGCGAGGAGGATCGCGCCCATGCTGCTCGCCTGTCCGATGCAGTAGGTCGCGATCGGGCACTGCACGAACTGCATCGTGTCGTAGATCGCGAGTCCGGCCGTCACCGAGCCTCCGGGCGAGTTGATGTAGAGGTTGATGTCCTGGCTCTTGTTCTCCTTCTGGAGGAAGAGGAGCTGGGCGATCACGGTGTTCGCGACGGCATCGTTGATCGTCGTCCCCAGGAAGATGATGCGGTCCTCGAGCAAGCGGCTGTAGATGTCGTACGAACGCTCGCCCCGGCCGGTCTTTTCGACGACATAGGGGATGTAATAACCCATCTCTTCAGCTCCTGGCATCCTTGATCCTCCGGAAGGGGATTCCGGAGACGCTCCTGTATAGCCCTTGGCGGGGGAGGGATCGAGCGGTGGAAGGACCCCTCAGGATTCGTCTCCTTCTCCGCTATCGACAATCCTGGCGGTCTTTCTGAGCCATTCCCGGACCTTCCGCGTCATCAGCTCCAGGCGGAGTTCTCCGAAGAGGTTCCGCTCCTCGAACTCCCGCCGGACCTTCGGGACCTCGACTTGATTCTCCGAGGC
>Ga0256830_1000007_pt1 | contig 207484 bp, 181 predicted proteins | sample 128326metaG_FD_190537 | JGI IMG/M metagenome (GOLD analysis project Ga0256830, IMG submission 190537) | Hydrothermal vent microbial communities from Lau Basin, Pacific Ocean - 128-326 | ecosystem: Environmental > Aquatic > Marine > Hydrothermal vents | place: Pacific Ocean: Lau Basin...
GCCCTCCTCGAGAGGACAGGCGGAGGCCTTCCCCGATGAGCGCGGGGCCCTCCGGCGGTCTTCGCTTCAGCCTCATCGTGCCGTTCTACAACGAGGAGGAGAACATCGATCCCTTGATGGAGGAACTCGCCGAGGTGCTTCCTCCGCTCGGCGGGTTCGAGGTCATCGCGGTGGACGACGGGAGCCGGGACGGGACCCTGGACCGGCTCCGGAAGAGGCAGGAATCCTTTCCGGAACTGCGGATCGTCAGCCTCGCGGAGAACGCCGGCCAGAGCGCGGCCGTCTGCGCGGGGTTCGACCATGCCCGGGCCGATCTCGTGCTGATGATGGACGGGGACATGCAGAACGATCCCCGGGATTTCGCCTCGATCCTCGAAGCCCTGGAGGAGGCGGACGGAGTCTCCGGCGCGCGGCTCGCCCGCAAGGATCCCTGGATCCGCCGGGTCTCCTCCAGGATCGCGAACGCGGTCCGCAATCGACTCTCGGGGGATCGGGTCGTCGATTCGGCTTCCGGGATCAAGGGTTTCCGCAAGGAGATCCTCTCGAGGATCCCGAGATTCAACGGGATGCATCGTTTCCTCCCGACCCTCGTGCGTCTGGCGGGGGGACGGGTCGTCGAGGTTCCGGTCAACCACCGGGAACGCGCGGGCGGGGTCCCGAAGTACGGGATCGGGAACCGGGTCTTCAAAGCCCTCCGGGACCTCTTCGGAGTCCGCTGGCTCCGGGACCGCTGGATTCGCTACAAGGTCGGGCAGGTGTTCGAATCCCCGGGAGATGAGCGATGAGCGCGTGGAATCTCTCCCTCTCCGTCCTCGTCGAACCCGAGAATGCGGAGTTCTGGATCATCTGGGGCTTCCTCGGCCAGGCGGTGTTCTTCTCCCGCTTCCTCGTCCAGTGGATCGCGAGCGAACGGGCGGGGCGCAGCGTCGTGCCCACGGCCTTCTGGTGGCTCTCCCTCCTCGGCGCGGGCCTCCTGCTGGCCTACGCGATCCATCGCAGGGACGCGGTCTTCATCGTCGGGCAGTGCACGGGGTTCCTGATCTATTTCCGCAACCTCTCCCTGAAGCGGCGTGAGCGGAAAGCCTCGACGGACTGACCGCGGGGCCGGGCCGCCGGGACCGCCGGCCTTCGAGGGTTCGGCATGGGGGCGGCTCGCGGGGGGCCCGCTCCTCGCATTCCTTGCCGTCTGCCTGTTCTGGGGGCCCTTCCTCCGGGGGCGACCCTTCGAGGGGACGGAATCAAGGCGCGCCCGGATCGCGGTCGAGATGCTCGAATCCTCGGACTACCTGAGACCGACCCTGGGAGGGGAGGCGACCCTGACGAAGCCCCCCCTGCATTACCAGTTGCAGGCTCTCGCGGCATTCTTCCTGGGAGAGGGGGAAGGCTCCTTCCGCGTGCCGGCCCTCCTCCTCACGGCCCTCCTCCTGGCTGCGGTCTTCGGGCTTCTAAGGCGGGCGGGCGCGGATCGGGTCTTTCTCTGGGGAGCTTTCCTGCTGCTCGCCTGGCATCCGATCCTCGTCCGCTTCGCCGTTTCCGCCGAGATCGACGGGAGTTTCGCGGCCCTGACCGGACTGGGCCTCGTTCTCCTGGCCGCGTGGAGGGGGGAGGAAGGAAGTCCCCTGGGCCTGTTGGGGCTCGCCGGGCTCTGCTTCGGGGCGGCCCTGATGACGAAGGGACCGCAGGTCCTCGCCCTCCTCCTTCCCGCTCTCCTCCCCCTTCGTTCCCGCCCGGGATGGAGAGGCTATTGCCTCCTTTCCGCGACCTTATTCCTGCCGGTCCTTCTCTGGGCCCTGGGCCTCCTTCTCGAAGGGCATTCCCTGGGCGAGTGGTTCCTCGCCGCGAAACGGGAGAGTCTCGGGCGGGCGGAGGGCTTCGGTTGGGCCCATGTGCTCACGATCCCCGCTTATCTCGGAAAGGTGTTCGGGATCCTCCTTCCCGTCTGGCTGTTCCTCGGACGATTGCCGGTCCCGGGATCGCCGGCGGCGAGGGTCCTCCTCTACGGCGGGATCGGAGGGGTCTGCGCGCTCCTCCCTTTCCCTCACCGTCCGACCCGTTATCTCCTCCCCGCCCTCCTTCCCCTGATGGCCGCCTTCCTCCTGGGATTCGTGGAGTCCTCCACCGCAGGCGGCGGGTCCGGCGCGGGGGATGCCCGAGCCCGTGGCGGGGGAAAAGGGGGGGGGATGTCCTTTCAGGCGGTGTGGTTCCTCCGGGCCGGACCGGGGATCCCTCGAGGGCTCTGGGTCCCGCTCGCCCTCCTCCTTGCGCTCGGCTCCTCGCTGTCGGGCTTTCTCGCTCCTCCCTGGTTGGGTTGCCTGCCTTATGCTCTTCTCCTTCCCCTGTTCGTCCTCGCCCTCGGAGGGGGTGGGCGGAGCTTCGTCCTCTCGGTCTGTCTTGCGGCCTCCCTCGTCGTCGTCACCGACATCCCCGCGCGGCAGGCCCTGGCTCCCAAGGCTTCCCTCCCCGCCGCCCGGTCGATCGCGGAGAGGAGCGGAGGAGGAGCGGTCCTGTGCTGGGGGCACGTTCCCGGAGAACTGCAGTGGGTTCTCGGGAACCGCGCCCGCCTCGCGGAGTTCTTCCAGGGAGGGGGCCGGGAGGAGGAGGTCTGGCTCCTGCACGAGGATCCCTGGCCCGAGGGGTTCCGGGGCCGTCCCTTCGAGACGGTTCTTTCTGGGGTGTGGTCCCTCTCCGACAAGGATCTCATGCTCGAACGGCGGAAGGGCCGGTGATGCGGGTCCTCTGCGTGCGCCTCTCGAGCATGGGGGACATCGCCCAGGCCCTTCCGCTCGTCCACGATCTCCTGGGTCGGGGCCATGAGGTCGGCTGGGTCGTCGAGGAGAGATTCAGGGAGCTTCTCGAAGCACTCCGGCATCCCCGCTTCCGTGTCCTGGTCTGGAAGCGGGGGGTGACCGGCCTGCGGCGCCTGAGGGGGCGGGGGAGGGAATACGAGGTCTGCCTGGACTTCCAGGGGAACTGGAAGAGCGGCCTCGTTTCGAGAGTCCTGGGCGCGCCCTCCGATTTCGGCCCTGCGTTCCCGGACCTCCGGGAGAAGGGGAACGCCTTGTTCCATCGTCGGCGCGCGCCGCGGGCCGAGGGCCCGCACGTGCTGGACCGGGGAAGGGCCCTCCTCGATGCAGCGGGCCTCGCGTCCTCCGGGGAACTTCCGCGTCCTCCGTTCCTCGAAGCTCCGGAGGAAGTTCCGCCGCAGGCCCCCGCCTGGTTCCTCCGGGGGGAGGGGACACCCCTCGCCGTCCTCCTGGGGCGGGAGGGCGATCCGCGTTCCTGGCCCGTGGGGGAAGCCCTCTCCCTGGCGAGGACCTGGCCGGGGCCTTCCTTCTGCCTGGCGGGCCCCGAAGAAAGAGGGGGGCGAGGCCGGGATCCCCTCCTCCACCGGGTCTCCGCCCCGAGGATCCCGGAACTCCTCGCGCTCGGCGCCTGGCTCCGGAAGCGGGGCGGGGTCGCCGTCGGCCCGGACATCGGGCCGACGCATGTCCTCCACGCTGCGGGTGCGACCTGCCTCTTCCTGTTCGGGGCCCAGGATCCGCGGCGGACCTGTCCTCCGGGAGCTGAGGCCCTCCTCGCCTCCGAGGGTCCCGAATGCCGTCCCTGCCTGCGGAGACGTTGCGGGCATCCCGAGGGACCGGTCTGCATGAACCGTCTCGCCTCGGCCGAGGTCTCGGAGGTCCTCGCCCGACTCGCCCCACGACGGGAGGAAGCCTCCCCTTCGGGGAGGGTGGAAGAAGGGCGGACGGGTCATTGACGGCGATCCCCGGCCGGCGCATCGTCCTTGCAGGTGAAGCATGGAGGTCTTCGATGTTCTCCAACATCCTCGTTCCCGTCGATTTCGGAAGCTGTTCGGAGCACGCCCTCGAGTTCGCCGAGCGGATCGTGGGCAAGGGAGGGAGCATCCGGCTCCTCTACGTTCTCGACGAGAAGATCGTGCTTCCCTTCGACGGGATGCTCGACCTCTCGATCATCGAGGACTCCGCGAGGAGGTCCCTGGAACGGATGGTCGAGGGGCGGAAGAGGCAAGGTGTCTCCCTCGGGGCGGAACTCGTCAGGGGAGAAGTCTCCGAGGAGGTGCTCGCCGCGGCCGCCCGAGGGGGGCATGACCTCCTCGTCGTCGGGAGCCACGGGCGCAAGGGACTTCGGCGCCTCCTGCTCGGGAGCGTGGCCGAACGCATCGTCCGGAGGGCCGGGCTTCCGGTCTGCGTCGTCAAGGAGGGCCCTCGCCGCGGGCCTTCCTTCGGGAAGATCGGCTTCGCGGCGGATTTCAGTCCGGCGGGCGATCGGGCCTTCGATCGGTTCCGCGCCCTCTGCCTCGAGCACGGGGCCTCGGCCTTCATCCTGCACGTGCAGGAGAGCGAAGCCGTGCTGGCGGGGTTCGCCGTGCCGGCCGGAACGATCGAGCACAATCTGAACCTTCTCCGGGAGCAGAGGCGCAGGCAGTGCGAGGAGATGGTCGAAGCCCTCGAGAAGGACGGGGTGAAGGCCGAGGGCGTTCTTCTCGAGGGGCAGCCCTGGGAGGAACTCGCGGACTTCGCCTCGAGGCGGGAACTCGATCTCCTGGTCATGGGCACCCACGGCTATCGGGGCGTCGATCGTCTCTTCCTCGGTTCCGTCGCCGAGAAGACGATGCGGATGATCGAGGAGCCGCTCCTCGTGGTTCCAGGGTCTTGACGGGTGGGGGAGGGATGGAGAAGGCCCGGGTTCTGATCCGGGACGGAAGGAAGATCGCCGAGGAAATGGTCCTGCATCGGCCCGACCGGTGGAAGGCCCTCCTGGATGGGATGGGGGTTTCCGCGGGCGGCGGTGGACCGGAGTCCCTCCTGGCCTCGATCCGCCTCTTCGGGCACGGTCCGGGCGCGAGGAACGCGCCGTTTTCGGAAGTGGACCTCGCGAGAGCCCTCCAGGGGGGGAGCGGCCCCCTGCTTTCGGCTCCAAAGGCTTGGAAACGCCGGCGGCTCAGAAGGGTCCTGATCCTCCTCCAGGAGGAGGGTTCCCGGAGATCGGAGGGTCCGGAGATTCCGAAGGGGGGGATCCCGGGGCTCGACCTGTCGGTCCTCTCCCTGCACCGAGGGCTTCCCGGGGAATGGGGGGCCTGGATCGGGAAGGGGCGGAGGCGTTCGGCCGAGAAGGCGCTCAAGCGCGTGTTAGCCGCGCGCCTCCGGACCTGGGCCGGGAGTAGGGAGGGGGTCGTTCCGCTCGGCGTGCTCGTAGGGAGGCCCGGCGTGCGTCTTCGGGATCGGGTCCGGCAGGCGCGGCCGGACCTCGTGCTTCTCGGCGGAGATCCGGGGGATGTGCATTTTCTCCGCCGCACCGCAGCGCGAGCGGTCCGCTGCCCCTGTCCGGTCCTGATCCATCTCCGACCCCGGAAGCGGGGTCAGGATTCGGGTTCGTAGGCGACGACGGCCTTCAAGAGATCGGTGGCGGTCACGATCCCGGTGACCTTCCCGTCCTTCGTGATGATGATGCGATGGGTTCCTTCGGCGAGCATCTTCCGGGCGAGTTCGCCGGCGCTCATCTCCTCGTCAGCGAGCAGGGGGTTCTTGCTCATGAACTGGGAAACGGTCAGGTCGCTTCCGGGGAGTTCCTCCCGGGGGAGGTCCGTCGGCATGTCGACCATCTCCCCCTCTTCATCCACCGTGTGGAACTCGGGGGAAAGGGCGGAAAAACCGCCCTCCTCGCTGATTGCCCGGGTCACATCGCTTCTCGAGACGACGCCGACCACGGTTCCCGATCCGTCGACGACGGGGGCGCCGTGGATGCCTTCATCACTGAGGAACTGCGCCAGTTCGTAGAGCCCGAGGTTGGGCTGCACGTAGGCGACATCCTTCTGCATCAAGTCCTTGGCCTTCATCCGGGTCATGCGTCGTTGCCTTTCTTTCTCCTCGGGCTGGTTCGTCCCGTCGGGTTCCAGGGTTCCGGAGGGGGACCGGAGGCGGGAAGCCTAGACCTCCGGGGCCGCGCCGGAAAAGGAAGGATCGTGTAGATTCTGACCATGCCGACACGACCCAGCAAGGAACTCGAGATCTTTCCGAATCCTCGTCCCGAACGCGACTACTGGATCCGGATGGAATGTCCGGAGTTCACGTGCCTGTGCCCCCGGACGGGCCAACCCGATTTCGCAACGCTCAGGATCCGTTACGTTCCGGACCAACACTGTGTGGAACTCAAGTCCCTAAAGCTCTATCTCTGGTCCTTCCGTGGGGAGGGAGCGTTCCACGAGGACGTGACGAACCGTATCGCGGACGACCTGATCTCCCTCCTCGACCCGAGGGCGCTGATCGTGACGGCGGAGTTCCGTGTCCGAGGCGGGATCTCGACCGAGGTCGCGGTCAGGCACCTCAAGAAGACGTTCAACGAAGGACGGTCTTGACGGCGTTCGAAGCCGTCATTCCGAGCTTGTTCGCGGTCTTGTCCACGACGAGGGCCTGGAAGAAGAGGGCGAGATTCCGGAGGGAAGGATTGTTCGGGATGGCCCAGGTGAAGCGGGCGACGCCGTTTCCGGGGCCGGCGCCCTTGCTCACGCCGATCTGGACGATGTCGAGCCCGGTCAGGAGGATGCAGCCCCGCGCGCCGAGTCCGGTCAGAGGCAAGGGGAGGGGAAGGCCCGCCCACCGCTTGTCCGAGAACCCGAGGAAGCCGAGGACGGCGGTGGCGGGGGGCACTTCGTGGATTTCCAACTGGAAGCTCTTTCCGATCGTGGGAGTCGTTGCGATACCCGCCAGCGGCCGGAATCCCCCGGTCCCCGCACAGGCTCTGCCGAAGGGTGTCACCCCCGCCGCATCGACGAAGATCCGGTAGGGGACGCCGGGAAGGCCCGAGTTCGGGCCGTACCATCCCCAGGAATCCCCGGTGTTCCTGCCGTTCCCGTCGACCGTGTTGCCGACGCAGGTCCAGGTCACGAGTCCCGCCTTCGTTCCCTTGAAGGAAAAGGTCCAGCTTCTCGAGAGGCTGTTCACGTGGGTGATCGAGAGGCCTGAATTCCCGACCCTCGTGTTGGTTCCGCGGGTCAAGATCCCTCCGCTGCTGTCGAGGCTGAAACCTCCGCGGGTGGAGTTCGTGACGCCGCCGAGAAGGCTGATCGTCGCCTTCATCGTTCCGTTCAACGTGAGGGAGCGGGGGGAGGAGATCTTGACGGTGACCTTCCCCCGTTCGTTCGGGAACCCGCTTCCGTGGCAGAACCCGCAGGCGGGGAAGGCCGAGGTGACCTTCTTCGGGATTCCGGATTCCCCTTCGAGGACGCCCGAGCCTCGTCCGGCCAGGGAAGAGGCCGGAAGGAGGAGACCGGCCGCGACGAAGAGGAAGCGGAGAGAAGGGGAAGGGACGGATGTGGAAGACATGCGGGGACTCCGAGAGGGAAGGGAAGGTAATGAGAACTTATCGCATCTAGCGCTTCTCCCCAAGGGGGCCGGTCGAATCGGACCTCCAGGCCCGGGAATGGGCTTCCTGATTCCCCGGTTTCCTCGCCCGGCCCCCCACGCGTTTTTCCAGGCGCCGCTCCGATTCCCTGGATCCCGGGGGGAGGGTCGGGAAGGATGGAAGGATGCGCCGCATCGTAATGATTCCCCTTTTCCTTCTCCTGGGACTTGGATTCTGTTTCGAGCCCGGGGGGCGATGGGTTCGAACAGGTCCGGTGATCTCGCGCCTTTCTGCGACGACCGGGAAGATCCTGCTCTTCGGCGCCCCCGAGGGGATCTCGACTCTCCGACTCGAGGAAGTGGGCGGGGGATGGACCAGCGAGATCCGGTCGGAGGCAGAGAATGGAGACCTCCGGTTCGAACTCGAAGGGCTCGAGCCCGAGCGCCGTTACCGATATCGGATTCTCGATCCCCACGGCTCGCTGCTCGGCAGGGGCATGTTCCGGACCGCGCCCAGGGACGGGGAAGGGCGGGTCCGTTTCGCGGCCTTCGGGGACTCGGGGGGGCAGCCCTGGTTCGCCTATCTCTCGGATTCCCTCGGAATCCGTCCCGTTTCCTGGTTGGCGGATCTCCTTCCCGGAAGGGGAAAGCAATGGGATCTAGCCGGAATCCTCGCGCGCAGGGAACCGGACCTCGTTCTCCATCTCGGCGACGTCGTGTACCCCTGGGGGAAATGGGAGCACTATCCGGAGGGTTATTTCCTTCCCTTCGCCCGCATCCTCTCCGGACGTCCCCTGGTCGCGGCCATCGGCAACCATGACGCCCTGGAGCACGGGGCGGAGCCTCTCCTCCGGATGCAGGGGCGAGATCCGCGGGGCGTTCCTCGCGGGAATCGATACTTCGATTTCGCTTTCGGCCCGGTCCGCTTCTTCTGTTTCGACACTATCACCAGTTCCTTCGAGATCGGCTCTCCCCAGATCCGGTGGCTTCGAGAGCGGCTGGCCCTTGCCCGTGAACCCTGGAAGGTCGTTTTCACCCATCGGCCGTTCTGGACCTCTTCACGGTCGAGGATGGACGCCGCGAACCGCTACCTCCGCGACCATGTCCACCCGCTCCTCGCCCGATACGGCGTCGCTCTGGTCTTGAGCGGGCACGATCACGTCTACCAGAGGTATCGGGCCCGGGACGGCGTGGTCTACATCATCTCCGGGGCGGGGGGAAAGAGCCTCTACGAACTGCACGAGGACCCGGGCCTCCTCCGGGCCGAGCAGGTGTTCGGTTTCCTGTTCGTGGAGGCGGGGCCGGATTCCCTGGTGGCCAGGGCGGAGACCCTGGAAGGTCGAATCGTCGATCGGTTCCGGCTGACGAGACCCTGAGGTGAGGGAGAGAGGCCGCGGAGCCGACCGCGTCCCCGCGGGAATCCGGTCTTGCCGGGGAAAAGGGAAGAGGGCCGGCCGTTTCCGGCCGACCCTCTTTTCCTTCGGAGAGAGCGTCCCGGAGTAGTCCCGAGACGCTCGAGTTCCGCACAAAGGATCAGGGATTGATCCGGGTGCGGATGTGGTTCGTCCCGAAGCCGGCGATCCTGGTCAGGGTCGGGTTGAACCAGAAGCTGTAGGTGTAGGCGTCGAAGCCGGTCCTGAGGACGGTTCTCGGAAGGAAGAAGCTCGGGTAGGCGGTTCCGGTGATGGAACTCGTCTTTCCGAACCACCGGAAGAAGATCGGCGAGTTCAGGAGGCTGAGCTGGAAGTTGGTCAATGCGTCCAAGCTGAACCTCGTCGCGCCGCCGCTCCAGAGGAGCAGGTACCAGTATCCGCGGTACCTGGGCGCCGTCACGCACATGCTGGCCCTTCCGCCTCTACGGGCTGAGAAGCTCGCATAGGTCGTGCTAAGCGCCGGGCTTCCCCAGATGGGGATGAACTCTACCATCCTCGCGGATCCGGTGTAGCCGGCGATGGATGTCGTGGACGAGGCGCTCCGGGAGTTGTTCCCCTCGGAAATCTCGGAGACGGTTCCGCCGTTGTCGGCGATCGCTCCCAGATAGTAGCGCCCGGACCGGGTGCAGTAGGGAATCTGATGCCGCGTCGTCAGCGTCTTCGATCCGCCCGGGATCAGGACTCCCGTCGAATAGTTTCCGAGAAACCTGTCGAAGGTCGTGATCACGTTGTTGGTGGACAGGTAGATCCCCGTGAAGGAGGAGGCTGCGCTCGCGGTCCCGATGTTCTTGGTCGTCGTGGTCACGGAGATGAGCCCTCCGGCACGGCCGGAGGTGGGGGGCGTGACCGCGGTGATCGTGAGGTCGGCCTTCCCGAGACAGCGGCCGAGAACGGATCTGTAGTTGTTCAGTTCGTTCGACTCGGTTACGACCCGCGTGCGGTCGGCGAGTGCGCCGAGGTAGCAGATTCCCGGGCGCGCCGTGATTGGAATCCTCACCGAGTAGTTGAGGGTCCGGCTGGCGTTCGCAACCAGGATTCCGGTCGTATAGCTGCCGAGCAGGGTGTCGATCGTCGAGATCGTGCTGTTCGGAGATAGGTAGATCCCGGTCAAGCTGGTTCCCGCGGTGGCGTTTCCGATGTTCTTGACCGTCGTCGAACCGGTCACTGCCTGGCCGGGGTACCAGATCGTCGTCGAGGCCCGGAAAGCCGTGACGACCAGGTCCGGCCGCGGGGTCGGTTGTGAGCAGGTGACCCTGTAGGCGTAGGTGTTGTTGCCTTCATTGATTTCGGGGACCCTGAACAGCCGGTCCGCGTAGGTGCCGAGATAGCAAGTGCCGGTCGTCAGTTTCGAGGGGGCCCGCACGGTGTGGGTCAAGGTCTGGGAGCCGTTCACGGCCAGGGCGGCGGTCGTGAAGCTGAGAAGCAGGGTGTCGCCGGTCGTGATCAGGCTGTTGGTCGAGAGGTAGTACCCGGAGACGCAGCTGGCCGAGGTCGTCTTCCCGATGTTCTTGATCGTCGAGCGGATCGTGAAGACCTTGTTCGGTGTCAAGAGGGTCGTGCTCGGCAGCATGTAGGTGACGTCCAGGTCCGGAAGGCCGATGCAGCGGATGGTCCGAGCGATCGTGTTGTTGGCCTCGGATTCCTCGGCGACCTTGAACAACCTGTCGGCCAGGAGGCCGAGGTAGCAGATCCCGTTCGGAACGTTGGCCGGTACCGTGGAACTCGCGGTGCGCGTGTAGGTCCCCCCGATCGAAAGAGCGGGGGTATTGAAGGATTGGACGAGGAGGTCCGCGGTCGAGATGATGCTGTTCGTCGAGATGTAGACCCCGTGGGTCGCGATCGGCGCCGTCGCAGTTCCGACGTTAGAGATCCTGGAGATGAAGGTCGCGGGGACCCTGCCCCGGAGGAACGAGGAAGTCGTGGAGATGTAGGTCGCCCGGAAGTCCGGTTGCGGTTTCCTCGTGCAAAGGCGGGCCCTCGCGCTCACGAAGGACGAGTAGTCGGCGCGGGTTCCGGCGTTCGACCCGCCGGTGCTCGTGCAGCCGCCGTGCGTGTGGACGCCGATCGCCCTTCCTGTCGAGGCGACGTAGACGGGGCTTCCCGAATTGCCGCCCATCGTGTCGACGCGGTAGCGGAGAAAAGTACCGCCGATCTGGACCAGGGGGCCCGATGCGGTCTGCTGGACGCCGTTGTAGGTCAGGTTCGGGGTCTTGTCCGTGCCGTGCCCACGGATCGTCAGGCTGGTGTTCAGGGACGGCACGCTCTGAAACTGGAAGTAGGTCTTCTGGACCGAACCGGCGTACCTCTGGGTCGAGCTGTTCTTCTGCGTGGTGAACACGCCCCAATCCTTGCCGACGCCACCGCTCTCGTAGAGCCTCTTCGCCGTGCCTTCCCAGTTGTACTGGTTGGAGATGGAGGGGCTCACGAGGTTCCCGCTGCTGGTCGACATCGGGACGTTGAACTGGGCGGTCACGTTGGTGAGGGTCGACGACGCGAGGCAGTGACCGGCGGTCGCGAAGCAGTTGACCGGCGAGATCAGCCAGGCCGTGCACCAGCTGATCGAGGTGCCTCGCTTCAGGATGATCCGGGCGACCCTGGGGTCGTTGGATTTCACGCGGTTGTCGGTGCCGCAGATCGTCATCGGGTTCGAGGCCTGCGCCGGGTTGCCGACCCCGACGTTCTTGATCGCGAAGCTGTTGTCCTTCGAACCCGGCCCTGCCCAGAGCCGGATCAGGACGGCGTCGCCGTTGAAGTAATAACTCTCCAGGGCTTGAGCTCCCTGTTCGGCCAGGATCGTCGACGTCCAGACCTGGGTCTCGTCATCGACGAGGGACTGGACCTCCAGGGTCGAACCCTCGCCCAGACGGATTTCCTTGAATCCGATCTGTAGGAAGGAGGCCCCCGGGAAGCGGACGAGCTTCTCGGCGACGAGGACGGGGACCTTCTGATCGTTGGCGAGGGCCTTCGTCGCGAAGGAATAGGTTTGGACCTTTCCGATCGTCGGCGGGGTCGGGGCCTGGGCCGGCAGGAGCGGAGCGCCGGCGAGAAGGAAGGAGGCCAGCAGGATTCCACGGCCTTTGGATTTCGTGAAGGGGGTCATGAAAAGGAGCCTCATCGTTGTGATTCGGGAAAGGAAAGGATCCCGCCCGTGGATCCTCCTTGGCCGGCCGAGAAAGGTTCGATGTTGCGAAACGGAAGTTCGGCGAAGAGAAGGGAGATCCGAGTCGGACGAGAACAAGGAAACGGAGTAGAGAGCGAACCCGGAGGAAGACGGAAGTTAAGGGAAGAAGCGAAGATGGGACCGCCTCTCCGGAGACGGGGAATTATGGCCGAGGGAAGGGGGATCGACAAGCTCCGTCCGGAGGATAAGGGGCCCTCGCGGCGTCCTCGGGCCCGCGGCCGGAAGGGGGGTTCCGTTCCCCCTCCTTCCTTCGTTCCGAGGGGGAATTCCGACTCCCCGGGTTGGGGAGATGCGGGTTTCGGGTATTACTTGAGGCGGATCTCCACTTCTCCTGGGTCGCCCGGTTCGATCCTGAGTTCGGCCTTGCCGACATCTTCCTTGATCGCAACGAGGCGGATCGGGATTCCCGTGCGCACGTGCTCGAGAAGGAAGGTCCCGTCCGGCCGGCTCAAGACCCGGACGTTTCCGAAAAGGAAACGGCCTCTGTGCCCGAGGTCTCCGGAGGGGACGATCGGGAGATACTCTCCAGCCCAGGGCATGGCCCGGAGGAGGGCGCCCCCGACCACCTTGCCGTCGGGGCCCAGGACTTTCCCGCGAAGTTTTCGTCCCTCCCCCATGCGGACGTCGAGCCGGATCTCTGCGGACCTTCCGGTCTGAACGACCCGTACCAGGGGTTCGGCACCAGGGGCCTCGAAGCAGAGTTCGTAACGCCCGGGCGCGATCGAGGGGATCCGGAAGCGTCCCCTGTGGTCGATCGGCCAGGAGGGCGTTTCCCGGGCTACGAGAAGCTGGACGGGAGGGGAGCGGTAGAGGCGCAGGATATGGACCCGACCGTCCTTCATGTCCTCCCCGTTCTTCCAGCGGACCCTTCCGAAGATCGCGTGTCGGGGACCGATCCGGAATTCCCCGAGATCCACCGTCTTCTCCTTCACGATTCCGAGGCCCAGTTCGACGGGCGCCCCGTCGGGAAGGACGGTCCGGACCCAGTATTTCCATTTGGGCGCGAGTTCCAGGAATCGGAACCTTCCCTCGTCGTCGGTTCGGGTGGTCCAGGGTTCGGAACCGAAGACTTCCGAGTCGGAAACCGGCACGTCGCTGTCGCAGAGGATGAGCAACCCGGATACGGGCTTTCCGGAAGCATCGAGGATCCGCCCCTCGATCCCGACCCCGGGGCTGAGGGTCACGAGGTAATTCCTGTCCTTTCCGGGAAGGAAGGTTTTCCTCGGGACGACGCCGATCCGGTAGCCCGGATGGAAGACGAAGAGGGGCCCTTCGGCCTCCTCCTTCGTGAGTTCCAGGCGCGCACGTCCGTCCCGGTCGGTGCGGGCCAGGTCCTCGAATTTCCAGGGAACCCGGATTCCGACCCCTTCCAGGGCCTTCCCCCCGGCCATGACCTGGATCGCGAAACTGCCGGAAAGGGGAGCGGACCTAGGGGAGGAGGGCTTGGTTTCCGGGTTTCCGAGGACGAGCAGGAAGGGTCGATCGGCGTAGACCGAGACTTCCGCGCTGGAAACCCCCTCCTTCGCGGCCCGCACGCGGAACTCGTAGCCGCGGGGGACGCGGATCTCGAACCGTCCCCGGGCGTCGGTCCTTCCCGTCCACTCCCGGGAAACGGGAGCCCTTGCCCCCCTCCAGAAGTCGTAGGTGCAGATCCTGTCGAAGGAGATCCGGGCCAGGACCCGGGCTCCTTCGACGGGGGTGCCCTTCTCGTCGTGTACGATTCCGGACAGGATTCCGGCCGCCGGGTCGGGGCCCCGGCCGTCCGTTGCCTGAAAGAGGAGGAGGGGGAGAAGGAGGGTCGTCGGGATTCCCAGCATCGGTCTTCGCAGGCGGAGGTGAACGAAGGAATGGTCCCGGAAGGCCGGGTCGAGGGGAACGGGGTTCATGCGTCCGGCACAGAAGAGCGGAAGGGGATGGGGGAGGCAAGCCCTGAGGCCCCCGGCCTCGGGGGCCTGGGAACCCGAAGGGGGGCGTTCCTTGCCCGCGGGCCCGGGGCTAGAGTCCTCCCCTCGCCGTTTCGTCGCCTCGAGAGGTCGAGATGGGATTTCCCGCAAAGAATCGCCAGCCCGTCCTGCGTCCCTGGACGGTCAAGGACAGCGAGGAACTCTACCAGGTCAAGGCCTGGGGGAAGGGCTACTTCACCGTGAGCGAGGAGGGCACGGTCGAGGTCCTTTCCGGGATGCGGGGGAGGAGGGGGCTCGACATGGCGAAACTCGTCAACGAACTCGTCGAGCGGGGGCTGAATCCTCCCCTTCTCCTCCGCTTCGGAGACATTCTCGAGGATCGGATCCGGAACCTGAACGAGGCCTTCCATCGGGCGATCGTCGAATATGGGTTCCGAGGAAGCTACCGGGGGGTGTTTCCCGTAAAGGTGAACCAGCAGCGGCAGGTCATCGAGGAACTCGTGAACTTCGGGCGCCCCTACGGCCTGGGGCTCGAAGCCGGCAGCAAGCCGGAGCTCCTCGTCGCCCTCGCGATGCACGCGGACCCCGAATCCCTGATCATCTGCAACGGCTTCAAGGACCGGGAATACATCGAGATGGCAATGCTGGCCGCGAAGCTCGGAAAGCAGACCTTTCTCGTCATCGACCGGCTTGCCGAGGTCGATCTCTGCGTCGAGGCCGCGGGGAAGTTCGGGGTCAGGCCCTCGCTCGGGATCCGGGTCCGGCTCGTCAGCAAGGGTGCTGGGAAATGGACCGAGTCGAGCGGGGATCACTCCAAGTTCGGCCTCTCCTCCGAGGAGATCCTCGAGGTCGTCCGGATCCTGAAGGAGCACGACCTCTGCGATTGCCTGGAGATGCTCCATTTCCACATCGGCTCGCAGATCACCGACATCCGCGCGGTCAAGGCGGCCTTGAGAGAGGCATCGAGGATCTACGTCGAACTCGTAGGTCTCGGGGCTCCGATGGGCTGGGTCGACGTGGGAGGGGGGCTCGGCGTCGACTACGACGGCTCGCGGACGAACTTCCCGTCCTCGATGAACTACACGCTGCAGGAGTACGCGAACGACGTCGTCGATTCGATCCGCGCGGCCTGCGACGAGGCCTCGGTCTCCCATCCCTACATCGTCAGCGAATCCGGAAGGGCGATGGTCGCGCACCATTCGGTGCTCGTCTTCGATGTCGTCGGAATCTCGGACGGGGGCGGAGGGCGGTCCCCTGAACCCGTCGTCGACGGGGATCCCGAGGTCGTCAGGGATCTGCACGAGGTGCTGCGGGGGTTGAGCACGAAGAACTACCTCGAGGGCTACCACGACGCCCTTCAGCTCCGCGAAGAGACGATGACCCGTTTCAATCTGGGGCTCCTCGACCTGAAAGCCCGGGCCCGGTGCGAAACCCTCTTCGCCTCGATCTGCCGCAAGGTCCTTAAGCTCGCGAGCGAGGAGGAGGAGCTTCCCGAGGAGCTGGAGCCCCTGGAGAGGTCCTTGTCCGAGATCTACTTCTGCAACTTCTCGGTCTTCCAGTCGATCCCGGACCATTGGGCCGTCAAGCAGCTCTTTCCCGTCATGCCGATCCAGGATCTCGATCGCCGTCCGACGAGGAAGGCCGTCCTCGCCGATCTGACCTGTGACAGCGATGGAAAGATGGACCGCTTCATCGATCCGAGGGACGTCGCGCAGGTCGTCTCCCTCCATGATCCGGAACAGAGCGGAAAGCCCTATTACGTCGGGGTGTTCCTCGTCGGGGCCTACCAGGAGGTCCTCGGGGATCTGCACAACCTCTTCGGCGACACGAACGTCGTGCACGTCCGCATGGGGGAGGACGGAGAGCCGGATCTCTACAAGGTCGTCGAGGGGGACAGCGTCCGGGAGGTCCTGAGCTACGTCCAGTACGATCCCGAGGATCTCGTCGCAAGGGTCCGCAATGCGGCGGAGGGGGCGATCCGGGAAGGGAGGATCCGGCGCGTGGACGTTCAGGAACTCCTGCGCCGGTATAAGGGGACGCTCGAACGCCAGACCTATCTCGAGACCTGAGAGGCCGGCGTCCGAGCGGCCGGGGCTTCAGTCGAGGGGCGGGAGGTCTCCCAGCCCCTGCCCGTGCTCGGCGTCCACCTTGCGGCAGATCTCCAGGAGTTCGGAGATGTTCCGTTCTCCCGAGGGAGAGACGGAGGAGATGTGCCGGATGACGCCGTCCTTGTCGATCACGACCGTGGCCCGGTCGGTGATCCCGTTGTCCGCCAGGTAGAGTCCGAAGGACTCCGCGACCGCTCCCTTGGGGTGGAAGTCGGCCAGCAGCGGGAAGTTGATGCCGCCCAGGCTCTCCGCCCAGGCCTTGTGGCAGAACTTGCTATCCACGGACACACCCAAGACCTGGGTGTGCGCCGAGCGGAACTCTCCGGAGAGCCGTTCCGTCTCGGGAACCTCCTTGCTTCAGGTCGGGGTGAAGTCGAGGGGATAGAAAAGCAGCATGAGATGACCTTTCCCGAGCCACTTCGACGAATCGATCGTGTGACCCAGGTGGTCTTCGAGCTTGAACGACGGGGCTTTTGCACCGACTTCGAGCATCGTGCCTCCTGGTTGTTGGTCAGCGTTCTTGGCGGCTCCAAGAGCCGCCGGGAAGATCCTGGCTCGCCCCTGGGTCCGGGTCGGAAGACGCCGGCCCCGGGACCTCCTCCGAGAGAGCCGCCCGAGGACGGCCGGCCCCCCGCGGAACGAGCAAACGGCCAAGGGAATAGGACAGGATGTCGCGGGACCGAAGGGGAATCCCGGGAAAAAGCGAGGTCCACAGACCCGTTCCCCGTGCCCCGCCGGGCGACATCCGTACAGGAAGTGATCCCGCCGAACAGGGGGAAAATGGGGGGGAGTGTCCGACGGGATCAGGGGATTCCTCGTCGGACGGAACCTCCGACCCGAGAGCCGGCCTTCCGCCCGAACGGGGGGAAGGCTAGCCCCTGAATCGTCGGTTGCAAGGGAATCTCCGGTTTTCGAAGGAGGGGTGGGCGGGGAAGGACTCCTCCCCGGCCGGAACGGGAGGGGATCTGGCCCGACCTTTGCGGGGGCCTTCCGCGGTCGTTGTCAGAGGGGCTCGAGCCGGGCGGTGAAGGCCCGCAGGAAAGGGGCTTCCCGGACGATCCGGTAGCCCCGGAGCGCAGGGGCGTCGCGGACCAGGTCCTCGAAGACCTCGATCACCCAGTCGAAGTGGCTCTGCGTATAGACCCGCCGGGGAAGAGTGAGCCGGACGAGGTCCAGCTCCGAGGGCGTCGGCCGGCCAGTCGCGGGGTCCGTGCCCCCGAACATCAGGGTCCCGATCTCGACGGCCCGGATTCCCCCGCGCAGGTAGAGCTCGACGCAGAGGGACTGGCCGGGAAGCTCCTCGGGAGGGATCTGCGGGAGGAAGGCGCGGGCGTCGACATAGACCGCATGGATTCCGGCGGGCTTCACGGTCGGGACCCCCGCCCGTTCGAGGGCTTCCGCCAGGTATCTCGCGGAGGCGTGCCGGTAGGAGAGATAGTCGGGGTCGAGGACCTCCCGGAGGCCCTGGGCGAGGGCCGCCATGTCCCGGCCGGCCAGGCCGCCGTAGGTCGGGAAGCCCTCCGTCAGGATCAACAGGTCCCGACATCGCTGGGCGAGTTCTCCGTCGTTCATCGCGAGGATACCGCCGATGTTCACGAGTCCGTCCTTCTTGGCCGAGATCAAGCAGCCGTCTGCCAGGGAGAAGAGTTCCCGGACGATCTCCTCCAGGCCGCGATCGGCGTGGCCCTCCTCCCTTTGCTTGATGAACCAGGCGTTCTCGGCGAAACGGGCAGCGTCCAGGAAGAACGGCACCCCTTTCGCGCGGTAGAGCCGGGAGACCTCGCGGAGGTTCGCGAGGGAGACCGGCTGGCCCCCGACGGTGTTGTTCGTGACCGTCGCCAGGCCGAGGGGGATCTCCTCCTTCGGGGTTTCCTCGAGAAAGCTCTCCAGGGCCTCCAGATCCATGTTCCCCTTGAACGGGGCTTCCGCGGAGGGTTCGAGAGCCTGCGCGAGCGGAAGGTCCACGGCCTTCGCTCCCGTGAACTCGATGTTCGCCTTCGTCGTATCGAAGTGCGTGTTGTTCGGGATCTTCTTCCCCTCCGCCCCGAGGATTCCGAAGAGGATCCGCTCGGCCGCCCTCCCCTGGTGGACGGGGATCACGTGTCGGTACCCGGTGAGGTCCCGGACGACCTGTTCGAGTTCGAAGAAGGATTCGCTGCCGGCGTAGCTCTCGTCGCCCATCATCAGGGCGGCCCATTGGCGCGTGCTCATCGCGCCCGTGCCCGAGTCGGTCAGGAGATCGATGATGACATCCCGGGCCTTGAGCCCGAACAGGTTGAAGTGGGCCTGCTTGAGAGCGCGTTCCCGCTCCTCCCTCGAGGTGATCCTCAAGGGCTCCACCGTCTTGATGCGGAAGGGTTCGATGATCGTTTTCATTGCTGTCTCCGAGGGAGGGGATCCTAGTCGAGGGGGAGGCCCGGGGATGCGGCCATTCGTCGCTTCGCGTTCCCGGCAGAGGGCCGGAGGAGGGAATCCTGCCTATTCGAAGACGGCGGGTTCATACTCCTCCTCCATGACCGAGCTGCGCTATTCCGTCTCCACGGCCTCCTTCCTGAAGGATCTCGACCACCTGCTCGTCGTCGGGCGGAGGGATCGGATCCAGCACCTCGGGAAGGTCGGTCCGTTCACCGGTCTCCGGGATATCCTCTCCGGACTTCTGGACCAGGCCGTGACCGGGAGGATGGGATGCAGGGTCTCGAGCCTGACCGGGAAGCGGCCGGGCCTCCTGACCCTCGGCATCCTTCCGGACGAGACCTCTCGATACAACTCTCCCTCCCTGGCGGAGAGCATCCGGCGGATCTCGGGAGGAGCGGGCCTCGAGGAGCACGGAAAGGGCGGCCTGCTCCTCCTGCTCCGGGAGAACTCCCACCTTCCGGCGGCCCTGAACGCGGTCGGGAGGGCCTTCCCTCTCTTCGATGCTCGATCCCAGCGGAGGAAGCGCCGCAGGGCTCTGCTGCGGATCCTCGCCCTCGGGCCCTCAGGGCGGGCTCTCCGCGTCCCGCCCTGGGTCCGGGAGACAGTGGCGTGCACGCGGGCCGCCGCTCGATGGGTGGACCTTCCGCCCGGGGAACTCTATCCCGAGGCCTTCGCCCAGGAAGCCCGCCGTTTTCTCCGGGGGCTGCCTTCCGTCAAGCTGCGGGTGATCCGTGGGCCGAAGCTCCTCGAGGCGGGCCTCGGGGGGCTCGAGGCCGTGGGACGGGCGGCGGGACGGGGCCCCTGCCTCTTCCTCGCGAGCTACGACCCTCCCGGGGCGAAGGGGGAGAAGACCGCCCTGGTCGGCAAGGGCATCACCTTCGACAGCGGGGGGCTCTGCCTGAAGGGGAGGACGAATCTGCTGGGGATGAAGGGGGACATGGGAGGGGCGGCCGCGGTTCTCGGCGCCTTTCGTGTTCTCGTCTCCGCGGGGATCGCGCGGCGGCTCCGCCTGGTCCTCTGTCTCGCCGAGAACGCGATCGGGCCCAAGGCCTTCCGTCCGGACGACATCCTCATGCTCCATTCGGGGAAGAGCGTCGAGGTGAACAACACCGACGCCGAGGGCCGGCTCGTGCTGGCCGACGGCGTTTCCTACGCGGCCAGGGTGCTCGGAGCCGGGCTCGTTCTCGATGCCGCGACCTTGACCGGAGCGCAACTCGTCGCGACGGGGCGCTTGCACGCCGCCATCGTCTCCAACGACCCCTCTCTGGAGGAGGATCTCGTGCGCGCCGGGAGGGAGAGCGGAGATCTCGTCCATCCGCTGCCCTTCGCGCCTGAGTTCTACCGGTCGGAGTTCAAGAGTCCCGTGGCCGACATGCGAAACTCGGTCAAAGACCGGATGAACGCCCAAACGAGCTGCGCGGCCGAGTTCATTCATGCCCAGATCGAGGATTGCGGGGTCCGCTGGGGCCATGTCGACCTCGCGGGTCCGTCCGTCGCGGAGGAACGGGGGACCGGTTTCGGGGTGGCCCTCCTGTCCCGGCTCCTTCTCGGGAACTGACTTCCCCCTCGAGGCTCAGGGGGAGAACAGGCCGGCCGGGGCTCCGCAGGGATCCCGGAAGATCGCGTATCTCCCACCTCCGGGGATCTTGCAGGGACCGAGGAGGATGCGGGCTTCCCCGTCCGATTCCGGGATCCGGTCGAGGTCTTCCTCGAGTCGCCGTACGTGGAAGTAGGGGATCCAGCAGGGCCTATCCCCGTCCTCGGGAAGGGACATGATTCCGGCGATCTCCTCTTCCCCGGAGGACTGGACCCAGTATTCGAGGTTCCCGATCCTCGTCCGCCTGCTCTTCCAGCCCAGGAACTCCCGGTAGAAGCGGGCCGCCTCGGCCGGACCGGAGGTCCAGCACTCGTTCCAGCAGATCCGGCCCGGACCCTCACCCCCCCTCCGCCCCCCGTTCGAGACGCCGTCGGAGGAGAGCGTGCAGAAGACCGCACCGAATGGGTCCTGGACGATTGCGAACCGTCCGATGGAGGCGATTCCGGTCGGGGGAATGCGAACCTGGCCTCCGCATACCTGGACCCGGCGGGCGGCCTCGTCGCAGCAGTCGACCGCGAGGTAGGGGATCCAATGCGGAGAGAGGCCCTCGCCCTCTCCCAGCGGAACGAGTCCCCCGAGTTCGGAACCTCCGGCTCGGATGACGGTGTAGTCTGCGCCCTTCATCGCCCTCGGCCGGAACTCCCAGCCCAGCAGGGATCCGTAGAAGGCCTCGGCTCGTTCGGGATCGGTGGGCCTCAGATCGTGGCGGACGAAGCGACCTTGATCGGCGGGGCTCATGAGACCTCGTTCCGCGAACCGGATCGGGGGGGCTCGAAGCGAAGGGGAGGCCCGCGGTGGAACCGTTGTTTCCCGCCACGGATTCTTCGGTGCCTGAGCGAGGGATCCAAGCCGACTGCAGGAGAATGGGCAAGTGTTTCCGGATGAATGTCCGAACCATTCCCCCCCCGGTATCCTGGCCGCATGGCCGAACTCCGACACGGAGCCCTTCTGCTCTTGGGCTTGCTTCCGTCCTGCGCCGCCTCGGGAATCCCGGAAGGGGAGGGGCTTGGAATCGTCGCCGTGGATCGAGAGCCCCCGAAGGGGGTGAGGCTCTATCCGAAACCAGTCTGGACCCCGGGGGACCGCTTCGTCTATCGCCGCGGGGGACGGGTCCGCGTCGAATTCCGTGTCGTTGCGGTGGAGGAGGACCGGAGGGTTCTGGAGGAGGTCGGCAGCGGGCTGGTCCTGGTCCTCGACGGGGAACTTCGCGAGCTGGGGCGGGGAGTCGGAGAAGAGTTCCGTTATTTGAGAAGGATGGATCCTTTCGACGCCCGTTTCAGTTGGCCCCTGTGGGTCGGAAAGAAATGGGCCTGCGATTTCCTCGACAAGAACCCCGAGGGGGGAATCCGGCGTCTCCGCGCCGATTACGAATGCGAGGGGAAGGAACGCATCGTGACGGCCGCCGGCGTCTTCGAATGCCTGAGGATCCTGAGGAGAGCCTCCCTCCTCGTCCCGGGAAGGGATTACTACGAACAGGTTTCGATCCTCTGGTATGCGCCCGATGTCGGATGGTTCGTCCGGCGCCTCGAGGAGGGCCTGATGATCGAACTCGAGGCCTACCAGAGACAGCGTAGGACCCTACGGAGCGGGGCCGAGAGGGATGCGAACCCGCCCGGCCCCGCTTCGAACGTGGGAGGCCGATCCTCCCGCGGACTTCCCGAGAATCGTTCTACTTCTTGACCTCGAGGAACTTCGAGCCGTCGAGGAGGAGGCTTTCGAGGTAGCCGTCCTCGCCGAGATACTCGGCGTGTTTGAAGCCGGTCCCCTTGCCGTCCCAGGCGTCCTTCACCCAGAAGTGGTAGGCGTTCGTGACGAAGAAATCGCCGATGTAGGACAGGCCCTCGGTGATCGGGATCACCGGGATGACGTGGAGAGCGGCATTGAGCCAGGGGCTCTGGGTGTAGAGCTTCATGTCCCAGTCATCGACCGTGCGGCGAAGTTGCTGCGGCCCGGCCGAGCATGAGGTGAATACACCACAAAGAAGCAGAACGAGGCCAAAAGCCCACTTACGCATCGGATCCCTCCATGTTCGAGATGTTCGACTCCAATCGAGGACCGGGGCCGGAAGGCCGCCGCACTGCCGGCTCTCGCGCCCCGAACCGCCCTCGACAAGGAACTTTAGGGCGCATCCTTCGGGGGATGCAACAGGGATTCCCTGGAAAGGGAGTCCGGGCGATTCCGGCAATCCGAAGCCTTAAGGAAAGACGCTCGGGGGGTCGGGGTAAAGGGTGGAGCGGGCGAAGGGACTCGAACCCTCGACATTCAGCTTGGGAAGCTGACACTCTACCAACTGAGTTACGCCCGCAATCTCGAGGGCGCGGAAGATAACGACGGGGGGGAGCCTTTGCAATCCGGGCGGCGGGGTCCCCGGGAAGCGGTGCGAGAGAGCCGCGGCTGCGGGCCCGGTCCCCGGGAACGCGGGGATCGCAGCTTCAATCCTCTCTCGGGAGCCATCTCCAGGGATCCTTCGGGATGCTGCGGAGAGCGGATTCGAGGTCGTCCCTGCCCAGGGCTCTCGTGAAGGGGAGGAAACGCCGGGGGTCGATCCCCAGGACGTAGAGGTCCAGGGGGCGCCCGGCGCCTTCCAACTCATACCCCAGGTCCTCGAGGATCCGGGTGGGTTCTCCTCGGGAACTGCGGGCGAGGCGGAGGGTGGAGAGGGCCTCGAGGAAGGCCCGCTCCGGGGCGGGGACGCCCCGGGTCTCCAACCCGCGGAACAGGAGGTCCCTGCGTTCCCCGGTCGCGAACCAGGCCTCCCGGGCCTGGAACCAGAGGTGGAGGTAGGGGCGGTTCATGTAGAGGAGACCCGAGAGGAAGAGGAGGGCGAAGCTGGCGCCGAGAAGGGGGGAGGGCCGTCGCCGCGCGTGTCGCTGCGCCCCGGGCAGGGGGAAGAAGAAGAACACGAGCGCGAATCCCGTCAGGAGCCCGCCGACGTGCCCGGAGTTGGAGATGTTCGGGATCAGGAAGCCGATCGCGAGGTTGAGGAGGATCGCGCTCATGAGCCAGCGCCCGATCGGGTCCTGCAGGAAGTCGAAGTAGGACCTTCCGAGACGGCTGCGGATCGCGAGAGCGGCCCCGAAGAAACCGAAGAGGGAGGTCGAGCCCCCGGCGATGATCCCGTAGGCGGGGAGGAAGAGGCTTCCGAGGAGGTTCCCGCCCACGGCGGTCACGAAATAGAGGAAGAGATAGGGACCGAGTCCGAGGTCCGCCTCGAGCATCGGACCGATCCGGTGGAGGAAGAGAGCGTTGAAGGCCAGATGCAGGAGGCCGATGTGGACGAGGCTCGCCGTGAGCAGCCGCCAGGGTTCGCCGAGCACGATCTGGATCGGTCGGACGGCTCCGGCGGCCAGGAGCTTCCCGTCCGTCGGTTCGGTCAGGCCGAAGTGGAAGAAGAGCAGCAGGTAGGCGAACAGGAGGACCCAGGTCCCGAGGGGAGGGCGTCTCATCGGCCCCCCTTTCCGAGGAGGCGGAGCCGTGCCCGGGCCCGGGCCAGGTCGTCCTCCGGAGACCATCGCCCCTTCTTCCCCTTGCGCGCCGGGGGGAGGAGTTCGCGGATCCTTGCGAGGACCCTCCTCGCTTCCTCCGGGGCTCCGGTCCGTTCCCGGGCGAGGGCCTCGAGGTAGAGGATCTCCGGCCTTTCCCCGAATCTGCGGGAGTAGCGGCCGGCCATCTCGAGGCAGGCCTCGAAGCGGCCGGCTGCGAACAGGACCCGGACTCCGAGCCGCATGCCTTCCCCGAAGCCGATCTCCGGATCTCCGGCCAGAGCCTCCTCGAGGAAGGGGGCCGCCTGCTCGGGCCGTCCGGCGAGCCAGAGGGCCCGCCCGAGGAGATAGAGAGTCCTCTTCTCAGTCGGATCCCGGCGCCGAGCCTCTTCGAGGAACGGGAGGGCCAGCCCGGGCTGTCTCCCGTCGAGGTAGCACTGGGCGAGTTTCTGGAGGTCCGGAACCGAGGCGAAATGCCGGACCTTGTCGAGGAGATCGCCCGCGGTCTTGCGGTCGAAGCGCATCCGGTCCCGGATTCCCGAGAACCAGACTCGGAGGGCCGGAAGGGTCGTCGGCCAGAGGAGGGCGGCCAGGGCGAGGAGGGCCAGGATGGAGGGCAGGAGGGGACCGCGGAAGAAGTCGAGAAAGCCGAGAATCCGGGCTTCGAGCCTTGCGAGAGTCAGGGGGTTCTCGAGGAAGAGGAGCCAGCCCGAAAGGAGGAGCAGGGACGGCAGGAGGAGAAGGAGGGAGAAGCAGAGGATCCAGGGGTCGAAGCGCCGATCGCGACTCGGATGCGGGTCCATGGCCCCGTTCTGGCGGAGGGGATGACCGGTGGCAAGCAGCTTTCCGGAAGGGGAGCGGGGGGAGAGGAACCGGGACGGCCCGTGACCCGCTGGGGGGAGGTCGCCGGAGCGCCGGGCTTCGGGCCTTTTTGACATTCGAGACAAAAACTCGATCCGAAAAGAGAAACTTTTCCGGGGAGGGTCGCTAGAGGGGGGTGCGATGGGATGCATGGGCCCATCGTGAGAGAGACGAGGTGGTCCCCGGCAAGAGTTCACCCAGCTCTTGCCGGGGTTTTTTTGTACCCCTGGTCCGGCCCCTCCCGGCCCGCCCTCTTCCCACGAGGACCCGGAACACTGGGGGGCCGGGCTTGCGGCGGACCCACCCGTTCCCGATCCTTCCCCGATGGACTCGACGAGACCGATCTCCTACGCGGCCTACCTGCGTCTTCCGGAACTCCTGGGTTGCCAGGAGCCCCCCTCGCCGGAGGGGGGGACTCGAGCCCTGGCTCACCACGACGAGATGCTCTTCCTCGTCGTCCACCAGGTCTTCGAACTCTGGTTCCGCCAGATCCTCCACGACCTCTCGCTGGCGAGGGACCTGCTGGGGCGCCCCGACCGTCCCGAGGCCGACCGGAGGGTGCCGGAGGAGGACATCCCGCGGATCACGGACCTCCTGCGGCGGGTCAACGAGATCTTCCGGCTGATGACGGATCAGTTCACGGTCCTCGAGACGATGCCGAGCGTTCATTTCCTGGCCTTCCGGGATCTCCTGCTGCCGGCCAGCGGATTCCAATCCTTCCAGTTCCGGGAACTGGAGATCCTGGCCGGGCTCCGGGACGACCAGAGACTCGGAGCGGCGGGGACGGGGTACGACCGCCTGCTCTCCCCGGAGGAACGGGAGAGGCTCGCCCGGCGCAGGGAGGAGATGAACCTCGCCGAGGCCGTCTTCGCGTGGCTCGCACGGACGCCCGTCGGCGAGGCCTTCCCCGATTTCGCGGAGGCCTTCGAAAAGGCCTACGCCGCCTATGTCGAGGAGCAGGGGTCCTACCACGGCCGGAATCCGAACGTGGATCCCCAGGCGGCCGGCCGGGCGGCCGCCCGGATCCGCGCCCAGGGGGAGGCTTGCCGGACCTGGATCCGCGCCGGGGACGAGCGGGACCGGAACGCCCGCCTCGGCTTCCTCTTCCTCATGTCGTATCGGACCCGGCCCCTCCTTCGCTGGCCGGGAGCCCTCTGCGAGACCCTCTGCGAGTTCGAGGAGCGGTTCCGTCTGTTCCGCTTCCGGCATGCCCGCATGGTCGAGCGGATGATCGGGTCGAGGGTCGGGACCGGCGGCAGCACGGGGATCGCGTATCTCGACGAGACCGCCAGGCGGTACCGGATCTTCGGGACCCTTCTCGAGGGGGTCTCCTTCCTGATCGACACGGCCCGCCTTCCCCCGATCCCCCATCCGGAACTCCTGGGATTCCGAAAGGACTGAGCGAGAAGGAACGCGGTTGTCGAGCTTCGACGGGCCGGCGGGAAAGGTCCGATGGATTCTCCGCGATCTTCCGGTTAGACCTGGGCCGATGGGTCACCCTCCTGTCGTTCCATTCGTCCTCGTACTCGTCCTGACCGTCGGGCTCCTGATCTTCGCCCTGGTCACCGGGATCCGAGGCCCGAGGAACTTGCACGTCAAGGTCTCCTGCGCCGCCCTCCTCGCCCTGGGGCTCGCGATCTACCTGGCCGAGGTCGTCGGAGGGTTCTGGGTTTTTCCGAAGATCCCTCTCAGGGTCCATCTGTCCTTCGCGATCCCCGGCGCCCTGATGGGACTCGTGACCGCCGTCAGCGGGGTCCTCGTCCTCAAGGATCGCTGTTCGCGGAGGACCCACCGCCGGATCGTCTCCCTCTTCCTCCTGCTCGTTCTGGCCGCCTCGACGACCGGCGTCTGGATCTTCTGGGTCGGCCGGGCGAAGCCTCTCTGAGTTCCGGCCCCCCTCGGGGGGGGAAGGGTTTCTCCGGGCTTGGGGTAAGGACCCTCGAGGGAAGGAGGCTTCCCCCCGGGATCCCCGCGCGCGGGCGCTGAAACCCCCCAAGCCGAGGGGGGAGGCGAGCCGATAGGGAGGGGGTGCCGGCCCTCGAACGGACGCTTCCCGCCCTCCCCGCCCCGATCGAGACGGGAGCGGAAACCGGTCTTCTCCCGCCCCTGCGGGAGAAGAGTCCGGAGTTCCCGCTTCCTTCCGGAAAGGCGGAGTCCGATGGCGCGGCCCGACCGGAAGTCCCGCGGGGGAAGGGAGGGATCCTCCGGATCCTGTGCGCCGATCTCCTGCGGCTTTCGATCTTCCTGGCCCTCTGCCACGCCTTCGTCTTCCAGGTCTCGGTCGTGCGGGGATCCTCGATGATGCCGAACATCCATGACGGGGACCGGCTCTTCGTGGACCGCGTCTCCTACCTTCTCCGCGACATCCGGCGTTTCGACGTCGTGATCCTGGCCTGCCCGAAGGAGCCGGGGGTGGATTACGTGAAACGCATCGTCGGTCTCCCCGGGGAGGAGGTCCGGATCCGGGAAGGGGCCCTCTTCGTCGACGGCCGGCGGATCCGCGCCCCGTTCCCGTTCATCTCCGACCCCGATTCCTTCGGGGTCTGGAAGGTCCCCGAGGATTCCTACTTCGTCCTCGGGGACAACCGGCCGGTGTCGAGCGATTCCCGCGAGGGATGGTTCGTCCGCCGGGACGAGATCCGGGGCAGGGTGCGCGCATGCCTCTGGCCCCTCTCGAGCGTCCACGCGTTCTGAGGATCGGGGAGCGCGGCCCAGATCTCCCCGACCGCGCTCTCCGTCCTTGGCATCCGAGCCCGGATCCTCCAGGCTGTCGGCATGGATGCGCAAGGGGAAGGAGCGCCGAAGGCCTCCTCGGGCAGGAGGATCTGGGTCGCCGGCGCCGGCCGGGGGATCGGGGCGGCGCTCGCGGCCAGGCTCCGGACGGAGGGATTCGAGGTCTCGGCCTTCTCGCGAAGGTGGGGGCAGGACTTCTCGGACCCGAGCTGTGTCGAGGCCCTGCTCCAGGAGCACGGCCCACCCTGGGGATGGATCCACTGTCCGGGCTCCTTCCTCGAGAAGCCCCTGCTCGAGACCGGAATCGAGGAATGGGAGGAACTCCTGCGATCCAACCTCCATTCCTTCCTCGTCGCCGCGAAGGTCCTTCTTCCCGCGATGGCCGAGGAGGGCGGAGGAAGGGTCCTCGTCTTCGGGGCCTCGGGGCTCGACAACGGTATGGCCAGGCGGAGGGGAGCGGCCTATTTCGCGGTCAAGGCGGCCCTCCTGGAATGCCTGCGCAGTCTGGCCTTCGCCTTTGCTCCGAAGGGGATCTGCATGCACATGGTCTGTCCCGGCCTGATCCTCCACGAGCACAGCGCCCGGGAGAGCCAGGAGCGCTTGGCTCCGCGCGTTCCGGCCGGACGCCTCGGGACTCCGGCCGACCTCTTCGGCCTCTGCACCTACCTGCTCTCGGAAGAGAGCGCCTACCAGACGGGTTCGGTGCTCTCCGTCGACGGCGGTCTGGGGCTCGGGCCGATCACGGACTGAGGCCTCGGCCCGACTTCAGGCCTCGACGACGGGGTTCGCGAGGGTTCCGATGCCTTCGATCGAGACCTCGACGCAGGATCCGGGATTCAGGGGGGAGACCCCCTCGGGGGTTCCGGTGAAACAGAGGTCCCCGGGGCGCAGGGTCGTGTGCCGGGAGAACCAGGCGACGGCCTGGGCGATCCGGTGCAGCATCGATCCGGTTCGGGAATGTTGGCGGACCTCGCCGTCGACCCGGACCTCGATCTCGAGGTCCGGCGTTCCGTCCGCCGGGGGGCCGTCCGCTCCGAAGAACTCCTCGAAGGGGACGACCCAGGGGCCGACCGGCCCGAAACCGTCGAAGCTCTTGCAGCGCACCCAGGGATGCCCGCGTTCGCGGTCTCTTTGCTGCATGTCTCGGGCCGTGACGTCGTTTCCGATCGTCAGTCCGGCGACGAGGGCGACCGCCTCTTCCTCGTCGAGGTCCTTTCCCGAGGCTCCGAGGACGAGCACGAGTTCCCCCTCGTGGTCGACGCGGCCGAGAGAGGGGGGGAGCGGGATCGGACGGCCGGCCGGGATCAGGGCCTCGGGGAGTTTGTTGAACCACATCGGCTCCTTCGGGGGCTCGGCGCCGAACTCGGCCGCGTGGGCCGCGTAGTTCTTGCCCAGGCAGAGGACCTTTCCGGGCTCGGGGATCGGAAGACCGAAGCCCTCGGCCGGGGGTTCGGGGCTGCCTTCGCCCGAGAGGCGGGCGAGCTCCTCGAGCTTCGAGGCGCGGAGGCATCCCTCGGCGAGGCAGGCGCGCGCGTCGTAGGCCAGGTCTCCGAGGATCCCCTCGAGATCATGGAAACGGCCCTCGAGGAGGCAGCCGAGGGGACCGGGCCGCTTCGGATCGGGTCCCGCCCGATGGTACCAGGCGAGCCTGGGGAGGGGTGTCATTGGGCGAGGGCCAGGAGGGCGTAGGCCGTGCAGAGCACGGGGCTCGCTTCCCACCAGCGGCCGTTCTTGTCGTTGACCCAGAAGCCTTCGTCCTTCTGACGGGCCTTCAGGACCGTCCGGAGTTCCTTGCGCCAGTCGCGTCCCGCGATCCGGTCGACCTCGGCCAGGGACAGGGCCCGGGCCAGGGTCAGGTAGTAGTAGTAGAGGCCCTGATACCTGGCCTTCTCGCCGAGCGCGGGGGAGGCGCCGGGGTTCGTCTCGAGGGTCCAATTCTTCGAGGCCCAGGCGAGGGCGGCCTGAAGGCGGGGGTCGTCCTTCGGGAGACCGCTGAGGACGTAACACTTCAGGAGCGCGTAGGTCATCGAGCCGTAGGACCGGGCGATCTGCGTTCCATCGGAGACCTCGTCGTAGCCAGCGGGGGAGTTGCCGGGGTAGTAGGCGGCGCCTCCGTCCTCGCCGGGGCGGACGACGACCTTCTTCCCGTCGTCGGCCCGTCGCGTACCCTTCCAGGCCCCCTCGCCGGGGAGATTCTGGCAGCGTCGGATGAAGATCAGGGCCTTCGCGATCGCGTCGTCGTCCTTCGGAAGGCCCGTGAGCCTGAGGGCCTCGAGGGCCATCTGCGTGTTCGAGAGATCTCCCCGCCGGTCCCCCCCGTATCCGATCGACCCGTAGTCCCGGTCCGAGACCCGATAACCGCGGTGTTCGAGGTTCTGGATCGACAGCAGGAAGCGACGCGCCTTGGCCAGGGCGGGGGGAACCGACTCGAAGGGGCAGTCGGCGAGGGCGAGGACCGCGGCGCAGGTGACGTAGTTCGGAAGGGACTCGGAGAAGCTGCCGTCCGGCCGCTGGTTCTTCAGGAGGAAGTTCCAACCCTTCCGGAGGATCTCGACCTCCCCGGAGGCGCGCTTGGCGGCCGGTTTCGTCGCGATCGCCGCGAGCGCGAGGGCCGTCGTGCCGGGATCGGGGACCTCGCCCCGCCCCGGGACGGGCATGTACCAGACTCCGTCCTTCGACCGGGAGAGGAGCCAGTTCAGGGCCTTCTGCTGGAAGGGCTCGAAGGGAAGGGCGTTCTTCGACTTCGCCGAACGGGACCCCCGGTTCAGGACCTCGTAGGCCGCGACCTTCGCGACGAGAAGGGGGATCGAGGGCCCGCCTTCGATCGAGGCGGCCTTCGCGAGGTCAGCGGGGCGCCAGGGGGAGAGAAAGCGCCCTTCGGGGGCCGCCTTGGCCAGGGCTTCCCTCGTCTCCTTCAGGAGTTCCGGGTAGGCCCCGAGGTCCTGGAGGGCCTGGACGACCCATCGGGTGTTCTCGAGGAGGACGGTCATTGCTGCGGAGGAGGCCCCGAAGAGTCCGTCGCTGCGCCGCCCGTCGAGGATGCGCCGGAGAGGACGGCGCATCAACGGCCCGTCCTCCAGCGAATAGCGCCGGGGACTGCGCACGAGAGCCACGATCCACTGCGCGGCCTCGGCGACGCTTCCGAACTCCTTGCCGTCCAGCCTCCGGATCAGGCTGTCGATTTCGTGTTTGAGGGCGGATTTCCGCCGGGCCGCATCCTGCGGGGGGGCCGCTCCGGCCGGGACGGACAACGACAGGGCGAGGAAGAGGAAGGGCAACGGACGCATCGTGACGGCTCCGTGAAAAATCGGACTTCGTGGACCGGAACGGCGGATCCTCCGAAGGCCGCCGCTCCGTGGCGGGCCGGAACAGGATAGGGCATGATCCGATCCGGACTGAGGGGAATCCGTTTCGGAACGAATCGAAAGCCCCGCGGTTCAATCGGAGGATTCTCCCAAAGGGTTCTCCTCACTCAGACGAATGTCCGTTGCCGAGACTTCCCGCCTGCTGATCCTCTTCGCCCGCCGCCCGTTTCCGGGCCGAGTCAAGACGAGGCTCTGCCCACCCCTCCGGCCCGAGGAGGCTGCCGCCCTCCAGGCCGCCTTCGTCGCGGATTGTTTCGCCGTCGCGCGGTCGATGGCGGAGGCGGATCCCCGTCTCCGGATCGAGATCCACTGGGACTCCCCGGAATCGGGACCCGTTCCGTTCGAACCTCCCTGGTATGTCCGGAACGGGGACGGAGTATGTGGGATCGATCCCCCGGCCGGCAGGGTCCAGGAGGGGGAGGGACTCGGTTCCCGGATCGCGCATGCCTTCGGGCGGGCCTTCGAGGGGTCGGGAACGCCCCCCGGAGCGGTCCTCCTGCGCAACACCGATTCCCCCGAGCTGCCGGCCTCCCTCCTCGAACTCGGCCTCGAACTCCTGGAATCCCCGACGGGTCCCGACGTGGTCTTCGGGCCGGATCCGGGGGGGGGCTACACCTGCGTCGGCCTCCGCCGGGATCGGCCCGGACTGTTCCTCGACCTCCCTCTCGGAGGGCATGCGGAGGGGAGCGGAATCCTCGCACGGAGCCTCGAGCGCTGCACGGAACTCGGGTTGGTCGCGGGGGTGCTCCCCGAAGCCCCCGACTGCGATCTCCCTGCGGACCTGCACGCCCTCGAGCAGCGCCTGCGGAAGGACCCGGGGCGGGCCCCGAAGACCGCCGCCCTCCTCGCCCGGTGGCGGGAGGAAGGCTGGGAACGACCCGATCCCGGCCCGTCGTGAGGGCTCGGCGCTAGCATGATCCCCCTCACCGCAGGGAGATAGACGAACACGATGGACTCGAGAATCCGGAATCTGAAGACCTACCCGATGGTCCTGCTGCAACGCAGGAAGGAGGAACTGCTCGCGCGGGGGCTCGAGGTCTTCGACTTCGGGACCGGGGATCCGCGGGAACCGACCCCCGCCTTCATTCGAGAGGCCTTGAAGGAAGCGGTCCCCGAGGTCTCCCAGTACCCGTCGGTGGCCGGAGAGCTCGGTCTCCGCGAGGCCTTCGCCGGGTTCTTCGAACGGAGGTTCGGAGTCCGGCTCGACCCCGACCGGGAGGTCCTGCCGACGCGGGGGAGCAAGGAAGCGATCTTCCACCTCCCTCTCGTGCTGATCGATCCCTCCGAGGATCGCCGTCTCGTCGTCCTTCCCGAACCGGGGTATCCGGTCATGGAGATCGGGGGCCTCTACGCCGGGGCGGAGCTTTGGGTCCATCGCCTCGACGAGGGGAACGGCTACCTGATGCATCCGGAGGAGGTTCCACCGGAGGTCCTGGACCGTGCGGCCCTCGTCTGGCTCAACTATCCGAACAACCCGACCGGCCGGGAGATGCCGGCGGAAGTCTTCGAGACCTGGGTTCGCGCCCGCGATCGTCATGGCTTCGTGCTCTGCTCCGACGAATGCTATGTCGATCTCTACTTCGGCGAGCCTCCGCGCAGCCTGCTCGAGTTCGGCAGGAAGGGCTGCCTCGCCTTCCACAGCCTCTCCAAGCGTTCGGGGATGACGGGTTACCGCAGCGGGATCGTCGCCGGAGATCCGGATCTCCTCACCCTCTACCGCGCCCAACGCGCGGCCTTCGGACAGGCGATGACGGTCTGGGTTCAGCGCGCCAGCGCGGCCGCCTGGAACGACGACCGGCATGCCGAGGAGCGCCGGCGGGTCTTCGCCGCGAAGAGGAACCTGATGGCCGGCGGCCTCGCGGCCCGCGGTCTCGAAGTCTTCGGGACGAGCGCGACCTTCTATCTCTGGCTTCGCGTTCCCGGGGGATTCGACGGAGAGGCCTATGCGGCCCGCCTGGCGGAGGAGGGCATCCTCGTCTCGCCCGGTCCCTTCTTCGGAAGGGGACAGGAGGACCGGATCCGCGTCGCTCTCGTTCCCGATCTCGAGGCCTGCGGGAAGGCCTTGGAGCGCTGGCCCGACGCGCGTGGATCCTGAGCCCTTATCCCCGACCGGGGGAGGCGTGAGGAAGGAGCGCGGGGCTGCTAGCCTTGGGCCCGCCCCTTCCTTGTCCGATGGAGCCGCCGTCGATGAACTCGAAGGATCCCCGCGCCGAAAGGGTCCGCGCCGCCTTCCGCGACCGGAGCCTCCTGCACGAAGAATCCCACGCCGAAGCCGTCCACTCCGTGATCGCCGACCTCGACCGCGGCGCCTTGAGGGTCGCCTCCCCGGCCGAGGGGGACGGGGAGGGGGACTGGATCGTGCACGACTGGATCCAGGAGGCCGTCGTCCTCTATTTCGCCCTCGCGGAGATGGTCGAGGACGTCGAGACCACTCCCCCGTTCCATGACAAGGTCCCGCTCAAGCGGGATCTGAAGGCCGCGGGGGTCCGGGTCGTGCCCGGGGGGATCGTGCGATACGGGGCCTTCCTGGAGCGCGGGGTCGTCGTCATGCCCGGTTTCGTGAACATCGGGGCTCGTGTCGGATCGGGGACGATGGTCGACACCTGGGCGACGGTCGGTTCCTGCGCGCAGATCGGACGCAACGTGCATCTCAGCGGAGGGGTCGGCATCGGAGGAGTCCTCGAACCGCCGGGAGCCCGTCCGGTCATCATCGAGGACGACTGTTTCGTCGGTTCGCGCTGCATCGTCGTCGAGGGGGTGCGGGTCCGGAAGGGAGCGGTGCTCGGAGCGGGGGTCGTGCTGACGCGGTCGACGCCGATCCTCGACGTCCGCGGGGAGACGGAGACCGTCCTGAAGGGGACGGTCCCCGAACGGGCGGTCGTGATTCCGGGAACGCGGAAGAAGGAGTTCCCCGCGGGGACCTACGACCTCCCCTGCGCCCTGATCATCGGAGAGAGGACCGAGAGCACGGATTCGAAGACCTCCCTGAACGAGACCCTCAGGAGCTTCGCGCTGTGAAGGGATTCGAGGACCTGGAGAGCCTCGCTCTCAGATTCCTCGAGATCCCGAGTCCGATCGGGGAGGAACGCGCCCTCGCCGACGCCTGCGAAACCTGGATCCGGGAAGCCGGGGTGCCGTGCATTCGCGCGGGAGACAACCTGGCCTTCGGCCCCGAGGCCCGGGGGGACCGCCCGCGCCTCCTCCTTCTCGGACATCTCGACACGGTGCCGCCGCAGGGAGAGAACAGGCCGCGGCTCGAGGGGGATCGGATCCACGGGCTCGGGGCCTCCGACATGAAGTGCGCGGACGCCCTGATCCTCCGCGCGGTGGTCCGGGCGGCGACGGAGCCCTGCCGCTACGACCTACAGGCCGTCTTCTACGCCCGGGAAGAGGGACCCTTCGAGGAGTCCGGCCTCCCCGAGATCGCGGAGGCCGCGCCCGGGTTCTTCCAGGACGTCGACCTGGCGATCGCGATGGAGCCGACGGGGGGCGCGATCGAATGCGGCTGCCTCGGAACCCTGCACGCGGAGGTCCGCCTGAGGGGGCGCGCGGCCCATTCCGGACGACCCTGGCAGGGGGAGAATGCGATCCACAAGGCCGCTCCCCTGCTCGAGGCCCTCTCGCGCTTCGGGATCCGCGAATGCGTCTTCGACGGCCTGCGCTTCCGCGAGAGCTGTTCGGCGACGATGATCCGCTTCGAAGGGGCGCGCAACGTGATTCCCTCATCCTGCACGGTGAACCTCAACTTCCGCTTCGCCCCCGACCGGGACGACGAGGAGGCGGCGGCCTTTCTTCGTTCCTTCGTCGAAGGGGTGTACGGGAAGGAGGCGATGTCCGGGGGCGGGGTCTCGGTCGAGATCGCCGATCTCTGTCCGGCCGGCAGGGTCTGCGCCGACCATCCTCTCCTGCGTGAGCTGGAGGCCGCGGCCGGGGTGGAGTTGGAACGCCGGGCCAAGGAGGCCTGGACCGATGTCGGGAGGCTCTCCCGGTGGGGGATCGACGCCGTGAACCTCGGCCCGGGCGAGGGTAGCCAGGCCCACCAGGCGGGGGAATGGTGCTCGCGGACCCGGCTGCGGGAGACGGCCGCCCGCTTCGACGCCTGGCTCTTCGGGAAGGGCGGCCGGACGGACGGAGTCTGATCGTGACGCGGATGCGCAGGGCCGCGGCCGTCATGCTCACCAGGGGGGCGGGACCGGAAGTCTCGGTGCTCCTCGTGGAGCGTGTCCGGGAACTGCGTTTCTTCGGGGGGTATTTCGCGTTTCCGGGGGGGACCCTGGATCCGGGGGATCCGGATCCGGCCCACTGCGCGGTCCGCGAACTCCGAGAAGAGATCGGTCTCGAACTCGAGGTGAAGGATCTCCTCCCCCTGGGACGACTGACGACGCCGGAGTTCGCGCCGGTCCGCTACGAGACCGAGTTCTTCCTCGCGCGCTGCCCCGAGGGGCGGGAGCCGAGCCCCTGCTGCGGAGAACTCGCCTCGGTCCGCTTCGTGGACCCCGCCGAGGCTCTCGCCGAGTGGCGCGCGGGAGAGACCGCCATCGTGCCTCCCGTGCTCTTCTTCCTCGAAGAGGCGGCGAAGGGCTTCGAAGGGTTCCGCGAACGTGCGCGCGCGGGCATCCGGGAACTCGAAAGGGGGCGGCTCCATCCGGTCTTCTTCCGTCCCGGCATCCTTCTCGCGGCCCTGCGCACCGCGACCCTCCCTCCCGCGACGACGACGAACTGCCTCCTCGTCGGGGAAGCCCGGGTGCACGTCGTCGATCCCGGAACGATGGAGGAGGGTGAACTCCGGCGCCTCTTCGACCTCCTGGACGGGTTCCGGGCGGAAGGGAGGAAGCTCGAGGGGATTCTCCTGACGCACGACCATCCGGACCACTGCGGGGGGGCGATCCCCGTCGCGGAGCGGTACGGGATTCCGGTCCGCGCCCATTTCCTGAGCCTGCAACACCTGCCCGAAGGCCTCGACCGCCGTCCCCTGGCCGAGGGGGACCGCCTCGAACTCGGGAGGAGTCCCGACGGACGTCCCGGCTGGAGCCTCCACGCGGTCGAGACTCCGGGACACCATCCGGGCCATCTCGTCTTCTTCGAGGACCGCTACCGATCCCTGATCGCGGGAGACCTCGTCTCGACGGTTTCCACGATTTTGATCGATCCGCCCGAGGGCCGCCTCGCCGACTACCTGGACTCCCTCCGGAGGGTCCGGGCCCTCCGGCCCGAGACGCTCTTTCCCGCCCACGGTCCGGCCGTACAGGACGGCGTCGCCCTCCTCGACCGCTTTCTCGAACACCGCAGGGAGAGGGAGGAGCTGTGTCTCGAGGCCCTGGCCGAGGGGCCGAGGACGCGCGAGGAACTCCTACCCCTGGTCTACGCGGATACCGAACCTCTTCTTCACGCCGCGGCCTCCCGCTCGCTCCTCGCCGGTCTGCGCAAGCTCGAGGAAGAGGGTCGCGTCAGGGTCGAGGAGGGCCGCTGGCGTCTCGAGACCGGATCCGTTTCGGACGGGGCGCCTCCGGAGCCGGGGGGGAAGGGCTTCATGGAAGGAGGATCCAGGAGGCGAGGAGGCGGTCCGCCCCTTCCCCTTTGAGACGAGCGCGGACCTCCGCGAGGTCGCGGATCCGGCCTTCCCTCGCTTCGCCGTCCTCCCAGAGGGATTCGAGGGAGGCGAGAACGCGTTCCCAGCCCTCTTCCTCGAGGAAGCAATGCTCGGGAAAGGCCTCCCGTCCGAGAATGAGGTTCGGGGCGCCGATCCAGGGGACGCTGAGGCCGCGGGAGGCGAACCACTTTTCGCGGCGGTGCTCGAGCTTGAAGACGAGGACGAAGGGAACCCCGGCCAGCGCCGTCTGGATCGTGGTGGTCCCGGACTTGACCAGGGCGAGGCGACAGGAACGGAGGGTTTCCCCGGGATCGGCGTGCACGACCTCGCAGAGGGAAGGGTCGGCGCCCTCCGCCTCGAGAAAGGTTCGGACGCGGTCGGCCACCGAGACCCGGCGTTCGGCGTCGCTCTGCGGGATCCTCGCGCCGCATTCCGGGTGCTTCCGGCGGAACTCGAGAAAGACCCGGAGCATCGGGACGAGATGGCGGTCGATGTCCTTGCGCCGACTGCCGGGGAGGAGGGCGAGGATCCTCCGGTCCCCGGAATCCGAAGGAACGGGCGAGCGCTCCGCTCCGGCCGATTCCGCGGCGAGGGGGTGCCCCGCGTAACCCGTGGGGATCCCCCCCTTCCGGAAGAACGGAGGCTCGAAGGGTAGGACCGCGATCGCCGCGTCGACGGCTCGGCGGAAGCGGGCCATGCGCCAGGGCCCCCAGGCCCAGTATTGCGGGCAGACGTAGTAGAGGACCGGCAGCCCGCGGCGTTTGGCCTCTTCCGCGAGGACGAGATGCAGGCCCGGGTTGTCGATCAGCACGACGAGATCCGGCGGGTCCTTCTCGAGGATTTCGAGGAAGCGTCCGACGACGTCGAGGAAGAACGGGATCTCGGCGAGGACGGCGCTCAGGCCCATGACCGCGCGATCGACGAGATCCGCCTCGACCCGGACGCCGAGCTTCGCCAGGTTCTTTCCGCCGAAGGCGGAGATCTCGAAATCCGCCCCTTCCGCCCGGAGGGTCTTCACGAGACGGCAGGCCTGCGCTTCTCCCGAACGCTCTCCGCAGGAGAGGAAGATCCGCCCGGGGCGCCGGCCGCCGAGGGCTCCCCGGATCCGCGCCCGGGCCTCCTCGTTGCCCTCGGCGAGGCGGCGCGGATCCCCCGCCTCCTCGAGCAGCGAGGCGGCTTCCGCGCGCCAATGCCTCCTGCGAAGCAGGTAGAACCAAAGCCTCGCCGGAACCGACAGGGCCCGAAGGATCTCCCGCAGGACGAGGAAGACCAGCCTCGGACGGAACCGCCGGCGCCGGGGAGGATCTCGGTCTCGGGCTTTCGGCTGCGGGCTCAAAGGTCGATGCGCGTGATGCGGTGGCGGGCGAGAAGGTACAGGACCACGATCCCCGCGAGGAGCCAGATCCCCCGGGAGAGGAAGAGGTCGGCGAACCCGAGAGTGCCGGAGAGGATCGGCATGTAGACGTCGTAATCCGAGAGCCGGAAGAGGCTGATCTCGCGGATGCCCTTCACGAAGAAGATGCCGACCTCCATGACGATGAACCCGCCTACGGCGAAGGCCACGTGGACCTGGGTCTTGAAGCAGGTCGAGAGGAAGATCGTCAACATCAGGAAGAGGAGGATGAAGAGGGATCCGTGGAGGCTGGCGAGCAGGAGAGGAGCGGCCGCGATCTCGTAGCCCTGCAAGCGGGCCATCGGCCAGACGGACAGGGAACTCGCGAAGACGGGGACGAGGGTCGAAGCCGCCAGGACCATCGTCTTGTCCCGGAGGATCCTGCTCCGCGACACGGGGCGGGAGAAGAGGAACTCCAGGGTGCCGTTCTCCCGCTCCCTCGCGATCGCCCCGGTTCCGAGGAGCACGGCCGCCGAGATCCCGATGACGTTCACGCTGCGGAAGAACTGTTCCGCCGCGATGTAGGCCCGGTAGGCGAAGTCGGGATCCTTGCTCATGACGTCCTTCAGCATCCTCTTCGCGAAATCGACCGGGATCAGGTCGAGGAGCCCGCTCATCCCCTTGTCGATCGCCTGCCGGAGTTGGGGCCAGTAGAGGAGGGTAAGGACCAGCAGGAGTTCGAGGATCAGGAAGTAAGCGAAGGTCATGCCCCGTACTTCCTTCCAGGTCTTGCGGGCGATCATTCGTCGACCTCCGGGTCCCCGGCGTACAGGAGGTCGTAGAGTTCGTGGAGGGGGGCCGAGCCGAAGCTCAGGCTTTCGGGGCCCGCTTCCATCAGGGCGTCGATGAGGGCGACCCGAGCCTCGGAGTCCTCCGTCTCGAAGAGGAACTCGCCGTCTCGAATCGTTCCCGTACATCCGAGGGGCGTGGAGAGCTTCGGGGCCTTTCCGGAAAACCGACCGCGGACCCTTCGTTCGAGCCTCTTCCTCGCCTCGTCGACCTCCCGGGGATCGGCGATCCTTCCCCGAACGAGGAAGGCGAGGCGGTCCGAGAGCCGTTCGAGTTCTTCGAGATGGTGGGTCGAGACCAGGATGCTCCGCCCCTTGCCTTTGAGGTCCAGGCAGATTCCGCGCAGCTTCCCCCGGACGCTGGGATCCAGGGCCTTGTCGGGTTCGTCGAGGACGAGGAGGGGCACGCGGGGGCTGAGGGCGATCGTCAGCGCGAGTTGCTGCTTCATGCCCGCGGAGTAGGAGCGGATCTTCCGGCGCAGGGGGATCCGGAAGACCTCGAGGCAGAGGTCCCTCGTCTCCTCGTCGAGTTCCCGGTGGAAACGGAGTCCGAAATCCAGAGCCTCTTTCCCCGTCATCTGGGGATAGAGGCTCGTCTCCCCTGGAAGATAGCCGACCCTTCCCCGCGTCCACACCGGATCGGCGAGCGCGTCCCTTCCTTCCAGGACGACCGAGCCCCGCTCGGGGAAGGCGAGTCCGAGGAGGCAGCGGAGGAGCGTGGTCTTGCCGACTCCGTTCGGTCCGACGAGGCCGAGCATCTCCCCGGGGCCGAGATCGAGGTCGAGGCCCGCGAGAACCCGGGTCCGGCCGTAGGACTTGGCGAGTCCGCGGACCGAGAGGAGGAGATCCTTCACGTGGCCGCCGCCTCCTTCTCCGGGTGCAGGGCGAGGCGCAGGAATCGACGGAGGAGGCGGGGGCCGGCCGGGGAGAGGAAGGATTCGGGGTGGAACTGCCACCCGAACCAGGGACGACGGGAATGCCTCATGGCCATCACGATGCGCCGGTCTCCGGTCCGGATCCAGGCTTCGAGGATCCAGGGTGATCCCTCGAGATCTGCGGCGTCCACCTCGATCGAATGGTAGCGGGCGAGTTCGAGGGGAGTCGGAAGCCCCGCGAAGAGGCCGCGCCCCCGGTGATGGACCGCGCTCGTCCTTCCGTGGACGATCTCCAGGGAAGACCGCAGCGGAAGCCCCGTCGCAGAGGCGAGGGCCTGGTGCCCCAGGCAGACCCCGAGGACCGGAAGGTCCGGAGGGAGACATTCGGCGAGGTCGAGAAGGCAGCCCATCTCTCCGGGGGCGCCGGGACCCGGGGAGAGCAGGAGGGCCTTCGGTCTGCGCGCGAGGACTTCCCGGGCCGAGCAGCGGTCGGACCGGAGCACGAGGACCTCGGTCCCCGCCTCCCTCAGGATCTGGACGAGGTTGAAGACGAAGGAGTCCCGGTTGTCGAGGCAGAGGATCACGGGAGGGGACCTAAATCCTCCTCCTCCCGATGTCAAACCGGAGGGAGTTTTCGGAAGGAGAGGGGGGGAAGAGGAGCGGGAGCCCTGCTAGCGTTTGGCCGGTCCGGAGAGCGGGCGATGGAGAAGGAAAGGGAATGAACATCCTGATCATCGGGATGGGGGAAGTCGGCTTCCACCTCGCCGCCGAGCTGTCCCGGAGCAAGCATGCGGTGACGGTCATCGATCCCGACCCCGCGAAGGTCAAGCGGGTCGGCGAGGAGTGCGACGTGCAGACCTTGTGCGGGGACGCTTCCCATCCCTCCGTCCTGGACCAGGCGGAAGCGGCGGCCTCGGACCTCGTCGTGGCGGTCTCGGATCATGACCAGGTCAACCTCCTGTGCTGTCTCCTGGCCCGGAGGATGGGGGCGGGGAAGGCGATCGTCCGGGTCAAGGACATGCGGCCCTACCGCAACTATCGAAGCCTCCTCCGGAGAAACCTCCTCTTCGACGTCATGATCAGCCTCGAAGACCTGGCCGCCGAGGAGATCGCGAAGATCGTCCGGAGGAACCGGGCGGTCGCGGTCGAGAACTTCTTCGGAGGAAGAGTCACGCTTCGGGTGCTTCCGGTGCAGGAGAAGTCGCCGCTGCTCGGAAGGCCCTTGAAGGACATCAAGGTGCCGAAAGGCGTCCACGTCGTGGCCGTGTTCCGGGACGAGCAGACGATGATCCCCGACGGGTCCTTCGAGTTCGTCGAGGAGGATCGGATCTACGTTCTCGGGCTTCCCGACGCGGTCGAACGTTTCGAGTCCTGGGTCGGGCACCGGCGGGGACGGACCCGGAGAGTCGTCATCTTCGGCGGGAGCAACGTGGCCCTGGAGGCCGCGCGACAGCTCGAGTCGAAGGGGTTGAGGGTCCACCTCCTCGTCGACGATCCCAAGCGGGCGGAGGATTTTTCGGCCAGCCTGAAACCGGGTTCGGTCTTCGACGTCCAGGGCGCCGACCTTTCGGCCTTCAAGGAGGAGCAGCTTTCCAAGGTCGACGCCTTCGTCGCGGCCAGCAGGCTCGACGAGAAGAACCTCCTTTCCTGCCAGATCGCTCGGGAGATGGGCTGCGAACGCACGATCGCGCTCGTCGGGAAGCCCGACTACACGGACCTCTACCAGACGATCGGGATCACGAGGGCGGTGAGCCCGAGGGTCCTCTGCTCGAACGCGATCGTGGATTTGATCCATGCGGGGAGGATGCGTCTCCTCGCGACCTTCGACGGAGGAGCGGCGAAGGTCTGCGAGGCCGTCGTGCAGCCCGACAGCATGCTCGTCGGGAAGCGGCTTCAAGAGGGTCCGTTCCCTTCCGGTTGCCGGGTCGGGGTCATCCAGCGCGAGGATCCGGACGAGGGGATGAAGGTGATCGTCGCTTCCGGCGAGGACGAGATCCTCGCCGGTGACCATCTCGTGCTGTTCCTGCTTCAGGAGGTGGAGAGCAGGATCGACTCGCTGCTTGGAGGGCGTTGAGTGAGCCTCCGGCACGTCGCCAAGGTCCTCGGGATCTTCCTCCTCTTCTATTCGGCGGCGATGCTCGTGCCGCTCGGGGTCGGAGCGATCCGGGGAGACCTCGCGGTGGAGGGGGCGTTTCATCCCGTCCGCGGCTTCCTCCTCGCCGCCTCGGCGGGCTTCCTCTGCGGCGGGATCCTCTGGGTTCTGGGCCGGAGGTCGGAGGGGGAGTTCTACCGGAAGGACGGAATCCTCGCCGTGTCGGGGATCTGGATCGCGGCCGGGATGCTCGGCGCCTTGCCCTTCGTCTTCTCGGGCGTCCTCGGATTCTGGGACGGGTTCTTCGAGGCGACGAGCGGCCTCACGACGACCGGCTCCTCGGTCTTCGGCTCCTCGAGGACTCCGCGGATCTCCGAACTCCCGAGTTCGATCCTCTTCTGGCGGGCCCTGACCCACTGGATGGGAGGGCTCGGCATCGTCGTCATGTTCCTCGTCTTCTTACCGGCCCTGGGGATCACGGAGAAGACCCTGTTCCAGGCGGAGGTTCCCGGGGTCAGCAAGGAGGGTTTGCGCCCCAGGATCCGGCAGTCGGCGCTCGTCCTCTTCCGCATCTACCTCCTGATCACCTCCGCCTTGATCCTCGGCTACCTCGCCTTCGGCATGGGGGTCTTCGACGCCGTCTGCCACTCCTTCGCGACGATCGCGACGGGGGGGTTCTCGACCCGGGATTACAGCGTCGGGGAGTTCAACTCGCTCGGTATCGAGGTCGTAGCGATCACCGGAATGATCCTGGCGGGGACGAACTTCGCGCTGTTCCACAGGGTCGGCCGATCCTTCCGGCGGAGCGCGGCGGGAGGGAGCCTCTGGAATCCCCGGAACTGGCCCTCCCTCCGCGAGCTGGTCGGGATCTTCAGCAGGGATCCCGAGTTCCGGTTCTACTTCCTGACCTATCTCGGGGTCGTGGTCCTGATCACCTTCCTTCTCCTGGATCTGGGGACCCTCGTCCCAGGGGAGGCGCAGATCGGGAGGAACCACGACTACTCCACGCTCGGGGGCGCCCTGAGGGACGCGTCCTTCCAGACCGCGAGTCTGATCTCCTCCACCGGTTTCGCGAACTCGAACCTTCTCAACTGGCCCCTGGTCGCGCAGGCGGTCCTCGTCTTGCTGATGATCGGCGGGGCTTGCGGGGGGTCCACCGGCGGAGGGATCAAGGCGGCCCGGGTGTTGATCCTCGCGAAGCACCTGGCCCGGGGCCTGCGGAAGTTCGTGCGCCCGCGGGCCGTCGACCCGGTCCGTTTCGGAGAAAACAAACTGGACCGGGACCTGCTCGATTCCGTGCTCGCCCTGTTCGTCTCCTGGATCCTGATCCTCGCCCTGGGTTCGATCCTCGTGCTCTTCCTCGAACGGGAACTCGACGTTTTCTCCGCCTTCACGACGACCGTGACCTGTCTCAACAACATGGGGCCGGGCTTCACGGCTCTCGTGCGCGATGCGGCGGGGAATCTCGTCCCCGCGAACCCGGGAGGGTTCGATGTCGGATCCTACGGCTGTTTCGGCGAGTTCGGCAGCGCGACGAAGGGACTCCTCGGGTTCGTGATGATCCTGGGGAGGCTCGAGGTCTACGCGCCCCTCGCGATCCTGATGCCGGGCTTCTGGAGGGACTGATCTTGGGACCTTCGGACGGGGGGGGAAGACGGATCTCCGGTCGAGCCTCCGGAGTCCGGTTTCATTTCCGGACGCGGATCCGGGTGCCGTCCGCGCGGTATCGGGTTTCGATCCGTTCGACCGATCTGCGCGGGGTCAGGAGGGTGGCGCGGAACTCCGGGAGGGCCGCGAGCAGGAGGTAGGCCCCGCCGCCCTCGACCTCGGCGACCCCCTTGACCAGGCCCACGAGGACCGGACCCTCCCTCCCTGAGCGGAAGACCCCGGCCCCGACCTGTTCGGGGCCGAGTTCGAGGCCCGAGGGTTTGTGCACGACGTCGCCGAGCAGAGGCCCCTCCACGGGGACCCGGACGCCGTAGCTTAGGACGCCGGACTCCTTCCGGATCATCAGGAGGAGGGATTCTCCGGGGCGGATCGGGTCGAAGGAGATCGGTGCGGACGGGATCGGGACCTCGAGGTCGACCCGGCGGATCGGCCCCCGCGAAGTCCGGATCGTGCCCGCCTCCACGACCGGCGCCCCCTCGATCTCGTAGTGCACCTTGGCCGGCCCTCGGTCGGCGGTCCGGGCGAGGAAGAGCACCCCCTCGGTCGTCGAGACCCCCTGTTCGAACCCTCCCGGGGTCCGGATCAGGACCTCGGGAACCGCGGCCCGGCGGAGCCGGAAGTTCCGGCAGGAGGCCGCGAGGAGAATCGGAACGAGGATCCAGGCCGTCCGGAATCGGAGCATGGAGGGATCCTATCCGAAGCTTCGAGGGAACTCACGGCGGGACGGGAGTTCGAGGTGGGGGGGCTTTAGATCCCCCGCTTGACCCACTCGACCCAGCTCTTCTCGAATTCCTCCCAATCGACCCCTCGGAAGGCCTCCTCGACCGCGCGATCGGTGTCCTTGGTTTCCTTCGCGACGCGGATGTAGGTCGGAAGGATCTTCTTCCACGCCTTCTTGAAACGCCGGCTCCTGGAGCCGCGTCTCAGGAAGTCGACCATCGCCCAACCCTGGGCGTAGTAGTCCGGAGCCCGGGGCCCGTAGAACTTGTCCTTATGCCACCGGACGATCGACCCCAGGGGGACGTACTTGTGGGTTGCGACGATGGTTTTGATCGAACCCTTGCGCATCTTCGATGTCGCGGGTTTCCAGCGGCCCCTTCCGACCCGTTTCATCGAGCCGAAGAAGTCCCCGTGACCCTCGTCGAACCACCGGTGCAGGTGTGCCCCGCCGAACCAAAAGTCGGCGTATTGGTGCCAGCCCTCGTGGTATGCGACGGTCTCGGTCGAGAAGGCGCCCTTTCCGTTGAAGATGACGAGTTCCTTCGACAAGGGGTTGAACCAGCCGATGACTCCTCCCGAGGTTCCTCCGTAACGATTGAACTCCTGGGCCGTGCTGCAGATCCTCAAAACGCTCCAGAAGGGCTTGGCCCCCTTCTCGGGCGGGAAGTACTCCATGTAGACCTCGCGCATCTCGTCCATGCGGGAGGCGATGTGCTCGGCGAAGGATCGGGCCTTGCTCTTCTTGTCGGGGCGGTCCCAGGAGTAGAGGACGATGTAGTTGGGGGTGCAGAAGATGTTCCAGTTCTTGAGATTCTTGATGCTCTCCTTGGCCTTCGCGAGAAGGGGTTTGCGCACTCCCGGGTCGATGTCCGCGAACTCCTCGCCCTCGATCTGGCCGTCCTTCGTCTTCCTTTTCTTCTTTAGGAGGGCGAGGGAGCGGTAGCAGGTCTTCGCGACCCTCTTGAGTTTCTTCTCGAACTCGTCGGGGTAATGGATGATCAGGACGATCTCGCGCCCCTCGAGTTCGTAACAGGCCGCCTTGTGGATCCAGGTCGTGCTGCTCGAATGGGAACGCCACTCGTAGTAGGTGTAGGGAAGGCGGTCCCCAGACTTCTGTTTGAGTTTTTTCCCCTCGACGTCGATCTGGACGTCCCGGTTCTGCGGCGCCTTGTGGAGCCAGGTCGCGAAATCGGGCTGGAGCCGCATCTTGCGGATTCTTTCCACCTGGGCGTCGGGGTCTGGTTTTCCGGGTGAGCCGCGGCGGCGGGGAGGATTCTTACCTTCCTCCTCGCCCCCCTTCGTCACCGGGGCCCCGCCTTTCCCCTTCCGGAGTTGGAAGACCATGATATTCATCTCCCAGACATAGGTGCCGCCCTTGCCGTACAACGGCTTCTTCGTGGCCGACCATCGGTCCTTCAGGTGCGGGCTGTCCTGGAGCTTGTTGATCGGGATCTGAGCCAGGGTTCCGGGAACCTTGTATGCGACCCCGAGCGGAAGGTTCTTGTGGGTCCTGGTTTTCTGGGCCGGAAGCGAGACCGCGAGGAGGAGGATGGGCAGGAGGCTTTTGGGCAGCATCGGCATACTCGTTACGGAGAAACCGGGGACGAAGGGATTCTCGCGCGATTCCCGGATCCGCACCAGCCGGAAGGACACGGGATTGTACCGGGTTCGCGAAGAATCCTCCGAGAGGAGGGGGTCGGACGCATCCGGCCCCGAAGGATTCCCGGATTTCGGAGCTCGAGGGGTGGGAGGGGCGCGCCCGGGAGAATCTCCCCTCAATCTTCCTCGGCGGGGGATTTCGAACCCTTGCCCGAAGCCCGATTCCCCTCGGCTCCGGAGGATTTCGTTCCCGTGCGCCGGCCCGGTTCCTTGGGGGCGGGTTTCGAGTCTCCCTGCGTTTCCTTCTTCGCGGCCTTCCGGTATTCCTCGCTGCGGTAGTCGGTCTCGTAGAAGCCCTCACCCTTGAAGAGGATCGCCGCGCCCCCTCCGATCAACCTCCGGAGACGTCGTTTGCCGCATTCCGGGCAGGTGCGCTTGGGCTTGGCTGTGATGCTCTGGAAGAGTTCGAGCCGATGCCCGCAGGCTTCGCATTCGTAGTCGTAGGTGGGCATGGATCAAGCCTCTCGATCCTTCTCCGAGGGGTCCTCCCCCCCTCCCTCCGCCGCGGGTTCCGGTCCCGAGGAGTCCGGTTCTCCGGGGTTTTCGGAGCAACGACTCGAGTCCTCCTCCTTGGGGGGAGGTCCATTGCTGACGACGACCCGGGCGGGACGGAGTACGCGTTCCCCCCGGATGAAACCCTTCTGCTGGACGCTGACGATCGTACCGGCGGGAATCTCCTCGCTCTCGACCATGGACACGGCCTCATGGATTCTCGGGTCGAAGGCCTTGCCTTCGGCGGGGATCGGAAGGACCCCGTGCCGGCCGAGCAGGTCCTCCATCATGCCGTGGACCATGCGCAGCCCCTTGTAGAGGGCTTCCGCGTCGGAATCCGAAGCCAGGGCCATCTCGAAGCTGTCCAGGATCGGAAGGAACTCGTGGCAGATCTTCTCCATCGCCCCCTCCTCGATCCTCCGGCGGTCTTCCGCCTGACGGCGGCGCATGTTCGCCATGTCGGCGAGGGCGCGCTTGAGCTTGTCCTCCATGGCCCGGAGGGCCTCCTCTCGGTCCTCCTCCCCGGACTTCGAGGATTCCGGGGGAGAGGAAGGGCCTTCTCCTTCCTCCCCGTTCCCCTCCGGTCCGACTCGCGCGTTCCCGGAATCTTCGGAGGAGGGGGATTCCTCCCTCCTCGGTTCTTCCTCTCCGTTCGGGTTCCGCTTCTTCCGTTTCCGCTTTTTCATGCTTCATCCCGGGAACCGGGCGGCTCCCCCCTGCGTTCAGAAGATGTCCTTGATCTTTCCGAAGAAGCCCTTGCCCTTTTCGTGTTTCCGTTCCTGCTCCTCCTCGATCGCGTCGAGTTCCTTCAGGAGTTCGCACTGTCGTTGGGTCGGGCGTTTCGGGACCCGGACCGCGATCCGGATCAAGAGGTTTCCGCGGCCTCTGCCGTCGGGACGGGGCAGCCCCTGGCCGCGAAGGCGGAGGATGTCTCCCGGTTGGGTCCCTTTGGGCACTTTCAGTTCCACGGGCTTGTCGAGGGTCGGTACTTCGATCGTTGCGCCCATCACGGCCTGCGCGTAGCGGATCTGCACCTCGGCAAGCAGGTCCGAGCCCCTCCGCCGGAAGACATCGTCTTCCTTTACGTGGATCACAAGAACGAGGTCTCCCGGAGGACCGCCGTCCTCTCCCGCCTCTCCCTGTCCCGGGATCCGCTGGACATGCCCCTCCTCGATCCCCGGCGGGATCGTGAAGGTGATCGGTTCGCGCTTCCGGACCTTGCCCGTTCCCCGGCAACTGACGCAGGGGTGTCGGATCGAACTCCCCCTGCCCTGGCAGGCGGGGCAGCTCCGGCGGATCTGGAGGAAGCCCTGGGATTGATGGATCTCCCCCGTCCCACGGCAATGGGGGCAGGTCACGGGGCGGGTTCCGGGTTTGGCTCCGCTGCCCTGGCAGGTATCGCAGGTCTCGAGACGGGCGACCTCGATCGTCTTCTTGGCGCCCTTGGCCACTTCCTCAAGGGTGATCTGCAGGTCGACCCGCAGGGAGGCGCCCCTGCGTCCCCCGGACCCGCGGCCGCGGCCGCCCATGAAGAAGTCCTCGAGGCCGCCTCCGAAGCCGCCGAAGATGTCCCCGAACATCGAGAAGATGTCCTCGACCGAGAACCCCCCGGTCGCGAAGTCGGGCTGGCCGTTGACTCCGGCATGGCCGAACCGGTCGTATTGGGCCCGCCTCTCCTCGTCGGAGAGGACCGCGTAGGCCTCCGCCGCTTCCTTGAATCTCTTCTCCGCCTCGGGGTTGTCGGGATTCCTGTCCGGATGGTTCTTGAGGGCGATCTTTCGGTATGCGGACTTGATCTGGTCGAGAGTCGCCTCCCGGGGGACCCCGAGAACGTCGTAGTAGTCGCGCTTGTCGCTCAAGGGGCCTCCATGGAAGGGCGGCCCGCGCCCCAGGGCGCGGGCCCGCCGACATGGGCGATCGAGAGTTTCAGCTGACCGCGCCCTCGACCGCCTTCTTCTTCTTGTCGTCGATCGAGGTTACCAGGCTGTCCGTCGTGAGCATCAGCCCGGCGATGCTCACCGCGTTTTCGACCGCCGAGCGGACGACCTTGGCCGGGTCGATGATGCCGAGCTTGAACATGTCGCCCCACTTCCCGGTCACGGCGTCGAAGCCGTGCGTGTCCTTCGCCTCGAGGGCCTCGGCGACGATCACGCTGCCGTCCTCGCCGGCGTTCTCCGCGATCTGCCGGATCGGAGCCTCGAGGGCGCTCGCGAGGATCCGGGCCCCGAGCACCTCGTCGCCCTCGAGGCCCTTCATCTTCCGGACGGCCTCGGCGGCCCTCAGGAAGGTGATGCCCCCGCCGGGGACGATGCCCTCCTCGACCGCGGCCCGGGTCGCGTTCATCGCGTCCTCGATCCTGGCCTTCCTCTCCTTCATGTCGGCCTCGGTCGGAGCTCCGACGCGCAGGACCGCGACCCCTCCCGTCAGGCGGGCGAGCCGCTCCTGGAGCTTTTCGCGGTCGTAGTCACTCGTGGTCTTCTCGATCTGCGTCCGGATCTGGTCCGCCCGCGCATTGATCTCGGATTTCTTCCCGGCGCCGCCGATGACAGTCGTCGCGTCCTTGGAGACCGTGATTTTCTCGGCGCGTCCGAGGTCCGAAAGGGTCATGTTTTCGAGTTTGATCCCGAGGTCCTCGGAATGGACCTTCCCGCCGGTCAGGACCGCGAGATCCTGGAGCATCGCCTTGCGGCGGTCGCCGAAACCGGGGGCCTTCACGGCGCAGACCTGCAGGACCCCCTTGAGCTTGTTGACGACAAGCATCGCCAGAGCTTCGGCCTCCACGTCCTCCGCGACGATGAAGAGCGGCTTCCGCGTGCCGATGACCTGTTCGAGAACGGGAAGGAGTTCACGGACGTTGCTCAGCTTCTTCTCACTGATCAGGAGATAGGTGTCCTCGAGGACGGCCTCCATGTCCTGCACGTCGGTGATGAAGTAGGGGCTGATGTAGCCCTTGTCGAACTGCATGCCCTCGACGACCTCGAGTTGGGTCTCGAGCCCCTTGCCTTCCTCGACCGAGATCACGCCTTCCTTCCCGACCTTCTCGACGGCGTCGGCGAGGAGATCGCCGACGGTCTGGTCGTTGTTGGCCGAGATCGTTCCCACTTGGGTGATTTCCTGTCGGTTGCGGACGGCCTTGGACATCGATTCGATCGTCTCTACGACCTTCCTGCAGGCCTTGTCCATGCCGCGCCTGAGTTCGATCGGATTGACGCCCGAAACGAGGTAGCGCAACCCGCTGCGGAGGATGGCCTCCGCGAGGACCGTCGCCGTCGTCGTTCCGTCTCCGGCGACGTCGTTGGTCTTCGAGGCGACCTCGCGGACGAGCTTCGCGCCCATGTTCTCGAAGGGGTCTTCGAGTTCGACCTCCTTGGCCACGGTCACACCGTCCTTCGTGACCTGGGGTCCTCCGAAGGACTTCTCCATGACGACGTTCTTGCCCGAGGGGCCGAGAGTCACCTTGACCGCGCGGGCCAGTTTCTCGACGCCGTTCAGGACCTTCCTTCTGGCGTCGTCATCGAATAGGATCTGCTTTGCCATGGTCGTGAATCCTCCTGGAGGTCAACCCTCGAAACGGGCCAGGACCTCGCTCTCCCTCATAATCTTGTATTCCTCGCCGTCGATCTTGACGTCGGCCCCAGAGTATTTTCCGAAGATCACGACATCTCCCTTTGAGAGTTCGAGCGCGGCGCGATCCCCGGAGTCCAGGAGCTTCCCGTCTCCGAGCGCGACGACCTTGCCTCGTTGAGGCTTCTCCTTGGCGGTGTCCGGGAGGACGATGCCGCCTGCGGTCTTCTCTTCCGCTTCCAGGACCTTGATGACCACTCTGTCATCCAATGGGCGGATGGCCATTTGACGCCTCCTTGGGTTTCTGCTGGATTCCTTGATGTTCTTTCGTGTTCCTCGGCTTCCTATGGGTCCGGGGATCACATGTCGTAATCGTCCTCGTCCCCGTCGGAACCGCCTTCTTCTTTCTCGGGCTTCGTCGTGATGATCGCGTCCGTCGTCAGGAGAAGGGTCGCGACCGAGACCGCATTCTGGACGGCCGCCCGGGCGACCTTCGCCGCGTCGACGATGCCCATTTCGAACATGTCGCCGTAACGGTCGTGGAGGGCGTCATAGCCGTAGGCGCCCTTGTTCTTGAGGATCTGTCGGACGACGAGGGCTCCCTCCTTGCCGGCGTTCTTCGCGATCCGGACGGCCGGAGCCCGGACGGCGCGCTTCATGATCTCGACTCCGAACTGCTCGTCCCCTTCAAGCTTCATCTTCTCGAGGACGGGGAGGGTTCGAAGGAGTCCGACGCCGCCTCCGGGAAGGATCCCTTCCTCGAGAGCCGCGCGGGTCGCGTGGAGGGCGTCGTCGAGAAGGGCCTTCCGTTCCTTCATCTCGGTTTCCGTCGCCGCCCCGACGCGGATGACCGCGATGCCGCCGGTCAGCCTGGCGAGCCGTTCCTGGAGCTTCTCCCGGTCGTAATCGCTCGTCGACTCCTCGATCTCCCTGCGGATCTGCTTGGCGCGGGCCGAAACATCCGCCGCCTTGCCGGCGCCCTGCATGATCGTCGTCGTATCGGACCCGACGATGATCTTCTTCGCGCGTCCGAGGGACTTGGGTTCGATCTTTTCGAGGTCCAGTCCGAGATCCTTGAAGACTGCCTGCCCGCCCGTGAGGATCGCGATGTCCTGGAGCATCGCCTTGCGGCGGTCGCCGTAGCCGGGGGCCTTGACGGCCACGCACTGGAGGTTGCCGCGGAGCTTGTTGACGACCATCGTGGCCAGAGCCTCGCCTTCCACGTCCTCGGCGATGACGAGGAGAGGCTTGTTGCTCTTCATCACCTTCTCGAGGAGGGGAATCAGTTTCTGAACCGATGTCAGCTTCTCCTCATGGATGAGGACATATGCGTCCTCGAGGACGCACTCCATCGCATCGGGGTCGGTGATGAAGTGGGGGCTCAGGAAGCCCCGGTCGAACTGCATTCCTTCGACGACCTCGATTTCGGTCTCGATGCCTCGTCCCTCCTCCAGGGTGATGACCCCGTCCTTGCCGACTCGCTTCAGGGCGTCGGTCAGGAGGGCGCCGACGCTCGGGTCGTTGTTGCCGGCGATCGTCCCGACCTGGGAAAGCGCATCCCGGTCCTCGAAGGGAACGGCCTTCGCCTGCTTCTTCAAGGAATCGAGGACCTTGTCGGCCGCGGCCTTGATGCCTCGATTGAGAGCCACGGGGTCCGTGCCGGAAGCTAGGAACTTGAAACCCTGCTCGGCTATGACGTGGGCCAGCAGGGTCGCCGTGGTCGTTCCATCGCCGGCCACGTCCGAGGTCTTGGAGGCCGCTTCACGGACGAGCTTGGCTCCCATGTTTTCGTTGGGGTTCTCGAGTTCGATCTCCTCGGCGACCGAAACCCCGTCCTTCGTGATGTGGGGACCGCCCCAGCCGCGGTCGAGGACGGCGTTCCGGCCCTTGGGGCCCATCGTGGAAACGACGGCGCGGGCGAGCTTCGCCACGCCTTGCAAAACGGATTCGCGGGCATCCGTATCGAAGAGCAGCTGCTTGGCCATCTCTCGATCCACCTCTGAGATATTTGGGGGGTAAGGGTTCCTGAACGCGGCGCACCTGTGCGTCCGCCTTGGCCCGTGGGGCATGCAAGGATGGTGCCGGATCGTCACCGCAGCTTTGGGTAGATGCAAGCCATTATGGTGTATGTGGTTGTGGAATCTTGTGCCGAATGCTTCGATTCCGGCGGGAGTTCCGGCCTGCCATGCTGTCAAGGTGCCGGGGGAGGAGATGCGGGAGGGCTGCCTTCCTGGCAAGGCGGTTCCCGGGAGGCGGGGAGCCCCGAGGGCGGGTTCGTTGGATGGATGCGGAGTCCTTGTGGACGCTGTCCTCCCGGCCTGCGAGGCTATTCCCTTCGGGTCGTCGCGGGAGTTTCCCGCACTAGGAAGGGATGACGAGCATGCGTCGATGGTTCCGGTCCTGTTGCTGCGCCGTGTGGATCCTCGGTGCCGGAATCCCGGAGGGCCCCGGCGGGGGAAGCTCCGGGCAGGGGGGCGGTCCTCCCGCCGTAAGCCCAAGGAGCGCCGGCGGGGGGGGCGCGGCCTCCGTGGCCGAGTTCGTCCTCCTCGGGACGGATGGGGCGGAGCGCAAGTTTGCGCTTCGCCGGGGGGACGATCGAGGTCTCGAATCCGCGGGGGGGGAGAGGATCCCCTGGACGGCGATCCTCGGCCTCCAGAGGGCGGAGGCGCCGGAAGAGGAGAAGGGATTCCTTGCGATCCTGGCGGATGGAACCGAGTTGCGGGGCGAGATCCTGGGGAAGGTCGAGGCCGGGGAAGAGAGTTTCCGGTTCCGAACCCGAGGACTCGGAATCCTCGAGATCCCGCTCGACGACTTGAAGTTCCTGGTGGCTCCGGGGGGAGGCGCCGCTCTCACCCCTCTCCGGTCCTCCGGAGGGGATGCCGAGGGGCGGGATCTCTGCCTGTTCCGGAGGCCCCATGGTTTCGATCCGGTCTACGGGTTCCTGGAAGCGATCGGCAGGGAAGGGGTGCGCTTCGCCCTCTCCGAGGAGGAGAAGGCCGAACTCCACCCCTGGAAGGGAGTCGCCGCGGTTCGTTTGGAGGCGGATCCCCCGCCGCCGGTGAAGGGGCTCCGGATCGTCGTCGCGACCCGCGGGGGAAGTCTCGTCTCCGGCAAGCCCCTCTCTGCGGCAAAGGAGGGAGGGGGGCTCGTCCTCGAGCACCCGTTCCTGAAGCGTCTCGTCCTCCCGTTTCCGGAACTCGTCTCCCTCCACGTCCAGGACCGGGAGAGCAGGACCTGGCTCTCCGACCTCGAACCCCTCGAGGTCGTGGAGGAGAGCTTCTTCAAGGAGGTTCCGGTCCTGTTCCCCTGGAGGAGGGACCGAAGCGTTGTGGGGACCCGCCTCTCGGTCGCCGGGAGGGTCTTCACGAAGGGGATCGGCGCGCATTCGAGGAGCCGGCTCCGCTTCCGGATTCCTCCCGGGAGCCGGCGTTTCCTGTGCTGGTTCGGGGTCGACGACACGGCCCGGAGGTTCCGGATCCCCGGAAACCTGGATTTCCGCATCGAGGTGGACGGCAAGGTCGCAGCCTCCGCCAAAGGGGTGCAGGCCGGGAGCGGTCCGCTGCGGTTCCCCCCGGTCGAGGTCGGGGGAGGTCGAACCCTCGACCTGGTCCTCGATTTCGGGGAAGACCTGCACATCGGGGACCGGGGGGATTGGCTCTATCCGGTCTTTCTCGAATGAGGTCGCCCGGGGCGAGGATCCGGACGTGGGCGGATCGCGCGGGAGGGGGATGAGGCCGGGGATCGGGATCCTTGGACGGCTACTCCTTCTTCTCGCAGGGGGGGGATGGATCGTTCTGGGATCCGGTTTCGAGAGCCGGATGGAGGCGGTTCCGGGCTACCGGGAGCGGATCCCGGGAGGGCCGATCGGATCGAGGCCCGAAGGCGAGCGAGACCGATTCCTCGTTCTCGGTACCGGGGCCTCCCTGGAAGGCCTCTGCCGCGATCCCCTCGCCCTGCGGACCCAGGTGCTGTCGAGTCCCGCGGAACGGGTGTTCGAGCCCGGAGACCTCGAACTCGTCCTGCTCGGGAGGGCTCGGAAGGGCCGCCCCGCCCGCCTCGAACTCGGGCTGCGGGGCTGGGATCCAAGAGATCGGCTCCAGCTCGACCGGGGAGAGGGGCCCCCCGAAGCTCTTGCCGTGATTCCCGGATCCGGGGTGGGGAAGGCCGTGTTCGAGCTTCCGGTCCTGGAATCGGAGCGGACGCTGCGCTTCCTCTGGGAAGGGAGGCGCGGGAGGCGGTTCGGGAAGATCGTGAAGAGCTGGAGGCTCCGACCTGGGCCCCCTCCCTCCTTCGACCTGACGGAAGGCCTTCCCGGGTCTCTTCCGCTCGCGAAGGCGCTCGAGGTCCAGGGATTCCGGAAGGTCGAGGATGGAGAGGGCGCCGCCCTCCACCTCGTTCCGATCGACCGTCCGCCGCCGCCCGGGCTCCTCGCCCGCGTCGACCGGGGGGACGGGCTCCTCCTGCTTGGAGGGCCGGGGCGCCGGATGCACCCCGACTGGATTCCGGTCGCCCCAGCCGTGCCGGTTCCAGAGCCGAGGGCCGGAAAGGGGGAGGGTTCCGGGGATCCGGAAACGAGGGCCGGTCCCGTTTCGGATTCTGGGGCGGGGAAGGATTCCGGAAAGAGGAAGGGAGGAGGGCCTCCGGAAGGGGGGGAAGGACCTTCCGATCCCGGGCCTGTCTCCAAGGTCGAGCGGCGCGCCCCCCCCACGGAGGGGCCGACCCGGGCGGTCGCGCTCGTACTCGTCGTCGACGACTCGGCGAGCATGGCGGAGAGCGGGGAGGGGGGCACCCGGAAGATCGATATGGCGCGGAAGGGCGCCTGGGCGACCGCCGCCCAACTCGGAGACGGGGACGAGTTCGCCCTGATCGCCTTCGGCGAACGCCCCCGGCTCCTGCTCGGCCTGGGGCCCGCGTCCCGGAAGGAGGCCTTGCGCAGGGCGCTCGGAGGACTCAGGGCCGGGGACGGAAAGACTCTAGCTTTCGACGCCCTGACCCTCGCCTGGGACCAGTTGAAGCGCAGCCGGGCGCCGATCCGGCAGGTCGTCCTGCTGACCGACGGCGCCTTCCAGGACCACGAACGCCCCTGGGAAGAGATTCTGGCCGCGATGAAACGGGAGGGCATCGGGGTCTCCGCCCTCGGGGTCTTCCTGGATGTCTCCGGGGCCGGGGAGTTCCTCCCCCTGAAGAACAAGCTCGCCGAGGTCGGCGGGCGCTTCCTCGCGACCCGGAGGCCGGACCGTATCCCCCGCCTGCTTCTCGGGGAGGTCGCCCTCCTCGTCTCCGCCCGGAAGCGCCTGGTCCGGGGAAAGCACGCGAAAGGAGGGACCCCCCGGAAGCCCGAGACTCCGCCCGGCCTCGGAAAGGGGGCCGAGGCCCCGACCCGAAAGGGGCCGAAGCCCCCCCTTCGGCTCCAGCCGATCCCGGTCGAAACCCGGCCCGTGCTCGCGGGCCTCGAGGAGGTCGACTGGCCGGCTCTCGAGGGGGCGACCCCGATCGAGGCCTCCCGCCGCGCCCGCGTTCACCTCGCCCTGCAGCCCGCGGGGACCGTCCTCCAGGCCTCCGCTCCCTATGGGCTCGGTCGGGTCTCGATCCTCGCGGCCGGGGCCGGGCTCGGCGGCGACGGGGAACTGTGCGGGAAACCCTGGTATCCCAAGTGGATCGCCCAGACCGCCGCGTCCCTCCTGCCTCCCGACGAAGGGAGGGCCCGTCTCGAGGTCGAGGGCTTCGAGATTCGGGAAGGGGACGGGCTCCCCCGGGGGGTCCGCGCGAAGATCGCGGATCTCCTCGGCGCTGAGCAGGCCTCGGAGAATCCCGCCCCGAGCCAGGTGCGCGTCGTTTCGAGGAAGCCCCCCTGGCCCTGGGCCTGCGCGCTCGCCCTGTTACTCGCCCTGCTCGTCCTTGGCGAGCGGCGGCCCGTCCCCTGGGACTTCCGGGGCGCCCGCTCCCGAGAGCGCGATCCGCGGCTCCCGGGGGGATGAGGCCGGGGATCCAAGGAAGGGATCAGGAAGGAGGGAGACCCTCAGCCCCGGTCCGGGCCTCGCCCGCCTCCTTCAGGTCGCTGCTCTTCGCGAAGGCGCTTTCCCCCGACCAGAGCCAGATCCGGTTCTTTCCACGGGCCTTGGCCTCTTTCAAGGCCTGATTCCCCCGGCTCACGAGTTCGTCGGGAGCGGCTCCCCCTCGGCCGTCGTAGGTATCGATCCCGATCGAGAGGGTCAGGCGATGGCGGAAGGAGCCGTTGTCGAACTCCCGGCGGGCCGTCTGGTTCCGGATCCGGGCTGCGACCTGCACGGCTTCGGCCGGGGTCGTGTTCGGAAGGAGGACCATGAACTCGTCCCCACCGAAACGGGCCGCGTGGTCGATGTCGCGGATGCTGCCGCGCAGGATCTTCGCGAACTGGCCAAGCACGAAGTCCCCGAACGAGTATTCGAAGCGGTCGTTGATCGCCTTGAAGTCGTCGATGTCGATCAGGAGGAACGAGAGGGGTTGGCGGTGGCGTTCAGCCCGGTGGAATTCCTGGCGCAGGAGATGGCGGAAGTGCCGGTCCGTGTAGAGACCCGTCTTGAAATCCTGGATGACCTGCCCCTCGAGCTTGCGGGCGTGGCTCTGCAGGGACAGATAACGCTTCTTGGCCTGGAGGAGGAGTTCGATCCGATGGAGGCACTCCTCCCGATGGAACGGGGCGATCAGGAAGTCCTTGAAGAGCAGCGGGAGGAGTCGCAGTTCCCGGAGCTTTTCCAACTTCTCGAGAAGGAGGAGGACGGGGATCGGATCTTCCCGGTTCTGGACCGAGGCCAGCATTTCGATCTCGACCCCCTCCGCGGAGGAGACGAGAGGCTGGCAGAGGATGATCGAGGGGCGGATCTTCCGGAGGAGCCGTTGGGAATCCAGGACGTTGCCGCTCCGGGTCACCTGGTATCCCGCCCGCCGCAGATCGGAGACGAGAGCGTCCGCTTCCTCCCCACGCCCCGGCTCGGATCCGCGGTCGTGGGGCGGAGACCCGAACCGAAGGGCTCCTCGGCCGTGCTCGAGGACCAGAATGTGGTGGTTGTCGGTGGATGCGCTCAATTCCGGCTCCCCCCTTCCGAGTCCGTCCCCCCTCGTCGATCCGTTTCCTCCCCGTTCCACTTCCACCTCGCCTGTCCGTCGCATGAAGGACTCTCGATCGTCCATTTCCGGAGGCCGTTGTCCGGGGAAGGGGCGTGGGTCCGCCGGAAAACAGGCGGAAAACCCGGTTTTTCCGCCTTCCCGGAAGGATTCCGCCGCCGGACCCGAGGATACGCCGGCGTGGACGGACCGACAAGTCCGGCCCGGTAGGAGTGACGGACCTCTCCGCCCTCTTTCGCCTCTCCCCTCCATGCAACCGGCGGCTTCCGGAATCCGTGGGGGGGAGGATTCGATGCTTGCCAGCCCCCGGAGGGGCCGTAGAATCTTCCGGCTCGTTACCCGGCGGCCGGACTCGTCCGAAGGCGCCGGGCCGTATCCTTTTCCATCAACTGACCCGGGCCGGACCCGCGATTCTTTCCAGGAGGTCACTCGGAAAGGGTCCGGGGCTCGAGGTGCGGGATCCGGAGGCGGTATGGGCCGTTCCGGACCGACATCACGGTAACCGGGAATCCAGGCAAGGAAGCCTCATGGCCATCGTCAGCGTCAAGGAACTCGTCGAATCCGGGGTGCATTTCGGGCATCAGGCCCGGATGTGGAATCCGAAGATGGAGCCCTTCATCTTCGACAAGCGGAACCTCATCCACATCATCGACCTGAAGGAGACGATCCGCGGTCTCTTGCGAGCCCGGCATTTCCTCTTCCGCCTCGCCGCCTGCGGGGCGCAGATCCTCTTCGTCGGCACGAAGAAGCAGCTCAAGGAACTCGTGGCCTCCGAGGCGCATCGATGCGAGATGCCCTTCGTCACCGAGCGCTGGATCGGCGGGACGCTGACGAACTACCACACGATCCGCAGCCGTCTGGACCGCCTCCTCGAACTCGAGGCCAGCGAGGCGGACGGTTCGATGGACCGCCTCAGCAAGAAGGCCCAGTCACGGCTCCGCCGGGAGATCCGGAAGATCCGCCGCAACCTCGACGGCATCCGGGAACTCAAGGGCCTTCCGGGGGCCGTGGTCGTCATCGATCCGAAACGGGAGGACATCGCGGTCCGCGAGGCGATCAAGATGAACGTCCCCGTCGTCGCGATCCTCGACACCGACTGCGATCCCGACCCGATCGACATCCCGATCCCGGGGAACGACGACGCCCTCCGCAGCGTGCAGTCCCTGCTCACCCGCTTGTCCGACGCCGTGATCGAGGGACGCAAGAACATGGATCAGGAAGCGATGCAGTTCCGTTCCGAGATCCCGACCCTGACGGGGCGGGAGGAACGGACCAGGGATCGGCGGCGGGGGGGGCGGAGCGACCGTCCGGCGGCTTCCGGCCGCTTCGCGGACCGGCGGTCGGGCAAGGCGGATTCGGTCTCCTTCGGAAGGGCGGAGGAGGAGGAGATCCTCGAGTCTCCGAAGCCCCCTTCCACCGGGGAGACCGGGACCGACGGGACCTCACCCGAGCCCGCCGCGGCTCCGGAGGCCCCGCCGGCCGGTACCGACGAGCTTCCCGCCTCGACGGAAGCGGCGCCGGAGCCCCGGGCCGAGGCGCCGAGCGCTCCGCCGGCAGAGGAAGGCGGCGAGGAGGAGAAGGCGAAGGACTGAATCCTCCTTCGAAGAAAACAAGGCGGCCCTTCCCGGTCCGAGGGGGCGCCGAACGAACACCTGCGGACGGCGGGGAGCCTGTCCGCGAGACCCAGGAGTTGCGGAAATCATGACGACGATCGATGCCAAGACCGTGATGAAGCTCCGCCGGGAGACCGGCGCGCCAATGATGGAGTGCAAGCGGGCCCTCGCGGAAGCAGGCGGCGATTGGGAGAAGGCCAAGGAAGCCCTCCGGATCGCCGGACTCCAATCCGCCGACAAGAAGGCCTCCCGGGAGACTTCCGAGGGGATGGTCTTCAGTTACATCCACGCAGGGAACAAGCTCGGCGTCCTTCTCGAGATCAACTGTGAGACCGACTTCGTCGCCCGGAACGAAGAGTTCCAGAATTTCGGGCACGAACTCTGTCTGCATCTGGCCTTCGCCAAGCCTCCTTACCTTTCCCGGGAAGACGTGCCGGCCGAGGACCTCGAGAAGGAGAGGAGCTTCCTCCTGGAGCAGATCCGGCAGACGGCCGGGGACAAGCCCGCAGAGATCCAGGAGAAGATGGTCGAGGGCAGGATGAAGAAGTTCTTCGCGGAGAAGTGCTTCCTCGAACAGCCTTTTGTCAAGGATGACAAGATCACGATCGAAGAGTTCCGGAAGCAGATGGTGGCGAAGATCGGGGAGAACCTGGTGATCCGTCGGTACGCCGTCTTCAACGTCGACGATTGAACGGGGTCACCGCTTCTACCCGGGAGGGGTGCCAGCGATGCGACTCGAGCGGATCCTCCTGAAGATCAGCGGCGAAGCCCTCGGGCGGAAGGGCCAGGCCGCCGTCGATCCCCAGGCCGCGGATCTCATGGCCGAGGAGGTCCTGGCCGTCCACGCCCGGGGGATCCAGGTCGGGGTCGTCATCGGCGGGGGGAACATCCTCCGGGGGGCGTTGTTCTCCGAGGCCGGGACGAACCGGGCCACGGCCGACCAGATGGGCATGCTGGCGACGGTCATCAACGCCCTCACGCTGAGCGACGCCCTCGAGCGGAAGGGATGCGGGACGCGGGTCCTGTCGGCCGTGGAGATGAACACGGTCGCGGAGCCCTTCATCCGCAGGCGGGCGATCCGGCACCTCGAGAAGGGAAGGGTCATCCTCCTCGCCGGGGGGACCGGCAACCCGTATTTCACGACCGACACGGCCGCGGCGCTCCGCGCGATGGAGATCGGGGCCGACGCCCTGCTCAAGGCCACGAAGGTCGACGGCGTCTACGACAAGGATCCGAAGACGAACGGGGACGCGAAGCGCTTCGCTCAGCTGGGTTTCGACGAGGTCTTGCATCGGGACCTGCGGGTCATGGATGCTACGGCCGTGACCCTTTGCAAGGAGAACGGGCTGCCGATCTGCGTGTTCGATTTCTTCGTGAAGGGGAACCTGGACCGTATCGTGTGCGGCGAGGATCTCGGGACCTGGGTGGTCCCCCCCGAGAAGGAGGAGGAGGTGCGATGACCGAGTTCGCCAAGGACCTGATGGAGGACGTCCGTGACCGCATGCAGAAAGCGGTCGAGCACCTGAAGCAGGAACTCCAGGGGATCCGGACCGGCCGGGCGACCCCCGCGCTTGTCGAGAACATCAAGGTCGACTACTACGGGACCCCGACCCCGTTGCTGCAGCTCGCGCAGATCAGCATTCCGGACGCCCGTCAGATCGCCGTGAAGCCTTTTGACGCCTCCGCCTCCTCGAACATCGAGAAGGCGATCCTGAAGTCCGATCTGGGGTTGAACCCGAGCAACGACGGCAAGGTCATCCGACTCACCCTTCCGATGCTCTCCGAGGAGCAGCGCAAGAAGTTCGCGGGCCGGGTCAAGGACATCGGCGAGCAGGCCAGGGTCGGCCTCCGAAACATCCGCAGGGACGCGAACAAGCACGTCGACCAGCAGCAGAAGGCCGGGGAGTTCAGCGAGGATGTCGGAAAGGACCTCCACGACCGGATCCAGGACCTCCTCAAGGAGAGGGAGAAGGAGGTCGAGGAGATCCTCTCGAGGAAGATCGCGGAGATCATGGAGGTCTAGCCCTTCCGCCGGAATTCCGGCGGTCGCCGGCCGGGCGGGAGTCTCGGGGGCGTAGCTCAGTCGGTAGAGCAACGGCCTTTTAAGCCGTGGGTCGAAGGTTCGAGTCCTTCCGCCCTCACCATTTCCCCCCCGGGTGAACACGAGGAGAAGCGCATGGATCCGTCCCTGAAGGAAATCCTGGACCTCATCCGCTGTCCGGAGAAGCGTGTTCCTCTCCGTCCGGCGACGGCCGAGGAGCTGGCCCGTCTCAACGAACGGATCCGAAAGGGGGGCTTCCGCAACCGGGGAGGGACGGAGGTCGAGGAGGAGTTGACCGAAGCCCTCGTCCGGGAGGGGGGGGACATCGCCTACCCGATCCGCCGGGGGATCCCGATCCTGATCCTCGAGGAGGGACTCCCGCTCGAGTCGTCCTGAAGGTTGTCTGGAGCGGGACGAGCTGCTATCAACTTCGGCCTTTTCGAGAGTCCCTATCGTCTAGCCAGGCCCAGGACGCCAGGTTTTCATCCTGGTAACGGGGGTTCAAATCCCCCTGGGGACGCCAAGCGCGGCGCCGCATCCTTGCCGGCGCCGCGTTTTTTTTAGGGGGGCTCCGAGAGGAACGGAGCCCGGAGCCGGGGTCGGGCTACCGATCCGCCCCGCCGGGGCGCTGCTTCTTCCCCCTGCGCGCGAGGGGGTGCGCAGCCTCGTAGACCTTGCGAAGCCGTTCCAGGGAGAGATGGGTGTAGATCTGCGTCGTGACCAGGCGCGCGTGTCCGAGCATCTCCTGGACGGTCCGCAGATCGGCTCCGTGGTCGAGCATGTGGGTCGCGAAGGAATGGCGGAGGACGTGGGGGCTCGGGATGCGGGCCAGTCCTGCCCGACGGGCTAGATCCCCTAGGATCTGGCGTACCCGGCGCGGCGTCAGGGGGGTGACGTTGCGGCCCAGGAAGAGGCGGTCGCTCCGCTTGCGCTTGAGGCGCATCCGTTCCCGGCGCCTGGGGAGGTGGAGGGAGAGGGCCCGGCGGGCCGGCCCCCCGAGCATGCCGAGCCTCTCCTTGCCTCCCTTGCCGTGGAGAAGGAGCCGCCCGCCGGAAAGGTCGAGATCCCGCATCGTGAGCCCGCAGAGTTCGGAGATCCGGCAGCCGGTCGAATACAGGGTCTCGATCAGGGCCCGGTCACGGGTCCCCTGGAAATCGTCGGGGAACTCGAGCGAGAGGAGGCGTTCGACCTCCCCCTCGGTCAGAACGAAGGGGAGCCGACGGCCGCCCCGCGGGCCGCGCAGGGGGGCCGCCGGGTCCGTATCGCGGTGCCCGCGTTCGAGGAGGAAACGGTGGAAGGCGCGCAGGGCCGACAGGCTTCTGCGGATCGAGGAACGTTCGAGGCCGCCGCGGTGCAGGGTCGCGAGGAAGGCCCTGAGGTCCGCGCTCGTCGCCTCGAGGGCCGTCACCCCCCGTTCCTCCAGGAAGGCGATCCAGCGGAGGACCTCGCGGCGGTAGGCCCTCAGCGTGTGGGGGCTCGCCCGCTTCACTCCCTCGAGGTGGTCGAGGAAGAGCCGGCAGGGCTCGGGCTGCGGAGGAGAGGACTTCGGGTTCACGGAAAAAGGGTTGAACGGCGTCCGGCCCCTGTCAACGTTCCGGGCATGGATCCGGACCGGTCCTGGATGACGGGAATGGACCTGCGGGCGCTCTCCTGGTTGTCCCGGCAGCGGGAGGAGGACCGTCCCGTGCTCCTGTTCTCCGGCGGGCCGCCGGGGCCCGAGGCCCGCTGGCATTGCGCGGCCGTCGAACCCCGCTGCCTCGTCGTCGCCCCGCGGGCCGCGGACCCGGACCGGGATCCGATCCGCCTCCTCGATCCCAAGGGGCGGGTCCTCGACGAGGCGCGCGGGCGGGATTTCGCGCCTGCGATGCGGCGCTGGACGGCTCGGGCGCTCGCGGAAGCGAGGGACGAGGGCGCCGTCCGGGGCCTCGAGGGGACCGGGGAGGAGGGTTTCGGGCCGGGGTGGTTCGGGAGCCTGGGCTACGACCTCGCCTGGTGGTTCGAATACGGCCTGCCCCGGAGGAACCTTCCTGAGAGCCGGTTGCCGGTCGTCCATCTCGGCTTCTACGACCGTCCCCTCGTCCTCGATCGGATCGAGGGAGGGATTCGCGGCCCGGCGCGGGAACAGGAGGCCTTCCTGGCGCTCGAGAGGATCGGGGAGATTCCTCCCCTCGAGGGGAGGCTTCTCGCGGACGAGTTCCCGAGGGAGGATTACGTGAGGGTCGTGGCCTCCCTCGTCGAAGCCTGCCGGGAGGGACGGATCTTCCAGGCGGACCTGACGCGGCGCCTGAGGGTCGGGAGCGAGGGAGGGCCGATGCCTCTGTTTTTGAACCTCGCCCTCCGGAATCCGGCCTCCCACGCGGCCTACTTCGGCCAGGGTCCGGGGCGCGCGTTCGTCTCGGCCTCGCCGGAAGGCTTCCTCACGGTCGAAGGAAGCGCGCTTCGGACCTGCCCGATCAAGGGTAGCCTCGCCGCTTCTCCGGATCCCCGGGAGGACCGCAGGCGCAGGAAGGCCCTGCTCGCCTCGGAGAAGGACCGCGCGGAACTCGCGATGATCGTCGACCTCATGCGCAACGACCTGGGAAGGATCGCGGCCCCGGGGAGCGTGCGGGTCGAGGCCTTCCCCGAACTCCTCTCCCTGCCCTGGATCCATCATCTGCGGGCGAGGATCCGCGCGCGGGCCGGGGAGGGGACCGATCTCTGGGACCTCCTTACGGCCCTTCTGCCGGCGGGGTCGATCAGCGGCGCGCCGAAACCGATGGCCGTCGCCCTTCTCGAGGAACGGGAGCGCAGCCGCCGGGGGGGGTATACCGGGGTTTCGGGTTGGTTCGGAGCCGGCGGGGACGCGCGGCTCGCGGTGTCGATCCGCAGCGCCGAGGTCGAGGAAGGGGAGATCCGTTTCGGCGTCGGCGGGGGGATCACGGCCCTCAGCGATCCGGAGGCCGAATACGAGGAGACCCGAGCCAAGGCCCGGGGGTTCCTGGAGGCCTTCGCGGTCCTCGAGCCGGGGAACCCGGGAGGCGGGGCATGAATCCGAGGCCGGGAACGGGGTCGTGCAGAGGCCGGGCCGTATGGGCGGACGGAGTCTTCCGGGACCCGGATGCGCCCCTCTTCCCGCCCTTCGAGAGCTCTCTGCTCCGTGGCCTCGGGCTCATCGAATCCTTCCGGATGCTCCGCGGGAGGCCGATCCCGGACTTCGGAGTCCACCTGCAGCGTCTCCGGTGGGGGGCTGGCCGCCTCGCCTTCGGGCCGGTTCCTCCTCTCGAGGAGGCGGAGATCCGCGACGAACTTCTCGAGAGGGCGGGCCTCGACGAGGGCCGGGGACGCCTCCATCTCCTCCCCGCCGGGGCGCGGCCGCGGTTCCTCTGGACCGTCGAACCCCTCCCGGAGCCTCCGCCCCCCCTGAGGCTGACCTTCTCCCCGTTCCGTAGGGGGAACCTCGATCCGACCGCCTCCCTCAAGCACGCCTCTCGGGGCTTCCTCGAGGCGGCTCTACGGGAGGCCCGGGACCGGGGTTTCGACGAGGCGATCCTCCTCGGGGAGCAGGGGGAGGTCCGGGAATGCTGCGGGGCGAACCTCTTCCTCGTCGAGACCTCCGGAACGGTCGTGACCCCGACCCTCGTGGACGGGTTCCTGCCCGGCGTGACCCGGGGGCGCTTGTGCCGGATCTTGCGGGAACACGGGATTCCCGTTCGGGAACGCACGGTTTTCGCCGAAGAACTGGAAGATGCCCGGGAGGTGTTCCTGACGAATGCCGTCCAAGGCATCCTGCCGGCGGCCTCGGTCGAGGAGAGAATCCTTCCCGAGACCGCCGCCAGGGAACGCTGGTTGCGGTGGATCCGTGAGGAAACCTGAACGGTCCGGGGGCCGGGGGTGACGACCCATTCCCGGGGACCCGCGTAGAATGTAAGGATGACGCCGAAGCTCCCCCGGCAAGGCGGAATCCCAAGAAACAGAGGAGGCGGGCCGATGCTTGCCAGAGGAATCCTGATGCTGTCCCTCGCGTTCGCATTTGCCGCGGGTACGGGGGGCGCCGCCCTTCCCCCTTCCTTCCAGAAGGCCGAGAAGGCCCCCGTGAAGGATGACCCGAAGATTCCCGCCCTCCTGAAAGATCTCGCGGGGGTCGTCAAGGAGCGCAAGGGGGAGCGGGACGAGGAGGGCATCCGGCTCCTGGACGACCTGGCCGATCGGTTTCCGAAGCTGAACCCCAAACAGCGCAAGCTGGTCCTGAAAGGGGTCGCGAAGGTCCTCTCCGCCCGGAGGAAGCCCACGAAGGTCGGGCTCCTTCTCGCGGCCTCCGAGGCTCTTTCCGGTTTCGGGGAGGACGGAGCGAAGGCCCTGGCCAAGGTCGTGAAGGACAGGCGATTCCGGGACAAGGAGTGGATGCTCTTCCGCGCCCAGGTCGTCCGTCATCTCGGGAAGCCCGCCTCCGATGCGCAGGTGAAACTGCTCCTGGAACTCGCGCTCCGGGATCGTTTCGACCAGGTCCGCGTCGCCGCGGGAGAGGCTCTCGGCCACTACGCGAAGAAGAAGGAGAAGCTCAGAAAGGAGATCGCGGGGAAACTGATCAAGGAGATGAGCGCGATCTACAACCAGTCGAGAGCCAATCTCGACCCCGTCGACCAGACCCGGAAGATCTACGAGGATCGTTACGCAGCGATCCAGGACTCCTGGATGAGGACGCTCGCGAAGCTGACCGGGCAGTCCTTCCGCGAACCCCTCCTCTGGGAGCGTTGGTTCAACAACAACAAGAAGAAGCGCTGGGACAAGCATGGTTGGGGAGGTCCCGGTCCCGGAGTCAGGAAGAAGAAATCGAAGGGCTGATTCTTCCCGCCTTTCCGTGGAAGGTTTCCGGTCATCCCGCTCCTCCGGCGCCTGGGCCCTGATCCCCGGGCTCCTGCTCGGCTTTCTCCTGCTGGCCTGGGCGGCGGAGAGGGAGGCCCGGCGGAAGGCCGAGGAGGCCCTCGCCGGGAGAGCGGAGGCCCTGGAGCGCGCCCGGGAGGAGGCCGCGGAATCCCTCCGCGCTCTCGAGGAGTGCGAAGCCCGCTTCCTGAACCTGAAACTGAGGGGCGAGGAGGGGCGGGAACTGCTCTCGAGGATCGAGGCCCGCCTCCAGGCCAGGAAGGAGAGGGAGAGGGAGAAGGCGGAGCGGAGGAGGGACCCCCTGCGGCTGGCCCGGGCCGAGGAGCTGACCCGGACCTTCGAGCGGGCCTTCTCGAGGGCGGGGATTCCGGGGCTCAGGGTGTTCCGGGTCGAGGAGGCGGAGAAGGGGGGGCTCTGGCGGGGAGTCGAACTGACCCTGGGGGATCGTGAGGGCCGGGTGGCGGGGTTGCTCGCGGCCGGGGAATGCCGGGCCGTGCTCTTCCGGAACAGGGCCGTGCTCCGGCTCGAGTTCCATGGCGGGAAGCGGGTCACGCGGGGCGGCACGGAGGTCCTTCCCGAGGGCTATCGCCGCGAGGTCGAGGTCCCCGAACCACGTCTTCTCGAGAAGGAACTCGGCGATCTCTGCGCCTACCGCGAACGGTTTCCCGAGCCCGGGACGAAGAAGCCGAGGCTCCTCGATCCCGGAGCCAAGAACGCCTGGGCCGAACGCCTGGAGGCCTTCCTGGCGCGGGGCCTGCCGGACCAGGATCTCCGCGTCCATTCCCTTGGGGGAGTCGAGGGGAAGGCGTTCTTCTCCCTGGACCTGAACGGCTACGACCGCCGGGGGGTCTGGATCCGGCGTATCCATGCTGGTCGCGCCGAGGTCTGGTTCGACAAATCCACCGGGGTCGTGGAGTTCCGACTCTTCGAGGGCTTCCTCGTGGATCTCGGCGGGCGGGTGGGCTTCGGGAGCCAGGGCTACCGCCTCCCCCTTCCCGGAATCCCCGGGGAGGAGGCCGAGGAGATCTTGACGGGCTTCGTCCGGCGTTATCGTTCCCTTCCCGGGTCCCGGGGACGCTGAGGGATTCCCGATTCCCCGCGGATCGATCGAGATCTTCAGGACCCGGGGCTAGCATGATCCGCCATGTCTTCCTCCGTGGGCCCGTGGTTGGAGCAGGCCGCAGAGGCTTTGGAGCCCCACCTGGTCGAGGTCCTCGACCGGCAGGGCGGAGCGCCGAAGGTCCTGCGGGAGGCGATGCGGCACGCCCTGCTCGGAGGCGGGAAGCGTCTCCGGCCCGCTCTCGTCCTCGCTTGTTGCCGCTGGGTCGGCGGCCGGGAGGAGGATGCCTTGCCCGGAGCCCTGGCCGTCGAACTCGTGCACGGCTATTCCCTCGTGCATGACGACCTCCCCTGCATGGACGACGACGACCTGCGCCGCGGAAGGCCGACCGTGCACAAGGCCTTCGGCGAGGGTCTCGCGGTGCTCGCGGGGGACGCCCTCTTGACGCTGGCCTTCGAGGTGTTGGCCCGGGGGCCCGCCCCGGCTGAACGGAAGGTCGCGGCCGCCGCGGAACTCGCGAGAGCCGCGGGGGCGGAGGGGATGGTCGGAGGCCAGGTGATGGATCTCGAGGCCGAGGGAAAGGACTGCGGGATCGAGGAAGTCGAGGCCATCCACCGCGGGAAGACAGCCGCCCTCCTCGCCGCGAGCTGCCGCATCGGCGGCCTCCTCGGGGGGGGCGCCCGGGAACGGGTCGAGGTCCTCGGCCGCTACGGGGAGGCGCTCGGGCTCGCCTTCCAGATCGTCGACGACTGTCTCGACGAGACCTCGGACCCCCGGACGCTCGGGAAGGCGGCGGGCAAGGATCGCGACCATGGCAAGGCCACCTGGCCCGGAGCCGTCGGGCTGGAGGCCGCCCGGGAGCGGGCCGGAAGCCTGGCCCGCGAGGCCGCCCGATGGATCGGAGACCGGACCGGAGTGGAACCGGAGGGCCGGATCCTGCAGGATCTCGCGCTCTTCGTCGTCGAACGGAACCGTTGAAGGGAAGAACGTGGGACGCCATCTCGACCGCATCGCCTGGCCCGAAGACCTGAAGAAGCTGTCGAGGGAGGATCTGCCCGAACTCGCGGAGGAGTTGAGGGCCTACATCCTCGAGGTCGTCGCCCGTACCGGGGGCCACCTCGGTTCGGGAATGGGGGCCGTCGAACTGACGATCGCCCTTCATTACCTCTACGACTTCCGGGAGGATCGGCTGATCTTTGATGTCGGGCACCAGGCCTATCCCCACAAGATCCTGACCGGGCGCAAGGATGCGCTCTGGACGCTCCGCCAGAAGGGGGGGATCTCCGGCTTCACGAACCGCTTCGAATCCCCGTACGACGTCTACACGATGGGGCACGCGGGGACGGCCATCAGCACCGCGCTCGGAGTCGCGACCGCGGACATGAGGCGCGGGCGCCAGCGCAGGGTCGTAGCCGTCGTCGGCGACGCGGCCTTCGGGTGCGGGGTCGCCTTCGAGGCGATGAACCACGGGGGGAACCTCGGGACGAACCTTCTCGTCATCCTGAACGACAACCACTGGTCGATCTCGAAGACCGTCGGCGCCCTCTCCTCCTATCTGAGCAAACTCCGGACGGGGACCTTCTACCGGAAGGCCAAGAAGACCGTGCATCAGCTCCTCCAGTCCGTGCCGGTACTGGGCGAGAAGGTCGACCGGAGCCTCGTCGAGGGTCTCGAAATTCTCCAGAACCTGGTCTTTCCGGGGCACATCTTCGAGGCTCTGGGCTCCCATTACGTCGGGCCCGTGGACGGACACGACCTCCCGGCTCTGCTCGAGACCCTCGAGCATTGCCGGAGCCTGGACGGGGTCGTCCTCCTGCACGTGAAGACCCAGAAGGGGAAAGGGGTCCCCGGATCCCAGGAGAGGCCCGATCGAGCTCATGCGGCGAAACCGAATCCCAAACGCGAGGCGGAGACCGTTCCCCAGGGGCCGAAGACCGCGGGGACCGAACCCCAGGTCCTGATCCCCTCGCGGCCGAGATCCAGTCTCCGCCGGGCCTGGACCGACTGGTTCGCCGACGCTCTCGTCGAGGCCGGAAGGCGCGACGACCGCGTTGTCGCCCTGACCGCGGCGATGCCCGCGGGGACGGGGGTCGGCCGCTTCATGGAGACCTTCCCCGACCGGGCCTACGACGGGGGCATCGCCGAGCAGCACACCGTCGCCTTCGCCTCGGGGCTCGCGACCGCGGGATTGCGGCCCGTCGTCGCGATCTACTCCACGTTCCTCCAGAGGGGATACGACCAGGTCTTCCAGGAGATCCTGCTCCAGAAGGTCCCGGTCGTCCTCGCGATGGACCGCGCGGGAGTCGTCGGCGAGGACGGCCCGACGCATCACGGGCTCTACGACATCGCCTACCTGGGGACGATCCCGGGTATCGTCCTGATGTCTCCGAGAGACGGCGTGGAACTCGGCATGATGCTCGATTTCGCGCTGGGCCTCGAGGGGCCGTCCGGGATCCGCTACGCGAGGGGCGGGGTCGTGGCGGGGGAACCCGCTTCCGCGCGGCCGCCCCTCTCCCTCGGAAGGGCGGAGACCCTTCGCGAGGGCGCGGATCTCGCGATCGTCGCCTACGGAAGCGAGGTCCTGCCGTCCCTGGAGGCCGCCGAACGGCTCGAGCGGAGAGGGATCCACGCGACGGTCGTCAACGCCCGCTTCGCGAAACCCTTCGACCGGGACCTCCTGCTGGATCTGCGATCCCGCTTCGATCTCCTGTTGAGCGTCGAGGATCATTCCCTCCGGGGGGGCTTCGGCGCGAAGCTTCTCGAGAGCCTCCACGAGCTGCCGCCGGGGCGTCTCCCCCGGGTCAAGCGGCTCGGCGTTCCCGATGTCTTCGTCGAACACGCGGGACGCGACGAGATCCTCGCCGACCTCTCTCTCGACGCGGAGGGGATCGCCCTGACCGCGATCGAGGAGCTGGAACTCCTGCACGAGCGGCGTCCCTTCGTTTCCGGGGCGGGTTCGAAGAAGGGCGGCTGAGCCCCGGGGCGGCATGGCGGCCGGGCTCCCGAAGGTCCTGTTGCTCGGAGACCCGAAGAAGGGGCATGTCCGCCGCATCCTCGACGGATACCTTCCCTGGATCGAGGCCCGCTGCGAGGTCGTCGGCGTCTCCCTCGACCGTGAGGAGGACCTCGAGGGCTACGAGGCCGACCTCTGCCTCGTCTTCGGGGGGGACGGGACGATCCTCTCCGCGGCCCGGCGGATGGGGAGGCGCCAGATTCCGACCCTCGGGGTCAACCTCGGGAGGCTCGGCTTCCTCGCGGAGGTCACGAGGGAGGGGATCGAGGAGGTTCTCGAACAGGCCTTCGCGGGGCGGCTCGAGGAGGAGAAACGCCTCCTGCTCGAGTGCGAACTCCCCGGGGAACGAGGACCGGTGCTGCTCCTGAACGACGTCGTCGTCCAGCGGGGGGAGTCGCGGTCCCTGATCGGGATCTCGACGCACGTCGACGAGGAGTACGTGACGACCTATGTCGGCGACGGACTGGTCCTGGCCTCTCCGGTCGGTTCCACCGCCTATTCCCTCGCGGCCGGAGGCCCGATCCTCGCCCCGGACCTCGACGCCTACGTCCTGACCCCTCTCGCTCCGCACGCCCTTCCCGTGCGTCCGCTCGTCGTCTCCGGCCGGCATGCGCTCCGCCTGACGGTCGAGGGGCCCTCGGGCCGGCCTTGCGGAACCGTCACGATCGACGGGCAGGTCCGGGTCGAGGTTCGCGGGGGGGATCGGATCGGGGTCCGGGTCTCGAAGACCCGCTTCCGTCTGCTGACCTCGAAGGGGAACGACTTCTTCCGGATCCTCCGGAAGAAGTTCGGCTGGGCCGGCTCTCCCGCCTACGCGAAAAGGAAGCGATGAGCGGCGGGACTCCGGACCGGGTCCTGGCCGTCTGCACCGGCAACATCTGCCGGAGCCCCTTCGCCGAACGCTACCTTCGGAGGCTCGCGGCCGTCGGCGGGGTCGAGCTGCGGGCCTCCTCGGCGGGAACGCATGCCTGCCCGGGGACCCGCGCCACTCCCGAGGCCCGCCTCGCGGCCTCCGAGTTCGGCGTCGATCTGGACGGACACCGGGCGAGAAGTCTTCTCCTCCAGGACCTCGAGGACGCCTCGCTCGTTCTCGCGATGACCCCTTCGCACGCCCGGCTCCTCGAACCGATGTTCCTTTCGATGCCACCGGATCTGCGTCCGAGAATCGAGGTCTTCGACGTTCCCGATCCCTTCGGCCGGGGCCTCGAGCGCTACCGGGACTGCTACGCGAAGCTCGCTTCCCTCCTGGATCGATGGTTCGAGGAGCGCTTCCCCCCCCCGGAGGGCGGGAAGCGGGGACCTTGAGGGGTCAACCGAGTTCGAGCTGGCGCTTCGCGTCGACGACGTCCCGGTTCATGCGCACCCTCGCGACCTCGAGGCGCTCGTGGAGCGGATAGGTCCGGTCGATCGCGGACTGGAGCTGCCGGAGCATCTGGATCGCCATCCGGAAACTGCGGACGAGATCCCCGGGGGGGGTCGTCGTGAAATGGACGAGATCCTCGAAATCGCACCCGCGGGCCCAGGCCAGGGCGGCGGGGTAGAGTCCCCATTCGGCGCGCTTGATCGTCAGGGGGAAACCGTGACCGACCTCGATCGTCGTGAAGCGCCGGAGGGCGCGGTCGACCGCCTCGCAGGTCTCGATGTCCTCGCCTGGGATCGGGGCGAGCATTTCGCTCCCCCTCCGTTCCTGGAAGACGAGGGAGACGAAGACGCCGGCGAGCTGTTCGGGTTCGAGGTCGTCGAGAACCCCCTGGAAAAGGAGTTCGGTGAGCTGGATCTCGTAGCCGTTGATCTTGGAGGCGATCCTCCCGCGCGGGAGGACGCCTTCCTCGTCGTCGAGATACCCGGCTTCGACCAGGACCCCGAGTCTCCTGAGGATGCGGGAGATCTCCCGGGCCTTCAGGGCGGCTCGTTTCTTCCCCTTCGCGCCGCGTGAGAGCGTGTACCAGTGGAAGGAGCGTTCGTAGGCGGCGACGAGTCCGCGGCCGAGCCTCCCGAAGAGGTTCAGGAGCGAGGAATAACCCAGGTCGAAGTGGGAACCGATCGGTTCCGCCTCCCCCTCGAGGATCCTCCGGACCGGGGCGGACTGGACGTCTTCGTTGTCCAGGATCGAATAGACGAGACCCTCGTCGTCCATTCCCTGGCGGCCCGCCCGCCCGGCCATCTGCATGTAATCGCGCGTGCGCATGTAGTCGAAATCCACGCCGTCGAACTTCCGGAGGCTGTCGAACACGACGGTTCGCGCCGGCATGTTGATGCCCAGCGCGAAGGTCTCGGTCGTGAACAGGAGTTTCAGGAGGCCGGAGGTGAAGAGACGTTCGACGATCTCCTTGTGGATCGGGAGCATGCCGGCGTGGTGGAATCCGATCCCGTGCAGGGCCCGTTCCCGGAGGAATGCGAGTTCCCCGTCCGATTCGAGGTCGAGCTGGAAGAGGTCGCAGATCCTGTCGAAGAGGCGGGCGATCCTCCGGCGCTCCGCCGGGGTCAGGAGCCGGCGGTTCGCATTGCGTTCGGCCTTGATCTCGCACTCCCTCCTGGAGAAGCAGAAATAGAGGACGGGAAGGAGGCCCTGTTCGCAGATCTCGTCGAGGAGGTGGCGGGAGGCGAGGTGGGGGCTGAAGCTGCGCGCTCTCCCGTGCTGGTGGCGGCCCTTCCTCTTGAGGAGGGTCCGGACCTTGCGCTGGACTTGAGGGTGGTGCTTCAGCGGATATCCCCCCGCCGCCTCGTGGTAGAGACGATGGACGAGGGGGACGGGCCTGTCCTCGCTGTGGATGATCTCGATCGGCTGCTTGCGCACGCTGCCGATCCAGGCTCCGAAGGCGTCGAGGTTCCGGATCGTGGCCGAAAGGCAGATCAGCCGGATGTCCTCGGGAGCGAACATCAAGGACTCCTCCCAGACGGTCCCCCGGTCGCGGTCGTCGAGGTAATGGACTTCGTCGAAGATCAGCCAGGCCACGTCGTCGAAGCGCTCGGGGGCCTCGAAGATCGTGTTGCGGAAGATCTCCGTCGTCATGATCAGGAGTCGGGCGCCCGGATTGAGGGTCACGTCCCCGGTCATCAGGCCGACGTCGATCTCGGGATCGTCGCGGAAATCCCGGTATTTCTGGTTGCTCAGGGCCTTGATCGGGGCGGTGTAGATCGCCCGCTTCCCCTCGGCGATCGCCTTGTGGATCGCGTATTCCGCGACGAGGGTCTTCCCGGCTCCGGTCGGGGCCGAGAGGAGGACCGAGTGTCCGGCGTCGATCGCCGCGGCGGCCTCCTCCTGGAACGGGGTCAGTTCGAAGCCCTTGAACCTCCGGCCGCTCCCGGTCCCCGGGGAGGGCCTGCGCGCCTTCCCGGTCTTTCGGGGCCGGGTCCGGGAATGGGGCGGGGGCGGGCTTTCCTTCTCTTCCGGGGCCCGGCTCCCTCCGGCTCCCCGGGGCCGCTTCCTTGGCGTTCCGTGCTTCCCACGCCCGGTCCTGCGTTTCCCGGCCCCGGGGGAGCGGGTTCTCCGCGGCGATCTCTTCCGGCTTTGGGCCATTTTGGATTCCCTCGGTTTCCTCGTGCCGGCTACACTCCTGGGAAGGGCGGGAGGAGCCGGGAGTGTCGCTTCTCTGAGCCCTGGCCGCCAGCGCGAGGGGACCGCTTCCCGGACCTTGGCGGCGTGGACCGTCCGATGACCGGGCCCCGGAACCGGGCGGAGGACTCCGCGGTCCGGCCGCGGGACCTCGAGCCCCGACCGTAGGGCCCCTTTCACCCGAGGGGAAGAACATGGAGAAGAACATCGAATCCCAGGGCGCCGTCGCCCGTCGCCGCCTTTCCCAGATCAAGGTCCTGAGCCGCCTTCTCGAGCATGAACTCGAACTCGCGAAGGGGGAGGAGGTCGTCCTCGACAAGGATCTGATGGAGAACACCCTGGACGTTCTCGAACTCTTCATCGAGGAGGCCGAGGGCGCTTCCGGTCTCCGGCAGTCCGGAAGGGAGCGGAAGGTCGTGCAGGCGGGCGAGGGCAAGGCCCAGGTCACCCGCCTGAACTGAGTCCGAACGCCGCCCGGCCCGACGCCGCGTCGTCGGGCCGGTTCGACGGATGCCGGGTTCGCGGTCCAAAGCCCTGGTCTGGGTCCCCGCGCTCCTCTTCGGGGCCGTGGGGGCGTTCTTCCTCCGGCATCCCGTGGCAAGGGCGGGGCTTTCCGCGGCCTATCGCTTCGATCCCCGCCGAGTCGAGTTGCAGGCCGCGGCCCCCGACTGGCTGGCCCCGTCGATGGCCCGATCGATCTTCCGGGAATACCTGCGCGTCTGCGGCGCGCCCTTCCCCCTGATCGACGACGAGGCCTTCCATGCCTGGCTCGAAGCCCTGCGGAGTCTTCCCTGGGTCTCCTCCCTGAAGGCCCGGCGGGATCTTCCCCGTCTCGTGGACCTGAGCCTCGAGCTCCGGCGCCCCGCGGCCCTCGTCCCCGGAAAGGACGGGGACTTCCGTCTCCTCGGAGAGAGGGGGCGGGAGCTGCCCCTCGATCCCGGGGAACGGGCGCGACGGGCCGCCGCCCCTCCGGATCCTTCGGCCCTCGGGAAGACCTGGACGGAGAGGAGCCCGTTTTCCCTGCCCTGGATCCTCGGGGCCGGGCCCTGGCCCCCGGATTCCGAGCCGGAGGCCCGCCCCTGGCGGGAGGGCGCGGCCCTGGCCGCCCTGTGGAGGGACCGGTTCCGGCCGCGGGTCGCCCGGATCCTCCGGGCCCTCCGCCGGCCCGACCAGGGCGAGGGGGGGCGGGAGTCCCGTCCCCTGCCGGTCCTCGTCGGGATCGACGTCTCCGAACTGGCGGGGCTCGGGGGGTTGCGGGGGGACAGCGCCGATCACGCCCTCCTCGTGCGGACCCCGGCCCACCGCCTCGTCCGCCTTCTCTGGGGCCACGGGAACGAGAGTCCCTACGAACGGGTTCCCTGGGAGGAGAAGGCCCTGACCCTGGCGAGGATCCTGCGCAGGTTTCCCGGGCTCGAGGGTCTCGCCCAGGCGGACCTGCGCTTCCCGAATCGCTGGCGCGACCACTGCGTCCGGCTCCCCGCGCGCTGAGGGAGCCTTCGTGGAGGGGCTCCCCGCGCCGATGGGGGCCTGCCGGAGGATCGGGGGACGGCGGCTATTGACCGGGCTCCGGCCCTCGTTACGATGTTCCGCCTTGCTCGCCGCCCGGGGGTCCGCGATCGCCCCCTCGGGCCGAGCCGTTCCGGAGCACCAGCATGTCGAAAACCACCCTGGCAGACCCCCGTAAGGGCTTCGATTGGCAGATCGTCGACGCCTCCGAGCATCGGCTCGGACGCCTGGCCGTCGCGATCGCCGAGACCCTGATGGGGAAGCGCAAGCCCGAGTACACCCCCCACCTCCTTTGCGGGGACGGGGTCATCGTGATCAACGCCGCGAAGGTCCAGACGACGGGCATGAAGCACGAACGCCGCAAATACACGTTCTACTCGGGGTATGTCGGCGGGTTGAAGGAGATCCCCCTGGGGGAGCTGCGCGACCAGAACCCCGTCAAGCTGATCACCCTCGCCGTCCGGCGCATGCTTCCCAAGAACCGCCTGGGACGCGAGATGCTGAGGCGCCTGAAAGTCTACGAGGGCCCGGAACATCCCCATCGGGCCCAGAACCCCAAGCCTCTCGTCGTCGTCCAGCCCCGCTGGCAGCCCGGGAACTGAAGGGAAGAGGAACGAACATGGTATTGGAGAGCGATCCCTACGTTTGGGGCACGGGACGGCGCAAGACCGCGGTCGCGAGGGTCCGGATCAAGGCCGGCACCGGGAACATCACGATCAACAAGAGGCCCTACGAGGAGTACTTCACGACTCCCGACCATCGGTTCGCGGTCGTGGCTCCGCTCCGGGCGACCGAGACCCTCGAGCGTTACGACATCTGGGTCAACGTGAAAGGCGGGGGACCCACGGGGCAGGCGGAGGCCACGAGACTCGGCATCGCGCGGGCCCTGCTCCACGAGGATCCCTCCCTCGAGTCCGTTCTCCGGGAGAAGGGCTACCTGACCCGGGACAGCCGGATGGTCGAGCGCAAGAAACCGGGCCTGCACAAGGCGCGCAAGGCGACCCAGTATTCGAAGCGCTGATCCCAGTCGAGGGTCCCGAAGGGGCGCCCTCCCCCCGGCGCCTCGGCTCCGCTACATTGGTGCGCGGTCCCGGAGGGTCTCCGGGGCGCTTTCCGAGAGTCCAGATGCGACGGGGGCGCGATGGCCGGCCATTCCCACGCTGCAAACATCAAGTTCCGCAAGGGCCGGGTCGACGCCGCCCGCGGCAAGCTCTTCTCCAAGCTGGCCCGCGAGATCATCAGCGCGGCGAGGGAGGGGGGCGGGGACCCCGCCGGGAACCTGCGGCTCCGCTATGCGATCGACCGCGCGAAGGCCGCGAGCATGCCCCGCGACAACATCGAGCGGGCGATCAAACGGGGAACCGGGGAACTCCAAGGGGATTCCCTCGAGGATCTGCTCTATGAAGGCTACGGGCCCGGCGGCGTCGCCTTCCTCGTCGAGGCCCTGACCGACAATCGGAATCGGACGGCTCCCGAGGTCCGCAAGACCTTCGAGAAGCGCGGGGGGAAGATGGCGGCCACCGGAGCCGTGGCCTGGATGTTCGAGCGGAGGGCCATCTTCGTCGTCGAACGGGAGGGAGCCCCCGGCGAGGAGGACATGCTCGAGTTCGTCCTCGAGATCGGCGGGGACGATCTCCTCGTCGAGGCGGAGGCCTTCGAGATCCGCGGCGCCCCCTCGGATTTCAAGACGATCGCCGAGGGGATCGAGGGGAAGGGGCTGAAGGCCGTGGAGGCCGGGCTCGCCTGGATCCCGAAGCAGACGGTCTCCGTCGAGGACCGGGAGAAGGCCTCCCAGATCCTCAAACTGATCGAAGCCCTCGAGGATCTCGAGGATGTCCGCGCGGTCTCGGCCAACTACGACATTCCCGGCGACCTGCTCGCCGAACTCCAGGAAGGGGATTGACCTTGCAGACTACGATCTGGCTCGCCGCCGGCGCCCAGGCTTCCCTCCTCCCGGACGCCTCCTCGGTCCCGGAGGGGGTCGAGCTGCGCGAGGCCACGGCCGAGGAGTGCGGGAGGGGGCTCGAGGACGTCGCTTCCGGAGAAGGGGTCCTCCTCGGCCTCGAGGGGCTCAGCCCGAACGCCTTCGTCCTCGCCCTCGGGCTGAAGATGCGTTTCCACGGAGACATCCGGGTCGGTCTCCTCCTCCCCGGGGATGCGGATCGCGCCTGCCGCGCGTTGAGCCGCTACTGCATGGTCGACCGGCTGTTCACTCCGGCCGATCTCGAGGGGGTGCGCTGGCCCGACCTCCTGGCCCGCCTCTCCAACGAGGATCGCCCGCGACCGAGGAAGAGCCTCGACGACATGCTGGCCGATCTCGAGGCCAAGCTGGACGAGGGAGCGGGCGCGCTGGCGGAAAGGGTCATGAAGGGGTTGGCCACGGGGCGGGAGCAGCATTTCCTCGCCAAGGTCGTGGACCCCGAATCCGGACTCTTCGACGGGCCCTTCATGGCCTTCAAGGTCGAGGAGGAGTTCAAACGTTCGCTGCGCTTCCACGACCCCCTGACGGTGCTCCTCGTCGATCTTCCCGGGAGCGCGGGGCTCGGGGGGGAGGAGCGGGGACTCGTCCTCGGGAAGGTCGCCGGTGTCTTCCTGAACCAGTGCCGGGACATCGATCTCGTCGGGCGCTACGACGACAGCTCCTTCCTGCTGATCCTCCCCGAGACCTCCGAAGAGGGGGCCCTGGTCCTGGCCCGGAGGATCCTCGATACGCTGGAGGCGGAGGTCGAGAGCCCGACGCCCCTCGATCCGGCGATCGCCGTAGTCTCCGTTCCGAAACCCGGAGTCGCCCACAAGGACGATCTTCTCGATCTCGCCAGGCTGACCCTGGTCCAGGCCTGGTCGGGAAAGGGGAAGGAAAGGGTCAAGGTCGCCCCCTGATCCCGTCCCGGTCGGGTCCTTCGCCGGAATAATTGGCTCCTTCCGCGGAATGGGAGGTTTGCTCCTCCCCGGGATCCCGTTTTCCGGGATCATGGAGGGAACTGGCGAGGTCGATGTTCCAGAGATGGATTCAGAAGATCAGGGCGGAACGGGCGCTCCGGGCGGAGCGTTTCGAGGAGGCCCTTTCGCTGCTCGACGACCCGATGTTCGGAGTGGACCGGAGGGTCCAGGATCTCCGTGGAAAGGTTTTCCTTGCCTGGAAAAACCGGGCGGAGCGGAGACTGGCGAACGGAAGACCGGAACTCGCGGTCCGGGACCTCGAGCGGCTCGCGGCCCTCGACCCGGACTCCGGGGAACTCGACGACCTCCGTCTCGCGGTCGAGGAGGCCTTGCGGGCGAAGGAAGGGTTCGAGGCCCGGAGGGCCGAGTTGCGGAGGCGCTTCGACCGGGCCCTGGACGGCGGCCGCCTGCACGAGGCGGAGGCCTGCCTGGAGGAGGGCGGCTCCCTGCTCGAGGAGGAGGAACGAAAGACCCTCGAGGCGAGGCTCGAATCCCGCCGGAGGGCGGCGAGCCGTTGTCTCGAACGGGCCCGAGAGGCGATGCGGGGAGGGTTCCGGGAGGAGGCCCGGGAGGCCCTCGAACGGGCCCACCGTCTCCGGGCGGACAGCATGGTCTTCCGGGATCGGCTCGTGAAGGCCGGGGCCCGCTGGGCCCGGAAGCGCTGGGAGGAGGTTCGGGTCGCGATGGAGGCGGGGAAGCCCCTCGAGGCGGCCTTCGCCTTCCACGACTGGTGGGAGCGGGAACCCCGGCCCGAGGACTACGAGGAGGCCCGGGACCTCAAGGCGGCGATCGGCGGGGTACTGGGGTCGGAGGCCGACCTCCTGGCGGCGGAAGGTCGTTTCGAGGAGGCCCTGGCCTTGCTGCGGCGGGTTCCCGGACCGGTCTCCGGACTGCCGTCGTTGCGACGGCTCTCGGGAACGCTCGAACGGCTCCTCCTCCTGGTCGCGGATCGCGGCGAGGACCCGCGGAGAGCCCTTCGCGAGCTTCGGAGGATCCAGGCCGAACGGCATTGGAAGGGACTGGAGAAAGCCCTGGAGGAGGCGGAGAAAGGGGCCTTGAAGCTCGAATCCGGGATCGAGGCTGCGAGGGCGGACCTCGCGCGGGGGGAGGTCGAGGAGGGGAGACGGCGCCTCGAGGACCTCGCGCGGGCATGGCCCGATTGCAGCGAGGTACGCCTCCTCCTGGATGGCCTCGAGCAGGACGAGGCCGAGCGGCGAGGCCGCCTGGACCGGGCCCGGGAAGCTGTCCGGGAGGGAAGGCTCTGCGAGGCCGAGGCTCTGCTCCTCTCCCTGGTCGGAGGGGGCGCGGGGGCGGAGGAGGCGCAGAATCTCCTCCGCGACGTCGAGCGCCTCAGGACCAAGGTCCTGAAGGAGGTCGCGGCCCTCGAGGCCGCCTTCGAAGCCGGCGGGGCGGCGGAGGAGGTCCGGAAGGGCCTGGGGAGGATCGAGGCCCTGCAGAGCGATTCCCCCGAGGCGCGGGCCCTCCAGGCCCGAATCGAGGAGGCCGGGGCCCGGGAGGCCCGCCTCGCGGCCTTCTCGGAGGCCCTCGAGGCTCGGAGACCGAAGGAGGCCGTCGAGGTTCTCCGACTTTGGCTCGAGGAGGGGGGAGGATCGGGCCTGGGCCTCGAGGATCGAGAGGCTCTCGGGCGGGCCGGGGCGAAGCTCATGGAGCATCTCGAGGAAGAACTCGCCGCGGGAGCCGCGGCCTCGGCCGCGGACCTCTGCAAGGCGATCGAGGACTACGCTGCTTTCTGTGGTCTGACCCTCGAGGATCTCGCCGACCGGGCCCTCGCCCGGGTCCGGGAGGCGGAGGCGAGGGCCGAGGAGGGGCTCGCCCACCTCGAGGAGTGCAGGGTCGAGGAGGCGGAAGAGGCCCTCGAAAGGGCTAGGGCGGCGGCGCAGGACGCTCCCCAGGTCCTCCGCTTGGCCCACAAGCTCGTCCAGGTCGAGCGGGGGCGGGCCGAGATCCGGGAGATCCGGGACCTGGCCGAGAACGACCCCTTCGGCGCCCGCGACCGACTCGCCGCATTGGGGCCGACTCCGGCTCCGCTGCGCACCCTCGTCTTCCGGGCCCGGGAGGATCTCGCCCGCAGGGGGGATCTCGAGGGCGGGTGCCGGCTCCAGGTCGAGGAGGGGGGGGAGTTTCTCGTCCTCACCGGAGACCGGCTCCGCATCGGAAATGCGACCGCTCCGGTGCGCCCCCAGATCTCCGTCCTCGCGAGAATCCGCCCGCATCATGCGACCCTCGAACGAAGACTCTCCTTCCACGGCGGGTTCAGGGATCGCATCGAGGCCTTCCAGGGCGCCCTCGTCGAGGTCGACGGTCGTCCGGTCGAGCAGTGCGACCTGGGTTCCGGGGACCGCATCCTGCTCGGGGGGATCCTTCCGATCCGCTACCTCCGCCCTCATCCGAGGTCCCTCTCCTCTCTTCTTCGACTCGAGAAGGGATTCGAATGCGAGGGGACGAGCCGGATCCTCTGGATCAAGCAAGGGGGGAGGGACGGGGCTCTCTTCTTCGGAAGGGGGCCCGACAAACACGTAAGGCTCCCCCGTCCCGAGAAGGAGGTCGCCCTCTTCGTGAAGGGACCGGGGGACTTCCGGCTCTCCTTCGCGGGGAGGGGAACGATCGACGGGCGGCCCTTCCAGGGCGAGGTCCGGCTCCATCCCGGGGCCGAGCTGGTATGCGGGCAGGTCGCCTTCCGGATCCTTCCCCTCTGAAGGTCCGAATAATGCCCTCCTTCCTCCGTAGGGGGCCCCATGTTTTCCTGGGTCGCGATGCTCGCCGTTCTCCTCCTTCCGGCGCAGGAAGCGGGGGGGGCCGCAGGCCCGTGGATCGAGGGACCGATCGAACTCGACCGGGTCGCCGCGATCTCCGGGGCGAAAACCCTCGCCGTCCGGGTTCTCGAGGAACGATACCTGCCTCTCTGGGAACGGGAGGCCGGTCCCTTCCTGCCCTCCCCGAGACTCCGGGCCCACATGGAGCGCTGGCTCGCTCTTCACGGACTTCGCAAGATCACCGAACCCCTCCCTCTCGAGGTCTTCGAGACCTCGGTCGGCCGCGCCTTTCGGAGGATCTATCGCCTGCGCGTGGAGGGGCGGGAGGAGCGGTCTTTCCTGTTCGATTCGTTCGGGGAGATCCGGAGACTCCGGGGGAGATACGAGAACCGCTGGATCGGATTCTCGGTCTTTCTCGGCGTCGTGCTCCTCCTCGGGATCTGGCTCGACCGCTCGACGCGGGGCTTCCTGACGGGGAAGATCCTCCTCGGGGGCTTCCTTCTTTCGGGCGCGGGACTCTGGCTCCTGATGTCCTCCTGAAGGGGTAGGATGGGTCCCTTGCTGGAACGGAGAGAACAGGGCTCATCCGAACGAGGCGTCTTCGACGGGAGTTCGAAGTCGTCGCCGGATTGGGAGCGTTTCTTTTCCGAGTTCCGCAAACCCGGATACATCGAGGGCTATTCGATCCTCCAGAAGCTCGGGGGCGGGGTCTTCGGCATCGTCTACAAGGCGAAGAAGGAATCGATCGCCAAGACCTACGCGATCAAGTTCCTCAAGGTGGACGACCCCGCGGTCCACGACAGGGTCCTCCGGGAACTGGCGCAGGTCGGGATCTTCGCGCAGGTCGATCACCCGAACCTCGTCAGTATCGAGGATCGGGGCGTCGTCGACGGCATTCCCTACATCGTCATGGGATACGCCGGCGACGAGACCCTCGAGGGCCGTCTGTCCGAGGGTCCCCTGTCCGAGGAGGAGACCCTGTCGATCGTATCCCAGGTCTGCCGGGGCGTGCGGGCCCTGCACGACCGGGGGCTTGCCCATTTCGACCTGAAACCGGCGAACATCTTCCTGAAGGGTTCCGTCGCTCGGGTCGGGGACTACGGGCTCTCGAAGCTCGTCCGGGATTCCTGTCAGAGCCTCTCCTGCGGGCGGGGCACCCCCTACTACATGGCTCCGGAGATGTTACGGCGGAAAGCCGACCATCGCGCGGACATCTACAGTCTCGGCGTGATCTTCTACGAGTGTCTCGAGGGGCGGCCCCCCTTCGGGGGGGAGAACGAGTGGGAGGTCCTGAAGGCCCACGAGGAGGCCGAGGTCGTCTTCGGCGGACGGATCCCCGGCTCCCTCCGGCCGATCCTGCGTAGGATGCTGGCGAAGGATCCCAAGGACCGGTATCCGGATCTAGGCAAGGTTCTCTCGGATCTGAGATCCGTCCTTCCCGAGGCTCGCGCGATCCTCCTCGTCGAATCGGCGGCGGCCCGGGGCGGGGAAGAGGAGGTCGGGGAACCCGAACTTCCGCATCCCTCCCCGGATCGGGCCCGGAAACCGGCGAAAGCTCCGCCCAGGAGGTCGTCCTCCTTCTTCATGGGATTCCTCGCCTCCGTCCTGCTCGTGGTCCTCCTGGTTCCGGGGTTCCGCTACGGACCGATGAAACTCACGGCCCTCCTCCTCTTCTTCCTCTTCGTCTTCCTGGTCTACCGGGCCCTGGCGCCCGCCCCCTCGAAGAGTGGAGGATCGGTCCTGTGGAGGCGTTTCGCCGGAATTCTGGTTCTCCTCCTTTTCGCCGGCACGGTCCTCCTTTTTTCCGTCCTCTCCACCCCTTCCTCCTCGATCCGATCGGAGTCGGGGAAACCTTCTCCTCTCGAGGCGGGGGATGCGGGAACGAAGGGGAGGAGGGGAAAGCTCTCGAGACCTCTCCTCGAGAAGAGGATCATACCCGTCCCCCCGGCGGAGGGGGAGGAGGGTAAACGATGATGGCGGCCGAGGCCCTGGGCCGCGGGGCCTTCGATCCTCCCGGGAAGGGGGCGGATTGGGAGGGCTTCTATCGGGATTTCCGCAAACCGGGGTTCATCCGGGGTTACGAGATCCTGCACAAGCTCGGAGGCGGCGTCTTTGGCATCGTCTTCAAGGCGCGGAAGGAGAGCATCGGAAAGAACTACGCGATCAAGTTCCTGAAGGTCGACGACCCCTCGGTCAAGGAGCAGATCTTCCGGGAACTCGAATCCGTCGAACTCTTCGCCCAGGTCGACCATCCGAACCTCGTCAGCATCGAGGACCGAGGCGTCGTCCTGGGCATCCCCTACATCATCATGGGCTACGCCGGCGAGGAGACCTTGAAGACGAGGCTCGAGGAAGGCCCGCTGGAGGAACCGGAGGCGCTCGGCGTCTTCGTCCAGGTTCTACGAGGGGTGCAGGCCCTTCACGAGCATTCGCTCGTCCACTTCGACCTGAAGCCCGCGAACATCTTCTTGAAAGGCGATGTCGCGAGGGTCGGGGACTACGGTCTCTCCAAGCTGGTCAGCGAATCCCGCATGTCCCTGTCCTTCGGGCGGGGAACCCCCTACTACATGGCCCCGGAGATGCTCAAGCGGAAGGGGGATCACCGTTCCGACATCTACAGCCTCGGGGTGATCTTCTTCGAATGCCTGACCGGTGAAGTCCCCTTCACCGGGGAGAACGAGTGGGAGGTCTTGAAGGCGCATGAGGAACAGGAACCCAGGATGCCGGCCGGTCTCGCTCCCCGGTTCCGGAAGATCCTGAACCGCATGCTGGCGAAGGATCCCGCCCGGAGATACCAGGACCTCCGGGAGGTGCTCCGGAATCTGGGGGCTTCCGAGCGAGCCGGAGAGTCCCTCCTGTGGTCGGAGGCGGACGGCCCCCCGTCCGGGAAGGGGGGAGAGCGCGGAATCCACCCCCCTCCGCTCCCCTCGAGCGGGAGGATCCCTCCTTCACGGTCCTCTTTCCGAACGAAGGGACCGGAGAGCGGGGAGGGGGGGAGGCTTCCACCGCCCCCCGCGGCCCGGTCGCGGCCGGGACGGGGCGTTCCGACCCTGAGGGGATTGGCCGGGGGAATCCTCCAGGCCCTGCTCATCGCCGTACTCCTCCCCGCCCGACTGTTCGGGGTCCTCCTCGGCCAGGTCCTGGGCCTCGTGATCGCAATTCCGCTGGCCCTGCTCCGGCTTGCGGGGAAACTCGTCTTCTTCTTCTTGATCCTCGTCGTCCTCTTCATGATCTACATGTTCCTGTCGATGGGGGTGTCCGCCCTCGCCGTGATCGGTATCGGCATCCCGTTGCTTCCTTAGATTTCCGAGGGGCCCCGATGAGTTCGTTTTCGATCCGTAAACTCCAGGAGCTGGACGAAGGCGAATGGACGAGGCTCCAGGAGGAATACGGACCGCGCATCTACTTCTACATCAAGAAACAGGTGACCGATCACCAGACGGCCGAGGACCTGACGCAGGAGACCTTCCTGGGCGCGATCCGGGGGATCGGGAACTTCGATCCCCGATACGAACTCGAGCAGTTCCTGTTCGGAATCGCCCGGAACAGGGTCGTCGACCATTTCCGGAAGAAGAGACCGATCCCGATGTCCTCGAAGGGGGATGACGGCAAGGAACGGAGCTACCTGGGGCTCGAGTTCATGGCCTCCGACCGGAGGTCCCCCGAGGAGAGCGCGGTCCACTTCGAACAAGTCCAGGCCCGCCGGGAGGCCCTGGCGGAAATTCTGAAGGCCCTCGTCGCCGAACTCTGGGAGGAGGGGGAGTTCGAGAAACTCAAGATCCTCGAGTTCCTGATCGCGCTCGGAGGGCGGAACAAGGAGGCGGCCGAGAAGTTCGACGTCAAGGACGAGAAGGCCGTCGCGGGGATCAAGTTCCGGGCGATCGAGAAGATGCGGGCGATGGCCCGGAGGATGGACCCGAAGCACGATCTTTTCGAGGGTCTCTGGCTGCCGGGAGCGAGGTGATGGAGCGGAACGAGGAAGCCGGGGTTCCGGAGAGGACGGAGCGTTTGATGCTGACCGCGGGCGAGGTCTGGCGGGAGGCGGGGGTCAGTTGTCCGCATCCCGACATCCTTCTCGCCTGGAAGGAAGGAGCGCTCGCGGAAGGGCCCTCCGGATATCTCCGATTCCACGTAGAAGAAGCCGGGTGCCCGAGGTGCCAGGCCGTGGTCGAGGACCTGACCCGGAAGGCCCGGGCGGATTCTGGCCGGGAGGAGGAACTCGGCTCCCTGAAGGCCAAACTCCTTTCCTCGACGATGACCTTCCTCCGCAAGAGGAAGGGCTGAACTCCGCGGTTTTTTCCAAGCCACCCATTCGGGGGTCCGCGGACGGATCACCGGGCCGCGGGTCGAGCGGCCGGCCTGTCTTTCCCTTCGCGGGAACCATGGTTCTCCCCCCGATCCGACGGAGTTCCGCCGGCCGGGAGGCCTAGCCGGAAGGAAATATCGGAAGCTCGAAACCGCATGGAGGGGATACGCCCCGGAAGAGGCGGCCGTTCGCCCTTTCGGAGCCCTCGATCCAAGCAGGAGAACCGAACGATGCGTAAAATGCTCAAGATGACCTTTTTCTCCATGCTGGTCCTCGCGGGGGCGGGATTCCTCCTGTTCGGGACCAGCCTGGGAAGCTACGCGAAGACGGCCTTCCAGGACGTCCGCCAGAAGATCAAGTCGAGCGTCCCGATCGATTTCGAACTCCGGAGGGCCCGGCGCCTGATCCGCCGGATCGATCCGGAGATCCTCGATGCGCGGAAGGACGTGGCCCGCGCCGAAGTCGCCCTCGAGACTCTTCAGACCGACATCGCCGCCTTGGAGAAAGCGATCACCAAGGGAGAGAGCCGGGTCCGCCGGACCGCCGGCATGTTGCAGCGCGAAGGGGCTTTCCGGTTGACGGTCTACGGGAGGCGATGGTCCCGCGCGCAGGTCGAGCGGGAACTCGCCCGGAGTTTCGACATGGTCCGGAACCAGACCGAACTCCTGAAGAGCAAGAAGGCCCTCGTCGAGCGCCAGAGCAAGATCCTGGACGCGGCCCGCCGGAAGCTGGCCGCCGTCCGGCAGGAGAAGGCCAGGCTTGAGGACCTCGTCGAGGCTCTCGAGGCGAAGAAGCGGCAGCTCGACGCCCTTGCGGCCTCCGCGCACCGCTTCGATCTCGACACCTCGAGTCTCGGAGAGGCCCGCAAGGTACTCGAGGAGGTGCGGCGCAGGCTCGATGTCACCCAGAAGCTGATCCAGGAAGAGCTGTTCTTCACGGTCGGCGCCGAGGAGGACGAGGGCGAGGTCCGGGACATCCTTGCCGAGATCGGGCGTTACTTCGGGAGGAAAGCGGGGGGGGCGGAAGGTTCGGAGGGAGCCGTTCCGGTGGATTCCGCGAAGGGGGAACTCCTCGGGGGACCCCCGAACCGCTGAACCCCCCGGCGGGGGGGCCTTCACCGGCGGGATCCTCCGCGTTGATCCCCGGGGGGGCTCGGCCTACCCTTGGCCGCGTTCCATGTCCTCCTTCCGGCGGGCGCCGCCGCAAGGCCCGAAATCACAAGGATTCGCGCGGAAAACGTGGCCATTCTGATCTTCGACCGGACCCTCTCCGGATCGGCCCTGAACCGATTGCGGTGTTTTGCGGAGTCCACGGGACGGCTGCGGGCCTTCCACAGAGAGGCCGGGATCTGTGAACTCGCGGAGCCTGAGGTTCCGGATCCGGACTTCCTGGCCCGCATGCGGCTCTGGCCCGGGGTCCTCCGGGTGCTGTCCGAGGGGGATCCCTTCCCCCGTGGGACCTCGGCTCGGGCCTCCTTCGAGATCGAGATCCCCGGAGGAGGAGGCCTTCGTTTCGGCGCGGGAGCCTTCGTCTGGATTGCCGGACCCTGCGCGGTCGAGGATGCCGGCGTCCTGGAGCGGACGGCGCGCGCCTGCGCGTCCGCCGGAGCTTCGATGCTCCGGGGGGGGGCCTTCAAACCGAGGACTTCGCCCTATGCCTTCCAGGGGCTCGGAAGATCCGGACTGGATCTCCTGGCCGCCGCCGCGAAGGCCCACGGGCTCGCGCTGGTGACGGAGGTCCTGGATCCCCGGGACGTCGAACTCGTCGCCTCGAAGTCCTCGATGCTGCAGATCGGATCCCGGAGCATGCAGAACTTCCCCCTCCTTCGGGAGGTCGGGGCGAGCGGGAAGCCCGTTCTCCTGAAGCGAGGCGGCGCCGCTACGCTCGAGGAGTTCCTCGGCGCCGCCGAATACCTGCTCGAGGCGGGGGCCGATAGGGTCGCCCTCTGCGAGCGGGGTGTGCGGTCCTTCGAGCCCTCTCTCCGCAATCTCCTCGATCTGGCGGCGGTCCCCGCCCTCAAGGCCCGGAGTTCCCTTCCGGTCGTCGTGGATCCGAGTCACGGGACCGGGAATCGATCCTTCGTCCCCCCGATGGCGAAGGCGGCGGTCGCGGCCGGCGCCGACGCCGTCATGACCGAGGTGCATCCCGACCCCTCGACCGCGCGCTCGGACGGGAGCCAGGCCCTTCGATGCGAGGACCTTCCGCCCCTTTCCCGGGTTCTCCGCCGGCTGGCGGAGTTCGAGGGGAGGGAATGGCAGGAACCGTTCCGGGACGGTGGGAGAGAGGGGGCTCCCGCCGAGAGGCCCTTCTCCGCGGCCGCGCTTCCCGAAAGCTGGATCCTCCCCGAAGCCGAGCGACCCTGAGAGGTTCATGATGGGCGGAACCCGCAAGCCCTATATTGCCGCGAACTGGAAGATGAACCTGGACCGGACCCGGGCCATGGACCTCGTGAAGACCTTGAAGGCGAGGATCGGAGACGGGGACGATCGGGAGGTCGCCGTCTTTCCCCCCGCCCTCTATCTCGCGGATGTCGCGGCCGTCGCCCAGGGTTCTCCTGTCGGTCTCGGCGCCCAGAATCTGCATTGGGAGGAGGAAGGAGCCTTCACCGGCGAGATCTCGGCGCCGATGCTCCGGGACATCAGCGTGGACCGGGTTCTGATCGGACATTCGGAGCGAAGGCGGATCTTCTTCGAAAAGAACGAATGGATGGGGAGGAAGGTCCGGGCCGCTCTCGACCACGATCTCCTTCCGATCCTTTGCGTCGGCGAGACCCTGGAGGAGCGTCGGGCCGGAGATCTTGAGGCCGTGATCCATGGCCAGCTCGAGGCGGGATTCGATTGGGTTCGGGAAGAGGAGGCCCCCCGGATCACGCTCGCCTACGAACCGGTCTGGGCGATCGGGACCGGAGAAACCGCGACCCCCTCGCAGGCCAACGAGGTCCATGCCTTGATCCGGGCCTGGTTGGCTGTGAAATTCCCGGGTGGGGAGGTCGCCGCCAGCTTGCGGATCCTCTACGGGGGGAGCGTGAAACCCGATAACGCCGGAGCTCTGATGGCACAACCCGAAATCGACGGGTTGCTCGTCGGCGGGGCGAGCCTCAAGGCCGAAACCTTCCTCCCGATCGTCGAATTCGACCGCTGAGGCTGGCAAGGCCGGAACTCGGCGGTACCCTACGGCTCCTTTTTTCCAGATGGCGCCGGTCCCGGCCTGCAGGCCGGACCGCGGCGCGGGCGAATACTTGCGATGCTGATCCTCCTCATCAAGACCATCCTCTGGATCCTCTTCTTCCTGAGCGCCCTCCTCTTGATCGTCGTCATCCTGCTGCAGGAGCCGAAGGGCGGAGGACTCGCGGAGGCCTTCGGAGGGATGGGAGCCCAGACCTTCGGGGTGAAATCCGGGGGGCCGAACAAGTTCACCTTCACGGTCTTCGGGGTCTTCATGGTCTCGGCCCTGTTCATCCACGTCCTCAGGCATTCCGGAACCGTTCCTGCGCCGAAGGACGGATCGAAGGTCCAGGCCCCGGAGAATCCAGGGGGAGGAACTCCTCCCGTTCCGGTTCCCGACAACCCCGGAGGCGGGAGGGAGTAGGATCCCGATGCGCCCCGCGGAGAGCATGACCGGCTTCGCCGCGGTCGAGGCGGTCATCGACGGGCAGACGACGCGATTCGAGATCCGCTCGGTCAACCATCGGGGCCTCGTCTGGAAGGGGCGCCTCCCGCAGGAATCCGAACTCGAGTCCCTGGTCGACGAGGCTCTACGCCGTAAATTCCGCCGGGGAAGCTTCCAGATCTTCCTCCATCGGGGGGAGGGGGAGTCCTCGGGATCCCTCCGGCTGGCGGCGGAGGCTCTCGAAGCCTGGGTCGTGCGCTGCCGGTCAGAGGCCGCGCGCCTCCGCCTCGACGAACCCAGGGATCTGCTTCCGTTCCTCGGCCTCCCGGGGGTCCTCGTCGAGGGGGGGGCGCCGCTCTCCCCGGAGGCCCGCAAGGAGATCGAGGCCCTGGTCGAGCGGGGCTTGGAGGCCCTGCTCCGGGTCCGGCGGCGGGAGGGCGAGGGCCTTCTCGCGGAACTCCGGGGACTGTGCGGAAAGGCGCAGGCCTGGCTTGCGGCTTACGAGGAGGCCCTGCCGGAGGCCCTGGCCGCTGCCCGTGAACGCCTGAAGCGTCGGGTCGAGACGGTTCTGCGCGACTGCGGTTGGTCGGGCGGAGGGGAGGATCTGCCTCCGATGACGGCCCGGGAGCTGGCCCTCCTGGCCGAGCGCTTCGAGGTCGCGGAGGAGATCGCCCGGCTTCGCCTCCATCTCGAGGAGGTAGGCCGTCGTCTCGAGGAGGGCGGGGCCCTGGGCAGACCCCTGGAGTTTCTCGCTCAGGAGATGCTTCGGGAGGCGAATACGCTCGGGTCGAAGACCCAGGACGCGAAGCTGGCACATGTCGTGGTCGAACTCAGGACATGCCTGGAGCGGATCCGGGAGCAGGCGCAGAATCTGGCATGAACGGGAATTCTGCGGACGGCGGGGGATTGGTCGTGGTCTCCGGGCCTTCCGGCTCTGGGAAGACGACGATATGCAAGGCCCTCATCGAGATTCCCGGAGTCGTGCTTTCGGTTTCGGCGACGACCCGACCGAGGCGTCAGGGCGAAGTGGACGGACGGGACTACCATTTCTTGAGCCCCGGGGACTTCGAGAAAAAGGTGGAGAACGGCGAGTTCCTCGAGCATGCCGAATACAACGGAAACCGCTACGGGACCTTGAAGGCCGATGTCGAACGGAAACTAGCGAAAGGGCTCACGGTGATCCTGGAGATCGAAGTCCAGGGAACAAGACAGCTCAGGGATTCGGGAATCCAGGGGAGATATGTCTTCGTCATGCCTCCGTCCCTGGAGGAACTTGAAAAGCGGTTGTGGGCCAGGGGAACGGATTCGGAGGAAGCGATCCTGAAACGGCTTTCGATCGCCCGATCCGAGATGGATATGGCCCACCTTTATGACCATGTGGTCGTCAACAGGGATCTCGGGGAAGCCGTCACGGAGATCCGGCGCTGGCTGGGACTGGAAGGAAGAGGACGATGACCATGTCCGGTGGAGGGATGTCCGGGGGAAGAGGGGAGGTCCTGCTCGGGGTCGGCGGGGGGGCCGCCTGTTTCAAATCCGTGGCTCTGGCCAGCGCCCTCGCAGCGGAAGGGTTCGCGGTCCGGACCTGTCTGACCGCGGCGGCCGAGGCCTTCGTGCGGCCCCTGTCGTTCCAGGCCGTGACCGGAGGGCCGGTCGTGACCTCAAGTCTCGCCGTGGAGCCGGACGGCGGGGCCTCGCACATCGCAGCTGGGGGATGTGTGCTCATGGTCGTCGCCCCCGCGACCGCGGACCTCCTCGCGAAGCTCGCTCTGGGCTTTGCGGGTGACGCGGTCACCCTCGCGGCCCTCTGCCAGCGGGGGCCCAGGATCCTGTGCCCGGCCATGAACGACCGGATGTGGGAATCCCCGCCCGTCCGCCGCAACCTCGAGCGGCTTCGGGAGGACGGGTGGGAAATCCTGGGCCCTGTCGAGGGTCGACTCGCCGAGGGCTATTCCGCCCGGGGGAGAATGGTCGAGGTCGAAACGATCCTCGAAAGGGTCCTCGAACTCCTTCCGGAAACGGATTCCCGGGATCGCCCCCGATCCTAAGGTTCCCGACCGACTCCGAACGGGTGTTTCTACGGGATCCGATTCCCCTTCTCGGACCGTTCCGTTCTTCCTGTTTTCCGCGGGTCGGAAAGTACCCGACGTTTCGCGGAAATCGGATGGTGAAATTCCACCTGAATATGCAGAAACGAGCGAAGAAAGTTCGTGAATGGTCGAGAAAGGAGCTTGAAAACTCCCTTACCCCGAAACATATTCTCCAGGGAAGAAGTTTTCATGACGGGGGTGGAAGTCTTACCCCCAACACCTTCACTACCAGGAGTCTTCCAAGATGGCAGCTACGAAGAAAGGCGCCAAGAAGACGGCGAAAAAGCCGGTCAAGGCCCGAAAGACCAGAGCCCGCCGCTCGATGGACGAGAGGATCGAGGAGCTGCGGAAAAAGATCCAGGAACTCGAGGCCCGGAAAAACCTGAAGGAGATCGCGACGGATCCGGTGTTCAAGCATTTCCGCGCGGCGCGGCGGGCCCTGGAGAAGGCGGTCGAAGGCCTCGACGCCCGTTCGTCCAAGTTCGATTCGGGATTCGTCAAGGCTTCCCGCCAGTACCTCCAGATCCTGAACAGCCAGCTCGATGGTTTCGCCGGAAGGCGCCGCCGGGGCCGGAAACCCAAGATGGATTTGAGCTGAGCCCGGCGGAATCCATGGACGGGCCGGACCGCTTCCGGTCGGGTTCGTGAAGGAGCCGGCTCTTCTCCGGTCCGGGGGAGAGCCGGTTTCGCATCCGGAACTCAGGACCGGGCGGGAGGCAGGGAGACGCAGAGCTCGTCCACCGCACGGAGCAAATCCTTGGGGATCTCGAGATCCGAGGCCCTGCAGTTGTCCCGGCACTGGCCGGACGTCGTGGCTCCGACGATCGTGCTTGCGACCCCGTCCTCCCTGAGGCACCAAGCCAGGGCGAAGGCCGAGGGGGGAACTCCGAGTTCGTCCGCGAAAGCCTTGATCTTCGAGGCGGCGGCGAGATGTTCGGGGCTCATGTAGCGCCCGATGAAACGGTTCCTCTCGGGGTCCGCCGCCCTCGAGCGGTCTGGGATCTCTTTTCCGTCTCCATATTTTCCGGTTAGGACCCCTTGGGCCAGAGGGGAGAACACCACCTGTCCGACGCCCAGTTCCCGGCAGGCGGGCAGGACCTCGTCCTCGATGCTCCGTTCGAAGATGTTGTAGGGAGGCTGGTTTGAGATCGGGGGAACCCAACCTCGGGCCCGGCAGAGATCATGGGCCTCCTGGATCCTCCGGGCCGACCAGCACGACATACCCCAGTAGAGGATCCATCCCCGCCGGCAAAGGTCGTCCATCGCCCGGCAGGTTTCCTCCAGGGGCGTTGCGGGGTCGAATCTGTGGCACTGGTAGAGATCCAGGTATTCCGTCCCGAGGCGGCGCAGGGAAGCCTCACAGGATTCGAAGATGTGCTTTCGGGAAAGCCCCCGATCGTTCGGACCCTCTCCGGTCGGGAAGAAGCATTTGCTGGCCAGGACATAGTCCTTTCTCGGAACCCCTTCGAGACCGAAGGCCAGCGCGGTCTCCCCCGCTCCTCCGGAATAAACGTCCGCGGTATCGAAGAAGTTGACGCCCTCTTCCAGGGCGGTCCTGCAGACCTCGCGCGTCAGCTCCCGGTCCACGGATCCCCCGAAGGTCAGCCAGGACCCCAGTCCTACCACGCTGACTTTCAATCCGCTTTCCCCGAGGCTGCGGTATTCCATTCCTTCTCCTTTATCTCCCAGATTTCCAGGACATCATGGCTCAGGAAAAGCCCAGGGAGAAGGCCGGCCTCCATGAAGGGGACGGTTTCAAGGAAAAGCGCCCGCCGAAACCCGGATGGACCCGGGAAGATCGAGGTTATGATGCCGCGGGGAAGTAAGGGAAGGATGAAGGACCGTCATCGAGCCCGTACGAATCTCACGGCTCTCGATCTCGAGGGGATCGAGGCCGAACGATTTCTCTCCCAGAGCGTGGCCGAGGCGCGGCGTCTGGATCGGGAGGCGGTCGAGATCTTGGGGATGCCTTCCCTGCTTCTGATGGAGAACGCCGCCCGGTCGGCGGCGATACAGGCCCGTCCCCTTCTCGGGAACGGGAAGGCTCTGGTCCTGGCGGGCCCCGGCAACAACGGGGGCGACGGGATGGCTCTCGCGCGGTTCCTCTCGCCCCGGGCGAGGGTCGTGCTCTTCTCGGATCCCGATCCTAAGCGTTGTCCGGACGCGGCCCTCCAACGGCGCATTCTCGAGGCTTCCGGGCTCGAGATCCATCGAGCTGCGGGTCCCGCCGATCTCTGCCGTCTCGCTGGGGAGGTCGAACTCCTCGTCGACGCGCTCCTGGGGACCGGCCTCGCCCGGGCCCCCGAGGGTCGGATGGCGGAATGGATCTCCTGGATGAACGAGACCCCCCTGCCGGTCCTGAGCCTGGATGTCCCTTCCGGTCTGGACGCGGACGGGGGTGGGGCCTTCGATCCCTGCGTCCATGCCTCCCTGACCGTGACCTTCGCCCGCCCGAAGCGCGGGCTGATGGAAGGGGACGGTCCCCGAGTTTCCGGCCGGGTCATCGTCGGGACTCTCGGACTTCCCGAGGACTGGGTCCTGGACTGGATGCGCCCGGAGGACGAGACCTGAGGCTCCGGGCTCAGTCCCCGGATTCTTCGAGGAAGCGTTCCGCCTCGATCGCTGCCATGCACCCGCTTCCGGCCGCCGTGACGGCCTGGCGGTAGAACGGATCCTGGACGTCGCCGCAGGCGAAGACCCCGGGGATCGAAGTCTCGGTCCGGTCGGGTTTGGTCTTCAGATATCCCTTGGCGTCCCGTTCCAGGGAATCGGGGAAGATCGAAGTGTTCGGTGTGTGCCCGATCGCCAGGAAGAGTCCGTCCGTCGGCTGCTCGAAGATCTCGCCTGTGTCGTTGCGACGGAGCTTGAGACCGCGCACCCTGCCTTCCTCGACTCCGAGGACTTCGAGGACCTCCGTCCGCCACTGCACCTCGATCTTGGGGTTCTCGAGAACGCGGGCCTGCATGATCTTGCTCGCGCGGAACTCGTCTCTGCGGACGAGCATGTGGACCTTCGCTGCGTGGTGCGTCAGGTAGGAGGCTTCCTCGCAGGCGGAGTCGCCCCCGCCGACAACGCAGACGTCCTTGTCCTTGAAGAAGAAACCGTCGCAGGTCGCGCAGGCCGAGACTCCCCGGCCCCGCAGGGCCGTCTCGCTCTCGAGCCCGAGGTAGTTGGCGGAGGCCCCGGTCGCGATGATCAGGGTCTTCGTGGTGAAGGTGTTCCCGAAGTCCGTGCGGACGACGAAGGGGCGCCGGTCGAGTTGGACGGATTCGGCGGTCTCGGGAAGGATCTCGGTGCCGAACCGGGAGGCTTGACGCTCCAGGAGTTCCATCATCTCCGGGCCCTGGATTCCGTCGGGGAAGCCCGGATAGTTCTCGACCTCGGTCGTGATCGTCAGCTGCCCTCCGGGTTGTCCGCCCTTCAGGAGGACGGGGGACAGGGAGGCACGGGCCGTGTAGATGGCCGCCGTGCAGCCCGCGGGACCGGAACCGAGAATCAGGGTGTTCAGGATCTTCGTCGACATCTGTGACTCTTCCTGCCTTCGTCTTTCCGGGGGCCCGGCCGGCGGATCGGAACGTTCAGGACTCCGTGGTCCCGTTCCCGCCGAAAACCTTTTCCTCGAGCTTCCCCTCGCCGTGCAAGGTCTCCAACTCGCTCAGGCCGCCGATCGCCTCGTCTCCGATCAGGATCAGCGGAACCGTCGTGTGGCCCGGGAGGATGGAAGAGGTGAAGGCCCGGCGGTCGGGATGCACGGAGAGGTCCTTCTCCTCGTATTCGATCTTGAGGAGGTCGAGCATCTCTTTCGCCTTCGCGCAATACGGGCAGCCGAAGATCGTGTAGATCGTGACCTTGGTGTTCTGGCTCATCAGTTTCGGTTCCCGGAGGGGAAAGGGATCCGGATCCGCCCGCTCGCATCGGACCGGGATCCCTATGGTTGCTGGAAGTGTCGGCCGGGGGCGCGCGCCCCGCAAGGACGGAGACCCGGCCCGGAACAGGGCAGTGTCGGACGGGAGGGTCCCCGCCTCAAGCTCCGGAGTCGAAGTTCCGAAACCTACGGAGGTTTCGATGCCCCCTACCCCTTCCGGAATCGCGAGATGCCGAAGCCGTCGCTCCTCTTTCTCTGTCTTCCGCTCGGCCTTCTGACCTTCGCCTCCTGCGGGGGAGGGGAGGAGGCCCGCGCGGAGGCGGCCTTCCGGTCCTTCTGGGCCGCCCTGAAACGGCGGGACACGGGGGGAATGGAGCCCTACGTCACGAAGAGGAGCCGCCCCTACCTCCGGTTCCTCCCCGCTCCCGAGGGGGGGAGGGACCCGATCCTCCTCGGAATCGAGCGGGAGGCCGGCCGGATCCGGCTCGAAGTCCGGGATCCCGGCGGGGAGGGCGGAACCGGCTCGGGGGCCTTCATCCTCCGCCGAGAGCGGGGGCTTTGGAAGGTCGACCTGATCGCGACCGCGGGCGAGGGGGCCAGGGAGGTGCCGCGATCCGGAAAGGGGGTCCGGGTCGTCCCGGCCGCCCTGCCGGCCTGGAGGCTCCGCGAAGCCGTGCGGGTTTTCGAGGCCTCCCGGCGCTAGGAGCGTTCCGCCCTCAACTCTTCTCTCGTTCGAGGAGGTCGAGGAGGGCCTTCGCCCGGGTTTCAGGGTCCTCCATCCGGGCCGTCTCCTGGACGAAGCGGGAGAGGTCCGATCCCATACGCTTCAGGTCCTCCATCCTCCCCGAACCCGCCAGCCGTCCCCGGTCGAGAACGAGGACGCGGTCGGCCAGGTTCCCGACGACGGCGAGGAGATGCGAGCAGTAGAGGATCGAGCGTCCCGCCGAGGCCAGGCGGCGCAGGACCTCGACGAGGAGTTCCACCGAGGCGAGGTCCAGGCCGGAGAGGGGTTCGTCCAGGATCAGGATCTCGGGATCCGTGAGCAGGGCGGCGGCCAGGCAGACCTTCTGCTTCATCCCCCGGGAAAGGGCGTGGATCGGCCGGTCCCGAACCTCGGCCAGGTCCAGGAGTTCGAGAAGGCTCTCGCTCCTGGTCTCGCAAAGTTCCTCGGAGATCCCGTGGAGCCGGCCCTTCAAGGCAAGGGTCTCCCGGGGAGTCAGGACCTCGTAGAGGGGGGCGTTCTCGGGGACGTAGGCGAGCCTGCGCCGGGCCTCCGGCCGGTCCGGACCGGTCCTGAGTCCGAAGACCTTTGCCTCTCCCCCCTCGGGTTCCCGGAGCCCCGCGAGGCAGCGGACGGTCGAACTCTTGCCCGCTCCGTTGGGGCCGAGGAGAGCCAGGATCTCCCCCCGTTCGAGCCGGAAGCCGAGTCCGTCGACCGCGGGGCGTCCGCCGTAGCGGACGACGAGTCCCGTGACCTCGAGGGGGGGAGGGTTCCGGTCTTCCTTCGCCATGGGGCCATCCTGGGAGGCTCCCCGCCCCGGGTCAAAGGCGCCCTCTCCTCTTCTTGTGGCCGGGGATTTCCGGGGCTATGAACCCTTCCCCCTTCCTCGTTCTGGAGGCCCCTTGGAATCGATCGAACGAAGACCGACCCGGGTCGTGCGCATCGGCTCCGTGCCGATCGGCGGGAACCATCCGATCGCCGTGCAGACGATGACGACGACCCGGACCGAGGACATCGATGCGACCCTTGCCGAGATCCGGGAGCTGGAAGAGGCCGGGGCCGAGATGATCCGGGTTGCCGTTCCCTTCGAGAAGAGCGCGAAGGCGCTCGTCGAGATCAAGAAGGCGATGCGCGTCCCCCTGATCGCGGACATCCACTTCGATTCCCGGATGGCCCTCCTCGCGATCGAGGCGGGCGTCGACAAGATCCGCCTGAATCCGGGGAACATCGGTCAGCGCAAGAGAGTGGAACGCGTCGTCGCGATGGCGAAGGAGAGGGGCGTTCCGATGCGGATCGGGGTCAACTCCGGATCGGTCGAGAAGGAGTTCCTCGAGAAATACGGGAGTCCGACCCCGGAGGCGATGGTCGACAGCGCGGCCAAGCACGTGGCCCTCCTCGAGGAACTGGGTTTCGAAGACATCGTCGTCTCGCTCAAGTCGACCGATACCCTGGCGGCGGTCCGGGCCTACCGGCTCGCGAGCGCCCGCCTCCCCTATCCCCTCCATCTCGGGATCACCGAGGCGGGGAAACCGGGCTACGGCGAGATCAAGTCCGCGGCCGGGATCGGGAGTCTCCTGCTCGACGGGATCGGGGACACGATCCGCGTCTCGCTCAGTGGTCCGAGCCGTCTCGAGGTCGAAGCCGGCTTTGCGATCCTGAAGGCCACCGGGCGGAGGGTCACCGAACCCGAGGTCGTCGCCTGTCCGACCTGCGGCCGGATCGAGATCGACATGCTGCCCCTGGTCGCCGAGGTCGAGGCTTTCGCCAGGACGCTCGGGCCCCGGCCGGTCCGGATCTCGGTCCTCGGCTGCCCGGTCAACGGGCCGGGTGAGGCGAGGGAGGCGGATATCGGCCTCGCAGGGGGGAGGGGGATGGGATTCCTCTATCGCCGCGGCGTCCAGGTTCGGAAGGTCCCCGAGGGGGAGATGCTGGCCGCCTTGAAGGAGGAGGTCTTGCGTTTCCTCGAGGAGGAAGGCGGAACGGCCGGGAGCCCGGCTTCCGCGGGGAGGGCGGCTGAGGACCGGGGAGGGCTCCGATGAAGCCCGTTCTGCTCGTCACGAAGGAGTTCACCTTCGATGCGGCCCACCAGCTCCCGAACTACGACGGGAAGTGCGAGCGCCTTCACGGACATACCTGGAGACTCCAGGTGACGGTTCGGGCCGAGGTCGATCCCGCCGATGGGATCGCCTTCGACTTCGTCGAACTGAAGCGGGTCGTCGGGGACCGGGTGGTCTCCGAACTGGATCACGCCTACTTGAATGATCTCCTCCCTCATCCGAGCGCCGAGAACCTCTGCCTCTGGGTCTGGAACCGCTGCCGTGATCTTCCCCTCCACGAGGTCCGCTGCTGGGAGACTCCGACGAGTTTCGCGACCCTTCGGGCCGATCTTCAGGAAGGCGGGGAGATCCCGCCGTTCGAAACCTGAGGCGGCGGCCCGGCCCGCGCCCCGGACGGAAGGAGCCCGAGTTTTCGGTCGAGCCCCTCGAGAATCCGGTCCCAGTCGTAGTTGCGTTCTACGCAGGCCCTGGCCCGCTTGCCGACTTCCTCGGCCCATGCCGGCCGTTCGAGGAGTCCGGTCAGGGTTTCGACGATCCGGGACGGTTCGTCGGCGACGAGGAGTTCCGCTCCCGGCTCCGCCCGGATCCCCTCGTGGGCCTTGGTCGTGCAGACGACCGGGAGGCCCGAGGCCATGGCCTCGAGCACCTTGTTTTGGATCCCGCGGGCGAGCCTGAGGGGGACGACGGCCGCGCAGGCCTTCTGGAACCACGGCGGGGTCTCGGGGACGCCGCCGGTGACCACGACGCCGGGGAGATCCCCGAGCCTCCGGACCTCGGGGGTCGGGTTCCTCCCTACGATCGTGAAGCTGGCGTCGGGGACGCGCTCCCGCAGGGCCGGCCAACACTCCCGGACGAAGAAGAGGACGCCGTCCACGTTCGGCAGGTAGTCCATGACGCCCGTGAAGATCAGGCGTCCGGGGACCTTCTCCTCCGGAGGGCCGGGCCGGAAATGTTCGAGGTCCACGCCGTTCGGGAGGACGGACACGGGGATGTCGGGGATCCGCTTCCGGAAGAGTTTGGCCTCGACCGGGCTGACGACAAGGTTGAGGTCCATCGCCGCCGCGAGGCGTCGCTCGAAGCGCAGCATCAGCCTCGCCTCCCGTCCATAGACGAAGCGTCCGGCGGGTCCGGAGTTGCGGGCGTATTGGGCCCACTTGTCCGAATCGAGTTCCGCGAAGTGCATGACCTTCGGGACTCCTTCGAGTTCCGAGGCGAGCCCTAGGAGGTAGGCCCCCATCGAGGAGGAGTAGGCCAGACAGAGGTCGGGCCGGCGGTCCCGGAGGGAGTCGCGGAGACTCCGCAGGAGGCGCCGGTCCCCGAAATAGCCGAGAGTCAGCGGGCGTCCTCGCAGGAACTCCTTCAGGCAGGAGATTTTCCGCCCGCGGGGGGAGAGGCCGGGAGCCAGGACCTCGCAACCCAGCGCATGCAGGCGCCGGAGCCCCTCCAGATCCTCGGGTCCCCAGAGGAAGGAGCCGATCCGGAGCCGGGCTCCGAGGCCGAGGAAATGGCGGCAGAGGTTCCAGGTCGTGATCCTGTCCCCCCGGTCGGGGGGGAAGGGGAGCCTCTGGGCCAGTAGGAGGACGTCGGGACCGAATCCGTCGGACATCCGCAACAGCCTAACCGCCGCCCCCGGCCCGGACCCGGGGGAATGCGGGCGGGGGCGGGAGCGCCCCGGCCGGCGGACCCCCGTGGTCGGGGAGCGGGGCTTCAGGTCGGAGAGGAATGCGGCCGATGAACTCCTCAAGATCCCGGCCCGTCCGGTTCGTCTCCGGGGGAATGTCGTTTCCAGGGGACGGGCGGATGCTGCGCGGCCCGGGCAGACAGGAGGCGAGTGCTCCCATGAGTTCGACCGACCAATCGATGACCCCCAGCATCCTGGACCTGATCAACCGGACGCTGGAGCTGCCGACCCTCCCCGACGTCCTCGTGAAGTTGAACGAGGTAATGAACGACCCCGAGAGTTCGGCCGAGGAGGTCGCGAACGTCATCAGCCTGGATCCGGCCGTTTCGACGAACATCCTGCGCATCGTCAACTCCGCCTACTACGGGCTCCAGGTCCGGGTCGGTTCCGTCAACCTCGCGGTCTCGATCATGGGTTTCAACATGACCCGAAAGGTCGCGTTGAAGGCGGCCGTCTTCAGCGTCTTCGCGAAGAAAAGCAACAAGAAGGTTCCCAACTTCGATCCGAACACCTTCTGGCAGCATTCGATCTATACCGGGATCCTGGCCCGCACGATCGGGCATTCCAGCCAGAAGTTCACGGGGCTCCATCCTGAGGATCTCTACATCTGCGGGCTCCTGCACGACATCGGCAAGATCATCCTCGTCGAGAACGCCCCTGAGAATTTCAATGAGATCCTGAGAGTCGGCCTCGAAGAGAATCGGAACCTCCTCGAGCTCGAACAGGAGATCCTGGGGTTCACCCACGCGGACGTGGGATCCGTCCTCGCGATCAAGTGGTTCCTGCCGGAGGATCTGACGATCGCGATCCGATACCACCATTGCCCGGACCGCGATCCGTTCAACAAGACCCTCTCCTCCCTCGTGGCCCTCTCGGACGCCCTCGCTGCGAAGAACGGGAAGCCCGCCCTGTCGAAGGCCCGTTACGAGGACCCGGATCCCGAACTCTACGAGATCGTGGGGGTCCAAGAGGAGGACCTCGGAGCCCTTATCGAGAAAGCGAACGAAGAATACGCCCGTTCCGAGATCGGCTGGTAGGCTGGCCGCGGGCTCCTCTTCCCCGGGGCCCGAATTCCCTCCGGGTTGACCGTTGCGTTTCTCGACCTCCTTCCTGATCACTCTCCTCAGCAACCTCGCGATCGTCCTCCTGGACAAGGGGGCGGGACTGGTCATCCTGTGGATCCTGAAGGATGCCCCGGCGGAGAAGGGTTCGCTCGATCTGCTCTCGACCTTCCCCTTCATCCTGATGGCCGTCTCGAATCTCGGGCTCGCCGCCTCCGCGATCTATTTCGTCCGGCGCGGGGAGGCCTCGATCCGGGAGGCGGGGGAGACGACCACACTCGTCGCGATCCTTTGGGGAGGGGGGTTGGCGCTCCTGGCGGTCCTCGTCGTTCACTTGTACGCCATGTCTCTCGGGACCGAGACACCGTTCGGCCTCCTCCTGCCGCTCGCGTTGACGACACCTTTCATGCTGATCGTCAGCTACCGCAATTCCCTGCAGCTCGTTCTCGGCAGGATCCACGCCTACAACCTGATCCACCTCATTCCGAGCCTGGCCTACTTGCCGGCCTTCCTCTGCGTCTACTACTTCCTCGCCGAACGCCGTTCCGCCGTCTCCGTCGTCTGGGCCCGTTTTCTTCCCGCCGTCTTTCTGGCCTTCCTGATCGTTTGGCTGCTCCGCCGCGAGATCCCGATCCGACCCGCCTGGCATCCGAGGTTCTTCCGGAAGGCCCTGGCCTTCGGCTGGAAGGCGAACCTGAACTCGACGCTGACCTACCTGAACCACCGGGTCGACCTCTACCTCGTCAGGTTGCTCTACCTTCCAGGGACGGGGCTCCTCCTCCAGGGGATCCTGACTGCCCTTGTTCTCGGTCTCCCGGCGGACGGCATGGCGCTCGCCACCGAGCACGTTCGGGCCGAGGTCGCGTTCTACAGCCTCGCCGTGACCCTGGCCGAGCTGATCTGGTACGTTCCCGACGCCCTCCGCGACCTCCTGTTCACGAAGGTGGCGGGGCTCGACCCCGACCGGGCCAGGCGTTTTACGCCTGCCGTCTGCCGGAACACGCTCTGGGTATGTTTCGCGGGAGCGGCGGTGGTCTGGCTCGTCCATGATTCCTTCCTGGGCCTGCTCCTCGGGGAAAGCTGGGAGCGGACCTGGGCCCCGCGGGTTTCCCCGGCCCTCCTCTACCTGCTTCCGGGGACCCTCTTCTTCACGGTCGCGAAGGTGCTCCAAGCGGACCTGGCCGGGAGGGGGAGGATCAAGACCTGCATCCTGCTTGGCGGCATCGTTCTCGCCAGCATGACCCTCTTCGACCTCCTCTGGGTTCCGGAACACGGCGCCGCGGGGGCGGCCCTGGCCTCGAGCCTTGCCTACGGACTCTCCGCCGTGGCGACCCTCGCGGCCTACATCCGCAACACCGGGGCAGGGCTTTGCGAACTCCTGATTCCGAGGCGGGAGGACCTGGCGGAGTACCGTGGCATCCTGAAGCGGATGTTCGGCATCAAGGAGGCCTTCGAATGAGCCGTCGGGCTCCGGTGGCCGCCGTCCTTCCGGCGTGGCGATCCCGGCCCTGGATCCGGGAGGCCTTGGGGAGCGTGTTCGCGCAGGTTCTGCCCCCGGCGGAGATCGTCGTCGTCGACGACGGATCGGACGACGGGCTCGAGGAGGAGATCGAGGATCTCCTGGACCGGATCCTCTTCCTGCGACAGGAGAACCGAGGGCCGGGCGCAGCTCGGAACCTCGCGGTCGCGATGACCTCGAGTCCCTTCCTCGCTTTCCTGGACGCGGATGATCTCTGGGAACCCGAGAGGCTTGCGGTCCAGGTCCCCCTTCTCGAGGCCGATCCCGCGCGGGTCCTCGTCTGCTCGGACGCCTGGGAGTTCGGCGAGGGCCGGGAACTCCGTCGCTGGAGCCGCTCCGGAGGGCGGAGGAGTCCGCCGGCCCTGGATCTCGAGGGTTTGCTCCGGGGGAACGGGATCGCGACTCTGACCGTCCTCTGTCGCCGCGAGGCCTTCGAGCGGGCGGGAGGCTTCGACGAGGATCGCGGTCTTCTCGCGGTCGAGGATTACGATCTCTGGTTGCGCATGAGCGAACTCGGGGGGTTCCTCTACGTGGACCGTCCCCTCGCCCGATATCGGCGCCGGCCCTCCAGCCTTTCGGGGGCGCGGAGATTCCGAGAAGGCGTCCGCCTCGTCCTCGAGAAGTTCCGCCGCCGCTCGGAAAGGGCCGTGGAACTCCGTCACCTCCTGGCCCGCCGCGAGGCCCTTCTTTGGCTCGACGAAGCCAGGGAAATCCAGGATGCGGGTCAGTTCCGAGCGAGTCTCAAGCCGATACGGAGGGCGTGGTCTCTCGCGCCCGGCGCGCCCGAAACCTGGCGGACCTTTTTCCGCGGGCTCATGCTCGGGATCTCCGGTCTGCGCCCGGGCGCTCGGGCGCGGGATTCCGGGTCGGCTTGACTTCCCGATCCGGCTGCACCTAGGATCCGCCGGCTTCCCGGGAGCTCGGTCGCCGGGCCGGAGCCCCCCGAACCCCCGGTCCCCGGGACGGGCCGAGATCAAGGAGCCGGTCGGATGGCCCTCGGGCTGCGCCGGATCGCATCCCCCTCGAATTCATGACGAAAAACCTGGTCATCGTCGAATCGCCGGCCAAAGCGCGGACCCTGTCCCGGTTCCTGGGAAAGGATTTCGTCGTGGAAGCCAGCATCGGACATGTGCGCGATCTGCCGGAGTCCGCGGCTGCGATCCCCGCGAAATACAAGAAGGAGTCCTGGGCCCGACTCGGGGTGAACGTGGAGGACGGGTTCAAGCCTCTCTACGTGATTCCGGCGGAAAAGCGGGCGCAGATCAAGAGGCTCAAGGAACTGCTCGCCGGAGCGGAGACCCTGTTCCTGGCGACGGACGAGGATCGGGAGGGGGAGAGCATCTCCTGGCACCTGAAAGAGGTCCTGAAACCCAAGATCCCGGTCCGCCGCCTCGTTTTCCACGAGATCACGAAACACGCGATCCTCCATGCCCTGGAGGAACCGAGGGACATCGATGAGAACCTCGTGCGAGCTCAGGAGGCCCGGCGGGTCGTCGACCGCCTCTACGGCTACGTCGTCTCGCCGCTTCTCTGGAAGAAGATCAAGCCGAGGTTGTCGGCGGGGAGGGTGCAGTCGGTCGCCGTTCGCCTGATCGTCGAGCGCGAACGGGCGAGGATGGCCTTCCGATCCGCCTCCTATCGGGGAATCGGCGCGGTCTTCTCGAAGGAGGGGAAGGAATTCGAGGCCGCCCTCGTCCGGCTCGAGGGGAGGCGGCTCGCGACGGGGAAGGACTTCGATCCGAGGACCGGGGAACTCTCCGGAAAGGGAGGGGATCTCCCCCGCCTCCTCGGGGCCGAGGAGGCGGAGAAACTGCGCGTCCGGCTCGAGAAGGGGGAGGCCGAGGTCGATGGGGTCGAGGAGAAGCCCTTCACCGACCGCCCCGCGCCGCCCTACACGACCTCCACCCTGCAGCAGGATGCGAACCGGCGCCTGGGCTTCGCGGCGCGGCGTACGATGGATCTGGCGCAGAGGCTCTACGAGTCGGGGTTCATCACCTACATGCGCACGGACTCCACGACCCTCTCGAAGGAGGCCCTGGATGCGACCCGCAGCCTGATCGTCTCCCGCTACGGTTCCGCAAACCTCCCCGGGAAACCGCGCTTCTACAAGAGCAAGGTCAAGAACGCCCAGGAGGCCCACGAGGCGATCCGCCCCGCAGGGGAGGTCTTCAAGGACCCCATGGAGGTCGAAGGTGCCCTGGGCCGGGATTGCCGCCGCCTGTACGAACTGATCTGGAAACGGACCGTTGCGAGCCAGATGGTCGACGCGACCGGGGTCCGGATCCAGGCCGTGATCCGGATCGACGAGGCCGAGTTTCAGGCTTCGGGCAAGGTCGTGAAGCGCCCGGGCTTCCTCCTGGCCTACGGCGGGGGGGAGGAGAAGGAGGAGAAGCGCCTGCCTCCCCTCGACCGGGGAGAACAGGTGGAGATCCGTTCCCTCGAGGTCCGCGAGCATCGGACCCAGCCGCCGGCCCGGCTGACCGAGGCGGGGCTCGTCAAGGAACTCGAGGCGAGGGGGATCGGACGTCCGAGCACCTACGCCTCGATCATCGAGACCATCCTGAAACGGGAATACGTCCGTAAGGTCCAGAAGGCCCTCGTTCCGACCTTCACAGCCTTCGCGGTCGTCCAACTCCTGGAAGCTTGGCTCTCCTACCTCGTCGACTACGGGTTCACCGCGGAGATGGAGGATCAGCTCGATCAGGTCTCCCTCGGCAAGCTCGATTCCCGGGACTACCTCCGGAAGTTCTACTTCGGGAACGAACATCCCGGATTGAAGGACCAGCTCGCGGAGGTCGAATCCAAGATCGATCCCAGGGAGGTCTGCGGGATCCGCCTGGGCGAGTTCGAAGGAAGGGTCGTCGAGGTCCGAGTCGGCCGCTACGGTCCGTTCCTCTCCGACGGGGAACGAAGGGCTTCGTTGCCCGAGGACCTGGCTCCGGACGAGCTGACGGTCGAGAAGGCCCTCGAGATCCTCGCCCGCGCCGCGGAGGGGCCCAAGGTCCTGGGCCGGGATCCCGAGACCGGGTTCAATGTCTACGTGAAAACCGGGCGATACGGGCCCTACGTGCAGCTCGGGGACCCCGAGGATCTCGACGGGGAGAAGCCGAAGATGGCTTCCCTGCTCGAGGGGATGGACCCTGAAAGCCTGGATCTTTCGACGGCCCTGGCCTTGCTTTCCCTTCCCCGGGAACTCGGGAACCATCCGGAGAGCGGGGTACCCGTGATCGCCGCGAACGGGAGATATGGACCCTACGTCAAGGCGGGCAAGGAGACCCGGTCGATCCCCGAAGGAGGCTCGCCGCTCGACATCGATCTCGAGGGCGCCCTGGCCCTTCTGGCCGAACCCAAGAAGCGCGGGCGCGTCCGTCGCCGCCGGGAACCGCTCAAGGTCCTCGGGGAGCATCCCGAGAGCGGAGCGCCGGTCCGGGTCCTCGACGGACGTTTCGGACCCTACGTGACGGACGGGGAACTCAACGCCTCGATTCCCAGGGGGACGACGATCGAGGAGCTGACCCTGGACTATGCCCTCGACCTCTTGCGGGCCCGGGCGGCCAAGGCAGGGACGAAGAAGAGGAAGAAGTCCGCGAAGAAGAAGACCGCCAAGAAGTCCTCGAGGAAGAAGAAAGCCAAGTAGGACCGCGGGTCTACAGGGCGGGACCGCCCTGCGGAAGAGGAGCGTAATCCCAGGAATCGAGGGTTCCCACCGGGATCGCATTCCCCGAGAGCCGTTTCGGCTTCAAGACCCCTTGGACGGTTTTTTGAGCGGCTGCGACCGAGCGTCCCGCCCCCTTCGTTGTCTGCCGGGGTGGGGGAGCTATGATGCCCGCCCTCGTTCCCGGCCGCCGGTCGATCGGCGGTCGAGCAGAACGCGAGACCCGGCCTCCAGGCCCGGGGACATCAAGACATCCTCCTCGGCGGAGCCGGAGGCATACATGGAGATCACCGAGATTCCGGTCGAAGGTTATGAAAAGGTCGTCCGGGCGAAGGACCCGGAGTCCGGCCTGCATGCGATCATCGCGATCCATGACACGACGCTGGGGCCCGCCCTGGGGGGGATGCGGATGTGGCCGTATGCCTCGGAGGAGGAGGCCCTGACCGATGTCCTGAGGCTCGCGAAGGGCATGACCTACAAATCGGCCGTGGCTCATACCGGTCTCGGCGGGGGGAAGTCCGTCATCATCGGAGACCCCAACGAGAAGTCGGAGGCTCTCTTCCTTGCGATGGGGCGCTTCGTCGACAGTCTCGGCGGACGCTACATCACCGCCGAGGACGTGAACACGACGATTCCGGACCTCCAGATCGTCCACAGGGAGACGGCCCATGTGACCGGACTCGCGAGGAGCGAGGGCTCGTCCGGCAACCCGAGTCCCTATACGGCCCACGGCGTCGTACTCGGGATCGAGGCCTGCGTCGAGCGGGTCTTCGGGTCCAAGGATTTGAAGGGGCGGAAGGTCGCGATCCTCGGAGTCGGCGCCGTCGGTTCGGTCGTCGCGCGGAGCCTCCGGACGAAGGGGGCGGAGGTCTGGGCGCACGACATGCGGGAAGACAGGGTCGTGGTCCTCCACGAGGAAACCGGCGTCCGACTCGCGTCCGAGGAGGAGGTCCTGACGATGGACGCCGACGTCTTCACCCCCTGCGCCCTCGGCGGTGTCCTGAACGACGAAACGATTCCGAACCTCCGTTGCCGGATCGTCGCCGGGGCTGCGAACAACCAACTCCTCGAGGACCGTCACGGTGACATGCTCCGCGAACGGAACATCCTCTACGCCCCGGATTACGTGATCAACGCGGGAGGGATCATCAACGTGGCGGTGGAACTCCTCCCCGGCGGCTATCGAGAAGAGGAATCCTACGCCAGGATCGATCGCATCCCGAAGGCCCTCCACGAGGTCTTCGATCTGGCGGAGGAGCAGGGTCTCTCGACCGCCCGGGCCGCGGACATGCTGGCCGAGCGCATCCTGGCCGCGGGGCGGTCCTGACTCCCCCCTTCTGAATCCCACGCTCCGTCCTATGTTGGCGGGATGACCGGGACAGCGGATGCGATCGTGAAGGGAGGGCCCTCGGGCCTGCATCTCCAGGTTCAGGGCATGAGCTGCGCAGGCTGCGTGGCCCATGTGAAGAAGGTCCTGGAAGCCGTGGAAGGGGTGGCGGCCGCCGAGGTCGACCTGACCCTGGCGGAGGCGCGGCTTCGACTCGAACGGCCGCTCGACGGGAGCCGCCTGCGGAACGCGGTCGTCGAGGCGGGCTACCGGGTCCCGGCGGTCTCCTTCGACCTGCACTTCCGCCACGGCGCGGGCGAGGCCCTCCGCGAAGCCCTGCGGCGGCATCCGGCGCATCTCGAGTCCTCCTCGCCCGAGGTCGATGGGGAGGGGGAGAGGATCCGCGCGGTATTCCTGGCCCCCGGCCCCGATCCCGCGGAGATCCGCCGGATCGCCGTCGAGGCGAGACCCGGCGATCTCCGCATCGTACCCGCGGAGGAGGCCCGCGAAGGCCCCGCCGCGCGTACCGCCGCTGAACAGCGCCGCCTCGGGCGCCGCCTGCTCCTCGCCGTTTCGCTGACCTTGCCGGTCTTCCTGATCGGGATGACCCCCTTGGGGCGCCCGCTCGGCCCCGCCGGGCTCCCTCTCTCCCTGGTCCTCGTCGCGCTCTGTCTCGCGGGGCCGGGCCGGCCCTTCTTCCAGGGTGCCTGGAACGCCCTCCGCCACCGGAGCGCGGACATGAACCTCCTGATCGCCCTGTCGACCGGGACAGCCTTCCTACACGGCCTCACGGTCTGGACGGCCGGGGGCGAGGGCGGGCTCTACTTGGATTCCGCAGGGTTCATCACGAGTCTCGTCCTCTTCGGACGCTGGCTCGAATGCGGGGCGCGCCGCCGTGCCCTCGAGGCCGTCTCCGCCCTGGCGGACCGGCAGCCGCGGTTCGTTCATGTCCTCGAACCCGGGGGAGGGGAACGGGATCTCCCGCTCGCGGAAGTCGTCCCCGGCGCGCGGTTCCGGGTCCGTCCCGGAGAGGTCGTGCCCCTCGACGGCGTCCTCCTCGAGGGGGAGGGGGAGTGCGACGAGGCCCTCGTGACTGGGGAACCGATGCCGGTCCCGAAGAAGGTCGGGGATCCGCTGCTCGGCGGGAGCCTGAACGGGCGAAGCGTCCTGACGGTCGAGGCCCGGTCCGGAGCCGAGGACTCGACCCTCGGGCGCATCCTGGACCTGGTCCGGAAGGCCCAGTCCCAGAGGGCCCGGGTGCAGGACCTCGTCGACCGTCTCGCCTCCCGTTTCGTTCCGGTCGTCGTCCTCCTCGCGGTCCTGTCGGGAGTCCTCTGGTTCGTCCTCGGCGGGGAGGGCGGCTTCTCGGGGGCGGCTCTCCGATTCACGACCGTCCTGATCATCGCCTGTCCCTGCGCCCTCGGGCTCGCGACCCCGACCGCCCTGGTCGTCGCCGCGGGGGCCGGCGCGAGGCTCGGGGTCCTCCTCAAGGGACCCGGGGTCGTCGAACGGGCGGCCTCTCTCGACATCCTGGCTTTCGACAAGACCGGGACCCTCACCCACGGCAGGCCGAGCCTCGTCGCGATCCGCTCCGAGGGCCTCGAGGACGAGGAAGCGCTCCGAACGGCCGCGGCCGTCGAGCGAGGCAGCGAACATCCGTTGGGGCGGGCCCTCGTCGAGGCGGCCCTCGAGCGCGGACTCGAGATCCCCGAGGCCGAGGGGGCGGAGGCCGTTCCCGGAAAGGGGATCGAGGGCCGGGTCCACGGGCGGTCCGTCCTCTGCGGCCGGCCGGGATGGCTCGCCGAACGGGGAATCGAGACGCCCGAGACCGAGGCCGGGGGCTCGGTGGTCGCGATGGCGGTCGACGGTTCCTTCGCGGCCTTCTTCGAACTCGCCGATCCGCTCCGGGAGGAGGCGGCCGGAATCCTCGAGGTCCTCGCGGCGAAAGGGGTGCGGACGGTCCTCCTTTCCGGAGACCGGGACGAGGCGGTCCAAGACCTGGCCGAGCGCCTCGGGATTCGGGAGGCCCACGGGGATCTGCTGCCCGAGGACAAGCTCGCGCACCTCGATCGCCTGGCGCGCGAGGGGGTGACCGGGATGGTGGGGGACGGCTTGAACGACGCCCCGGCCCTGGCGCGAGCCTCGGTCGGCATCGCGGTCGGCGGGGCGAGTGCGCTCAGCGCCGAGGCGGCGGACCTCGTCCTCCTCCGTCCGGGATTGCGATCCCTCCCGGTCGCCCTCGAACTCTGCCGGGCGACGGTTTCGACCCTCTATCGGAACCTCTGGCTCGCCTTCGGCTATAACGTCTGCGCGATTCCGGTCGCGGCCGGAGTCCTCGCACCCTTCGGCGGGCCCTTGCTCTCTCCGCCGGTCGCGGCTTTAGCGATGAGTCTCTCGAGCGTCAGCGTCGTCGGCTCCTCCCTCTGGCTCGGCCGGCGCTTGCGCCTTCTCGACACGAGGGGGTGAGAGCGGGGAGCGGCGGAGTCTCGGAGATTCCCCCGTTCGAGAAGGGCGGAGATTCCCTGTTTCCCCCTCCGTCCCCGGGAGGCGCAGAGCCAGGAGGCCCGGGATGAGGATGCCGGCGAGATACTGGAGACCTTGATGGACCGGTCCGAGATCGCGGGCCAGCAGCCAGGCCGCATACGAGAGGGGCCCGCAGAGCGCGAGGACCGACAGAAGTCTTCGGGCCGCGTTCCGGGGGATGCCCGGGCACAGGGTCAAGGGGGCCCACCAGAGGGCGTACCAGGGATTTGGGAAGGGGAGCCCGAAGGTCACGAGGAAGGCGAGGCTGCGCAGGCCCCGCCGGGCGAGCCCGCCCTCGCGGAGCCGGAAGGCCTGGAGGAGGGCGAAGGCGCCCGCGAGCCCCATCGAGACCAGCGCGAGGGCGGGTCGGGCTTCCCCACCGAGGATCAGGCAGAGCGCTCCGACGATTGATCCTCCCTCGAGGAAAGTCTGAGCCGCCAGGAACTCGAATCCGCCCGGGTCCCTCCAGAAGACGTACCAGGAGGGGAGGAGTCCGAGGAGTCCGAGGGCTGCTCCCGCGCAGAAGGCGCGGAGGCGGCCCCTTCGATGCGCCTCCCGGAGAAACAGCGGGAGGAGGAGGAGGGGGATGAACTTCAGGAGCACCGCGATGCCGAGGAGGAAGCCCGCGAGCCGCAATTTCCCGCGTTCCGCGGTCAGGAAGGCTCCGAGCAGGGGGAGTACCATCAAGGCGTCGTTGTGTCCGTTCTCCACGGCTTCGAGGAGGAGGTAGGGGTTCGCGACAAGGAGGAGGGCCGCCTCCCTTCCGGTGGCGTTCCGGCCGAAACAGAGGCCGCAACCGAACCAGGCCGCCGCGAAGCAGAGCTGGAGCAGGAAGGCCGCTCCCAGGACCTCAGCCTCGGGGCCGAGTCCGGGGACCAGGGCCGCCGTCCAGGAGGCCGCCGCCTGCAGGAGGGCGAGGAGAGGGCCGTAGGGCAGGGGGAACGCGGCCCAGCCCTTCGCGAGCCCGACCGCGGGGTCGATTCCGGCGAAATGCTCCGGGGTCACGAGATAGGGGTTGGCTCCGTGCAGGCCGAGGACCCGGCCGAAGACCGCGTAGTTCAGGGCGTCGTCGGAAAGGATCGGCAGGGCGATCGCCGCGAGGAGGCACCAGAGCGCGGTTTCCCGGAAGACCTTGGAGACCGCGAGTCCCCCGCTCTTCCGCGCTCCCCGGTAGAGCAGAAAGCCTCCGAGACCGAGCGCCGCGGTCTCGAGGAGATGGAGGAACGGGGCCAGGTCTCCGCCCCAGAAGAAACGGTGGCGGACCGAGGCCAGGATCCAGAGGACCAGGCCGAGCCGCCCGAGCGCGGGACCGCTCACCCGCAAAGCTCCCGGTAGAGGGCGCAGAGCCCCTCGGCGTGGCGGCGCCAGGTGAAGGAGCGGGCGCGCTCGCGCCCCTTGCGTCGTTCGGGGTCGGGGTCGTCCCTCCCGTCGAGAGCGGCCCGGAGAGCCTCGACGATCGAATCCGGGTCCTCCGGGTCGAAGAGCCATGCGAGTCCGCCCGCCGCCTCTTCCATGCCCGAACCGCGGCTCGCCGCGACCCGGGTCCCACAGGCCATGGCCTCCAGGATCGGAATCCCCCAGCCCTCGACCCGCGAGGGGTAGACGAAGACCTCCGCCCCGCGGTACAGCTCCCTCAGCTCCTCCTTCGTCAGGTATCCCAGGAACCGGACCCTGTCCGCGACCCCGGCCTCAGAGGCGGCCCGCCGCCGCCTTTCCAGGGCCTCCCCCTCGAGCCCCGACATGACGAGGCGCAGATCGCGGAGGTCGGGGTTTTCGGAGAGCCTCCGGAGGAGGGGGAAGCAGAGGTCGCTGTTCTTGCGATCGAGCGCGCTGCCGATCGCGAAGAGGTAGGGGCCTTCGCCCCGGAGTCTTTGCAAGCGGTCTTCCCCGCCGGGGCCGCCGTCCTCCAGGAAGACCGGGTCCACGCCGTTGTGGAGGACCCGGATCCGGGAGGACGGGACTTGGAAACGATCCTCGATCTCCCCTTTGGAGTAGGCGGAGACCGTGACGACGGCATCCGCCCGGGCGAGCATTCCGGGGGTCTTCCGCTTGACGTAACGCACCCAGGGGTCGGATTCGTCCGCGCGGAGCCAGGTCACGACGACGTCGTGCATCGTGACGACCATCTTCAAGGAAGGGCGGAACCAGGGCCTCGGGGGGAGGCTGTTGTAGGTGCCGTGGTAGAGGTCGATCCGGTCGCGCCTGAGCCTGCCGGGCAAGGCGAAGCGCTCCCAGGCCTGCCATCGGGAACCGCGGACCGTGAAGCGCACCGGGCGGCAGGATTCCGGGATCGGGGGGAGATCCGCGGGGCGCGGGCGTTCGTGGTAGAGGAGGAATTCGAAGTCCCCGCCGATCGCGCCGAACTCCCTCCAGAGATGGCGGGCGTAGAGACCGATCCCTCTCGGGTTCTCCCGGAAACCCTCCCGGGCGTCGAGGCCGATGCGCAGGGGTCGATCCATCGAGCTTCAGGCCACCTTCGTCGTGGGTTCGGCTCCGTCCTCCAGGATCAGGATCGTGTGCTCGTGCTGGCTGATCCGGGTTCCGGGCCGTTCGGCGAGAGGCGGGTATTCGACGAGAAGACGGCGTTTTTTGAGGAGCGCGAGCCCTCGTTCGGCGTCCCGGGCGGACATCCGCCGGCGGAGGTCCCGCCTGGCGAAGGGCAGGCGGTGGAGGTCCTCGAGGAAACGGACGAGTTCCTCGGGGAGTTTGTCCCGGGGGCGCAGGGGCCGGCTCTGCTGGAAGACCTCGGGCGCGCCGACCTCGTCGATGTAGCCCTTGCCGTCGCTGGCGAAGGGTTCGATGGCGACGACCTGACCCGGTCTCAGGTGTCCGCTTCGGCGGTCGTCGTAGTTCGGGATCTGGGGGGCGCAATGGACCTGCCAGCGCGCGACGCCGTGTCCGGTCAGGTTGAAGACGGGCTTGAACCCGAGAGCCTGGATCGTGTCGTGGATCGTCCTTCCGATCTCGCGGAGGGCGACCCCGGGTCCGATCATCGCGAGCACGTTTTCGAGAGCCATGCGGGAAGCGGTCGAAAGGGGCGAGTCCTCCCCGTCGCGGAGGTCGACCGTCAGGGCGGTGTCGGCGATGTGTCCTTCGAGATGGACGCCGAGGTCCAGCTTCAGGATGTCGTCGGTTTCGATCCGCGTCTCGTCGTCGGGGGGCGGGCAATAGTGGGCGGCGACATGGTTCCGGGAGATCTGCGCGGGGAAGGCGGGTTCGCCCCCACGTTCGCGGATGCGCGCCTCGCAGGCCTCGACGACTTCCCGGAGCAGAACGCCGGGCCGGATCAGGCTGCGCCCGAGTTCCCTGGCTTCGGCCGCGATGCGCCCCGCTTCCCGGAAGCGGTCGAAATCCATGTGCTTCATGGCAAGGGAAGCATAGGACCGCCCCGGTCGGGTTTCACCAGGGCGGGGGAGCGGGGCGGTCGAAAGGGAGGAGCCCGACGGAGGGACCCGCCAGACTCCCAGGAGTCTCGTTGTGAAGTCGTAGGGAAGGTCGATCAGTTAGCTGGAGGTGAGCGCCGGGAAGCGTGCGTAGCCGGTCGTGCTCGAGCTTCAGGTGGTCACGAGGAGGATTTTCGAGAAATCGAGATCGGCGAGGAGGAGAACGGGTTGCTCCCGAAGCAACGGGATCCATTGCCGAGCAAAGGCACGAAGCTCGTATTGCCGGTCCCGTCCATGTAGGCGTACCGGAAGGTCCGGGTCGTCGAATCGAACAGATCGTTTCCGTAATGCTTGAGGTCGTAGGCCGGGGACTCCTTCGATGCGTCGAAGGACATCGGCATGTCGAAGGGAAGGGAGAACAGGGAGGGTTCGCGGAAGGATCGGGTCGAGATCTTGCCCTTCACGGTCGATGGCAGGTCGAAAACCATCTGCTGGTGGTATAGGCGGGAGCCGTGCCGGAGGGCGTGTACCAGAGGGGAGGGGGGTGCCCCCGTCCCCGGGTTTTCCCTGGATCCCAGTAACTTCCCGATCCCTCGTGGGAAGCGGTCGCTCAGTCGGGGTGATCCTCGAAGGAATCCGCGGGGAGGACCGGAAGGGAGGAGAGAAGGGTCGCGGCGTAGCGGCTGCGGCGGGCCCTGGGATCGAGAAGGACGACGCGGCCGTGGTCGGCCGCGCCCCGCACGAGACGCCCGAAGCCCTGGCGCAGCCTGACCGAGGTCCGGGGAAGGGACTCCTCGAGGAAGGGGTCGCCGCCACGCTCCTTCACCGCTTCGAGCCGCGCGGCGGTCAACGGACGCCCGGGTACGGGGAACGGAAGGCGCGCGAGGATGACGAGAGTCAGGGTTTCGCCGGGGAGATCGATCCCCTCCCAAAGGCTGTCGGCTCCGAGGAGGACGCTCCTCGGCTGACTCCGCTTCGCGTCCAGGAGGCCGTCCAGCGGACCCTCGCCCTGGCGCAGGACCCGGATGCCGGAGTCTTCGAGCCGCTCGGAGAGATAGGCGTGGGCCCGGTCCAGGAAGCGTTTCGAGGTGCAGAGGACCAGGGCCCGCCCGTCGTTCTCGAGAACGAGGGCGAGGATGCGTTCCAGGCTCTCCCGTTCGAAGGCCTCGGGTTGGCGGACGGGGTCGGGCATGCATTCGGCGATCTCGAGGACGACGCGCTCCCTGTAGGGAAAGGGTGAATCGAGGGCGAGACTGCGGGCCTCTTCGATTCCGAGACGGGCGCGGAGCCACGCGAAGCCCTCCGCGCGGGGGCCGAGGGTCGCGCTCGTGAGGATGCAGCGGGGGCCGTTCCGGAAGAGGTCCTCCCCGAGGATCGGGCCGACCTCGGTCCGCGCGGCGCGCAGGACGGGGCGGCCCCTCCGGTCGCGCTCGAGCCAGCGGACGAGGGCCCGGTCCCCGAGGTCCCTCTCGAAGGCCTCGAGGGCCGCGGCGTCGGCCGCGATCTTCCGGGCCCGGGTCCGCAGTTCCATCGCGAGGTCCCGGTCCCCGCAGTTCTCCGCGGAGCGCCGGCAAAGTTCCGCCAGGGCGAGGAGGCGGGAGACGGGGGCGGGAACCGGGAACGGGGCGCCGGACAGGCGGCGGGAGGTTTCCGCATCCCCCTCCCCCGGCAGGAGACGGGCGAGTCCGCCGAAGAACTCGAGAATCGACGCGCGGGCCTCCGAGATCCCGTTCTCCAGGCGGCTCCATCCCCGCCCCTTGACGAGTCCCTTCCTTCCGTTGCGGGAGAGCAGGCGGTCGAGACTCCATTCGAGGGACCCCTGGGAGACCTGGAAACCGAGGGCCTCGGCGGCGACGTCTTCCAGGTGGTGCGCTTCGTCGAAGACGACGAGGGAATGGTCGGGGAGGAGGGAGGCCCCCCTGCCTCTCAGGACGAGGTCCGCGAAGTAGAGGGCGTGGTTGACGATCAGGAGGCGGGCCCTGTCGAGCCGGCGGCGGGACTCCTGCCAGGGGCAATCCCCGTAGCGGGGCGAGGCGGGGCCGAGGCAGTTTCCGGCCTCGGCCCGGATCTCCTCCCAGACCGAGGCCGAGGGGCGGAACGGGAGGTCGAGCAGGGTTCCCCCTCCCGGGCGCCCGTCGATCCATTCCTGGATGCGCCCCAGTTCCAGGCGTTTCCCCTCCTCTTCGAAGAGGGTCCTCCCCTCGCGGCGGGCCCGGGCGAGCCTCCGGAGGCAGCAGTGGTTCCCGCGTCCGACCCCGAGGGCCCAGGTGAACTCGCAGGGGAGAACGGCCTGGAGAAAGGGTAGATCCTTCCGGTCGAGCTGGACCTGAAGGGTCTTCGTCCAGGTGCTGACGACGATCCGCTCCCCGGTCTCCTCGGCCCGGAGGAGGGCGGGGATCAGATAGGCGAAGGACTTGCCGACCCCGGTTCCGGCCTCGACCAGGAGGTGCCCGCCCTCTCCGAGGGTCTCGGACACCGCCCGGGCCATCTTCCTCTGTTCCTCCCGCGGCTCCCACCCGGCGAGGCGCCTCGCGAGGGCTCCCCCCTTGGAGAAGACTTCATCCAGGGAGTCCCTCCAACCGACCATGGAAGGGAGCATAAGATGTCGTCGATGCTTGGATCCATCCTCCGCCTTCCCCCCGCCCTCGCGATCCTCCCGGCCCTCCTTCTTCCGGGATGCTTCGTCGAGACGACTCGAACGAGGATCGGCGCCGAGTTCCGCCCCCGCCCGGTCGAGGTGTTGAAGGACTACCGGGTCCTCGCGGGGGGGAGGGAGGTCGGTCGCATGCGGCTCCTGAAGATCCACACCGGGAAGGAGGGCGAGACCTGGTACCAGGTTCTCCGGAAGGACGGCCAGGAGGTCGGGAGGATCGATCTCCTGGGGCGCGCGTTCCGGCAGGAGCCGTTCCGGGAGGGATGGGTCCTCGTCTCGATGGATAGGGTCGAGGAGAACCTTCGGATCCTTTTCGAACTCCGGGACCCGCCGGTGCTCGCCCCGGCGGGGAAGGGTCCGCCGGGGAACGGCGGGCGGGCGGTCGAGGCCTCGGCCGAAAGGTCCGGCGGGGGAGCGGATGGCGGAGCTTCGAAACGGATCCCCTGACCGCGGGGGAGGACTTCCATTGTCTTCCCCCCGATTCCGTCCCATCGTAGACGGCCCCTGATTTTCCGCGAGGCCGCACCGTGAGCCAGGATCTCGAAGCCGTTCCCAGTTCCCGTTCCTACGTCGAGATGACGGAGATCGTCATGCCGAACGACGCGAACCCCCTCGGAAACTGCATGGGGGGGCGGGTCATGCACTGGATCGACGTGGCCGCGGCGATCGCGGCGGGAAGGCACGCCCGGGGACCTGTGGTCACGGCCAGCGTGGACCAGCTCGACTTCCTCCATCCCGTCAAGGTCGGAAGCGTCATCGTCCTGAAGGCGGCGGTCAACTACGCGCACCGGACGAGCATGGAATGCGGGGTCAAGGTCTGGACGGAGGACCGGACGACGAGACGTCTCTACCACGTGGCGTCGGCCTACCTGACCTTCGTCGCCCTCGACCGGGAGACGGGGAGGCCGAGGCCGATCCCCGAGATCGCCCCTGAGACCGAGGAGGAGGTCCGGCGCTTCGAGGAGGCGAAACGCCGGCGGGCGGCCAGGCTCGCGCATCGGGCGGGGGACGCGGGCGGATGACGAGGCTTCACGGGGACCTGAAGGGGTTGCGCCGGAGCAGGGTGCAGGCTCTCGAACGGCTCCTGACCCGCCGCTCCGATCCGAGGTTCGCGATCGGGGTGTCCTTGGCCCGGGAACTCGCCGACCTCGCCTGGGAGATCGGGAGGAATGTCGGCCTCCTTCTCGACCGGGGAGGGCGCGTCCTGAATGTCGTGATCGGGGACATGCACGGCGTCCCGGTTCCCCTGGATTCCGGCGAGGCTCCGGCCGCCGGTCGCTTGAAGGGGGTGCACTTCGTCCGGACCGAACTCCGGGGAAGGCGGGACCTGACGGACGCCGACCGGGAGATCCTCGTGCGTCACCGCCTGGACGGACTCCTGCGCCTCCTCCTCGATGAAGGGGGGGAGATCCGCTGGGTCCGCGAGGCGCGGCTCGATCCGGAAGGCATCGCTTCGACCGGGCGGGAGGGGACGGTCGTCCGGGATGGAGAGCCGAGGCGCCTCGGCGCCCTCTCCCCCGAATGGAGGGAGGAGATCGAGGCCCTGGAGGAGGAATGCCGGCGCCTTGCCGAGGGCTTTGCGAGGACCGGCGAAGGGGAGCGCGCCCTCCTGGTCGGGCTCCGTGAGGAAGGGGAGGAGGGGGACCGGGAGCGGATGGCCGAACTCGCCGAGCTCGCCCGGTCTGCGAGGTTCCAGGTGGCGGGCCTGAGTCTGCAGCGCAGGGACGGGCCCGATCCGCGGACCCTCGTCGGTTCGGGCAAGGTGGGGGAACTGTGCCGGCTCTCGATCCGAAACGGCGCCCGCATCCTCGTCTTCGATCGGGAACTCACGGGCATCCAGGCGCGGAACCTCGAGGAGCGGACCGGACTCGAGGTCCTCGATCGGACCGAACTCGTGCTGCGGATCTTCGAGCGCCGCGCCCGCACGCGGGCCGCGAGGCTCCGGGTCGCTCTGGCCCGGCTCCGCTACCAGATGCCGAAGCTCGTGCAGCGGGCGCACGGCATGTCGAGGATCGGGCGCGGCAGCCTCGGGGGATCGGGGACGAGGGGGAAGGGAGAACCCAAGCTCGAACTCGAGCGTCGCGGAATGCGCAACCGCATCCACCGGCTCGAGACGCTGCTGGAGAAGGTCGCGCGGCAGCAACGCACGCGCGCGCGGCGACGCCGGAGATCCGGCTTGCCGGTCGTCTCCCTCGTCGGTTACACGAACGCGGGGAAGTCCTCGTGGATGAACGCCCTCACCGAAGCCGAGGTCCCCGCCGAAGACCTCCTCTTCGCGACCCTGGACACGACCCTTCGCAGGATGCGGCTTCCGGCGGGACGTGAGGTCCTCCTCTCGGACACCGTCGGGTTCCTGCGCGATCTCCCCTCCGGTCTTCTCGACGCGTTCCGGAGCACGCTCGAGGAACTCCGGGAGAGCCGGTTGCTCGTCCATGTCGTGGACCTCTCGGCCCCGGATTGGAAGGAGCGCGAGGAAAGCGTCGACCGGACCCTGAATGAACTCGGCGCCTCGCGGGTCCCCCGTCTCGTCCTCTACAACAAGGCGGACCTCGTGGACGCGAAGGCCTATCGCCCGCTCGTCGAGGCCGGGGGCGGGAGGATGGTCAGCGTCCTCGACCGAGGGGACCGCGAGCGCCTCCGGTCCTGGATCGAGGAGGCCCTGGACCTGGAGGCGGTGGCGTGAGGTCCGGCGGAGCGGGGGGATCCACGGTCTTCCCGGCAGCGAGTGGAGGAGAGGGGAGATGAAGGGGATGGAAACGATCCTCGTCGGCGAGGACGGAAAGCCGCGTTGCCCCTGGTGCGGTCATGATCCGCTCTACCGGAGGTACCACGACGAGGAATGGGGGGTCCCGGTCCATGACGACCGCAGGCTCTTCGAGTTCCTCGTGCTCGAGGGCGCGCAGGCGGGCCTCTCCTGGATCACGATCCTGAAGAGGAGGGAGGGTTACCGCCGGGCCTTCCGCGGTTTCGATCCGGTCGCGGTCGCCTCCTTCGGGGATGCGGAGATCGAGCGACTCCTGAAGGATCCGGGCATCATCCGCAACCGCCGGAAGGTGTGCTCCGCGGTCTCGAACGCGCGCGCCTTCCTGGAGGTGCAGGAGGAGTTCGGATCCTTCGCGGCCTACCAGTGGTCCTGGGTCGACGGGGAGCCGATCCGCAACTCCCGGCGGAGCCTCGATGAGATCCCCGCGGAGACGGAACGTTCCCGCCGCTGGTCGAAGGACCTGCGAAAGAGGGGGTTCACCTTCGTCGGTCCGACGATCGTCTATGCCCACATGCAGGCGGTCGGCATGGTCGACGACCACCTCCTTGGCTGTTTCCGCAGGAAGGGGCGGGCTCAGGGCCGAAGCCGGGCTCGGAGTTGACCGCAGGCCGCCGAGACCTCGGTTCCGGCCGAGCGCCGCAGGGTCGTGAAGACCCCTCTCCGGCGCAGGATTTCGAGGCACTCGAGGGCCCGCCCCTCGGGCGGGGCCTCGAAGGGAAGGCCCTCCGCCGGATTCTGGGGGATGAGATTCACGCAGACCTTCTCACCCTCGCAGTGCGCGGCGAGTCTGGCCATCTCGTCGGGTCCGTCGTTCCAGCCCGCGAGAAGGGTCCACTGGCACTGGAGCGGCCAGCCGGTCCTCCGGGCGTAGTCGAAGGCCCGGTCCAGGAGTTCGGGGATCGGGATCCTCGGAGCATGCGGCAGGAGAAAGGCCCGTTTCTCTTCGTAGGTGCTGTGGAGGGAGAGGGCGATCGAGGGCCGTACGGGTTCCCGGAGGCAGCGATCGAAGAGCGCGGGGGACCCGACGGTCGAGACCGTCAACTGCTTGTGGGGGAATCCCCCGGGACCTCCGAGGAGGCGAAGGGCCTCGAGAACGGCTCCGAGATTATGAAGGGGTTCCCCCATCCCCATCATGACGACCCGGCGGACCCGCCTGCGCCGTCTCGCGTGGACGACCTGCGCGCAGATCTCGAGGGCGTCGAGCGAGGCTTCGAACCCGTCTTCCCCGGTCTTGCAGAAGAGGCATCCGACCGCACATCCCGCCTGGACGGAGACGCAGACGGCCTCTCTCGGAAGGAGAACCGACTCGAGGATCCCGCCTCGTCGCGTCTCGAAGACCAGGCGGGCCGTCCCGCGGGTTCCGGGGACCTCCCTCCTGAGCCTCAGGATCGAGGCGAGGTCCCGCTCGAGTCCCGGAAGGGCGCGCCGCAGGGCGGCGGGGAGGGGATAGGCGCGATGGGCGGCGGCCTGCCCGAGTCCCTCACCCCGGAGCCAGGCCCGAAGGCAGAGTTCGAGATGACGGGGCCCGGCCCCGAGTTCGAGGATCCGGGTGAACGGGGAAGAGGGGGGGCGGTCTCCGGCTCCGAATCGGGGTCGGAGTTCCCGGGTTCCGGGCGTATCCATCGTGCAGGTCGGGAGGAGGGAGGATCCCTCCCTCCGTTGAGACGAAAAACGGGGGGCCGGGGAAAAGTTCGACATCATGCCGATCCGAGAAAGAGCTTGGGAGACCTTCGCGAATCCTTTGGAATCATTGCGGAGCATGACCCTCCCTCTTACGTTGAGCACGCTTCATGATCCGACTTCTCGGGATTCTCCTGCTCTCCTTGGGCTTGATGACCGCGGGTCCTCTGTCCGCACAAGGCTGCGTGCACGAGGGCGGGGGGGCCGGGTCCGCCTTCACGGAGGCCGGGAGATCCATTCCTGTGGATCGATGCGCTGCGGCCGGATCCTGCGGCTCTTGCCCCCGGAGAGCAGCCTTTCTCCATCCATTCGGGAGCGATTGGGAGCCTTCTCCTGCGTCGGCGGGCGGGGGAGTTTCGGAAGTCCCCGCCCTGGGAGGTGATCCACGTTGTTCCTGCGGGGATTGCCGGTGCCGCAAGGGCGGAAGAGATCCAGTTGTTCCCCGAAAAACCCTTCCTTCGAGAGGAGGGCCTCGTCTACCCGCCCCCTCTCTCCGGGAGCGCCCGGTTTTCGATCCCGGGCTTCCCCGGATGGATCCGGGTGGAATCCCCCCCCGCGGCTTTGGCCGGAGCCCCCCCCCTCCCGGTCCGGAAATCCTCGGGGGAAGCCTGATCCGTTATCGCTCCATCCTGCCTCTTCGGCTCTAATTCCCCGCCCATACCCGGGCCGGCCTTTACCGGCCCCCCTCCCGGGGCTCGCGTTTCCGTGCGCGGACTTCGGGTGCCGTTCGGGAAAACAGGGATCGCAGCGATTGGAAGAAATGATGAAGACCGCATGGCCATTGCATGCGGGAGTGGCCGGAGGCTTTTTTCTCCTTGGTTTGGGCGGTTGTTTCGCCTCCAGGGCGGAGATCTCTTCGGACCTTCCCTTCCCCGCCGCCTGGCGGGCTCTCGAGATGAACGTAGAGACTCCCCGGACTCCGGGCGGGGAACCGGTCCGGCCCGCGGAGGCCTGGACCTTGGATCGTCTCCTCACCCGGCTCGTCCGTGCGAATCGTGATCTCGCCTCGGCCTTCGAGGCCTGGAAGGCCGCGGAATCGGGGACGAAGGCCGCGGGTTGGCTTCCCGAGCCGCAGGCGATGGTCGGGGCCTTCCTGGAGCCCGTCGAGACGAGGGTGGGTCCCCAGCGCTGGAATCTACGTCTCGCGCAGAAGATCCCGCTGTCGCGGAGGCTCGACGCGGAAGAACGGGTCGCGGCCGCCCGGGCGGAAGCCGCGGGAGAGACCTTCCGGCAGAAGGCGCTCGACGCCCTGGCCAAGCTCCGGGACGCCCTGGCGGAACTCGAGTTCGTGCGGCGTTCGATCGAGATCGAACGATCCAATATGGGGCTCCTGCGGGATTGGCTCCGTGTGATCGAGGCGAGGTACCGGGTCGACCGCAACGCCCACGCCGACCTCGTCAGGGTCCAGGTGGAGATCGGCAAACTGGAGGACAGGATCGAACAGCTCCGTGAGTTCGAGGTCGTCCGCCTCGCGGCCGTCAATTCGCTTCTCGACCTGCCTTCCGCGACCCCGATCCGACTCGCCTTCGACCCCCTCTCGGATGACGAGGATCTCGAGAAGCCGAAGGAGCTTCCGGAGCTGGAAAAGGAGGTCGAGGAATCCCATCCGGCCCTCTCCGAGGTCCGCGCCCTCGAGGAAGCTGCGAAGGCCCAGGTGGATTTGGCTCACAGCACCCGGATTCCCGACCTGGAAGTAGCCCTGCGTTATCTCGTGACCGGGGACGCCCGAACCTCCGGGGTCTCCGGGAGCGGGGACGATCCGCTCGCCCTCGAACTCGGAATGCGCCTGCCGATCCAGGGAGGACGATACTCGGCGCTCGAACGGCAGGCCGAGCGGATCCGCCGGAGTCTCCATGAGCGCTTGTTCGAGACCCGCAACCGTCTTCGCCTGGACCTCCGCTCGGCCCACTTCCGCTTCATGGACGGCAGGAGGAGGGAGGGCCTCTACCGGAAGGTTCTCCTTCCGAAGGCGAAGGAATCGGTCCAGGTCAGCCTGGCCGCCTTTCGCGCCAACAAACAGAGTTTTCTCGAGTTGCTGGATGCCCAACGGATCCAACTCGATTTCGAACTCGCCCTCGAACGTGCTCGGGCGGACCGGGCCAAGGGGGCGGCTCTTCTCCATGCCTTGACAGGTGGACGCAGCTTCGCTCCGAAGGTCAAGAGCCGCGGAGATGCGGGGGGAGGGAGTGACGGAAATTCCAAGGAGTCGGGACGATGAAACTTTCCAAAATCTTTCACGGCGATCGGATGAACCTCGCGGCCGGCATCTTCCTCGGGGCGATGTTCGGAATCGCGGCAGGGGTCCTGTTCGGTTTCGAGTTCGCTCCCTTAAGGCCGATGGACATGAAGGCCGGAGGGAGCGGAAAGGCCGAGAGCCGGCCGGCCGAGGAGGCGAAGACCGAGGTCTGGACCTGTTCGATGCATCCGAAGGTCCGCCTCGACCGTCCCGGAAAATGCCCAATCTGCGGGATGGAGCTGATTCCGGCGGACTCCGGGGGAAGCGGGGTCCTGTCGCTCAGCGAGTCGGGCATGGCGCTGGCCGAGGTCAAGACCGTCAAGGCCGAGAAACGGAAGGTCGAGACATCGGTCAACCTCGTGGGAAAAGTCGTCGTCGACGAGACCCGGGTCCACGCCGTCACGGCCTGGGTTCCGGGGAGAATCGACCGCCTCTACGTGGACTTCACCGGGACGACCGTGAGGAAGGGCGACCATCTCGCCCTGCTCTACAGCCCAGAACTTATCGCCGCCCAGCAGGAATACCTCTCGGTGTTGGAGTCCCTTGGCGAGGTCAGTGGAGACCAGAGTCCCGTCGTGCGACGGTCCTCGGAAAACTCGGTCCGCGCCGCCCGAGACAAGCTTCTCCTCCTCGGGATGGACGAGGCCTGGATTCGTTCCCTCGAAAAGAGGGGGGCTCCCGAGGACCATGCGCTGATCCGGTCCGAATACGACGGTCTGGTCCTCAGGAAACGCGTCGATATCGGGGACTACGTCAAGACCGGGGAGACCCTGTTCGACGTCGCCGATCTCGGGCAGATCTATGTCCACCTCCTCGCGTACGAACGGGATCTTGCGATGCTGCGTTACGGCCAGGAAGTCGAGGTCATGGCCGAGGCGCTTCCCGGCAAGATCTTCCTTGGACGGATCAGTCTCTTGAACCCCGTCCTCGACGAGAAAACGAGGACCCTGGCTCTCCGAGTGGTCCTCCAGAATCCGCGATTGGAGCTGCGGCCGGGGATGTTCGTCCGCGCGCGGGTCCATGTCGCCCTGGATGCGAAGGGCGAGGTCGTCGGTGAGGACTATTCGAGTTCCTTCATCTGCTCGATGCACCCCGAGATCATCCGGAAGGGGCCCGGCGATTGTCCGATCTGCGGGATGCAACTGGTCCAGGGGCGGGAACTCGGGCTGACTCCCCCGCTCGAGAACGGGGATCCTCTGACAGTGCCGGCTTCGGCCGTTCTCTATACCGGAAAGCGGAGCGTCGTCTGGGTCCGCCTTCCGGGCGAGGAGCCTAAGTTCGTCGCGAAGGAGGTCTTGCTCGGACCGAGAGCGGGAGACAGGGTCATCATTCTCGATGGCCTGATGGCCGGCGAACTCGTCGTGACCGAGGGAGCTTTCAAGCTCGATTCCGAAGCCCAGTTGCGGGCGCTGCCCGCGATGATGGAACCCAAAGAGATGAAGGGCCACAAGGAGGCGCCGAAAGACGAGGCCCCGAAGGTCGTCGGGAGACCGTTGCGTCCGGAGGAGAGGGGCCCCTGCATCAGGGTCTACCTCGAAGCCCAGGACGCCCTGTTCCGGGATGACAAGGAAGGAGCGAGGAAGGCGCTGGCGCGCCTGGCCGGGATGGCGGAAGGGAGTTCCGCGGCCCTTGCGCTCCGAAAGGTCGGCGCGGATTCCTCCCTGGAGGACCTGAGGGCCGCGTTCCGGGACCTGGGGAACGCCCTCCTCGAGCAGGAGTCGGAACTGGACGGAGTCCTCGAAGGGCTCGTCCGGGCCCATTGCCCGATGGCCTTCGGAGGGAAGGGAGCCGACTGGCTCCAACTCGGGACGAAGGTCAAGAACCCCTGGTACGGGACGAAGATGCCTTCCTGCGGGAACGTCGTCCGGCGCTATCGCGCTCCGGAAGCGGCTCCCGGGAAGAAGGCGCCCGGGAAGGAGACTCCAAGGAAGGAGACTCCAAGGAAGGAGGCCCCCCGGAAGGAGGATCCGGGGAAGGAGGATTCCGGGGAAGCCGGCCGGGATGCGCAGGCCCTGAAGCTCTACCTGCGTACCTGGCGGGCCCTGTCCTCCGATCGGAAGGACGAGGCGGAAACCCTCCTGCGGCTTCTCGCCGACAATCTGAAGGGGAGCCTGGCGGCTGCGAGCCTCGGCAAGGCTTTCCTCGGCGCTCCGAAGGGCGCGGTGCCGAAGGGGGTTCTTCTCGACGCTTTCCGGAGGCTTGGGCTCCATCTCGCCAGCCGGGGCGCCGCTCTGGCGGCCGATATCCCGGGGCTCGTCCGTGCGCATTGCCCGATGGCTTTCGACGGGAAGGGGGCGGATTGGTTGCAGATCGGTGAGGGGATCCGGAATCCGTACTACGGTTCGGACATGCTGGGCTGCGGGAGTGTCGTCGAGCGATACGGAAAGAAGAAGGGGTCCGACCGATGACGGGAACGGAACCGGAATACGCCCCATACGAGGAGCCGAAGGGCCCCCTCGCCTCGCTGATCAAGTTCTGCCTGCAGAACCGGTTGGCGGTCCTCCTCGTCACCCTGCTCGGGATCGCGGGGGGGATCTTCTACGCCCCCTTCGACTGGGATCTCGGCATCCCCCGGGACCCGGTTCCGGTCGATGCCCTCCCCGACACCGGGGAGAACCAGCAGATCGTGTTTACGAGGTGGGACGGGCGTTCGCCCCAAGACGTCGAGGACCAGATCACCTATCCCTTGACGGTTTCCCTGATGGGGGTTCCCGGGGTCAAGACGATCCGTTCGAACTCGATGTTCGGCTTCTCCTCGATCTATGTCATCTTCGAGGAGGAGATCGACTTCTACTGGTCCCGGAGTCGAATCCTCGAGAAGCTCGCGAGCCTTCCCTCCAGTCTCCTTCCGGAAGGGGTCAGGCCCGAACTCGGGCCCGATGCGACCGCCCTGGGTCAGGTCTACTGGTACACCCTCGAGGCCCATGACGAGAAGGGGCGTCCGAGCCCGGCCTTCCGTCTCGATGAACTCCGTTCGATCCAGGACTTCCAGGTCCGTTACGCCCTCCTGGCCGTACCCGGGGTCTCGGAGGTCGCCTCGGTCGGCGGCTACGTCAAGGAGTACCAGGTCGACGTCGATCCGGACGCGCTCCGGGCGCATCACGTGACCCTGGATCAGGTCTACGATGCGGTCAGGCGTTCGAATCTGGACGTCGGCGCCCGGACGATCGAAATGAACCGGGCCGAATACGTGATCCGCGGGCTCGGGTTCATCAAGAACCTGAAGGATCTCGAGGAGTCCGTCGTGAAGGCGGAAGGAGGGGTCGGGATCCGGTTGCGGGAACTCGGCAACGTCCATTTCGGCCCCGCGCTGCGCCGGGGCATGCTCGACAAGGACGGAGCCCAGGTCGTCGGCGGGGTCGTCGTCGCGAGGTACGGAGCCAACCCCCTCGCCGTGATCAAGGGGATCAAGGCCAAGCTGAAGGAGATCGAACCCGGGCTCCCCGAGCGTGTCGACGCCGACGGGAACAGGGTCAAGGTCGCCGTCGTCCCCTTCTACGACCGCACGGGGCTCATCTACGAGACCCTCGGGACCCTGAACGAGGCCCTGGCCGAGGAGATCCTGATCACGATCCTCGTGGTTCTCATCATGGTTCTCCACCTCCGCTCGAGCCTCCTGATCTCGGCCCTGCTGCCGCTCGCGGTCCTTTTCACCTTCATCGCGATGCGATGGGGAGGAGTGGACGCGAACGTCGTCGCCCTCTCCGGGATCGCGATTGCGATCGGGACGCTCGTCGACATGGGGATCGTCCTGACCGAGAACATCCTGAAACGACTCGAGGAGGCCGACCCCGCTCTTCCCCGCTGGAAGGTCATCTGGTGGGGGGCCCACGAGGTCGGGAGCGCCGTCCTGACCTCGACGGCCACGACCGTCATCAGCTTCCTCCCCGTGTTCACGATGACCGCGGTCGAGGGGAAGATGTTTAAACCCCTCGCGTTCACGAAGACCTTCGCCCTCCTCTGCGCGGTCCTCATCGCGGTCGTTGTCCTCCCGGTCCTCGCGATGGCGGTCCTGGGGTTCCGCCCACGGGTCGTCAAGAAGGGAGGTCTTTCCCGGCTGTTCCGGATCGTCGCGAAGAACGCGAGCCTGCTCTCCGCCCTCGTCGTCGTCTGGTTCCTTGCAGGCGCCTGGGTCCCGCTGGGGGCCGAGCGCGGGACGATGCCGAACCTCTTCTTCACCGGCGGGCTCGTGCTTTCCCTGCTCTTCGTGTTCCGCATCTTCCAGTGGGCCTATCCGTTCTTCCTCGCCACCTTCCTTCGGACGGGGGCCCTCTTCCTGCTCGTTCCTCTTTCCCTTGCGGTCATGGGAGCGACGATCTGGCTGGGGTTCGACAAGACCCTCGGATGGTTGCCGGGCTTGATGCCGACGGAGACCCTGCAGAAAAGGGTCGCATCCCTCGGAAAGTCCTTCCCCGGGCTCGGAAAGGAGTTCCTGCCCAGATTCGACGAGGGCGCCTTCCTCTTCATGCCGACGACGATGCCGCACGCGGGCACCGAGGAGACCGTGGACGTCCTCGCCAAGCTCGACCGTCTGATCCGCTCGGTTCCCGAGGTCGAGTGGGCGGTCGGGAAGGCCGGCCGCGTCGAATCGGCCCTCGATCCCGCCCCGATCTCGATGATCGAGACCGTCATCCAGTACAAACCCGAGTACCGGCTTGGAAAGTCGGGGCATCGGATCCGTTTTCGATACGACGAGGAGAAGGAGGAGTTCGTCCGGGACGCACAGGGGAATCTCATCCCCGACAGCGGTGGACGTCCGTTCCGCCAGTGGCGGAAACACATCAAGACGCCCCACGACATCTGGAACGAGATCCAGAAGGTCGCGAAGCTTCCCGGGACATCCTCCGCGCCTTACCTCCAGCCGATCGAAGCCCGGCTCGTGATGCTCCAGACCGGAATGCGGGCCCCCATGGGTGTCAAGGTGCAGGGGCCGGATCTCAAGACCGTCGAGAGGGTAGGGATCGAGATCGAACGCCTCCTGAAGGAGGTTCCGGAGATCCAGGCTTCCGCGGTCATCGCGGACCGGATTCTCGGAAAGCCCTACCTCGAGATCGAGTTGGACCGGGACGCTCTTTCCCGTTACGGGATCCCGATCCGGAAGGCCACCCAGGTCATCGAGGTCGCGATCGGCGGAAAGCCGGTGACCCTGACCGTCGAGGGTCGGGAGCGGTATCCGGTCCGGATCCGCTATTTCCGGGAACTCCGGAACAATCCCGATGAGATCTCGAAGGTCCTGATCCATGGAGCGGACGGGACCCCGATTCCGATCGGGCAACTCGCGCGGATCAACTTCATCCGCGGCCCGCAGTCCATCAAGAGCGAGGACACCTTCCTGACCGGGTACGTCCTGTTCGACAAGAAGCCGGGGATCTCGGAGGTCGAGGCCGTCGAGGCGGCGGATCGATATCTGAAGGAAGCCATCGCGAAGGGGGATTTCCATGTCCCCGCCGGCGTCAGCTATCGTTTCGCCGGAAACTACGAGAACCAGGTCCGTTCCGAACAGCGCTTGAAGGTCGTTCTCCCCCTCGCCCTGGTCCTGATCTTCCTGCTCCTCTACTTCCAGTTCCGCTCGAGCGCGACGACCTTGATGGTGTTCTCGGGGGTCGTCGTCGCCTGGTCCGGCGGGTTCCTGATGATCTGGCTCTACGGACTTCCGGGTTTCCTGGATTTCGACATCTTCGGGACCTCGATGCGGGAGCTGTTCCAGATCAAGCCGATCCAGCTCTCCGTGGCCGTCTGGGTCGGTTTCCTCGCCCTCTTCGGAATCTCGACCGACGACGGCGTCGTCATGGCGACCTATCTGAAGCAGAGCTTCGAGCGGAACCGACCCGTCACGAAGGAGGGGATCCGCGAAGCCGTTCTCGAGGCGGGCAAGCGTAGGATCCGGCCTTGTCTTATGACCGCCGGGACGACGATCCTGGCCCTTCTCCCGGTCTTGAGTTCCCGGGGAAAGGGGGCGGACATCCTGGTGCCGATGGCCATTCCCTCCTTCGGGGGTATGGTCGTCCAGCTCTTGACGCTCTTCGTCGTCCCCGTTCTCTATTGTTCCTGGGAGACCTGGAAGCTCCGGCTCAAGATCGGGCCCTACAGGGAACTTCGGGAAGCGGCTTGAGTATCACCTGGATCGCCCCCCGCGCCGGATTGAGGAAGACGGCGGGGGAGGCTTCACGACCGACTTCCTCGATACGAACGAATAGGACCATGAAGCGAAGCTCGAAGATCATCTCCACTCTCGCCCTTTCTCTCCTCCTCCAGGCCTGCGCGAGCGCTCCCTCCGGCCGGGGGCCGGTCAACGACCTCTGCCCGATCATGAACAAGCCGGTCAAGACGACGATCACGACCGTCTACAAGGGCGAGACGATCGGTTTCTGCTGCAAGGGCTGCATCAAGAAGTGGAACGCGAAGGAGGAAACCGTCAAGGACGCGATGCTGAAGAGTTGGAAGGGGAACTGATCGAGGGGCGGGGGGTCCCGATCCGCGCCTGGATCCGGGGCGTCCCCGTCGAGAGCGAAGCGATCGCCCAACTCCGGCGGATCGCGAGCCTGCCGATCATCCGACCCCATGTCGCCGCGATGCCCGACGTGCACCCGGGCATCGGGGCGACGGTCGGGAGCGTCATCCCGACGAAGGAAGCGATCATCCCCGCGGCCGTGGGGGTGGACATCGGTTGCGGCATGCAGGCGCTCCGCCTCGATCTGACCGCCGGGAGGCTTCCCGACGATCTCGGGAAGATCCGCAGGGCGATCGAGAAGGCCGTCCCCCACGGGCGCACGGGCAGGGGAGGCCGCGGAGACCGCGGGGCCTGGAGACGCCCTCCGGCCCGGGTCGAGAAGGCCTGGAAACGATTGCGGCGGGGGTATGAACGCATCGTCTCGCAGTTCCCCTCCCTCGACCGGGGACGGCATGTCGAGCATCTGGGGACCCTCGGCACCGGGAACCATTTCCTCGAGGTCTGCCTGGACGAGGAGGACAGGGTCTGGATCCTGTTGCACAGCGGCTCGCGCGGTGTCGGGAATCGGATCGGACGTCATTTCATCCAGCTCGCGAAGAAGGACATGCGGCGCCATCTCGCGGACCTTCCCGACGAGGACCTGGCCTACTTGAAGGAGGGGACCGAACATTTCGAGGCGTATGTCTCCGCGGTCGAGTGGGCCCAGCGGTATGCGAGGACCAACCGGGACCTGATGATGGAGGCGGTCCTCGAGGCCCTTCGGGAGGAGGGCGGGGTTCCGCCCTTCCGGACGACCGAAGAGGTCGTCGATTGCCATCACAACTACGTCCGGAAGGAGCGGCATTTCGGGATGGATCTCTACGTCACCCGGAAAGGGGCCGTCCGGGCCGGCAAGGGGGAACTGGGTCTGATCCCGGGTTCGATGGGAGCCCGTTCCTATGTCGTCCGGGGGAAGGGGAACCCCGCGAGCTTCGAGAGTTGCAGCCATGGGGCCGGAAGGGCGATGTCGCGCACGGAGGCGCGCAGGCGCTTCTCCCTGGAGGAACACCGGAACGCGACGGAGGGGATCGAGTGTCGCAAGGACGAGGCGGTCCTGGACGAGACTCCGATGGCCTACAAGCCGATCGACAAGGTCATGGAGGCGCAGCGGTCCCTCGTCGAGGTCGTCCACGAACTCCGGCAGGTCTGCTGCGTCAAGGGCTGAGGCGCGGTTCCTCCGGGGCCGGGAGGCCCCCGCCATTTCCCTCCGACCCCCTCCCGGTGGAGCCTTCCGCGGAGGTATCGTGGGGGCATGCATGGAGTCGGATTCCTCGTCCTCTCGATCCTCCTCGCACCGGCCGGGTTTTCTTTCGAGGCCGGGGAGTCCCCCCCGGAGGGGGCGGGACGGGGGGAGGATCGGGCCTTCGTCCGGATCCCGCTCGACGGGGAATGGCAATGCCGGCCCCTCCCGGGAAAGAAGGAAAAGGGGGGCCGGGAAGGCGGGAAGGAATCCGGCTGGAGGCCGATCCGGGTGCCCGCTTGCTTCGAGGAGGTCCTGGGGTCGGGGTTCGACGGGGACGTAGAGTACCGGCGGGAGTTCCGGCTTCCCGGCGGGAAGGACCGGCGCTGGTTCCTGCGTTTCGGAGCGGTCATGACGCGCGCGCGGGTCCTCGTCGACGGGGTCGAGGTCGGGAGCCACCTGGGCGGATGGACGCCGTTTCGGATCGAGATCACGAAGGCTCTCGGACCCGGGATCCTGCACCGCCTGCATGTCGTGGTCCGGGAGGAGGTCGGGCATTCCTTGCAGGGGTTCCTCCCCGCGATCCAGCCGCATTTCGGGGGAATCTGGCAGTCGGTGCATCTCGAGGGGGAGCGGGGTCCCGTCCTCGACCGGGAACACAGTTGGGTCGTCGGGCGTTTTCCGGAGGGAAGAGCCCGGGTGCTCGGGGAGGTCCGGTTTCGAGGGGTGGGGAGGGGGCGGATCCGGTTCCTCCTCGAGGGCGGGGGAACGCGTCTTCTCGATCGGAGCCTCGATTTCCGGGAAGGACGGGTCGAACTGGACCTTCCCGCCGGGTCCGTGCGCTCCTGGAGTCCGGAGAACCCGGTCGTCCATGCCTACAGGATCGAACTCCTCGACTCCGGCGGGAAGGCGGTCGATGCGATCGAGGGGCCTCTGGCCTTCCGGGAGGTCGAGGTCCGCGGCAGGTCGATCCGGTTGAACGGTCGATTCTTCGTGCCCCGGGGCGTCCTGCATTGGGGGTATGACACGAAGAGCCTGGACCCCGGGGAGGGGGCCGCGTTCTGGCGCCGGGAAATGCGGAGGATCCGGTCTTTCGGCTTCAACCTCGTGAAGGCCTGCCTCTGGCTGCCGCCCCCCTCCTTCTTCCGGGCGGCGCTCGAGGAGGGGGTGGCCGTATGGCTCGAGTACCCGGCCTGGCATCCGGATTTCTCGGCCGCGAGGCTTCCGGAACTCCTCCGCGAATACGACGAGTTCTTCCGGGTCGATCGGGACGAGGCGGCGGTCCTGCTGCGTTCCCTGACCTGCGAGACCGGCAGGGCTAAGGCGGCGGAGGAGACGGTCCGCATCCTCTACGAGCGTTGCAAGGAGAAGACGGGGGGCGTCCTCGTCGAGGACGACAGTTCGTGGATCTCGTGGAACCGCTACCATGATTTCTACGACGACCACCCTTACGGAAACCGCAGGGGGTGGGCCGCCCGCCTGCGGGGCTTCGACCGTTACATCCGCGAACACGGGTCCAAGCCCCTCGTGCTCGGAGAGGCGCTCGCCGCGGATACCTGGGCGGATCTCGGGGCGATCGAGCGGAGGCTCGCGGGGGATCCGGACCCCTGGTGGAAGCCCCGGGCCTTCGCTTCGCAGAAGGCCTTCGAAAAGCGGATGGGGCGCCTCTACGGGGAGGGGGCGGCGGCGAGGCTCCTCGCCGAGTCGAAGGCCTTCGCCCTCGCGCAGCGGAAGTTCCAGATCGAGGTCTTCCGGCTCCTCCTCCCCCGCGCGGGATACGTCTCCAGCGTCTGGCGCGACATCCCGAAGTGCAGGATGGGCTATCTCGACGATCTCGACCGGCCGAAGTGGACGGCGGAGGACTTCTCCTGGCACCGGGACCTTATGCTCGTGCTCGACGAGGAGCGCGCGCTGCGCTCGGTCGACGGGGGGGCCCTCGAGCGGAGTCCCCTCCGTGTGCGCCTCGCCGGCGATCTCCTGCGCCTCGTCGGGAGGACGCCGATGTGCCGCTGGATCTGGCGGCGGGAGCGATGGAGAAAGGACGGGGGTTACGTTCCCGCCGCGGCCGAACGCGAGGGAAGGAGCCCTTGGCTTCTCGAGGGCGATCGCAGGGGACTCTCGGCTCCGTTCCGGGTTCCGTGGGGCTGGCCCCGGGGCAGCGAGGATCCCGAACGGTGGACCCTCGATCTGCGGCTCGAGGGGCTCGCCTCGAACCGTTGGACCTTCCATGTCCTCCCCCGCCCCTCCGGAACCGGAGCGGGAAAGACCGGGCCCGGGAAGGCGCCCGTGCGCTTCGCGAAGGGCATGGAGCCCTCGCTGCTTCGCTGGGTCGAGGAGGGGGGCGCGCTGGTCCTGCAGTCGGGAGGGAGGGGGGGGCCGCGCAGCGGCGCGCTCTGGTGGTTGCAGGGAGCCCCCTTCGCGAGGGCGGGACCCGCCGTCCTCCCGGGACTCCCTCGGGATCTCTGTCTGGAACTCTTCGACCTGGACCTGGACGGGCGGCCCTTCGCGAACACGCCCCTTTCCAGGGCCTTCGCTCCCCTCCTCGGATTCTGGGACACGCACGACGAGGAGGAAGAGGTCCAGGTCCTGTATTCCCTGGCCGAGGCGAGGGTCGGGAAGGGGAGGATCCTCCTCTGCGGTCTCGACCTCTCGGAGCGGCCGGAGCCCCCACTCTTCTCCGGCGGAGAGGGGGGAGGGGAGACGCCGGGCAATCCCGCGCGCGCGATCCTCAGACGCGCCCTGACCGACTACCTCCGAAACTCCCGCCCCCCGGAGGCCCGGCTCTCCAGGGATCTGCTCCTGGATTGGAAGGAGGCGCTCGGGGCGTCGAAGACCTTCCTGGACGGGATCTGGAAGTTGCGGAAGGACCCGAAGGACAGGGGACTCGAGGAGGGTTGGATGAAGCCCGGTCTCGAGGACCAAGGCTGGCTCCGATCGAGGACGGGCGTGCACTGGGAGAAGGCCGGCCTGCCGCATTACGACGGGATCGCCTGGTACCGGAAGACCTTCGTCCCGCCGCCGTGGTGGAGAAAAGGCACGCCCCTGCACCTGGTCTTCGAGGGCGTCGATGATTCCTACATCCTCTTCCTGAACGGACGCAGGGTCGCCGCCTTCGGCGATCCCGAGACCGGAGAGACCGTCTGGCTCGTCCGCACCTCCGCGGAGATCTCCCCTTTCCTCCATGAGGGCGCGAACATCCTCGCGCTCCGGGTCGTCGATCACGGGGGGGCGGGGGGCCTGCACCGCCGCGTCTACCTCTCCTCGGGCCGTCCCGAACTCGAGGATCTCGTCGACAAATAGAAGGCGGGCGTCCCTTGTCTTCGGGGGGGCTGGTCTTTGCGAAGCGGTTGCGGGTATCCTTCTCCGCCAGCCCTTCCGGGAGGAAGACATGAAGCCTCCGATCTCTCTTTTCGTCCCCCTTCTCCTCTCCGCCCTCTCCTCGGCTCTTTCCGGGCAGAAGGAACTCCAGCGGATCCAGCTCGCGAACCCGACCTCTGCGACGGCTTTCGGAAGGAGTCTCGCCCTGTCGGGGGATCTCGCGGCCGTCGGCGCGCCGGACGAGAAGATCACCGCCAACTACCAGGGGAGGGTCTACGTCTACCGGCGCACGACCGGGGGGTGGGTGCTCGAGGCGGGACTGCAAGCTCCCACGCCGACCCTCCTCGATCGCTTCGGGAGCAGTGTGGCCCTCTCCGGTTCGGTCCTCGTCGTCGGGGCCCCGGCCCATCTCTCGAAGACCTCGAACGGTGCGATCCACGTCTTCCGGAGGAAGAACGGGAAGTGGGTCCACGAGGCGGTCTTCAAGCGAGGGAAGTGGTTCGGCTCCTCGGTGGCGGTCTCGGGGAACCGGATCGTCGCCGGAGCCCCCTGGACGAGGCTTCCGCGTTTGAACTGGGGTGGGCCCAACCATGCGGGCGCGGCGTGGGTGTTCCGATACGACGGTACGAAATGGGTCGAGGAGGGGATGCTCAAGGCCTCGGACGCCTACAACGACGATCATTTCGGTTCCTCGGTCGCGATCCAGGGGACCACGATCCTCGTCGGGGCTTCAGGCGAGGGCGATGAGTACCAACGACGCTACGCGATCGGCGCCGTCTACGCCTTCGAATGGAGCGGAACCTCCTGGATCCAGAAGCAGAAGTTCCGCGCGACCCGATTCGCGGACAACGCGGCTTTCGGCTCTTCGATCTCGATGGATGGAGGAGTCGCGGTCGTGGGGTCTCCGGGCAAGAAGATCCGGGCGATCTGGAATGCGGGAGCGGCCTACATCTTTCGGAAGACGGCGACCGGCTGGGTCCAGGAACAGAAGCTCGCCTCCCCCTGGCCGGCGCAGATGGCGTCTTTCGGCGGTCAGGGGCGGGTCGCGTTGCAGGGGGGCCTTTGTCTCGTCGGTTCGGGGGGACGGGACGCGTCCGGGAGGGTCCATGGAGCGGTGCATGCCTGGCGCAAGGGACCCAAGGGCTGGAAGCTCGAGCCCTCGTTCTCGGGTTCCGGCTTGACGACCAAGTACTCCCGGTTCGGGACCGGGCTGGCCCTGGACCGCGGCGCCTTGCTGGTCGGAGGATACCTCGAGAACCAGGCGCCCCGGTCGAACGAGACGGTTTGGGTCTTCGACATGAAGCCGGATTTCCGGGTGATGGTGCGCCCTCTCCCGGTCGTCATCAAGGACACGGCCTCGTTCGAGGTTCGGGACGCTCCGGGAGGGGCCGCGGCCGTCCTCCTCTGGGGGTTCCAGGGAACGGCTCGGATCCCTCTCCCCTGGCCCGGCGCGGTCCTGGGGCTCAAGTTCCCGATGATCCTCGGGGCGCAGACGGTGGGGAAATCGGGAGGTGTCGCGTGGGATTTCGACATCCCGGCCTCGGCCCTCGGAGTCCGGCTCTGGGTCCAGACCCTCGAGATCGAGAGTCTCCGGAAGGCCCGCACGAGCAACGTGATCTACACGAAGATCAGCCTTCCGCTCTGAGAGCGCGGGAGGGCGGGGGAGCCTCAACCCCCGGCGCGGCCGTAGCGCGCGAGGACCGAGGGGATCAGGGCGCGGAGACGCCGGGCGCGGGCCTCGGGGGCGGGGTGGGTCGAGAGGAAGAGGTCGAGCGGACTCCGGGCCCCGCTCAGACGGGCCATCTTCTCCCAGAGACGAACGGCCTCCCGGGGGTCGTAGCCGGCCTGCACCATCAGGTGGAGTCCGATCTCGTCCGCCTCGCTCTCCTGGGTGCGGGAATGGGGGAGGACGAAACCGAGCTTCGTGACCGCGCCGTAGGCCGTCATGACCTTCGTTCGGGTCGCCGCCCGGCCGGGATCGCGACCCCCGAGGAAGGCTTGGAGAAGATCGCCGAAGGCCCGGAAGCCGATCGAGCGGCTGATGCGTTCGTTGCCGTGCCGCGCGAGGGCGTGGGCGATCTCGTGTCCCATGACGGCCGCGATCTGGTCCTCGTTCCGGCAGATCTTCAGGATGCCGGTGTAGAAGGCCATCTTCCCCCCCGGAAGGCACCATGCGTTGACGACGTCGTCGGCCTCGAGGAGCCGGACCTCCCATTCCCAGGACTTGCCGGTGTAGGGGAGGAGGCGGCGCAGCACGCCCCTAAGCCTCGCGACCTCGGGGCCGGTCCGGACCTCGGGGTAATCCGCGAGCGCCTCGGGATAGGACTTTTCCCCGAGACGGATCTCCTGTTCCTCGCTCAGGAGGGTGAACTGCCTGCGCCCGGTGATCAGAACCGTGCTGCAGGCGGCGAGGAGGAGGAGGGGGAGGATCGAAAAAGCCTGGCCTGGTCGCATCTTGTCTGGATCCTTGCGTCCCTCAGCATAGGACGGGATGCTCGGTCGGCGAGGCGGGGATTCGATGAAAGAACATCCGGATTGGAACCGACGATACCTGGAGGGAGACACCCCCTGGGACCAGGGGGGGCCTTCCCCCGCCCTCGTAACCCGGCGGCGGAGGGAGCCGATCTTCCCCCCGGGGAGCCGGATCCTCGTGCCCGGCGCGGGCCGGGGGCATGACGCCCTCTTCCTCGCCTCGGAGGGTTTCGAGGTCGTCGCCGTGGACCTCGCGGAGGAGGCCGTCCGGGCGGGGCGGCGGGCCGCGGCGCTTGCCGGCCTGTCCTCCCTCTGCGAGTTCCGCCAAGCCGATCTCTTCGAGCTGCCGCGGGAGGAACGGGAGGCCTTCGACGGGGTCTTCGAACACACCTGCTATTGCGCGATCGATCCCGGACTGCGAGGGGACTACGTCACGGCCGTGCGGGATTGCCTGAGGCCCGGCGGTCTCTTCCTCGGGCTGATGTTCCCGATGGAGGAGAGGGAAGGGGGGCCCCCCTACGGACTCGACGAGACCGAGATCCGGGAACGCTTCGAGGGGGCGGGCTTCCTTCTCCTTCGGAGCGCGGAGGCCGAGGGCTCACCGCCCGCGCGGGCCGGACGCGAGCGCTGGATGGAGTTCGAGCGCGCGGGTGGAGAGGCCGGAGGGACCTCTCGCGGCTGACAGGGGGCGACCCCGGGCCTATCATCCTCCGCTTCGCTCGGGACCCGACGCGTCCGGTCCCGAAACCGCGGACCAGGGAGGACCGGCCGGGGCCGGTTGCGATGGAATGGGCAAGACCAAAGAAAAGAGCCGGGAACCGAAGGCCCAGCGACTCGGACGGCGGAACCCGGAACTCGAACTCCTGTTCCGGCACCTCGACGAGATCGAGATCCGCCTGGACGACGAGGAACTCGAGGTGACCTCGACCTATCCCGACCGGGGAAACGAATTCGGATCGGGCAACCTGTCGATGTCGCGGACCTTCGATCTCGAAGAGCACGAAGGCCTGCGCGACCTCGTCCGGAAGCTGGTCGGCGCGATCCAGGACGCCCTGGCGGAGGGAGACGAGGACTACGATCCCGATCGTTGCGACCGCTGCGTGAAATCCGATTGCTGCGGATTCGACCGGATCCACCTGAACGAGGAGGAGCGACGCCGGATCCTGGATTTCCTCGGAAAGGAGGATACCGAGCGGGAGAACCGGCGTTATTTCCTCCCCGATGACGACCTGAGCGGCTACTACGTGACCGTTTTCAAGCAGGTCGACGGGCATTGCGTCTTCCTGAAGCCCGTCGAGGGGCAGATGCGCTGTTCGATCTACCCGGTGAGGCCGCAGGTCTGCCGGGACTTCGACGCGGCCTACTGCACCGAATGGAGCAAGCTCCTTCCACGGAGGAAGGCTCGGAGGTCCTGAGCTTCCGCCCGGGGGGCGACCCGGATCCGGCTGGAGAGGAGGGTGGAATTCCGATTTCGCAAGGAATCGCGAATCGGACTCAACCTCCGGACGGGGGCGGTCCGAAAGGGCTGCCGAACCCCCGAACGAGGTAGTCCTATGGTCTCCGCCCGCAGCACCGGCCCTTCCTCCCCCCCGAAACCTCCTTCCCGCCCGGCGGCTCGGGTCGAGGTCCCTCCGCAAGAGCGGATCCAGGACCCGCCTCGAGTCGGCTTCCTCGGAACGATCCTGACCGAGTGCGAGTTCGATGCGGAGGCCCGCGAGGCCCTCGACGACCTCCGGTCGGACCTGGGGACGAGGGTCTACGACCTCGCCCGGCAGCTCGCCGAACGCGGCCGGACCGCCGCCTTGAAGGCCGAGGGCCTCCTCTCTCCCGACCTCTTCGACGAGGGACCCGAGACCCGTCCCTCGATCGAACGGCTCCGCCGCTCCGCCGCGACCCAGTGGTTGGCCGCGACCCTCGAGGGCCGTTTCGACAGTGAGTTCTCGCGACTCGTCCGGCACCAGTGGATGCCGATCCTTCTGGCGGACTTCCGGGAGGAACACCCGGCTCCGGTCCTCGTCGGCCACCTGTTGGACTATGCGCAAGGCCTCCTGGACGCTTGGATCTTCGAGGACACCGAGGAGAACCTCGTCCCGGCGGCGCGCCGCCGGGACGCCGTCGAGAAGGCCTTCCGAATCCAGCGCAGGCTCTTCGGCCTCGAGAGCTGAGGTCCCGGGAGGAAGGCGGCCCCCTTCCCTCCCTCCTGCGGGGGGAACCCGCCGGTGTGGGGGGGAGACGCTCTCCGGGCCCTCTCCTCCCCCTTGACCGGGGCCGCGCCGCGCCTATCCTTCTCCGCCCGCGCGTACCCGTAGCTCAATTGGATAGAGCACCTGACTACGGATCAGGAGGTTGAGGGTTCGACTCCTTCCGGGTACGCCAACCCTCTCCTCCGCCCGCCCATTCCCTCCCTTTCCCTGCCTTGCCGCTCCGGGAGGCGCTCCGGAATCCCCTTGTCCGGGGGGCTTCTCCGAAATCCCCGGGGGGGCCCTCATTTCCGCCATCCCTGCCAACTTCAGTGGGTGCGCGAGACCGTCGGTGCGCGGGGGGGGACCCTCATTTCCGCCATCCCCGCCAACCGATTCAGGGAACCGGACGATCCCCTCCTTGCGTTCCGGAAAAGGATGCGGATTTTTGTTGCGATCCATATGTTGCAAGGTAGTTTTTGAGAATCATCCGCAACTAAGGAGTCCCGAAGAACCGGGAGAAACGATGGTAACCAAAGGAATAAACGAAAGTTACGCAACAATTTCCTTCGTCAGGGCCATGGTATTCGGAGCGATCTGTCTTCTGACTGCCGCGTCCCCCCTCTCCTCGCAGGACCCGGGCTCGAAGAAGGGGGGAATCCTCGATTCGGGGACCGGAACCTACCGGACCGGAACCCGGAGACCGAGGGCGGCCGAGGCCGCTCTCCCGGGCCAGGTCGGAGACCCTACCCCGAAGCTCCGGGGGGACGAACTCTTCGACTACGAGTTCGAGATCGAGGGCTACGTCGATGTCCGGTTCTATGACCGGGAAGGCGAGAAGCGGAGATTCGAACTCAAGCGCTTCGTTCCCGAGATCGAGGGGATGCTGAGCCCGCACGTCTTCTTTTCGGTCGAGGTCGAACTCGAGGACGGGGCCGAGGAGATCACCTTCGAGAAGGCCGTGGTCGAATACCAGCCGATTCCGGAGTTCGCCGTGAGCGCGGGCGTGCACCTCGTGCCCCTGGGCAGGGTCAACCTCTACCACGACGGGCCCGAACTCGAGTTCACCGACCGTCCCCTCGTCGACAGGTTCATCATTCCTTCGACCTACCGGGACGCGGGGCTCGGATTCCGAGGCCGACTCGGGAGTCTCCCCGGGGATGGAAACCTCGAGGCCTCCGTCTTGATCCACGGAGGGCTGCGGGGGCAGGACGCCGACGGGACCTACCTGATCGATCGCACCAAGGGCTTCCGCCGGGCCCGGACGCACCTCCCGACGGGGGGCGGCTTCTCGTCCTACGAGGACAACAACGGGGGCGCGACCGTCACGGCGCGGCTCGAGGCCGAGGGTCCGGGATACCGGGTCGGACTCTCCGGGCTTCACGGGAGCTGGGATCTCGAGGGCCGCCTGGACCTGGATCTCGCGGTCCTGGACGTGGATACCGACAGTCGCCTCTTGCCGTCCCTCGAGGCTTCGATTCCGGGGAGACTGCTGTTCCGAGGACAGGTCGTCTGGGGACGCCTCGAACGGGATGCGGCCGCCAGGGCCGGGGGGGTTCCGGGAGGCGTCGGGGGGGGATACCTCCAGGTCGGATGGCGCCTGCCCCTCTCCTCCGGAAAGAGCGACGGGATTCCGAAGTTCTTCGACGAGGAGGCGAGTCTGACCTTCCTCCTGCGCGGGGAAAGGGTCGAACTGGACGGGGCCCGTCTCGATCGCAACGAGTTCTCGATCAACTTCCGCCCCAATGGGGAGATGAGCGTGATCCGCTTCGGATACCAGTGGAACCTCGAGGGCGGATCGACTCCCGGGGCCCGGAACAACGCCTTCGTCGCCTCCTTCACGACTTCGTTCTGATCCGGAGGAGCGGCCCGCTCCGGGCGACCTCGGGCCGGTCTCGCCGGGGGTCGCCCCGGATCCCGTGTCCGGAGACGGCGCACCCCGCGGTCTCCGGACACGGCGTGGCCGCGGGGGAATCGGGCGCTACGATCCCTCCTCCGTATGCATCGGCTGTGCGAAGACCTGAACGAGGCCCAGAAGGAGGCCGTCCTCCACGAGGATGGCCCCCTTCTCGTCGTCGCCGGAGCGGGCTCGGGGAAGACGCGGGTCATCACGCGACGGATCGCCCGCCTGGTGGCCTCGGGAATCCCGGAATGGAGACTGCTCGGGCTGACCTTCACGAACAAGGCGGCCCGGGAGATGGCCGAGAGGGTCGAGGACTTGGTCCCCGGGGCCCGGGTGCGTCTCAGCACCTTCCACTCGGCCTGCGCCCGTTTCCTCCGGATCCACGCCCCGAGGATCGGGTTCACGAAGGAATACACGATCTACGACACGACCGACAGGGACCGGCTGCTCAAGTCCCTGTGCCGGGACCTCTCGATCTCCCCCCGCGAAGTGCGCCCTTCGGTGCTCGGAGCCCGGATCTCCCGGCTCAAGAACGAGGGGGTCTGGCCCCACGATTTCGCGCCCGATCCCTTCGCTCCGTTCGACGAGTTCGTCGGACGGGTCTATGGACCGTACATGGAAACCCTGCGTTCGATGAACGCGATGGACTTCGACGACCTCCTCTTGCGCTTCCTCCACCTGCTCGACGAGGAGGAGGACGTCCGCAGGGAACTCGGGGGCCGTTTCCTTCACATCCTGGTCGATGAGTTCCAGGACACGAACCGCATCCAGTACGAGATCGTCAAGAGACTGGCCGCGGTGCACGGGAACCTTTGCGTCGTCGGGGACCCCGACCAGTCGATCTACCGTTTCCGGGGGGCGGAGGTCGGGAACATCCTCTCCTTTCCCGAGGACTGGCCCGGGACGCGTGTCCTCAAGCTCGAGAGGAACTACCGCTCGACCGCGAACATCCTCTCCTTCGCGCAGCGGGTGATCGCCTGCAATCGGTTGCGCCACGAAAAGGTCCTCCTGCCCGTGCTGGACGAGGGGGAGCCCGTCCGGCTCCACCGGGCGGAGGACGCGGAGGCGGAGGCGCGGTGGGTCCGGGGCCGGGTCCTGGAACTCCTCGACCGCCGGGTGGACCCGGGCCGGATCGCGGTCTTCTATCGCGCCCGCTTCCTCTCGAGAGGACTCGAGACGATCTTCCGGCGCGGAGGGATCCCGTTCCAACTCGTCGGGGATCTCGGGTTCTTCGAGAGGAAGGAGGTCAAGGATCTGCTCTCCTTCCTCAAGGTCTGCGTGAATCCGCGCGATCTCCTGTCCTTCGAGCGCGTGCTGAACGTCCCCCCGCGGGGGATCGGGAAGGTGTCGGCCGAACGCCTTCGAGCCGCCGCCGCTAGGGCGGGGCTCGGACCGGCCGAGTTCCTGCGAAGGGGGGAGGCGCCGGAGGACGCCCCGAAACGGGCGAGAGAGGGCATGCGGGCTCTCGGGGGGATCCTCCGGGAAGCCGGGGAGGCCTCGTGGCGTTCGGTCGCGGAGACCCTCGAGGTCTTCCTCGATCGGACCTCCTACATCGAGGAGGTTTGCCGGACGGGAGGGCCCGAGGACGCGGACCGGGAAGAGAACGTCGGCGAACTCCTGCGCGACGCCCGCCGCTTCGACGAGGAATGCGAGGCCCGGCGAGGGCGGACAGGGGAGGAGGAGATCCACCCGGTGGCCGGATACCTCGCCCAGGTCAGCCTCCTGACGGATGCGGAAGAAGAGACGGGGGGCGGAGAGGGGCGGATCCAGTTGATGACCGTGCACGCGGCCAAGGGGCTCGAGTTCGACCACGTGTTCGTGATCGGCCTCGAGGAGGGGATCTTCCCCCACGGCCGGTCGATCGAGGAGCCCGAGGGCCTGGAGGAGGAGAGGAGGCTCTTCTACGTCGCGGCGACGAGAGCCCGGAAGAGCCTCCATCTCTCGCTGGCCGAACGGCGGACGAGCTTCGAGGGGGGGAGCCGCTGGACCGATCCCTCCCGTTTCCTGATCGAGGGGGGGATCGACTGCGGAGCGGACCCGGAGACCCCGCGAGGAGCGGAGGATCCGGCGGAGGAGGACCTGGGCGGAGGTTGGGGCGAGGCCCCGGAACCTTTCTTCCATGATCCGGATTCCGCGCCCGAGTTCCGGAAGGGAGAACGGGTCCGGCACGCGAGCTTCGGCCTGGGGAAGATCCTGAAGGTCCGGGGGCGGGGCGCCCGGGCGAAGGTCGAGGTTCTCTTCCCGTCCGGAGTGCGTACCCTGCTCCTCGAGTACGCGAACCTGCAGCGAGTGGAAGAGGTTTGAGGATGGGCGAGACGGAGGAGGATCTCGATCGCGCTTTCCGGGAACTCCTGGAGCGCCTCGAGGAGTCCGTTCCCGAGATCCAGGCCGAGGGGGCGAGGCGGCGATGGATCTCGCTGCTCGAAGATGCCGGACGGCGGGTCCTCGCGCGCCGGGAAGGCCGGTCCTTTCCGGGAGAGTTCGGCATCCTCGGAGCCTCGCCCGCGATGGAGAAGGTCTTCACCCTCCTCCGGAAAGTGCTCCCCTCGGACTACCCGGTCCTGGTCACGGGGGAGAGCGGGACCGGCAAGGAACTCGTCGCCCGCGCCCTCCACGAATACGGCCCCCGGAAGGATCGGACCTTTCTCTCCGAGAACTGCGCCGCGATTCCCGAGACCCTTCTCGAATCCATCCTCTTCGGGCATGCGAAGGGGGCCTTCACCGGAGCGCATCGGGACAATCCCGGGCATTTCGTGGCGGCGGACCGGGGAACCTTGTTTCTGGACGAGATCGGAGACATGCCGCTCTCGATGCAGAGCAAGCTTCTCCGCGTCCTTCAGGACGGGGAGATCCGCCCGGTCGGGGGAGAGGGGGTCCGCAAGGTCGACGTCCGTCTGATCGCGGCGACGAACCGCGATCTCCGCCTGCGGGTCCGGGAGAAGGCCTTCCGCGAGGATCTCTTCTACAGGCTGAACGTTCTCGAGATCCATCTGCCCCCGCTGAGGGAACGGGGCGGGGACATCCTGCTTCTGGCGGAACATTTCCTGTTCCAGGCCTCCGAGGATCTCGGCCGTCCCCTCGAGCTGTCGGAGGACGCCCGGGACTTCCTGCGTACCCGATCCTGGCCCGGCAACGTCCGGCAGCTCGAGAACGAGATCCGCCGCGCGGCCGCCCTGGCCCGGGGGCCCGTTCTCGAACCCTCCGACTTCTCCCCGACCCTCGGGGACTGAGGCCGTTCCCTCCTCAGGTCTTGCGGCGGCCGAGCATCGGGAGGGCGAAGAGCATCAGGACCGGAAGGACCTCGAGCCTTCCGACCCACATGACGAGACACATGACGGCCTTCGCCTGCCAGGCGAGGTGGGGGCCGGTGATCCCGGTGCTCAACCCGACGTTTCCCTGCGTCGAGGCCATCTCGAGGATCAGGTCCGCGAGGTCGAAACCCTTCGGGAGGAAGTGCTCCATGACCATGATCGAGAGCCAGAGGACACCGATCCCGGCGATGACCATGACCGACATCGAGCCGAGTCTCTGGTCGGCCTCGTCCTCGGGGATGCGTTCCCCGTCGAACTCGAAGTGGAGGATCTCGTGGGGCGATTTCGCGGCCTTTCGGAATTTCCAGAGGATGCCGGCCTTCAGCCAGGCGACCCGGATCAGTTTGAGTCCTCCCGCCGTCGAACCGGCGGCCCCGCCCAGGATCATCGCGAAGGAGAGGAGGAGCTTCCCCGTCGCGGACCAGGTTTCGAGATCCACGCTCTGGAACCCCGCGGTGCTCAGGGCCGACGACCACTGGAACGCGCTGTCGAGCCATTGGCCTTCCCCGTGGTGCCAGAGGTTCTCGAGCCCCAGCACGAGGGAGCCCCCGAGGAGGAGGATCCACAGGAGCCGGTGCTGGGCGTCGCGGACCAGGGCCTTCAGGTTTCCGTGCCGCGTCAGATCGAAGAGGTTCGCGAAGCTCACGGCTCCCAGGACCATCGTCACGATGGCCGCGATCTTTACCGAAGGGCTCTCGCCGGCGAAACTGTCGTCGGTGATTCCGAACCCCCCGGTCGCGAGTCCGGTCATCCCGTGATTCAGCGCCGTCCACCAGTCGAGGCCCGCGGCCTTGAGCAGGAGGACGGCTCCGGCGGAGTAGAGGAGGAAGATCCACCAGATCGTGCGGACCGTCGCGCGGACCGAGGGGAAGATCTTCTCCTCGCGGGCCTCCGAGAAGTAGAGGCGGAAGGTCCCCTTGCCCGGTCGGAGGATCGAGAGCATCAGGACGATGACGCCGACCCCGCCGATCCATTCGGTGAAGCTCCGCCACCACTGCAGGCTGGCGGGGAGTTCGCTCGGGCGGGCCGCCATCGTCAAGCCGGTGCCGGTGAAGCCCGAATAGGACTCGAAGATCGCGTTCCACGGATCCAGGAAGGCGAGGACGGTCGGAGTGCCCGCCTCGGTCCCCTGCAGGGCCTGCGCCAGGCTCCAGAACGGGATCGCGCCGAGCCAAGGGATCAGGAACCAGGCGAGGGCTGCGACGACCATGCCCTCCCCGAGTCTCGAATCCCCGGCTCCCTTGAAGGAGCGGAAGAGACCTTGACCGAGGACGAGGGAGAGGACGGAGACGAAGAGGAAGGGTTCGAGGGCGCTCCGTTCTCCGGAGAGGAGACAGACCGGGAGGGTGGCCAGCGCCATCAGGCCTGGGACATGGAGGGCCAGGCCGAGGTCGCGGAGGACGAGACGAAGGTTCAGGAGCACGGGTCCGTCTCAGGAGCCGAAGATCTCGGATTCCTTCGAGGAGAGGGGGTGGCTCGAGTAGAGGGTGATCACGTCCCCTTCGGCCAGCGTCGTGTCGCCTCTGGGGATCAGGACCTTCTTTCCTCTCCGGAGGCAGATGATCAGGGTGTCCTTCGGCATCAGGGACTCCTTTCCGATCTCGACCAGGGTCCGGCCCGCGAGGGGGGAGGCCTTCCCGAGGGTCACGGTGGAGACCTGGGTTCCGTCCTCCATCGGAACGACGTCCTTGAGGCCCGGCTGCAGCAGGAGGCCGAGCAGATGGCGCGCGATCAGGACTTCCGGGTCCACGAGCACCCGGGCCCCGAGATCCTCGAACATCCGGACATGTCGTTGATCGTTCACGATCGAGATGCGGTTCTCGACCTCGGACTCCTTCGCGAGCATGACGGCCATCAGGTTCGTCGCGTCGTCGCCCGTCGTCGCGATCAGGGCCTCGCTGTGCTCGATGTCGGCTTCCTCGAGGATCCCCCCGCTCGCGACGTCGGCCTTCAGGATCCTGCAATCGAGGTCGCGCCCGGCCCGATCCGCCCGTCCCTCGTCCTGCTCGATCAACGTGACTTCGTGGCCGGCCTCCGAGGCCATGGCGGCGAGGGTGCCGCCGATCGTGCCGGCGCCGATGATGATCATCCGCATCGTCTGTCTCCCGGATCCTTGGTCCCTGGGCCGTGACGGTCCTCGAGGACGAAAGCCTAGCCTCCGTCCCCCGCGATCTCGAAGAGGGAAGACCTCCCGGTGCCGGAAGAAGAGGGAGGCGTTAGGATGGACGGGTCCCCGTCCCGGTCCGAATCCCCCGCCGACCCGCGAAGAATCCGATGCGCAGATCGCCTGCCCGCACCCTTCGTTTTTCCAGGGAGGCTCCGCCCTCCTTCCTTCTCCTCGCCCTCCTCCTCCTCGCCCTCTCCTGGCTTCCGTCTTCTTGCAGCGAGGGAAGGCCTCCGCAGGTCTTCGGCAGGATCGAGGATCTCGCCCGCGGCGGGAAGTGCGCGGAGGCGAGGTCCCTGCTCGAGACCTCCCTCCGGGACCATCCCGACTGGGATCTCCGGTATCCGAAGGCCCATGAGCGTCTCCGCTTCCTCGTCGATCGTTACACGAGGGCCTATGAGAAGGGAGAGGAATACCTCGAGGACCTGGTCCGGAAATACGGACGGAACGACGCGATCGTCGCGGCGAGATCCTGGATGGCCGGCAGCCGTGACCGCTACCTGAAGACGGCCGTGCGGCGCCTCCTCTCGGAGCTTCCGCGGATCGCCGCGAAGGTCGAGGAATCCGGGGCGGAGGCGGGCGCCGGAGAGGCCGCCTCCGAGGACGCGGGGTCCGCGCAGGTCGGCCAGGAGGCCGAGGGACTGAGGGCCCGGGACCTCCTGGATCGGGCCCTCGACGTGATCGAGGGGCGGATCGGAGAAGAGGGTTTCGCGGTGGTCCTGGAGGAACTGCGGGCGCTTCTTCTCGAAGCGGGTTCCGAGGCCGACAAGGTCCGCGAGCGGATCTGGGCCGTGCAGGCCCGGGCGCGAAAGGCGATGAAGGCGGACATCGCCCGGGCCGAGACGCTGTGGAGGACGGAGGGGAGCGGGCCCGCCCTCTCCTTCCTCGAGGAGCGCTTGCCCCTCTATCCGGAGCGGGGTCCCCTGGCCGGGCTTCTCCATTTGCGGGACGGGATCCTGCGGGAGACCCGTGCGGCGATCGCCAGGAAGCGGATGGCTTCGAAGCCTCCGAGGACCGGGAGTCCGGTGGCGCCCCCGCCCCGGGGAACCGGAGGGGAGAGGGGGAGCGAGCGGACGTCGACAGGGAGGACAGGCCCCATTCCTCCCCGCCCTCCCGTCTCCAAGGAGGGGGGGGATCCGATACGCGAGGGAGAAGACGCGCTGGCGCGCAGGGATTTCCGGGAGGCGGCCCGCCGCTTCGACGAGGTCGCGCGGACTCTCGAGGACGCCGCCTCCGCCGCGGCCGGGCCCTGGAGGCGGCAGGCCGACCTCTGCGGGATTCTCGCCGCCTGTCTCAAGACCCTGTCCTCCAGGATCGCGGAGAACCCGAAGCGTTTCGCCGCTCTCGACCTCGGTGGGGGCCGGAAGGGACGCCTGAAGGCCTACCGGCGCGGAGTCCTGACCTATGCGACCGAGGAGGGGGAAGAGGTCCGGGAACTCGCATCCCTGTCGGATCCCGCCCTGGCCTCCCTCTTCGAAGCGGCCGCGAAGACGGCGGGGGAGAAGGCCGCCGCCGCGTGGCTCGACCTGCGGGCGGGCAGATCCGAAGCCGCCCTCGCCCTCTGCCGGAAGGCCTGGGAGGACGAGGGAACGAGGGACCTCGTCTCCTTCCTCGTCGCCCTGTCCCGGGACGAGGTTGCCGGGCCCGGGGGGTATGAACTCGTCGGAGGGGCATTCTTCGCCCCGCGGGAGATCGAACGGATCGAGAAGCGGAAATCCCTCCTGGCCGAGATCGACCGGATCCTCCGACTCAGGGAGGACGAGGAACGGGAACGTCGCTTCACGAAGCTCCTCGAGATGGACGCCTCGCTCCTCCCGGTCCTGAGCGGAGAACTCCGAGCGCGCAGGAACGCGATCCGGAAACGTCTTTCGAACTCGAAGGTTCGCGCCTCCCTCCGGAAGCTGCGGGCGGTGCGCGAGGAACTCGACAAGCGCCGGGCGCATGCGATGGCCCTGATCTTCGATACGGAGAAATACTTCTACCCGTATCGGCCGCCGGCGGTCAGTCCGGAGAAGGCCAAGGAATACTGGAAGGTCCAGGCTGAGGTCGACCGGAGGGTCGCGGCCGTGCGGGAGGTCTGGGAGGGAAAGCAGGCGGTCGTGAGCCTTCCGAAGAAGGTCGCCGCCGAGATCGAGACCTTCCGGTGGATCGAGCGCAAGCTCCGCGATCTCGGGGAGGCTCCCCCGAAGGAGGAGGGGCTCGAGGTCCTTCTCGCCCGCGCTCGGACCGACATCCGCAACTTCGCCCTCGACGAACGCGACGCGCGGAGGATCCGAGCCGCGAACCGGATCCTCGAGGAGAACCGGAAGAAACTCGCGGCCTGGCTGGAGGAGAAGAGGGTCAGCCGGGCGGAAGCGGATCTGATCCAGATGACGAACCGCTATCGGATGATGATGGGCGTTCCGCCCCTGCGCGCGGACTCCCGTCTGATCCTCTCCAGCCACGGGCACAGCCGGGAGATGTCGAAGCTCGGCTATTTCTCGCACTTCTCGCCGAACCCGCAGCGGAAGACCCCTTCGATGCGCATGAAGCTCGCGGGCTATCCCGGAGGGGGGGGGGAGAACATCGCCCTCCATTCGAGCGTTCCCGGCGCCTTCGACGGATGGCTGCACAGTTCGGGACACCATCGCAATCTGCTGCGGCGCTCGCACAAGGATCTCGGCTGCGGGATCGTCGGCCGCTACTACACGCAGAACTTCGGAGCCGGAACGCGCTGATCCGCCCCCGGGGCGGGAGGAACCTCAAGCTCGCCGCCGGGCCATCCTGGCGGCGAGCCTCTCGGGGGTCGTTCTCCAGCGATCGTGGAACCAGACCCAGTCCTCGGGGACGGCGCGGATGCGCCGTTCGACGTCGAGGCTCCAGGCCCGGGTCAGGCGCTCGATCTCCTCGTGCCGGTCGGCCCCGGGACGGGGACGGTGGATGCCGTAGACCTCGAAGGCGAGCCCCCCGCCGGTCCTGCGGGTGAATCCGGTCACGAGGGGCGCTCCGGAAGCGACGGCGAGGGCCGCGGGTCCGGTCGGGGTGAAGGCGTCCTTCCCGAAGAAGGGGAGGAAGATCCCGTTCGCCCTCTTGATGTCCTGGTCGGGGACGAGACCGAGAAGGCCTCCCGCGCGGAGGAGCGTAAGGGGGTGCCGCAGCGAGACATCCTGGTAGAAGATTCGGATTCCCGTTTCCCGCCGCATGCCGGTCACGATCCTGTCGAGGCGCGGATTCGAGAGGCGCTTGACGATGACGGCCACCGGCCGGTCGATCGAGAGCCGGTGGATGTGGCGTCCGAGAAGCTCCCAGTTCCCGACGTGGCCGGTGACCGCGACGACACCCCGCCCCTCGGCGAGGAGGGCCCGCAGGACGGGGGCGACGTCCCGGTCCTCGAGATAGCCTTCAGGAAGTCTCCCCTTCCAGGCCGCGAGGCTCTCGGCGAGGAGGAGTCCGAGGTTGGAGGAGAGAGCGGCCGTGAAACCTCCGCAGTTCTTCGCCGCGTAGTCCTCGCCGAAGGCCCTGGCGAGGTTCGTCCGGACCTTCCGCCGGAGGAGGGGGGGGGCCAGGAATCGGGTCAGGAGGGGGAAGACCCTCAGGTTCCACTCGAAGGAAAGGAGACCGAGGAGCCGGAGCAGGGCTTCGGCGGAGAGGCCGACGAGTTCCCTGCGGGCCCGCTTCAGGACCCTCCGGAGGCGGCGCCGGATTCCAAGGGGTCGCTTTCCTTCCGCTCGTGCCTCCGCCGCCATGCGGCGCAGCCTAGCCCGACCGCGGCGGCCAGGCGACGCGGAGGAGGGAGGACGAGGTCGAGGGCGCGGCCCTCGCGGTAGTACGCGCGCAGGAGGGTCCGGGGCAGGCGCCCCGGGTCCTCCCCCCGAGGTCTGTCCGCCTGGAAGCGCCACCAGGCGAGCAGGCGGGCGAGGTCTGCCGCGCGCGCCGCTTCCCGGCGAAGGCGGGGGAGGGGGCGCAGGCCGTCGAGGTCCACGAGATGGGCCCGCCCCCCGGGGAACCTGAGGTTGTCTCCCTTCAGGTCCCGGTGTCGGAGACCCGAGGCGTGGAGCCTCGCGAGGAGCCGTCCGAGGTCTTCCGCGGCGGCGAGGGGAAGGGGGCCGGCCCGGGCGAGGTCGTCGAGCGAGGGGGCGGAACGCCCCCCTTCGTCCAGGGCGGCGGAGAGGACCCAGGATCCCCCCCCTCCCGCGGGGATCAGGGCGAGGGCCCGCGGGGCGGGCAACCCCCTGAGTTCGAGATCGTGGGCGGCCAGCCAGAGGGCCTCGGCTCTTCGCCCTTCCCGGAGCTTTCCGAAACCGAGCCGGGAGCGAACGACCGTTCCCCTCCGGCCCGCTCGGATCCGTTCCCCCCGTTCGAGGATCTCGAGGATCGCCGCCGGGTCCGCCGGAAGGCCCGCGTTCCGGCGGAGGATCGCTCGCCCGACCCTGCGGAACGGGCCCGAATCCCGCAGGGCGCGCGACCTGCGCTTCTTCCAGTGCGCGCGGAGGAGGGCCGGAAAGCCGGGAGGGGCCGCGGGGAAGGAGAGCGCGCCGAGAAGGGCCTCGCGCTTGGCCTCGTCCTCGGGCCAGGGCCAGGGCAGACAGAGTCCGAGAAGGTCGTTCCAGGTCGGCCGGACCGGGCCGTCCCGGAAGCGGACTTCGCGGAGGTCCAGAAGGCTCCAACGCCCTTCCTTCCCCCGGTGGAGCTGGCCCGGGTGGAGATCCCCGTGCGCGAGCCCGCGGGCGTAGAGGGAGGCGAGGAAACGCCCGGCCTCTTCGAAGACGCGCGGATCCTCGAAGCCGGACAGGGTCGATCCGGGCCCGAGATCCTCGAGGAGAAGCCGGAACATCCAGTGGGCGTGTCCAAGTTCGGAAGCGGCGAACAGCCCAGGGACCCTGCAACCCCTGGCCCGGGCCTCGAGGATCCTCTCCGCCTCCTTGCGGGCTCCGAGCAGATGACGCCGGGCCCGTCTCCGGAAGAGTTTGGCGATCACGCTTCCGGAAGGCCCCGAAAGGCGCAGGACGCTGCGGAAGGGTCCGTGGTCGAGGACCTCGAGTCCGGGGGGGAGCGGGCGGCCTTCCTCGAGGAGAGGTAGGAGTCCGGGCAGTCGGGGATCCAGGAGCGAGGAGGCGAGTTCCTCCGCGGCGCGGGGATCGGGGATCCTGATCCCCGCCGCGGAAGCCTCGGGGAGCGGGCGTTCCTCGACGGAGGACATGACGGGGAAAGCCTAACCGTTCCCGTCCCGCGATGAGCCCCCGCCTCTCCCGGGGGAGCCGAGGGCTCTCGGCTCCGGTCTGGCGGCAGGGGGACCTTGCGTCCATGATTCCCGTTTCCATCTACGAGATCCCGGAGCGGCCTCGGTTCCGCGGGAGGTTCCTCCTCGGAGGGGGGGAACGAGGAGGCATGGCCCCGCCGTGTGGCGCATACACCGCTACTACCTGAAAGAGCTGCTGTTCAACTTCGGGCTGACCTTCGTCCTGTTGTTCGGCGTGTGCCTCCTCGGTCTCGCGGCCCGGGGGATCTACCGGAGCCAGGGGGCCGACATGATCCTGGCTCTCTGGATCACCCTGCTCTGGGGCATCGATTCGATCCATCATCTCCTTCCGATCTCCCTCCTCGTTGCGACGGTCTTCACCTTCGGCCGGGCCTCGTCGGAGAACGAGGTCACCGCGCTGCGCAGCGCCGGCGTCTCACCGCTCAGGCTGATGGGGGCGGTTCTGATCTCCGGCGCCGCGGTCACGGTCCTGAACTCCTGGTTGTTGCACAATCTGGTCCCGCTCGCGCACTACCAGAAATACCGTCCCGCGAAGACCCTCCTCGAGCAGTTCATCCTCAACAACCGCCCGACGGCGAACCGCCTCGAGTTCTCGAGTCTCAGCATGAGCTGGGAGAAGAAAGAGGGGAACTGCTACCGCAAGGTCGTCTTCAAGATCCGGGGAAGGAGGGGGCGCCGGGTCGGGTTCGCGGAGCGGGCCTGTTTCGGGTCCAAGAGGCAGGGCGAGGTCCTCCTGGTCCGCCTCCTGAATGTCGAGGGCTTCCTCGTCGCGCGGGGGGAGGGAGGACGGCAGACCCGTTTCCGGGAAGGCGAGATCGATCTCTCCTTCGATCTCCGGGATCTCCTCGAACAGAACAAACGCCGGGAAGGGGTCAAGGACCTGAGCACGGCCCAGCTCTGGGCCGAGGTCTCGCGTGGAAGGGTCCCGCGCCTGAAGGAGAACCTTTGGCGGATCTGGAGGCGATCGACGCAGGCTCTGGCGGGCCTGCTCCTCGCGCTGGCCGGATTCCCGATCGGGATCCTCTCGAAGAGGTCGGGCCGGATGACCGCGTTCGCGTTCTCCTTCCTGCCCTTGGCCCTCTATTACGGGCTTTCCTACCTCTCTCCCCCCCTCGCGCGGAGCCTGGGGGCCGTCTGGCCGGTCTTCCTTCCGGCCGCCGGCATGCTCGTCTTCTCCTGGTTGCTCGGACGATGGGCCTTCCGCAGATGAGGACCGACGGTTTCGAAGACGCGGGGCGCGAGGGGTCCGGATTCGGGCTCTGCGACCGCTACGTCCTCAGGATCTGTCTCGGATCCTACGCGGTCTGTCTCGTCTTCCTGATCGGCCTCCTGATCCTGATGGATCTCCTGTTGAGCTTCGACACCTATGCGAAGAACCTCGCCGCGCTTCCGTCGTCGCTGGGGAGACAGGGGTTCTTCCTCGTTCTCGCATACTATTTCTTCAACCTCCCGTTCTTCTTCCTGTCGATCGCCCCCTACGTGACCGTGACTTCGGCGATGTTCGCGATCGGAAGATTGATGGGCGCGAACGAGATCGTGCCGATGCTCTTCACGGGGAGGAGCTTGACGAGGATCCTCCGGCCTCTGTTCCTGGTCGTCCTCGCGAACATCGCCGTCATGTTCTGGGCGAGGGAGTACCTCCTGCCCTCCTTCCTCCCGTTGAAGGACGATTATCAGGCGATGTTGCGCGACGGGGAGGTTGATCGGGTCGTCCGGGACAAGGTCGTCCGTCTGGGAGGGGGGGAGACGATCTTCTTCGACCGCTATCGCGTGCGGAGCCGCAGGATGGAAGGCCTGGAGATGCACGTGTCCCGGGGGAAGGGACGCTCCCTGGTCCGGGCGGACGCGGCGGATTACCGGGAAGACGGACCCCTCGGCGCGGGCTGGTACCTCGAGGGAGGAAGGAGATCGATTCCCGGAACCGATCTCCTCGAGGATCTGCGTTTCCATCCCCTGGGAGGTCTCGACCCGAATCGTCTGCGGAAGGAGCTGAAGGAACGCAGGGAGGTCCTCGACCTGACCTACAGCGATCTCCTGGTGCTGGTCCGGGAAAAACCCGAGGTTCCCGAATACGTCCTCGCCCTCCACGGGAACCTCACCTTCCCCCTGGCGAACCTCCTGCTCGTGCTCCTGGCCCTTCCTTTCGCCCTGCGTTTCGAACGGGGGAGCAAGCTCGAGAGGATCGCCTTCGCGCTGGTCGTCTGCGGCGCCTACCTCGTCACGGACTTGATCTTCCGCAATCTCGGGGCCCAGGGGACGATCCATCCGGTCATCGCGGCCTGGTTCCCGACGATCCTCTTCGGGAGCCTCGGGATCGTGCTCTTCGACGGGGTGCGGACCTGAGGAGGACTCAGTCCCTCGGAAGGATCCGGAAGCCGCGGAAACGGCCCTTTCGGGCCTTCTCGAGACGATACCGGGCGAGGATCGACTCCCGGAACTCGGGAAAGCGCGACCCGAGGTATTCCCAGCCCTCCGCGCTCACGAGGAGGGTCTGCCCTTCCGCGAGCCTCCGGTCGAGATCCCGGGGGAGGGTCTCCGTGGCGAGCCTTCGCATCGCCTCGGGGTCCCGCTTTCCGCCCTCCAGGAGTTGGACCGCGATTCCCCGAAGAGGCAGGAACTCGAGACCGTGGTCGTAGTCGAGGTGCAGGCAGCGCAGGCCGTCCTCGGCGATGACGAGAGTCCTCGGCCCGCCGAGGGCGGCGGCGTCGGCCGCCCATTCCCAGGGGGGATCCGGGTGCCGGGAGACCCAGGTCGTCGCGAGATGGACGGCGACCGCGCCCTGGAACATGCCGAGGAAGAGGGCGATCCGGAGGAGGATGGGGCCGGGGGGGGATGCGAGGAGCACGGTCCAGAGGAGGAGGACCGGGAGGTAGTAGGCCCCGTATTCCTCGACCGGCCAGTTCCCGAAGAGGAGGAGATAGGGGAGCAGGCCGAGGAGGGCGAGGGCGATCCTCCCCCCTCCGAAACGCCGCCCGGCGGCGGGCAGGAGGAGCCAGAGGGCCGGCGCCGCGAGGAGGACCTCCTCTCCGAGGTAGCGGATCCATTCCGCCGGACTCTTGGCCTGCATCGTCCGCAGCGCGAAGGCCAGGCTCCGGTCCTTTAGATAGGCGGGTCCGCCCCCGAGAAGATCGGCCTTGATCCAGGGGTCGGCGAACTTGAAGGCGAGGGTCGGGAGGAAGAGGAGGGCGAGGTCGAGGAAGGCACCCGATCGCAACGCGAATCCCCCCCCGCTCAAACGGCTCCAGGAGAGAAGGAAGAGGGCGGGAAGAAGGAGGGCGAAGCTCGAATGGCTTGCGAAGGCGGCCGCGAGGACGAGTCCCGCCAGGGCGCGCGAGGTCCTCCCCCCGGCGAGCGCCCTGTCGAGGGCGAGGAGGGCCGCGGCGACCCAGAAGAAATGGTGGGCGTGGTTCTCGACCTGGGTCGCGTAGAAGACGACGACCGGGGAGGAAGCCAGAAGGAAGGTCCAGAGCCCGCCCGGCGGTTCCCGGCCGCCCCTGAGGGAACGGGAGTCGAGGAGGAGCCGATGGCAGAGCGCGAGTCCCCCCGCCATGCAGACCCCGGAGAACCAGAAGGCGGCGCGCGCCTCGGAGGCTCCCAGAAGGACGAGGGGGCGGGTGAAGAGAAAGAGGTCGGGAAGGTAGAGGAGATGGTGAGCGAGGAAGTTCCGGTCGCGGAGCCAGACGAGATAGGTGATCCCGTCCCCGTAGGGCTGTTCCTGGGCGAGGAGCAGGAAGGCCGCGAGGGCGAGGAGGAAGACCGTCCGGGCGCCCTTCGGCCTCGAGGGTCTCGGATTCCGGGTCAAGACCTTCGTTTTTCCAGGCGCTCCAGAGCGCTGCGGAAGGTGTCCGCGTGGGAGTCCTCGGCCCGGGCGAGGCTGTCGAACCAGGCGGCGATCTCGGTGAAACCCTCCTTGCGCGCCTCCTCCGCCATCCGGGGGTAGATCTCCCGGTTCTCCTCGAGTTCGAGTTCCATCGCGACCTCGAGGTTCTCGCGGGTCGTTCCGATCGGTTTTCCGGTCGTCGGCTCGCCGTGGTCCTTCAGGAAATCGAGGTGGCCCAGCGCGTGTCCGGTTTCCCCTTCCGCGGCCTCGAGGAAGGTCTCGGAGATCTCCTCGAATCCTTCGAGGGCCGCCCTCCTGGAGAAATAGAGATAGAGGCGGTTCGCCCTGGCTTCGCGGGAGAAGGCATCCACCAGGTTCTGGAAGGTTTGGGTTTCACGGAAGTCGGTCATCGCATCGATTCCTCGCGGTGGAGGTGCCAGGGATCCGCCTGAGCGGTCGGCATGACCAGGATCTCGTCGAGGTTCACGTGGGGGGGGCGGGTGGCGGCGAAGAGGACGCAGGCGGCGACATCCTCGGCCTCGAGGGGCCGGAAGCCCTCGTAGACTCCGGAGGCTTTCGTCTCGTCTCCGCGGAACCGGACGAGGCTGAACTCGGTTTCGACCATGCCGGGATCCACGGAAGTCACGCGGATCCCCTTGCCGAGGGTCTCGAGCCGGAGGGCCCGGCAGAGGGATTGGAGGGCCCGCTTCGTCGCGCAATAGACCGATCCGCCCGCGTAGGCCTGACGGCCCGCGATGGACCCGATCATGACGATGTGTCCGCGGCCCCGTTCCTCCATCCCGGGAAGGAATGTGCGGACCATGTGGAGCACCCCGACCAGATTGGTTTCGATCATCTCCCGCCAGGCCTCGCCCTCCCCTTCGTCCAGGCGTTCGACGAGACGCGCGAGCCCCGCGTTGTTGACCAGGCAGTCCGGCGGGCCGAGAGTCTCCAGGAGTCCGTTCCGGAAGGCGGCGACCGATTTCCGGTCCGTGACGTCGAGGACCCGATGGAAGACCCTCGGCGCTCCGGCCGCCTCGAGTTCTCCGCGGAGGGTTTCGAGCCGGTCGGCGCGACGCGCTCCGACAGCGACCGACCAACCCTCCGCCGCGAAGGCCAGGGCGCAGGCCCGGCCGATTCCCGCGGAGGCGCCGGTGATCAGGACGAGAGGATCCTCGACTTGCCGCATGCCATGGTTCTAGCGGGAAAGCGGGTCCGGGTGGAGGGGGGACCGGGAATCCCCGAGCGGAACGGGGACGGGTGCGACGAAGGACGCGGAAGGGAAGGGGAGTGGGCTCCGGGTCAACCCCCGCGCATCTGCTTCAGCTTCTCGATCGCGCTGAGGACCCGGACCGTCCGGCCGGGATCCGTCGCGGGTTCGGCGGAGGGTTTCGAGGCCTGTGCTGCCTCTCCCGCGGTCGCTGCGGGTTCCGGGGAAGTCCGCGGGAGACCTCCTCCGCCCTCCCGAACGGGAACGGGGGACGATGCGCAGGCCTCGAGGCCTCGGACGGCGTCGAGCACTTCCCGCAGGCTCGCCTCGATCGGTCCCAGGTCGACGGGGACCTCGCGGGCATCGGGCCTCTCCTCGGTGAGGGCGGCCTTCAGGGATTCGAAGCGCTTCTCCAGATCGGCTTCCCGTTCCTTCCGGTCCTCGTCGAGGCGCTGTCCGATCTTGATTCCGGCGTTGTTCGCCTTCTCCTCGATGAAGGGTTTGATTTCGTCGAGGAGATGGTCCCGGCTCTGGTGGAGCTGCTCCTCGAGAGCGTCCGTGTGCCCTCGGAGGATTTCGATCATGCCCTCCCATTTCTTCTCCGAGGTCACGAGATTCTCGGCCATGGCCTTCTCAACGGCCCGGATCTCCTGGTTCACATCTTCGATCTTCTGCTCGATGTCGCTCAGGCGCGTGACGACGTCGAGGAGGGGCTTGTTGAACATGCGCATCGCCTTGTTCAGGTTCGCGATCATGTTCTCTAGCTTCTTGAGGCTCAGGTTCAGTTGCTGGTCGTCGACCGGAACGGTTTCCTCGAGTCTCCTGCCGACCTCCTCCGCGCTCTTTTCCAGCCTGCAATCGACCCGGGCGACCAGGTCCTCGAGGTCCTCCCTGATCCTTCGGGCGACCGGGTCGCTCCTCCTCTGTGCGAGCACGAGCCCGCAGAGGACGAGTCCTCCGAGCAGGAGGGAGGAAGGCTCGAAACCCCAGCCGGTCAGGAAGGAGGCGAAGGAGGAATCCCCCTTCGAAAGCCCCAGGTAGATCCCGCAGGCCGTGAAGACGATTCCGGCGAGGAGGACCGGGATCCTCATGCCCGATCCGGACTCCGGATCCCCCGCGACGGAGGTCTCCGGAGGGGAGTCGAAGTCGGAGGCCTCCGGTTCCCCGTCGGGGTCGAGGTAGTCTTCGTACCCGCCGGGATCCTCGAGATCAGGATCCTCGCATCCGGGATCGTCGAACCCCCGGTCCTCCCGCGCGGGCGACTCCTCCTCCGATCCGCCGAAGAACGAATCCAGGGATTCCTTGAGATCGTTGGTTTCCTCGTCCCGTTCCCGTGCCATCTTGCAGCTCCGCTCGGTCTCGTCTTCCCCCTTCGTCGGGGACCCTGTTCCTCTATCGGTCGAATTCCGCTCGAGCTGATGGATCGACGGGGGAGGGGCAGGGGCCGCCGGCCGGGAGGAAGAGGAAGGGGAAGGAAACTCCGATGGGAGGGGACCCGGAGTCCTTGCATTCCCCCGTTCCCCTCCCTTTGCTGGTCGGAAGCCGCGCTCTCCGCGTGACGGGAGCGCTTTCCTTTTGGACCGGCGAGGGCCGTTCCGACCGGTCCCGGTCCCCGCGTCTCGCGAACCGAAATCCAGTCCCGGAATCTCGATGTCGACCGAACTCAAGGCCGTCGCCGCCGCCCCAGGAATCGCGATCGCCCCCGTCATCCACATGCGGACGGCCGGGGAGTTCGTTCCGACGGAGCGGCTCGCCCCGGACCGGGTCGACGAGGAGTGCGACCGTTTTCTCAAGGCCGTCGAGCGCGCGGAGGAGGCCCTCCGGGCCTTGATGGCCGGTTTCTCCAAACAGCTCGCGAAGAAGGAGGAGGGGATCTTCGCCGCCCACCTGGCCCTCCTCAAGGATCCGGGCCTTCTCCAGGAGGTTCAGGACCGGATCCGGAATCGTCATGTCAACGCGGAAGTCGCGCTGCAACAGGTCGTGGCGAGGTACGAGGGCATCTTCGAGTCGATGGACAACCCGACCCTGCGGCAGAGGGCCGGGGACATCCGCGATCTCGGCCGTCAGGTCATGAACGCTCTCCTCGAGAGGAGCCGCGAGGAAATCGTGGGGATGGACCGCGATCACCTCCTGGCCGTCGACGAGTTCCTTCCGAGCGACATCGCGCAGATCGACACGAACAAGGTACAGGGGATCCTGATGGGGGAGGGCGGGAAGTATTCCCACGGGGCGATCCTTGCGCGTTCCCTGGGAATCCCCTGCCTCGTGGGTCTGGAGAGGCATCTCGCCAGGATCCAGACCGGAACGCAGGCCATCCTCGACGGTGACGCGGGAAAGCTCATCCTCGATCCGACCGAGGAGAGGATCCGGGAATACAGGAGGCTGATCGAGAAGCAGAAGGAGGCCGCGCGGAGGATCTTCGAGGTCCGTCTCTCCCCTTCAGTGACGACCGACGGCGTCCGGGTGCGGCTCTACTGCAACCTCGAGAGTCCGATGGAACTCGAGGGGCTGGAAACCGAACTCGTCGACGGGGTCGGCCTGTTCCGGACCGAGTTCGCCTTCATGGAGCGGAAGATGTTCCCCTCCGAGCAGGAGCAGTACGAACTCTACCGGACCGTCCTCGAGACGATGGAGGGGAAGAGGGTCACGTTCCGCACCCTCGACGTGGGGGGGGACAAGCCCCTCCCGTATCTCCGGACCCCCGTCGAACGGAATCCCGTCCTGGGCTGGCGCGGCATCCGCCTGAGCCTCCAATGGCAGGATCTCTTCTACACGCAGATTCGGGCGCTGGTGCGGGCTTCCGTCCACGGACAGGCCTCGATCATGCTTCCGATGGTCACGAACGCCGAGGAGATGCGGGTCGCGCGCGAGATCATGGATCGGGTCGTCGAGGATCTGATCCGGAAGGGGGAGCCGGTCGGGAGCAATCTCCATTTCGGGGTCATGGTCGAGATTCCGGCCTTCGCGATGCTCGTGCCGAACGTCGCCCACTCCCTCGACTTCCTGAGCGTCGGCAGCAACGATCTGGCTCAGTATTTTCTGGGGGTCGACCGCGACAACCCCCGGGTGTCCAAGCTCTACGACCCCTTCCATCCCGGATTCCTCCGCTTCCTCGGGCAGATCGCGTCCCAGGCCGCGGAGGCCGGGATCCCGACCTCCCTGTGCGGGGAGATCGCCTCCGAACCCCTGTTGATCCCGGTCCTGGTGGGCATGGGGTTTCGGAGGTTCAGCATGTCGCCGGTCTTTCTGCCGCGGAGCAAGCTGGCGATCCGCTCCACTTCCCTGGAACTCGGCCGGGAACTCTTCACCGAGGTCTGCGCCCTTGCGACGGCGGAGGAGGTTCGGGATCATCTCCGTGCCAGGATCGCTTGAACGGAGGATCATGCGCAAGCGCGGAAACTGGTCGGTGACGGACCTCACCAAGCTCCGGGCCCTTTTCGGAAGGAGGCCGATCCCGCAGCTCGCCCGCGAACTCCGCAGGACGGAGGAGACGATCCGCCAGAAGGCGGAAACGATGTTCGGGGGCCGCAGGAATCCCGGACCCTGTTCGGCCGAGGACGAGTCCGCGCTCCGCGAGATGGTGGGGATCAGCGACCTCGAGACGATGGCGCTCGTCCTGGGCAGGGAGGTGGAGGCCGTCACGGAGGTGTTGAGGACCTGGGCGGGTCGAAAGCGCCGCGGGCGCTACCAGCGCTGGGAGATCGAGTTCTTGAAGAACTTCGGCGCCTCCCGGCCGGATTGGGCTCTGGCCCTGGTGCTCGGAAGGGAGATCGCGGCCGTCCGCAGGAAGGCGGCCGAACTCGGCTTGGGTAAGGACCGGCGCCTCGTCGAGGTGCCCTTGCCGGGGATCGAGAAGATCGTGGTCCTGGAACCCCGGCCCCCCCGGAGGATGCCGCGATGGTCCCCCTCCGAGGTGGAGACCTTGAAGCGCCTCTTTCCGGAGACCCCGAACCTTCGGATCGCCCGCGTCCTCGGCCGCAGCATCAGTTCGGTCGTCGCCAAGGCCAACGAACTCAGGCTGCGCAAGTCGAAACGCCGGCTCACCGAGATGGGAAGGGAGAACGCGGGAAAGCGCGGGGTCTGAGCCGGGGGGAGGGGCCTGCCCTCCGCCCCGCGGACGGAGCGGATCCTTCCTCGAATCCGGGGTTTCGGAGCGACGGCCCGAGAGTTTCGCGAGGGATTCGGGCGAAGCGCTCAACCGGCGGGCGAGAGGGAACCGATAGAAGCCGCAACCGGTCCGGAGCAGGGAGATCGGAGAAGGTGTCTTCTCCGACTGCGCTCCAACGTCAGGAATCCTAAAGGTGTCAAATGGATATCGTCGGGAAGAAGAGTCAAGGTCTTTCCGTTACCTGCCTCGAAAAGGACAAGGTGGTCATCCTTTCCTTCAATGATCGCAGCCTGAACTTCTACGTGACGGATGCGCTGAAGGAGAGCCTGAAGGAAATGATCAACGGGAAGATCGACGAAGGTTACCAGTACTTCCTGCTCAACATGGAGAACGTGAAGATCATCGACTCCTGCGGAGTGGGGTTGGTCATCGCCGCCAACAACTTGACGGCCTCGAGAGACGCCAAGCTCTACCTGACCAACATCAAGCCCTTCATCATCAAGATCTTCGACATCATGCGGATCTCCAAGCACCTCAACCTCTACGAGTCCGAGGACGAGGCGCTCCAGGCGATCCAGAAGAACGGGCAGGATTGATCGGGAGCCGGTCTCCCCGACCGGCGGTCACGAGAAGCGATTCCGGACCCGCCGCGGGGATCCTATTTCCGGCGCCCGGATGGAGAGGCCTTCGGACATGACGCGAGGGACCGGACAGATTCTCGTATTGGCGGAAGACCAGCCGGGCCTTGCCGCGCTGGAACTCTCCCTGCTCGATCGGGGTCTGCATGTCCTGAGGGCCGCTCCTTCCGGCGCCGTGCGGATGATGTCCGACCTGAGTCCCGATCTCGTCCTCGTGGATCCCACCCAGATCGAAGGACGGGCGGCGGAGATGCTCTCCGCCCCGGAGGCGGGAATGATCCTGGTCGCCATGGTCGCAGCCCCTTCGCCGGGCCGGCTCAGGAGGGCGATGGAACTCGGAGCCAGGGATTTCCTCGTGCAGCCTTTGAGCGAGGACGGAGAGCGCGAGGCGGAAGTCGTCATGCGCACTCTCGGACTCCACCGACGAAAAGGGGAGATGGCCAGGCGGAAGGAAGCGGAGTCCGTCTGGCGGTTGAAGAAGGAGATCACCGAACTCAAGGAGCGTTATCTCCGCCAGTGCAGGGCTTTCGACGAGTCCCAGGACGTCTTCTATCTCGATCTGTCGAGGATGATGACGATCTTCGACAACATCATGGACGGGATCGTGTTCACGGACCCCGAGGGGCAGGTCACGTTGATGAACCCCGTCGCGGAGGACCTCCTCGGAGTAAAGTCCTTCGTCGCGATCGGCCGGCCGCTCTCGACCTGCGTGCGCGGCAAGGAACTCGTGGACGAGATCGTCCGGGAGCAGGAGCAATCGAGGGAGAGCGGGGAACCCAGCGAATCCACCTTCGAGAGCCTGGGGCCCGGGGGGGCCGTCGAATACCACAAGATCCGGACGACGGCGGTCACCGACTACAGGGGGAGTTTCGCGGGGATCCTGACGGTCATCAAGGACGTGACGGCGGAATGCAAGTCCGACCAGATGAAGAACCAGTATCTCTCCATCGTCTCCCACGAACTCCGAACGCCTCTCACCGGGATCAAGACCTTCGCGACGATGATGGGCAAGGGAGCCCTCGGGAAGCTTCCCGAAAACCAACAACGCGTGATCGACTCCATCCGGGAGCAGAGCCTGCGGCTCGAACACGAGATCGACAAACTGATCTCCCTCGGAAGGATCGAGTCGGGGGATTTCGCGATGGACCTCGAGGTCTTCCCGATCGACGAACTCTTGAGAATGGTCAGCGAACCCTTCCGCCAGACGGCGAGGGATCGGGGAATCGACCTCGTCTTGAACCTTCCCGAGGAGAGTCCTCTCGTGGAGGCCGACCGGGACGATCTCCGGAGAGCGCTCCAGGCCCTCGTCGAGAACGCGATCAAATTCACCCAGGACGGCGGAAAGGTGAGGATCTCCCTGGCGACCGACGCGGACGTCCTGCGGGTGAAGGTCGAGGACAACGGCCCCGGGATCGAGCCCAAACACAGGAAACGGATCTTCGAGAAGTACTTCCAGGTCGAGAACCCCCTGACCCGACACCATGGCGGCGCGGGGCTTGGGCTCAGCGTCGCCCGGGGCGTCGCGGAGGCCCATGGAGGGTTCATCGAGGTCGAGAGCGAACCCGGCCGGGGAGCGGAATTCACGGTCTGCCTGCCGGTGTGGCGGGAAGACGAGGACTACGGGCGGAACGAAACGGAAACGGCGAGCCTCATCGGGGCTGACGAGGAGAGATGATGGACCGAACCATCCTTATCATCGAAGACGAGAAGCTCATCATCGTCTCGACACAGATGGTGCTCGAATCCGCGGGCTACCATGTCGAGTCGGCGATGAACGGAGAAGACGGCATCCGGAAGGCGAGGGAGATCAAACCCGATCTCATCCTTCTCGACATCATGATGCCGGGCATCGACGGCTGGGAGACCCTGACCCGTCTGAAACGGGAGGAAGGAACCTCCAACATCCCCGTGATCATCTTCACGGCCCGCGAGCACGCTCGGGGCCACCAGAAGAGTTCGGAGATGGGGGCGGCGGGGTATTTCCGGAAGCCGTTCGAACCGGACGAGTTGATCGAACTCGTCGAGAAGCACGTGGGTACCGGCGCGGGGGCCTGACGGGGACCCGGATCCTGCCATGTCCTCCGCCGGCCCCCAGGGTTCGCCGTCCGCCGTCCTCAGGGCGAGGAATCGGGACGGGCGCTTCCGCCGTCTTCTCCGCCGCCTCTTCGTCCTCCTCAAAGCCGCCCAGATGAGGGAGGACGGGCGGGATCTGTTCCTGAAGGCCGTGACCGAATTCATGCCCTCCCTGGGCAAGGTCCTCGATCTCGAGGGGGAACTCGCGATCGTCGAGAAGGACGGATACCTCTTCCTGAACGGGATCCGCGCCCAGGTCAGCGTCGAGGGCTTCGCCGCCCTGAAGTTCCTCGTGCAGGCCTTGATCGGCCGCGAACTCTCCGGGATCAGTTTCCTGCGCGGGATCACGAAGGGGGAGATCGAACGTTTCATGCCCCTGTTCGCGCGGGAGGAGGGGATCCCCTGTCCCTTCGAGGAGTTCGAGGAGGCCCTCCGCGAACACGACATCGTCATGATCCGTCCGATCCCGAGGATCCGGCGGGAAAGGCCCCGCACTCCGAAGACCGAGGGGGAGCGCACCTTCCTGAAGACGATCTTCGTCCAGAAGCAATGCCTCGAGGGCCTGCGTTCGGGCTGCATCCTCGACCTGCGACTCGGGAAGCAGATCATCCAGGGAATCGTCGAGCACCTCCTCGAGGAGGAGGCCTGCCTGCTGGCCCTGGACTCCCTCCGGGACCGCGGTCCTCATCTCTTCCACCACAGCGTGCGGGTCGCCGTGGTCTCCGTCTGGCTGGGCCGGATGTTGGATCTCGGCCCCGAGCTCTTGGGGAAACTCGGAGTGGCCGCCCTCTTCCATGATCTCGGGGTCGAACCGCGGGACGGCGGCCCGGTCGTCACGCCGGAGCAGGTCGCGGCCCCTCCTACGAGGGAGCAGGCGATCGAATCCTTCCGGCGTTTCGTTCTCGTGGGCTGCGAGTCGGACTTGATGCGGAGGGCGGCCCTCGTGGCCTCGGAACTTCACAGGGACGAAGCGGAGGAGGGGATCGGGGGCGCCTACGAGGAGAGAGGAAGGTCCCTGCTCGGACGGATCGTCGCCCTCTCCGACGCCTTTGACCGGAAGACCCTCGGGCGGGAGGACCTGCTCGAGGCGGGGGAGCGGGCGGCCGCGGAACTCCGCTGGGAGGGCGAGGCCGAGGACGCCCCGCTGATCGGGCTCCTGCAACGGCTGGTCGCGGACGCCGGCGTCAAGGAACCTTGCTGAGGAAGGCTCGGAGGGTCTCTTGAAAGCCCTGGTCGATGGGAATGTCGAAGCAGAGTTCCGGAGTCCGGGCGGCCTCTTCGATCTCCTCGACCGAGGCCCCGGCGAGGAAGGCTCCCCGGGCGTGGGAGAGCATCTGGGGGAGGAGCCGGAGACTCCGCAGCGCGGCGACGCCGAGGAGTTCGCGGGTGCGCAGGGGAAGGCCGCACCTGCCGAGGATCTCTCCATAGGCGAGCCGGAGGACCAGGTCGGGCAGGGCCGGGTCGAGGTCCGCCATGTCCGCGAGAACGCGAGGGGTCGCCTCCCCGTAGACCTCGCCGAAGGCACGCTCTCCCTCCGTGAGCGTGGCGGGTTCGCTCCTTCCCTCGCCCTTCCCCCGGGGGAGACGACGCGCCCCGAGAGCCCGGAAGGCCGACAGCGCGAGCGGGAAGCCCGCGTAGGGGATCGCGCAGAGACAGAGCCCCCGGAGGTCCGCGGGGCCCGCGCCCCGTTCGAGGGCGAGGTCCGCGCAGGCGCCGAGGAGGTCCGGCTCGTTGCGCACGAGGGCGACGAAGGCGAGGCAAAGCGCGCGCTCCCGGGCCGGGAGCCCGGGACGTTCGCAAAGGGCCTGGAGATCCGGAAAGGTCATGGAGGAAGGATAGCCGCGATCCTTCTTCTCCTCGTTCCGCTGTTGTCGTTCTCCTGCCGGAGGTCCGGCAGGACCGGACGAAAGCCCCGGCCCGTGGTCCTGGCCGGGATCTCCTTCGGAAAGGATCCGATCCGCCTTCCCGGGGGGCGCGAGGTCTCCCGGGCCCGCTACCGGGACCGCTTGGTCGAGCTGCAGGGAGGGGGATGGCTCCGCCTGAAGGCGCTCCGCGCCTTCCTGCTCGCGGAGGCCGGAGGCCCTCCTCCCCGGGCCCTCGTGCTCGGGGTCCGGCGCCTCCTCGGTGGGGCGGAGTCCTTCCGGTCCTGGCTCCCGGTCGAGGACGGAGCTTGGACCAGCGAGTCCGCGCGCCTGGACCTGGCCCTGGTCTGCGCGCTCCTCCTGCGCCGGGCCGGGGCGGGGGAGGGCCGGGAAGACCCGGCGGTTCCGCAGGACGTCGGGGTCTTGAGGGATCTGCTCGAGCGGGCCGCCCTCCGCCATTCGCCCCGGGCGGAATGGGTCGGGGGCCGCTTCCTCGGGATCTGCGGGGATCGCGTCGTCGGAACGGAACTCCTCTATCCGGACATCCTCGCCCTGGCCTCGCCGCGGACCCGGGAACGGGCGGCCCTGACCGCTCCCTGAGGGGCCGGCGACCACGATCGCCCGGTCCCGGGGGACCGGGCCGGACTTCCTCGGTCGGACCGGCAGTCGGGAGCTTGCGCCGCGGGAAGGCCTCCGGAAGATGGACCGCGGTGGGAAACTTGAAGGAGCACCGGATCCACGAGGCGGACGCCGGCCAGAGGTTCGACCGATACCTGCGCAAACTCCTGCCCGAGGCCCCCCTGTCCCTTCTCCATCGATGGTTGCGCAAGGGCGAAGTCCGCCTGGACGGCCGGAGGGTCGCGGCCTCGACCCGTCTCGAGCCCGGGCAGACCTGCCGCTTCGAGGCCTCGGAGGCCGAACTCGCGAGGCTCGGGAAACGCCCCGCCCCCGCGGCTCCCAAGGGCCTTGGGTTCCGGATCGAATGGCTCCATCGCGACGAGGACCTCGGAGCCCTCCGGAAACCCGCAGGGGTCCCGGTCCAGGGGGACGGGACGGAGCGGGACCTGGCCGGGATGCTCGGAGAACTCGGGGGAAGGGGGAGGACCTTCCGCCCGGCTCCGACGCACCGGCTCGATCGGATGGCCACCGGGGTGCTGATGGTCGGTCTGAGTCCCCTTGGGCTCCGGGGCTTGACCGCCGCCTTCCGGGAGGGGCGGGTTCGCAAGCTCTACCTCGTGCACGTCCTCGGCCGGCCGGAAGGGAGCGGTCGGAGGCTGGTCGCGTGGATCCGGGAGCGGAGCCGGCGCGACCCCGGCGGGGCCGAGGTGGAGGTCTGCGACCGGAAGGTCGCCGGGGCGAAGCGGGCGGAACTCGTCTTCCACGTCCTGGCTGCGGCCGAGCCCGGCGCCCTCGTCCTCGTCGAACTCGGGACCGGGAGGAAGCACCAGATCCGCGCGCAGTTCGCGGCGATCGGGCATGCCCTCGTCGGGGACCGTAAATACGGGAGCCGGTTTCCCGAGACCCGGGCTTCCCTCCTCCATTGCTGGAGGGTGGAATGCCGGCACCCTTCGACCGGTGAAGACCTCGCGGTCGAGGCTCCGGTCCCCTTTCCCGAGTCCTTTCCGGAGGGGTTCCGGAAGGAAGTCCTCGAGCGGGCGCGGTCCCTCGCCGGCGCGCCTCCTTTTCCGAAGAGCGGTCCACGATGAAGCCGAAAGCGCGACCTTCGTTTCTCCTCCTTCTCCTTCCTCTTCTCTTCGGGTCCTTTCCCGCCTGCCGCGGGGGGCGCGACGGCGGGGACGGCGGGTCCGACCCGCGGGGGAAGGGGGCGGCTTCCCGCCCCTCGGGGGAACTCCCCTCCGCCGGGGCCTGGGCCGCGTCGATCCGAGGGCCCGACTCGGAGGGGGGGACGGGCCGCTACGCCTGGAAGGAGGTCGAGGTCATGGAGAGCATGCCGATCCAGTTCGCTCTCCGGCTCCGCAGGTCGATGCCGAGCGCCGGCTGGAAGCTCGAACCGGCGCCGGTCGTGATGAAGGCCCTGCCCGCTTCCGGCCGTCCGGGACGGCTCGAACTGCGCATCCGCGTCGTTCCTCCCGAGGGACCCTCCGCGATGGTCCTCGAGGACCTCGACTGCAGGGTGCCGCTCGGGAGTCTGCGTTCGGGGACCTGGGAACTGCGGATCTTCGAGGGGGAATCCGGGGATCCGGTGCAGGTCCTCCGTTTCGAGGCGCTGCGCGAATGAAGAGGGAGGGGGCGCGGTCGTGAATCGGGAGTGGAACCCATGGCTTCCCGGAGGAGGAAGGGGAGGGGGCCGCCTCCGCCCGAGGATCTGTCTCCTCCTCCTGGGGATCGCGGGGGGCTGCGCGGGAAACCCGTCGAGTCGGGTTCCCGGCGAGGAAGCCCCGAGGGTCGGGGACGAGATCGTCGCCTGCGGGCGCTTCTTCCACGTGGGGGCCCCGGTCGTCCTCTGGATGGATCCCCGGGGATACGACGCCTACCGGGTCGAACCGAGGTTCCCCGAGGAAGTCCCGGCTCGGACGCCGCCCCCGGCCGGACCGCGGTACGCGAGCCTCAGGAAGGGCCTTCCCGAGGACCTGGCGGCGAAGATCCGCAAGCGGGGCTGGACCCTCCCCGAACTCCAGGGCTGGGTGAGCCAGTTCGTCGTCCACTACGACGTCTGCGGAACTTCCCGGCAGTGCTTCAAGGTACTCCAGGACCGGCGCGGTCTCTCGGTGCACTTCATGCTCGACGTCGACGGCACGATCTACCAGACCCTCGATCTCAAGGAACGCGCCTGGCACGCCGGCAAGGCGAATGAGCGTTCGATCGGGATCGAGATCGCGCAGATCGGGGCCTACCCCTCACCGGACCACGAGGTCCTGCGCTCCTGGTACCGGCGTGTCGGCGGCCGCGTCCGGATCCGGTTCCCTTCCTGGATGGACGAGACCGGAATCCGGGGAGGGGACGGTCCGTTCCGTCCGGCCAGGGAGGCCTTGCAGTCCGGGGTCGTCCAGGGGCGTCGCCTCTACCAATACGACTTCACCGAAGCCCAGTACCGGAGCCTCGCCCGCCTCCTGGCCGCCCTGAACCGGATCTTTCCCAGGATCCGCCTCGACGCCCCCCGGAACGCGGACGGAAAGGTGCGCGACTCCGCCCTGTCCGCCGAGGAACTCGCGGATTTCGAGGGCGTGCTCGGCCACTACCACGTCACGACGCGGAAGATCGATCCGGGACCGGCCTTCGACTGGAATCGTGTCCTCCGTGAGGCCCGCGATCTGCGCTGGGGCCGGACGCCGCGCTGACCAAGGTACGGGCGTGGCTTCGCGCCTGGGTGGTGAAGAAGGATCCCCCCGACCTGGTCGGTTGCCGTAAGGGCTCCGGGTTTCCCGAGCAGGAGGAGGGGGAGTTCTCGCGAGCCGGGACGGTTCGGGATAGGATCGCTCGTGTCCGGACCTCGGCGGTGACATGGGCCGGACGGCCGCAGGGCGGTGCTGCGGCGTTCTCGATTCGCTCCGGGCGAAGGGAGGGGAGCATGGACAAGATCCGCGTGCGCGGCGGCGCCCGGCTTTCCGGGCAGGTTCGGGTCTCGGGCTCGAAGAACGCGAGTCTCCCGATCCTGGCGGCCTGCCTTCTCGTGGACGGCCCGACGGTTCTCGAGGGCGTTCCACGGCTCGAGGACGTCAGGAACATGTGCCACATCCTCGAGCACCTCGGGGTCGTCCACGAGTGGTTGCCCGACGGAAGCCTGCGGGTCGAGGTCGTCGACGACCGCAACGTCCATGCCCCCTACCATTACGTCCGAACGATGCGGGCGAGCTTCTGCCTGCTGGGACCGCTCTGGGCCCGGCGCGGGCGCGCCCAGGTGAGTCACCCGGGAGGCTGCGTCTTCGGGCACCGTCCGATCGACCTCCATCTGAAGGGCATGCGGGCCCTGGGGGCGGACATCCGCATCGACAAGGGGGATGTCCATGCCTCGGGGCCGGTGCGGGGGGGGCGGGTGTATCTTGGGAGCAACTTCGGGAGCACCGTCCTCGGGACCGCCAACACCCTGATGGCGGCCTGCCTTGCGGAGGGGGAGACGGTCATCGAATACGCGGCCCAGGAGCCCGAGATCGCGGACCTCTGCAGGTTCCTCCGGGCCTGCGGCGCGCGGATCGAGGGCATCGGCACCCACCGGCTCCACATCCGGGGCGTTCCGAAACTCAGGGGGTGCCGGTACCGAGTCATCAACGACCGGATCGAGGCGGGGACCCTCCTCGCGGCCGGGGTCCTGACCGGCGGCGAGGTCGAGGTCCTCGGCGCGGAGCCGGATCATCTCTCGGCCTTCCTGGACGCGCTCGAGCGGGCGGGAGCCCGCTTCGAGATCGGGTTCCGCGAACCCGGGGACGGCGCGGGCGCGGAACTCGGGGCGGAGCTTCCGGGGCTGGTCGAGGCGCGTCCGCCCCGAGTCTCCCGAGAGGGGAGGGCGCTGCGGCTTCCCCGAACCGGGGAGCAGGGGGGGAGGCTGCTGACGGATCGGATCTTCTACGAGGACGAGCGGAGGGTAGGGGATGGACCCGGGGAGGAAGGGATTCCGTTCCTGAGGACCCTTCCGATGGACCCGGAGGAACTCGAGGCGACGGATGTCGCGACGATGCCCTACCCGGGCTTCCCGACCGACCTCCAGGCCCAGTTCATGGCCTTGATGCTGGTCGCGAAGGGCGTCAGCGTCATCACCGAGAAGATCTATCCCGAGCGCTTCATCCACGTGTCGGAACTCGCGAGGCTCGGCGCTCGGATCCGGAGGGAGGGCCCCTGCGCGATCGTCCAGGGTGGAAGGGAACTCTGCGGGGCGACGGTCATGGCCTCCGATCTCCGCGCCTCGGCCGCCCTGATCCTCGCCGGTCTCGTGGCTCGGGGGACGACGGCGATCCGCCGGGTCTACCACCTGGACCGGGGGTACGAGTCCCTCGACCGGAAGCTGGCCGCCCTCGGGGCCGACATCGTGAGGCTCAAGGAGGTCTGAGGAAGGCGCCCCCCGGGACGAGGCGCTCCCGGGGTTTCCGGGCTATGATCCTCCGCCTTTTCCGGACTCCGCCTCCTCGGCGGAGGGCCGGATCCTCAACCGGTCTCCGCCATGTTCGAATCCCTGACCTCCGCGCTCGGCAAGGCCTTCCAGTCCCTTCGGGGACAACGGAACCTGACCGAGGAGAACATCCAGGAGGGCCTGAAGGCCGTCCGGCGCGCCCTCCTCGAGGCCGACGTCCACTTCAAGGTCGTCAAGAGCTTCGTCAACCGGGTCAAGGAGTCGGCCCTGGGGCGCGAAGTGCTGCAGTCCGTCTCTCCGGCCGACCAGTTCGTCAAGATCTGCCACGACGAACTCGTCCGCTTGATGGGTTCGGAGACCGCGAGGATCCCGGTCGCGGACCAGGGGCCGACGGTGGTCATGCTGGCGGGCCTTCAAGGGTCGGGAAAGACGACGACCTGCGCGAAGCTCGCCCACTACGTCCGCAAGCGGAAGAAGAAGCGTCCGCTCCTCGTCGCGGCCGATCTCCAGAGACCCGCCGCGGTCGAACAGCTCAGGACTCTCGGCCGCCAGCTCGGGATCGAGGTCTACGAGGAGGGGGTGGACGGGAATCCCCCCGCGGTCTGCGAGCGCGGGATCCGCCATGCGTTCCGCAACGGGCACGACTTCGTGATCCTGGATACCGCGGGACGCCTCCACGTCGACGACCGCCTGATGAAGGAACTCGAGGAGGTCGTGAAGAGGTGCAAGCCCCACGCGGTCGTCCTCGTATGCGACGCGATGCTCGGTCAGGACGCGGTCAACTCGGCGGGAGAGTTCCACCGGCGCCTGCCGTTGACGGGGATCGTCCTGACGAAACTGGACGGCGATACCCGGGGCGGAGCCGCGCTCTCGGTCCGCGAGGTGACCGGGTGCCCGGTCCTTTTCGCGGGGGTCGGGGAGAAGACCGAGGATCTCGAGGAGTTCCATCCCGATCGGATGGCCGGCCGCATCCTCGGCATGGGGGACGTCGTCGGACTCGTCGAGCGGGCGCAGGAGGTCCTCGACGAGAAGGACGCGGAGAAGGCCGCGAAGAAACTGCTCAAGGGGCGCTTCACCTTCGAGGATTTCCTGAAGCAGATGCAGATGGTCCGCAAGCTCGGCCCCTTGAAGAAGGTCCTCGGGATGCTTCCCGGCATGGGGCAGGCCCTCGAAGGGGTCGAGATCGAGGACGGGCACTTCGCGAGGCTCGAGGCGATGATCCTCTCGATGACCCCCCTCGAACGGAGGGATCCCGACCGCATCGATCTTTCGAGACGCCGCAGGATCGCGGCCGGATCGGGCAATGAACTCCAGGCTGTCCACAACCTGATCAAGCAGTTCAAGCAGATGCGCAAGATGTTCGGGAAGATGGGGAAGGGGGGAATCGGCGGGGGACTCTCCCCGGAGATGCTGGCGGGCAAGGGACCGCGCAAGGGGTTTAGGACCCCGAAGGGGGGGGCTCCCTTCGGTTCGGGAAGGCCCGGGGGCAGGAAGAGGGGGCGGGGCTTCTGACCCGGTCTCCGGCCGGGACGGCGCCCTTCCCCGTCGGAGCGGCCCTTGTCCCGGGCCCGGGATGAGGACCGCTCGGCCTGCCGGGCGGCGGGCTCGGGGGGCGCGGCCTCCCGAATGCTCGAAAATCCCCGCCTGCCGGGCCTTGCCCCGGCGGGAGAGGGGGTGTTTGATGGTCGCCCTTCGTCCCGGGTGCGGCCCGCCGTCCGGCGGGGCTTCCGCCCCGGATCCGACCCCGATTCACACCCTGGAAACGGAGCCTCCCGAGGGGGTTCCGCATAGAACCAGATGACCGTAAGGATCAGACTGCGCCGGACCGGCCGGCGGAATCGTGCTTGTTTTCGGCTCTGCGCGATGGATTCCCGATCCCCGCGCGACGGACGCGAACTGGAGATCCTGGGCTTCTACGATCCCGTCGCCCCTCGTGTCGAGGACCAGTGCCGGATCAAGGGCGACCGCGTTCTCGATTGGGTCGCCCGGGGCGCCCAGCTCTCGGAGACGGCCCGCGCCCTCTGCCTGAGGGCCGGCGTCGAACTGCCCGCGGAGGAGACCGGAACGAGGCGGAAGCGCAAGACGAATCCGAACCAGGCGAAGCGCAAGCAGGAGCGCTTCATGCGCCTTTCGAAGGCCAAGAAGGAGCGCCGCCTCGCGCGTCTCGCCGCGAAGAAGGCCGCGGCCGCGGAGGCGGAAAGCTCCGAGTAGGAAACCCTTTTCCCGGAGATCGAGGTCCGGAAGCAACGAGCCCCGTCTCCCCGGATGGGTCGAGGGTCTGAGATGCGTCGGAGTGGGGTGTGACCAAGAAGAAGAAGAGCGGGACCTCCCGCGGGAAGACCAGGGCTCCCTCGTCGAAGAAGACGCCGAGCCGTAAGACGGCGAAGGCGAAGACCCGGAAGGGAGGGAGCGGATCCGCCTCGCGGAGCGCGGGGGCGAAGACGACGAAGAAGACCTCCGGAACCCGGGGGGGGAGCGCGAAGACGAAGAGCGCGGCCTCCGCGAAGGCGGGCGCGCGGGCGAAGGGGACCGCGAAGAAGACGAAGACCGGAAGAGGAAAGACCGCGGGCAAGACGCCGGCGAAATCCTCCGCCGCGGGCTCCGGATCCAAGAAAGCGGTGAGAAAGCCCAAGAAGAGGACCGGCGCCCAGGTGAAGAAGGTCGTCGCCAAGCTCGCGGAAGCCAAGAAGAAGGCGGCCGCGAAGAAGGCGGCCGCGAAGAAGGCGGTGGCGAAGAGCTCCGAGTCGACCAGGAAGAAGGCGAAGAAGGCGACGGCCAAGAAGAGCCCCGCGAAGAAGGCGAAGGTCGTCAAGGTCAAGACCGAGCCCGTGGAGACGGCGAAACCCTCTCCCGGCGCGACCCGGAGCCTGCGTCTTCGTTCGCAGCCCGTCGAGGTCCAGGAGATCGATGTCCCGAGCGCCCGGCAGCGGAAATCCCGGATGCGGACCTACCGCCCCCGCAGCTACGGCAAGACCCCGAAGAAGGTCAAGCCCAAGGACCTGGTCCACACCCTGATCCAGTACATGGGCAAGGTCCCCCGCCCCCCGGCGAGGAAGGCGCCGAAGACCGTCGTCGAGGTCGGGATCTTCGCGATCTTCGCGATCGGGGGAAACCCCTCGGGGGCCTGCATGGAGGCCGTGCGGAGACTGCTCGAGACCTTCCCGGACTGGAACGAGTTCCGGATCAGCGACGCGATCGAGTTCCACGAACTGCTCGAGGATCTCGGCCTCAAGGATCTCTACGACCGCTGCGAGCGCGTCCTCGATTTCATCAACGACGTCTACCAGGACCAGAACCAGGTCGACCTCGAGTTCCTGAGGGACCTTCCTCCGGAGGATCGCCTGCAGATCCTCGACCGCTACACCTCGCTCGGCCCGCCGCTCGCGCACTTCCTGGCCTTGTCCCTCCAGGGTTTCGAGGGGGTGTTGTTCCATTATTCCCTCGCGAGGGTCGCCCAGCGTGTCGGGCTCGTCGAGCGCACGGGGTCCCCGAAGGTCCTCGTCGCCTCTCTCGAGAAGGCGCTCCAGGGCGAGGACGCGGTCTCGGCGCAGATCAACATGCTCGAGCTGGGGGAGGAGGTCTGCCACTCCAAGAACCCCTCCTGCCGGAATTGTTACCTGGTGCTCATGTGCAAGGACCGCAAGGTCTGAGTCAGGACCCACCGGGCCCCTTGCTCCTGGCCTCGACCTCCCCCCGGAGGAGAGCCCTCCTCGAGGCCGCCCTCCTCCCCTTCCTCCCGGTGCCCCCCGGCCCCGAGCCCCTCCGGGAGGAGCTTCCCCAAGGCCGGATCGAGGAGCAGGTCCTCCACGCGGCGGAGTCGAAGGCGCGGGGCGCCCGGTGCTCGGGGTTGCGCGGCCTTGTCCTGGGCGCCGATACGGTCGTCGTCCACGAGGGCGGGGTCCTCGGAAAGCCCGCCGATGCGTCCGAGGCGGAGTCCATGCTGCGGCGGTTGTTCCGGGGGCCCCATCTCGTCCTGACGGCCGTCGCCTTCCTTCCCTCGCCCCCAAGCGGGCGACTCGCCCCGCCGGTCCGCGCCCTCGCCGCCTCCCGGGTTCTCCTCCGCGACCCGGGGAAGGAGGTCCTCGAGGCCTACCTCAAAGGGGACGAATGGAAGGACAAGGCCGGAGCCTACGCGATCCAGGGGGAGGCCGGGGCCTGGGCGAGGCTCCTCGCCGGCCGCAGGGATACGGTCGTCGGGCTTCCGATGGACCGGGTCCTCCGCGCCTGGGAGGCCTGGAACCTGGGGATGCCCCTCCCCTTCGCTTGACGGTGGCGGCGGGCCGCCTATGCTGTTTCCCCTTTCCTCGTTCCGGGCCCCGGGCCCGACCCTTCCCGGCAGGAGGCCGAGCCAGGATGCGGCAAGACATCCATCCGAAGTACCAGGAGTGCACGGTGACCTGCGCCTGTGGGGCGACCTTCACCACGCGGTCGACGATCTCTTCGGTGAAGATCGACATCTGCAGCCAGTGCCATCCGTTCTACACCGGCAAGCAGAAGTTCGTCGATACCGCCGGACGCGTCGACAAGTTCCTGCGCCGTTACGGGAAGTCCGAGCAGGACAAGGCTTGAACCCCGACGAGGGGCCCGCGGCCCCCCGGTTCCGATGACCGCTCCCCTTTCCCCCGGTTTCCGGCGGAGACTCGAAGAACTGGCCGCCCGCCGCCGGGAACTCGAGGAACGAGCCCTCGATCCCGAATGGACGGGGGACCCCCGGCGCTCGAAGACCCTGTTCCGGGAACTCGGGCGGCTCCGCAAGATCGGGGACCTCGAAGAACGGGTCGAGGAACTCGAGCGACGGCTCGCGGAGGCCCGGAACCTCTGCGAAGGCGGCGAGGATCCGGAACTCGAGGACCTGGCTGCGGGAGAGGTGTCGGAACTCGAGAAGGCCCTTCCCCCCCTCGTCGAGGAACTCGAGGGTCTTCTCCTGGAGGACGACGCCGATCTGGACCGTGACGCGGTTCTCGAGATCCGGGCCGGCACCGGAGGGGTCGAAGCGGCACTGTTCGCCCGGGACCTGGCGAGGATGTACGAACGGTATTGCGAGCGGCGGCTCTGGAAGATGCGCCCCCTCGCGGTCTCGCTCTCCGAACTCGGAGGTTTCAAGGAGGCCTTCTTCGAGGTCCGGGGCGAGGAGGTCTTCCGCCGCCTCCGGTTCGAGATGGGGGGGCACAGGGTGCAGCGGGTCCCGGCGACGGAGAGCCAGGGACGGATCCATACCTCGCTGGCGACCGTAGCCGTGCTTCCCCAGGCCGAGGAGGTCGATGTCCGCATCGACGAGAAGGACCTCGAGATCCAGACGACGACCTCCTCGGGACCCGGGGGCCAGCACGTCAACAAGACCCAGTCCGCGGTCCGGATCACGCACCTCCCGACCGGCCTGGTCGTCTACTGCCAGGAAGAGCGGTCCCAGCACAAGAACAAGGCCCGGGCCCTCCAACTCCTCCGGACCCGGCTCTACGACCAGGAGCGGAGGCGCAGGGAGGAGGAACGGGCCGAGGTCCGGAGGTCGCAGGTCGGGAGCGGGGACCGCAACCAGCGGATCCGGACCTACAACTTCCGGGACAACCGGGTGACCGATCACCGGATCCCGAAGAACTACTCCCTGCAGAAGGTCCTGGAAGGGGACCTGGATCCCCTGTTCGAGGATCTCCTGCGATTGGAACGGGACCTCCGCCTCAAGGAGTCGAGTTTCCAAGAAGGTTGAACCATTTTCCCCGCCCCCGTTTAGGATGTTTCCTCCCCGAAACGGGGAGAGCAGCCAGATCCCAGAGGTAGCCGGACATGACCGAAACGCATCCCGAGGAGCTCCAAGAACTCGAACCCCTCCACGAATCGGACCCCGGGGGCGCGCCCGCCCCGTCGGGGGCGGCGGAACCGCAGTACCAGGCGATGATCCTCCAGCGCCTGATGTCGGGGATGGCCGCTCCGTTCTTCAACCTCGGCGCCGACAAGGCCTACTACCGCTTCTTCTTCGGGGGGTTGCTGATCACGCTGGGGGCCCTGATGCCCTTCGATTCCGACTGGACCCATCTCGGCTACCGCAGCTTCACCGGAGCGCTCTGGCTGATCATCGGGCTCGGGGTCATGTGGACGATGTGGGGCGCGATCTCGACGGGGAAGGTGCGCTTCCGCTGGCTCCTCCTGGCCGGGATCCCCCTGCTCTGGTCCCTCTGGCACCTGTTCATGAACCCGGAACCTCCGGACTTCGGACCCGGGATCGAGGGCTGGGGCGACCTCTTCGCCCTGATCGGCAAGAGGGAGCTGTCGGCCTTCGGGAACGGTCTCCAGCACTACGGTCCGGGACGCCTCTTCGTCCTCCTGGGGTCTCTCTACGTCGAACTCACGTTCATCCTGGGGGTGTTCGGCGGCGTGCAGAAGAACAAGCAGATAAAGGCCGGACGCGCGGCGGCCCGCCGGCGCTGACGGGCGTCTCGATGACCGGGAACGACTGGACGGTCGGCTCGGTCCTCGAAGCGGCGGAGCGTTGGCTCGCGGAACGGGGGAGAGGGGGGGCCCGGCGGCGCTCCGATCTCTGCTCTTGCTTGGCCGCGGTCTGCGGCACGGACCGGCTCAGGGTGTTGATGGACCATGAGCGCCCTCTCGGGGAGGCCGAGAGGGCCTCGTTCCGGGGGATGGTCCGCAGGCTCGGCGAGGGCGAGCCCCTGGCCTACGTTCTCGGCCGGCGCTCCTTCCACGGCCGGGTCTTCGAGGTCGATCCTTCGGTGCTGATCCCCAGGCCCGAGACCGAATGCCTCGTCGAGGCGGCCCTGGCCTCGCTGCCGGAAGGGAGCCGCGTGTTCGAGCCCGGGACGGGTTCGGGATGCATCGCGGTGAGCCTCGTCCTCGAACGTCCGGACCTCGAGGTCCTGGCCTCGGACCTCTCCCCCGAGGCGCTGGCCCTGGCCCGGCGGAACGCCCGGACCCTCGGCGCCCCAAAGGACCGGCTCGTCTTCCGCCGGGGGGACTGGTGGGAGGCCGCCAGGGGGGAGCGATTCGACGCCCTGGTCTCGAATCCGCCCTACGTGGATCCGAGGCGTCCCGAACTCTGCGACCCCGAGGTCCTCGCCTTCGAACCGGCCGAGGCCCTCTTCGCCTCCGCCGGAGATCCCCTTGCGGCCGTCAGGACCCTCCTCGAGGGCTGCGGGCGGGGGCTGAATCCCGGAGGCCTCGTGTTCCTCGAACTTGGAATCGACACGATCGAGGGGGCCCGGCTCCTGGCCGAGGAATGCGGGAGTCTCGAAGAGGTCCGCGTCCTTCCGGATCTGGGGGGGAGACCCCGGATCCTCAGGGCGCGCCGGAAGGGGTCATCTCCAGATCCAGGGGCGCCTCGGACCGGCGATCAGGACCCCTCCGCCCTCTAGGGGGAGGATCGGCCCCTGGAGTTCGGGCGCGGCGGCCCCGAGTTCGAGGGCCCGCTCGTAGTACAGGTCCTTGGAGAGGTCCAGCCAGTAGAGACTGCGATCGTTGACGAGGACGAGGCTCCCCTCGGTCAGGAGGAACCGTTCCGGGAGGGTCTCGCCGCTCTGGAACGGCGGCGCGTCGTAGCGGGGCCTCTTTGGCGGCGCCCCGCCTTCCGGACGGAGCCGGAGCCTGACCGGACCCGCTTCGAGCCAACCCTCCCGGAGGAAGTAGACCCTGCCCGAACCGCGGACCCGTCCGAGGAAGGAACGGAGGCTTCGCCGCGGGAGGGGCGGGTCGAGGAGGAGGCCCTTCCGGCCGGGGTTCCTCCGGAGCCGGTAGAACCAATCCGAATCGGAGGGGGCGAAGCAGAGGTCGTCCTCCCCGACCGCGAGGAAGGGCCTTCGCCAGGGCGTCCGTTTGCCTCCGAGCCGCTCGAGCCGGGCCGTCCGGAAGGACCAGCGGACCTCACCCGTCCGGGCGTCGAGACGGAAGAGGAGACCGAGCCCGGTCGGAACGAACAGGTCCCCGTCGGCGAAGGCCATCGGGGCGGGCCGCAGCCGGCCGGGGCCGAGTTCCTCCTGCCTCGATTCGATCAGGTCCGAACCCAGGGGGGCTCCCTGGCAGAGGTCGCGGGACCAGAGCGGACGGCCGTTGCGGGCCAGGCAGGTCAGGGACAGGACGGCGTTCAGCTTGTCCTCGAAGCGGACCGTGCGGACGAAACAGCGGTCCCCGGCCAGGAGGGGGCCGCCGAGCGGAACCCCCCGATCGGGGCGCCAGGTCCAGACCCGACGCGGGCGTCCGTCCTCGTGGCGGCGGTAGAGGGCGAGAAGGGGGGCGGCGGAGCCGCTCCTCCCGGGGCCGGTCCCGAAGACGAAGGCGACGCGATCCCCCGACGCGGCCGGGAGGACGGGGCTTTCTCCGGAGGGACCGCGCAGATCCACGCGGAGATCGACGAACGAGGGCCTTCGCAGGGTCCCGTCGGGGCCAAGGTCGGCGGTCAGGAGATGGGTCGGGGAGAGGAGGAAGAGGATCCTTCCCTCGGGGCCCCGGCCCAGGACGGCGGAGGAGGAGCGGAGGACGCGGTTCCCGGGCCAGAGGGAAAGGGCGCGGGGCGGTCCCGAGGGCGGAGTCTTCGGAGCGCCGGGGGCGGTCCCCGCGAGGTCGCGGCCGGGAAGGGGCATCGGGGTTTTTAGAATCCCGGACGGGCGCGTGGAAGGGGGGGGGAGACCGAGGGCCCGCAGGATCCCCGCGGCTTCCTCGAGTTCGCCCCGTTCGGCCCGCAGGGCCGCGAGCCTCCGCAAGGCCCGTTTCGAGACCTCGGTCCCGGGCCAGGTCGAGGGGATCCCCGCCAGGACGCGCGGGTCCGAGCCCGCCCAGGTCAGGGCCGTCCGGGCCTCCTTTTCCCAGGCCTCGAGGAAGGTCCTCCTCCGCGCCTCGGGCCAGGAGGCCACGAGGTCCCGGATCAGGGTTCCGAGGTCCCGGGTCTCGCGCCTTCCGAAGTCGACCTGCGCCGCGGCCCAGGCGGGAAGGAGGAGCGGGGCGAAGATCCTGCGCGCCTTCTCCGCCTCACCCTCGAGAAGGGCGTCGACCCCCTTCTCGAGTTTCCGGAGGCGGGAGCGATCGACCCGGCGGATCACGAAGCTGCGATTCGTTCCGGCCTCCCTCGATTCGTTGTCGGGGGACTGGGGCCGCGGGGAGGCCGGGGTCCCCGAGGGGAGGAGGGCCCCCAGGAGGAGGGGGAGGAGGAGCCGGAATCCCCGCCGGGCGCCCGCCCGCACCCCTCAGCGCCTCGTTTCCGGATGGTCCGGACGGGGAGGAAGCACGCCCTTGGCGTCGAGCGCCCGCTCCCAGGCCTGGGGGTCTTCCCTGAGGGAGCGAAGTCTGCGCCGAAGCCTCTCGCCGCGGTCCAGGAGCCGTCGTTCCCGGGTCCGTTGGAAGGCATGGGCCTTCTCGGCGGCTCGAAGTTCCCTCCATCCGGGGAGGACGTCGAAGAGGAGGACCTTGAGCGTGAAGAGGGAGAAGAGAATCGTGAAGGCGGCCGGCAGCCAGCGGCCCGCCCGGATCCGGTCCCCGCCCTCGATTCCCCGCTGCATCCGCCCTCAGTCTTCCGTTTCGCCGAACTCCGACCCGTATCGGGCGGCCTCTCCGAGTTCCTCCTCGATCCGGAGCAGCCGATTGTACTTCGCGACCCTCTCCGAACGGCAGGGAGCCCCGGTCTTGATCTGGCCGACCCCGGTCGCGACCGCGAGATCGGCGATCGTCGTGTCCTCGGTCTCGCCCGAACGGTGGGAGATCACGCAGGTCCAGGAATGGGAGGTCGCGAGTTCGATCGTTTCGAGCGTTTCCGTCAGCGTGCCGATCTGGTTGACCTTGACCAGGACGCTGTTCGCCGAGCCCTCGGCCAGGCCCCGGGCGACCCGGAGCTTGTTGGTCACGAAGATGTCGTCTCCGACGAGCTGGACGGGTTTCTCCTCCTCGGGGCCGGCCAGGGCGGCCGTCATCCGCGCCCAGCCCTCCCAGTCGTCCTCGGCGAGGCCGTCCTCGATCGAGAAGATCGGGTACTCGGAGAGCCAGGAACGGAAGAGTTCGATCATGCCATCCGCATCGAGGGAGCGCCCCTCCCCCCGGAGGACGTATTTTCCGTCCTCGTAGAACTCGCTCGCGGCGGCGTCGATCGCGAGCTGGACGTCCCGTCCCGGCTCGAGACCGGCCCCGCGGACCGCCTCGAGGATGACCTCGAGAGCCTCGCGGTTCGAACCGAGGTCGGGGGCGAAGCCCCCCTCGTCCCCGATCGAGGTACTCTTCCCCTTCTCCTTCAGGAGGGCCTTCAGGCGATGGTAGGTCTCGGCCGCCATCCGCAGGCCTTCGGCGAAGGAGGGAGCGCCGCTCGGGACGATCATGAACTCCTGGATGTCCACGTTGTTGTCGGCGTGCGCTCCCCCGTTCAGGATGTTCAGCATCGGCACGGGCAAGCGGCGCGCGTTCGGGCCTCCGAGATAGCGGTAGAGGGGGAGACCCGCCTCCTTCGCGGCGGCCTTCGCGACCGCGAGGGAGATGCCCAGGATCGCGTTCGCTCCGAAGCGCTCCTTGTTCGGAGTCCCGTCGAGGCGGCACATCGCACGGTCGATCGTGACCTGGTCGAAGGCGTCCTCGCCGACGACCAGGTCCGCGAGTTCCTCGCAGACGTGCTGGACCGCCTTCCGGACGCCCTTGCCGAGGTAGCGGTCCCCGCCGTCGCGGAGTTCGACGGCTTCATGGACTCCGGTCGAGGCCCCGGAGGGGACGGCCGCCCGGCCGCGTTTTCCGCTGTCCAGGGCGATCTCCACCTCGAGAGTCGGGTTTCCCCGGGAATCGAGGATCTCCCGGGCCATGACGTCGATGATCTCGGACATGAGGGCGTAGTGTACCTTCCGCCCGTTTCGATTCACGCAATGCTTCTTCGGGGGAGCCGCGGGCGGCGGCGGAATTCCCCTTTATCCGCCCCCGTCCTCCCTTGCCTGATCGAGCGGATCTGGGAGAATCGATTCCTTCCCCTCGCGGGCCCTTGATCTTCCTTTTTCCGACGTCCCTCCGTTTCCAGTCCTCTCTTTTCCAGGGGGTCATCATGCCGTCCCTTCCGATTTCGCTGGCCGCAGGCCTTCTCCTGTCCCTGATCCTTCCCCGAGGACTTTCCGCGCAGGGGGCGGATTCCCCCTCCCGTGTCCACAGGGTCGAGGGATCGCGCACCCTCTTCCGACTGGATTCGGAAGGAGGCCGCGAGGTTTACAGGTTGAGCCTGGACCTCGGGAAGACCTGGTCGGACCCGGCTCCGACGAAGACCGTGATCCGCCTGCGCTACCGCGATTTCGATCCCCTCGTCCGGGAGCCCTCCGTTCCCGCTCTCCTTCGGGCCTCCCCGGATTCGCGCCTCTTTCTCGTCCAGTTCCGGACGCAGTCGACCGAGGCCTACCTCCGGCGTCTCGAGGATATCGGAGTCGAGGTGCATTCCTACATGCCCGACCAGGCCTACCTCGTGCGTTGCCCCCGCGATCGGGTCCCGGCCCTGCGGAGACTCCCCTTCGTCCGCTGGGTGGGTCCCTACCACAAGGCCTACCGGCTCTCGGAGGAGATCCTCGGCGCCCTTCTCCGTGGGGAGGAGACGCCCGCCCGGCGTTACGACATCCTCTACGTCGATCGGACGAGGGACCGGAAGGCGCTGACGACCTCGATCGAGGCCCTGGGGGGACGGATCGACAACGCGAGCGAGGACCACGTCCTCTGCGAGGCGACCCTGACCCGGGCCCAGCTTCTCCGGGTCGCGGACCTCGACGAGGTCGCCTTCCTGGATCCCTGGTCCGCGCCCGAGGAGGACATGAACAACGCGAGGAACTACGGCGGCGCGAACGCGATCGAGCCCAAGGGCCCGCTCGGCGGTCACACGGGGAAGGGGATCAAGGGACACATCTGCGAGGGGATCTACAGGACGCACCGGGAGTTCGGATCGACGTCCTACCGTTCCACCCCGATCCCGTACGGAAACGGTTCGGCTTCCGGGCACGGGAACGCGACCTTCGGCATCGTCTTCGCGAAGGGGGTCCTGTCCATCGCCCGGGGGATGCTTCCGGACGGGCAGGGCTACTACACCCATTACGCCTACGTCTACAACAACAGCAACCGCTACAACCTCGTGAAGACCTTGAAGAACACCTACCGCGTGATGTTCCAGACGGCTTCCTGGGGATATGCCCGCACGAACTATTACACGACCCGTTCGGCGGAGATGGACACGATCATCTTCGATCACGACATTCCGATCACCCAGAGCCAGAGCAACGCCGGAGCCACGCCCTCGCGGCCCCAGGCCTGGGCCAAGAACATCCTCTCGATCGGGGGGATCCGGCACTACAACACGCTCACGCCCACCGACGACCGGTGGGCGCGGTCGGGATCGACCGGTCCCGCCGCGGACGGAAGGATCAAACCCGACCTCTGCGGTTACTACGATTCGATCTATACGACGGGATACAGCTCGACCTCGTATACGAGCGGATTCGGAGGGACCTCGGGAGCGACTCCGATCGCGGCCGGGCATGTCGGTCTGACGATCGAGCTCTGGACCGACGGGTATTTCGGGCACATGGGCAAGCGGGGGGATTGGAGGAACCGGCACCTCTATCTTCCGCATTTCACGACTGTCAAGGCGCTGTTGATCAACCACGCGAGCCAGTACCCGTTCTCCGGGGCGACGCATGACCTGACCCGGACCCACCAGGGTTGGGGCTGGCCGAACGTCTGGAGGATGTACGCCCAGCGTGACTCGATGCTGATCGTCAACGAGAACGATATCCTGCGGCTCGGGCAGACGCGGAGCTATTGGGTCTTCGTCCCGTCGGGGAGGTCGGAACTCAAGGCGACCCTCGTCGCGGCGGAGCCCGCCGCGAATCCGGCCTCCTCCAAGACGGCCCTGAACGACCTGGATCTCAGCCTCCACGCCCCCGACGGAAGGACGGTCTACTTCGGAAACTACGGGCTGCGTTCCGGGAACTACAGCCGCCCGGGAGGGACGAAGAACTCCGTCGATCCCGTCGAGAACGTCTTCGTCAAGTCCCCCTCGGCGGGGGTCTGGAGGGTGGACGTGCGCGCGTCCTCGGTGAACGTGGACACCCACAAGGAGACCCGGGTCACGGACGTCGACTACGCCCTCGTGGTTTCCGGACCCGCCGGCATGAGGGACCGCAGCGGCACCTCGCTCGCGATGACTTCGCGTGGACTCGGGGACCTGACGCTTTCCCTGACCGGTCTTCCGAAGGGTTGGACCGAGGGGTGGACCCTCCTCAGCCTGGCGACGAAGGGACCCGCGGGGCACGGGAACTTCTTCGGGCTCGAACTCGACGCCCTTTCGCTCGCCAGCTTCACCTGGCCGATCGCCGCCGGGAACCCGGCGCACTTCAAGCCGACGACGAACCCGAGCCTCTTCCCGAACAAGGCCTTCTCGATTCCTCCGGGCACCTTGAATCTGCTGAAGGGTTCGAAGCTGGACGCGGTCGTCCTGCTCGCGGGGCCGGGAGGGATCCTGAGCGTGTCGAACGCCGCCAGGGTCCAGCTCTGAGAGTGTGAAAGAGGCCCGCCTCCCGCCGAGCAGGCGGGAGGCGCCCCCTCCCCGCGGGGACGCGAAGCGCCGCCGCGCGAGTTGCGGCCTAACTCTCTGCTTCCAAGATCCTTAGGTCTGAGTCTGCCCATACTCCGCCCGATACGAAGAAGAGGGTTGACTCCGTGTCTGCTCGGGAACAGAATGATTCCGCCCTTTGGGGCATGTTCTATTCAAGATTCAGTTGAACCCAAGACCCAAAAAGAGGAGTAGACTCATCATGAGACATTCTCTCTCTCTCTCTCTCTCTCTCTAAAGATAAAGCCGGGCTTCTAGCCCTCGGGCTTGTGCTCGGAGCCGGTGGACTACGATCCTCCCTGCCCGCCCAGGATATCGGCAGCCGCACCCGCTTCGTGTTTCATGTTTACGTGGATCCCCTCCATGGGGACGACACGAAAGCGCGTTCGATCAGGTTTACGGGAGGGATGAATCCCACGGGAAGATTCGCGACTAACGCCGAGCGGGATTACCTTGCTCTTTCAAAACATCTTTACCACAAGAACCAGAGCAGAAAGCCCAAGGTATCGGACGGCTATCTCCAGCATGCTCCTTATGCCTTCCGTACTGTAAATGGGGCCATGCGGTACCTGGGGGATGAGTTTGGAAGCCCGAAAACTGTGTTGGGGACCTACCAACGCTGGACTGTCAATCTTCCATGGAAGAAACCCTATAGGGAAGGCGGGGATCCCGATTTGTACATCGACTATATAGTCGTTCATTGCTTGGAAGGGATCTATGGCCCGATAAAAACCCCAAATTCTCAAGGAGAGGAGATCGACCCCAAGTCAGGCCTTCCGTATAACGGCGAAACTTTCCCCATCTATCTTCCGGATCGTGTAAGCATACAAGGAACGTCGGCGTTGTCCACTGTATTCGATGCAAGGTATGATTATGTGCCTATCATTCTCGTGGGTGAAAACTTGAATGAAAAGATCACCTATGAAGATTGCTTCATCGACAGCTTGACGATCCGAGGGGCTCGCGCGAATGAAAACAATGGGTTTCCCAATGGGGCCGGGATTCACATTTTCAGGGAGGACAATGTATACGTGGTGATCAGCAACTGCTTCATCACGGACAACTGGGTTGGGATTTCGATCGATAACGACGATGATATTTCCAAGTACCGCCACAGCCCAATCATTGTGAACAACACCATCGCTTGGAACCGGGTGGGGATTTGGAGCGGCGACAGCTTCTACAATCAAAATAGGATTGGATACGCCTTTCCCAGGGTTTTCAACAACATCATCGATTCGGGCGACCCTTACGGGCATTTTGGACCTATAAACTCCACGGCTACCGCGCCTTTTTGGGGATTGGATACCTCCGACCTCCTGATCCGTGTCGGACCCTTGATGCTGGACTTCAATGCCTATGAGACGGCCGTGGCCAACAGCCCGAAGCCCATGAACTTTCTCCCCTTTTGGCCGGGCACTTCCCCAAGGAGTCCGGGTATCTACTCCCCGAGGGTGGATATTCGGGCATATACGCATGCGGGACTCGGTACCGCTAGAGGGAGTTTGTACATCAATGATATCTTCAGGAATTCCCAGAGTTCGGACCGTTCCCCGCACGATTTTCGATTGGCTCCCTTGGTATCCCTGGATACGAATCCTCCTTCCTCGACGGCATTGAACCCTTTGGTAAACCAGGGATATCTGACCTTTCCGATCGACTTTGCCAACAACTCTCCTTATATCTCTTACAATCCCGGCCTTCCTAGTCCCGGGTCGCAAGGGAACAAATCGGTTTCGGACTACGCGGCCCTCCATTCGATGGATTGGGATGGGGAGGGATTCGGAAATCCCAGGATCGCGTCGCGGACCGGTTTCCAGCCCGGCCAATACAGCGATCTCGACCTGGGCGCGGACGAGATGGGCTTGACGATCGCCGCTGGATTCATCGAAGGGACCAGGATCTTCAGCCGTAACGTCCCCAACGGAGAGGTCGGGAGTCAAAAGGGCACTCTCCCGATCACGGACCATACGCAGGTCTATTTCTTCAACCTGCCCGGGACGTATCCAAGGCCATGGTTTGTGAAATGGACGGGGAGGAACTACGTCTGGTGGGACTACGTGCAGATCCCCTCATTCACGCCCAATCCTTCGGGGAGGTATACAAAGGGCGTAACATATTCCTTTAGGAATGTTAGAATCGCTCAATCGGTTTGGGAGCCCTTCATGAAGGGGCTGGAATGCGACACCTCCCCCCATCTCCTGCCCGACACGCATCCCTTCTGGGCGACCTATTTCGAAAGCCTGACCAGTCCGAATCCTCTCGATTACTTCGGCTCCAATCCTTGGTACCACCACAATTGGGATGACGGCGGCACTCCCCCTCAGCTCTCGGCGATAGAAACCGACAACAAGTACCTCTACTACGATCCGAATGTGTCGATCTTGCTTGAGGGAACCGCGAATCCCCCCGGATCCTGGGTTTGGACTCAGGGCTGGGGGTACCTGGGTCCCGGGCCGTATACGATCTTCGGTCCCTTCGGGTATCAGGGTTCGACGAACTACACCGTGCTTTCAAGCCCCGCGTGGGGATATGGAGATTCGGCCCCAGGCCCCGACATCATTCCGATGAACGGCTGGTCGGGGGAGCGTTACTGCCTGCAAGACCCGAACGCCCTGGTGAACCCTCTGTACAACATGCAGACCTTTCTGGGGATCAACAACGAGGATCCGACCGGCAAAGGGGCCGGGGCCAAGCAGTCGCCGAAGAAGGGCTCGGGACTTGGGGATGCCAAGAGGCTGAAGTACCTGGAGGCCTCCCTCGTCCTCGAGATGCGGGCTCGAGCGGTGAGCTACGCAAACAAGGTCTACCGGAAAAAGAGAAGGAAATGAAGGCGGATCGGAGAGTGGGGGAGGGAATCCTCCGCTCTCCGGCTCGGGCCATTCAAGGGAAGCATGGAGGCGATCATGAAGGTGTTTAGGCGGAAGCATGCGCGATCCAAGGCGGCTTGTCTTGGCTTTTTCGCGCTCCCCTTTTTCTCTGTCTCTGGGGTGGCGCAAACCTCGTACAAGTTTACCCATTTCCCGGATTGGTTCATCCGGAATCCCTATACGGATGAGAGTGTCTATCAGGACGCTACAGCAGCGATTGTATTGGACTATGACCATGATGGTTTTATTGATCTGATAATGGGTTCCCGCATTGCTTCTCTTGCCTCAGGCCAAGGGCCCTCCCCAAAAGGCCGCTGGTTGTATTTCCTTCATTTCAAGGGAGAGGGAGGAGGTAAGTTTTATTACGATTCGGCACGGAAGGCTCCTTTGCTGAATATAGCTGTGGAGAAATCATATATCTACCAGATGGCCGGCGGTGATTTCGATGGAGACGGGGATGTTGATATTTTCGCAGGAAGGAGTATTCCACCTTTCGCTAATAGGTTTTACACTTTCGAAAAGCCTGCTCCTGACCGCCTGTTCTTGAACAACGGGAAGGGGGACTTTACCTATGCCCCGTCCGGGAGTCTGCCCGCCAACAATTTCATCACCGCCGACTGCCGGGCCGTAGACATCGACGGGGACGGCGATCTCGACATCCTGACCGGCGTCGTCGGCGGCCTGAACCGGATCTACATCAACAACGGGAAGGGGGTCTTCAGCGACGAAAGCACGAAGCGCTTCCCGACCTCCCCCAGCCTCAACAGGTACGACACGAGCCAGATCGTCATCGGGGATGTCGATCGAGACGGGGATCCGGATCTCTTCTGGGCGACCGGGGGCTGGCTCAGTTATTGGAGCCAACAGAACGACCTCCTCCTCCTGAACGACGGGAAGGGGCGGTTCAAGCTTTCCGTCCAGCCGGATTTCAAGCAGCGCAACACAGGCGGAGGAGCCTTCGCGGACTTCGACGGGGACGGCGACCTGGACCTGGTGACGGCCTCGCAGAAGGAGCCCTCCAGGCTCTACCTGAACGACGGGAAGGGGGTGTTCAAGGACGTGACGGCGACCCGCTTCCCGAATCCGAAGGAGGAGCACTACTGGGTGCTCGCCGTGGACGTGGACGAAGACGGGGACAAGGACATCCTCTCGGGAGGGCGCTGTCCGTTCCGGGTGTTCCTGAACGACGGGAAGGGGTACTTCAAGGAGGCGCCCGCGGCCCCGGACGCCACAACCTGGGGCTATTGCTTCAAGGCGGTGGCCGCCGACCTGGACCGGGACGGGGACATGGACATCCTCCAGCTCCCCCACAATCCGTGGCTCGCCCCTCTGCGGATCTACTACAACCTGCAACGGCAGTTCTACGTGTCTTCGAAGCGCTTCGCGCTCGGGAGGTCGGCGAGGTTCGAGGTGTATGCGGACCGGCCGCCGGCCTGGGGGGCGATCTTTCTCTCCATGAGGCCCGGGAAGCTGCGCTTTCCCGGTTTCGGGACATGGTACTTGGATGCGGCCACGAGCGTGCCGCTCTTCCCCTTCGCGATCGGCAGGTCGCAGGGGGGGAAGTACGCGGTGAGCATCCATGTGCCCAACGACAGCAGGTTGGCGAAGAAGCGGGTCTACTGCCAGGGCTTGCTGTTCAACCTCCAGACCGGCTCGATGCAGTTCACGAACTTCACGACGAACCCGATCAAGTATTACTGGCAGAAATAGGGCCGCTTCTGCTCCCCTGGGACGAGCGCCGGGACGGAGACTTTCCTTGCGTGGAGAGTCTCTTTCCGGCAAAAGGGAGCCATCCGCCGGCGGGGTTTTCCTCGTCTGCACCCTCGTCCGGTCCGGATCGTGGGACTCGGATCGGAATGGTTACTTCTCTCGTTGGATCCTTTCCGCTTCCCCTCGACCTCGAGAGGTTTCTCATGCGAATTCCCGCGATCCTGTTCGCCTGTCTCCTTTCGGCGTCGGCAGGCCTTTCCCAGGTCTCGTCGACCCTTCCGAAGGGCAAGGACTCGACCGAAGGGACCGGCTCCGGCTGGGCGACCTGGCGCTACGCGCCGGCCAGGGCCGTCTATTCCTACAACGCGACGGCTTTTCCCTGGGGGGCCTCGCCGAAGGTCATCCGGGCCGTCTCCGCGAGAAGGGACGGGCTGATCACGACGACCTTCGTCAAGAATACGAAGAAGATTCGCCTCTTCGTCTCCTATGACGGCAACGACCCCTGGGCCCTGGATGTCCGTTTCGAGGGCAACCACGGGAAGATGCGGACGATGGTTCTCGGAACCGCGGCTGCCCCGGCGAGCGTCCTCTACCCCGCCGACCCCAAGCCCCCGGTCGGAAAGACCGCCCCGTTCACGGTTTCCTTCCCCTTCTCGCGACCCTTCCTCCTTCCCGCGAAGGCCCGGAACCTGATCTTCGATTTCCGCGCATACGGCACGGTCGCGACCCGGGACTACTGGTACGTGGACTCGGAGTTCAAGAGCGGCGGCGCCCTCACCCGGGGCAGCTTGGTTCGGGCGGGCGCCCAGTGTCCGACCACGCCGCTCATGACGATCTCCAACTACGTCGCCTGGCCGAACGCGACCTTCATCAACTATGTGGTCACCCGTGTCGCGAAGGCGCCTGTCGTCGCCTGGATCGGGGCTCCCCTGGCGACTCCGATCCCGCTCGGCAAGGGCTGCACCCTCTACGTGAGACCCCTGGTCCTTCTGACCGGGACCGCGGACAACTCGACCCTGGGGCGCGCGACCTTCTCCTGGGGCAAGATCCCGAACCAGGCCTCGTTCATCGGGAAGAAGATCGCCTACCAGTTCGCCGTCGTGAAGGCGGGCTATCCCTTCCTCGGCGCGGTCGGCGTGACCCAGTGGGGGGACTACACGATCGGGAGCGGCTACGCGAACAAGGTGGACCAGGGGACGGTCTACAAGTACGCCCTCTCGTCCTCGAGCCTCTTCGATCCGGACAGGGTTGCGAACGCCGACTACCTCTCGACTCGGGCGCCGGTCCTCCTGGTGCGCTGAATCCTCGACCGGGCGGTCCGGGAAGTCCCGATGCCATCGGGGTTTCTTAGGCCCCGGGGAGCGGAGCGGGCCCCGCGCCTTCTCTGGCCTTCCCCGGCGAGATCGGGAGGGCGGAAACCCGATTCCGAAACCCGGTTGCTTCCAGGGTGGAAAGCGAATTTGGAAAAGGGGTAGGATCTCGTTTCGAGACAGCTTCCCTCGGAAAAGCTTCCGTCCCGGGTCCTTTGGGCGCCCGCGGAGGGGATTCCCGTCTCGAAACGAACCATTTCGTCTTGAAAGGAAACCCTCGATGAAGATCCTCGCCCCCTGTCTTTCCCTGTCCCTCACGTTCCTGACGGCCTCGGTCGTCCCCGCCCAGACCTCGACGACCCTCCCCTCGGGGATGGACCGGATCGAAGGTAACGATCTCGACTGGGCCACCTGGCGGTTCACCCCGGCGCGCGCCGTCTACTCCTACAAGGCCGCCGTCTTCCCCTGGGGGAACGCCTCCAGGACTCTGACGGGAGTCAAGGCCCGGCGGGACGGCCTGCTCGTGACCCCCTTCGTCCAGAACTCGAAGAGCATTCGTCTCTACGTCTCCTATGACGGCAATGACCCCGAACGGATGGACATCTTCTTCGACGGGAATCATGGAACGGGGAAGAGCCTCGTCCTCGGGAGCGCCGCCGCACCGGCGACCGTGAACTACCCCGCCGATCCGCAACCCCCCTCCGGGAGCACAGCTCCGTTTTCGGTGTCCTTCCCCTTCAGCCAGCCCTTCGTGCTGCCCGCCAACGCGAAGAACCTGGTCTTCGACTTCCGCGCCTACGCGACGGCCAGAGCGGACGGATTCTGGTACGTGGATGCGGTCTACACCCCCGCCGGAACCTTGGACATCGGTTCCCTCTCGACCCAGGGGACGCAGTGCCCCGGAACGCCCGACATGCCGATCAGCAACTTCGCCGCCTGGCCGGGCTCCCACTTCGTGAATTACGTCGACACCGCGGTTCCCGGCGCGCCGGTCGTCGCCTGGGTCGGCAACCCGAGATCGACGCCCTTCGGCTTGGGAAGCACCTGCTTCCTCTATCTGAACCCGACCGGGATCCGCCTCGGGCGGGCGGACAACGACAGCCGGGGACGCGCGAAGTTCGTCTGGAACCGGATTCCGAACCAGACATCCTTCATCGGAACCTCGATCTCCTACCAGTTCGCGGTCGGGAAACGAGGCTATCCCGTTTTCGGCGCGCTCGGGTTGACCCGATGGGGGAAGTACACGGTCGGGGCCGGTTGGCCCTCCGCTTCGAACCAGGGTTCCGTCTACACGTACTCGCTGAACGCGACCCATCTCTTCGATCCGGACCGTCTCGTCGAGGCCGATTGGGTCCTGACCCGGGCCCCGGTGCTCGAGGTCCGATAGGCGGGGCGTCCGGGGCGGGTCCGGGGAGCGACATCCCCCGGGCCCGGGAACTCCGGGCCTTCCCCGTTCCGCCGGCGCCTCAGGCCAGGAGGGATTCGTAGAGGTCCCTGTAGGAGGCGGCCATCCGCGCGAAGTCGTAGGCCTTCTCGACCTTCCTCCGGTTCGCCTCCCCGGCGGCGCGGCGTCTCGCCTCGTCTTCGAGCAGTTCCGTCCAGAGCTTTCCGAGCCCCGCGACGTCGCCCGCTCGGGGGAGGACGAGGCCCTGTTCCCGGAGCATCTCGGGGAGATCCCCGACGGCCGTGGCCGCGACCGGGATCCCGCATGCCATCGCCTCGAGGACCGAGAGCGGCATCTGCTCACTCCGCGAACTCAGGACGAAGAGGTCGAGGGCGTGGAGGAGAGGGAGAGGGTCGGGGATCTCCCCGAGAAGGCGGACCCGATCGGCGATTCCGAGTTCTCCGGCGCGCGCGCGGAGGGCTTCTCCCTCGCTCCCCTCGCCCGCGAGGAGGAGGAGGGCCTCCGCGTCCTTCGGGAGGGTCGCGAAGGCCTCGAGCATCGCCGGAAGGTCCTTGATCGGGCGCAGGCCGCCGACGAATCCACAGGCCACCGTCCCCTCGGGGATGCGGAGCGCGGCCCTGGCGGCGCGCCTTTCCGCGGGGGAGGGAGGATGGAACGCTCCGGTCTCGATCCCGTTCGGGAGGTAATGGAGGTAGGGGGGGCGGATCTTCCAGTCCCTGAGAGCGATTCCCTCGAGGACCCGGGAGGGGACGATCAGACCCTGGACCTTCGAGAGGACCCAACGCCGGAACCAGACGCGCCTCCTCTTCTGCCGGCGGATCTCCTCCGGCCCGAAACCCTCTTCATGGTGGAGAACCGGCAACCCGGGAAGGGTCGAGGCCGCCCAGGCCGCCTCGATCGCCCCCCAGTTGTAGGTGCAGAGGAGGTGCGGGCGCAGGCTTCGGAGGAGCCGTCGCAGGCGCCGGACCCGAAGGAATCCTCGCGGGGGGGGCGGAACGTCGAGGACCTCGCAGCCCGGTTCCGGGGGGAGGAGGGCCGCCGCCCCGGTCCTCCCGTCCATCGCGAGGAAGCGATGCCTCCAGGTCTCGGGGAGGGCCCGGACGAGCTTGGCGGTTCGGACCTGGGGGCCGCCCGCATCGAAGGTCGCGAAGACGTGGAGAATGCGGGGATGGGGAGGGATCGAGGTCCGCTCCGACCGGGTCACGGCCTCTCCTCCTCGGGAAGGGCGAGGTCGATCGCGGCGTGGTGGAAGGCTTCGAGGTCGGATTCCGGATTCCAACCGAGAAGCTCCACGGCCGCCCGGGCGTCCAGGGGGGCGGTCAGGGCCCGGGTCTTGAGGTCGCGATAGGAGGGGAACGGGAACCACCGCCTCTTCGCGCCGATCTTGACCGCCCACTTGAAGAGGTCGGCGGCCATCATCCCCGCGGTGGATCGGGGCAGGAAGCGGATCGGTCTGCCGCTTCGGCGGGCGAGTTCCCGGACGAAGGCGGCCGCGCAGGGCCGGACCGGGCCCGCGAGATGGAAGCTGCGCCCGAGGGCCTCCTCGCGTTCGAGGGCGAGAAGGAGCGCCTCGACGACGTCGTCGACGAGGACGAAGGGAAGGGGCGTGTCGCCCTTCCCCCATCCGAGGCAGATCGTGTCCCGGGGCCAGAACCCGAGAGCCGAATGCCGCGTCCGTCCTCCGGGGCCGACGATCAGCCCGGGCCGGAAGATCGCGAGGGGAAGGCCCCGATCCCGGGCGAGTTTCCGGAGCCCGATCTCGGCCTCGATCTTCGCGCGGGCGTAGTCGCTCCTCCCCCTCGGTCTCGGATCGGGGGGGCTATCGTCGGGGACGGGTTCCCGTCCCCCGAGGTAGAGCGCCGCGATGCTCGAGGTGAAGAGGAAGGCCCGCACTCCGGCCCTCAGGGCGGACTCCGCCAGGGCCAGGGTCCCCTCGACGGCGAGTCGGCGGGTCTCCTCGAGGTCCGTTCCGAGTCCCGTGGCCAGGTGGATGACGGCGTCGCACCCGCGCACGGCGGCCTCGAGGGAGGCCCGGTCGCCGAGGTCTCCGATCGCGACCTCGGCCCCCTCGAACCCCGCCGAGGAGGAAGGGGAGCGAAGGAGGACCCTGTGGGGAAGTCCGCGTTCGCGCAGGGTCCTGCACAAGCTCCTCCCGACGAATCCGGTGGCTCCGGTGACGAGGATTGGCGGGCCTTCCGCCCGAGGGCGGGGAGGCTCCGGCGCGGGTTCGACCTTCGGGGAGGATGGGGGGGCGGAAACCTCCCCGTCCCCCCAGTCCTCGGCGGATCGGAGCGCTCGGTCCAGCCATCGGATCGCGAGGACGCCCGGTTGCGCGTCCGGGCGCCTTCCTTCCCCACGAAGTCCGCGGTGGAAGGCGAGGATCGAGGCGCGGATCGAGCGGAAGAAGAGGTCGCTCTGCGGGGCGAGACCGAAGAGCGCCAGCGCGAAGGAGCGGACGGACTCCCCTCCCCTTCGTCGAAACCTCCGGGCGTCCGCGCGAAGCTGGACCCTCGTGTCCCAGAACTCGGGCCAGGGGGTCTTCTCCCGGACGGACAGGGAGCCGTGGACGAGGTCGGCTTCCAGGGCCCCGTCGGTCCCGAGCACGAGGATCCGGGAGTCGAGGTGCGTCCGGCCGAGCGAGAGGAAGAGATCGGCCGAGATCCGACCGCAGTCGAGGAGGATCCTCCAGGTCCTCCAGATCCTCCGGGCGTCGGGCGTCCGGAAGGGCGAGGAACGGAGCGCCCGGCAGGCCCGGGGGGGGCCCGCGAGGTCGAGGACCATCGACATCGGGTGGGGACCCGCCTCGAGGAGGAGATTCCCCTCGGAGGCGAACATCCAATGAGCCCATTGCCCCTGGAGCATCTGCCGCAGGGGGAGGTTCGTGATCGAGAAGACCTGTTCGATCCTCCCGATGCGCCCCGCCTCGAGGGCCGCCTTCAACTCGAGGAAGGTCGGGTGGTGGCATTGGTTGTGGTTGACCGCGAAGGCCAGCCCCTCGCGCTCCGCGAGGGCGGCCAGGGCCTCGCATTCCCCGGGGTCGACTCCCATGGGCTTCTCGACGAAGACATGGATCCCCTCCTCGAGAAGGGCCCGGCTCAGGTCCGTGTGGGTCGGAGGGGAGGTCAGGACGTGGGCGGCCTCGAACTCCCCCCCGCGGGCCGCCGGGCGCCAGTCCCCGCCGTGGAGGGGGATGCGGTGTCTCCGGGCGAAGTCCTCGGCCTTTCCGGGATCCAGATCATAGACCGCCCGAACCTCCGGCCCCGAGAGGCCGCGAAGCGCATGCAGGTGGGTCTCCGCGATCCGGCCCGCGCCGATCAGGGCGACCCGGACCCTAGGATTCTGGGGGGCGGACATGCCTCAACCTTTCCTTGTTCCCCGATGGACCCTTCTTCATCGGTCCGGAGCGGGGAGGGGCCGAGACCTCAGCGGAAGCGGTCATGACATGGAGTGCAGAAGCTCTCCTCGAAGTCCGCCAGCCTGGGTTCCAGGTCCTCGCGGGTCTTTGCCTCCGCGAGGGAGCGGAGAAAGCCCGCGGCCTTGCGGGCGTGGCGGGCGAAATCCTCCCCGCCCTCCGCGGGGCGGAGGGGGCCCGCGCCGAGGTCGAGGCCGGCCGCGAGACGTCCGGCCTCTTTCCGCATCCTTCGCAGATCGGGGTCGGAGGAGCCCAGGACTTTCGGAACCTCCTCGTCGAAGAAGATCCCGATGTCCTCCATCAGGGCGGACCAATCGGGGAAGTCCGAACGGGCCGGGCCGGAGGCTCCGGTCCTGCAGGCCGGGGGGAGTCCCAGGGCGGCCGCGAGAAGGCAGATCGGAAGGATGCGTCGCATGCTCCAAGGATCGGGAGTCCGGCTTGGGCTTGCAAGGTCAGCGGGCGAAACCCGCCCTGCCGAGGAGACGGGCGAGGGCCCGTTCCGCGCGGTCTCGAAGAAGAGCGGGGTCTCCCTCGCCCCGCAGGGGCCTCCCGTCCCGGAGGAGGAAGCGGCCCTCGACGAGGACGTGGCGGACGAGATCCCGTCCGCCGGCGCAGATCATCTTTTCGGCGGGGTCGCCGCCGGGTCCGAGGAACGGATCGCGGAACTCGACGAGGCAGAGGTCCGCGGGGGCTCCGGGTCGCAGGCGGCCGGCCCCCTCGAACCCCAGGGCGTCCGCGGCCTCGGAGGTCGCCATGCGAAGCAGGTCCCAGGGGCTCAGCGAGCCCGGACCGTCCCTTAGGGAGGCCGCGAGCAAGGCCTGGCGCATCTCCATCCAGGGGTCGAGGCGGTTGTTGCAGGGGGCCCCGTCCGGGCCGAGGGCCACCGGGATTCCGGCTCGTCTCGAGGCCGCGATTCCCGCGATCCCGGATCCGAGCTTCAGGTTCGCCGTCGGGCAGTGGAGGATCGTGCAACCCCGGTCCGCGAGGAGTTCCCGCTCCCCTTCCTCCAAGTGGACGCAGTGGGCGATCGAGGTCCCCGGCCCGAGGAGGCCGAGTTCCTCGAGAGCGCGGATCGCTCCCTTCCCGTACTGCTTCCGAACTTCCTCGCCCTCGAGGGGGTGCTCCGCTCCGTGCGTGTGGATCCGCGCTCCCTCTAGGGACGAGCGTTCGGCGACTTCCTCGAGAAGCGGGCGGGTGCAGGAGAGGAGAAAGCGGGGGGCGTAGGCGTGGCGGAGGCGTCCTCCATGCTTCCCGTGCCAGGCGCGCCGAAGGGCCTCGGATTCCTCCAGGGCACGCTTCCGCTCCATCCTGAGGTCCTTCGGAATCGACGGATCCTCCGAATCCATCAGGGCGTTCCCGATCAGGGCCTTCAACCCCGAGGCCTCGGCCGCGGCGAAGACCTCGGCGGTTCCATGGACCGTCTCCATCGACTGGAATGCGGTCACCCCGCCCCGGAGGAGTTCGGCCAGGCCGAGGTCCGCGGAGATCCGCAGGCTCTCAGGGTCGTGCGCGGCTTCCAGCGGCCAGATCCGCGTCCGCAGCCAGTCGAGGAGGGGGAGACCCTCGGCCAGGTTGCGGAAGAGGGTCTGGCAGAGGTGGACGTGTCCGACGACGAGACCCGGGAAGCAGCACAGGCCTTCCCCCGAAACGACGGACTCCCCCGGCCGGGGGCGGAGGTCGCCGAGGGCTTCGATCCTCCCCTCCGAGATCCGGAGGTCCCCTTCCCTCACCGAGGCGGGCCCGGTCTCCGGGTCGCACAGGATCAGTCCGGTGAGGAGCATCTTCCTTTCCGTTCCCGTTCAATCCTTCCGGCCGACCGGAGGGCCGAGATCGCGGAAGAGGATCTCCCGGCGGACCCGATCGCTGACGTCCTTCCCCCCGCATTCCGCATAGGGGTAGACGAAGAAGTTCAGCGGGGGACCGCTCTGGGGAGGGTCGAGGACGAGGTCGCGTCCCCGGGTCAGGCGGATGCGGTCCTTGGTCAGGCCGCCGAAGAAGAACTCCTTCCGCTCGGGGTGTTTCCGGGCCTCGGAGGCGTCGACGGGGACCCATCCGAAGCCGGGAACGAAGAAGCAGGCCCAGCAGTGGTATCCGCGGATCTCCTTCCAAGCGAAGGAGGTTTCGGGAGGAAGGGGAAAGCCGATCTCGAAGCGGGCGGGGGTTCCGATGCTCTGGTTGTAGGCGATGAACAAGGTGTGGAAGTCCGAGCAATTCCCGTACTTGTTCGTGCAGACCCAGTCCAGGGAGCCGCGGCCCCATCCTTCGCCCGGAGGCTTTTCGTAGGCCACCTCCGATACGACCTTGTCGTAGAGGATGCGGGCCTTGGCCAGGGTCGAGGTCGCGCCCGCGGTCGCGAAGAGGGCCTCGCGTTTGACCCGTTCCACCGGGGCCAGCCGCGGCGCCGCGAGCCAGCGGTCCACCTTCGGCTGGCTTCCGGACTCCTCCCCTCCTCGATGCTTCCGGACCTCGTATCTCCGGACCCTGACTCGATAGCCGAGAAGGAGGGGCTTGCCCGGTTCCGGCGTCCCCCGGATCGAGAGGAAGCGGTTGCCCAGATCGTCGGCTCCCTCGCGGATCTCCCCTCCCCGCGCGAAGGTCCGGAGCGGACCCAGTTCCTGGGCATCCTCCTCGACCGGAGCGGGGAGCCAGAGCGTCACCGGGCCTCGGAGCCCCGGGCCCGCCGGCAGGACGGCCTTCATCGAGAACTCGAAGGTCCTCGACGGCGGCGGAGGAGCGAGGGCCGGTCCCGCGCAGGAGGAGAGGAGGGCCGGGAAGGCGAGGAGACTCGGGAGGAGTCTCGAGGCCGGAAATGGAAGGATGTGTGGCATCGAGAGCGGTTCGACCTCGGAGGATTCGGGAAAAGACCGGATACTTTAGGCTTTCCCGACCGGACCGGACAATCTTCCGCGCGATCTTCCTCCGGGGCGGGGGGAAGAGCACCGGTCGCGGTTTCGGGGGGGGATGCCGGCGCGGCCCTTCCGCCCGCCGGGCGGCTTTTACACCGGGAGTCCTTGCGCGCTTTCCCTCTGGCGGAAAGATGCAGCCATGTTCGGAGGAATCGCAACGAAGGGAAGGCTTCTCGCGCTCGCGCGGGGGGCCGCCCGCGGGGAGATCCGGGTCTACGATCTCGCCGATTCGACCCTCCGGAGCCGGTTCTCCTACGGGGGGACGGAAGGCGGGTGGGCGGATGCGGGAGGGATCGATCTCGACGAGGAGGGGCGGATCTTCGTTGCCGACACGGCCGGGGGGAGACTTCGGATTTTCTCATCCTTCGGGCACGAGGTCGGAGGCTTCGGCCTTCCGGAGGAGGCCTCCCGGCCCAGGGATCTGAAGGGCATGCTCGCCTATCCGCGTTCGGTCGTCCGGGACGGAACGGGAAGGCTGTGGATCACCTGCGGGGATCGTCCCTGGGTCCATGGGCTGCAGGTCTTCGACGCGCAGGGCCGATTTCTTTCGAGCCTGGAGGCCTTCGGAGACCGGAGCCGCAGCTTCGGTCCGGCCCTGGACCTCACGCTCTTCGGGGAGGATGTCTGGGTCGCCGACACCGGAAACGACGCCCTCCAGGTCTGGCGTCTCGACGGGGGCTTCCTCTGTTCCTTCGAGATCCCCCGGGATTGGGGGCGGCGTCCCCAGGCGATCGCCGCGGTCGGGGACCGCCTCGCCCTTCTTCTGGCCGAGCCCCGCCCCAGGGTCCTCCTGGTGGATCGGGACTTCAAGCGGACCGGGATCTGCCGGCTCCCGCGGAACCAGACCCTGGAGAACCCTTCGGGGTTGGCCCGGGGTCCCGAGGGGCGCTTGTTCGTTCTCGATCGGGACGGTTCGAGAGTCCTGGCCTTCGAGGGGGACGGGGAGTTCGCGGAGGTCTATCTGGAGATCGCGGACTGACCGGGGAGTTCTCCCCTTTTGTCGGCTCCGAGGCCGGGGACCGTCCCCGTCTCACTCCTCTTCGATTCCGACCGCGGCGATCTCGTCGAGCAGGCTTTGGATTCCGTTCTCCTCTTCGTGGTCGAGGAAATGCAGCCATTCCTCCTCGATCGGGTCGCCCTGATATCCCGGGTCCTTTCCGCTGACTCTGTGGGCGATGCCGTTGGCCAGTTTCAGGATCCTGCCGTTTTTCCAAGCCTCCTCGTCCGAGGGCTCGGAATGGTGGTCGTTGATCGCGCTCTCGAGCCGGGGGCCGAGCTTCCAGGACTTCGCCAGGAAACCTCCGACCTGGCCGTGGTGGTAGCCGAAGATCTCCGACTCGACGAGGTGGAGGGGCCGGCATTCCTTCGAGGATCGTTCCAGGGCCTCTTGGAATCGATCGCCCGTGTTCTCGAGGAGGAGGATCATGCCGATGTCGTGGAGGAGTCCCGCGGTGTAGGCCTCCTCGTGGTCGATCCCGAACTCCTTCGGGAAGCGCCGGGCGAGGGTCCGGGCGCACTGCCCGGTCTTGACCGAGTGGTCCCAGAGCCAGGCCGCGTCGAAACGGCCCTTCGGGTCGTTGTTCCGGAACTGATCGAGGATCGTCGCTTGGACGACGAGGTTTCTCAGGGTCTTCAGTCCCAGGATGCTGACCGCATGGGGGATGTTGCTGATCGGGTTGCGCAGGCCGTAGAGGGGGGAATTCGCGAGCCGGAGGACCTTCGTCGCGATGGCCTGGTCCTTGACGATGACCTCTGCGGCCTCCGGGGCGGAACCCTCGGGATCCTCCAGGATGCGGTTGATTTCGTTCAGGGTCGTCGGGACCGTGGGAATGGTGACCGTACCGCCGATCAGCTCCTCGAGAGTCGTGGCCGTCATATCGCTCCTCGGGCGTCTCGAAGCCCGGCCGCCCCAAGGGAATCGAGCGGCCTTCCGCCCTTATCGGACGGGGGAGCCTCGAACTTCAAAGAGGGCGGCTCTTGGAAAGGTCCCGGGCCTTCCCGTCTCTTCCCGGGGCGGGGGCGCTTCCCGCTGCCGCTTCCAGGAATCTCCGTGCTCGGGCGGAGATCTCGGTGGGGAGTTCGGGGATCCTCCGCGGGGGCAGCTCGAAGAACCGCCCGAGGAAAGCCGCGACGGAGGAGAGGATCGGGCCGGTCTCCTCGAGATCGAGCGCCGCGGCTCCGGCCGGGCGGGAGGGGGCGCGCAGGAACAGGGAACCGTGATGGAGGATCCGCCCCCGCCGCCTCCGCTGGGCGCTTCCGAAGATCTTCCCCGAACCCGGGAGGACGAGGTCGGGGGCCGCAGCGCGGGCGAAACACCAGGCGGCTCCCCCCCGGGCCCGCGTGGTGGGCCGGCGGGGCGCCGTCTCCACCGGGATCCCGAGCGCCCGGAGAGCCTCGCCGACCGCGTCGTGCAGGGGGCGATAGGTTTCGATCCCCCCGCCGGGAAGCAGGGCCTCGGGCAGGGCGAGGCTGATCGTGAGTTCCCGGTCGTGGAGGAGGGCCCCTCCCCCGGTGAGGCGCCTCACGATCGGTACCCCCTCAGGGGCGTCGGGCAGGTCCTCGATCGTCTGGAACCAACCGAGGGAGATCGTGGCTTCGCTCCATTCATAGAATCGCAGCCAGGCCCCTTCGCTCTCCAGCAGTGCCCGGTCCACCGCCATGTTCCAGGCGCCGGAGCCCGGGGGGTCCTCCAGGAGGAACAGAGCCTCCGGTCGCGGTTCCCCGGGCTTCAGTGCCGCTCCTCCGCCGCCGCCTTTTCGTAGGCTGAGGCCTCGAGAAGGGAGTCCCAACCGCCGTCGCCCTCGGGGCGCACGCGGATCATCCAGCCTTTCTCGAAGGGGGAGGAGGCGAGGGTGTCGAGATCGTCCGCGAGGTCCTCGTTCACCTCGACGACCTCCCCTCCGACGGGAGAGAGGAGTTCGGAGACGGCCTTGACCGACTCGATCTCGCCGAAGGGCGCCCCCTGCTCGACCTTGCTGCCCGTGGAGGGAAGGTCCAGGAAGACCAGGTCCGAGAGATGCTGAATCGCGAAATCGGTGATGCCGACGAGAATCGTCCCGTCCTCTTCCCGTTTGGCCCATTCATGGCTTGCGAGATACCTGCGATCACTGGGTGCCATGTTCTTCTCCTGGCGGTGCTTCCGTCTCGTCGATGAGCCGGAATCCTTTGGTCTTGGAATTTCCTTCGAGAGGACCGGTCCGTTCCGGTCCTCAATACGGTCGCTTGTAGAACGGAAGGGGGACGACTTCCGCGTCCAGGCGGTCCTTGCGGGCCTGGACGGCGAGGGAGGCGCCCGCCTCGGCGAGAGAGGCCCGGACGAAAGCGGTCGCGATGTTCCGGTCCAGGGTAGGGGAGTAGTTTCCCGAGGCTACGAAGCCGACCTCGGTATCTTCCAGGAGGACGGGATAACCCTGCCTCGGGACTCTCTTCCCTGAGGTGACGAGACCCACGAGTTTCCGGGCCGGGCCTTTCTCCTTGACCTCGAGGAGGGCGTCTCTTCCGATGAAGTCCGTCTTCAGCCGGACCGCCCAGGAGAGCCCCGCTTCCAGGGGATTGATCTCCTCGCTCAGTTCATGTCCGTAGAGGGCCATCCCGGCCTCGAGGCGGAGGGTGTCCCGGGCGCCCAGTCCGATCGGTCGGATTCCGAACTCCTTGCCGGCTTCGAGCACGGCCTCCCAGACCTTCACGGCTTGGTCGGCGGGATAGTAGATCTCGAAGCCGTCTTCTCCCGTGTAGCCGGTTCGGGAGACCTCGCAGGGAACGCCCGCGACCTCGCCTCGCGTCCATTTGTAGTATCCGAGGCCTTCCAGGTCGAGGTTCCCGCTGATCCCGGAGAGCGCCTGGAGGGAGGCCCGGCCCTGCAGGGCGATCATCGCGAGTTCGAAGGTCCGGTCCTCGATCCGCGCCTCCATGCCCCCTGTCATGGTCCGGAGCCACTCGAGATCCCTTTCCCGGTTGGCCGCGTTGACAACGAGGAAAAGTTCGTCCCCGCGTTCGGGGTCTCGATAGCAGAGAACATCGTCCAGAACGCCTCCGTCCTCCTTGGTGATCAGGGCGTAACGGATCGCTCCCTTCTTGATGGCGGCGACGTCGTTCGTCAGGACTTTCTGGAGGGCTTCGGTCGCTTCCGGACCTGAGACCCGGAAACGCCCCATGTGGCTGAGGTCGAAGAGGCCGACCCGTTCACGGACCGTGCGGACTTCCTCGAGGATGGAACCGTATTGCACCGGCATCCTCCAGCCGGCGAAAGGAACCATTCTGGCTCCCAAGGCTTCATGGGCTTCCTCGAGCGGGCTCCGGTGCATCGGCGGTCTCCTTCGAGCTTGCGTAAAAAACGGGCGAAGATTGTGAGGGCTGTCCGGAAGGAAGGCCAGAAAAGCTTGCCGGAATCGAGGCTCCCCACACCCGAGAAAGGCGGCCGCGAAGGCCTTTGGGGTTCCAGGGAGGGCGGATCTGGCGGTCCAGGGGATCCCCCTCAAGAGGGATCGCCCATTTCCTCGCGGAACCAGGCCTCGAGGAGGTGCCAATCCAGCTCTTCGATCTGGGAGGCTTCGATCGGGGGGAGGTTCCGGAACTTCCGCTCCTCCTCGGAATCCCGGAAGTCGGGGGAGGAGAAGGGGCGGTCCTCCGGGGTCGAAGGTTCTCCTTCCTCCTCGGATCCCGGCGTCTCCCCCTCGAAGATCGGGAGCGACCCGTCGAAGGTATCCTCTTCCTCTTCTTCCTCCTCTCCGGGTTCGGCTCGATCCCCGTCGAGGGATGGCCGACTGAGGAGGAAGTCGCCCCAGACCGCGTCCCAATCCTCCTCCTGCTCCTCCTCGGCCGGACCCTCCCGGTTGCCCTCAGGGAGTAGAGGGGGGAAGGAGACTCCCGGCTCTCCGGGGAGAGGACCGGGAAAGATCGGAAGGAAGGTCCAGGAATGGCTCTCGTCCCTAGCGGTTGGGGGAAGATGAAGGCGGGGGACGCGGAGGACAGTGCCGGTGGGAGGAAGCCCGGTTTCGGGAAGATGACTCCCCATCAAGGCCGGTGTCGTTTCGAGAGGGGTCCAGGGAGAAGCGCGGCGGATCACGTTTCCCGCATTCTTCTCCGCCCGTTTCCGGGGACCGAAGGGGCTCGAACGCCGGAGGCGGAACCAGAACCGTAGAGCCCAAGCAAGAACCCTGTCGAATCGGTGTGCATGTGGAGACAAGGATGCACCTGCTCGTGGACGATCTTTGGATCCCCGCCGCGGAGGACCCACGTTCGACGGTTGTAGCACTCCCCCGTTTCTCAGGCAAGACTTCGGGGATTCACCGGATCAGCCGGAAAGGAGAGCGTGTTTCCCGGGGTCGGGAATCGAGGGAGGAGGTGGAGTCCTCGCCCCGATGGGGGCGGAAGGATGCCGCGACCGCCCGTGGAGGAGGGTGATTCGCCGTTCTCGATCCGGGCCCGGCGGGTGCCGGAAGGGGCGAAAGGTCGGAGTCTCGTCCTCCCGATAGGGAGGAGGACGACTACTCCCATCCCGCGCCCGTACGGGCGGGCGGATTCCGGATTCGAGGTGCGTAATGGCGCTCAAGGGCGATCTCGCCAGCGTCGGCCTGGCCGATGTCTTCCAAATGCTTGCCCTGAACCAAAAGGTGGGGATCCTCTCGATCCACAGCCAGGCGAGGTGGCGGGCGCTGTACTTCGATCGACCCGGCGTGACGCTCTATTACAACGAGCATGTCTATCTCGACAGGCTCCTTGACGTTCTAGTGCGGAGGAACCTCGTCGACCCCTCCTATCTGGCTGAGGCCCGCCGGAGGAACGCGGGGGACCCGATCACGACGGTCGAGTCCTTGATCGCCGAGGGACACCTCGAAGAGCAGGCCTTCCTCGAGGTGTTCCGGGACCAGATGGAGGAGGACATCTATGACCTGTTCCTTTGGGAGAACGTCCACTGGGAATTCCTCGAGGGGGTGAACCGTCTCGAGGGACGGGAAGGGGTCATCAACGAGCACTTCTTCTTGAATGCGGACTCCCTCGTCATGGAGGCCGCCCGAAGGCTGGATGAGTGGTCCTACATCCGCGAACAGGTCCCCAGCGAGATGGAGGTCTTCGAACCCGCCTACGAGGAGAAGGGGGAACTCCTGGCCGAGGTCGACGAGTCGGGCATGGCCATTCTCGACCTGATCGACGGGAAGAGGAATCTCCAGCGGGTCGTGGAAAGCAGCGGGATCAACGCTTTCCATGTCTTCAAGACGGTCTCGATGCTGGTCCAGAAGGGGATCCTGCGTCCGGTCCCCCCGGACGAACTCGTGCCTCACGCGAAGGAATGCATCGAGGAGGCCCGGATCGAGGACGGGATCCTGATGCTCGAGCGGGCCATCGAACTGGGGACCGGAATCCCCGAAGCCCATCTGCTCGCTGCGAAGTCCTACGAAATGCAGAACGAGGCCGCAAAGGCCTGCTGGCATTACAAATCCTACGCCGCCTACTGCCTCGAGCAGGGGGATCTGGACCAGGCGGCCCAGACCCTGGCCCTGGTTCTCCAGCATCTGCCGACCGACCTGGACGCCTGGGAGCGTTTCGTTCAGGTCCTGGTCCGGCAAGAAGAGCCCGAGCAGGATCCCCATGAAGTAGGGAAGCGCCTGATCGACATCTACCTGGAACTCGAGGAGATCACCCGGGCGCGGTCGGTCCTGGAAAGCCTGCTCGAATCCTGCCCCGAGGACATCGAGCTGAAGAAGACCTTGATCTCCGTGCACAGCAAGGCGGGGGACACCCGCCGGGTCATGGAACTCTACGAATCCATCGCCGACGATTTCGTCGCCAGGAAGGACCCCCTGGAGGCGGTCCGCTATCTCCAGAAGATCCTGATGATCGACCGGAGCCGTTCAGACGTGTCGGACAGGATCCGCCTCCTGATCCAGAAGGACGAGAAGATCAAGTCGCGGAAACGGGGCATGATCGTTCTCTTGACGGTCCTCGTAGGGTTGCTGGCCGCGGGAACCCTCTACTGGCTCTATGACCAGAAAGCCCGCGAGGACCTGGCCAAGGTCGATCCCTCGCCCTTTCTGGAGAGGAAAGACTTCGAAGCTGCGATCTCCCTCTATCGGACCTTCCTGAAGAAGCATCCGCTGACCCTCGTGGAGAGCGAGGTCAAGGCGGAGATCGCAAGGATCGAATCGGCTAAGGAGGCCCACGAGGCGGAACTGGAGGCCGCGCGCCGGAGGACCCTGGCCCTGGCCCGGGCGAAGAGGGAGGAATACCGCCGGCTCTGGGAGGAGTACCTCCTTGCGGAAAAGAAGACCCCGGACCTCGAGAAAGCCTTGCGCCAGTTGACCAGGATCAAGAGCCTCGCCGAGGAGGCGGGGCGAGGAGCGGATCTCGCTTTCCTGAAGGAGAACAAGGTCGAGGATTCGATCCGCAGGATCCGCTCCCATCTCGAGGAGGCGAAACGCCTCCATGGGGCTCTTCAGGCGGCTCTGGATCGAGGGCGTGTCGGCGAGGCCAGGAAACTGGCCCTCAAGCTCCATAAGGAATACACGTTGACGAAGGTCGCCGAAAAGACCCTCGTGCCGACCCGGATCGGGAGTATCCCCGGAGGAGCCCGAATCCAAATCGGGGGGAAGGACCTTCTCGACATGGAGGGGAAAGTCGTTCGAACCCCCGCCGTCCTCCAGCTTCCCTTCGGGAGGAAGGTCGAGGTCGTGCTCCTGAAGGACGGGTTTCTGCCGGGCAGGCTCCGGCTCCGCGGCGCCGACGAGGAGCCGCCCCCGTTCCTCCTCGGAGTTCGCCCTCGTTCAGTCGTGGATCTTCCGGTTCCCCCGGTGACGGGGGTCCTCGGTTGCGGCGACCTTTGGTTCCTCGGACTCAAGGGCGGGAAGATCGCCGGCCTCGAAAAGGAGACGGGGAAGATCCTCGAGACCTTCGCCCTTCCGGACCTGGACGAGGCGAGATCCCTTCTGGCCGTGGATTCGGCTCGGATCTCGGTCTTCAGTGTTCTCGGGCGGATCCTCGTTCTCGAGCGCCGGAGCGGGACCCCGGTATGGAAGGCGGAAGTCTGGAAGCGGGGGGGGCGGCCTCTCATGGTCGGCGGGATCTTCGTCTTCGTCGGGGGAGACGGGTCCCTGGAGGGCCGGGACAGGAAGACGGGGGAGAGGATCTGGCGTCTCGAGGACAGGGCGCCGGGCCGGTCCTGGATCCGGTGGGCCCATGACAGGCTCTGGTGGATCCATCGAGACGGCCGGGTGCAATCGGTGAGCCCCGATGACGGGGTTCTGCTCTCGGAGATCCGGGTCGAGAGGGGGATCCGGGAGAATCCCCTGGTAATCGGCCGGGCCCTCCTTCTTCCCTCCGAGGGGGAGAACTGGAACTGGTTCGACGCCGTCACGAAACGGACCAGGAAGGTGTCCGCCGGCGAGGGCGGAGGGCGCGGCTCCTGGGTCGCCGGAGGAGGGCGCCTGATCCGGGTGACGGAGGCCGGAGAGATCCGGATCCTCGACCCGGAGAACGGGCGTCTGGTCCGGAAGGGGCGGATCCCGGGGCGCCCGGAGGGAAGGATCCGCTTCTTCCAGGACAGCCTCTTCCTTCCCTATGTCCTGGGAGACGGGGAGGGGCATGTCCTGCGGCTGTCGTTCCCGGACCTCTCCTTGCGATGGGACTATCCGGTCGGAGCCGGGGTCGGGGACCGCATCTCGGTCGTGGGGGACCGGGTGCTCCTCCCCTCAAGCGACGGGAGGTTCCACGTTCTGGAATGAGGACCCCGGGCTTGGGTTTCACCGCCCCCCCCGGGGATGCCGATACAGGATTCGAGGCCCGCTCCGTGGAAGACCCGGGTCCGAGGGAGGATTCGTGAACCTGCTGAAACGGTTCAGACTGACCAGGGAACTGGGGAATCTCGAAAGGAAGGCGAGGGAGAACCCTTCCCCCTCGACCTTCATTGATCTGGCCCAGGTCTATATCAACCTAGGATGGCCGGATCACACCCTCAGGGTCGCGGAGGAAGGCCTTCTTCTCTTCCCTCGTTCAAAGGAACTCCGGAAGGTCTTCCGTCACGCGCGCCGCCAGGTGCTCGAGAACAAGGTCAAGGACCTGTCCTCGAGGATCGGGGAGAATCCGGATCCAAAAGTCTACCGGGAACTGGCCGAGGCATATCATTCCCTCGGGGATCGCGTCTCCTTCCTCCGGGTCTGCGAGGAATGCCTGAAGAGGCATCCCGACGACGTCCCGGTCCGTGTCCTTGCGGCCAGGGAGAAGCTGAAAGGTTTCATGAAGGAGCTGAAGGCCCAGGATGGGATCGAGGCTCTCGCGGACTTCCTCGCCGTCCTGGACCTCGAGCCCGATCACGTCGAAACGCACCGCTTTCTCGGGGAGTTTCTCTATCAGATCGGGGCCCATTCCCTCTCCTACCACCATCTGAATCGGGTCGTGGAACTGGGGAAGGCCGATCCCGAGGTACGTCGCATCCTCGAATCGATCGGGAAGCCCGACGATTCCGAAGCGGACCCGACGCGGCTCCTGTATGAGGTGGAGGCCAAGGGAAGGCTTCCTTTCCGGATCTCGGTTTCCGAAACGAAGCTTCCGGGAATGGCCTCGGCCAAGACCCTTCGAGTCATCCGAGAGGGACTAGCGGCGATCATCGCGATCGAAGGGGTGCAAAAGGCCGCCTATATCCGAGGAAGCAAGGCCCTCGTGAAGGGGGAGATCCGCAGCGGGAAGGATCCGTTCCTGAAGACGATCCGGATCGTCGCCAAGGCCTCCCAAAGGGCCGTCCGGAGGATGGATCTCGGCAACTTCAGCAAGGGAACGGTGGAAGGGGGGTTCGGAAACCTCTGCATCTGCAGCTTCGGGGACGTCTGCGCGGCCGTGCAATGCCGCAGGAGCGCCGCTGTGGAGCGGATCCTCCAGGAACTCCAGAACCTCGTGGCCGGGTCCCTCTTCTCGATGAGCAGCGTGGAGGCCTGAGATGGAATCGATCCTCGCCGATCTCGCGGACAGGGTCCACGCGAAGGCCTGTCTCGTGCTCACGGCCGACGGCATGGTGGTCGCAGGAAAGGTCCACGGGGACTACCGGAAGGATGTGATCGGGGCGCTCAGCTCGTTCCTGATTCTCGCGACCAATCGTTGCCTGAAAGGGGGGCGGCAAGGCCACTTCGGGCAGATCGTCCTCCATGCGACGCACGGCAAGGTCCTGATCCGCGGCTTCAAGGAGTATTACCTCGTCATCCTGACCGACCAGTTCTCGGACAAGGCCGAGGTGGAGGAGGCGGCCTCGGAGGCCGTCGCGGGACTTCGCCGCCTTGCGACGATCGACGTCTGAGCGGGTCCGGCCGCGTGCCTCGAAACCCGGCGACATCGAGGATTGCGGGAATCCTCCGTGTCTCTGCGCCGCGGGGGTCCCGGCCGCTTCCTCGTTTCGATCAAGGAGGGGGGGGGGACGGGTCGAAACAGGAGGAGAAGAGGCCGTACGGAAAGTCCACCTTGAGGAGTCCTTCGAGCCATGGTTCAAATCAACTTCGCCCTGAAAGAAGTCAACTGCAAGATCGTGTACTACGGTCCGGGTATGAGTGGGAAGACCACGAATCTGGAAGTCGTGCACCAAAAGGCCCCCGAGGAGAACAAGGGGGAACTCACCTCGATTTCCACGGACGGCGACCGGACCCTGTTCTTCGATTTCATGCCGCTCGATCTCGGGAAGATCGCCGGGATGCAGACGAAGTTCCAGCTCTATACGGTTCCCGGCCAGGTCTACTACAACTCGACCAGGAAGCTCGTTCTCCAGGGGGTGGACGGCGTGATCTTCGTTGCGGACTCGGATCCGGAGAAGATCCAGGAGAACATCGAGAGCTACGAGAACCTTTGCGAGAACCTCGCTGAATACGGAAAGGCCATCGAGGACCTTCCCCACGTCATCCAATACAACAAGCGGGACCTACCGAACGCGATGTCGGTCGAGGAACTGGATCGGCAAATGAACCGTTACGGGGTTCCGACCTTCGAGGCCGTGGCCAGGACCGGGGAGGGGGTCTTCCCGACCCTGAAGACCTTGGCGGGCATGGTGCTCGAAAGCATCAACAAGGTGGACAAGGGAGGGGCAGGCCGTTCGGCGGGCGCCCGGCGGCCGGCGGCCTCGAAGCCTCCCGCTCCGGCTCCCACCCAGCCGGCCCCGGCGAAGACCCGTCCTGCGGCCGCGGGACGCCCGAGGACCGCTCACCCGGAACGGAGGACCGCCCCCAGACCGAGGAAGGTCCCCGTGGCCTCCGCTCCGCGAAGAGTCGAACCGCGCCCCCAAGGGGGAGGGAAGGGGATTCTCGTCGCCTTCATGGTCCTGCTCATCGCAGCTGTCGCGGGGGTGGCCTTCCTGGTTTCCCAGCAGGGCTTTTGAAAGGGGGCTGTGATGAAATCCGACCAACGACTTCGCCAGGAACGTCTCGTTTTCTACAAGGACGACATCGAGAAGATCGACAAGGTCCTGGCCGAATTCCTCCGTCTTTCGGGGGCGAAGTGCGCCCTGCTCGTGGACAAGGAAGGGCACATGGTGACCCGGCAGGGGGATGTCAAGTCGATCAACATGGATACGATCTCGGCCCTGGTCGCCGGTTCCTTCGCCGCGACGAAGGAGATGGCGAAGCTGCTCGGCGAGGAGCACTTCTCGGCCCTGTTCCACCAGGGCGAGCGGGACAACATCCAGCTTTCCCTGGTCGGGGATCGAACCCTGTTGACGATCATGTTCGATGACCGGACGACGGTGGGCATGGTTCGCCTCTACGCGAACGAGGCCTGCAAGAAGCTCTGCTTGATCTTCCAGGAGGCCGAGGCCAACAAGGACCGTCCTCCCTCGGACGAGGTCGAGCTGGACAGCGGCTACGGATCCTCGGCGAAGGACAAGCTCGACGACCTCTTCCAGTGATCTCCGGAGGTGGGGGATCCGGTCTCCCCTCCGAGACGACAGGGGCGGGGACCCACCGGTCCTCGCCTCTGTTCTTTCATGCTTCGCGCCCCGACTTGCGGGAGGCGATCTCTCCGAAGCCGAGTTTCCGTAAGAAAAAACGGAAAAATTCGATCTTGGGACCTTCGGGGAAGGAAGGGCGGAATCTTTCGTGTGCAGTTTGAAACGCAAGGGAATTAGGGAGTTTGCAAAGAGTGTTCGCCGCAATGTCTTCCGTCCCCCTTATGGCCAAAGGGTTTGGGACTGAATTTCGATCCTGGACTTGACGATTCATAAGAATGATCCGGAGAGACCGTCGGGGTCTTTCCCACCCCTTCTCTCCGGTCGCTATGCACTGCGGTGCACCGCAAAGTTGATTGTCACTCATCCAGGAGTCCGACATGGCAGCCAAGAAGAAAGCCGCCAGAAAGGCGACCAAGCGCAAGGCCACCAAGAAGAAGGCGACCAAGCGTAAGGCCACCAAGAAGAAGGCGACCAAGCGCAAGGCCACCAAGAAGAAGGCGACCAAGCGCAAGGCCACCAAGAAGAAGGCGACCAAGCGCAAGGCCACC